>Ga0255338_1000080_pt1 | contig 416638 bp, 357 predicted proteins | sample MeOH1_35cm_T4_19_FD_203715 | JGI IMG/M metagenome (GOLD analysis project Ga0255338, IMG submission 203715) | Sandy soil microbial communities from University of British Columbia, Vancouver, Canada - MeOH1_35cm_T4_195 | ecosystem: Engineered > Artificial ecosystem > Sand microcosm >... | reverse complement strand
TTCAACTTTTGCTAAATCAATTAAGTCTAAAATTGGATTTGCGGCAATTGAACTTGTCTCTTGCTTCAACTTTAAAATTTGTTCTGCTATTCTCATTTTAGGGTGTCCATTAAGCTGGCAGGCAACGGTTTGCGGCTTTGCGTTGTGGCGGATTAGATGCACTAACCTGTCTGAACGCACCATGTTTATTAATTGCACAACTGTTTATATACCCACTTCCCCCGCCATAACGCAAAACCGCTGTTACCGGCTGCCCTTCTGTCTGTCCTTGTGCAGTGTCGTGTTTGTCTGTTGTGATATTTATTTTGTCTGTCCGCATTGTCGTTGGCTTGCGTGTCGGGTGCTTTAATTTTTTCTTTTAGCGCAGGAGAAAAAAAATTAAAATTCTTCTCGGGCTGGAAACTTGCAAGCTCTTTTGCAGCCGTAAAAAAGTTTCTTCCGCTGAAAAAAAGCTGCAAATGTGCTTGCAAGTGTGTGTCGGCTCATTCTACTTTCATTATTTCATAATACAATTCTAACATACCTAATTGGCAAGTTTCTCCTTCTGTCCGTCCCATGATTGCAGTTGCTAATGGAGATTTTTCATATACAGTTATAAGTCCGTTGCTGTCGGGTTTAATATTTTGTGTCGCTTGTGTTTTACCGAATTTTACTTTCAAAATTTTACCTTCGGGATTCTTTACTGTAACTGTCGAGGCTAAACTTACTTTCCTTTTTGTCTCAGGTCGTAAGGTGATAGGTATGATTTCATTCACTGCAAGCACTTCGTCAAGAGAGGTCGTTACTTCTGGTTGTTCGTCATTGTCAACTTTGGCAATAAATGCAAGAACTTTTTTCAATTCCTTTTCTACAGAATACCACCAATTAGTTGACCAGATTCTGTAAAAAATAAATCCTTGTTCTTCAAGTCGAGATTGTCGGAACATATCCCAAGCATACGCTTCATTACTGCTGTGATATTTTGCCCCGTCACATTCAATGGCAATAATTGGTTTGCCTGTAACTTTTGATTTCACAATCAAATCAATTCTGAAACCTCCGATTTTGTATTGCTGTTGTAAACGGTCTTGTCCAATTTTTGCAGCAAGTTGATAATAAACTTCTTCTTCAAAAGGAGATTCAGAACCGTAAACATCGTGGTCAATTTCAAATGTTTTTGATTCACAATTCTCATAGAGAAGCTTTAACAGGGATTCTCTTGTGTCAAAATTGTTTTCACTTACTGATTTTGCATAAGCCAAATAAGAATAGAAAATGGCTCTGCCATTGTTCTTCATTTGTTGCAATAGAGTAGTATAAGAATTATAGTGTTCAGGCGGAATAGAAGTACAGACATAAACTTTATACTTTGCTCTTGTTACAATTACATTCAAAAGTTTGTAGCCATTACGTTGCAAGATTGGTCCAAATTGCTGTCGGAATGAACCGTCTGCTCTCTTACCAAAAGTCGTTGAAAGAATTATAATGTCTCTTTCATCACCTTGAATGTTCTCTAAATTTTTCACAAACAAATCGGAGCCCAAGTCCGAAATCTTTTTATCGTATTCAGGTTTTTGCTGTCTTGCCTTCGTAATTTCCTCAAGAATTAAATTTCGTTGATATAAATTGAATGTAGCCACACCAACTGACGGATATTTTCCATTCTTGAATGGTTTTACATGGTTTAATAAAATGTCAACCACTTGTCTCGCTTCATCTCTGTTTACTTGGTCTTCGTAAAGTCCGTCTACTTGAATGAATTGAATTGGTTTGTAATCCTGTTTCGCTGGCATAGGAATAAGCCGTTTGCCATAAAAAGCATGATTGGAAAAGTCAATTAAGTGTGGATGTTGCGAACGGTAATGGACTTTTAAATAAGATTGTTTGTAATTGCAATTTTCGGCATAAACTAAAAGTGATTCACTATCTGCAAGGTCAAGAGCATTGTTTACATTGCGATTTGATGTTTCAATTTCACTTGCTGTTTGCTCCTCTTCATAATCTTCTTCTGTCGGGCTTAGTAAAGCTGTTCCACCTTGAAAAAAGTTTGAGGGTGGCATTTGTTGACTGTCTCCAGACACTACTTTTATTTTTCCTCGTAATAAAGCGGGAAATGTGTCCTCTAATCTTAACTGACTTGCTTCGTCAAAAATTACAATATCAAAAATTCCTTCCTCTAATGGGATAACAGAACTGCAAACAGTCGGGCTTAACATTACTACTGGGAAAAAGTCTGTGAACAATTGGAAATCTGTATTGATAATTTTCCTCAAAGAGTTTCTGCGTTCACCTCTGCTACCTCGTTTATTGAATAAGCTAATTGGATTTACACCTTGCGCCTGTGCATTCTTAGCTGATTTATATTGTCTAACAGACCAATTATTTATAATGCTTTTGATTTGGAATTTTTTCAATTCCGCCTTCGATTCACTTAATTCAACTATCTTATCATCACTTTTGGGTAATCCTTTCAAGTTGCTTTCTGCAATAGCAAGAAGCCAGTGATAATACCAACTCTCAAAAGTTGTTTCCCAATTTTTGCAATTAACTTCAATTATTGATTTTACAACTGTTCTTTGTAATGGAGTAAGTTCAATGTAGAATTTCCTCCAATCAAAATATTCTCTGAAATCAATAAGGTTTTCAGAAATGGTTTTCATTTCAGCTTCCAAAATATCGGCCTCAGAAATTTTCTGATTATGATTTTTTGTTTCTGAGAAATTCCGCTTTAATAATTGTTCTTTGGCAAGAGTGGAAATGATTTGTTCAAATTTTCTTTCTGTGCTTTGCAAACTTGCTTTGTCTGTGAAAAGCGGATGTAAATAATTGGATGAAAAGTTTTGAAGATAATCTTGCTTCACTTTTTCGTTGTTCTTAAACCACTCGTCTGTGTGGTCGCTTAACTTTTCAATATTATCAACAAAAATTTTGAGAGTAGGTGTGTGATTGCCTTCAATGTAAGTGTGTTCAAAATATTTTAGCGTGTGATGAACCTGTTTTATTTCCGCAATTTGATTGACTAAAGCAATTCGATTCCCTTTCAGGGTTTTATATCTATTCGAAACAATACTAAATGTTTGGATTCTAAATTTTGTAAATCCATCATTCTTAAAAAACAATTCTCCAAATTGTTCGTGATTTGAAACTACAAATTCCTTATAGCTGTTGATTTGAGTTTTAACTGCATGGTAATATTCGCCAAAGTGGCTGTCAAGCCACTTTTGGTATTCTGATATTTCCTTTTGCAGTTCTGCTTTTACTTCTTGAAGCTGTTTTGTTATTTCCTTTGAAATTTCCTCTAACTTTAGTTGTACGGCTCTCGGATTGTCCTCTTTAAAAACTAAATCGCTTAAAATTTCCAGAGGATGGTCAAGCCGATTTACGTCAGCGTAAAGTTTTTTGGCGATTTTTATTTTACTAACTATTTCTGAAAGTTCTTTTTCATCCTCTTGAAATTTGAACTGTTTATAATCAAGTTTTGGTTTCAATTCAGAAAAGTCAGCAATTTTCTGTCGCTTCAAAAACTCTCCAACTAATTCAGTCCACGATTTGCCAAGATAAATTTTCTTGTCAAGCTGTTTGTGTTGATGATTTAGTTCTGATGCTTTTGATTCAACCATTTCCCGAACGGTTGTGTAATTCGTTTGGTTGAAACTTGCAGAATGAGAAAGGTTGCCTAATCTGTCACGAACAGAATTTACAATTCCATCTCTGTCTTTATTGATATCTTCTACAACTGCTGCCAGAGCTCCTAATTGGTCGTTCTCTTTGTGTAAATTATTTTTGATTACATCGAGAGCCGTTTTCTTTTCGCAAACTACAAGGCATTTAAGATTATTGGCTAAAGCATTTGTAATAAGCGCTGTCAAGGATTGACTTTTCCCTGTTCCGGGCGGCCCCTGAATTATTTTTTTTGGTTCAATTCCTAATGTTGTAAGAATTTCTTGTTGGCTTGGGTCTGTTTCAACTGCGCTGTGAGCGGTTCCTGAAAAATTTTCAACCTCCAAATTTTCAAAATCGAAATCATCAAACTTGTCAATGATTTTATCAATGTCGGTAATGATACTTTCCTTTTGTGTTCTGAATAGTCCGAACACTCCGCCAAAATGTATCCAAGGAATATTACTTGAAACTGATTCTAAAGTCCCTGCTTCGGGAATATTTTTTAACGGTTCTTTAAATTTTGCAAGTAAATTTTCTTTAATGTTCGCTGTTGCGTTGGTGTTAAGAGCTTTCAGCACTTTATAACATTCATCAATTAATTCCTTTTGGTCAATTACCGCATCTTCTAAAAGTTCTTCATTGATTTGGGGCACTAAAATATTTTCATCTGTTTTCAGAAATGAGAGTAAAACTTCGTTTAATCCAACGGAATGTATTTCCTCGTCAACAATTTTTCCGTTTTCGTTTTTTGTCTTATTACGAAGGATTGACCATGTGTTTACCTTATTTGTTGCCTTGACAATTTCTAATTGCCAAATGAAAAGAGGAGCCTTAATAATTTTATTTGGGTCTTGTCTTGATGGTTTTATCAAAATCGGAAATCCAAAGCCAAAAGTTTTTATCCCGTGCTCTTTGTAGTTGTCCTCATTCTCAATGTTTAGAGAATTCAACCTTTTTGATAGGAGTCCAAGTCGTTTTTGCTCATCTGTCTGTATTGCGTTTAAATCAATTCCGTCAAATGATATTTTGAAGTCAAAGCAGGCATTTGTTAGAAGTAGGTCAAGAAATTTTTCCGCAAAGTCGGGTTTGATGTAATTTAGATTAGCTAAGTCAAGTCTTGTTGCAAATCGTCCTGGCAACACATTCAAATGAATTGAACGAGTGTTGCCACCTTTCAGCTTATCTCTTAATGCTTTTAAAAATGTTAAGTCCGTCATATTCTATTGCTGTTTGTAAAGATAAACGTAAAAAAGGCGCGGGGGAAATTTGGCTCTTTTGCCTTTGCCATCGTGTTGGCTTGTGCGTTGGCGGCAAAGGCAAATGTGCCAAATGTGCGCTGGCAATAGAATTTTAATTTTTTTTGTGCGGTGGGTAAAAAATTAAAACACGAAGCGGTCGGCATGAGCAGTCGCCCAGTTGTCTGCACGATACTGTCACGGTTGTTGTCGGTTTGTATTTCTGTCCACTGTGTCAATGTTGTTCTGTCGTCTTTTAGGGTTGCCGGTAACACTTAAAAGTAAGAACCCTCCCTCACTTAAAAAACTGTTAATCATTTGGTTGCGTTCGCACAATTCCGGGTAGAGGATGCGCTTCTACCCGAAAAGTGCGGAATATCTACTTCTAAAACTGCGGGGGCTACCAATTTAGTTTATCCAGGGGGCTTTCTATTTTATCAAATGCTTTTTTACTTACATGAGTGTAGAGCATTGTTGTTCGGATGCTGTTATGACCAAGCAGGTGTTGTATGATCCGGATGTCCGTTCCTGCCTCCATTAAATGGGTAGCATAACTGTGCCGAAGCATATGAACACTCCCCTTTTTCTTAAGCTTTATTTTTTGCTTGGCCTGTTGCATTATTTCATGCACGGTTCTGGTACTGAGCGGAATTCCGGGTCTTACTTCAAACAGATAGTTCTGTGGCTTGTACAATTTGTAATATTCCCTCAGGTTAGCCAGCAGTACTTTGGACAATGGCACCATACGGTCTTTTTTTCCCTTGGCTCCTTGTATATGTATCTGCATCCGCTTGCTGTCTATATTGATCAACTTCAGTCCGGTTATTTCACTAACCCGCAAGCCCGCTGAATATCCTGCCATGATCATGGTTCGGTGCTTAATATTTGCCACACTCCGGATCAGCTCTAGTACTTCTTCTTCAGCCAAGATTGCCGGTAGCTTAAATGGCTTTCCGGGCCTGGGCAAATCATAAAACTCACTGCTTCGACCTATCACCTGCTCAAAATAAAACTTGATAGCATTAACCGTAGTATGCACTTTTGTTTCGCTACACTTCTGTTCCTCTAGCAACCACAGCAAATAAGACTGTACCTGATCCTTTGTTAAATTGTTCACGGAACGTTCCTTTAATAAGCGGAGTAACAACCTAAACTCATACAAATAATTTCGGATGGTGTTTGTGCTGTATCCTTTTACAACCAGCAAGTTGCGCATGGCTTCATAGGCCAACAGGTTTTCCGCACAAAGAGGATATTGGATCAGTTGTACTGCCGTAACTGATGCGATGGTTTTCTGCTCCCCTACCACCATGGTTTTCCGTTGTTGAAGATATTGCTTCAACAGGCTTATATCAAGTTCAACCCCCTCATCCAGCTGGGTTTTAAAATCTATCAGCGCTTCCCTTGTGCAGGGCATGTACCAGCATCTTCCTCTATAACTCCATTTAACGCCTTTCAATCTCTTAATGGGATCTTCCTCCATTTGTTGAGTAAGGTGCAGGCCAATCCATTCTTTTCCTCTTTCAAAAAATGGTTTCAGACAAATTGTAATCATCCGACCAATGTCGGCAATACCGAAGAAAATAAATAGCGTGCTTTCCGCAATTGTTTGGTTCAGATCACCCACGCTCGCGCCATCTCAGTCCCATCATAGGGGTAAGTCAATGCCATCTCCTTCTCAGGAACAGCATTGCAGTTTCAAACAGTGTTCTTCGGGGGAGTGATACATGCAACAATAACACAATATAAAAAATTCGGTTCATTATCCTAATTTTCTATATACATAGAGAAAAGAGTTTCATAGCACACTGGCAACTAACTGATAATCAGGTTGTTTTTGGCTTGAATCTTATAAAAACCAGTGTTTTCAAGCCTTTTCGCAGTTTTCTTCGGTAGTTGTTCGGTACCGCTTCCTACTTTTCCACTGCTGGCGCGGGTTTCAGCAGTGCTCTAGCGAAGGAAGTACGAAGGAAACAGGAAGGAAGTATGTAACCCAGATAATCATGAATAAGGCGATCCCGCATTCCTGCCATACTTTTCCATTGTATAATGCTCCATTTTTCTTTAAAGTAAAGAGGAATTTTTTTGGTTGCTTCGCCTATGATTTCCAGACTCCTTACTACTGCTCTTTTTAATGTTTCATCAGCCAAAAACTCATCTTTCGATAAGCTTTTAGTTACTGAGATAAGATAACTGCATTCATCCAGAATATGCTTCAGGAATTCTATCGGATCCTTAGACATACACTATATTCTTTAAAATTTGGGGGCCGATATGTTTACTTAATCCATTTTTTGTTACCACCTCAATTTTTTCGCCCTTGAACAAGGTTTCAAAAACATCGTATACAGCCATGTAATTGTCAAAACTCTCCTTTCCAGGTTCAAAGTCGATCAGCAAATCAATATCACTCTTTGATGATTGTTCATTTCGCAAATAGGAGCCAAAAAGGCCAACATTTGATACTCCAAACTTTGATAGCTCAGGTTTATGGTCTTTTAAAACAGATAATATGTGCTCCTTTGTTGTCATTGGCACCTTAAAAATAAGATTCTTTGGGTTAAATTAAGGAAAAACAGGATTGGTGGGGGTGTTGCCGGCTTCGCGTCTGCGCATTAAAAAACCCCTCAACTGCGTTGAGAGGTTTTGTGTAGCGAGAATGGGAATTGAACCCATCACCTCAGGGTTATGAATCCTGCGCTCTAACCAACTGAGCTACCTCGCCATTTCCCTTTCGGGCTGCAAATATAGGGGGTTTCCGTAAAAAGAAAAAGGTTAGTAGGCCAACAATTTGCTGATTCTCTCGGCTACTTTGTTGGCAGTCGGCAGCATGGCGGTTTCCAGGGCCACATTGATGGGTACTGCTGGCAGGTTTTTAGCCCCCATTACCTCCACTTTAGCGTCCAGGAAATGATAACAGTCATTGGATATCCGAAGCGACAAGGCTTCGGCAAAAGAGTTGTTCTGTTGTTCTTCGCTCAGCACCAGCACTTTTCCGTGGCGTTTTACCGAATTAAATACGGTTTCTTCGTCCAGCGGGAACAGGGTCCTCAAATCCAGCACTTCCACCTGGCCCGGATAGCGCTCCGCGGCTGCTTTGGCCCAATACACACCCATTCCATAGGTGATCACGCATACCGTTTCTCCCTTGCGGATTTTTTCTATTTCTGCCTGTACCACCACATTGGCCTTGCCCAGTGGTAAAATATAATCTTTGGCCGGTTCTACCGAACGGGCTTCGTCGGTGCCGGGTACCTTGCTCCAATACAATCCTTTATGCTCCAGCATTATGACCGGGTTCGGGTCCAGGAACGCCGCCTTCATCAATCCCTTCATATCGGCCGCATTAGAAGGATATACCACTTTGATGCCCTTGATAGACAATAACGTACTTTCTATGCTTCCGCTATGGTACGGTCCGCCGCCACCATAGGCTCCTACCGGTACCCGCAGCAGCATCTGCACCGGGAATTTTCCATTAGACAAATAGCAGGATTTGGACACTTCCGTTACCAGTTGGTTCAGGCCCGGGTAGATATAATCGCCAAACTGGATCTCTACAATCGGTTTCATGCCCATCGCCGACAATCCTACGGTTGAGCCGATGATATAGGCTTCCTGGATCGCCGTGTTGAACACCCGGTTATCCCCGTATTTTTCTGCCAGCGTTGCCGCTTCGCGGAACACCCCTCCCATCCTGGCGCCCACATCCTGCCCGTATACGATCGCTTCCGGGTATTCATCCATCAGCTCGTCAATGGCATGCAGGGCGGCATCTACCATCATCACGCGTTCCGCCGCTTTGGGTGATCGCTGTCCTTTTTCTTCGCGTACCGGCGTTGGTACAAATACATATTCTTCCACCGAACGGATATCCGGTTCTGCGGCGGCCTGTGCCTGTTTGAAATCGTTCAGCACCAGTTCCAGTGCCTCTGTTTCTGCCTGGTTGATCTCACTTTCTGTATACCCTACCCCGTTCAACAATAACCTGAGTTTGGGTATCGGATCGTATAAGCCGTGTTTTAACAGGTCTTCCCTGCTTCTGTAAAATTCTTTTCGTACTCCGCTGGTATGGTGGCCCAGCAAGGGAACTTTTGCATGTACCAATACCGGCTTGCGCTCGGTGCGGGCATAGGTTACTGCCTGCTCCATGGTTTCAAAGCAACGCATGAAATCGCTTCCGTCTACCTGCATTCGCTTCAACCCTTTAAATCCGCAGGCATATTCATACGCGTTCATGGTCCGGATCTCATCTGCGGATGCGCTGATGCTCCACTGATTGTCCTGTACCAGGTATACAATCGGTAATTGCTTTAATGTGGCAAACTGCAGCGCTTCACTCACTTCTCCCTCGCTCATACATCCGTCTCCCAGGGAACATACCACCACGGGTGATTTTCCATCTGCAGATTTCCGGAGTTTATTGCTGAGTGATTTTTCTAAAAACTGTATACCCTGCGCCAACCCTGTAGTTGGAATGGCCTGCATGCCGGTTGCACTGCTCTGGTGTATAATGGAAGGCCGGCTTTCGTCTTTACTGCTTGGATGACAGTAATAGGACCGGCCGCCGGAAAAAGGATCTTCTTTTTTGGCCAGCAATTGCAGCATCAGCTCATAGGGCGTAAACCCGATAGACAGCATCAGGCTGTCGTCTCTGTAATAAGGACTCACCCAATCGCAGGGTAGCAGTTGCAGCCCGGTAGCCAGTTGTATGGCTTCATGGCCCCTGGAAGTAGAGTGCACATACTTACATACCGCACGATTGGCATCGTAGGTTTCACTCATAGACTTGGCGGTCATCATGAGTTTGTATGCTTGTAATAATATGCCGGGTGTTAACATTATTTTATCTCTAGTTCAAACATTTTCTGTTGCTCCAGGTACCCTTCCAGGATATCCCCTACCACACATTCGCCCACTCCTGCCGGAGTACCGGTGTACACCATATCGCCAATATTCAAAGAGAAATAAGTGGAGATATGGGATACAATTTTATTGAAGGAAAAAATCATATCAGTCGAGTTTCCTTCCTGTACGGTTTCTTTATTCTTTTGCAGCGAAAAATGAATCGGGTTTTTCAGGATTTTGTCTGTCAAAGGGATCCATTCTCCGATTACTGCAGAATTATCCCAGGCTTTGGCTTTTTCCCAGGGGAGCCCTTTCTTTTTCAGTTCGGCCTGTATATCGCGGGCGGTAAAATCTATTCCCAGGGAAATGGCATCATAATATGAATGGGCCTGGCTTTCTGTAACGTATTTGCCATTTTTTGAAATGTGCAGTACCAGCTCTGTTTCGTAATGTAATTCGTTGGAGAATTCAGGGTAATAAAAAGGAGTATGGGACTGCAGCAGGGCAGTCTTGGGTTTCATGAAAATCACCGGCTCCTCCGGAACGGCGTTGCCCAGTTCTTTTGCATGATCGGCATAATTTCGGCCAACGCAAAAAATTTTCATAGTACGACACATTTAAAATAGTAACCAGGTAATCCCTGTTAAAGCCGGAAGGCCTTGGGTACGGAACGGATTACATGAATTATATTTCCTTGCTTATAACTACGAAAGAGCGGGTTTTATTATGTGAAGCTCAAATTATTTACCGTATTCATGGTTTTTTCCAGCCCGATGGCGGCAAATTGCTCAATTATTTCGGTGCAGGCGGCAATTTTGCGGTCTACAACCGGTTTCTCGTCGGGCAGCCATTTTCCCAGCACAAAGTTTACCTGCCCGCCCTTGGAGAAATTGTTCCCTATGCCAAATCGCAATTTGGGATAGGCATCGGTTCCCAGCATGAGTTGGATATCTTTCAGTCCGTTGTGGCCGGCATCGCTGCCTGTACCCCGTAACCGGATCTTACTCAGTGGCAATGCCAGATCGTCTACAATGGTGAGCGTGGAAGATATATCGAGCCTTTCCTTATCCAGCCAATATTTAAACGCTTTCCCACTCAGGTTCATATAAGTGGTGGGTTTAATACATAAAAAGGTTTTACCCTTCCATTTCACTTCTGCAACATCCGCCAGCCGGTCTGTTTTAAAGAACCCGTTGTGTTTCCGCACAAACGCATCCACCACGTCAAAACCAATATTATGGCGGGTATGACGATATTCATCTCCAATATTACCCAAACCAATAATCAGGAACTTATGCATGTTAACAAAAGTAGCTTCTTGTAATAAACTAACAAAGTATCTGTTAAAAATCAGGCCACTTATGTAACTTCATTGCAGATTCCAGATTCATGATCCGTTCCCTGAAAAATTTCGCCACCACCCGATTAAACGCGCTGCAGAGCTTGGGGGTATCTCCCGATATGGATTTTCTGGAGCGAAAAACAATGGAGGCCATCAATCTTATTCTGGGGTTTAATATTCCCATTGGATCTTTTTTCCTGGTACTGAATATCACAGATGGCCAATACCTCCTGGCAATATTCAACCTGCTAGCTTTGCTGGGGAATATACTGGTGATGACCCTGCATCATTTTGGCAAAATCCGCGAAGCAAAGTTGCTGATCTCATTTGGGTTCATTATCCTCTTTAGTTTACAGTCCGTTCTTTTTCGCAATGGTACTGAGTACTTTGTTTTTATCAACCTGATCGTTACCCTGATTTTTTACAACAACAGGCGTTTCATCTACAGTATGGCATTACTGAACTGTATCGCTTTTATAGGAATAAAAACGGTGCTGAACAGTGACTTTTACTATTCATCCGTACCGGGAAGCAGGGTCATTTTCAATACCGCGTTCGGAATATTCGTTGCTGCATTTTCTCTGCTGTATTTCAAATATCAGCAGGCAGCACTCCTGGCCCAGATTCAGGAAAAGAACAGGGAACTGGAGGGAATGAATAAAACCAAAGAGAAATTATTTTCCATTATAGCCCACGATCTGCGTTCTCCGGTAGCGCAGTTAAAGAGTACGCTGGACCTGCTGAACAGGGACTATATTTCACCGGAAGAGTTTAGTCAGATGGCCCGGGGGCTCACCAAAGAAGTGGATGATATGCAGGTTAACCTGGATGATCTGCTGATCTGGAGTCAGAACCAGATGGCCGGAATCCAGGCTTCCCCTAAAAATGTTTCTGTCCGGAGTACCGTGGAAGAAATTATCGGATTGATGAAACCACTCGCCAATGCGAAGAGTATCCAATTAAAAAATCTTACAGCGGATATATACGCATGGATTGACCCGGATCACCTGAAACTGGTACTGCGCAACATCCTTGTAAACGCAATCAAATTCAGCTACAAAAACAGCGATATTGAAATCAGTTCTGAAACCAACGCAGAAGAAGCGGTTATTTCCATCAGGGATTTCGGCGTGGGAATGGCGCCAGATGCGGTAGATAACCTGTTTTCCAACTCCTTTCATTCCACCAAGGGAACTGCACAGGAAAAAGGTACAGGCCTGGGGCTGAAGCTGTGCAGGGAATTTCTGCAGAAATCAAATTCCAGGTTGAGTGTTACCAGCCGCAAAGACGCGGGCAGCACTTTCTTTATTACCATTCCTTCTTTCCAATCATTTAACAAATAATCCCAATAAAAAAGGCCCGGTAAAACCGGACCTTTTTGAAAGATATTCAGGAGAATTACTTCTTCTTTTCTTCTTTTGCCTCTTCTTGCTTCAACTGACGGGTCATTACCACAGATGCAATAGGAATACGCGGTGAGTTCAGGATTTCGATATTAGGAGCCTTCACATCTTCTACGCGGATATTACCATTCAGTTCCAGATTGGTAACGTCTACATTGATGGTAGAAGTCAGGTCCTTAGGTAAGGCCTTAATCTTCAGGGACTTCATTTTGGTAACCAGTTTACCACCTTCCTTAACACCAACAGAAGCTCCGGTGAATTTAATAGGAAGAGTAGCGACTACTTTCTTATCGCCAACCAGTTCCAGTAAATCAACGTGAATCAGCTGATCATTTACTTTGTCAAATTGCAGGTCTTTCAAAATACATTTGTATTTCTTTCCACCTACACTAACTTCTGCCAACTGAAATTCACCAGTGTACACTAAAGGCTTAAAAGCCTTAGCAGGAGCATAAAAGTTAATCTCCTCAGCACCCCCGTAAATTACACCCGGCACATTTTCCTGAGAGCGAATCTGGCGGGCGGCTTTTTTGCCATGTTCGGTCCTCAGAACACCTTCGATTGTAATTGTATTCATTTTAATAAAATTTTGGACCGCGAAGGTAAGGGAAAGAAGGGAGTTTTGAGGCATTCTGCAATAATTTTGACTTGCAGGCACAAAAAAAGCAACTAAATCATTAAAAATGAGATAGTTGCTTTGATTTTTCAACAGGAATTTACTTTTCTCTTCCGCGCAGTTGAGAATGGATAAACAGGCTGGTAATACTCTTATTTTCGTAAGCGTTCCGGATGGCGATGGCAAACAGGTCCGCCACGGAAATCACTTTGATTTTCTTAGATTCTTTTTTCAGCGGAATGGTATCGCATACGATTAATTCTTCCAGCACGCTGTTTTCGATGTTTTCGTAGGCGTTTCCGCTCAGTACAGGGTGGGTAATCAGCGCTCTCACACTATTGGCGCCCTTTTCTTTCAGCAACCCTGCGGCCTTGGCCAGCGTACCACCGGTATCGCAGATATCATCTACCAGTACAATGTCTTTCCCAACCACATCGCCGATCACCACCATGCTGGCGATTTCATTGGCACGTTTGCGGTGTTTATCGCAAATCACCATTTCCGCATTGAAGTAACTGGCAATTTCCCTTACCCGGTTGGTGCTGCCTACATCCGGGGCGGCAAAAGCCAGGTTCTGCAGCTTCAGTTGCTCAATATACGGGATGAAAATAGCCGAGCTGTCTAAGTGATCCACCGGAACATCAAAGAAGCCCTGGATCTGTGCTGCATGGAGGTCCATGGTGATCACACGGTCTGCGCCGGCTGCTTCCAGTAAAGTGGCAATCAGTTTTGCACCGATGGCCACACGGGGTTTGTCTTTCCGGTCCTGGCGTGCAAAACCATAATATGGAATTACAGCAATAATCCGGTGGGCACTGGCTCTTTTAGCAGCATCGATCATTAACAGTAACTCCATCAGGTTGTCTGTTGGAGCATACGTGCTCTGCACTAAAAAAACATAATCACCTCGGATACTTTCCAGGAAGATCGGTTGAAACTCACCGTCGCTGAATTTCTGGATATTGATTTTTCCAATAGATGCACCGAAACGGTGTGCGATTTTTTCTGCCAGCTTCTGAGAACCCGTGCCGGAGAATATCTTAACAGAAGGATTCATATGAATGGGGTATGCTTGAGTGGAATATTCGGCGAAGATATTAATTCGATCAGGAAATTGTATTTTGATTTTGCAATTGTTTGTATTATGAGGAAATATTCTATTAAGGATTGGGCGAAAGATGATCAACCCCGGCACAAACTGATCCAGAAGGGCACCCATGCCCTGAGCAATGCGGAATTACTGGCTATTTTAATCAATACGGGCACCCGCCGCGAGTCGGCCGTGAGCATTGCGCAGCAACTGCTGGCGGCTTCCGGAAATGATCTCCAGAAACTGGCGGGTCTCAGCCCCAAGGAGATGGTCCGGCTTAAAATAAAAGGGTTGGGGGAGGCTAAAGCCATTGGTATTGCGGCTTCCCTCGAATTAGGGGTTCGCAGGAATGCCGCTTTGTTTAAAAAGGAAAAAATCGGCAGCAGCCGGGATGCCGCTGGCTATTTGCAGGCCACCCTGCAATACCTGCAAAGAGAGGTATTTGCGGTTCTGTTCCTGAACAGGGCCAACAAAATCGTGCATTTTGAAATCATCAGCGAAGGCGGCATCACCGGAACAGTGGCCGATCCACGCATCATTCTGAAGAAGGCGCTGGAGAATAATGCCACAGCGGTTATTCTATGTCACAACCATCCCAGCGGGAACCTCCAACCCAGTTCAGCCGACGAAATACTGACCAAAAAAATTAAAACGGCCGCTTCTTTTTTAGACATTTTAGTAACAGACCATATCATCGTGAGCCGGGAAGGTTATTTCAGCTTCTCGGATGAAGGCTTGTTGTAATATGTTTATGCCTGTGCCGTTGGTCCGCCAAAATGCATGGGGATCTCGATCTGCTCCAGGTCCTGGATACCGCCATTGGCGGCTTCAAAACGCTCAATATTCTCCTCCAGGGCTTTCATAAAGCGTTTGGCATGCATCGGTGTGAAAATAATCCTTGATTTTACTTTGCTCTTGGGCGTACCAGGCATTACATTCACAAAATCGATCACAAATTCAGCGTTGCTATGGGTGATGATCGCCAGGTTCGCATAAGCGCCCTCGGCTGTTTCTTCACTGATTTCGATGTTTAACTGGTTGTTGGGCTGTTGTTCCATATAACTGGGTTAATATGCAAATGTACCTTTTCAAAGATTATTCGCGGGTGAAAACACAATTTAAAATAGTTTTGCAGCCATGTTAGTACTAGATGGAAAAATAGCCGCCGCTTCTGTTAAGGAAGAACTCAGGTCAATGACCGATGCTTTGCTGAAAGCAGGTAAACCCGCCCCACACCTGGCCGCCATCCTGATTGGCAACAACGGGGCCAGTGAAACTTATGTAGCCAGCAAGGTTAAAAATTGTGAGGAAACAGGGTTCAAATCTTCCCTGATCCGCTTTGACGAAACCGTAGAAGAAGCCAAAGTACTGGCGGCCATTGACAACCTGAACAATGATGCCGGTGTGGATGGGATCCTGGTGCAACTGCCCCTGCCCAAACATATCAGTGAACAGAAAGTCATCGAAGCCATTGACCCTTCCAAGGATGTGGATGGATTTCATCCTTCCAATATCGGCAAACTGGTGCAGGGTCTGCCTACTTTTATTCCGGCCACCCCTTACGGCATCCTGCTGATGCTGGAACATTTTAAGATTACCACCAAAGGAAAACATGCCGTGGTAATCGGCCGGAGCAATATTGTGGGACGCCCCATAAGCATTTTACTGAGCAGCAATATTCCTCAGGGAAACTGTACGGTTACCCTCTGCCATTCGCATACACATAACCTGAAAGAGCTCTGCCTGCAGGCAGACATTATTGTAGCCGCATTGGGCAAACCGGAATTCGTTTTACCGGAAATGGTGAAGGAAGGCGCGGTGATCATAGACGTGGGCATTACCAGGGTTACAGACCCCACTGCTAAAAAAGGATTCCGCATCAAGGGAGATGTACATTATGCTTCCGTTGCACCCAAATGCAGCGCCATCACGCCTGTACCGGGAGGCGTAGGCCTGATGACCATTGCCGGCCTGCTGAAAAACACCATGCTGGCTTACCGTAATAACAGAGCTTAATATGAATACAACACCCGTACTTGCCACATTACCAGTGATGGAAGCTTTCTATACCCTGCAGGGCGAGGGCTTTCACCAGGGAAGGGCTGCCTATTTCATCCGGCTGGGCGGCTGTGATGTGGGCTGTTTCTGGTGCGATGTAAAAGACAGCTGGGATGCTTCCAAACACCCGCAATTGTCCATTACTTCCATTGTGGAGGAAGCTGCGAAATTTCCCGGAAGAATGGCCGTGATCACCGGTGGCGAACCCTTACTGCATGATCTTACCGAACTGACCGCTTTACTGCATCAGCAGGGTTTTGAAACAAATATGGAAACCTCGGGATCATCTCCGCTTTCAGGCGAGTGGAACTGGATATGCCTTTCTCCCAAAAAATTCAAAGCGCCCCTGCCCGAAGTCATTGCAGCTGCCCATGAACTGAAAGTGGTGATCTACAACAAACACGATTTTGAATGGGCCGAACAATATGCGCAACAGGTTAGCAAAGACTGTAAATTATTCCTTCAACCCGAATGGGATAAAGCTGCGGAAATCACCCCTTCCATCATAGAATATATCCAGGAAAATCCTCAATGGAGAATGAGTATCCAGGTACACAAATACCTGAACATTCGCTAAACCCCTTTTTTTCTGTCATTATACCGTCATTTATCGCTGAATCGGCCCCCTTCTACATTTGTATGACAATTTATTTGCAATTGCCAGGGAACTTTGGGTTGTTAATCCTATAAGAAGGAAACGCATCAGTTATAATCCCCCGATTAACTGATTAGTAACAACCCTGCAGATTTAATCGTTTGCAGGGCTTTTTTTTAACAGTCCGCTCTGCCTGTTTTTTCCGATATTGTTTTTACAATGAAAAGAATGCAACTCATTTTAATGCTGCTGATGGTGATTGGCATGCGGGCCAATGCGCAGCAATATGATCCGGAAAAAGTGAATCGTAAAATCATGGCCCTGTACGAAAAAGCCATCGGTCTGCTAAGGGATGATGCATTCAGGGAGGCCGTGCCTTTACTGCTTACTGCGGTGAAGGAAGACAGCAATTTTGTAGATGGCTATTTATCCCTTGCCGGAACATTCGGGCAGTTAAAGCAATACAAACGTTCCCTTGTTTTTTATGAAAAAGCAAAGCAACTGGACAGTGTGTATTTTGGCGTGTATGAACTCCCCTATTCCATCAACCTCGCGGGCAACGGGCAGTTTGCAGATGCGTTAAAAGCAGTTGACCGTTTTCTGCAATTACCGAAACTCAACGAGCGCAGTATCAAAAGCGCGGAATACCGGAAAAAAAGTTACTGGTTTGCATTGGATTTTGCGGCAAGCCACCCATCAGAAAACTATGCATTTGCACCTGTTAACCTGGGGGACAGTGTGAACTCTCCTTTTGCGGAGTACTACCCTTCCGTTACGGTTACCGATAGTCTATTGGTTTTTACCAGGAGGGGCGATCATTTGAGAGAAGATTTTTTCCAGAGTCCGATCCGGGGCCGGGATTTTGGCAAGGCCTCCCTGATTGAGGGCGATATCAATATTGAAGAACAGAAAGGCGCCATTACGGTGTCGCAGGATGGGGAGTGGATGCTCTTTACCGGCAGGTTCAATGTGGGCGGCTATGGTAATTTTGATCTCTATATTTCTTACTACACCCCGCAGGGCTGGAGCGAACCCCAGAACCTGGGCACTGCCATCAATACCGAATATTGGGAAAGCTCTCCTTCGCTGAGCCCCGATAAAAGGGCCCTGTACTTCAGCAGCAACAGGCCCGGAGGCTATGGCGGGTCCGACCTCTATGTCAGTTATCGCATGCCCAACGGGCAATGGGCTCCGGCAGAAAACATGGGCCCTGAAATCAATTCAGCAGGTGATGACCAGGCGCCCTTTATCCATGCAGACAATCAGTCTTTGTATTATACTTCCAACGGTTTAACCGGGTATGGCGGATCGGACCTCTTCCTCATCCGAAAGGACCAGAAAGGTAAATGGAGCAAGCCGGAGAATCTTGGCTACCCCATCAATACCATCGAAAACGAGGGCAGCCTCGCTGTATCTGCAGATGGATTAACTGCCTATTATGCCAGCGACCGGAGCGATAGCAGGGGCCTGCTGGACCTTTACAAATTTGAATTGCGGCCGGATATACGACCCAACAGAACGCTCTATGTAAAAGGGGTTATCACGGATCACAAAACAGGGAAAAAACTTCCTTCCACCGTAGAACTGATCAACAACGAAACCAGGGAAACCCTGATGAAAATTCAGACCGATGAGTCGGGCGAATATTTCATTACACTGCCCGTAGGAAAAGATTACACATTCTCCGTTAACAGGAAAGGATACCTCTATTACAACGAGCTCTATGAACTGGGCACCCGAAAGGCCGACAGTGTGTACCGCAAAGACATTACCCTGCAACCCGTAGAACTGAATGCCAGTTTTACTTTCAGGAATATTCAGTTTGCCTCCAATGAATACAGTCTTCCTGCAGATGCCTCCATTGAGCTGGAGAAGCTCTACCAGGTACTGGCAGAGAACCCTTCGCTGCAGGTAGAGATCAGCGGACATACGGATAATATCGGGAAGGTTGCCGACAACATGAAACTTTCCGCCAACAGGGCCAAAGCCATTACAGACTGGCTGGTTAACAAAGGTATTGCCCCCGAAAGACTGGTGCACAAAGGTTACGGTGACGCTAACCCCATCAGCGATAACAGAACGGAAGAAGGCCGCGCCATCAACAGGAGAACCACCGTTACAATCACGAAAATCTAGCGTAGTTCTACCTAAAAATTCGCCGGTAATTTCCTGAGTTTGCGGTCTAAAAACAATGCAGGACCAATTGTTCAACCAGGTTGCCCTTACACTGATTCCGGGGCTGGGGCCTGTTTCCAGGAAAAAACTGGTACAATATTTTGGAAGCGCTTCCCGGATTTTGAACGCGGGCGAAGATGAGCTGAGATCCATGCCGGGCATTGGCGAAGTATTGATAAAACAGATCCGGTCTTTTAAAGATTTCCGGATGGCCGGGCAAACTGTTCGCTTTGTGGAACAACATGGAATCAAACCCTTGTTCATCACCAGTCCACACTATCCGCAAAAACTGTTGCATTGCCCCGATGCGCCTACCCTGCTCTACTGGAAGGGCAATGCCGATCTGAATGCGGCCGCAGTGATCAGTATTATTGGTACCAGGAGCAATTCGGGGTACGGAAAACAGGTAACCGAAAACCTGGTCGCTTCGCTGCCGAAAAACATATTGGTGGTAAGTGGTCTTGCCTACGGAATCGATGCCATTGCACATAAAGCGGCGTTGAGCAACGGGCTAAGCACAGTTGGTGTGCTGGCACACGGGCTGGATGATCTCTATCCCCCGGCGCACCGGAACCTGGCAAAATCCATGTTTGAGCAGGGCGGACTGTTAACGGAATTTCATTTGCAGACAAAGGCCGGCAAATACAATTTTCCCAGGAGGAACCGCATTGTGGCAGGCATATCCGATGCCACCATTGTAATAGAAACCGCTGTTAAAGGCGGCAGCATGATTACAGCGGATCTTGCATTTGGATACAATAGGGAATTGTTTGCCGTACCGGGAAGGCTGGATGATGCCAAAAGCGCAGGTTGCCTTCAACTGATTCAACAGCAAAAAGCCATGCCCTATACCAGTCCGGAACAACTGCTGGAAACTATGACATGGGAGATCCCCAGCCTGCTTCCGCAAAAGCAAACCCCGCAATTGGCTGAGCTGTCTGAAGATGAACAGCAACTGGTGCAGCTTTTACAACAGAAAGCGTGTTGCACTACAGATGAACTGCAACAATACCTTCCGCTTGGCCGGAGTGCCCTGGCAGCCATTTTACTGAACCTGGAAATACGCAATATCATCCGGACTATGCCGGGGAAGCGGATCTGCCTGCAGTGATTTTCCGGTTCCACCGGATCAGCAGAAAGAAGGCCACCAACGCAAAAAATGCCGGGGCCAGGAATGCATATTTGAAATTGCTTGCCTGGTTGTTGTAGATCTCTGCAGAAAACAAGGCGCCCACGCCAATACCCGCCTCCAGGGCAATGTACATAGACGCAATGGCCTTTCCCCTGTTTTCGGGCGAACAGAGATCCACCGTCCAGGCGCTGATGGCCGGACTGTTGATTCCCCAGCTCAATCCGTAAATCACCGAACCAACCATCATCATGGTCACAGATCCGGCAAATGCAAGGATCAGCATGGAGATCACCAGTACAAATGCAGACACCATCAACACAGGCACCCTTCCATACCGGTCGGATACCCTGGATGCTACCAGCCGGATTACCAGCGATGCAATGGTGAAGAAAGCAAAGAACATCCCTTTATTGTGCATGCCCAGGTGCTCGCTCAGATCGGGCGCAATGGTAATGGTACAACCGATCGACAAACAAAGCAGCAGATTAATCAGGGAAGGTTTAAATGCCGACTTTTCAAAAACTTCATTTCTGTTCACCCGTAAATGTTGAAGGGCAAACCGTTTGGGTTCTTTTAATGTTTCCTTCACATTGTATAAAATGGCCACAGACCCCAACGCAAATGCAGAAGATGCATAGAACATGGTGTTGTAGCTAAAGTGATCTACCAGGTAACTCCCGATCATGGGTCCGGCTGAAGAACCCAGCGTATATCCGATCGACAAGGCGCCCAGCGCTTCTCCCCTCCTGGACTCATGCACCACATCTGCCCCGTAAGCCGCAGTGGCCGTGGGTTTGAAGCCAGTGGAAAAGCCATGCAGGAAACGAAGGAACAGGAACCCTGCAACAGAAGTAAGCACCGGGTACAACAGGGAACAGATCACGCAAACCAATGAACCGAAAATCATCACGGGCACCCGGCCCACCGTATCGGTGAGTTTTCCGCTGAATGGTCTTGATATGCCGGCCATCAGGGTAAACAATGCAATGATCAGCCCCTTGTATTCCGCGCCTCCTAACATGGTTATATAACCCGGTAATTCGGGGATCATCATGTTGAAACTGGTGGAAAACAGGAAATTACTCAGGCAGAGCAGGCCGAACTGAAAAGTGAAATAAGGTGTATCGGCGGTGGGTTTTAGCTCGGGCATCTGCTTGAAAAGCGTTTAAGTGCGCGAAGTTAACAGATTTTTTTTGGAGGGAATTTGCCCAGTCCGCTATCTTTGCACATGGCAACAAACAACAACCGCTCCACTAAAAGCAATACCTCCTCCAGATTATTCGGCGAGGGCTTAACTTTTGACGATGTTCTGCTGATGCCCGCATTCAGCGAAGTACTTCCCAGAGAAGTGAACATCAGTTCCCGGCTTACCAAAGACATTTTATTGAATGTACCCATTCTCTCTGCAGCAATGGATACCGTAACAGAAGCCAACCTGGCCATTGCACTGGCAAGAGAAGGCGGCCTGGGTATTCTGCACAAGAATATGTCTATTGAAAAGCAGGCAGAACAGGTCCGTAAAGTAAAACGCAGTGAGAGTGGTATGATCATCGATCCCATCACTTTGCTGGTGGATGCAACCATCGGTGATGCCATGCAACTGATGAAGGAAAACAAAATCGGAGGTATTCCGGTGGTGGATGGCGCCAATAAACTGGTAGGCATTTTAACCAACCGCGACCTTCGTTTTGAAACAGATAAAAGACGCAAGGTAAAAGAAGTGATGACGAAGGAAAACCTCGTTACCGCTCCCGAAGGAACCGATATGAAGAAGGCGGAGAAAATTCTGCAGAACTACAAAATTGAAAAGCTGCCCGTTGTAAACAAGCAGGGTAAACTGATCGGGCTGATCACTTACCGGGATATTCTCCAGATCCGCAATTATCCCAATGCAGTGAAAGATCATCTCGGAAGATTACTGACAGGTGCAGCCCTCGGAATTACCAAGGACCTGATGGACAGGGCTTACGCTTTACAGCAGGTAGGCGTAGATGTAGTTACCCTCGACAGTGCACACGGTCACAGCAAGGGCGTGATCGAAGCCCTGAAAGCGCTGAGAAAAAACTTTAAAAAATTACAGATCATTGCAGGGAATGTGGCAACCGGCGCAGGTGCAAAAGCACTGGCAGACGCAGGAGCCAACTGCATTAAAGTAGGCATAGGGCCGGGCTCTATCTGTACCACCCGTATTGTGGCAGGCGCAGGGGTACCACAGCTTACTGCTGTAATGGAAGTTGCCAAAGCGCTACAGCCATTGGGTATTCCGCTGATCGCCGATGGTGGTATCCGTTATACGGGCGATATGGTGAAAGCGCTTGCTGCTGGCGCCAATGTGGTGATGATGGGCAGTGTGTTTGCAGGAGTGGAAGAAAGCCCCGGCGATACTATTATTTATGAGGGAAGAAAATTCAAGGAATACCGCGGAATGGGAAGCCTGGGCGCCATGAGCCAGGGAAGCGGGGACCGTTATTTCCAGGATGTGGAAGCAGACGTAAAAAAATATGTACCGGAAGGCATTGAAGGCAGGGTTGCCTACAAAGGAAATCTGAGTGAAATCATTTATCAATATGTAGGCGGCCTGAGATCCGGCATGGGTTACTGTGGCGCAAAAAATATTACAGATTTGCAGAAAGCCACTTTCATCAAGATCACCAATGCAGGAATGAAAGAAAGTCATGCACATGATATTGATATTACGAAGGAAGCGCCGAACTACAGCAGAAAATAACTACTGCCATTCATAAACTCAACCCTTTGAAAAAAATGCAACGGTTTGGACTATCCCTGTTAACAGGTGCGCTGCTTACGGCTGCATGGCCCATGGCGCCATTTACGCTGTTGATTTATATCGCCTTTGTGCCGCTGCTGATTTTATCGGACCATATTGTAAAGCCCCGTAGTTTCTGGGGCTTTACTTTTATTGCCATGCTGAGCTGGAATGCATGCACCACCTGGTGGATGTGGAACTCCACCGGGGTTGGTTCGGTAGCGGCAATCATTGCCAACAGCCTCCTCATGACCCTGCCCTGGTGGGGATATTTCAGTTTTAAGAAAAGATACAGCAGCAATTTTTCTTTGCTGATGCTGGTATTGTTCTGGCTGAGCTTTGAATATGTACACCTGAACTGGGAACTCAGCTGGCCCTGGCTTACCCTGGGCAATGTATTTGCCAGCTATCCTGCCCATGTTCAGTGGTACGAGTACACCGGTGTGGGCGGAGGCAGCCTGCTGATCCTGCTCATGAATGTGCTGGTATACCGGTTAATCAAACAGATCATTGCAAAAGCGCCCACGCAAAAAATACTCATCAGGGGGTTATTAACAGCATTACTGCCGGTAACGGTTTCTTTCCTGAATCAGTACATTTATGTAAAAACGGCTTCTGAAAAATCTGCAGATAATGTGGTGATTGTTCAACCCAATATTGATCCTTACCAGAAATTTGAACAGGGTACGGCGGCACAGCAGATCCGGCAACTGATTGCGCTATCCGAGTCTGCGGCAGACAGCAATACCCGGTTGGTGATCTGGCCCGAAACAGCCATGAGTGTGGCAGAGTGGCAACACCTGATTCCGCAGAATCAATATTACCAGCCGGTATTTGAATTTGCCGGAAAACATCCGGGGCTCACGCTGATTACTGGGATCGAAACATTTAAAAACTACGGAACCACCAAGGCAACCCGTACGGCCCACAGTGCAGACAACGGAACCTATTACGATGCATTCAATGCAGCCATTGCCATCCAGGCCGGGCAGCCGCTTCAGTTGTACAACAAAAGCAAACTGGTACCGGGTGTAGAATCCCTGCCTTCCTTCCTTCAGATCATGGCTCCATTGTTTGAACAATTCGGCGGCAGTACCGGAGGATACGGAAGATCTGATTCGGCAGGTGTATTTTCCAATCCGGGCAACCGGTATGTGGCGGCGCCGATCATTTGTTATGAAAGCATTTACGGGGAGTATGTGGGCAGCTATGTAACCAGGGGCGCCAATATTTTAACCGTAATCACCAACGACGGATGGTGGGGCAATACCCCCGGTCACCGGCAACACCTGGCTTATGCCAGGCTGAGGGCCATTGAGACCAGGAGATGGGTTGCCAGGAGCGCCAATACAGGCATTTCTGCCGTGATTAATGAATACGGCGAAATGGTGGAACGGCGCGGCTGGGATCAGCCTGCTGCCATCAAGTATGCCATACCGGTAAGAACGGAACTCAGTTTTTATGTTCAACACGGCGATTATATTTTCAGGTACAGTTTATACATTACTTTATTACTGACCGGATTTCATGTGTTTCTTGCTATACAACGAAGGCTGAAAAAAAACTGATTCATGCAAACAACCATTCAGTATTCCATCACCGGCAAAGGATTTCCCGTAGTGCTGATTCATGGATTTGGAGAAGACAGCAGCATCTGGAACAGCCAGGTGGATTTTTTAAAGGAGCATTGCCGGCTACTGGTTCCGGATTTACCGGGCACAGGACAATCGCATAACAGCAGCAACGAACTGACCATCGAATCAATGGCAGCAGATATCAAAGCCATGCTGGACCGGGAAAAAATCAGCCAATGCCTGATGTTTGGCCACAGTATGGGCGGCTATATTACACTTGCATTTGCCGATTTGCATCCGGGATACCTGAATGGATTCGGGCTGGTTCATTCCACGGCTTATGCCGACAACGAAGAAAAGAAAAAGAACAGGCAACGGGGCATTGAAGTGATCGGCGAATACGGCGGATATGCTTTTTTAAAGAATTCCATTGCCAACCTGTTTGGCAACCGGTTTAAAGCATCGCATCCGGAAGCCATTGCCGCACTGATCGAAAAAAGCAAGCTGTTCAGCAACCGGGCTTTACAGCAATACTACCAGGCCATGATGCTTCGTCCGGACAGAACCGATGTGCTGCGTAATACCACCTTGCCTGTATTAATGATTGGAGGTACCGAAGATATTGCCGCCCCGATCAGCGATGTATCCGAACAGGCAACACTATCTGACCGGATTCAGCTGCATGTACTGGAGGGTGTGGGCCATATGGGCATGCTGGAAGCTACGCAACCAGTGAATCAATACCTGCTGGATTTTATTCAGCAGCACAACAGGGTTATTCAGCCCTGATCAATGAATACATGAACAGTAATACCGATCATATGAGTAAAACAATTTTAATTACCGGAGCTACTTCCGGATTTGGAAAAGCCATTGCAGAAAAATTTGCAGCTGCAGGCTGGAACTGTATTATCACCGGAAGAAGAGCGGACCGTTTAACGGAACTCTCCACGCAACTCAGTTCCCGGCACGGCATTAAAGTATTGACCCTTGCCTTTGATGTACAGGATCGCAATGCAGTAACCGAATCCATCGGCAACATTCCGGCAGACTGGCAACAGATTGATGTATTGGTGAACAATGCAGGCCTGGCGCTGGGAAGAGATAGTTTTGAAAAAGCATCCCTCGACGATTGGGATACCATGATCAATACCAATGTAAAAGGATTGATGTATGTAAGCAAGGCCGTTCTTCCATATTTAATTAATCAGCAGAAAGGACACGTCATTAACATCGGTTCCACTGCTGCCAGGGAAGTATACAAAGAAGGCAATGCCTATTGTGCCAGCAAACATGCGGTGGATGCCCTCAGCAAAGCCATGCGCATTGACCTGCTGCCACACCATATTAAAGTAACGGCCATTCATCCGGGGGCGGCGGAAACCGAATTCTCCCTGGTACGGTTTAAAGGGGACCAGCAAAAAGCGGAACAGGTATATGAAGGCTACAAAGCCCTGCAGGCAGAAGACATTGCCGATATCATTTTTTACGCAGCCAACCTGCCCGAACATGTATGCATCAATGACCTGGTCGTTACCTGCCTGGCCCAGGCCAATTCCTATTATACCCTTAAATAGGCCTGACCGGGCAAAATAACTGTAGCCCGGTCATGTCATTTTATGATATTCATCATATTATGATGTTGTGTAACATAAGTAGCAAAGCTCCTTGCCGGGGCTTTTTACTTTTGGGGTACAAAACACCACAATATGAAACGCCTGATTATACTGGGAGCGGGTACAGCCGGAACAATGATGGCTAATCACCTGCAGCACGAACTGGACCTGAACGAATGGGAAATACAAATTATCGATGAGCGGGTAGAGCACCACTACCAGCCGGGTTACCTGTTCCTGCCCTTCGATATTTACCAGCCCGAAGACATCATTAAATCCATTGCTGAATTTATTCCGAAGGGGGTCAGCCTGCTAACCGCTAAAATCAATAAGATTGATGCGCCCAACAACCAGGTAGTGCTGGAAAACGGGGAGCAGTTGCACTATGATCTGCTGATCATTGCTACCGGAGCCAAAATAGCGCCGGAAGAAGTGGAGGGCATGAAAGGATCAGAGTGGCATAAATCCGTATTCGACTTCTATACTTTCGAAGGTTCACTGGCGCTGCGCAACAAGCTTCGCGAATGGCAGGGTGGAAAATTGCTGGTACATATTACCGAGATGCCGATCAAATGCCCCGTAGCGCCGCTGGAGTTTTCCTTCCTGGCAGATTCCTATTTCAAGCATAAAAAAATGCGGGATAAAGTAGAGATTACTTATGTAACTCCGCTCAGTGGCGCATTCACCAAACCAAAAGCCACAGAAGCTTTAGAGCACCTGCTGCATGAAAAGGACATTCATATAGAAAGTGATTTCGCCATTGCGGAAGTGGACAATGAAAATAAAAAAATCATTGACTACGGCGGAAGAGCAATCAGTTTTGATCTGCTCGTAACCATACCGACCAATAAGGGAGACGAGCTGATGGCCAGATCCGGCCTGGGCGACGATCTGAACTATGTTCCTACCAACAAGGCCACTTTACAGTCCCAGCAATATCCCAACATTTTTGTATTAGGTGATGCCAGCAATATTCCCGCGTCAAAAGCCGGATCTGTAGCGCATTTTGAGGCAGAGATCCTTACCGAAAACATTCTCCGCTTCATGAATGGCGAGCCACTGAAAGAGGAATTTGACGGGCATGCCAACTGCTTCATTGAAACAGGAAACGGAAAGGCCCTGCTGATCGACTTCAACTATACCCATGAACCTGTTGAAGGTGCATTTCCTTTCCCGGGTATTGGGCCGCTGCGTTTACTGAAAGAAAGCAGGATCAATCACATGGGTAAGCTTGCATTCAGGTGGATTTACTGGAACATGCTCTTAAAAGGAACACATATCCCCTTTGTTTCTGCCACCATGCAGGAATCAGGAAAAAAATTTGACTAACCATTTGAACTATTAAAACAATTTTTATGGAAAAGATGATCGCGGGAAAAACAATTACCGTAAACGAAGAAGGCTACCTCACCAATTTTGCCCAATGGGATAAAGAAGTGGGCGAAGCGTTGGCCGCAGAAGCCAATATAGCACTCAGCCCCCGTCACTGGGAAGTGATTACTTACCTGCAGAACGAACACAAAAATGATGTTGCGCTGAGCATCCGCCGCATTGGCAAGAGCGGCCTGGTAGACATCAAGGAATTCTATGTCCTGTTCCCCAATGCCCCTTTAAAAACAGCCACCAAAATTGCCGGCATCCCCAAACCTGCCAGCTGCATTTAATCTACACTATTAAAACCACCAATCATGAGCGAGTTTAACGGTGAAATAAAAAAAATGATGATCATTCTCTCCAAAGCAACGCTGGAGAATGTTTATGCCGCATTTGTACTGGCCAACGGTGCCAGGATGGAAGGTATTGAAGCAGAAATGTTTTTCACTTTCTTTGGACTGGAAGCCATTCACAAAAATAAATTGGAGCACCTGCATGTTGCAACAGTGGGCAACCCTGCCATGCATATGCCTACCATGTTGGGCGGGCTGCCCGGCATGGAAGCGCTGGCTACTTCCATGATGAAAAAGGAAATGGAGAAAATAGACATGCCCGATGTGCATGAATTCCTGGAGATTCTAACCGCATCAGGGGTAAAACTATGGGCCTGCAAGCTGGCTATGGAGATGTTCCATTACAAAAAAGAAGACCTCTATGAGGGTGTAAATGGTGTAATTACCGTGGGAGATTTCTATAAACAGGGAAGTGGTTTAGGCGCTCATATGTTATTTATTTAAGGCCAGACATAATGAGCGTATTGCTGCATGGTAATCGCTCATTATTTCTTCCACCACTGCCGCCGCAGGTTTGATTTCATGGATCAGGGCGGCTACCTGTCCTACTTCCAGTTCACCTTCGTGCAGGTCGCCCTCAAACATCCCCCGCTTTGCACGGGCCCTGCCCAGGATCTGTTTAAGTTCTTCCGGTTCCGCTCCGCGGGTTTCCGCTTCTTCAATCTGCTGGAAAAATTCATTTTTCAATAAACGAACGGGTACCAGTTTCTTCATACTCAACTGGGTGTCTCCTTCGGATGCACCAATGATGGCTGCTTTAAAATTGGCATGGGAGGAGGCTTCGGGTGTGCAGATAAAACGACTTCCGATCTGGACCCCGTCTGCCCCCAGGATCATCGTTGCCAGCATCTGCCTTCCGTTGGCAATACCGCCTGCAGCAATCACCGGGATAGATACAGCCGCCCTTACCGCAGGAATCAGTACCAGCGTGGTGGTTTCTTCTCTTCCGTTGTGCCCGCCTGCTTCAAAACCTTCGGCTACAACCGCATCACATCCTGCGTCTTCGGCTTTTTTGGCAAATTTGCTGCTGCTGACCACATGCACCACTTTGATGCCCTCCGTTTTCAACCTGGCCGTAAAGGTTTTGGGATTACCGGCGCTGGTAAATACGATGGGAACTTTTTCTTCGATGATGATTTGTATCAACTGGTCAATGTCCGGGTACAACAGGGGAATATTAACGCCAAAGGGTTGATTGGTGGCTGCCCTGCATTTTTGAATATGTTCCCTGAGTACTTCCGGGTACATACTGCCGGCGCCGATCAGTCCCAGACCGCCTGCATTACTGACCGCACTGGCCAGTTTCCAGCCGCTGGCCCAGATCATTCCAGCCTGTATGATGGGGTATTGAATATTAAAAAGCGCTGTAATGCTGTTGTTGGTTAATGGCTGGTTCATCCTCCGTGATTTTGATCTCCAAATCTAACCAAGATTTTACAGAAGCACTGAAGCTAATCGGGGAATTATCCAAAATCAATTTCGGTATTGTCTCCGATATTCAGGCTGCGGCTGAGGCCTTTTACAGAAGCGTCGCTGCCGATCAGGGAATTATCCAGCACCACTTCATCGAGGTTGGTATAGGAACCTATGATACTGTCGCGCACAATGGAATGACGGATCGTTGTATTGGCGCCGATGGCTACATGCGGACCGATGATGGCATTGCAGATCTGACAACCGTCCGCAATACTTACCGGGGGAATGATGATTGTATCTTTAAATGAATGCGCATCAGCGATATTGCCGCCGAACTTTTTCAGCAGGGTGGCATTGCTTTCCAGCAGGGACTCCTTCTTACCACAATCAAACCAGCTCTTTACCTTAAAGGATTTAAAGCGGGCGCCGCGTTTAATCATGCAGTCCAGCGCATCGGTAAGATTGTATTCTCCCTGGGTTTGGATTTTTTGCATAAAGAGGTGATGCAAACATTCGAAAAGGAACTGGGTTTCCTTGATCTTGTACAAGCCTACCAATGCCATATTGCTCTTGGGGATAGCCGGTTTTTCAACCACCTGGTCTATGAAACCTTCTTCGTTGATGGAGGCCACCCCAAAGTTGCGGGGATCGTCTACCTTCTTCACCCCCAGCATACTGTAAGGACATTCCAGTACTTCCTTCACATCATATTCGCAGATGGTATCTCCCAACACCACAAAAACCTCGTCGTCTCCCACAATGGACCTGGTCAGCTCAATGGCATGGCCTGTTCCCTGGCGCTCATTCTGGTAAACAAAATGAGTAGTCAGGTCGGGATATTTATGTTTTACGTAATCCTGGATCTTTTCGCCCAGGTAACCCACAATAAAAACAAATTCATTGATTCCGGCATCCCTGAGCTGATCTACAATAAAGCTCAGGATGGTTTTTCCTGCTATCGGAATGAGGGCCTTAGGTTGTGTATAAGTATGCGGTCTGAGTTTGGTTCCAGCGCCGGCTACAGGTATAATCGCTTTCATTAGGGGGCTTCTTTGGTTCAATCTGATGCTCCGATCAGTCGTGTAAACTCCACACAATGGTCAAATTAACGGTAAAATTACCAAATATGCTCCATTAATCAAGTTTTGTGGAAATCCTTGGTTAAAACTAATTTTTAAAAATATGGCGCACTGTTCACTAAGATTTACCTTTGCAAAAACATTTACATGCAGAGAGATACTTTGGTTTTTGACCTGATTCGCAAGGAACTGGAAAGACAACGTCATGGAATTGAACTGATTGCCTCGGAAAACTTCACCAGTTTACAGGTAATGCAGGCCATGGGAAACGTAATGACCAATAAATATGCAGAAGGATATCCGGGCAGAAGATACTATGCCGGTTGTGAGATTGTAGACCAGACCGAGCAGCTGGCCATCGACAGGTTAAAAACCATTTTTGATGTAGCATACGCCAACGTTCAGCCGCACAGCGGCGCCCAGGCCAATGCCGCCGTATCCCTGGCCGTATTACAACCGGGAGACGCTACCCTTGGGCTGGACCTCAGCATGGGCGGACACCTTACCCACGGAAGTGCGGTCAATTACAGCGGTAAATTATACAAGCCCCATTTTTATGGTGTAACCAGGGAAGAGGGCCTGGTGGATTATGAAATGCTGGAAGCACAAGCCAGGGCCATTAAACCCAAGCTGATTTATTGCGGCGCCAGCGCCTACAGCCGCGACTGGGATTATGCCCGTATCAGAAAAGTAGCGGATGAAGTGGGTGCGCTGGTGATGGCGGATATCGCCCATCCTGCCGGCCTGATTGCCAAGAAATTACTGAACAGTCCTTTTGAACATTGTCATTTTGTTACCTCCACTACCCACAAAACACTGCGTGGTCCGAGAGGCGGCATCATCATGATGAAAAAAGATTTTGAAAATCCCTGGGGACTGAAAGACGTTAAAGGCAATACCAGGATGATGAGCAACCTGCTCGACATGGCGGTATTCCCCGGCATACAGGGTGGTCCGTTAGAGCATGTTATTGCTGCCAAGGCGGTTGCCTTTGGTGAAATCCTGACCGATGAATTCCTGCAGTACCAGCAGCAGGTGCAGAAAAATGCACAGGCCATGGCTGCCGCATTTGTACAAAAAGGTTACAATATCATCAGTGGCGGTACCGACAATCACCTCATGCTGATCGACCTGCGCAATAAAAACATCAGCGGTAAAAAAGCGGAACAGGCATTGGTTCAGGCCGATATTACCGCCAACAAAAACATGGTTCCGTTCGATGATAAAAGTGCTTTTATTACCTCCGGAATCCGGTTTGGCGTGCCTGCTATTACCACCAGGGGTATGAAAGAAACGGACATGCAGTTTGTGGTAAATGTGATCGACAATGTGCTGATGAATGCTGATGACGCCAATGTAATCGGCGCCGTTAAAAAACAGGTGAACGAGTTTATGGAACAGTTTGTACTGTATCCTGAAATGGGATAATGCTTAACTTACGTATATGATTCAAAGAATACAAAGCATCTGGCTGCTGCTTGCAGCCGCATTTTCGGCCAGCGGGTTCGGTTTGTCTTTTTTCAGTGGCAATCAACTGGATGAAGCTACCAATACCAAAACCTGGGTGGAGTTTACCGCTTCCCAACACCTATTTATCCTGATCCTGAGCGTGGCCATTGCGGTTGCATCCCTGGTGGCCATATTTATGTACAAGGACCGCAAGCGGCAGATGCTGGTTGTTTTTGCAACAACCATTGCTGCTTTCCTGAACATCGCATTATACTATAACGCCAGATCCGGTTTTGCAGAATCCAAACTGGATCTGGGTTCTTTGTTCACGTTTGCGATTCCTTTGTTCCTTTTACTGGCCATCCGGTCTATTTACAACGATGAGAAGCTGGTGAAGAGTGCAGACAGACTGAGATAGATTCATACCGGCAGATATATTCCGGCTCATCATAGTTTAAAATCCCCCTTAAGCTAATGTATACATGCCTGATAGCAGATGATCATGTGGTTGAAAGAGACCTGATCAAAATATTTCTTGAAAAGATCCCTTCCCTGAAACTGGTAGCCGAGTGCTCCAACGGACTGGAGGTTTCCGGCTTCCTCCAGCAGCAGCAGGTGGATATTGTTTTTTCGGATGTGGACATGCCCGGATTATCCGGCACAGACCTTGTAAAGGCGCTGAAAAATCCGCCTGTATTCATTTTTATTTCTTCCTTCCCCGAATATGCTGCAGAAGGGTACAACCTGGATGCCATCGACTTCATGTCTAAACCCCTGCGGTTCGATCGCTTTCTGAAAGGGGTGAACAAAGCCGTTGAATACCTCGAACTTAAAAAGAAGCTGACCAATGCGGCATTGCAACAGGCGTCCGGCGCCATACCGGAAGGATTGGTGCAGGAGGGCAATGCCGGTGAATTCTTTTTCATCAAAGACAATAAGGGTTATTTAAAAATCAGGGAAGAAGATGTGTTGTACATCGAAAGCATGGGTGACTTTTCCAGGATTCATACGGTACAGCAAAAAACGCACATGATACTGGTTAGTCTGAAAAACCTGGAACTGCAACTGAATACCGGGAAATTCTTCCGGGTTCACAAGCAATACATCATCAACCTGCAACACCTGGTTGCGGTATTGCAAAACGATGTGGTACTGACCAATGACCAGGACATACCGTTGAGTAATTCGTACAAAGCCGCCATTCAGGAACAAGTGATTCAGAAGGTCCTGCTGAAAAGATTTTAGGATTGGTGCAGGGGTAATATAATGTGGAATGTACAGCCGCCCGTTTCATTATGCCGCGCTGCGATGCGTCCGCCCATCATGGCCATGAAAGACTTACTCAGCATCAGTCCCAGGCCCGTTCCCTTTTCCATTTTAGTGCCATAACTGCTTTCAATGGCTGCTGCCGCATCCGCATTGATCTCCGCCAGTTTTTCATCCGACAGACCGGTACCGCTATCGGTGATGGATATGATCTGTTCGCCGGCGGTTTGCTGAAAATTGAGCAGAATCTCCGTATCCGGAAAACTGAACTTAACCGCATTACTCAACAGGTTACGCAGCACCAGTATAAACATCTCCTTATCGACCCGGAGGAACAGTTCTTCGCCAAAGCGGTTATCAACCTGTATATTCTTCTGTTGAATAAACGCATGAAGGCTCCCCAACACGGTATCCGTCATTTTTTTCAGATTCACCCGTACAAAATGAGGCTTGAAGCCCTGCATCTGGCTTCCCGCCCAATACAACAGATTTTCCATCAGGGCTGAAGTGAATCGGAGATTATTGCCTAATTCAGCAGCGTATTTTGCCAGTTGCTCCTTCGATACATCTCCATGTTCCAGGATCTGCACAAAAGCAATCAATGAGTTGATCGGCGAGCGCATATCATGTCCCACCACACTGAACACCTTATCCTTTACCAGTACCAGCTCCTCCAGCGATTTCCGCTGCGCTTCGACGGTTTTATTCAGTTCTACCGCTTTCTGCCTGCTCTTGTAAATAAAGAAAGCCGCTATGAATATAATCAGCGCCAGTAATCCCAATAAAATGCCCACCCTGTTTTTCAGGTTAATTTCCGCCTTTTGCACTTTCGCCAGCAATAACTGCTCCTTCAGCTTTTTATCGGTCATCTGTTTTTGAAAACGATACTCCTGCTCGCGGATGCTAAAATCCAGCGCCATTTTTTTCCGGGTGATTTCCTTTTCTTTATCCTGGTTAAAAATACTGTCTTTGACTGCTGCATAACTTCGATTGTAAAACAAGGCGCTGTCATATTGCCTGCGTTGTTCATAGAACTTACTCAGTGTTTCAAATGCAGTTTTCTGTGGCATCAATAGCTGGGAACGTTTGGCCAGGGCAAGTCCTGTGTGCAGGTATTGGAGCCCCTGTTTAATACGGCCGTTCCTTACAAAAAAACCGCCCGCACTGATCAGGTTTGTAGCGATCATCGGCGCTTCAAGCCCCTTTAGAATTTCCGGAACAGCCGCTTCAAAGCTCTGGATAGCTTCCGTAATACGGTTATCTTTTTCATATGCCTGTCCGATATCTGTCAGCAATGTTCCCTTAAGATCCCGGTCCTTATTCAGGGTTGCAATTTCAACAGCATGCCGGAAATGCTGAATAGCCGTTTCATATCTTTCTGCAGCAGCAATTCCAAAAGAAGCCAGGTCAGCGGCATCTGCCTCCAGTATAATCGTTCCCATGAGTTCTTTGGCGCTTGCCACCCCCCTCGACATTAGTCCGTCCTTCTCAAAAACCGGCAGTGATTTTTTTGCATAATGGTACGCGTTGCGTAAATCTTTCAACGCTATATAAGTAATACTCAGGTTATTGTAACAACTGGCCATTCCCCCCTCATCGTTCAGAGAGGCATATAATTTCAGTGACCGTTCTGCCGCGTCAATGGCATTGGCATAATCCGACACTTTCTGGTATACATCTGTTTTATTCAGATATGCTCCGGCGGTAATGCTTTGATCCATAATCCGGCTGCTCATACCAGTGGCCAGATCATAATAGTGCAGCGCATTCAGGTAATCCCCCCTTCCATGGTAGGTAATACCGATCCGTTCGTACATCCTGGCCAGGATATCTTTCCGGGGTAATTTTGCAGCAATGGAAACGGCAGAGTCCAGGTATTTTTTAGCCTGCGTTTCTTTGTTCTGGTAGAGGTACTCCCGAAACACCCTCCTGAAAAGGAATGCTTTTATGGAATCCGGTTGCTGATAACGGTGAGCTACCTGTAGCAGACTATCCGATACTGTTGTTTCCTGTGCTAATGCACAGGAAACAACAGTAAAAACGAATGCTGCAAAAAGAAGGAACTGCCTGATAACTATGGTAAGTTTTAAATATTCAAATCCTGCCTGCAATGTACTACAGGAAACGTCCTGTAATGCTCTTCTTGTTTTTCCCGATCCCGGAAGGCACCCCTGCATACACCAACTCACCGCCGGCATCTCCCGCCTCAGGACCAAGATCAATGATCCAGTCGGCCGATTTTAAAACATCTGTATTGTGCTCTATCACAATCAGTGAATGCCCCTGCTCAATCAATGCATGAAAGGAGTTCAGTAATTTTTTAATATCGTGAAAATGCAAACCGGTGGTTGGTTCATCAAAGATAAACAGCATATGCCCGTTTCCCTTGCCTTTGCCGAGGAAGCTGGCCAGTTTAACCCGCTGGGCTTCCCCACCACTGATGGTATCACTGCTCTGCCCCAGTTTAATATAACCAAGGCCCACATCCTGCAAAGGCTGTATGGCTTTTTGAATGGGCTTTTCATCAGCAAAGAATTCAATAGCTTCATCCACACTCATGTCCAAAACATCAAATACCGATTTACCATTGTATTGAACCTCCAGTACTTCTTCCTTGAAACGTTTACCCCCACAGGACTCACAGGTAAGGTGTACATCTGCCAGGAACTGCATTTCCACAATAGTTTCTCCCTCGCCCTTACAGGTATCACATCTGCCTCCGTCTACATTAAAGGAAAAGTGTTTGGGCTGAAACCCACGCATCTTTGCCAGCCCTTGTTTGGAAAACAGGTCCCTGATGGTATCATATGCCTTGATATAGGTAATCGGGTTACTCCGGGAAGATTTACCGATCGGATGCTGATCAATCATTTCTACTGCGCTGATGGCATCAGTATCTCCGGTGATGGCTTTGTGCAAACCAACTTTATCTGCTGTGCCGCCTTTCAGTTTCTGCAATGCAGGATAAAGAATCTGTTTGATCAGGGTTGTTTTACCGCTCCCGCTTACACCGCTTACCACACAGAGGGTGTTCAGGGGAAATTCTACGGTGATGTCTTTCAGATTATTTTGCCTTGCACCTTCTACCTTAATACTGCTATTCCATTTACGCACCTGCTTTGGCGGTTCAATCCGCAGCGTTCCGGTAAGGTATTTGCCGGTAAGGCTTTTCGGGTGCTGAACAATGAAGTCATAATCTCCTTCCGCCACTACTTCCCCGCCCAGATGAGAGGCCAGCGGCCCCATATCAATAATATGATCTGCCTGTCGCATCATCATTTCGTCGTGTTCTACTACTACAACGGTATTGCCCAGATCCCGCAACGATTTCAACACTTCAATCAGGCGTTCCGTATCTCTGGAGTGCAACCCGATGGAAGGCTCATCCAATATATACAAGGAATTAGTCAGGTTGCTTCCAAGACTTCTGGTTAACTGGATACGCTGACTCTCACCACCACTGAGTGTATTGGCCAGCCTGTTGAGCGTAAGATAACCCAGCCCCACATCCAGCAATGTTTTGACACGCTGATTTACTTCCAGCAGAATGCGCCTGGCTACCTGCTGATCATGCCCGGAGAGTTGCAACCGGTCCAGCCAGGTTTTAAGATCACGTACCTGCATTTCGCAAAGTTCCGCAATATGCGCACCATTTATTTTCACGTACAACGCTTCCTTGCGAAGCCGGTGTCCTTCACAGGCGGTACAGGCGGTCCTGCCCCGGTACCTGCTCAGCAGCACCCTGTACTGAACCTTGTATACATTTTGTTCTACCTCTTTAAAGAACTCATTGATTCCGAGTGAGCCTCCGCCACCTTCCCAAAGCATGCGGTACTGCTCTTTGGTAAGATCAAAAACGGGTTTATGGATGGGGAAGTCCTTTTTCCCCGCGCCTTTAATAAACTGTTCTTTCCACCAGCCCAGTTTCTCCCCTTTCCAGGGAGCCACTGCGCCTTCGTAAACAGAAAGTCGTTTATCCGGAATCACCAGTTCGGTATCTATGCCCAGCACCTGGCCAAAACCCTCACAAACCGGGCAGGCGCCATAAGGATTGTTAAACGAGAATAAATTGGGGGAGGGTTCTTCAAACATTATTCCATCGGCTTCAAATTTATTGCTGAAATGCCGGAGGGTAGCGCCGTCCGGTTCCAGGAACATCTCACCATCTCCTTCATAAAAAGCAGTACCGATTGAATCGGAGAGCCGGTGAATATCTTCTTCTTCAAATTGTTTTACTACCACCCGGTCTATCAGTACATATGTCTGAGCTGAAATTAACGCATCCAGTTCTTTATCATTCAGTTCCAGCAAGGTTTCTATCCGCTCAATCTTTCCGGGCTGTCCGTCTTCCTTCATGTACATCCGGGAAAAACCTTTCTGCATCAGGATATTTAATTCTTCGCGGATGGCTCTTTTAACATGTTGCCTGAATTTTACCAGCAACACCACTTTAACTCCATCTTTTAACGACTGTATGGCATTCATCACATCGGCCACCTCGTCTTTCCTTACCAGCTTGCCGCTTACAGGAGAAATGGTTTGACCGACCCGCGCATACAACAAACGCAGGTAGTCATAAATCTCGGTCATGCTGCCCACCGTGCTTCTGGGCGTACGCGTAATCACTTTTTGTTCAATAGCAATGGCCGGGCATAATCCTTTGATATAGTCCACATCGGGTTTAACCATCCTTGCCATAAACTGGCGGGCATATGCGCTCAGGCTCTCCGCATACCTCCGTTGCCCTTCGGCAAAAAGCGTATCAATGGTCAGCGAAGACTTGCCGCTACCCGATACGCCCGTAACCACAATCAGTTTATTCCGGGGGAACCGGACTGATACATTTTTAAGATTATGTGTTCTGGCACCGGTAACGATAATATCGCTGTCAGTGACCTTTTTTTCCTGTTTTGCCGGGGTTGCCGATTTAGTTGCCATAGCGTATCAAAAGTAAACAGATTATTACAGTTTTGGTTTAGAAAGCGATCAATAGCTCTTAAAAATCAACTTATTAGAATGTGCATAACCTCAATTCTCCGCAACATGATTTCCACAAAAGATTTGTGAGTGCAAAAGAATTCTAATTTGTTCCAGATTTACGAATCGCTATCCAATATCCTGATTTTTCAACAATCCTGACTCAAAAACCTACACTATGAGAACATTAGACCATGCGTCTGATACCGAGTTGATAAGGGCTTTCCAAGATGGCGATACCGATGCCTTTGAAACCTTAATTTACAGATACAAGGATAAGATTTTTTCTTCCATCCTGTTTTTTGTGAAAGACACTTATCTGGCGGAAGACCTGTTTCAGGACGTATTCATCAAAATCATCGATACACTTAAGAACAAGCGTTATACCGAGGAAGGTAAGTTTTTACCCTGGGCATTGAGAATTGCCCACAACCTCTGTGTAGACTATTTCCGTAAAGTGAAGCGTACCCCTGCCATCAGAACCAGTGACAATAAAGACATATTTGATGTGCTGCTGATTTCAGAAGAAGGACCCGACGGAAAAATCATGCAGGGCCAGAGTCACGACAGGGTAAGAAAAATGCTGGACCTGCTCCCCGAAGAGCAGCGCGAGATTATTGTACTTCGCCATTATGCCAATATGAGTTTCAAAGAGATCGCCGAAATCACCAACTGCAGTATCAATACCGCACTGGGCCGGATGAGGTACGGACTCATCAATCTCCGGAAAATGATGACCGAAAAACAAATTGCACTTTAACAAAAAACCCCTGTGAATAACGGGGGTTTTTTAGTGGTGGCAACTGTGTTTTATTTTTTGACCGACTGATCAAATGCCGCTTTGGCTGCATCCAGGTGGGCAATGAACCCGGCTATATCCGGGTCATACCCGTATTTAATGGAGCTCAATGGCTTACCCTCCGGGTCCAGGAACATATACAGCGGTTGTGCATTGAAGCCAAATTGCGTAATTTCATAATCGAGGTTGCGGTCTCCTTCTGTTACCATCAGGTCCCCGTCTTTGTTTTTATATTGTTCTGCCAACGGGAGATCGGTAGACTCATCTACATAAAGACTCACCAATACAAAGTTGTTCCGCATTCTTTTCAGCACTTCCGGGTCTTTCCACACTTCCTTCTCCATCTTGCGGCAATTGGCGCAACTGTGCCCGGTAAAATCGAGCATAATCGGTTTGTTCAGCGCTTTTGCTGCAGCCATTCCTTCTTCCAGGGTAAAATAGGCAACCAGTCCGTAGGGCACATGCAGTTTTTCGGCCAGCCGTTTGGGAGGTTGGGCCAGGGAAACAGTGGTGGCGCCACCTGCCGCATGCACATTATTGATCCCCTGATATTTCAGTTCATCCAGGTTAAAGTCCTGTGTGCCGTCCGGCGGAATGAATCCACTGAGGTGTCTTAAAGGAGCGCCCCATAAACCCGGGAGAATATATACCGCAAAGGAGAACGATAGAATAGCAAAGAATAATCTTGGAACACTTACATAGGCCAGATCGCTGTCGTGCGAAAACTTCAGTTTGCCCAACAGGTACAATCCCAGCAGGAAGAAGATCACAATCCAGAACACCAGGAACACATCCCGGTCCAGCAAACGCCAGTGATAAATCAGGTCTACATTCGAAAGGAATTTTAACGCCAGCGCCAGCTCAATAAATCCGAAACTAACTTTCACCGAATTCAGCCAGCCACCGCTCTTGGGCAGGGATTGCAGCATGGAAGGGAAGAAGGCAAACAGCGAGAACGGCAATGCCAGCCCTGCGCCAAAACCAAGCATGCCCACTACCGGCGCCAGCGAAACGCCACCGGTGCTCGCCTGCCCCAGCAGGGTACCCACAATGGGACCGGTACAGGAGAAGGAAACAATTACCAGTGTTAATGCCATAAAGAAGATCCCGATCAACCCTCCTTTACCGGCGCGCTGATCGGCCTTATTGGCCCAGCTGTTGGGCAACTGCAATTCGAATGCACCAAAAAAGGAGATGGCAAATACCAGGAAGATAACAAAGAACAGCACGTTGGCTACCGCGCTGGTAGAGATCTGGTACAACACATCATCCCCAAAGATCAGTACCAGTATAAAAGTAGGTACGGTATAAATTAAGATGATCGACAGGGAATACCAGATGGCATTCCGGATGCCCTCTACCCTGTTTTTACTTTTCTTCAAAAAGAAACTTACGGTAACCGGTATCAGCGGGAACACACAAGGGGTGACTACCGCAAGCAGTCCTGCAATAAAACATAGCAGGAATATTTGCCAGATGCTTTTACCGGCCACTTCACTTTCGCTCGCGGCAGCTCCGGTGGCAGTTGCACCTTCGGCCTTTACCTGAACGGTAAAAGCTACTTCTCCACTGGGGAATTCATCATTGCGCTTACCCAGCCAGCTAAACCGGCCTTTGATCACCGCACTGTCTGTTTGGGCAATATGCAGGGGATATTCAAAACGAACGGAATCGGCATAGAGCCTGAAATTATTTCCGGGTGCAGACGGATCAGGTACCTGTAAAACAGCACCTTTTTCAACAGCAGTATCTGCTGCACGCAGGAATGGCTGAACGGCGCTGTCGAAACTAATGGAAGAGATAAAAGGATCTTCTGCATTCCGTTGTTTAACGGAAAAAAGCTGCAGGCTTTTCTCCATCGCCGCCTTCACCGATATATATACAACAGAGTCGTTTGCACGAATCGCATTAAAAGCAAATTGCACAGGTTGTTTTTCCTGTGCAATCATTGCCGTAGCAAAAATGATGAACGACAGAAACGTCGTGAAAATTTTCTTCATGTTTTATTTTGATTTCAACACTATTGTAACCTGAGGTCAAATGTTTTTTTGGTTGGCGGCAAACATTGCTGGTCGTCACAAACCATATAGCTGACGATTCCGGTAAGATTGGTAGGAACACTGGCTTTTACCCTTACAACCTGGGAGTAAACCACTTTCCCATTAAAGTAAAACACTTTAATACCGAATACCTTGTCATTGATTTTTTCCATGTTGCCGGTTTCCTTCATGGTGCCCTGCGGAACCACCAGCGGATTTTTATTGAAGCTTACTTTAGTCGGGATAGGGCCACCCTTGGGCGTACCCTGGGAATACATATGCCAGGGCTGGGGCACATTTGCCGTAATAACAATTTCAAAAATCCCGGGGCCTTTCTTAACAGCTTTGTAGTCCCAGCTCACGGGATCTTTCACCTGGCTTTGCGCATTAAGCACAAAGAACATACTCAATAATACAACTGCAATTCTTTTCATAGCTCTTCAGGAATTAATTGATTTGTAACAATTCAAATACGCTTTTCCCATCCAGGTTATTCAGGGCCGCAGAAGTGGCTCTTTCCGGATGCGGCATCATACCAAAAACATTGTTGTTTGCATTCCGGATACCGGCAATATGCCTGATGGCTCCGTTTGGATTATAGGCATCGCCGGTTTCACCGGTTTCTGAACAATAACGGAAAATCACCTGGTTGTTCTGCTCCAGTTGGTCCAGGGTTGCTTCATCAGCATGAAAACGTCCCTCGCCATGTGCAATCGGTATTTTTAAAGCTTTGCCATCACTTCCTTTGATGAATACATTCTTGCAGATAAACTGCTGGTTGGCATTCTGCAGCAATACACCCGGCAACAGGCCGCTTTCGCATAAAATCTGGAACCCGTTGCATACCCCCAGTACCTTTCCGCCCCTGTTGGCAAAATCGACCACAGACTGCATCATGGGGCTAAAACGGGCGATAGCGCCGCAACGAAGGTAATCTCCGTAGGAAAAGCCACCCGGCAGTACAATACAATCGTTGGTAGTAAAGGCCGACAAATCCTTGTCTTTGTGCCAGAGCATGACCACCTCTTTATTCAAATCATTCTGCAGCGCATCCTGCATGTCTCTGTCACAATTGGAACCCGGGAAAACAACCACACCAAATTTCATGGGCATCTTACATTTTGAGGGATAAAGGTACTAAGCAGAAATAGAAAGAATTACTAAAATTTAAAGACTGGCCAATTATAATGCAATACCTGCCAATTATTATACAGGGCCCCTCCCAGTAGCAGGAAAAACAGCAGGTTGGGGAAAACCAGGCGTTTGGGATAGGAAAACGAATTGGATACAAAGGCCGACATAGGCACCAGGCACAGGAAAGCGGCCTGAATGCCTGCATCCACAAATATAAAAGGTACGGCCAGCAGGATCAACCCCATCAGCAACATCACGCTCCAGTTTTTCCGGATCTGGATCACCAGCCTGCTGTTAAATTGCTGCCAGCAGATAATTCCCGACAGCAGCGACAGCAGGATCAATGAACTGCTAACAATCAGTGGGGGTTCCGCTACTTTCACAGGTAATACCAGGCCGGGATTGGGCAGAAACCGGGTAATGGAACCCGGCTGGTCATTCAGAAAAAGCCCGGCTCCCAGAAAATAATATGGCAATATGATACCGATCAGCAGAATGAACCATTCCTGCAGCTTAAAAGGCCGGATAATGGCCAGGCTAAACAGGACCACAATGATCATGATCGCCGTTGGATGATAACAAAGCACGGTGGTTCCGATGATCAGCCCGATATTAAACAGGAGGTTCTTGGGGTTTGCCTGGTTAAACAAACGGGTTATTTTAACAAAAAGCCAGATCAGCAGGAAGTTGGCAAACAATGCAGGGGTGATGGCGCACCACTGGGTCATCAGGCCGGATAATAAGATATAAGACATGGCCACGGTATAGCCCGATTGGGGGAACATTTTCAACTCAAGCAGCAGCATATTTAACCGGATCGCCTGTACCAGGATGGTCAGCAGGTAGATCAGAAAGAGCAAATTTGGATCCAGCCCGGTAAACCACCTGCGCAGGAAAATGGCAAAGAACCCGTCATTGGCTGATGCCAGCACAACCGGGGCCTGGAAAAAAAGGTGAAAATGCACCACCATGCTCAACATAGCCAGGAATAAAATATTGATGACCGACTTATCTCTGAATAAAAAAACCACAGCAGTATTTTAAAAATCAATTTTAGCAAAACAGGTATACCCTCTATATATACAGGGAACAATGGCCTGACGTGCACCTACCTGCCTGGCATGGCGCGGCATGAAATCGTATCCACGATCCAGGTTTTTAAGGGTGGGCGTGCGATCTATCTGGCCAACAGGAGACATGGACTGGTCGGTGAGGAGGTTGCTGCGTTTGTCCTGGATATTGAACAGGAAATGAATCTGATCTCCTGAATTCACCAGCCCATACCCAATAAAGTTATCGGTATTATCGTCGTACTGTGATTTCCGGATCACATTGCTCCATTCCATTTTACCACCGGGCTCAAAAGAAATGATGGCTACATTGTCTGCATAGTAACGGTTTACATTGCTGCCCATATTTCTTCCGCTCATCATTCCAAAACTATTGAACCCGCCTCCCCAGGGATAAAGCCCCATGGGATTATTGAAGGAATAATAGTTGTAAGGGCTTCCGTAATATGCACCCCCGTACATGGGGTTGAAGAACGGAGACCCGTTCATATAATCCCAGCGGTTCAGGGTATTGCCCCTGTTGGTAACATAAGCGGATTCTGCTACGATCATAAATCCGCCGTCCTTGCGCAGGATCAGGTTTTTCAGGTAAAAGTCGTTAAAAGCGGTTTTCAGCGGACCATCTCCCCTAACGTCTGCACGGTACTCATCAGTGAACAGGGTAGTGGCGTTCAGGAGTTCCTTGTTCTCCGCCATATCCCATAAGGTATAATAGAGCCCGTCTACATTGCCCCGCCGTATTTTACTGAAAAAGGAAGTCACCAGGTAGTGTTTATTCAGGTTGTCAATCTTAATACGGGTATCATCTAAATAAATCTTATTGACCTTAAGCTGGTTCTCTGTGAAGTTGATACTTCCGACCGGTTTAACCAGCAGGCTGATCTTGTTGATATTGTCGTTCTGGCTGGTGCCCGACTGGCGCAAACAAACAATGGAGCCATCGTTACTCACTCCAAATTCGCCCAGGAAATCGTTTTTCTCAGGCATACCCACCGCTACCCTTACCTTTTCAACAGGGCTTAACGCTTTATCGAACATGGCAGCGATGATTACATGCTCCTTGTCGTTCCTGGTGCTGATCTTGAAGGCAACAATCCTTTGCTTGTCTTCGCTGTTGATAAAAGTATAGATCTTATTATTGACTGTATAATTCACATTACTGGTGGTGTCCAGTACAACCGGGTCGCCGATCTTCTTACCATCGGAACCGAGTTTAACCGCCATGGCGTACACCGTGTTCTTTTGCTGGTATTGATAGAAAAAATAGGCGAAGTTATTGTAGGTCAGAAAATCGGTACTGAGGATCCGGCTTCTCTCCGGCAGGTAATCGGGCTTCACTTTGTCTCTGAGGTTCATTTCCATATCATATACCGCAATATGATGGATGTCCCGCGATTCCTTGTGAACCAGCACATTACCTTCAATTTTTCCGATTATTTCAAAGCTCAGGTTTCGGGCATCTTCCTTCTCGGGCGCTGAAAACACAATTTGCTGCGCCCGCGCAGAATCCAGGAGCAGCAGAAACATACCCATCAGGAAAAGGGGAAGCGTCTTTTTCATTTTCGGATAAATCTTTATAAGTCAAATGTACGGGAAGTGCTGTTTATATACTGTATTCAATTTACTCATACATTTGTTAAAGAAGATTTAAGCATTTAAGCTACAAAGCCAATTTTGTGAGTAAAAACATCAACAAGGTTACCGCTACGGGATTAATCATAGCCCTGGGTATCATTTACGGAGACATCGGTACCTCTCCGCTCTACGTTTTCAACGCCATCATCAGTAACCGGGTTATCAGTGAAGAGTTGATTATGGGAGCCTTATCCTGTATCATCTGGACGCTCACATTGCAAACCTCCGTAAAATACGTATTGCTGGTATTGAAGGCAGACAATAAGGGAGAAGGAGGCATATTTGCCTTGTACGCCCTGGTAAGAAGAAGGAGGAAATGGCTGGTCCTGCCAGCCATGATCGGCGGAGCAGCGTTGCTGGCCGACGGTATCATCACCCCGCCTATCTCCGTTACATCCGCCATTGAAGGATTAAAGGAGCTTCCTTCCATGCGGCATATCGCTACCAACACCATTGTGATCATCGTTATCGGCATCCTCGCTGTTTTCTTTTTCATGCAGCAATTCGGTACAGCCAGTATCGGAAAATTATTCGGGCCAATCATGTTCATCTGGTTCAATATGCTGGCGATATTGGGCATCATCCAAATGGGCCAGGACCTGAGTATATTAAAAGCCGTAAACCCTGCCTATGCCGTTGACTTGCTGTCTAAATATCCGCAGGGTATCTGGTTACTGGGGGCCGTGTTTCTGTGTACCACAGGGGGCGAAGCCCTGTACAGCGACCTGGGCCATTGCGGCAGAAAGAATATCCGGATTTCCTGGGTCTATGTAAAGATCTGCCTGCTCCTGAACTATTTCGGGCAGGGCGCTTCCCTGCTGGTTAACCACAAAGGACTGCTGGTAAATGAAGAAGCCAAGGCGCATTTCGGCATCAATGCTTTTTATGATCTGATGCCACAATGGTTTATCCTGTTTGGAGTAATCATTGCCACATCGGCCGCCATCATCGCCAGCCAGGCCATGATTTCCGGTTCTTTTACCCTGATCAGTGAGGCATTGCGGCTGAACCTCTGGCCCAAAATGAAAGTGCGTTATCCATCAGAAGAGCGGGGACAGTTGTTTGTACCGGGCATCAACTTATTATTGTTCCTGGGATGCGTCAGCATTGTATTGTATTTCCGTGAATCATCCAGAATGGAGGCAGCCTACGGTCTGGCTATTGTGGTCACCATGATCATGACCACCATCCTGTTTGCGAACTACCTCGTATTAAAACGGATTTTCCCGGTATGGATATATATTTTCCTGTTTGCCTACCTGAGTATCGAAATCGGGTTCCTGATTGCCCTGCTGCAGAAATTTGTACATGGGGGCTATGTAACCTTACTGATCGGCGGCGGACTCTTCCTGGTGATGTATGTATGGTACAGGAGCCGTAAAATCAAAAACCGCTACGTTGAATTTGTGCGGCTGGAACATTATATACACATGATCCAGGAACTGAGCAACGACAAGACCATTCCCAAATACGCCACACACCTGGTGTATATGACCAGCGCCAATAATCCGAATGAGATTGAACACAAGATCATTTATTCCATCCTCAACAAGAAACCGAAACGGGCCGATATCTATTGGTTTGTACACGTAGATGTGCTGGATGACCCCTATACCTGCGAGTACTCTGTACAGCATATCATCCCCAATGATATCATCCGCGTGGAATTCAGGCTGGGCTTCCGGGTGGAACAACGCATCAACCTGATGTTCCGCAAAGTGGTGGAAGAGCTGGTACGAAACAAGGAAGTGAATATCACCAGCCGGTACGAAAGCCTGGAAAAGAACAATATTGTGGGAGACTTCCAGTTTATTGTACTGGAAAAATACCTTAGTCAGGACAATGAGTTGCCTATACTGGAGCGAGTGGTGATGAAGTTCTACTTCTGGCTGAAGGAGATCAGCCTGGGCGAAGAAAGAGGCTTTGGACTGGATCCAAGTAATGTAACTATCGAGAAGTTCCCGCTGATTGTAGCGCCGGTATCCAAACTGAACCTGAAAAGAATTTTTTCGGAAGAAACCGATTTCGGATAGGCGCCGCCTGCCCGAAACACTTGTTTATATTGGGAAAAAAGCAGATATTACTATTCAATTAAGAATAACTGCTTGTTCCCACTAGTGATCTATATTATCCTGGGGTATCTGCTGATCATCTTTATATCCTATCAGATTCAGGAGAAACTGATCTTTAAGCCCGAAAAACTTCCACAGGATTTTGAGTACAAATATGATGCGCCGTTCAAAGAACTTTTCTTTGATATAGAACCCGGTGTAAGGATCAACGGGCTTCATTTTTATGTGCCGGAGCCCAAGGGTTTGATCCTTTATTTTCATGGCAATTCAAGAAGCATCAAGGGCTGGGCCAAATATGCCAGGGATTTTTTCCGCTTTCAATATGATGTATTACTGGTAGACTATCGCGGATTTGGCAAAAGCACCGGCAAACGTGGAGAAAAGGAGATGTTGGCTGATATGCAATTTGTTTATGACCGGCTCAGGGAAAAATTTGAAGAGCACCATATACTGGTGTATGGCCGAAGCCTTGGAAGCGGGTTTGCTACGAAGATTGCAGCAGACAATACGCCACGCTACCTGATCCTCGATGCGCCCTACTACAGTTTTATTAAAGTGGCCGAACGCTTTACGCCCTTCCTCCCCCATCAACTGACCCTGCGCTTTAAACTCAGAACCGATCAATGGATCCGCAAAGTGAACTGCCATACCTATATTATACATGGCACCAGGGACTGGCTGATCCCGATCCGGCAAAGTGAAAATTTACAGCGGATCAATCCGCACAAAATCACCCTGATCCGGATTCATGGCGGCAAACACAATAATCTGCCCCAGTTTGATGAATACCACAACTTCATCCGGGATATTCTTAAATATTAATCTGCCGCACCGCTTACCTTTGCCCCGTGAACAGGAAAAGAATCATCAACCGGGTTAAGATACTACTGATTGTGTACGCAGTAATTGGAACCGTACTTTATTTTGTACAGGACAGGTTGTTGTTGCATCCTGTAGCAGTTCATACAGACAGTTCCTATTCTTTCCGGCAACCACACCGGGAATTATTCCTTCCATTTGATAGTTCCACCCGTTTACATATAGTGCAGTTCACCGTACCCGACAGCCTGCGAAAAGGCGTGGTACTCTATTTTCACGGCAACAAAACCAATATCAGCCGCTATGTTCCTTATGCAACTGCGTTCACCCGCAACAGCTACGATGTATGGATGATTGATTATCCGGGATTCGGGAAAAGCACCGGAATATTTTCAGAAGAAATATTGTACGAGGCCGCGTTACAATTCTATAAACTGGCCAGGGCAAGCTATCCACCCCAACAAATTATCATTTATGGAAAATCACTGGGAACCGGCATTGCCGCACAACTGGCTGCTGTAAGAGATTGCAGGAACCTGATCCTGGAAACACCCTACTATGGCCTGTCTGCGCTGATTGGTTCCTACCTGTGGATGTACCCTGTGAACAGGATGATTCATTTAAAATTACCCACCTACCAATACCTGCCCGAAATAACTGCACCGGTTACGATTCTTCATGGCACCGCAGACGAAGTGATTCCTTACCGCAATGCGGCAAAATTGAAAGCGCTTTTAAAACAGCAGGACCGCTTCCTTACTATTGAAGGCGGCAAACACAATACACTCTTCAATTATCCGGTGGTACAGCAAGCGCTGGATAGCCTGCTGAAGTAACAAGACAAGCCGCTTCTTCCGGGAACTATAATACCGGAACAATATTTTTGGATTTGTTCAGCTTAACCTTGGCAGGCACTGCCGACAGAATCGATTCGCGCAGCGAAGCCACCAGGCGGGCCTTTATAAAATCCCTGTGTGTAACCATGCTCACTTCCCGCATGGGCGCGGGGTGTTTAAAATAGCGGATACAACCCAGTTGTTTATTGGTCATATCGAGCGTAGCCAGTTCGGGAAGAATGGTAACGCCATCATTCACTTCCACCATCCGTCGCAGGGTTTCAATACTGCCCGCCTCATAATCAAAATGCAGGGAGGCAGTACCCGATTTACGGAGTTCGCAGAAATGCATGATCTGGCTTCTGAAACAGTGTCCTTCTTCCAGCAACCACAATTTAGCCGGATCAATATCCTGGGGCAGTACATATTTTTTTGCATAGGCCGCATTCTTCTTAGATACATAAGCCATCAGCTCCTCATAAAACAACACCTGCTCGTTAATACCGCTTTCCTGCAAAGGAGTAACCAGGATCCCCACATCCAGTTGCGCCGCTTTTAAACGTTCTACAATGACTCCGGTGGTCAGCTCATTTACAATCAGCTTCACCAGTGGATACTGATCTATAAAACGCTGTACAAACAAGGGCAGCAGATAGGGCGCCAGGGTGGGAATTATTCCCACCCGGAGTTCTCCTGCCACCACATCCCGCTGCGCTTCAATGATCTCCTGTAGCCGGTCGTTTTCCGCAAGTATTTTTTTAATTTGTTTTAAAACAAGCGCTCCGATTTCTGTGGGTACTACGGGCTGTTTACTGCGGTCGAACACTTTCACTCCCAGTAAGGCCTCCGCTTTCTGCAACTGCATGCTGAGTGTAGGCTGCGAAACATGGCAATGATCCGCTGCAACTGCAAAATGCCGAAAGCGATCCACCGCCACCATGTATTCCATTTGCAATAAAGTCATGTTATAGATTTTATCTATTATCTCATAAAATTAATAAATTATAATGATAAATCAATTGAAGTAATTTTGATGAAAAGATTAAAACAAACCATATGAGCGAACAAAAGAAACTGACAACCGCATCCGGAAGTCCGTATTATTACAATGAAGACACCCAAAGTGTTGGGAGTCGCGGGCCGTTGTTATTGCAAGACTATATCCTGCACGAAAAAATGGCCGGCTTTAACCGGGAGCGGATTCCGGAGCGGGTGGTACACGCCAAAGGATCCGGTGCATTCGGAACTTTTACGCTGACAAATGATATTTCTAAATACACCAGGGCAAAACTGTTCAACGGAGTTGGCAGGAAAACCCGTGTAATGCTTCGCTTTTCAACAGTGGGAGGAGAAAAAGGAAGTGCAGATTCGGAGAGAGACCCGCGCGGATTTGCCGTGAAGTTTTATACGGAAGATGGTAATTGGGACCTGGTAGGGAACAACACGCCAATTTTCTTTATCAAGGATCCTAAGAAATTCGGCGACTTTATTCATACCCAAAAAAGAGATCCGCAAACCAATCTGAAAAGCCCGACCATGATGTGGGATTACTGGAGCCTGAACCCCGAGAGTCTGCACCAGGTGATGTTCCTGTTCACCAACCGTGGCACTCCCTATGGCTATCGCCATATGAATGGGTACGGCAGCCATACGTTCAGTTTTATCAATGATCGGCATGAGCGATCCTGGGTGAAATTCCATTTTAAAACAGCGCAGGGTATCAAGAACCTGACCGCTGCGGAAGCAGACCAGATGAGGGCTACCGATATGGATTATGCACAGCGCGATTTATTTGAAAATATTGAGCAGGGCAATTTGCCCCGCTGGAACCTGAAAGTGCAGATCATGACCGAAGCGGAAGCTAAAAATCACCGGTACAATCCGTTTGACCTCACCAAAGTGTGGAGCCACAAAGACTTTCCATTGATTGATGTAGGTGTGCTGGAACTGAATGAAAACGCCCGGAACTATTTTGCAGAAATAGAACAGGCCGCTTTTGCGCCGGCGCATGTGGTGGATGGAATCAGCTATTCGCCCGACAAAATGTTGCAGGGACGTTTGCTCAGTTACCCGGATGCGCAACGCTACAGGCTGGGAAGTAATTACGAACAGATTCCCGTGAACCGTTGTCCTTACGCAGTGAACAATTACCAGCGCGACGGGGCCATGCGCGTAGACGGAAACGGGGGCAGCCAGCCCAACTATTTCCCAAACAGTTTCGACAACATCGTTGCAGATGAATCTTACCAACAACCTGCATGGGAATCGGACAGCGCTGTTACAGACTGGTTCAACAGAAATGCAGAAGGGGATAACGATCATTTCTCCCAACCCGGTATTTTCTACCGCGAGGTATTGAATGCCGAAGAGAAAGCACACCTGGTTCAAAACCTTGTTGGCGGATTAAGCGGCGTTAATGGCCCTAAAAAAGAAGAGATCCTGAACCGCCAGCTTTGTCATTTTTTCCGTGCGGATGTTGGCCTGGGAATAGCTGTAGCTAAGGGATTGGGTATTGATGTAGAAACCGCTATGCCTAAAATACACCCCGACACAAAGGCTTAAAATCTGGTTATTGCATGAATATAAAGGAGGGCCGGTTGCACTACAGTTCTTTTAATACGCTGCGGTTTTTCGTAACCGTCAGTTGGTGCATCACCCCAACTTTCAATGCAATATTTTCCAGTTCATGGCTTACCGGAAAATCGTAGCAAACCGGGTAATCGTATTCTGCCACATGCGATTGAATGATCTGCTGTACTGTTTGCCCAAAGGGACGTACTGTTTTATGGATATCAGAAAATTTTCCAACGATCAGACCGCCCAGGTTGCTGAGCATGCCAGCCCGTTTCAACTGAACCATCATGCGGTCGATATTGTAGATGTATTCGCCTATATCTTCCAGGAACAGGATTCTGTTCCTGGTTTTATAGGCCGACTTAGAGCCCACCAGGTGCGCAATCAGCGCCAGGTTACCGCCGATCAGTTTTCCTTCGCAGGTACCGGTACGGTTAGCAGCATGGGCTTTAGCCGTATAATTGCTTTTGATTCCCTTCAGGGCTTTTTGCAAAGACTGCACATATATTTTTTTTGCCCCGCCGTCGTTGAACGCATTGGCCATGGGTGCATGGAGCGATGCAGTTTTAATGCGCTGGTTCAGGTGTGCATGGAGCACCGTAATATCGCTGAACCCGATGACCCATTTGGGATGTTTTTTGAACCGGGAGAAATCCAGTTCATCAATGATCCGGCTCACGCCATAACCACCCCTGCCGCATAATATCGCTTTGATACTGTCATCATCCAGCATGGCCTGAAATTCATCCCTTCTTTCCCCATCCGTACCGCTGAAATAGGTTTTGGATTTGCTCCCGATGGTTTTTCCCACCATCACTTCGTAGCCCCAGCTTTGAAGGGTTTGAATACAGGTTTGAACTTTGGCCGACTCCATATAACCTGCAGGGCAGGTCAGCCCGATGGTATCGCCTTTGCGGAGATAAGGAGGAATTTGAATCATACACTAAGCTAACTGATTTCCTGCAATGTTACCTGATCTGTATCCACCGTAAGGCGATGGAGTAGGCCGCATTTCAGGGCAAAATTATTTTTCTGGTGCCCTACCGGGAAATCGAAACAAACCGGGTAATCAAACCGGCTTGTTTGTTCTTTCACAATCGTATAAATATCTCTTCCGAAGGGTGCATCCGGGCTATCCGGTTTGATATTGGTAAAGCCGCCAACGATCAGGCCCTTTAATTTGGTAAGCCGGCCGGATCTAAGCAGGTTCGAAAACATGCGGTCAATATTGTAAAGCGGTTCGCCCACATCTTCCACAAACAGAATTTTCCCGTCTGTGCTGATCGAAGAAACAGAACCACTCATGTTTTCCAGTATTTTCAGGTTCCCTCCTACCAGCTGCGCTTCTGCAATGCCCGTGCGGTTATGCGGAACAGGAAGTACCGGGTAAATCACCGGCACACCTTCTATCGCATTCTTAATGGAGAGAATACTATCCGTTTGAACCTGGTCGGCAGTAGCCCAGTCTTTGGGAAAACTGCCGCACATTTTGGAATGGATGGATGCCACCCTGCATACCTGGTGAAGATGGCTGTGAAAAACGGTAATGTCACTGAACCCGATCACCCATTTGGGATGTCTTTTGAGAGTATCAAAATTGAGCCGGTCAATGATCCTTCCGGCGCCATATCCACCGGTAGCGCATAAAATGGCTTTCACCGACGGATCATCGATCATGGCCTGAAAATCGGCGGCTCTTTCTTCATCTGTTCCACCGAAAGTGAAATCCCTTTTACCCACGGTATTCCCAATCTTTACAGTATAACCCCAGCTTTGTATCAGTTCTACGGCAGGTTGAATGGTTTCGGGTAGCGAGAATCCCGAAGGGCAGGCAATGCCGATGGTATCTCCGGGTTTCAGGTAAGCGGGCACTTTAATGTGCCGGACCCTGTTCGCCGCTTCCGGCGCAGCAAAACCAGACAAAGGAAGCATACCCAAACCCAGTAATTGTAAAAAAGATTTTCGTTGCATATGCCCGTCAAGATAAGAAAAATCAGGGTTGTTTTTTGGATTTTGGTTTGGGTGCTCCAGCGGACGCCTCTTTCTTTCTTCCGGCATCCCGCAGCGCTTTATCAATCAGCATTTCTATTTGCCCGTTCACACTTCTGAAATCATCAGCAGCCCATTTCTCCAGGGAAGCATAGGTTTGCTGATCTATTCTCAAAACAAATGATTTCTTACTCAAAGCTACAGATTGAATACAAAGTTATTGATAAAGCGTTCCGGTATTCACTACGGGGGATGCAGATTTATCTCCGCAAAGAACCACCAACAGGTTACTGACCATTGCAGCTTTTTTTTCATCGTCCAGTTCTACAATCTGTTTCTTCGATAACATATCCAGCGCCATTTCCACCATTCCAACAGCTCCTTCCACAATTTTACTGCGGGCAGCCACAATCGCCGTTGCCTGCTGGCGTTGCAGCATGGCGCCTGCTATTTCCGGCGAATAAGCCAGGTGACTGATCCTGGCTTCCTTGATCACAATACCGGCTTTGATCATCCGCTCGTTCAACTCCGATTCCAGTAATGCTATTACCTTATCGCCCCCATCCCGCAGGGTAATCGCAGCAGATTCGTCCTCAATGCTGTCGTAAGGGCAGGTAGAAGCCAGGTGCCGGATGGCAGCCTCGCTCTGGTTGGTCATGTAAGAAGAAAAATTAACCACATCAAAAGCCACTTTATAAGTGTCATTGATCTGCCAGAGAATAACCGCTGCAATCTCAATGGGATTACCCAGTTTATCATTTACTTTTAAACGGGTACACTCCATGCTTTGCAAACGGAGGGAAATTTTTTGTTTGGTAAACAGCGGATTCACAAACTGCAGCCCGTTGTCTTTCACCGTACCAACATATTTACCAAAGAAAGTAAGCACTACGCTGGTATTTGGCTGCACCACCACTAATCCGGGCAACAGGAAAAAACCTGCCAGGAAAGCGAGGACGCTTAACCAGAAATACGCCAGCTTTTCATTATCTGCGGTTGCGGCGGCACGGCTGGCAAAAAAACCTCCTGCAACCAGGAGCAGCAATACCAGTATGAGTACGCTAAAACCGGAGGCCGCTTTTTTAACTTTTTCCATAATAATTATTAATTTGATATTAATTTGATATCAAATATAAAAATTCTTTTGATATCTGCAAATTTCCTTTGAGGCGGGCAGTTTGCACCCTGCACTCCATTCCGTACCTTTGCAGCCGGCTTAAAACCCGTTGAAAAAGACCATGAAACAACCTAAGCGATATTTGATTACGGCAGCCCTGCCATATGCCAATGGATTAAAGCATATCGGCCACCTGGCGGGAGCCTATTTACCGGCAGATATTTATGTAAGATACCTGAGAGCGCAGAAGCGGGATGTAGTATTTGTATGCGGCAGCGATGAACATGGAACAGCCATTCCCATTCAGGCTACCAAGGAAGGCACTACTGCACAAGCCATTATTGATAAATACCATCCGATCATAGCACAAAATTTTAATGACCTGGGTATTTCCTTCGATATCTACCATCGTACCAGCGCTCCCCTGCACCATGAAACAGCGAGGGAGTTCTTTCAAACACTGAACAACAAAGGCGACCTGATTACCAAAGAATCCGAACAATATTATGATGAGCAGGCCGGAAGTTTTCTGGCCGACCGGTATATCAAGGGCACCTGCCCCAACTGTTCCTACCCCGGCGCCTATGGCGATCAGTGTGAGAACTGCGGCAAGAGCCTGAGTCCCGATGAACTCATCAACCCGGTGAGTACATTAAGCGGCAATCCCCCCGTAAAGAAAATCACCAAACATTGGTACCTACCGCTCGACCGGCACGAAGCCTTCCTGAGAAAATGGATCCTGGAAGAACATGCGGAGGACTGGAGACCAACCGTAGTGGGTCAGTGCAAAAGCTGGATCGACGGAGGGTTATTACCAAGGGCTGTAACCCGCGACCTGGATTGGGGCGTTACCCTTCCGGACGATGTGGATGGTGGAAAAGGAAAAGTATTGTATGTGTGGTTTGATGCACCGATCGGGTATATCAGCGCCACCAAACAATGGGCCCTGGACAATGGCAAAGACTGGAAGCCTTACTGGGAAAACAAGGATACCAAACTGGTTCACTTCATTGGCAAGGACAATATCGTATTCCACTGCATCATCTTCCCGGTCATGCTGCAACTACACGGTAATATTTTACCGGAGAATGTTCCGGCCAACGAGTTCATGAACCTGGAGGGCGATAAGATGAGTACCAGCAGAAACTGGAAGCTGGAGATGGAAGATTATATCAACGACTTTGTGAAGCCTGAAAACGGCGGTAGCCAGATGGCGGATGTACTGCGTTACTACCTCACCCTGATTGCACCGGAGAGCAAGGACAGCGAGTTTACCTGGAAGGGATTCCAGGATGCCAACAACAGCGAACTGGTAAGCATATTCGGCAACTTTGTCAACAGGGCATTGGTGCTGATGCACAAGCTTTGTAAAGGAAAGGTTCCTCCACTGCATACTGCGGCAATGAATGAACTGGACCAGGAAGCCATCGACAATATCAAAGCCACCAAAGAAAAGGTGGAGAAATTACTGGAAGAATACAAATTCAGGGATGCTTTGTTTGAGGTGATCAACCTGGCGCGGATCGGTAACCAGTACATGCAGAAAAAAGAACCCTGGATCATTGCCAAAACCCTCGACACCAACCCGGAAGGACAACAACTGATCGACAACTGTTTACACATCTGTTTGCAGCTTACCGCCAACCTGGCCATCCTGATCAACCCGTTCCTGCCATTCACCGCCGGGAAAATCTGTTACCTGTTAAAGGTAGTTGAGAAGATCCTGGATTGGGAAAATGCGGGCAGCATGAAACTGCTGAGTGTAGGATATACCCTGCGTGCCCCTGAATTATTGTTCCGAAAAATTGAAGACGAAGAAATAGCCAGGCAGGTGGAAAAATTAAAAGCCGCCGCCATTCATAAAGAACCTGTGGCCGCTCCTGCGGCGCCTGTTGCAACTCCGGAAGCCATTGCGGTAAAACCGGAGATTGTGTTCGATGATTTTGCAAAGATTGATCTGAAGGTAGGCACCATTGTTGCTGCCGAAAAAGTAGAGAAGGCCGACAAGCTCCTGAAACTTCAGGTAGACCTGGGCTTTGAAACCAGGACCATTGTATCGGGCATTGCCCTTCATTTTAAACCGGAAGAGATTGTGGGCAAACAGGTAACGGTGGTGGTAAACCTGGCCCCCCGAAAAATGCGTGGTATTGAAAGCAACGGAATGATCCTGATGGCTGAAGATGCAGCCGGTAAGCTGCACTTCATTCATCCTGAAACGGCCATCAACAACGGCAGCGGTGTAAGTTAACCCGCTCCGTTTAACCCGTTTTTTTAGGCCGGCTTCCGTAGTAAGCGATCAGCCAGGCTGCACTGAAAATATAAAACCGGAGCGCCTTGTGCCAGGTGATGGCCTCCTCGTCTGTAATCAGCAGGAAGCTTACCATCAGTAATAATACATAAACAACGAGGGTGAATACCCTGGCCCATTTACGTTCATAGAGCGGCGGTTTTTTGTTTTCGGAGTCTGTCATATTGCGTTTATTTTTTGTACTTATGGTAAAGGAACCATCCGGCTATACCCGGGAGTATCAGCGACCAAAGTTTGAGCGCCAGCAGGAAGAGCCATTCCACCAGCAACCAGCCATCTGCAATGGCATCGATCAGCTTGCGGCCAAAACCCGGTTCATATTTCCTTGTGTTTTTCTCGTTGGCAAATACAGTGCGCTTCAACAACGGCCTTTGTGTAAATTCTAACCGGATCTCACTATACTTCATGCGGTCGGTGAGCGACAGATTTTCCACTTTTGCCCGATCGGCTTCTTCCTGCTGATCACCCAATGATGCTGAGGATCCCCGGGGCTGTTTTCTTGTGCCGGATGCCACTCTCCGGATAGTCATGTTATTGCTCAGTACCTGAAACGACACATCATCGGACTGAACAATTTGATAATCCAGAAAGTCCGACAGCCGCATAATCTCTCTTAGCACACTATCGAAGCCCGTCGTTGGCACACGGAGCGTAATCTTATTGACAATAGTGTATTGGATGGTTTCCAGCGACGAGTCCCTGCTCAGCACGGCAATATCAGATTGATTGATCTGGTTGCTGAGATGGGTATATACAACAAAGCCGGATGCTTTCTGAACAATGCCCTCAATGGTTTCGGCAGCCCTGTTCACATCGTTGACCCTGAACTTCAGCTCTGCAGAGCGAATGAATTTCCTGTCGGAAGGTCTGCCGTCAGACAGCGCAGCAATCTGCGTTTGCACTGAATCGGCAATGGCTTCATTTTCAGGGGCGCCTGCGCCGGGTTCCTGTTCGGATTGTTTACCGCCCGCCTGTTTACAGGCTGCGAACATTAATATCATCGCAATAATTGCTATACACTGTTTCATGGCCGGTATCTTAATATTGAATCAATATATTTCCTTTCTGATCAATGACGGCTGCTTTCCCATTGCGTTCAACCGTTGCAAAGCCGTTGTAGAAAAGCCCGGCCTTGTCGTATACCAGGTCTATCACCGTTTTACCCGAGGTATCGATATATCCCCACTTCCCATTCTTCTTCACTTTCGCCAGTCCATCCTGGAAAGAATAGGCATCTTCGTATTGCAACGGAATCCTTTCCCTTCCGTTCAAATCAACATAGCCAAACAGGAGGGGCTGAATCCGGGCTGCAGGACTTGCCGGATGTTGCCTGTTGTACACCATGGCCAGCCCGTCGTGAGAACTGCTGCAGTCGTTGTACCGGCCATAGGGAACCACGATATTGCCGGCCGTATCGGCCAGCGCCATTTCACTGCCGCCTGTTTTATTCCACTTATTCAGCAGGATTAATCCGCCGGTATACAACAGTCCGTCGCAATCATATACATGCAGTATTTTCCCCATGGAATCGTAGATGCCCCACTGTTCATTGATCTGCGCAAACATTTTTTGATCCGGTGTAAACGCATCAATCTGGTCAAAGCGTGCAGGCACCAATAAATTCCCGCTTCGGCCGGCAATACCGGTTTTGAAATCTTTCGTTACCAGAAAGCGATTGAATGAAAGCGGATAGATATTTTCATATTTCAACGGGAACACCAGGCGGAAAGCCGTATCGAGCAGTCCCCTGTTTCCATGCTGATCGGTCACGAATGAATAACCATACTCATCAAAGGGGTCTATATACACCAAACCGTTTTCCCATGCATTGAAAACGACCTGACCCTTTTTATTAATAAAGGAGCGATGTTCCTCTTCGTGCTTATGCGTTAGTACAGCATATCCCCGGCTGAAAGGGCTTAAAGCTGTTGCATGTTTGAACTCCAGGATGAATTTCCCGGAACTGTCGATGGCGCCCACCGAAGTATCCGTTTCAAAACAGGCCAAGCCTTCCGAAAACTCATAGAGCATCCTGAACTGATACCGTTCCTCCAGCAGCAGCCTTTTGGCTTCGTAAGCATGCTCCAGGTCCTGTTCCCGCTGCTTTGCGTCAACAACCGTTTCCTCTTTGCACGAAAAGCCGGCAACCATCAGTACACAAAACAGGTATATTTTAACAACAGCGTTCATACAGATAAGTCTGAAACCGAAAATAGCGCGGCCTGTTTTTTTGTATATACCGTTGAGCGGGTATATAAAAGCGCCGGGACCTGGATAGTTTTACGCAATGATGATCAAAACAATAATCACATGCGGCTTCCTGTTCCTAACCCTGGCAGGCACAGCACAGCATAGGCTTGCAATCAAACCAATGGGCAAAAAAGATCTCCGGAATAAAGTCAGCTTTGCCTGCAATTTCTTTGGCAGCACAGCCGACTACCAACCGGTTTCAGCAGCATCCGTTACCGATGAAAATGCCGAAAAATGGATGTCTGACCTGGTTACCCGCATCACTTCTGTTGTAGGATTGCGCAACCGGTTCAGGCTGGTGGCCCTGCAAAATTTCAACAATTGCGCAGCGGTCTGTTTCAATAATGAAACAGGGCAGGATCGGTTTATCCAGTTCGACCGGCAGTTCCTCGAAAGCTTCCAGAAGAAGACCAACAACAAATGGTTTGTAACGGGCGTGCTGGCCCACGAACTGGGACATCACTTTAACGGGCACTCGCTGGATGGCATCGGCAGCAGGCCCGACAAGGAAATTGAAGCGGATGAATTTGCCGGGTTTATCATGCAGAAACTGGGAGCGAAAGAAGACGAAGCTGCATCCATATTCAGTTTTTTGAACGAAACCGACGGCCCTCCCACCCATCCGGTTAAGTCCAAAAGATATGCGGCTGTATCCCGGGGATGGAACAGTGCGGCTGGCAACAATATCTGGGTATCACTGTTACTGGAGAATGATGCGGATAAAAAAGAGATTGCTTATGAAGCGCTGATGGCCGCAAGAAACGAAACAGATGCCGGGCAAAAACTGGCGCTGATTGAAAAAGCTTTGAAAAAAGTACCGGCTTATGCCGAAGCCATCAGCGAAAAAGGATTGGTATACCTGCAACAGAAACAATATAAAGCAGCGGAACAATACTGTGCGGAAGCCCTGATGCTGGAACCATATATTGGCGTACTTCGTTTGAACCTTGCAAAAGTGCTGATGGCCCGGCAACAATACGACACTGCACTCAGTTTTATACAGGATGCCATTTATCTAAAGCCGGTGTTCCCCGAAGCGTATCACCAACGGGCGCTTTTATTGCTGGAGAAAAGGAACTATGCACCCGCCGTAAGCGATTGTTTAGTAGCGCTATTGATGAACCCGAACAGTGCGGAGGCAAGGGCCGATATACTGATCAGTAAAGGCATTGCCCACAGTGGATTGCATCAGCAGGAAGCAGCAACGCAATGCTTTGCCGAGGCGGAGCAGCTCGACCCCAATAACAAAAGAATAGCTGAATATCGTTCTTCAATAAACAGGAAGTTTCCTTAACCTTCCTTATCGAAGCTGACGCATTCTTTCAACTCTTTTTCGGAGTAGGCCAGTTTATACTGTTTCAACACATCATCAGGAACCCCATTCCACTGGTTGGGTGTATTGCCCATATATCCCAGGTCTTTCACGCCGATCTCCGCTGTATAAAATCCGGTTACCACCAGGTCGCGCACGAGGTTAAAGAAGGCAACCCCCTGTTTCACTTCGGGTTTTGCTTTATCCGGGTAAGCTATTTCGTTTACAATGGCGATCTGTTGTTTGGCATCGCAGTCGGTAAATGATTTTTCAAAACGCTTGTAGCTATGGAGGTCCAGCCAGCGCAGTCCCCCGCGCAGCGGGGTTTGGTGCGAAGGCATATCTTTTACAATAAACTCAATGAATGCAGGTACTTTGGCATCGCTGGCGCTGCCGCTCACTTCATCTTTAGGTATAATGATATCGCCCAATACCGTAATGGTAGCCATTTCATGCGCATCAAAAAAAAGTGCCTCTTTGGACAGTTTTGCCAGGTAGTCCTTTTCCTCCTGCATCCGGTCTTCCAGGGAAGCATCAGCAGAAGCAGCAATGGCTTTCTTATCGGCACTCTTACAGGCTTCCACCATTACGCCGGCGCCAACGGCGCCGATCATGAGCGCTTTGATTGATTTTCTCCTGTCCATCTTATAAGTTTTGTTTTTTCATTTGGTCAATGATGTATTCGCTGGCCCGCATGCTGAGTGCAAGGATGGTCCAGGTGATATTCTTGTCGGCCTGTGATGTAAACTGGCTGCCGTCTACACAGAACAATGTTTTACAATCGTGCGCCTGGCTCCATTTGTTGAGCGCAGAAGTTTTTTTATCGCTCCCCATCCGCACAGTACCTGCTTCATGAATGATATTGCCGGGATTGGACAGTCCATAATTATTGGAAGCATCATCATCACCCCAGGTAATGATCGCGCCCATATTGTGCATGATCTCTTTGAAGGTTTCCTTCATATGTTTGGCCTGCTTGATTTCATAGTCGGAGTTTTTAGTATGAAAACGCAGCACAGGAATACCATACTTGTCTACCACATTCGGATCGATCTCGCAATAATTGTTGATATCAGGAACAGCCTCCCCTCTTCCGGCCATTCCAACTCCGGCGCCGTAAAAGAAACGCACATCTTCTTTTAAAGAAGCGCCATAACCGCCCGCTTCCTTGGTTTTACCATTCACCTGAAATTTACCATTCTGCCCCTGTATACCCATTCCAAAACCATAAGCGGGCTGCCCCATGCCACCCCAGTATTCAATATGGTAACCGCGGGGAAAATCCAGTTTTTTATTGTCCAGCCACCATGGCGTGTATACGTGCATACCACCTACCCCATCTTCGTTGTAACGCTTTCTGCCAAAGAGTTCCGGCAATACGCCACCCATTGCTGCACCGGTGGAATCGTGCAGGTACTTACCCACCACATTGCTTTCATTGGCAAGACCGTTCGGATGCCTTTTTGATTTGGAGTTGAGCAGTAAACGTGCCGTTTCACAGGTACTCGCAGCCAGGATTACCACCCTGCCACTGACCTGGTATTCCATCATATCCGGTTTATTAACATAAGATACCCCGGTAGCCAGCCCCTCTTCGTTGGTGATCACCTCTCTAACCATGGCCTGTGTAATCACATCCACATTACCGGTTTTGAGTGCAGGCTTTACCAGCACGGATCCGGAAGAAAAATCTCCATACACTTTGCAACTCCTGCCGCACTGCGCGCAGAAGAAACAGGCGCCCCTGTCGTCGTTGATTTTTTTAGTGAGAATAGAAAGCCGGGAAGGAATTACCGGGATGCCGATACCGGTAGCCGATTTCTTAATCATCAGTTCGTGCAGGCGGGGTTTGGGCGGAGGAAGGAAGATTCCATCCGGATCGTTCTCCAATCCCTCGTTGCTGCCGAATACGCCAATCAGGCGGTCGATCTTATCGTAATAAGGTTTTACATCTTCGTAACCGATAGGCCAGTCTTCACCCAGTCCATCAATGCTTTTCCTTTTAAAATCCTTTGGACCGAAGCGGAGTGAAATCCTGCCCCAGTGATTGGTACGACCACCCATCATACGGGCTCTCCACCACTCAAACTTTTCACTGCCCGGAGCCTGTGTATACGGTTCTCCATCAATTTCCCAACCCCAGTAGCAGCCATCAAAATCACCAAAGGGGCGAAACTTGGTACTGGCGCCTCTCCTGGGAGAATCCCATGGGTTTTTCAACTGGGAAGAATTGACTGCAGGATCATAATCAGCGCCTGCCTCAAGAAGACATACTTTTAGTCCTGCCTTTGCCAAAGTATAGGCAGCCATTCCGCCGCCTGCACCCGAGCCAACAATTACCGCATCGTATTTTTTAGTTTGTTTTTTGATCTGGAAATCTCCCATATAGCGTTCATTTTCTAAATAGAATTCAATATAAGCATTAACTGAATGCACAAAAAAAATATCCTCCGGTGTACTGGAGGATATTTTATCAGTGGCAAGGATTATTAACTATAAAAACTAACTGCATCCCATGCTGGTGCCGCAGTTCAAACATTTATAACAGGTACCGCTACGGATGGTCAGGTGGCCGCAGGTGCTGCACGCAGGTGCATCGCTCTGCATTCCTTTGGCGTGCGCATTTACCGCATCCATTCCGGCATCTGCCCTAACAGCAGTACTGCGTTGTAATTTAGAAGAAGCAGGAGCCGTTGCAGGGGTAGCGTTAGGAGACGGAGCAGTAACACGGATGCTGCTCAGCTCAGGCTTTCCCAGGAAAGTAGCCTCCTCGTCATCACCCAGGTTGCCTACCTGCGGCCGGTCCAGTACATGAACCAGGTCTGTTCTGTCGAGGTATTCGTATGCCAGTGCGCGGAATACGAAGTCTACAAGAGAGGTAGTTGTTTTGATATTCGGATGGTCTACCATACCGGATGGCTCGAACTTGGTGAATACAAATTTCTCTACAAACTCTTCCAGCGGAACACCATATTGCAGACCAACGGAAATAGCAATAGCGAAACAGTTCATGAAACTGCGGAGGGTAGAGCCTTCCTTCGCCAGATCAATGAAAATCTCTCCCAGTGTACCATCGGCGTATTCACCGGTACGCAGGAAGATCACCTGACCGCCGATCTTCGCTTTTTGTGTAAATCCACGGCGCTTGGAAGGCAGGGATTTCTTCTCAACGATACCGGAAAGCTGACGCTTCAGTTTGGTATCGGTAGAAGCAGCCATGCGCTTCTGCACTTCTTCCAGCAATTCGTCTACAGTTAATTTGCTCAGATCAACAATATTGGATACAGACGCTTCTGCTACAGCAGTTTCTTCTGCAACTGCTTCCGCGGTATCTTCTGATTTTTTCTTTTTCTCAGATTTGTTGCTCAATGGCTGACTGAGTTTGGAACCATCCCGGTACAGGGCATTCGCTTTCAGGCCCAGTTGCCAGCTCAGCATGTAGCAATCTGCAATTTCTTCTACAGTTGCTTCGTGCGGCAGGTTAATGGTTTTGGAGATCGCACCGCTCAGGAATGGCTGACAAGCCGCCATCATACGGATATGACCGTAAGCATGGATATATCTTTCTCCTTTCTTACCACATTTGTTGGCACAATCAAATACCGGCAGATGCGCTTCTTTCAGGTAAGGGGCGCCTTCTATCGTCATGGTACCACATACATAATCGTTGGCGGCATCAATTTGTTCTTCGGTAAAGCCCAGCGCTTCCAGGAGGTTAAAGCTCCAGTCGGCGTATTCCGGCTCGCTAAAGCCTAAACGCTGCATACACTCATCGCCTAAAGTAAAGCGGTTGAAGATGAAGCCGATTTCAAAAGCAGAGCGGGCGGCGCCATTCAGTTTTTCAATTTCAGCAGGCGTAAACCCTAAGGCAGCCAGGCTGGCGTTGTTGATGAACGGGGCGTTTTCAAAACTGGCAGCGCCTACGGCATATTGCTCAATGGCCTGCGCTTCTTTTTCGTTGTAACCCAGGTTTTTCAGGGCCTGGGGAACAGACTGGTTGATGATTTTGAAGTACCCGCCGCCACTTAATTTTTTAAACTTCACCAGTGCAAAGTCAGGCTCAACACCCGTTGTATCGCAATCCATTACCAGGCCAATGGTGCCGGTAGGAGCAATCACCGTGGTTTGTGCATTGCGGTAACCATATTGTTCACCCAGTTGAACGGCGTCGTCCCATGCTTTGGTAGCCGCTTTCAACATATAATCAGGACAGTATTGGGCTTTGATACCCTGTGGTTTGATCTCCAGGCCAACATAAGCATCAGTTGCATCGTATGCAGCAGCACGGTGGTTGCGCATTACACGGAGCATATCTTCCTTATTCTCTTCGTATTTATCGAAAGCGCCGAGGAAGGAAGCCATTTCGGCGGATGTTTTATAAGCAATACCGGTCATGATAGCAGAGATAGCGCCGGCAATACCGCGGGCTTCTTCGCTATCATAAGAGATACCGCTAACCATCAGCATGGAACCAAGATTGGCAAAGCCAAGACCCAGGGTTCTGTAGTCGTAAGAAAGCTGCGCCACTTCTTTAGAAGGGAACTGCGCCATCAGTACGGAGATTTCCAGAACGGTGGTCCATAAACGGGTAGTGTATTCAAAACCTTCCACATCAAAGATATTGGTATCGTCGTTGTGGAACTTGCGGAGGTTGATGGAAGCCAGGTTACAGGCGGTATTGTCTAAGAACATGTACTCAGAACATGGGTTAGACGCATTGATACGGCCACCTTTAGGGCAGGTATGCCATTCATTGATCGTGGTATCATATTGTGTACCCGGATCTGCACAACGCCATGCAGCATAGGAAATCTGCTCCCACACTTTAGCGGCGGGGATTTTTTTCATTACACGGCCATCGGTTCTGGCTTTCAGTTCCCAGTCACCGTCATCGGCCAGCGCTTTAAAGAATTCGTTGGGGATACGAACAGAGTTATTGGAGTTCTGTCCGGATACGGTTGCATAGGCTTCTCCCTCATATCCGTTATCGTAACCCGCCTGTACAAGGGCGGCTACTTTCTTCTCTTCTTCTACTTTCCAGTTGATAAACTCCATGATTTCGGGGTGATCCAGGTCAAGACAAACCATTTTGGCAGCTCTTCTGGTGGTGCCGCCGCTTTTGATAGCGCCTGCAGCACGGTCGCCGATTTTAAGGAAACTCATCAAACCGCTGGAAGTACCGCCGCCGCTTAATTTCTCACCGCCGCCACGAATCTGGGAGAAGTTGGTTCCCACGCCGGAACCGTATTTGAAGATACGGGCTTCACGGGTCCAGAGATCCATAATACCTCCTTCGTTTACCAGGTCGTCGTTTACGCTGAGGATAAAGCAGGCATGCGGCTGAGGACGCTCGTAAGCGTTGGTGGATTTCTTCAGCTTACTGTCTTTGGGGTCTACATAATAGTGTCCCTGTGGTTTGCCGGTAATGCCATACACTTCGTGCAGGCCGGTATTAAACCATTGTGGAGAGTTAGGTACGCAGGCCTGGTTCAGAATGCTGTAGGTTAACTCATCATAAAATATCTGTGCATCTTTTTTAGAAGCAAAATAGCCGTAGCGTTCGCCCCATACACGCCAGCAATGGGCCATACGGTGGGCAACCTGCTTAACGCTGGTTTCTCTGCCGAGAGAACCATCCGGTTGCGGAACACCTGCTTTACGGAAATACTTTTGAGCAAGAATATCTGTAGCAATCTGACTCCATTGTTTAGGAACCTCTACATTATTCATCTCGAATACCTTTTCCCCGTTAGGGTTTTTGATTACGCTGTCGCGGTAATCGTATTCAAACATATCGAAAGGGCTTACACCATCTTTGGTGAAGCGGCGGCTGAACTGCAAGCCTTTGTTGGCGCGTGGGTTAGACATAGATTAAACTTTTTATAAATCCCGGCGTAACGAATTTTTTGTTGAGGCGGTAGACGAAAATATTCTTCCGTTCTCACAATTCAAGATTGTAAATATGCACAGGTTGTGGAAAAGGATGGTGGATAATTTTGTACCTCAAATCCTGATTGATTTTGCTTGATTATACACAGTGTGTAGACAACTATCTTAAAAAAAATTCAGGACATATTAGTAGATTATTCAGCATGTTTTTGCTATATGGACGGGGGAAAATTGCTTTAAAGACGCCGAAAACGCATTTTAGTGGTAAGAACACTACAAACAGCCGTTATTCCTGAAAGCCGGGCTTAAAAACCTGAAATACTGCTTTAAACGAAAACTTTTCTGCATTTTTGCAGGACCAGAATCAATCACTGATGGAGCATACCATATATCAACAATTTACAGAGCGTAAAAAGCTGGGCAAAAAGTCCTTTGCTGTATTGATTGATCCTGACAAGGTAGATCCCGACACCATTAACCAATTGGTTCAACTGGGCCAGGAAGCCAGGGTGGATTACTTTTTTGTTGGGGGAAGTCTTGTGATCTCCAGCCACCTGGACGAATGCATCCAACAGATTAAAACAACCTGTGACATACCTGTTGTGTTGTTTCCGGGCTCCCCCTCGCAGGTGAGCCGGTATGCGGACGCCCTGTTATACCTGTCCCTGATCTCCGGCAGAAACCCGGAGTTACTGATCGGCCAGCATGTAATCAGCGCCCCTTTTGTAAAGAAAAGCGGGTTAGAGATCATGCCAACCGGGTATATGGTCATCGACGGCGGCGCCCCTACCACGGTTTCCTATATTTCCAATGCCACTCCAATCCCTGCCGACAAGAACGAAATAGCCATGTGTACCGCTATGGCCGGCGAAATGCTGGGCATGAAACTGATCTATATGGATGCGGGAAGCGGCGCCAAGCGCCCGATTACAGAGCAGATGATTGAAAAAGTAGCCCGCAATATTGCAGTTCCCCTGATTATTGGCGGCGGCATTACCGAGCCGGAAAAAGCCTACCTCAACTGCAAGGCCGGAGCCGATGTGATTGTAGTAGGGAATGCCATTGAAAAAAATCCCGGCCTGATCAAAGAGATCAGCGATGCCATACACAGTGTGGCGGCCGTGAAAGCTGATTAAATTCTTAAACGATGCCGCCCAAAGAGTATATCTGTTTGAAGAACTGCGATTAATAACCACTGCATAGTTCTCCTATGCCACATCTCCCAACCACAGACCTTTTCCGACATTAATCCTCATAAACGGACTTCCCAAACCTTCTTCTGGCAACCTGATGTCATATTATTAGATTTTAAGGGCCGGAGGATTTTTCTTTTATTAAAATATTTCAGGCAACTATACCCATTTACACACAACTAAACCCTTAGTTGTTGCCGATGCTTCACCCACAAACTTATTGAAATGAAATCACTAGCGTTGCGTCTTAATTGTATGATTCTAATGGAACGATCTGCTTTTCCCGTCCATATATCCTATAACGGCTGAAATACGCGTCAGTCGTGCATCTTTAGCACTTTTATAGTTTCTATTAAAAGGGCGGTTTGTTTTCCCCCTTATAATTACTGATAAATATCATATTTAAATGAACCATTTATCATAAAACAGGGGGTTGAATCGTATCTAACTTTACACTTAAATAATCAAAGAAATAAAATTGAAAAATGAATAATCTTATCATACCTGGAGGAGGTACCGCAGGCACGATGATGGCTAATCATTTACACCATCAATTACATCAACCAGATTGACAGATCAGCATTATTGATGAGCGCGAAGAGCATCAAAATCAATCAGGATACCTCTTTTTGTCTTTTGATGTTTATACGCCTGATAATATCATTAAAGACTAACGTGTTGTGCTATTAAAAATAGTTGATAATCAATGAAGTAAAAAATGTTGTGAGGTTGTCTTAGTAAGTGACTAAACTACCTATAACGCATGCACAACATCAAAAGAAATTCGGTAGATTTTACCGGATATGCAAAGAGATCTTTGAAGACGGATCCGGACAATAAGGGAAACTTGCAGTTTTATCCCAGAACGCCTAATATGACCGATTTACAGGTGATTTCACCGGATATATACTATATCAGACATTTCAATTTAAAAAACTAATCATGAAAAAAATGATCATAACCATTGGGCTAGGTATATTGCCTTTTATTTTATTAGCACAAGCTGGTCATATCATGCAGGGAATCGGCGCAATCAATATGTCGATGGGTGGTGCCGCTACGGCTCAGCCACTTGATATCAATGGAGCTTTACAATGGAACCCTGCAGCTATCTCAGCTTTTAAAACAAAAGTATTTTCTTTTAATGCCGGAGCATTCTTCTCATCACCTGTTTTATCGTCAACGGTACCCACATCCGGAGGGCCGTTCAGCGGAGTGACAAACGATGCCAGGGGTGTTTCAGTAATGCCTGCACTGGCAATGGTATGGGGTAATAAAAAAAGCAAGCATACTTTTGGTGTATCTGCATTTGGTGTCAGTGGTTTTGGGGTAACTTTTCCCGAAAGCAATACTAACCCAATTAATATGCCTCAAAGCCAAGGTGGTTTTGGACGGATTCAATCCGATTACCAACTTCTCCAGATAGGACTTACCTATTCCTATAAAATTAATGAACACCTGTCCATCGGTCTAGCCCCAACCTTCAATTATTCATCACTGGAACTCGCACCTAATCCGCTTTCTTCACCCAGTCAAACTCTGGGATACCCTGTAAGTGATAAGGCAACTGCTTTAGGATTAGGCGGACAGGTTGGGATATTTTACAATTCCGGTAAAGGAATCAAACTGGGTGTTTCCTATAAATCACCACAATTTTTTGGCAACTTTGATTTTAAAAACACATACCTGAATGGTGATAAAGCTCCGAATGTACCATTCAAGATGAACTACCCTGCCATTTTATCAGCAGGAATAGGCTATTCAATGAATACATTTGATCTGGCACTTGATTATCGTTTTGTTAACTACGAAAACACAGATGGTTTCAATGCCAAAGGCTGGACAAATACTGCATCGGTAGCGGGTTTCGGATGGAAGAATATGTCAATTATTTCAGCGGGTATTCAATATAAGGGCATTCATAAATTACCAATAAGAATAGGATATACGTACAGTTCAAATCCAATAAGCAGTGAGCTGGCTTTTTTCTCAACTCCCGCAACAGCCGTGATTAAAAATGCATTTCAGTTTGGTTTGGGATATGAATGCAGTCATCGACTAACATTAAATGCTGTGTACCACCATGGAACAAGCGATGGATCCGCAAGTGGACCGCTATTGAATCCAATGATGATAACCGCTTCTAATCCATACGGAGCTATCCCCAATAGTAATGTTTCTTATAAAATGACAACCGACCTGGTTATGATAGGAATCAATTATTCATTCTAATATAACGAGATCCCTGAGAAGTGCCGGAATGAATCCGGCACTTCTCATCTTTCGATTGTATTCCGGAAATGCCGAAATACTTCATTGGCAATATTAAAAACCATACGTAGAAATACAACTTACCGACCTTCGGGATCCAATCTTTTCAAACTAACTGACCTTATACGTCCTTCATTTTCGTCGCCCCATTGACCCAAAGCAGAAAACCATGTAAGGTATTTTTAGGACGAGGCAGAGATGCATTAGAGGTTATTTCTTTACTGCTTGTGATTATTGGCATTATAGCGTTTATTTTAACTCCTAAGCATAATTTCCTGAAATAAAACGAAAAAATATTTGCGAAACTGAAAAGTTGCACATATATTAGCAACCAATTAGTTTCATATTTTCACTAAAACAAATGAGAAGAGATATTTTTCAAGCCATCGCCGACCCTACAAGACGGGCAATTATTGCACTTATTGCATTACAGGCAATGACACCCAATGCCATTGCAGGACACTTCGACACAACAAGACAGGCCGTTTCCAAACACTTGCGTATTTTAACAGAATGCGGGCTGATAAAGCAAGAGCACAAAGGCCGGGAAATATATTACCAGCTTGAGATTGACAAAATGAAAGAAATAGACAAGTGGCTGGAACAATTCCGCAAAATATGGGAAACACGATTTAGCCAGCTCGACAATTTATTATCCATCATCAAAAAATACTAAAATGAACAGTAATCTCCTATTCGATTTTTCCGTAAACAAGGAAAACAAGACTATTCATGTAAAACGTGAATTTGCCGCAAACCTGGATTTGGTTTGGAAAGCCTGGACAACTGCGGAACTGCTTGACCAATGGTGGGCTCCCAAGCCATATCGCAATCAGACAAAATCACTGGATTTTAGAGAAGGCGGACATTGGCTGTATGCAATGATTAGCCCTAAGGAGGAAATATTTTGGTGCAAACAGGATTATAAAGAAATCGACCTTTTGGCAAGTTTTTCGGGATTGGACGCATTTTGCGACGAAAGTGGAAATATTAATCCTGATTTCCCCCGTTCACTATGGGAGAACCATTTCAGTGAAGAGGCCGATAGCACTACCGTTAACATCACGATCAGTTACGACAGCCTTGCCGATCTTGAAAAAACAGTTGAAATGGGCTTTAAGGAAGGCTTTACAATGGGCATGCAGAATCTGGATGAATTATTGTTAATCTTAAAAAAATAGCAAAATGAGTACCACAAAAATTACTGTTGAAGCAACAATCAATGCAGAACCAAAAAAGGTTTGGGATTATTGGACAGTACCAACGCATATTACTAAATGGAATTTCGCCTCTGATGATTGGCAATGCCCCAAAGCAGAAAACGATCTGAAGCCTGGTGGAACATATTTTGCCCGGATGGAGGCTAAAGACGGGAGTTTCGGCTTTGATTTTGAAGCTGTTTATGATGAAGTAATAGACGGTCAAAAAATCACTTACACAATGGGGGACGGCAGACAGGCAACAACTACGTTTGAAGATCTAGACGGTGCAACAACAGTTACCACAGTCTTTGATGCAGAAAATTCCAACCCTATAGAAATACAACAACAGGGATGGTTGGCAATTTTGAATAATTTCAAGAAGTATGTTGAAGTAAACTAACACTTATGAACAAGGATATCCGGTCTTACAACAACAAACAACTTTCCGAAGACAAAGCCATTTGCGATTTGCTTTATCAGGAAATATGCAAACATCTTCCCGCAGCGCTGAATAAGGTCTGGCACGCCCACCCTGTTTGGTTTTTGGAAGAAAATCCAATTGTTGGTTACAGCAAACAGAAACCGGGAATCAGATTGATGTTCTGGAGCGGCGCCGATTTTGGAGAAGAAGGATTAAGTGTAAGAGGGGGGAAATTTAAAGACGCTTCCGTTTTCTACCATTCCGTTCCTGAAATTAACCTGACCGACTTAAAACGCTGGCTCCAAAAATCAGTCGACATTCAATGGGATTATAAAAATATTGTGAAAAGAAAAGGACAACTTTTACGATTAAAATGAAACTGGAAAACCGCAAACAGAAAGTAACTCCGTTACCCCGCTTCTTATTCAGGCTTGGGCGTTATGCATTATTTGCGTTGGGTTTAATAACCTTTTCGGTTCTACTCGGAACAATTGGCTATCATCATTTTGGGAAAATATCATGGGTTGACAGTTTTCATATGGCTTGTATGATTTTGACCGGCATGGGCCCCGTTGCAGAAATGGAATCGTCTACCGCTAAAATATTCTCCTCTCTGTATGCTTTATACAGCGGGGTGGCATTCCTGAGTATCACAGCAGTGTTTTTTGCCCCTATCATTCACCGGCTATTGCACATCTTACATGTAGAGCAGGAGGAAGATGAAAACAAGACCCTGTAACATAAACCGTGTTGATCTGTCTTCAACAGCACCTCATGAATACCGCATTAAAAAGGGTGGCTGATGGGCCACCCTTTTTAAATATCAACCGAAAGCAATTAAGCCAGATCAAAACGATCCAGGTTCATCACTTTTGTCCATGCTGCAATAAAATCTGCAACAAACTTCTGCCGGGAATCTGCACACGCATACACTTCGGCCAGTGCTCTGAGTTCTGAATTAGAGCCGAAAATAAGGTCAACACGACTTGCAGTCCACTTACGCTCCCCGGTCTTTCGATCCACGCCCTCAAAAAGATCCTGGGCATCTCCTGCTGCATTCCATTTTGTGTTCAGATCCAGCAGGTTTATAAAGAAGTCATTGGAGAGTGACTCAGGGCGGTCGGTGAATACACCAGAAGGCAACTGATCAAAGTTCGTATCCAATACGCGCATACCACCAATAAGAACGGTCATCTCAGGTGCAGACAGCGTTAGCAATTGTGCCTTATCAATCAATATTTCCTCGGCAGATACCGGGTACTGTGCCTTTTTATAGTTGCGGAATCCATCTGCAACAGGCTCAAGTACAGCAAATGATTCAACATCTGTTTGCTCCTGTAATGCATCTGTACGTCCTGGTGCAAACGGCACGGTCACAGTTAAGCCGGCATTCTTTGCAGCCTGCTCAATACCAACAGATCCACCCAAAACAATCAAATCGGCTATAGAAACCTGCTTGCCATCGGATTGCGCGCTGTTAAACTCTTTTTGAATTGATTCGTATGTATCTAATACTTTAGATAACTGAGCAGGGCTATTTACGGCCCAATATTTCTGCGGCGTCAGGCGGATCCTGGCGCCATTTGCACCGCCACGTTTATCAGATCCACGGAAAGTAGACGCTGAAGCCCAGGCAGTCGAAACCAACCGAGACACCGTTAATCCGGAAGAGAGGATCTTTGCTTTCAGGGCAACAATATCCTGATCATCAATTTGCTTATGGGTAACCGCAGGAACCGGATCTTGCCAGATCAGTTCTTCTGCAGGCACTTCTTTACCGAGATAGCGGGAACGGGGCCCCATATCCCGATGGGTAAGTTTGAACCAGGCCCTTGCAAACGCATCTGCAAACTCATCCGGATTTTCGAAGAATCGTCTGGATATCTTCTCATAGGCAGGATCTATCTTCAGCGCTATATCGGTCGTAAACATTATTGGAGCATGGCGCTTAGCCGGGTCATGTGCATCCGGCACTGTGTCTCCGCCCATACCATGCTTGGGCCTCCACTGATTGGCGCCGGCAGGACTCCTGGTCAATTCCCATTCATAACCGAACAGGTTCCAGAAATAGTTGTTGCTCCACTTGGTTGGCGTGGTTGTCCAGGCGCCTTCCAGCCCACTGGTAATGGTATATTGAGCATTCCCGGTACCGTATGTATTTTTCCAGCCAAGGTTTTGCTCCTCAATACCGGCAGCGGCAGGTTCTTTGCCTACATACTTGCCCGGATCAGCTGCACCATGCGCTTTACCAAAAGTATGTCCGCCGGCAATCAGGGCTACCGTTTCATAGTCGTTCATTGCCATACGGCCAAAGGTTTCCCGGATATCGCTGGCTGCAGCCATCGGATCAGGATTTCCGTTAGGTCCTTCCGGATTTACATAGATCAGGCCCATCTGAACAGCCGCCAGCGGGTTCTCCAGATCGCGATCACCGGTATAGCGATTGTCGCCTAACCATTCCTTTTCAGATCCCCAGTAAATATCTTCTTCCGGATGCCAGATATCTTCTCGTCCACCGGCAAATCCAAAGGTTTTGAAACCCATCGACTCCAGGGCGCAGTTACCGGTAAGGATCATCAGGTCGGCCCATGAAATTTTATCTCCGTATTTCTGTTTGACCGGCCAGAGCAACAAACGGGCTTTGTCCAAATTCACGTTATCCGGCCAACTGTTCAATGGTGCAAATCGCTGGTTGCCGGTACCCGCACCGCCACGTCCGTCGTGGATCCGGTATGTGCCCGCACTGTGCCAGGCCATACGTATAAAGAACGGGCCATAGTGGCCGTAGTCTGCCGGCCACCAGTCCTGTGTTGTGGTCATCAGATCAAACAGGTCTTTTTTAACAGCATCCAGGTCAAGGGTTTTAAACGCTTCGGCGTAGTTGAACAATTCCCCCATTGGGTTAGACTGTGGAGAATGCTGACGGAGGATGTTCAGTTTTAACTGATTTGGCCACCAGTCGCGGTTTCCCGTACCACTTCCCGCAGTTTGTTTCAGAGCGCCTCCGGAAAAAGGACATTTATTTTCAGATAAATTATTTTCCATATTATATTGTTTTATTAGATTATTTGTGTGAATCAGCCGGTTAACAGTAAATATAAGCAAAAAGAGGGAGGATTTTTTTAGAAACCATCCGCCGTTTTTACCCCCGCGGTACAAAAAAATCATTCTTCCATCAATGGCAATTATCTGCATCAAGGCCTGGAACAGGATAGGCATCTCCACACAGATGCAGCCCCGAAAGTAACAATAGCGCTGCCTGTTCGGGGGGGAATAATCGCAAATCAACATCCTTGTACTTTTTCCAAAAAAATGGATTGGTTGTTGTTTTTTGCTATATTTACCTACCTATTAGTAGGTATATTAATCAATTGTAATGACAACCACCAGAGAAAACATCATTCACGAAGCCGATTATCTTGTTCGTAACAATGGGTATAATGCTTTTAGTTTCAAGGATATTTCTAATGCGATCGGGATCAAAACAGCTTCCATCCACTATCATTTTCCAACAAAATCCGACCTGGCCATAGCTGTATTGGAGGAACATCTTAGCATTTTAGAAAAGACCAGGGAGTGTTATAAAAACAAAACACCTTTAGAAAATTTAGACAAATTTCTATCCATATATTCTCAGATAAAAAAAGAGAACAAGGTTTGCATTGTGGGTTCCCTGGCAACTGACTTAAACACAGTAGATGAAAAGATCAAAGGTAAGCTCAAAACGTTTGCCCTTGCATTTCTCGACTGGGTTGCAGCATTCCTGGAAAAAGGGCGAAAGGAGCATATTTTTCACTTTGATTGTACCCCCCGAACCAAAGCCCTGCTCATTATTTCCAATATGCTGGCGATTTTGCAGTTATCCAGGCTTACCGGTCAGGAGGATTTTGAAAATGTAAAGAAAACCATCAAAAATGAACTTCTAAAAAAATGATATGAATACTACTCTCAGAAAAAGAACCTATGAATGGGGCGATCCGCTGGAAGGCGCTGCCAAGGCCAAATCAATGTCAGGCTTTGAATACCTGACGGCTATCAACAACGATGAGATTCCTCCTCCCCCGTTAATGGTTACGCTCGGCTTTGAAAAACCGGATATAAAACAGGGGGAAGCAACATTTTATTTTAAACCGGAGGAATACCATTACAACCCGATCGGGAGCGTACACGGCGGAGTGGTTTCGGCTATACTCGATTCGGTGATGGGCTGCACATTACAAACCACGCTACCCACCGGCGTAGGATACACAACACTTGAATTAAAAGTAAATTTTCTCAAAGCTGTTAGTTATCAAACCGGAAGAATGATTGCCACGGGAAGAATTATTCACTCGGGAAAAAGCACGGCACTCATTGAAGGCAGCCTGGCTGATGAAAAAGGGACCGTATATGCGCACGGAGTCTCTACTTGCATGTTATTCCCTTTTAACAACAAATAAGATGATGATGAAAAGAGTAGTCATAACCGGGCTGGGAGCCGTTACCCCCATTGGAAACAACGTTCAGGAATACTGGCGTGCATTAATAAACGGAGTAAGCGGGGCTGCATTAATAAGCAAATTTGACCCTTCAAAATTCAAAACAAAATTTGCCTGCGAGGTAAAAAACTTTGTGCCAGCCATTTTTGATAAAAAAGAGCTCAGGAAATATGATCTGTATACCCAATACGCACTAGTGGCGGTTGATGAAGCGGTTACACAGGCCGCTATAAATTTTGAGCATGTCAATAGAAACAGAACCGGTGTAATTTGGGGAGCCGGCGATGGGGGCGTCACTACATTTGAAGAACAACTGAAAGCGTATTTCCTGTCGGATGGTACGCCTCGCTTCAGTCCTTTCTTTATCCCAAAAAGAATTACCAATATAGCATCGGGGGTCATTTCCATCAGATATGGCCTGCGTGGTGTTACCTATACTACTTCCGCCGCTTGTTCCGCAAGTAATAATGCCATTATTGATGCGTTCAATTACATCCGCTGGGGCAAAGCCGACATGATGATTGCCGGTGGCTCTGAAGCATCTGTAACGGAAAGCTCTGTAGGTGGGTTTAATGCTTCAAAGGCATTATCGACCCGGAATGAATCTTTTACAACAGCTTCAAGACCTTTTGATAAAGACAGGGATGGTTTTGTATTAGGCGAGGGTGGCGGCGCGATCATACTGGAAAGTTATGAACACGCTGTTCAAAGAGGCGCAAAAATCCTTGCTGAAATAGCAGGCGGAGGGTTGGCAGCAGACGCCTATCATTTAACCGGCACACATCCTGAAGGAGAGGGCGCTATCATCGGAATGAACCTGGCCCTGGAAGAAGCTGGCCTGTCTCCTGACAGTATAGACTACATCAATGCGCACGCTACTTCCACTCCGGCCGGGGATCTCAGTGAGCTAAATGCAATGCTATCTGTTTTTGGTGAAAATCCAAACGCAAATATCAGTGCTACCAAGTCAATGACCGGGCATCTTTTAGGAGGAGCCGGGGCCATTGAAGCCATCGCCTGCATTAAATCGATCCAGGAAAATATTATCCCTCCAACCATTAATACGCAACAGATTGAAAACGATTTTGAAGGTTGTTTCGACCTGACACTTGGAAAATCACTGCAAAGAACCGTAAACTATGCAATGAGCAATACCTTTGGATTCGGCGGCCATATTGCCAGCGCTATATTTAAGAAATTCCATGACTGAGCCCTATTTCCAAGGTATTTCTAAACTGCACTACCCTCCAATACAAATTTATTCAGGATCTGAATGGAGTGTTGTATTTTGTTGAAGCATTTTAAATAACAGGGCAGCTGATGAAATCATTCTTTAAGGAACTTTTCCAATACAACACACAGGCAAACCAGGAACTGATCGAAGTTTTGAGTAAAACTTCCGGAGACACGATAAAACAAAGCACAAAACTCCTCAGTCATATCCTGAATGCCCATCAGAGATGGAATGATAAGTTCCTGCCCCAGGCCGCCCTTTTTAGCCCATGGGAAATGCACCAGGTACAGACCCTCGCCGAAATTGACAAAAAAAACATGGAACAATCAATGCGCATACTGGAGGAAGTCGCCCTGGATCAACCGGTTTCCTATACAACCAGCAATGGCCAGGCTTTCCACAACAGCGCCCGGGATATCTTATTCCATATCATCCATCATTCCAACTATCACAGGGCGCAGATAGCCACTGAATTCAGGCAAAACGGGCTTGAACCGGTGATGTCTGATTATATTTTTTATAAAATGAGAACCCAATAATTGATATTTAGAACAATGGAATCAGCCTATTTCGACGATCGTGTATTTGACCGGAAAGACTTTACAGTGGAATTACTTGTAAAGGGCGAGTATGAAGACTGCCGGTTCCTGAATTGCAACTTTTCAAATACAGATCTCTCCGGCTTCAGGTTTAGCAATTGCCTGTTTTCGGGATGCAATTTAAGTTTGGTTAAACTTCATAAAACAGCCTTCAGAGATACCCGGTTCAGGGATTGCAAATTAATCGGGTTGCATTTTGAAGACTGCAACGAATTTGGCCTTTCTTTTACATTCGATAACTGCACCCTGAATCATTCCTCCTTTTCCGGTTTAAAACTCAAAAAAAATGTTTTCCTGAATTCCCAACTGAAAGAGGCCGACTTCAGCAACTGTGATCTTACGGAATCCGTTTTTGACCGCTGCGATTTAACCAGGACCTCTTTCAGCAATACTAACCTGGAAAAGGCAGATTTCCGGACCGCGTTCAACTATTCCATCGATCCGGAGATCAATAAGCTCCGGAAGGCTGTATTTTCCTACCCCGGTGTATTGGAACTGCTCAGCAGGTACAACATTATAGTGAAGGATTAAGTGGAAGTAGTTTAGCAAGTTTTGGGTTGTACAACGCCGGCATTTAAACAATCTTTGCTTTCTCAATATAACCAAAGATGACTCAACAGCAGCACATCAACTATTCCAGAATTGCCGAAGCAATTACCTACATCAAAAACAATTTCAGGGAACAGCCCAATCTGGATGAAGTGGCCAAAATGGTTCACCTGAGCCCTTTTCACTTTCAACGGCTTTTCACCGATTGGGCCGGCACAACTCCTAAAAAATTTCTGCAGTACACCAGCATTGAATATGCAAAAAAACTGTTGAAAGAAAACCAGGCAACCCTGTTTGATGCCGCGTTCGAAACAGGACTCTCCGGAACAGGCAGATTGCACGATCTTTTCATCAACATTGAAGGCATGACCCCGGCCGGGTATAAAAATGGCGGTAAAAGCCTTGATATCAACTATAGTTTTGCGGAAAGCCCATTTGGAAACATACTGGTAGCTTCTACTTCCAGGGGCATCTGCCATATGGCATTTGCCGATAATGAAACGGCTGCCCTTGCAAGATTAAAATCGCAGTTTCCCAATGCTGTTTTCCGGCAAATCGTTGATTGGGCACAACAAAATGCCCTCAACATTTTCAGCAGCGACTGGTCGAGGCTCAGCCAGATAAAGCTGCACTTAAAGGGAACGCCTTTTCAATTAAAGGTTTGGGAAACACTTTTAAAAATACCCATGGGGCATCTCACCACTTATGGAACAATCGCCGGTAAAATAGAAAAACCAAATGCATCCAGAGCCATAGGAACTGCCATCGGCAGCAATCCGGTTGCATTCCTGATACCCTGCCATAGGGTCATTCGGTCTACCGGGGAATTGGGCGGATACATGTGGGGCGAAGCCAGAAAAACAGCCATCATTGGTTGGGAGGGTGCAAAAGCCCTTCGCGAATAAAAGCATACACACTATGGATTTATTCAACGAAACATACCGTTCAATCAACCTGCTGCCCAACGATGGCACGGTGAATTATTTCGGCACTATTCTGAACCCGCAGGAATCGGGATTGTACCTGAACCATCTGCTGAATGATATTAAATGGGAAAATGACCGGGCAATCATTTTTGGCAAACTGATCATCACGAAGCGTAAAGTAGCCTGGTATGGAGAGCAGGAGTTTGAATACACGTATTCCAATGTTACCAGGAAAGCGCTGCCGTGGACCAGCCAATTACTGGAGTTAAAGCAACTTGTTGAAGCAAAGACGGGCGAGCAATTCAATTCCTGCCTGCTGAACCTGTATCACAACGGAGAAGAAGGAATGGCCTGGCACAGCGATGGAGAAAAAGACCTGAAGAAGCATGGCGCCATCGGATCGTTAAGCTTTGGAGCAGCCCGAAAATTTTCTTTTAAACACAAGGTTTCCAAAGAAACCGTTTCACTGATGTTAGAACCGGGGAGCCTGCTCGTAATGAAAGGTACCACGCAGGACAACTGGCTTCACCGGCTACCACCAGCCAGACGGGTTATTACACCTAGAGTAAATCTTACCTTCAGAACAATTGTATCACCCGAAAATACCTGTAAATGAAAATAGCGCATATTGCCATTTGGACCAACAACCTGGAAGGATTGAGAAAATTTTATTCAACCCATTTCCATTGTTCGGCTTCGGCGCGGTACGAGAACCCTCAAAAAAAATTCTCTTCTTACTTCCTTTCGTTCAAGGATGGTGCGGCCATTGAACTCATGCAACGCGGGGATATTACGGAGCCTCCCGGGAAGGAAATGACCGGACTGGCTCATTTTGCCATAGAGGCAGGAACCAAAGAACAGGTAGACCTGTTGACCGAAACATTGGAGAAAGCCGGAGTTCGCGTTTTCAGTTATCCCAGAACAACCGGAGACGGTTATTACGAGAGCGTGATCATGGATCCTGATGGCAACAGGATTGAACTGGTGGCGCAGCGCTGATTAAACAAATGGCCAGGGCTGTTAACCGGCGCTACTCCGGTATATACAGTCCGGAACCCACTATATAGGTTTCCCCCTTGTGCTGCACTTTGCGAACATAAGTCCGCTTCAACGCCGGTCGGTTATCTCCCGGGGTGTACCAGTAACAGTCCATCCATGCAGCTCCTTTTTCCATAGCCAGTTGAATCTGATCCCTGATAATTTTTTTTCCTTTCAGGTCTTTCAAATCGATCAGGTTTTTACCTTCAAAACTGGGCTGGGCAGCATTCACCAGCTCTGTTCCATCCGTGCTTTGCACAAACACATAGGTATTCATAAATACAAATGAGCCCATTTTATCTCTCAAAGCCGGAAATGCATAGCTTCCCTTTTCTGCAATCAGCCGGGACGCACGGTCCACCACATCTTCAATAAAAGACTGGTCCATCTGCATATTATAAATGCCGCATCCAACCAGGTATTGTATGCCCGATGGGAAAGTGACCCGTTTAACATAGGTGGATTTCCAGGTAGGAAATATATCGCCGGGTTCAGGATACATATAATGAATCCATCCTTCACCACTTGCGCCTGAGCCTGTTTCCAGGAACATTTTACCAATGGGTCTTCCCAATGCATCTTTCATGTCACTCACATTGATTCCTTCATGCGCAGAATCTGCTGCATGAAACAATCTTACACCATCCATTGTCCATACAAAGAAATAAGTATCGTCGTGAAACCATTTGGATCCTTCTTTCCTGAACTCAGGAAAAGCCTTCTCACCCTTTGCCGCAAAAATTGCAGCGGCCTCATGCACATTTGCCTTCAACTCAGTGGCTGTCATTTTCTTCAACAATGAAACTTCGGCCTTGGGCGCATCCGCAAGATAAACACCGCAACCGACCAGTACCCATCCATCCCCCATCCTGGCTTTTGCCACATAGGTCGATTTAAGTGTCGGAGCGCTCTCTCCCGGTTTAGGCCACAGATAATCCACCCACCCGGACTTTCCCGATTTAAGCTGGTTTAACATTTCCCGCACCAGGTACTTGCCCTGTGAATCTTTCAGATCAATCAGCTTGCGCCCTTCCAGATTGGGAAAATAGGGATTCACCAGTTCTATTCCTGTGGTATCTGTTACAAATACATAAGCGTCTTTTGCTATGAACGGGCCTTTCGGATCATGCAACAATGGAAAGGCTCCCTTGCCGTTCTTTTCAATCTGTGCCACCGCATTTTCTACCAGGTCAGTTACAAATGCCCGTTCCATGCGATCATTGTATATGCCGGAACCTACAATATAGGTGTTGCCGGAAGGTGCACTCACCTGCTGCACAAAACTGCTTTTCCAGCGGGGCAGTATTCCTCCCGGAACCGGCCACTGATAATGATACCAACCCTCTTTCCGATCCGGGAAAGTTGACACGGCATCTATCAATCCTTGTATAATGGGCTTCCCCTTAATATCTGTCAGGTATAATTGATTATCCCCTTCCATATCAGGGTCCGGATGCACCAGCATGTTCCCCTGAGGGTCCATCACAAAAATATAAGTTTCGCCCTGGCGCCATTTACTACCAGGCATCCTGAATTGCTTAAACGCCGCTTCTCCCCTGGTTTGTATCTCCCTGGAAGCCTCTTTTACCAATTGGGAAAGCGCTGGCATTGGGTCTGGATATTTTTGTGTGTACCCCGTAAAAACGAGGAGTGATGCAGTCATGAGTAACAGAAATTGCTTTTTCATAACCAAAGATTTATATTGAGGGTAAGGATGACGGGGACGTTGGTAAGTTACGAAATAGGATAACACAAAACAAGAATAATCCGGGCTGCAGTGATATGTTGAGCGGTATATTTTTTTTTGAAAGAGTTAATATATTTGTGAACATGCTTTCAGCATGCAGGCTGATTGCCTGTATATCCCCAAATCTAAAACAGATGAGCAATATTCCATTTCAGTGCATCAATTGGGAAACAATTGAAAAAGTCGAACACAAAGGAGATGTTGGTGTTGCCTATTGGCAAACAGTTCAGTTGGGCGGGCTCAGGATCCGATTAGTGGAATACGCTAAAAACTACATCGCCGATCACTGGTGCCGAAAAGGGCATATTGTTCATTGCCTGGAGGGTGAGTTCATCAGCGAAATGGAAGATGGCGAATGTTTCCGGCTTTCCAAAGGAATGACCTACGTGGTTTCTGACGAACTAAGTTCTCACCGTTCCGTTTCTAAGGAGGGCGTCCGGTTGCTGATTGTGGACGGTGATTTTCTAAAAAATGATATTAATTGATATGACAAGCAGAACAGATGAAAGAAAAAATTGAAAATGTAAAAACAACTAGGTCTTTTTTATTGAAGGCCGTCAACGAGCTAAGTGAAGAACAATTGAATAAAATTCCCGATGGATTCAACAACAATATCATTTGGAACCTGGGGCACATGATTGCAGCTCAACAGGGGATCTGCTACCTGCGCTCAGGGCTTGAATTAAGAATAACAGAAAATATCTTTCATGAATTCAAACCGGGGTCAAAGCCCGAAAGGCACTACAATCAGAAAGAGATCAACAATATCCGGGAGCTAATGATCAGCACACTGGACCAACTGGAATCTGACCTGAACAGCCAGCTTTTTGAGAACTATACCAATATTGTTACCCGTTACAATGTTGAATTGAAGAACATCACAGATGCGGTAAACTTCTTACCATTTCATGAAGGATTGCACAGCGGGTATATTATGTCTTTGAGAAAACTAGTATAAAACAAACCACATCATCTACCACCATCATGAGCTACTGCAGCGCCATTGAAAACATGTCCGACGATAGGAAAACGCTTCATAAAGCATATCACGACAACCTGTACGGATTTCCGATTCACGATGACAATGAATTGTTCTGCCGGTTAATTCTTGAAATTAACCAGGCCGGGCTTAGCTGGGAAACCATCCTGAAAAAGGAAAAAGGATTCAGGAAAGCCTATCATAATTTTAATATCAGGAAGATAGCCTCTTATACAGCGGCAGATAGGGAAAGACTGCTGAATGACGCCGGCATTATCCGAAACAGGCTGAAAGTAAATGCGGCCATTGAAAATGCAAAGACGGTACTGCTGCTTCAGCAGGAGTTCGGCTCTTTCGAAAACTGGCTGGAACACCATCACCCCAAATCAAAAGAAGAATGGGCCCGCCTTTTTAAAAAGACGTTCAAATTCACCGGGGGTGAAATCGTTAACGAATTTTTAATGAGTATCGGGTACCTTCAGGGCGCCCATGCTCCCGACTGTAAAATTCACCGGAAAATTCTGAAGTCAAAACCAATGTGGTTAAAATCCTGAATATATGAATACCAATAAGGAGATCGCTATACATTTTCTGCAGTTGGCCGCCAAAGGAGATGCCAGGGATGCTTTTAATCTTTATGCAGACGCAGGCTTCCTGCATCACAATTGCCATTTTAAGGGCGATGCTGAAACCCTGATAGAAGCAATGGAAGTCAATGCCAGGGAGAATCCTTCCAAGATGCTGGAAATTAAGCATTCGCTGGAGGAAGGCGATCTCGTAGCGGTACATTCCCATATCTGGCAAAATGCCGCCGACCCCGGAGCGGCAGTTGTTCACCTTTTTCGTTTTGTAAACAATAAGATCGTTGAAATGTGGGATGTAGCACAGGCTGTTCCTACCGGAAAAATAAACGAAAATGGTATGTTCTAGAAACATCCTGGCCATCATTGGCAGCGCCAGCAGCAATTCCTCCAACCTCAGGCTGGTACAGACGATTGCCGCGCTTTCAGCAAACAGCCTGAACATTGAAATCTTTGAGGGATTGCAAAGCTTACCCCATTTCAATGCAGATCTTTCCGTGAATCAACCACCCGAAGCCGTACGGCTGATCAGGCAAAAAATCGAAAAAGCGGACGGCATCATCATCTGTACCCCGGAATATGTTTTCAGTATCCCCAGCGGCCTGAAAAACCTGCTGGAATGGTGCGTTGCCACCACCATTTTTGCACAAAAGCCCACGGGGCTGATTACCGCTTCCGCGAGTGGAGAAAAGGGGCACCACGAACTGACGCTGATCATGAAAACAATCGAAGCGAAATTTACAGAAGAGACCTCCCTGCTGATCAATGGTATTAAAAGTAAAATTGACCTGGACGGAAACCTGCAGGAAGCGCTGAAAAACCAACTGGTGCAATTCATCAACAGCCTGAAAAACCTGGTAGATGAAGCCCCCGGCCACCAACCATTTTAAAAGTATATTCATGAGTAATAAGAAAGATTTAAAGGCCAGCTATAAGCTAATGAAGTTCCGGATTGGGGTATTCCTGATCAGAAACGCCGCTAACAACAAAGTACTGATCGAAGGCAGTGTTAATCTTGATGCCATCCTCAAAAGACACCAGTTCGAACTCAAAAGCGGTGTACATAAAAATGAGGCTTTGCAAAAGGACTGGAACGAACTGGGAGCCGATCATTTTCAATTTGAGATCCTCAGTGAAATACAGCAGGACGATGCCAATAAAACTGATTATAAAAAAGAGGTGAAGCAACTTGAATCTATGTTTATTGAGGAATATCAGCCATTTGGAGAAAAAGGATATCATTCCGGCGTTGAGAAACACCCGTAGCGATCAATCGGCTGGCCTTTTATTCGTAAATTTACAGACAGGCGCTCTTTACCTCACAATATATAAACCTGGCTGAACATGAAAAACAGCAGTCTCCAAACAGAAATCGATGCCAGCTATCTCTATCAAAAACTGGCAGAGCAGGAATCCGACCCGGTTATTGCAGATGTGTTCCGGCAAATGAGTGAAATTGAAAAAGGCCACGCAATCGCTTTTGCACAAAAAGCGGGTATTCCCGTTGAACAGGTGATGCAAGCTTCCTGGAGGGCTAAAACACTGAATACCATTGGCAGGATATTCGGCTATGACTATGTGCTGGGCAGCCTGATGGATACAGAAAAAAACCTCTCTGCCGCCATCATCCAGACAAAGAAAAAGCATAAGCAGGAAATTACCGGTACGGAGAGCATGCACGTAAATATCCTTCGTTCCATACTGGAGCAACAACAAAAGGTAACCGGCGGGCAACTGTCCAAATTTGAAAAGAAACACCGTTCTGTTGGCGGCAACGCTATCAGGGCTGCCGTACTGGGTGGCAATGACGGGCTTGTATCCAACTTTAGCCTGATCATGGGTATGGCCGGAGCTACTGCAGGCCAGAGTGGTGTTTTGCTCGCAGGGCTGGCGGGTTTGCTGGCCGGCGCTTTATCCATGTCGCTGGGTGAATGGATTTCAGTGAAAAGTTCACAGGAGTTATACGAGAACCAGATGCAGATTGAAATGGAAGAACTGGAAGTGAACCCGGAAGGTGAAATGAAAGAACTGGCGCTGATCTATATTTCAAAAGGCGTTTCCAAAGAGGAAGCCTATGCCATGGCCGAAGAAATCATTAAAGACAAAGACCGGGCACATGAGGTGCTGGTGAAAGAGGAACTGGGTATTAATCCGGAAGAATTAAAAGGTTCGGCCGTTGAAGCCGCAATATATTCCTTTATTCTTTTTGCCATTGGGGCCATTATTCCTGTAATTCCTTTCTTCTTTGCAACCGGAACCAATGCCATCATCATCAGTGTAGTATTCAGTACCATCGGGCTGTTCCTGATTGGCGCAGCCATTACCCTGTTTACCGGAAAAAATGTGTGGTATTCCGGCATCAGGCAGGTGCTGTTTGGACTGGCCGCCGCCGCCGTAACCTTTGGAATTGGTAAACTGATCGGAATTTCAGTGGCTGGATAATATGAACTACTTAATAAACAAAATCAAATAACTACCATGATCGCCCAAACACCCCAACCACCTTATTATGCCGTGATCTTTACTTCTGTAAGAACAGAAGGTGATCACGGTTATAACGAAATGGCCAACCAAATGGTAGCGCTCGGCAGTACCATGAAAGGATTCCTGGGCATTGAGTCTGCCAGGGAAGAAATTGGCATTTCTGTTTCGTATTGGGACAGCCTGGAAAGTATCAAAGCCTGGAAACAAGAGGCAGCTCACCAGGTTGCCCAGGAAAAAGGCCGCAGCCAATGGTACGCTGCCTATAAAACCAGGATCAGCCTCGTGGAGCGCGACTATGGATTTGAGCAATAAATGATTCAGCATATGAGCAACCTTTATTCCATCATCAACGGCGCGATTGTTTCAGCGCAGGATGCCACCATCAGTATCTCCGACCTTTCCATTCAGCGCGGCTATGGTATTTTTGATTATTTCAGGTTCATCCATAACCAACCTGTGTTTCTGGAGGAGCATCTCAACCGGTTCTATCATTCTGCCAAAGTCATGCACCTCCCTGTAGCACAAAACAGGGATGAATTAACAGCGATGATCCTGGAATTACAGAAACGAAATAATCTTCCCGATTCAGGTATCCGCATCACCCTTACAGGAGGCTATTCACCAGATGGTTACAATATTGCCCAACCCAATTTATTGATTACCCAATCTGCTTTTACATACAATAAAGATAATTTCTACAAGGGTATCCGGGTGATCACCTACGAACACCAGCGTCAGCTACCACAGGTTAAAACCATCGACTACCTGAAAGCAATCTACCTGCAACCTCATATTAAAGAGCATCATGCTGATGATGTGCTCTACTACAACCAGGAAGAAGTTACAGAATGCCCGAGAGCCAACTTCTTCATCGTAAACAGCAGAGAGGAAGTGATCACTCCCGGGAACCATATTCTGAGAGGTATTACCCGCGAAAAACTCCTCGGAATGGATGCCTTCCGGGTAAAGGAAGGGTTTATTAAAACTGCTGACCTCGCAACCGCAAGAGAGGCTTTCATTACCAGTACCACTAAAAATATATTGCCCGTTCTGGAAATCAATGGTAAGCCCGTTGGTGATGGACAGCCCGGCCCCATTACTACGGCCCTGTTCAATCAATTGTTTGCTTTTAAAGAGATTTATTGATGAACCCTATGAATCAGATCTCCAGAACCGTATGGATTCTGTCGCTGGTAAGCCTGCTGACAGATACCGCCAGTGAAATGCTCTATCCTGTGATGCCCATTTATCTCCGCTCTATCGGATTTTCAGTGGTACTGATCGGCATTCTCGAAGGAGTAGCCGAAGCTACCGCCGGTCTGAGTAAGGGATATTTTGGCAAACGCTCAGATCTTTCCGGCAAAAGAGTTCCGTTTGTGCAATGGGGATATGCCCTCAGCAGTATTTCCAAACCTATGATGGCTGCATTTGTTTATCCCCTCTGGATTTTCCTGGCCCGAACCATCGACCGCATCGGCAAAGGAATCAGAACCGGCGCCAGAGACGCCATCCTCTCCGAAGAAGCTACGCCCGAAACCAAAGGGCGGATATTCGGATTCCATCGCTCCATGGATACAATCGGCGCTGTGCTGGGGCCTTCACTGGCATTGGTATACCTGTACTATTTTCCCGAGAACTATATAACGCTGTTCCTGATTGCATTTATCCCGGGCATCCTTGCTGTTGCCGCTTCTTTTTTGCTGAAAGAAAAAAGAGCAGCAACTGTTGCAGATACACGACCCCTTCCTTTCTTTTCTTTCTTACACTACTGGAAGGAGAGCCCTGGCGCTTACCGAAAACTGGTGACCGGTTTACTGCTGTTTACCCTGATCAACAGTTCTGATGTATTCTTATTATTGAAAGTTAAACAGGCTGGCCTGAGCGACACGATGGTGATTGGAATCTATATTTTTTACAATCTCATCTATGCTCTTTTTGCCTTTCCGGTGGGTATTGTTGCGGATAAAATCGGGTTAAAAAAAATATTCCTGGCGGGGTTGGTTTTATTTGCCATTGTTTACCTGGGCATGTCGGTCAATACACAACTGTTTGGGTTCTTCGGACTCTTCATGCTCTATGGAATTTATGCTGCTTCTACCGAAGGAATTTCCAAAGCATGGATTTCCAATATCTCCCACAAAAAGGATATAGCTACGGCCATTGGAACTTACACAGGCCTTCAAAGTATTTTCACCATGCTGGCCAGTTCTCTTACCGGTTTAATCTGGTACCAACTGGGAGAATCAGCTGCATTTATTATTACCGGATTTGCTGCTATAGCCATCTTTTTATACATGCTCCGGATTCCTGCACCCGGTACACATAAATGAGGGAACATGGCGTTTTACTGTATCGAAAACCATGTAATTTTTTTTTGCTAACTTTATTGAAACCGGTAACCAGAATGGAGACGGTCTGCCCGCTGTGACCTGCTGCCAATGCGGGCGATGTGGCCCTCTTGCAATGATCATCAATCCGGTTTCCATATCCGTAAAGCGGAGCATAATGCCCGATAGGAGTTCCCCAAAGGGCAGCGACATATAAATTTTCATATTTAAAACAAAAAAGCGAATGAATTCATTATGGTCAAGAATTATTATCAGCACTACTCTTTATCGTAAAAAGAAAAACAATAAACCTGATTCTTATTCTGACTATGAGCTGGCCCGAGGTTACAGGGAACTTAAAATAAACCTGGTTCGTTATTTAAAGGATTTCTTTTTAATTACCCTGGGGATATTTTCAGCATCATTTGGCTTCAAAGGGTTTCTGCTGACCAATCATTTTATTGATGGCGGCGCAACAGGTATTTCATTGCTGATCTCTGCGTTAACCCCCGTTCCCTTGTACCTGCTGATTATTTGTGTCAATATTCCCTTTGTAATACTGGCATATAATATTCTCGGAAGAAATTTCGCCATCAAAACCACACTGGCTATTTCGGGCCTGGCGCTTTGCCTGGCCAATGTTCATTTCCCCGACATCACACAGGACAACCTGCTGGTGGCTGTGTTCGGCGGCTTTTTTCTGGGAGCAGGTATTGGCCTGGCCATTCGCGGCGGCGCTGTGATAGACGGAACGGAAGTGCTGGCTATTTACCTGAGCCGGAAATTCGGAACCACTATCGGAGACATTATCATTGTCATCAACATCATCATTTTTTCTTCAGCCGCCTATCTCCTGTCTATGGAGATTGCATTGTATTCGATGATCACTTATCTTGCTGCTTCCAAAACCCTCGACTTTATCATTGAAGGTATTGAAGAATATACCGGCGTTACTATTGTGTCTTCTCACAACGACGAAATCAGGCAGATGATTATTGACAATATGGGCAGAGGCGTAACGGTTTACAATGGTAAAAGAGGCTTTGGCAAAAAAGGAGAAGTGAAAGAAATCGATATTGTATACACAGTGGTTACCAGGCTTGAGCTGAACAGATTAAATACTGAGATTGAAAAAATTGACCCGAACGCTTTTGTGGTAATGAGCAGTATCAAAGAAACGAAGGGAGGAATGATTAAAAAAAGGCCTTTAAAACATTAACACACCCCATGCCTACTTACTGGCATAGATTAAGTACCAAGGAAGCCCTGGATCTGCTGGACAGTTCCAGGAACGGGCTCAATGCAAACATTGCTGCTGAAAGAATTGTACAGTATGGACGCAACGAGTTAAGAGAGGGGAGGAAACGGGGTATTGCCGGTATTTTCCTTTCCCAGTTCAAAGATATAATGATCCTGATTCTGCTGGCCGCAGCGATTATTTCCGGTTTTATCGGCGATCTCACCGACACCGTTGTAATCCTTTTCATTGTTTTACTCAATGCCATTGTTGGCTTCTTTCAGGAATACCATGCGGAAAAAGCCATGCTTGCCCTGAAACAAATGGCACAAACACAGGCCAGGGTGTTCCGCAACGGAGCAGTTATTGCTGTTCCGGCCCCTGAACTGGTTCCCGGAGATATTGTGCTGCTGGAAGCTGGTAATGCAGTTCCCGCCGATCTGCGCCTGCTGAAGGCCGTTCAATTAAAACTGGATGAATCTGCCCTTACCGGAGAGTCACAATCCGTTGATAAAACAAGTGATCAGTTGTTTACAGACGATTTGCCCGTCGGTGATAAAATCAATATGGCATTTAAGGGAACCTTTGTGAGCTATGGCCGTGGCACCGGTATAGTGGTTGCTACCGGAATGCAGACCGAACTGGGTCGCATTGCCGCTATGCTGCAGGAAGAAGAAACCCGCACACCGCTTCAGGAAAGAATGGCTGCATTCGGAAAGAATCTTTCGATCATTGTGCTGGTGCTTTGCATCCTGTTCTTCCTGGCAGGCTGGTGGAGAGGAGAAGATCCTGTCACCATTTTACTGACCAGTATTTCCATGGCCGTTGCGGCCATACCTGAAGCCCTGCCTGCAGTGATTACCATTTCTCTGGCACTCGCAGCTAAAAGAATGGTCCGCTTCAACAGCCTGATCCGGAAATTGCCTGCCGTGGAAACGTTGGGGTCTGTATCCTATATCTGTACCGATAAAACGGGCACCCTCACCAGGAATAAGATGCACCTGGAGCAGGTGCTGGTCAATGGCCGGCGTTACAAGCGCAATGAACTGGACGGTATCAAACATACCGGAGACCTTCCACTGTTTCTGCAGGCCATTGCCCTGAACAATGATACAGTAACCACAGCAGAGAATACGCTTACCGGAGACGGTACCGAAATTGCATTGATGGAACTGGCCCTGGAACTGAATACCGATACTTCCGGCTGGCCCCGTGTTGCAGAGATTGCCTTTGATGCAGACCGGAAACTCATGACTACTTTTCATCGCCATGGTGAAAAAATTATTGCTTTCACCAAGGGGGCACCGGATATATTGCTGCAGTACTGCACTGAGAAAAACAAGGAGGCGGTTTTACTGCAGGTGGATGAAATGGCTGCTGAAGGCATGCGTGTACTGGGCTTTGCTTACCGCTATTGGGATGCCCTGCCCGAAAACCCCGAAGCAGGCGTTCATGAAAATGAGCAGCATTTTCTGGGGCTGACCGGAATGATCGACCCCCCGCGGGAAGAAGTGTTTGATGCGGTTGCCCAATGCAAGTCTGCCGGTATTGTTCCGGTTATGATTACCGGCGACCATGCCCTTACCGCAAAAACCATTGCACAAAGGATCGGCATCATCAGCAACGATAAAGAAATGGTGGTAACCGGTCAGGAACTGGCTGCCATGCGTGCAGAGCAGTTTGCCGCGGATGTGGAAAGGATCAGGGTATATGCAAGGGTTTCTCCCGAACAAAAACTGCAGATCGTAAAAGCCTTGCAGCAGAAAGGACATTATGTAGCCATGACCGGCGATGGAGTGAACGATGCCCCTTCCCTCAGAAGAGCCAATATCGGCATTGCCATGGGTATCAGTGGTACGGATGTTTCCAAAGAAGCGGCCCACATGATTTTACTGGACGATAATTTCTCTACCATTATCAGGGCGGTGAAGGAAGGAAGAAGAATTTACGACAATATTCTGAAATTCATCAAATTCCTCATGACGTCGAACCTGGGTGAATTGCTGACCCTGCTGATCGGCCCATTGATCGGGTTACCGGTGGCCTTGCTGCCGATTCATATTCTATGGATCAACCTGGTATCGGACGGGTTACCCGCTATTTCCCTTTCTTACGAAAGAGCAGAAAAGAATGTAATGAGGCGCCCTCCCCGCCCGGTAAGTCAGGGGATCTTTGAGGGCGGCATTGGGTTGCATATGCTTTGGGTGGGCGTTTTAATGGCAGTTATTACGCTGATTGCACAGGCCTGGTGTATCCGCAACAATATGCACTGGCAAACCATCGTCTTCAATATTTTATGCATCTGCCAGCTCGGACATGTACTGGCCATCCGCTCGCAAAAATCTTCCTTATCCCTCAGGGCACTTTTTTCCAATAAACTACTGATCGGCGCGGTCATTTTCACCCTGCTGTTGCAATTCATTGTTACCTACAGCCCGCTGCTGCAACCCGTGTTTAAAACAGAGGCATTGAGCTTCTCCGAATTTATTTTTGTAGGGGCCGTTTCCTCCATTGTTTTTATTGCAGTAGAAATAGAAAAAGCCCTTTTCCGGAAAAGGAAATCCGCATAGACTAACGTATCTTTAAGGAGGCCTTTCGGCTATTGTAACAAACATGACTCAGCCCAAAAGATTCTCCAATAAAATAATTAAATTCTGGAAAAAACTCGGACCCGGGTTGATCACCGGTTCCAGTGACGATGACCCGTCGGGCATTGCCACCTATTCCCAGGCCGGCGCCGCTTTTGGGCTGTCTACCTTATGGACAGCGCTGATCACTTTCCCGTTAATGGCAGCCATACAGGAAATGTGTGGACGGATTGGCCTGGTAACCAACCAGGGGCTTACCGGAACACTTAAATTGTATTATCCAAAACCGGTATTGTACCTGATGCTTTTCTTCAGCTTCCCGGCAATTGTAATGAATATCGGGGCCGACATTGCCGGCATGGGCGCTGTGGGGAACCTGTTATTCCCCGCTGTGCACCCCATGTATTTCAGCGTATTGTTTACCATTGTTCTGCTGATCTGCATGATCTACTTTTCTTACCAGAAAATTGCAGCCATCCTCAAATACCTTTGCGTAGTACTGTTTGTGTACCTCTTCATTCCCTTCCTGTACAAACAGGACTGGGTACTCATTATCCAATCTACCGTCATTCCACACATTCAGTTTAATAAAGAATTTCTCGCAATCCTTGTAGGTATACTGGGTACCACCATTTCCCCCTATCTGTTTTTTTGGCAGGCCACCATGGAAGTGGAGGAAATGAAGCACCGCAAAAAGCAGTTGATCGTGAACAGAAGGGTCATCAACGAAATGAAAAAAGATGTGGATATCGGTATGCTGTTTTCCAATGTTGTCATGTTCTTTATTATTCTTACCACTGGAACTGTATTGTATAATAGCGGCGTCCACCAGATTGAAACAGTAGAGCAGGCTGCCGAAGCGCTGAGGCCGCTTGCCGGAGATGCCAGTTATTTCTTATTCGCCATCGGTGTTATCGGTACCGGATTGCTGGCCATCCCGGTACTCAGCGGTTCCCTCTCTCATATTTTTTGTGAAACCTTTGGATGGAAAGAAGGGCTCGACAATAAATTCCATGAAGCCCGCCCGTTTTATTCCATCATCGCCATTTCGCTGATGGTCGGATTGTCTTTGAACTATATCGGTATTAGTCCGGTAAAAGCATTGATCTATTCTGCCATTCTTTATGGTATCACAGCGCCCGTGCTGATCGCCATCATCCTGCATATCAGCAACAATAAGAACGTAATGGGTAAGTTTACCAACAATAAAAAATCCAATATTCTCGGCGGAGCTGCACTTGTACTGATGAGTATCAGCGCTATTTTACTGATCTGGTTTCAACTGGCTTAATCACCTGATAAAAATCTCATGACGAACGTCAATCATTTCAATATTACAGGACTAACAAACGGGGAAGTCATCCAATCCAGGGAGCGATATGGAAAAAACGCCCTCAACTTTAAGCGGGAAAACGGATGGATGGATGCCATTAAGAGCCTGGCAAAGGAGCCCATGGTCATATTGCTACTGATTGCGGCGGCCATCTACCTGATCAGCGGAGACACGGGAGATGCCATTTTCATGGCCGTAGCCATTATGCTTGTAGCCACTATTTCCCTGTTCCAGGATTCCAGGAGCAGGAATGCGCTGGAAAAATTGAAAAGCTTTACCCAGGCTAACTGCAAAGTGATCCGGAACGGCATTACAGAAGAAATATTATCCGAAGAACTGGTGATCGGGGATTGTTTGATGGTGGAAGAAGGGGCGCTGATTGCTGCTGACGGGGTCATCATTCACTCCAATGATTTTTCCGTCAATGAATCCATTCTTACCGGCGAATCTTTTACCGTTTACAAAGCGGCTTCCACCAACGACAACTGTATTTACAAGGGAACCACGGTAGGAAGCGGCCTTGCCATTGCCCGCATCACTGCCATCGGCAATGAAACCAAACTGGGCAGAATTGGCAAAAGCCTGGAAAGCATTGAGGAAGAACCCACCCCGCTGGAAACCCAGATCAATCATTTTGTAAAAAAGATGGTGGGTGTTGGTATAGTGGTATTCCTGGTTGTATGGCTCATCAACTATTTTATCAGCTACAGTGCACTGGATAGTTTACTGAAAGCGCTCACACTGGCCATGAGTATTCTGCCGGAGGAAATTCCGGTTGCTTTCACTACGTTCATGGCCCTGGGCGCCTGGCGCCTGATGAAAACGGGCATTATCGTAAAACAGATGAAGACCGTGGAAACATTGGGCAGCGCCACAGTGATCTGCACGGATAAAACCGGAACACTCACCGAAAACAGAATGGACCTGGCTAAGATTTTTACGCTTTCTTCCAACAACATTACCCGCGCCAATGATCCGCTTACGGAAGCAGAAAAAGAACTGATCCGCCTGGCCATGTTTGCCAGTGAGCCCATTCCCTTCGACCCCATGGAAGTTGCACTCCATGAACACTATGCAGAAATAGTAACCGCAGATGAACGACCTCATTACAAATTGATCCATGAATATCCGCTGAATGGTATTCCCCCAATGATGACCCATATATTCGAAAACAGGGAGGGCAACAGGATCATTGCAACCAAGGGCGCTCCTGAAGCCCTGATGCAGGTTTGCAACCTGAGCGCGGCAGAGATCCAAAGCATTCACGGCGCCATTGAAGAACTGGCGCTCGATGGCTACCGTGTTTTAGGAGTGGGAATGGCTGTTTTTGACGGTACAGATTTTCCGAAGGAACAGCAAAATTTCGATTTTATCTTCAAAGGGATACTGGCTTTTTATGATCCGCCAAAGGAGAATATCCGCAGCGTACTGGAAGGATTTTATGCAGCAGGCATATCCGTTAAAATTGTTACGGGCGATAACGAAACCACCACCGGTTCCATTGCCAGGCAAATCGGATTTAAAGAGCCCGAACAGGCGCTTACCGGTCATGACCTGATGCTGTTACCCGAGGAGGAACTGGAAGAGAAAGTAATGCAAACGCAACTCTTCACCAGGATGTTCCCCGAAGCAAAATTAAAGATCATCAACGCGTTAAAAGCAGGCAATGAAATAGTGGCGATGACTGGGGATGGTGTAAACGACGGACCCGCACTCAAAGCCGCCCATATAGGTATTGCCATGGGTAAGAAAGGCACAGAGATCGCCAAACAGGCGGCCTCGCTGATCCTGATGGAAGATGATCTTTCCAAAATGCTGGAAGCGGTAGCTGCAGGCAGAAAGATTTATACCAATCTTAAAAAAGCCATTCAGTATATTATATCCATCCATATTCCGATTGTCCTTACGGTGTTTATCCCTTTGGCATTGGGATGGGTATTCCCTAATATTTTTACACCGGTACACGTCATTTTCCTGGAGCTGATCATGGGTCCTACCTGCTCCATCATTTATGAAAATGAACCCATGGAGAAGAACACCATGCTGCTGCCGCCCCGCCCAATGAGCAGCACTTTTTTCAGTTGGCGTGAACTGGCCACCAGTGTGATACAGGGACTGGTAATTACAGCAGGCACGTTAACTGCGTATCAGTACAGCGTACACAACGGATTTGAGGAAGCACATACCAGAACCCTGGTGTTTACCGTGCTGATTGCGGCCAATATTTTCCTGACATTGGTGAACCGCTCTTTTTATTATTCAATATTAACCACCCTCCGCTACAAGAACAACCTTGTGCCCATGATCATTGGCATCACGATAGCCATTACAGGGTTACTCTTCTACGTTCCGGCACTGGCAGGGTTCTTCAAATTTGTTCCACTGAATGCAAAGGAGCTTTTGATCGGAAGCGGTATTGGCTTTGTAGTAGTAATCTGGTACGAAATCATTAAGTGGAACAAACGCAGATCTGGTTAGCGCAAACTTCCCGCATCTACCCTGGAAGGGGTTTCTTTTCCATTCACAATCCCTCTTGCACTTAATGCAATAGATTGAATGATCCTGGTCATGTTGGGGATATTCAGGGTACCGATTTCGTCGGACAACTGGTGATAGTTGGGTTCGCTGTCCATTTTAGAAGTGGAAATGGTATGAGCCGGAACACCCAGCCGGGCCAGCGTTGCATTATCGGAACGGTAGAACAATTGCTGATCGGGATAAGGATCGGGATAAAAATTAAAGCCGGTTCCCTTCAGGTTATTCTGGAGGATCCTGCCCATATCGGTTTTTTCGTAACCGGTGATGTACGCGCTGTTGGCGCCCCATTTGCTTTCGGTGCCAATCATTTCAATATTAAACATGGCCACCACTTTGGCGGGATCCAACTGACGGGAAAAATAGGCTGCCCCAAAACCGCCAATCTCTTCTGCCGTAAATGCTGCAAAGATCAGGGTACGTTCATTGCCTTTTACCTGGCTGTAATATTTCGCCAGCAGCATCATAGCTGTGGTTCCGGCTGCATCATCGTTAGCTCCGTTATAGATGGAGTCGTTGTTGACCGCTTTTTTACTGTTGATGCCCAGGTGATCGTAGTGCCCTGAAAAAATAACATATTCGTTCGCAAGACTTTTACCGGGTAATACAGCTACCACATTAGTGAGCGGCTGCTCCAGTATACTGTGACTGGCTTCAATACGGTATTGCCGGGGAATCTCGCTGCCTAAAACAAATACAACCGATTTATCCGACTGAAACATTTGGGATTTGAGTTGGGTCAACCTGCCAAAATTGGCAGAGAATGAGGTATCTACTATTACAAGGGCATTCCTCGTTAAACCCGCATATTTCCTGGCTTCCGCAAAAAAGTTGGCGCCTTTTTCTATTTTAACCAGTTCATACCCGGATGTTTCGTTGATCTGCAGTTCCGGCTTACAAGTTACGGCAATCACATTTTTCTCATTCAGCGCTGTTCCGTCAAAACTGGCATTCAACCCCAGGAACTTTGCCCTGATCATTTTAAATGACTGAAGATAATTGCCGTTGTTGTTCAGCGTCTGCAGTCCGCTCTTCTTAAACTCATCTGCAATAAAAGCCGCCGCTTTTTCTATGCCACGTGTAAAGGCCTTTCTTCCCTCCATATCATCCGCAGACAATACTTTCTCAATCCGCTCCACTTCCGCTGCATTGATAATGTTTTCAATCTTCTGTGCAGCAACACTACTGACAGACAGGGCTGCTGCCAGAATAAGTACAAATATTCTCATGATTGATTTATTTTAGAGGCTCATCATTTCTTTAAACTTCACGGTTTGTCTGCGACTCACTTCAATTTTTTCACCGCCTTTCAGGTCCAGCAATAACCCTCCGTTGAAATAGGGTTCTATCTTTTCGATCCAGCGAAGATTGATGATATGTTTTCTGTTAGCACGGAAAAACATCCGGTCGTCCAGCCTTTCTTCCAGTGCATTGAGCGATTTCAGGATCAGTGGTTTATTGGTTCCGAAAAATACTTTAGCATAATTGCCCACGCTTTCAAAGAGGCGGATCTCACCCAGTTTTACAAACCAGCAACGCTCCCCGTCTTTTACAAACACCTGGTCATTCTCTGTAAGCGGCCCCCTGTTCACCCCCGTTAACCCGATACTCTCTTTGAAAATCTCCGCCTGCAGTTTCTGGATGGCTTCAGACAATCTTTTGGGTTCGATGGGTTTCAGTAAGTAATCCAGTGCATTCACTTCAAAAGCCTTGATAGCGTATTCATCGTATGCTGTGGTAAAAATTACTTTAGGCGCTTTCTCTACTTCTGCCAGCAGGTCAAACCCTGTTTTACCCGGCATCTGTATATCCAGAAAAATCAGGTCGGGATTCAATGTTTCAATCTTCTCTATTCCGTCGTCTACATTGGCTGCTTCCTCTATCACTTCAATATCACCATGGTCCTGCAGCAGTTTTTTCAATTCATTGCGAGCCAATCGCTCATCATCAATAATAATTGCTTTGATAGCCATAAGAAATCTGTATTTAAGCTGAAGCCCGCACTTCCTGTACAGGCATTATAATTGTTGCTTCCACCATATTGTTTCCCTTGTCAACAATGCTGAAATGTGCTTTTGCGCCAAACAGCAGCTTCAATCTGTTCCGGGTACTGCTGATGCCAAATCCTTCTGAACCTTCAGACTGACTCAGGGTTCCTGTATTTTGAACAATCAACTCGTGATGATCATCTCTGAAATCAGAAATAATTTTAATCCTGCCTCCGCTCTTCTGTTTACTGATGCCATGTTTAATGGCATTTTCCACAAGGGTCTGCAACATCATCGGCGGTATCGGCTGATCCAGGGTATCTTCATCAATATCATACTCTACTGTTAACCTGTCCTCAAAACGGATAAACTCTAAGGCAAGATAATCTTTTACTATGTTCAGTTCTCTTTCAAATGGCACAGTTGTCATTTTTTCTGCCTGCATGCTGCTGCGCAGAATATTACTCAGTTCGGTAATGGCGGTACGGGCGCGCTCCGGATTTTCATCCACCAGCGCCCGGATGCTGTTGAGTGCATTAAAAATAAAATGCGGATTAATATGCGATTTGATGGTATTGAGCTCCAGTTCCTTTACCAGGCTCTCCAACTTTACCTTCTGGATCTCGGTCTTAGTGCCCAGCTCAATATAGTGCCAGAGATAGTAAATGGATGCCCATACCAGGATCAGTGGGGAATCGGAGACCAGGTTTACCAGGAACCGCTTTTCCACGGAAACCTTGGTTTTGGGATTATAGAGGTGAAGCCACTCGGCCACGGCGCTGTTGGTCAGGTTGAACAATACTACAATACCAAATAATACCACGGTAAACAGCCACCATTTTTTATACAAAGTGGGAGGAAGCAGGCCCAGGGTTTTAATCAGGGTCCTGAGCAGATGGGTGTAAAACAGGCCTGAGAGAATGATTACCAACAGTTTAGGGTAAAAAATGCTGTTGATCTTACTGTCGAAGACGAAGGCAAAAAATACCATGGTCAGGCCATAAAGCAGCCAGCCGCCTAAATGGCACCACCAGTACAATACACTCTTGTTTCTCATGTTTCCAAAGATAAAAAAAGCAAACCCGCTCCGGCCGGTTTTTGGGATTAATGGCAAATTCCGCCCCAATTCGGCACAAAATAATGTTTTAAACTGCTGAACCATCCTTTTTATCGTATGTTCTACGGTTAAACGGGTGATTTTCAACCCCCAAAACCGTACTTTTACACTCTAAACAAGCATGCATGGAGTTTATTCCTGGACCATTGTTAAAAAAGATCAACAACCCGGACGACCTCAAAAAATTAGGCCGGGAGCAGCTACACCAGGTTTGCGATGAACTGCGCCAGTACATCATTGATGTAGTGAGCGTTCATGGCGGACATTTTGCGGCCAGCCTGGGGGTAGTTGAACTGAGCGTAGCCCTGCATTATGTATACAATACCCCTTACGACCAGTTGGTCTGGGACGTGGGGCACCAGGCATACGGGCATAAAATACTGACCGGAAGAAGGGACAACTTTTCTACCAACAGAAAATACAATGGCATCAGCGGCTTCCCGAAAAGATCGGAAAGCGAATACGATACTTTCGGCGTTGGGCACTCTTCCACATCCATTTCTGCCGCATTGGGCATGGCCATGGCCGCCAAATACCGGGGGGAGAACAGAAAATCGGTTGCCGTAATCGGAGACGGCTCCATGACGGCCGGTATGGCTTTCGAAGCCATGAATCATGCCGGTGTTGCCGACAGCGATATCCTGATTATCCTCAACGACAACCAGATGAGCATCGACCAGAATGTAGGCGCCCTGAAAGAATACCTGACCGATATCAGCACGTCTCCCGCTTATAACAAACTGCGCGACGAAGTATGGAACCTGATGGGCAAGCTCCCGATCGGAAAGAACTTCAGCCGCGAAATGGCCAGCAAGCTGGAAGCCGGAATGAAGGGCGTGGTAAGCAAGAGCAGTAACCTGTTCGAAGCGCTCAAGCTGCGTTACTTCGGCCCTATTGACGGTCACAATATCACCAACCTGGTAGATACGCTCAAGGACCTGAAAGAAATGCCGGGTCCTAAGATCCTGCATATTGTTACGGTAAAAGGAAAGGGTTATGCACTGGCGGAAAAAGACCAGACCAAGTGGCACGCACCCGGACTTTTTGATAAGGTAACCGGTGAAATTTTCAAGAAAAAAACAGATGTACCTCAACCACCCAAATACCAGGATGTATTTGGACATACCATGATTGAACTGGCGGAAGCCAACGACAAGATCATGGGAGTTACACCTGCCATGCCCAGCGGTTCTTCACTGAAATTCATGATGGATAAGATGCCGCATCGTGCTTTTGATGTGGGTATTTGCGAACAACATGCGGTTACCGTGAGCGCCGGTATGGCCACACAGGGATTGCGGGTGTTCTGTAATATTTATTCTTCCTTCATGCAACGCGCCTACGACCAGGTGGTGCATGATGTGGCGATACAAAAACTGCCGGTGGTGTTTTGCCTGGACAGGGCCGGACTGGTGGGCGAGGACGGGCCTACCCACCACGGCTGTTATGACATTGCGTACATGCGCTGCATCCCCAACATGGTGATCAGCGCCCCTATGAACGAGAAGGAACTGCGGAACCTGATGTTTACTGCACAGTTGGACAAAAACAGTTTTCCTTTTGTGATCCGTTATCCGAGAGGAGAAGGTATGATGCCCGAATGGAGAACCCCTTTTGAGGAGCTGCCCATCGGCAAGGGAAGAAAATTAAAAGATGGAAAAGAGGTAGCCATCCTGAGCTTTGGTCATCCGGGCAATTTTGCACAGGCTGCCATCCGCGAACTCAGGACCCAGGGCATTGATCCCGCGCATTACGATTTGCGTTTTGTAAAACCCATAGACGAAGATCTGTTGCACGAAGCGTTCAGCAATTACAGCAAAATCGTAACTGTTGAAGACGGAACTGTTACCGGTGGATTCGGGTCTGCTGTCCTCGAATTCATGAATGCCAACCAGTACAATGCCGAAGTGAAAATACTGGGTATCCCCGACCGGCTGGTGGAACATGGAACACCGAAGGAACTGCACAGGGAATGCGCTTATGATGCACAGGGCATTGCCGATGCAGTACGCGAGCTGATGAAAGAAACTGTAAAAGTCAGTTCCGGGGTACTTGGGTAAGATACCATCAGTTTGAATCTGCGGAATCTTCTCCGGAAGATGCTGCATTTTCAGTTGATTCCGGTTCCGCAGTTGTTTCTTCAAAATTAATTTCGTCGGGAATCCCTTCTTCTGCAATTTCCGCTTCACGGTTTTCATTCCACTCCACAATGAAATTATTCATCCCCTGTCCCACCAGCAGTTTCATGTATCGCTGCTGAGACAATTCCAGCAGGGAGAGGAAGAAGAACAAGGCATGTATGCGGTCTTCGCACTGTTCAAATATTTTTTCAAAGGCCACTGTTTTTTCCCTGGCTACAAAGTCGAGCATATAATCCCGGCTTCCTTCCATGGTATAGTTGTAACGCACCACCGTATGAACCGGCTTGTTCTGGCGGTCGTGTACCCGTTGCATCACTTTCTCAAAAGCCTTCATCAGCTTAAACAGCGTGATGTTCTGTATTTCGGTTCCCTCAGATGCTTCCTCGCCTATTACTGCGATTTCTTTCTGCAGGTTACCCCGCTTCACCATCAGCATCCGCATGGCTTCCATTTCGGCCATTTGCACCGCAGCTTCCTTGAACTTTTTGTACTCAAGGATTTTATCGATCAGTTCCTGCCTTGGATCAATTTCGTTCCCGGAAGCGTCCACTTCCTTACGGGGCAGCAACAGTCTTGCCTTGATGCGCATCAGGGTAGATACAAAGAGAATGAACTCACTGCTGAGTTCAATATTCAATTTTTCCGAACTATGAATAAAGTCCAGGAAATCGTTGATGATTTTGGTGATCGGAATATTATAAATATCCAACTCGTCCCTTTCAATAAAGAACAGCAGGAGGTCAAAAGGCCCCTCAAACTGCTCCAGTTTAATCTGATAGTTAACTGTACTCACTGCACTGCTCGTTGATTGTTACAAAGAAACAGAAACAGGCTCTAAAAAAGCCTGTTTCCTGAAATAGTTATCCACGTAAGCCCTTACCTGGCTACCGTTTATTTTTTGAGTGCATCCCTGATTTCCATCAGCAGGGCATCGGTACTGGATGGCCCTTTTTCTTCCGGAGCCGGAGCGGGTTCTTCGGCTTTTTTGAGCCTGTTGATGGCTTTGATGACCAGGAAAACAGCAAATGCCACAATAATGAAATCGATCAGGTTGGTTATAAATGTGCCGTATTTTACGGATACTTCGGTTACTTCGGGGGTAACAACAACCCCGGAAGCGTCTTTTACGGCGGCAACCGCATCCTGCAGCACCAGCTTTTTATCGTTAAAATCCACCCCGCCGGTCAGCATACCAACCAGTGGCATGACCATCCCATCCACAAAGGAGGAAACGATTTTCCCAAAAGAGGCTCCCATTACAAAGGCAACAGCCGTATCTACCAGGTTGCCTCGTACCGCAAAGGCTTTGAATTCTTTTAACATTCCCATATATGAGTTTTTAGATGATGAAAATAGCTTATTTCTTTAAACCGGGATAGTGCATGTTCAGGCTTTTCAGCAATTGATGCAGCTGACTGGCAACCAGGTATTCCTTGTACCAGTTCTGGTCGGAAGGTACGATTGTCCATGGCTGTACATTGCATTTATTGAAACAGTCTTCATACGCCTTCATATAGTCTTTCCAGAGCTTAGCCTCCTCAAAGTCCTTTTCATTATACTTCCACTGCTTACCCGGTTCTTTGATCCGTTCTTCGAGCCGCTGCCGCTGCTCTTCGGGAGATACATGCAGGTAAAATTTCAGGATCCGGGTATTGTTGTGTTGAACCAACAGGTCTTCAAAATTGTTGATGGCTTTCATTCTGGCGACAGCCAGTTTATCATCGCACCATTTATGCACGCGGGTCACCACGATATCCTCGTAATGAGACCGGTTGAACAACTGGATCATTCCTTTGGGAGGTGTATGCTGATGAATTCTCCACAAAAAATCGTGCGCACTTTCTTCGGATGTGGGCACTTTGAAGGATTCCACCTGCACTCCCTGCGGGTTCAGCTTGCCAAATACATTTCTGATCAGGCCATCTTTACCGCTGGCATCCATCCCCTGAATCACCACCAGTACTGCATGCTTGGATTCGGCAAACAGCAGGTTCTGCAGTTCACCCAGTTCTTCCAGCAATACGGCTGTTTTTGCCCTGGTCTTTTCCTTACCCCATCCCTTAGGGGCTCTGGTGCTGATTTTGCTCAGAATAACGGCAGGCATGGCAAATGGTTTTCCTAAAAGTATTCATTTGCCCGCTTAAAAAATTGCATCTTTGAAGAAATATTTCCTGTGGGTGGTAAATTAGTGAACTGGCTTATTTTCCTAAGCCTTTGTTTGATCTGGGGCAGCTCTTTTATTCTGATGAAAAGTGGTATGAATACGCTGAGCCCATACCAGGTAGCGTCTATCCGCCTGATCAGCTCCGGGGTTGTACTGCTGCCCTTTGCGCTGAAAGCTTTCCGGGTAATTCCGGCGCTTAAAAGGGGGCCGGTGATCTTGTCCGGATTACTTGGCAGCTTTTTCCCCGCCTATCTGTTTTGTATTGCCGAAACCAAAATCGACAGCGCCCTGGCCGGGATCCTCAATGCACTCACTCCCTTATTTGTAATTATAACCGGCGTTGCATTTTTTCAGCTTAGGATTAACATGCAGCAATTGCTGGGAATGCTGATCGGCTTTATCGGGCTATGCCTGCTGGTGGCCGCCGGAAGCAATATCAGTCTTGCCTATTTCGGCTATGCCCTGCTCGTTCTGCTGGCTACCCTTTTTTATGGGATCAACGTGAATGTAGTAGGCAAATACCTGCATGGAGTGGGGTCATTGGAAATTGCTTCCATGGCATTTGTGTTTCTGATTATCCCCTGTATGCTGATACTTTATTTCACCGGTTATTTTTCCCTGCCGCTTGGCAACAGCGCATATATCCAATCTACACTGGCATCTTCCGTATTGGGTATTTTTGGAACTGCAGTAGCTTCCACACTTTTCTACATGCTGGTTAAAAGAGCCGGAACCCTGTTTGCATCCACGGTTACCTATGGAATCCCCTTTGTAGCCATCGGCTGGGGCATTTGGCACGGCGAACAGGTAAACCTGCTGCAGGTTTTATGTTTGGGAGTGATCTTGTGTGGCGTATACCTGGTGAATAAGAAATAATTACACCGACATCATTTCCTTTTCCTTGGCAGCGAGGTGCTTGTCTACCAAAAGAATAAATTTATCGGTGACTTCCTGGATCTCTTTCTCCGCGTCTTTTGCAGCATCCTCGCTCAGGCCGTCTTTTTGCAGTTTCTTCACCTGCTCAATGGCATCTCTTCTGATATTTCTGATGACCACTTTAGACTGTTCGCCTTCACCGCCTGCTTTTTTCACCAGCTCTCTTCTTCGTTCCTCGGTGAGGGGAGGCATGAACAACCTGATCTGAACACCGTCGTTCTGTGGGGTAACGCCAATATTGGCAGCCATGATAGACCGCTCAATAGCCTGTACCATGTTCTTTTCCCATGGCTGAATACTGATGGTTCTTGCATCCAGTACAGTGATATTGGCTACCTGGCTGATGGGCGTTGGCGCTCCGTAATACTCAACGGTCAATCCTTCGAGCATGGAAGGGCTGGCTTTTCCGGCACGGATTTTTACCAGTTCAGACTCCAGGTGCTGAATGCCTTTCTGCATACTGTCTTTCGTATCTTCTAATATCAAATTCAAATCTTCGGTCATATTACCCCTATTAAAGTGCCGCTAAATTAATAAATCATTTGAAAAATCGGTCACAAACAAAAATGCCCCCGTTCCGGGAGCATTGAGTAATGTCTTTTAGTCGTGATCCGCCGCTTTGGCCTGGCCGGGCCTGATGGCAGGTGAAGCCAGCACCGGCAGAATACCGGTATTCTCTGCGGTATTGATGAAGTGAATTACGGGAATGGCACCAGATTGAGATTGTAAAATTAGTCAGGGGTATGAAAATAGTTTTTTTATTGAAATGCAAGCCTGTAGCAGGTTACCTTAATTTTAGGTGGCAGAGCAGGTGTAAGTTTCCTGTATTTTCTGCGCTTTTGCTTTTATCTTCGCAGCACATTTTGAAATACCCAGCAATTATGGCAAGCATTACCGATCTGAAAAACATATCCAGTCAAGTCCGCAGAGACATCGTTAGAATGGTTCACGCAGTGCAAAGCGGCCACCCGGGCGGTTCCCTGGGCTGTGCAGATTACGTTACCGCATTGTATTTCCATGCAATGAAGCATAGTACCGATTTTTCCATGGACGGTAAACAGGAAGACCTGTTTTTTCTTTCAAACGGCCATGTTTCGCCTCTTTTTTACTCCATATTAGCCCGTGCAGGTTATTTTGATGTAAAAGAACTGGCTACTTTCAGGAAACTGAATACCCGCCTCCAGGGGCACCCAACCACCCACGAGCACCTGCCCGGTGTGAGAATCGCCAGCGGTTCTCTCGGACAGGGATTGAGCGTAGCCATTGGAGCCGCCCTTACCAAAAAACTGAACAAGGATCCGCATCTGGCTTTTTCACTGCACGGAGATGGTGAACTACAGGAAGGCCAGATCTGGGAAGCGGTTCTTTTTGCAGCCCACAACAAAGTAGACAACCTGATTGCTGCTGTAGACGTAAACGGTCAACAGATCGACGGTCCGACCAGTAAGGTATTGAACCTGGATAGCCTTCGCGCTAAATTTGAAGCCTTCAACTGGACGGTACTGGACATGGCCGGCAACGACATGGATAATATTGTGGCTGTACTGGATAAAGCCAAGTCAATGACCGGCCAGGGAAAACCCATCTGCATTTTGATGAAAACAGAAATGGGCAAGGGTGTCGATTTCATGGAAGGAAGCCATGAATGGCACGGTATTGCTCCAAACGACGAGCAACTGGCCAGGGCCTTGGCTCAACTGCCTGAAACGCTGGGTGATTATTAATCACGGCTCTATTAACTCCTTAAGGAATAGGTTGTTGCCGCCGCTCTGCGGGAGGTAACCCATGCTGCGCCAAAAGCAATCAGGGCTACTGTTGATACAACAAGCAGGTAATCCGTAACCGCAGACTTTACCGGGTAGTAATCAATGATAAACGTTGAACCGCCCAGTTTGATAAGATGATATTTATCCTGTAACCAGCAGATAACGCCTGCCAGTATCAACCCAATTCCGGTTCCGATGGCAGCCAGCAATAAGCCTTCCAGCAGAAAGATCCGGTGGATCCGCAGATCGTCTGCGCCCATAGCCATTAATACCGCAATGTCTTTTTGCTTTTCCAGTACCAGCATAGAGAGCGCGCCAATCATATTGAAAGCAGCCACTACCAATATCAGGGAAAGTATGCCGTAGATCACCCATTTCTCCATCTGCATGATGGCATAGAGCGACTGGTTCTGTTCGTACCGGGTAAGCACTTTGCAGCCGGCACCCATAATCTGCTGAAGCGCCTGCTGTGCTTCCTTTTCTTTGGCAGCCGCAGTGCGAATCTCAATGGCGCTGAATTCACCGGGTTGCATATTCAGCATATACTTCAGAAAATCCAGGTTGGTGAATACGTATTTATTGTCGAAATCCTGCTGAATCACAAACGATCCGGCAGGGCTTACCGGAAAAGAATTCAGCCCGTCCAATGAATTAAATGAAGATGCCTCCCGGTTGGGCACATACAATACCAGCGGCTCTATAGCCCTTGTTACATCTATGCCTGCGGCATTTTCAATACCCGCGCCCAGCACCACGGAAGGATTTTCCTTTGTTCCCAGTTCAAAGTCGCCTCTCGTTACGTACTGCCCGATATTGTTCACCAGGTTGTAATGAGGCTCCACTCCCTTTACCGTAACAATCGTTTGATAGTTGCCCATCAACAGGGCTTTTTCCTCTGCCACAAAACTGAAGGCCTTCACTGCGGACAGGGCCCTGATCTGTTTAACCTGGGCATCGCTGACCTGAAAGGTTTTGGCGCTGGCAGGAACCACTTTTACAGAAGCGTAAAAATCGCCGTACATACTCTTGACCAGTTCTTCAAAGCCATTGAACACACTCAATATAATGATCAGGGCAGCCGTTCCCACTGCAATGGCGGTCACTGCTATCCAGGCAATAATATTGATGGCGTTGGTAGACTTTTTTGAACGGAAATATCGCCAGGCGAATAAAAGGTTCATGAATGAATTTAAGAATAAAGCACTAATCCTCCTTCCCAGGCTCCTCCGGCCCTGTATGCAGGTTTTTCAGGATTTCTTCCATTTTAAATACATAATCGAGGGTGTCATCATTGTAGAAATGAATCACCGGAATACGACGCAACTGGTGCTTCATTCTGTCGGCCAGTTCCTTTTTAATTTCCCAGGCCCTGGATTCAATCAGTTTCATGGTTGCCTTGGGGTCCTTTACCTGGAACAAGCTCAGGTAAACCCTTGCTTCCAGCAGATCCGGCGTAACCTTCACACTGGATATGGATACCATTCCGCCATCGATCATTGCCAGATTGAGGTGGCGAAATATTTCATTGAATTGTTCCTGTAAAGCTCCGGCTACCTGGCGCTGGCGTTTTCCTTCCTCCATATTCTCCCTTTTATTGGGTGTAAAATTACTTACTTTGTGCTGTTTTCACCATTTAATTCCATTATGAAGCGATTTGAGCGGATTTTGTTCTACCTGAGCAACCAAAAAAGGAATATTGTACTGTATTTTGCTTTCAACCTGCTGTCTATTCTTTTCTCCCTGGTTTCCCTGGCCATGCTCTCCCCCATCCTCAAATTGCTATTTACCGAATCGAGGGAAGAAATTGCCCGGCCGGAAATGACCCTTTCTCTGGAGGGGCTGAAGAACCTGACCGTTTATTTCAAATACTATTTTAACAACCTGATTGCAGAAAAAGGGGCCATCTATGCGCTGGGCACTATCTGCGTGATCATCATCATCGCTATTTTTCTGAAGAACCTGTTCACGTATTTATCTTACAGGGTACTGGCCCCCATGCGGAACTATGTGATGACCAAACTACGCTCCGACCTTTATGCAAAGATCCTGGAACTGCCGATTGGTTTTTTTACGGAGCAAAAAAAGGGCGATATCATCAGCCGGATGAGCAATGATGCCAATGAGATTGAATGGAGTGTGATGAGTACACTGGAAGGCCTGATTAAGGACCCGATGCAGATCCTGGTTATCCTGGGCGTACTCATTTATATCAGCCCGTTGCTTTCCTTGTTCCTGCTGGTTTTATTGCCGCTCACCGGGTTTATCATCGGAAGAATCAGCCGCTCCCTCAAGAAGCAATCCACCGAATCCGCGGAAGAGCTGGGCACCCTGATGTCTATCCTGGACGAAACATTGGGCGGACTGAGGGTCATTAAGGCATTCAACGCAGAAACCATGCTGCGCAACCGTTTCTTCAACACCAATGATAAGCTGAACCATATCCGCAATAAAATGACTTTCCGCAGAGACCTTGCATCTCCCATGTCGGAATTCATGGGAGTAATGGTGCTGAGCTGTATTCTCTGGTTTGGCGGACGTTTGGTGCTGGGGCATGAGGCCGGGTTGCAGGGCGACAGCTTTATCAGCTATATCCTGATCTTTACCCAGATCATCAACCCGGCAAAGTCGCTCTCTACAGCATTCTACAACTCACAGCGGGGAACCGCTGCCATCAAACGGATTGAAGAAATTCTGCAGGCGCAATTAACGGTAACCGATCTGCCCAATGCCAAACATATTGCTCATTTTGAAAAGCATATTGAGTTTAAAAATGTTTGCTTTTCCTACGATGATGTGCCTATTCTGAAAAATATTAACATGGTGGTTGAGAAGGGAAAAACCATTGCACTGGTTGGTTCCTCCGGTGCGGGCAAAAGCAGCCTGGCAGACCTGGTTCCCCGCTTCCACGATGTTACTTCCGGCGAAATTCTGATTGATGGCATCAATATCAAGGAATACACGCTAACCAGTGTCCGTTCCCTGATGGGTATTGTAACGCAGGAACCCATCCTCTTTAATGACAGCATTGCCAACAATATTGCACTGGGCAGCGACCACAGGGATATTGCTTCCATCGAAAAGGCAGCAACGGTAGCAAACGCAATTGGCTTTATCCGCCAAAAGGACGAAGGCTTCGATACCAATATCGGCGACCGCGGATCCAAGCTCAGCGGTGGTGAGCGCCAGCGCCTCACCATTGCAAGAGCTGTGTTTAAAAACCCTCCCATCCTGATCCTGGACGAAGCCACTTCATCGCTCGATACCGAGAGCGAAAGACTGGTACAGGATGCCATCAACAATATGATGCAGAACAGAACCTCCATTGTAATTGCGCACCGCCTGAGCACCATCCGCCACGCAGATGAAATCATCGTAATGCAGAAAGGTGAAATTGCCGAACGGGGCACCCACGACAGCCTGCTGACCCAAAACGGTATCTACCGTAAACTGGTGGAGATGCAGGAAGTGAAATAATTTATACTACTTTGAACGATTTTTAAATCGCGCTTAAATTTTGCCTGCAACAGGTAAGGTAATTTGGTGTTGAATCTTCAGCTATTTTAAGTTTTTTGTCAATGCATCCATCAGCGTCTTATTCTCATCAGTACCTTCGTAACGTATTAAAATGGTTCCATCTTTCCCAATAAGTATTTTAGCAGGAATTGGTTGAATAGCATAAAGCTTTCCCAAATCATTGACTGTTCCTGCCCCTTTTAAAATATGAATCCAATCACCCGTTTTATCATCCTGAATAGCTTTCTTCCAGGCCAACTTTCTATCGTCATCATCAGCAATACTAATAATCTGAAGACCTTTCGATTTAAATTTTGTATTTAGTTCAACTAAAAATGGAGATTCTGCTCTACAAGGTTTACACCAGGTGGCCCAAAAATCTAACAATACGTAGCTTTTTCCTTTGAATTGTTCAAGAGCAATTATATTCCCATTTTGATCAGCAGCAACAAAATTCTTTGCTTTGGCCCCAGGTCCTCCACCTTCAATTGCCCGAATATCTTCAGCAATTTTCTGACCATAGTAACTTGTTTGAAGCTCATTAGAACATGAATTGAATATTCGCTTTACAGAATCTAATGGAAGCCTGTGCAGAAGAATTTGTAGGTAATAAACACTGAAATAAGATTTGGTGTTTTTTTTAGTAAAATCCATATGCTTTCGATTCAATTCACGATAATAAGGATCTAATTGAATACGGATATTTTTTGCACTGTCTTTTAAATATTTATTGGCTGGATTCAATTTATATGTCAAGTCAAGATAATAGATTCGTCGATCTAAAGAATCTACCAGTTTTTTATACAAATAAGAATTTTCTAGCGAATCAATTTGCTTTTGCGTTTTAGAACCTTTGAGTAAGAGATACTTGAATTTATCTTTTTCTACACTTAGGTGCATTATTCCAGGTTCAATAAATACGGAATGAAAATTAATATCCTTGGTATTCCTAAAATTAATTTCTCCATAGATATCTGCACTTATAGGGTGAGAAATATAACCCTTAAACTTAAAGTGTCCATCTTTAATCCTAGCACTATCCTTTACATATGTACCTTTGTAGTCAATATAATCCAACTTTACATAGCCAGCAGACTGATGTTTCATTTCACCATTAATTATAAAGGGCTGTTTTTTAAATTGAGCTTTACCTTTTATTGAAAAAACGAATAAAAGCAGCAAAGTAAATATTTTCATTGGAACCGTTTTACTAACTAAGCATACTGGATTATAGCAATAATCCAGTATGCCAGGATTTAATATTATTGTAACTGTTCGAAAGATCCACCCGCATTAAAGCAGATTTTTTGATCTCCCCATGCACCTTTTTCACAACTAGTACAAACAGAATCGCAATCATTATTGGATGAACAGGCTACTGCACATTTATTTGTACCATCACCGCATTTAAATGCTTTAATATTTTTTCTTGTTAAAATTGTACCAAGATTTGAGAATTTCTTTCCCATGTTTTTAATTTATTTATAAATAATTCTTTACTCATCTACTCGTTTGTAGTGTTCGGGTATTGTTTTCATTTGTCAAGTTTATTAAACCATTTTTTAGCCGAAGGTCTGCGGTGCGGACAACCTGGCCAGCAACAAGGTTGCCGTTTCCCTTCTATAAGTTCTTCCCTCATTCGGTGAATATGTTCCGCTCTTGTTTCCGTTTTTTTGACAATGGTAACCCAACAAATCCATTCATTGCGTTGAATGGGCGTAAGTTTGTTCCAACGCTCAAGAATATCAGCATCAGTGTTCAATGCCTTTTTCATATCGTCTGGCACTTTGTGCAAAACGCCTTCGGCTATTAATTTCTTCCCCATATTCTCTTCGTTTATTATTTCAGTCGTTCCAAAACGTCTTTTCGTTTCACGTTGCTTCTACACAATTTTGGGTAGACGATGTAGAAGCGCCCAAAATCATGCGAGATACCTACTTATAAAATTGCGCAGGCCAGCCTGTTGGGGTCATCCGGCCTCATTACCTACACACGCTCGCGCCATCTCAGTCCCACCAATGGGATAAGTCAATGCCATATCCGTTGATGATCGGCATTGCAGTTTCTGGGAGTAACTTTTGGGGCGTGTTGATACATGCAACAAATACACATTATAAAAAAAATTACTGAAATGACCTAATACAGTTATCAGAAATTAAAAAAGGCCGCATGAAATTCATGCGGCCTTTTTGTATAATGTATCCGGAATGTCCGGGATTATTCTGCGGATGGCTTAACCAGGCCCAGTTTTGCTTCCAGGCTCAGGGTAGCATGCGGCACTGCGCGAAGGCGGGCCTTATCGATTAATTTACCGGTTACCCGACAAATACCATAGGTCTTGTTTTCAATGCGCATCAGGGCCTTTTCCAGGTGATCGATATAGGTGATCTGGCGGCTGGCCATCTGGCTCAATTGTTCTTTTTCCATGCTCATGGTACCATCTTCCATGGTCATGTAGCGGGAATCATCATTGTCTCCACCCATTTCATCCTTACGGGTGATCAATCCCTGCAGGTAGGCCAGCTCTTTTTTAGCGGCTTCCAGCTTTTTATTAATCAGATCGCGGAATTCGGCAAGATCAGCATCATTGTATTTTACCAACGGACCCTGTGGCTTTGCGGCTTCTACCCTTTTTTCCAATGGCGTATAACCCGGATTGTACGGGACACTGGTTTTAACATTGATCTTAGGCACTTTCACATCTTTTATCGGACCAGGGTCTTTCTTTACAGGCTTCACGGGCGGGGCGGGGGGGGGTTTTACTGCGGGTTTTAATGGAACAGGCGGTGGCGTTGGCTTTGCAGGGGCTGCGGCAACCGGTTTGGCTACAGGCTTCGCAACTGCTTTGGCAGGAGCAGCCGGTTTGGCTGCAGGCTTGCCTACTGGTTTAGCTGCCGGTTTGGCAATCGCTTTTGACGGCACTGCCGGTTTTGCAACCGGTTTAACCACTGCTTTGGCTACTGGCTTAGCTGCAGGCTTTGGAGCCGGCTTGGCTGGAGCGGTTTTCTTAGCAGCCGGTTTGGCTACTGGTTTGGCTATTGCTTTGGCAGGAGCGGCTTTTTTAGGAGCAACTTTAGCCGGTACCCCTTTTTTAGGAGCCGGTTTTGCGGGTGCAGTTTTTTTGGCAGCCGGTTTGGCTGCTACTTTTTTAGCCGGAGCAGCCTTTTTAGGGGCTGGTTTAATTGCTTTTTTGGCTGGTGCCGCCTTTTTAGGGGCTGGTTTCTTCGTAGCCATAGGGTTTATCCTTTTTTGTTTACTACCACTTTCATTGCAATGTCATTGACTTCTATATCGGTTCCATCAGTTATTTCAGGCACCCAATCAATTCCATCTGCCAGAATTTCGCGGCAAATATAGTCGTTAAATTTAATAATAGAGTGCTGGATTGCTTCAGCAGCCTGCACCTGTACGAATATACGGTCTGTAAGCTCAAAACCGCTCTCTTTTCTGATATTTTGTACACGGTTTACAAACTCCCGTGCATCCCCTTCCTGTTTCAGCTCCTCAGAAATGGTAATATCCAGCGCCACGGTCAGGGGGCCCTTGCTGGCAACACTCCATCCGGGAATATCTTCCGCTACAATTTCTACATCAGCCAGGTCAACTTCGAAGCTGCCTGCGTTCAGGTTCAGCATTATATGACCATTTTGTTCGATGGCGCTGATCTGCTGCTGGTCAAATGCGCCGATGGCTGCAGCGGCCTCCTTCATGGAAGCCCCCAGCTTGGCGCCCAGGGTCTTAAAATTGGCTTTGATCTTTTTGTGGATCACCCCTGCTGTTTCGGTGATGTATTCCAGTTCCTTCACGTTTACCTCGGCCATGATCAGTTCTTCCATTTTCTCCAACTGCACTTTCATCTGCGGATTCAGCACAGGGATCATCACTTTCTGCAATGGCTGGCGCACTTTAATATTCACTTTCTTACGCAGTGACAATACCAGGGAACAGGTTTCCTGTGCCAGCTGCATTCTTTCTTCCAGCATCGGATCCATGGCTGCTGCATCGTATACCGGGAAGCCTATATGGTGAACCGATGCCGCATCAAAACGTTTGGTCACCGCATTCAGGTTGGCAAAAACGGCATCACTGAAGAAGGGCGATATAGGCGCAATCAGGCGAACAATGGTTTCCAGGCACTCATACAGTGTTTGATAGGCGCTGATCTTGTCTGTTTCATATTCTCCTTTCCAGAACCTTCTTCTGCACAAACGAACATACCAGTTACTGAGCTGTGCATCCACAAACTCTTCCACCGCACGTCCTGCCATGGTTGGCTCGTAATCATCCATGCTTTCTGTTACTTTTTTCACCAATGTGTTCAGGGAAGAAAGGATCCAGCGGTCAATCTCGGGCCTTTGTTCCAGCGGTAGACGGGCTTCCTTAAAAGCAAATCCGTCTACGTTGGCATAGAGTCCGAAAAACTGGTAGGTATTGTATAAGGTTCCAAAGAATTTACGCTGTACTTCCTGGATACCTGCCAGATCAAATTTCAGGTTATCCCAGGGAGAGGCATTGGTGATGAGGTACCACCTGGTGGCGTCTGCACCATATTTTTCAATGGTTTCGAAGGGGTTCACCACATTGCCCAGCCGCTTGCTCATTTTATTTCCGTTCTTGTCGAGCACCAGCCCGTTGCTCACTACTGCTTTATAGGCTACACTGTCGAACAGCATTACGCCCAATGCATGTAATGTATAGAACCATCCCCTGGTCTGGTCGACTCCCTCGCAAATAAAGTCTGCGGGGAATGCAGCGCCCTTATCGATCAGGTCTTTGTTCTCGAACGGATAATGCCACTGTGCATACGGCATGGCGCCGCTGTCGAACCACACATCAATCAGATCGGGTACGCGCTTCATGGGTTTACCCGAAGCGCTGACCAGTATAATATCATCCACATAAGGCTTGTGTAAATCCAGGATACCTTCGTGCAGGTAATTCTTATTTACATCACCGCCCAGTACGGCGCCGGCCTTGCGGATTCCCTCATTCAGTTCTGCAATGGAACCAATACATACTTCTTCACTACCATCTTCGGTTCTCCAAACAGGAAGCGGGGTACCCCAGTAACGGCTGCGGCTCAGGTTCCAGTCTACCATATTCTCCAGCCAGTTGCCAAAACGGCCTTCCCCGGTGGACCTGGGTTTCCAGTTAATAGTCTTGTTCAGTTCCACCATGCGATCCTTTACAGCAGTGGTTTTGATAAACCATGCATCCAGCGGATAATAGAGAATGGGTTTATCTGTTCTCCAGCAATGCGGGTAACTGTGTTCGTACTTCTCCACTTTAAAGGCCCTGTTCTCTTTTTTCAGCTTTACGCAGATATCTACGTTTACATCCTGGTAATCTGTTTCATCCTTGTAGTTCTTTACATAACGGTTGCTGAATTCACCCAGGCCGTCTACAAACTTACCCTGACGGTCTACCATGGTCAGTATACCTATATTGTATTTCTTTCCTACCTTATAGTCATCCGCACCAAATGCAGGTGCAGTATGAACAATCCCGGTACCATCTTCCGTGGTAACAAAATCGCCGGAGATGATGCGGAATGGTTTTGCATCGGGTGTAATATCCAGTATGGCTTTTAAACTATTGGATTCGTAAGGCAGTAGTTGTTCGTATTCGGCGCCTTCTATCTTCGTTCCCCTGAACGTTGTAAGTATACTCCAGGGAAGCAGCTTCGATTTTTCATTGTATCCTTCAAAGTCGCCGTTTTCTCCTTCGGGTTTAAAATATTTGCCCAGCAACGATTGGGCAAGTACCACATGAACCGGCAGGTGTGTATAGGGGTTGAAGGTTTTCACCAGCGCATAGTCAATGTTCGGACCAACGGTCAGACCCAGGTTGGAAGGCAGTGTCCATGGCGTGGTGGTCCATGCCATAAAGAATACTTCCTCCGATTTTGCCGCATCAAACAAAAACTGCGACTTTTCGTTCTTCACCGCCTTAAACATCGCCACCGCCGAGGTATCTTTTACATCTTTATAGGTTCCCGGCTGGTTCAGCTCGTGTGAGCTCAGCCCGGTTCCGGCAGCAGGTGAATAGGGCTGTATACTTACACTTTCGTAGAGGAACCCCTTCTTATAGAGTTCGCTCAGGATCCACCAAAGTGTTTCAATATAGTCATTCTCAAAAGTTACATAGGGATGATCGAGATCTACCCAGTAACCCATTTTCCGGGTAATGGTATCCCACTCCTTCTTATACCTCAATACCGCTTCGCGGCACTTCTTATTATATTCTTCAATAGAAATCTTCTTACCGATATCTTCCTTGGTGATGCCCAGTTCTTTTTCTACGCCCAGCTCAACCGGCAACCCATGGGTATCCCATCCGCCTTTTCGTTTTACCTGGAAGCCCTGCATGGTTTTATACCGGCAGACCATATCTTTCAGGGTACGGGAAATAACGTGGTGAATACCCGGCATACCATTGGCGCTGGGGGGGCCCTCGTAAAATACAAAGGGTTTGCTCCCTTCTCTCAGGGACACGCTTTTCTCAAAGGTCTGCTCCGCAGTCCATTTAGCTAAAATTTCCTCTTCGATACCCGGGAGATTCAATCCCGAAAACTCAGCATACTTCGCACTCATACATTTCGATTGGCTTTACCAATGCAGTCAAGGGTTAAAAAATAGTGGCAAAGGTACGGATCAATCGCAAAGCAGCATTATATTTAGCCTATGAAGATCGTTTTCTTTTCCTCGCAACCCTACGACCGGGAGTTTTTTACCCGCTTTAATACCCTCCGGTTTGAGCTGAGTTTCCAGGAGGCCCGCCTGAACGAAGAAACAGCAGAGCTGGCCGATGGCGCCGAAGCCGTATGTGTTTTTGTAAACGATAAGGTTACAGAGGCCGTGATGGACAAACTGGCTGCCAAAAAAGTACAAATCATTGCCCTGCGCTGTGCCGGATTCAATAACGTGGACCTGGAGGCCGCCAAAGCCAGGGGAATCAAAGTTTGCCGGGTACCGGCCTATTCTCCCGAAGCTGTGGCCGAACACACCGTGGCCATGCTGCTGGCGCTGAACCGTAAAATCCATAAAGCCTATAACCGGGTACGGGAGCAGAATTTTGCCCTGAACGGATTATTGGGGTATAACCTGCACGGTAAAACAGTGGGGGTCATCGGTACCGGCAATATTGGCAAGGCCTTCGCTAAAATCATGCTCGGATTTGGTTGCCGCGTACTGGCTTTTGACCTGATTGCCAATAAGGACCTGGAAGCCGCCGGCGTGGAATTCCATCCTTTAACAGTAGTATTGAAGGCCGATATTATTTCGTTGCACTGCCCGCTCAACGACCAGACCCGCCACCTCATCAATACCGAAACCATTGCCATGATGCAGAAAGGCGCAGTCCTGATCAACACCAGCAGGGGTGGATTGATTGATACCAATGCGGTGATCGAAGCCCTGAAAAACAAGCAGATCGGCGCACTGGGGATTGATGTATATGAGCAGGAGGAAAAACTGTTCTTCAGAGACCTTTCCGAACATATCATTAAAGACGATACCATTCAACGGCTGATGAGCTTTCCGAATGTACTGATTACAGCACACCAGGCTTTCTTTACGGAAGAAGCCCTGAGCCAGATCGCCATGACTACGTTTACCAGCATTGACCAGCTATCACAAAAAGGGAATTTGACCAACCAGGCAGCATTATTGGTATAAAAATTATCTGATATTTGAACCATAAACTACCCGGATTCATGAAGCGTTTTTTAATACACTGCTTTTTACTGCTTTCCCTGAGTTTTTTTGTATTCAGTTGCAGTAAAGAATTGAGTTTTGAGACCGGTGGCACGGGCACGGCTGTTGGCACATTGACCGACAGCCTGGGCAATTGCAGGAACTCGGAAGTGAAGGGCGACTATGAGATCAATACCCAATTGAACGACAGCAACTACGTGAAAGTGAATGTAACATTCTCTTCAATTGGCAAATACAAAATTTATACAGATACGGTGAATGGTATGTGGTTCGCCGATTCGGGTTTTAACCAGATTACCGGTCCGGCGGTCATCCGGTTAAAGGGAAAGGGGATGCCGCTTTCCAGTGGTACGGCAGATTTTGTGCTCCATTACGGCACCAGTAAGTGCAGTTTCAGTGTTACTACCGGGGGTCCCAATAACGGCAGCAGTTCTACAGATTATTTACCCACTACGGTGGATGGATGGATCCGCTATGGCCTGGATCCTGCCCTTACTTTGGAAAACGGCGGAAGCCTGGATACGTTCAGGACCACCATCACCAATATCACCACCACCTCCAACGGAAATCTGTATCACCTGTACGAAACAACGCCTACCTACGAAGCCCTGTTCTTCAGCAAAACCAATGGTAAGTATCTTTCAAAAGGCACGCCCGAATTTGACCTGATCTATGTATATGATACCATTGTTAATAATGCAACCATCGAATACGAATACCTCAGGGAAAATGCAGCCGTAGGTGAAACCTGGGAATCCCCGGCGCTCAGGGCAGGCGTTTCCAATGGCACAACCGTAGTTTACGGACAGGCCAAATTGAAATTCACCATCCTGGCCAATAACGAAACAGCCTCCTACCTGGGGCTCAGCTTCAACAATATCATCCGGTTAAAGCGGGAAATGTGGTTCCAGCCCGACAACGGCAATAACCAGGTAGTACTCTATGCCGAAATCAGTTATGCAAAGGGGATCGGGATGGTGGAACAAAAAATCTACTCTCTCGTTAACGGGCAAGATGTACTCATACAGCGAATGTTTATCAAGGGGTACAAAGGCCTTTAGCGGCTCCGGCCAATTACTTCAATAATTCACAAGGCTTCAGTCCTGTATGCTTTTTAAAAGCTGCAGAAAAATGGGAAATGGAGGAATAACCCAGCAGGGCCGACACGTCTGTTACACTCAGGCTTTTTTCGTAGAGCAGGTATTTGGCATGCTCCATTCTTTGTTGCTGGTAAAAATCAAAAATGGTGGTACCGAACACTTCCTTAAACCCTTTCTTCAGGTAGCACTCGTTCATAGCCACTTTACGGCTGAGTTCCTTAATGGTAATGGGGTCTCCGATATGTTGCAGCAGTATTTCACGTGCCTGGTAGATCCGGTCCCTTCCGCTTTCATCGGCCAGGAACTTACAGGTAAACCCTTCTTCCTTCTCGTCTACCAGGCATTCAATGCTGTACAGCAGCAGTTCGTGCACTTTGGCGTTCACAAAGATATTTTCGAGCGATCCGGAATAACTGTGGTTGAGCAGGGCGTCCAGTGCATTTCTTTTCTTGTTGCAGAGCGGAAACACTTTGGTAAAAGGATGCGGGTGTTTAAATGCCAGCACCTCGTCCTTACGGTTACTGAGTTTCACATTGTGCACAAACTGGTACAGGAAAGTGGCCGTAAAATGGAAGGTAAACACATCTACCGTCTGGTGCTTCCCGTTACAATTGAAAGTGGGAGACTCATTGCACTCAGCACAGCTCCTTTCGGCGCAATAACGATTACCGGTTGTACAAAAACGGAGCTCGAGATAATTCTCCCGGGGCTTGTTTTCGTTGAAGTGGTACACCATCATTCCGGTATCTTCCGCCACCCAGGCATGATGTGCATAATATCGGCGGATACTGTACTGGATAGAACCGGGAATATCCTGCTCTTTCTGGTACAATACGGTCATATCGGTATCAATTCCGTTCCGTTGCGCCAACTTTAATATGTCCATTACCTGACTCATCAATATGCAAATTTAATGTATAAACATCTAATTGGCAAATATCCCTTCTTCCAATCTGTTAAAATGGGGAAAACTAAGGCTATTTTAACCCGGTTTTAGCCCTTATTTTCAGTACATTTGCCAGCTTGCTAATTTTAACTAAAACGCAAGACAGATCAGCATTTATGAGTGAAGAATTAGATCAACAACACGAAGCGGAAAACAAGAATTACGGAGCGGATAGTATACAGGTTTTAGAGGGGCTGGAAGCGGTTCGGAAAAGACCGGCCATGTACATTGGAGATGTAGGCGTAAAAGGTCTCCACCACCTGGTATACGAGGTAGTAGACAACTCCATAGATGAGGCCCTGGCCGGATGGTGTAAAAACATCCAGGTTACCATCCACGAAGACAATTCCATCAGCGTTGAAGACGATGGCAGGGGTATTCCTACCGCCTTGCACAGCAAGGAAAAGAAAAGCGCCCTGGAAGTGGTTATGACCGTTCTGCACGCCGGCGGTAAGTTCGACAAGAATACCTATAAAGTGTCCGGTGGTTTGCATGGTGTGGGGGTGAGTTGCGTGAACGCACTCAGTACCAAACTGCTCGTAACCGTTCAGCGCGAAGGAAAAATATTTGAGCAGGAGTACCATATCGGTATTCCCAATTACCCGGTTCGGGAGATCGGCACCAGTGAAGTAACCGGCACCAAAGTGCATTTCTGGCCCGACCTGACCATTTTCCAGGAATCTGTGTACAAAAGGGATATCCTGGAAGGAAGGCTGAGAGAACTGGCTTACCTGAACAGAAAGATCAATATCACCCTGACCGACCTGCGCGAAAAAGATGAGGAAGGCAACCATTACAGCAAAAACTTCTACAGCGAAGGCGGCATCGTGGAATTTGTTCAGATGCTGGATAAAAACGGCAACCGGGTTCCCATCATCGCCCAGCCACTTTATGTGGAAGGACTGGATGAAGCCACCAATGTGGCGGTTGAAGTAGCGCTGACCTACAACGACGATTTTAAAGAGCATATTTTCTCCTACGTAAACAATATCAACACCATCGAAGGCGGTACCCATGTAACCGGTTTCAGGCAGGCGCTTACCCGTGTTTTTAAAGCATACGGAGATAAAGAAGGCCTGTTCGAAAGAGCCAAGGTAACCGTGGAGGGGGACGACTTCAGAGAAGGCTTAAGCGCTATTATTTCCGTGAAGGTTCCTGAACCGCAGTTTGAAGGTCAGACCAAAACCAAACTGGGTAACAGTGAAGTGAGCGGCGTGGTACAAACCACCGTTGCCCGCGTACTGGAAGCCTATCTCGAAGAGAACCCAAGGGAATCCAAGCAGGTCATCTCCAAGATCATCCTGGCCGCGCAGGCTCGTGTTGCTGCCAAGAAAGCCCGCGACATGGTTCAGCGGAAGACCGTATTGAGCGGCGGCGGTTTACCCGGTAAACTGGCCGACTGCAGCGAACGTGATCCGGTAAAATGTGAACTATACCTGGTGGAAGGAGATTCTGCGGGTGGTACCGCCAAGCAGGGCCGCGACAGAAGCTACCAGGCCATCCTGCCACTGCGTGGTAAGATCCTGAATGTGGAAAAAGCCATGGAGCACAAGATCTACGAGAACGAGGAAATCCGCAATATGTATACGGCATTGGGTGTAACGGTTGGCACTGAAGACGATCCCAAGGCGCTGAACACCACTAAACTCCGTTATCACAAGCTGATCATCATGACCGATGCCGATGTGGATGGTTCCCATATAGCCACCCTGATCCTTACCTTTATTTTCCGTTATATGAAGGAGCTGGTAGAACAGGGCGGTGTTTACATTGCCCAGCCTCCGTTGTACCTGGTAAAAAAAGGCAAGGAGCATGAATATGCCTATAGTGAAGAGCAGCGAAAAGCCCTGATTGAAAAACTGGGCGCAGGCAAGGAAGACAGCGTTACCATTCAGCGATACAAGGGTTTGGGTGAAATGAACGCCGAACAGCTATGGGAAACCACCATGGATCCGGCCCGCAGAACCCTGAAAAGGGTAACTATCGACAGCGCTGCCGAAGCAGACCGTATCTTCAGCATGCTCATGGGCGATGATGTGGCCCCCAGAAGGGAATTCATTGAAAGTCATGCCAAATACGCCAAAATAGACGTATAATCTAAAAAAACATTATCTTGTACGGGATTCAAACGTTCCCTATTAACTAATACAATAAATTCTTACAACATGGACACTTCAAAAATGATCAAAGCATATTGCCTGAAAACTAAAGAAAAAAACGTTCCCATGCAGGATGCTGTAATTACCAAAACTGCTAAAGGCGGTTACATGGCTGCCGGTCATGATGGGAAAGGCAATAAAATGGCCGCTATCATGAGTGAAGCGAAGGCTTTGCAGGCAATCACTGATGGCGTTGCTAAAAAAGGATTCTAAGTAATTCAATATACTGAACAGCAACCGGTAAGCAGATGTTTACCGGTTTTTTTATGCCTGTACGGCTTTCCCCCCAATCACTTCTTTGTGCATCCGGTCCAGGAAACGCTGCATTTCATTCATATCCCGAACGGAATCCACCACCAGCAGGAACATTTTACCGGTTTGTTTCAGCCTGGCCTTATTGGTGCCGGTTTGCAGGAAGACCAGCAGTTGCTTAAAGAGTTCCGATTCAAAATAAGGCGAGTCAGGACGATTGATAAAATAACAACGCAGGGTATTGTCTTTCAGGGTCATTTTTTCGAAGCCCAGGTCCACTGCCAGCCAGCGGCACCTGACCGTAGTAAACAGGTCATCTACGGAAGCGGGCATTGGTCCAAAACGGTCGATCATTTCGCGGTGGAATTCCTGCAGCGTATCCTCCTTATTGCAACTGTCCAGTCGCGTATAGAGCGAAAGACGTTCTGTGATGCTCTCCACATAGTCGTCGGGGATCAGGATTTCCAGATCCGTGTCAATGGTACAGTCGCTTACAAAATCATCCTGTTTACTGATCTCTTCTTTAAACAGGTCTTTGAAAGAGGTGCGCTTCAGTTCGCGGATGGCTTCTTCCAGGATCTTCTGGTACATCTCAAACCCGATCTCTGCCATAAACCCGCTCTGTTCCCCCCCCAGCATATTTCCCGCACCACGGATATCGAGATCGCGCATGGCAATCTGGAATCCGCTACCGAGGTCGCTGAACTGCTCCAGCGTTTGCAAGCGCTTCCTGGAGTCGGTGGGCAGCGTACTCATAGGCGGCGCCAGCAGGTAACAGAATGCTTTTTTATTGCTCCGGCCCACTCTTCCTCTTAACTGGTGCAGATCACTCAGTCCAAAATGGTGGGCATTATTCACGATGATGGTGTTTACATTCGGAATATCTACCCCACTCTCCACAATATTGGTACAAACCAGTACATCGTATTTCTTATCAATAAAGTCAAGAATTTTTTCCTCCAGTTCATGGCCCTCCAGTTGCCCGTGTGCGTACCCAACACTCAGGTCGGGGCAAAGTCCCTGTATCAGGGCGCTCATCTCTGCCAACCCATGCACCCGGTTGTGGATAAAAAATACCTGCCCGCCTCTCTCTGTTTCAAAATAAATGGCATCGCGGATAAAGTCATCGTTGAACACATGCGCCTCGGTCTGGATCGGTTGCCTGTTAGGCGGAGGCGTATTGATGATGCTCAGATCCCGTGCGCCCATCAAACTGAACTGGAGCGTTCTTGGAATCGGTGTGGCGGTAAGGGTTAAACAATCCACATTGGTCTTCAGGGTTTTTAGTTTCTCCTTATGCCCTACCCCAAATTTCTGCTCCTCGTCAATCACCATGAGACCCAGGTCTTTAAACTTCACGTCCTTGCCCAACAATCCATGTGTGCCAATGATAATATCGATCTTTCCCTCTGCCAGTTTCTGAAGGGTTTCCTTTTTCTCTTTGGAAGATTTAAACCGGTTGATAAAATCTACCGTAACCGGAAAATCCTTCAACCGGTCTTTAAATGTTTTATAATGCTGAAAAGCCAGGATGGTGGTGGGCACCAGTACGGCTGCCTGCTTCCCGTCCACTACCGATTTAAAGGCAGCCCGGATGGCAATCTCCGTTTTACCAAATCCCACATCCCCGCATACCAGTCTGTCCATCGGCGCTTCGCTCTCCATATCTTTCTTCACATCGGCTGTTGCCTTGCTCTGATCGGGGGTGTCTTCATATATAAAGGAAGCTTCCAGCTCGGTTTGCATGTAGTTATCCGGAGCATGCGCAAAACCATGCTGGGCCTTTCTTTGCGCATACAGTTTAATCAGGTCAAATGCAATTTCCTTTACCCGTACTTTGGTCTTCTCTTTCAGCCTGGCCCAAACATCGCTTCCCAGTTTATTCACCTTCGGAACCGTTCCTTCCTTGCCGGTATACTTGGAGATTTTGTGCAGCGAGTTAATGTTCACGTACAGGATATCACTGTCCTTGTAAATGATCCGGACGGCTTCCTGTATTCTTCCATTTACCTCCAGCTTCTGTAAACCGCTATAGGTACCAACACCGTGATCGATATGCGTTACATAATCGCCAGGTTGCAGATCACGAAGTGTTTTCAGTGTTAAGGCCTTGTTCTTGTTATAGGCCTGTTTTACCTTATACTTATGGTAGCGCTGAAATATCTGGTGATCGGTATAACAAACCACTTTCAGCGCATGGTCGATGAACCCCTCATGAATTCCCGTGCCAACCGGTATGAATTGAATCTCCGTATTCAGGTCGGTGAAAATACTATTGAGTCTTTCCAGTTGTTTTATCTGCTCGGCAAACAGGTATATCTGGTATCCCGCAGCCTCATGGGTTTTCAGGTCTTTAATCAGCAGGTCAAACTGCCTGTTGAAAGCCGGTTGAGGTTTGGTATTGAATGTTATTTCCTCATTGGCCAACCATGGTTTATACCCAAACTCCACCAGCATTTTCTGTTGCAGCAGCTCTTTCAGTGCAGGGGCTTTGATAAAATCGGTCCATTGAATATCTTTCAATATGTATTGCCCCTCTGCCTCCTCATTGTTCTGCTGAAAATGTCCGCTGCGCAGCAGGCTCATAAAACCCACAAGGTCTTCCTCCTGTACACGGATTTTTTCTTCAATCACATCCCAGTCCTTTAACCAGACTACGGTATTTTCGGGCAGAAATTCCAACAGGGAAATTTTATCTCCCACCCCGTCGCCAAAGGCTTCCGGTAACTGGTCTACATTAGGAATAATATTGACCTGCAGGAGTTTCCTTTCACTCAGTTGTGTTTCCGGATCAAAAATCCGGATGCTGTCTACCTCATTCCCAAACAGCTCTACCCGGTAGGGCTTTTCATTTCCAAAGGAATAAATATCCAGGATCCCTCCTCTCAATGCAAACTGTCCCGGCTCATACACAAAATCCGTCCGCTCAAATCCGTACATCACAAACAGATCCATCAGGCTTTCCGGATTGATGGTATCATTTGTTTTGATACTGATGATATTGCTGCTGATCGTAGAGGGCTGAATCACTTTTTCAAAAATGGCCTCCGGATAGGTAACGATGATTTTCTTGTTCCCGCCCCTCGATAATTTGGTAAGGGCTTCCGTTCGCAGCATCAGGTGCGAACTGTTCAGTAACCTGAAATTCTTCCTGTTTTTGAAGGAGGAAGGAAAATAAAAAAGATCCAGCGCACTGGTCAGGTTCTCGATGGTATTATGAAAATAAGCGGCTTCTTCCGCATCATTGAGTACAATGAGGTGGTTCAGTCCTTCGGCCCCGGGATGCGCAAAAACAGCACTCACCAGGAACTCGGCCCCGCTACCCTGAATATTTTTTAAGTAAACTTTTTGGGTATCGGCAAAAGACAGCCTGTTCACCAGCTGTAAAACCAGGGGTGATTGTTGGTATTGATCCAAAAGCGTCTGCAGATTCATATACACTCCCAATCCCTTTTGCAAAAAAAGAAGCGCAAAGATACAACAAGCCTAATATGTTGCGGCATTATTCACCACAATCTTCACTTCGGTCAGCTTACCCGGCTCTACCGTTACCAGTGAAATATTGTTGCGGAGATCGAATTGATTGGCAAAGAACTGCTGGCCCACCTGTACAAAAACAGAATAAGTGCCAACAGGCAAAGCCTGTTTAAAAGCGCCGGCGCTGTCTGTTTGAACAGAAGCCACCAGTTTGGTATAGACAGCAGTAAATACCGGGGAAGATTCCACCTGGTTCACCTGCCGGATATTGGTGGGCTCATAAAAAAAGACCGTAGTAGGATATGGCCTGGGTACAGGAGGAGCCTGACCAACCCTTGGCATCTGGTTGCCCACCGCTTCAGCCACCGTTCCGGAAATGCCTTGTTTCACCTGATTTTTGCCGGCTTTTTGCGGTGCCTTACAGGAAACAGATGCCACCCATCCAAAAGCCATTAAAAAAAGAATCAATCGCATACTACATTTTAAAGTGGGAAAGTATCTAATTTAGAGCAGACTAAAGCCAGGTTCAGCCAATGCGCCGAAAAAAAATCTCCCTTATGACGAAAAGAGTTATTGTTCCCTTTGTACTGATGCTGTTCACCGTAAATATACTGAATGCGCAGGTCAGAACCAATGAAAACATATTGAGGTTATCCGCAAGCAAATTAGGCCTGGAGCAGGTGAGCAATTATGCAAGGGCAATGGCACTGGCCAAAGAAAAAAAATGGGAGCTGTCTATTTTGCTGCACAACGGTAACCAGGCCCGTTTAACCGGGGTAGACGAATTTGGATTTCCGGTATATACCCGTTCCAACAACAATACCATCGCAGCAGCCACTACCAGGGCCAGCCAGTTATGGCCCGGAGGTATCAGCGGATTAAATTTATCCGGAAGCACTCCCGCCATGCAAAACAGGCTGGGAATCTGGGAATTTGACGGTGCGCCACTCAAAGACCATGTGGAATTTAACGGCAGGATTCTCCAGAAAGATGTACCTGCCGGAAGGAGCAGTGATTTTCACGCCACGCATGTTGCAGGAACCATGATTGCAAAAGGGATCAATCCCATTGCAAAGGGAATGGCTTTTGAGATCCCGAACCTGGTTTCTTACGATAATACCAGCGATCTCTCCGAAATGACTACAGAGGCCGCTTCCGGTATGCTGTTGTCCAATCACTCATATGGAATCCTGGCCGGCTGGAACTATAATACAACCAACACCCGTTGGGAATTTTACGGAAGGGTGGGGGAAAATGAAGATTACCGTTACGGGTACTATAGCCGCGAAGCCTCCCTGATCGACTCCATTATGTACAATGCGCCCTATTACATTATGGTTCAGTCTGCCGGTAATGACCGGAACAACAACGGACCTGAAGTAGGAGAGCCTTATTACAGGTACGATGCCTCCAATACAATGATCAATGCCGGCAACAGGCCTGCGGGAATCAACAGCAATGACGGATATGATATTGTTGCAGGAAAAGGAACCGCTAAAAACAATATTACCGTTGGCGCAGTCCGCGGAATTGCGGGCGGATACAACAAGCCCTCCGATGTAGTGATGAGTGCATTCAGTGCATGGGGGCCGGTAGATGACGGAAGGATCAAACCGGATTTTGTTGCAGATGGTGTAAATGTTACCTCTACCACCAGTACCGGTAACAGCGCTTATGCAAGTTTAAGCGGTACTTCCATGGCTGCGCCCAATGCCACCGGTTCGCTGCTGCTGTTGCAGGAACTGTATACCAAGCTCAAGCCGGGCAGTTTTATGCGTTCCGCTACATTAAAGGGGCTGGCCATTCATACCACCGATGAAGCCGGCACAACGGAAGGCCCGGATTATCAGTTTGGCTGGGGTCTGCTGAACGTAGGCCGTGCCGCCACCGTACTCAATAATGCCATTTCTTCTAACAATGCCACTACCAGCAGCGACCTGGTGTATGAACATACACTGACCACCGGAGCTGCTTTTACTAAAACAGTGGTAGCGAGTGGTAAAGGCCCGCTGAAGGCCACCATTGCATGGACCGACCCGATTGGTTCAGTGAACACCAATGCCGCTACCAACCTGAACGACAGAACCAAAAAACTGGTGCATGACCTTGATGTCCGGATCACCCGTGCCACGCAAACATTTTCCCCCTGGACATTAAACCCGTTGAGCCCGGCATCAGATGCTTTGAGAGCAGACAATATTACCGACAATGTGGAGCGCATAGATGTAGACAGCACCATTCCCGGTGAAACTTATACCATCACGGTGTCTAATAAAGGTTCACTGGTAAGGGGTACCCAGGCGTATTCCCTGATCATCAGCGGTGCCGGCGGGGTAGCCTATTGCGATTCCAAATCCACTCCCGGCGGGGGACCTAAAATTGACAGCGTAAAATTCTCTACCATCAATTTCGGTAGTACGGCGGGATGTAAATCCTATACCAACAATACCAGCCTGGTAGGCGATATCCAGGCAAGGCAGAACATTCCGTTTACCGTTCGGGTGAGCACCTGCGATGGCACAACCAATAGCAGGATGGTAAAAATCTTTATAGATTATAACAATGACGGAGATTTTCTGGATGCCGGTGAGCTGGCAGCAACCAGCGGTGTATTGAGCAGTGCAACGGTTAATTATACCGGCAATATTGCGGTGCCTGATCATGTAACCGTCGGCAACCTTACCAGGATGAGGGTGATAGTGCAGGAGACCCTGAATGCCTCCGATATCAGTGCCTGCAACGATTTTGCGAAAGGGGAAACACAGGATTTCGGCATCCGGATCGTACCGCCCACCAACGATATGGCATTGAGCAATATCGTATCGCCCGAAGCAAATGCCTGTTCCAATGATGCACAATTTGTAACGGTAAACATTACCAACAACGGCTCCGTTAGCCAAAGCAATATTCCGTTGACCGTGACCATTAAAAACGGCGCCACCACTGTTGCAACGCTTACCGAAACCTATCCCGGAGCCATTGCAGCGCTTTCCTCTGCCAACTATACCTTCCAGCAATCATTCAGCAGTATCGCCGGAACCACCTATAGCTTTACAGCCACTGTATCCCTGGCAACAGACCAGAACAATGGCAACGACCAGTTTACAGCCAGCATTCCCATTGCAGCCAAACCGGCAGCCCCGTCCGGACAGGGTGTGGTTTGTGGCAACAACGTATTATTGAATGTACTAAATCCTACTACAGCCAATTACTACTGGTATACCAGCAATACAGGCAGTACCCCAATAGGGTATGGCGCCAGTATCCAGGCAGGTACCATCACAGCCGATCGTACCTATTACCTGGCTACAGAAGCAAGAACATCCATCGGCGCTGTTTCCAAACTCACGTACCCCTCAGGAGGCTATAACAATTTTACGGGCAATTTTATGACCTTCCAGGCATCGGTTCCATTGACGATAGAAACCGCCAGATTGTACATTGGCAATCCGGGGCAGATCCGTTTTACCGTAGGGAATAACCTGACTGCCTCCGGTACCAGCGGCAGCTTCACCTACAGGCCGCTTGCCACCACCACCATTGATGTGTATGCCACCAAACCCAACCCTGCACCGGGTGCTGTATCCGGAAACAGCCCAACCGATTCCGGCGCCGTATATGCGTTGAATTTGCCCGTACCTGTAAGCGGAGAGGGCTTCCTGATGGCAGAGTGCCTGAATGGGGCAACCATTTTCAGAAACAATGGAATCAGCGGTACCATCTATCCTACCCAGGTTTCCAACCTGATGTCTTTCACCGGCAACAGCGCTTCACTGGTTGGCACCAACCCCAATGGGTTTTACTACTTCTTTTATGATACCCGCGTTTCCACCGGCTGCGCCAGCGACCGTACCCCCGTGATTGCAACAGCCAACACCGATGTTGCTCTTTCACAGGTGGGCGACTCACTGGTAAGCAGCATCCGGAACGGTTTCTTCCAGTGGGTATTCAATGATACCGCTACGGTAAGCGGAGCTTCCAGTTCTTCGATCAAGCCCGTCAAGTCGGGGAATTATAAAGTGATTGTAACCGATGCGCTGGGATGTGCCAGAACATCTGCCAATATCAACTACACCGTAACCGGTCTGAATACAGCTTCTCCGGAAGAAATCAAACTGAGCGTTTCCCCCAATCCAAACAATGGGGTATTCCAGCTCTCCTTTGAAGTAAGCAACCGGAGTGACCTCTCCATCGAAATTTTAAATGCAGCGGGTCAGCGCGTATATGCACAATCTCAATCCGGATTCATTGGCAGGTATTCCAAACAGATCAACCTGCCCCGGATCAGCAGCGAATTTTACCTGCTGAAGATCCAGCATTATAAAAAAACTTACCTGCAGAAAATTCTTATTATGCGGTAGCTTAATTATGTACCTTCCGAAAAAAAATTGAGCATGCTTTTACCCTGGCATAGAGCGGTCATTACTAAAATAGAGAATGCCACTGCTGCTACCCGAAGATTCTGGATCCAGGTACCCGACCTGGAGCGTTTTGACTTTCAACCCGGTCAGTTTGTGACCTTGGACCTCCCCATTCACGAACAGAAAAACAAGCGCTGGAGAAGCTACTCCATTGCCTCTGCGCCCGATGGAACCAATACCATTGAGCTGGTGATTGTACTCAATGAACACGGTAAGGGAACGCCCTTCCTGTTCAATGAAGTAAAAGAGGGATCTGAAATCACCCTTCGCGGACCCCAGGGTAAATTTACCATGCCGGAAATACTGGACAGAGACCTGTACCTGATCTGCACCGGAACAGGGATTGCGCCTTTCCGTTCCATGGTTCAGTACATTGATACTTATAAAGTGCCTCACCAGCAGGTACATCTTATTTTTGGTTGCAGAAAACTGGGCGACGCTCTTTACGAAGCAGAAATGAGGGAACTGGAAAAAGAATGCCCGGGCTTTCATTTTCATTCCTGTTTTTCCAGGGAAACCGAGGTTGGTCCGGGCCAGCATACCGGTTATGTACATGATGTATATGAAAAACTGATCAATGAAAGCAGGTTACCCGATGGTTCCGTTGCACCCGCTCACTTCTATTTATGCGGCTGGAAAAACATGGTGGATCATGCCAAACAAAAACTCCAGGATTTAGGCTTCGATAAAAAAGCCATCCACCTGGAGTTGTACGGTTAATATTGTCCGGTCATTGTTATCTGATGGCGTTCAGCACCAGTTCCTTCACTTCACTTAATGGTATTCTTTCCTGCTTCATGGAATCCCTGTGGCGGATCGTTACCATATTGTCTTCTTTGGTCTGGTGATCGATGGTTACACAGAACGGCGTTCCAATGGCATCCTGGCGACGGTAACGTTTTCCGATGGCATCTTTCTCTTCATAAAAACATTTAAAGGAAGATTTACATTCGTCCATCAACTGCCTTGCAATTTCGGGCAACCCGTCTTTCTTCACCAGCGGAAGAATGGCCAGTTTATTGGGAGCAATTTTAGCAGGAATATGCAATACCACCCTGCTGTCGGTTGTACCATCTTCCTTCGGAATAATTTCCTCCTCATAGGCGTTGCTCAGGATCAGCAGGAACATCCTGTCGAGGCCAATAGAGGTTTCTACTACGTACGGAATGTAGTTGCCATAAGGCTTTCCGGTAGTTTCATCTATATCATTGTCGAAGTACTGCTGTTTCTTTTTGCTGAACTCCTGGTGGCTTTTCAGATCAAAGTCTGTACGGCTGTGGATTCCTTCCACCTCTTTAAAACCAAAGGGGAATTCAAATTCAATATCCAATGCGGCATCGGCATAATGCGCCAGCTTCACATGGTCGTGATAACGGTATTTCTCCCTGGGTATACCCAGGCTCAGGTGCCAGTTCAGTCTTTCTTCCTTCCAGTAATTGTACCACTGCATCTGTGTGCCGGGGCGAACAAAGAACTGCATTTCCATCTGTTCAAATTCGCGCATGCGGAAAATAAACTGGCGAGCTACAATTTCATTGCGGAAGGCTTTCCCCGTTTGCGCAATACCAAAAGGAATTTTCATCCTGGCCGTTTTCTGCACGTTCAGGAAATTAACAAAAATACCCTGTGCCGTTTCCGGGCGCAGGTAAATGGTGTCCGCATCCTCCGCAACAGAACCCAACTGGGTAGAAAACATCAGGTTGAACTGACGGATATCGGTCCAGTTGCCCGTACCGCTCACCGCACAAACAATCTTATGATCTTCGATCAGTTGTTTTAATCCTGCATAATCATCGGCAGACAACAGTACATCCATTTGCGCAATCAGTGCATCTGCGGCAGCTTCCTGCCCCTGCTCCCGCAACTGATCGGCCTTGGCTTCTATCAGGTGATCTACCCGGTATCTTTTTTTACTGTCCTTGTTATCAATCATCGGGTCGCTGAAATTATCAACGTGTCCGCTGGCCTTCCAGGTAGTGGGATGCATGAAAATAGCCGCATCAATACCCACGATATTATCGTGCATTTGCGTCATGCTTTTCCACCAGTAATCACGAATGTTTTTCTTCAGCTCAGATCCGTTGGGGCCATAATCATAAACGGCGCTCAGGCCGTCGTAGATTTCACTACTGGGAAATACAAAGCCATATTCTTTGGCATGCGAAATAATTGCCTGAAAATTATTATCTGATATTGTGCTCATAGAGCGGCAAAAATAGGTCTTTCGGCTTTCTTTTGGAAACCCTATTGCAACTTCTCATTCTGTTGGTGGCGATCCTTATCGCGAAGGGTCTTTTTGGCCATATTCTGCTCCAGGGCCTGCGTTAGATCTACCCCCGTCTGGTTGGCCAGGCAGATCAGGACAAACAATACATCTGCCATTTCATCGGCCATTTCATGCCCTTTATCGGAGTCCTTAAAAGACTGTTCCCCGTATTTCCGCACCATGATCCTGCTGAGTTCGCCCACTTCTTCCATTAAAATGCCCAGGTTGGTGAGTTCGTTAAAATAGCGAACCCCAATGGTTTTGATCCATTCATCCACCTGTTGTTGTGCTGCTGAAATTGTCATTATTCGCGGTTTTTAGAATCTATTACAATGGTTACAGGGCCGTCGTTGGTAAGACTGACCTTCATGTCCGCCCCAAAAATACCGGTGGCCACTGGCCTGCCCAGGTCTGCGGACAACTGCCGGACCAGTTGCTCATACAGCGGAATGGAAATATCCGGTTTGGCAGCTTTGATATAAGAAGGCCGGTTCCCCTTTTTGGTGCTGGCATGCAGGGTAAACTGGCTGATCAGCAGGATCTCTCCGTCAATATCTTTCACCGAGCGGTTCATCACGCCGGCCTCGTCGTCGAAAATCCTGAGGTTGACCATTTTATTACAGAGCCAGCCGATATCCTCCGCCCCGTCGGCTTCCTCAATGCCCACCAGCACCATCAGGCCCCGATGGATAGCGCCGTTCACTGTTCCGTTAATGGCTACGCTTGCCGAAGAAACCCGTTGAATAACTACACGCATGGAATGTTCTTTTATCCGAAATTTGATGGAATGAAGATAGATATAAGCAGTGAAATTCAGTTTCAAACGGCACGCAGCGGTGGAAAGGGGGGCCAGAACGTCAACAAGGTGGAAACCATGGTGGAAGGACGCTGGGAGGTACAACGCTCTGCCCTGCTGGATGCAGCGCAAAAAGCCCTGCTGGCCGAACGCCTGCAGAACCGGATCACTTCAGAAGGCTTTCTGCTGGTAAAATCCCAAACCGAAAGATCCCAGTTGGGCAATAAACAGGAAGTGATTCTAAAAATGAACCGGCTGGTAACACAGGCGCTGGAGAAGCAGCGTCCCAGGAAGGCCACCAAACCCACCAGGGCATCACAGGAAAAAAGGATCGAGTCTAAAAAGAAACATGCTTTCAATAAAATTTTCAGAAAGAAAATTGATACCCGTAACCTGTAACAGAACCATTATTTTTACAGGCGCCTGATAAGGCAAACAAGGGGTAGCATACCCTGCAAAGTATAAATCAGCATCACTTGAGTGAATTAAAGAAATTAGCGGGGCAAACAATGTGGTACGGGGTTCCTACCATTGCAAGCAGGTTCCTGGGATACCTGATGAACCTCTCCCTGCCGCTGTTCTTTGCACAACCGGCGGTAACAGCGGATCTCACACAGATCTATGCAATGATCCCCTTTTTAAATGTATTGTTCACCTACGGACTGGAAACCGCTTATTTCCGTTTCAGCAAGGAAGAAGATCCTGCCAAACTCTACAGTACCCTTTCACTTTCACTGATGGGTTCTACCATATTACTGACCGGCATTATTGTATTATTCAGGGATCAGTTGGTGGGATGGGCCAACCTGGAAGCGCATCCGGAATACATTAACTGGATGATCGCCATCCTGTTTTTCGATACCATCAGTACCCTGGCATTTGCCCGGCTGAGACTGGAGAACAGGCCCCGCAAATATGCAGTGGTACGGCTTTCCAGCGTGCTGGTCAACTTTTTGTCGGTATTGATTTTTTTAGGGCTGATCCCTTCTTATATCATCAATCACCCCGAAAGCAGCCTGGCTGTTTTTGTGAACAATGGCATCGGTATCGGATATTACCTCCTGGGAAACCTGGCCGGCAGCATCCTCACTTTTTTATTGCTGTGGAAAGAGTTTAAGCAGATCCGGTTGTTGTTCAACATCCAACTTTGGAACAGGGTGATGCAATACAGTTATCCGCTGATCATTGTGGGCATGGGCGGGATGGTCAATGATATGCTGAGCCGGCTGATTTATCAGCATGTGGTAGACCTTCCGGTAGAAGCGGCCAAACACGAACTCGGTATTTTCAGCAATATTTACCGGCTGGCTGTTCTGATCACCATTATGATCCAGGCTTTTCGCATGGCGGCAGAGCCCTTCTTTTTTAAACAGCGGGGCGAAGAAAATGCGCAGAAAGTGTATGCCCGGGTGATGAAGTTCTTCGTGATTGCCTGCTGTTATATGTTTTTGTTCATCAGCTTATTCATTGAAATCTTTGCCTGGTTCTTCAATGCCATCGGCAAACCTTTGTGGACAGAAGGCCTGTACATTGTACCCCTGCTGGCACTGGGCAATATATTCCTGGGCATCTATTACAACCTGAGCGTCTGGTACAAGCTGACCGATAAAAACAAAATGGGTGCAGTTATTACCGTAGCGGGCGCCCTGATCACCATCGGTTTGAACATCCTGCTGATACCCAAACTGCATTACCTGGGTGCGGCGCTGGCCACATTCACCTGTTATTTCTTTATGATGATCACCAGTTATATCCTGGGTCAGCGGTTTTATCCCGTTCCCTATGCAGTAAAAAAACTGACCGCATACCTGGTTATAGTATGCCTGTTTTATGCCATTCATAAAGCGGTGTTGCATTTCTTTCCGGTGTTGTGGCTCGGCATACTGCTTGGCGTGTTATTCATCGGATTATTCACTTCACTGATTGGCTGGGCAGAGAAAAAAGAACTGCAGAAGATTCCATTCCTGCAACGATTCATTGCCTGAGCAAGGAGTAAAAAAAATATCATGGCAGAAGACTTACAGATTATCAAAGGCAGTAAGGCCGAACAATATGAAGCGCTGATTCCGCAGATCAAAGGATTGCTGGAAGGAGAAACAGACCTGGTTGCCAACCTGGCCAATATTGCAGCCGCGCTGAAAGAACAGTTCGGATGGTTCTGGGTAGGTTTTTACCTGGTGAAGCAGGATCAGTTGGTATTGGGTCCGTTCCAGGGGCCGGTAGCCTGCACACGCATCCGTAAAGGCCGGGGTGTTTGTGGCAGCAGTTGGGCCAGTGCATCCACTTTAATTGTTCCGGATGTGGAGCAGTTTCCAGGCCATATAGCCTGCAGCAGTTTATCCAGATCTGAAATTGTTGTACCCCTGGTAAAGAACGGAGCAGTGATGGGTGTGCTGGATGTCGACAGCAGTGAATACAACCGTTTCGATGAAACTGACCAACAATACCTGGAACAGGTTGTGGCGTTGCTGAATTGTTAATTGTGGTACCGGGGAACCGCCCCAATTGGCAGTTCCGGAGATTTCACCTACCTTTGCACTATTCATATACTCTCTCGGTTCGACTGGAATCTACTTCAGTGACAAGGTAATCCCATCAAAAGTTAGGTTATATAGCATCTGGAAAACCGGATGTTCATTTTAAAATACATATTGTGTTATTCAAAGAATTACAACTCATCGAGCCTATTTTAAAGGCGCTCGAAACTGAAGGCTATACAACGCCTACCCCCATTCAACAACAGGCAATTCCATTGGCGCTGGAGCGCAGGGACGTGCTGGGTTGTGCCCAAACCGGAACAGGAAAAACAGCGGCGTTTGCCATTCCTATCCTGCAGTTAACTTACCAGGCCATTCAAAACGGCAACAGATCCAAAAGCATTAAAGCCCTGATACTGACGCCGACCAGAGAACTGGCCATACAGATTGATGAAAGTTTTGCCGCTTACGGCAGGAACCTCTACCTGAAACACCAGGTCATTTTTGGCGGTGTTTCACAGGTACCGCAGGTGAATGCACTCAGAAACGGTGTAGACATCCTGGTTGCTACCCCCGGCAGGTTGCTGGACCTGATGCAACAGGGTTATGTTCATCTGAACGATATTCATTTCTTTGTACTGGATGAGGCAGACCGTATGCTCGATATGGGCTTCATCAATGATGTTAAAAAAATCGTAGCCAGGTTGCCCATGGAAAAACAGACAATGTTTTTTTCTGCAACCATGCCAACAGAAATTGAGAAACTATCTTCAACCTTATTAAAGAACCCTGCAAAAGTGGAAGTGACCCCGGTTTCCTCCACTGCTGAAAAAATTCAGCAGGCGGTTTATTATGTAGAAAAGGATCAGAAAAAACATTTACTGATTCACCTGTTGAAAGACAGTTCCATTCAAACTGCACTGGTATTTACCAGAACCAAACATGGCGCAGATAAAGTGGTGAAAGAGCTGTTGAAAGCCGGCATAACAGCCGAAGCCATTCACGGCAATAAATCGCAGAACGCCCGTCAGCGTGCGCTCACCAATTTCAAAGCCGGCACTACCCGGATTCTGGTAGCCACAGATATTGCTGCAAGAGGCATTGATGTAGACCAGTTATCGCATGTATACAATTACGAACTGCCCAATGTACCGGAAACCTATGTACACCGAATCGGAAGAACCGGCAGAGCAGGCGCCAGCGGAATAGCCGTTTCTTTCTGTGATACGGAAGAAAGGGAATACCTGAGGGATATTCAAAAACTGATCAGGATCAACCTTCCGGTGGTAAAAGACCACGATTACGAATCAACGGTTCCACTCCATGTAACCACTCCCGCTCTACTTAAAGTGCAGCAACCCAAGCCTGCGCCAAGAGGAAGATTCAGGGAGCCGCGCAGCAGTTACAACAGAAGTTCAAGAACCAGGTAAAGGATTTGATCCGGCTAAACAATATTGCTTAATTTAGAATATATGATTAAGCAATATTGTTTTCTTTTTATAGCGATGTTCGCAACGGGCATTGCATCTGCACAAAATACCACCCCCTACTTCCCATCTGCAAAGGTCTGGGAACACAGAACACCGGAAAGCCTTGGACTGAAGGCCGATCGGCTGCTGAAAGCCATTGATACCGCCATGTATTATGCGTCTAAGAACCCACGCAGCATGGAACAGAACCACTACCAGAGTTTTGGCAGGGAGCCGTTTGGGGAGGGTATCGGCCCGTTTGAAGACAGGGGCAACCAAACAGGAATCGTTATCTATAAAGGATACATCGTTGCCGCCTGGGGCGATACACTCAAAGCCGATATGACGCATAGTGTTACCAAAAGTTTTCTTTCCACTGTAGTAGGATTGGCGGTAGACAAAGGCCTGATCCATTCCGTGCAGGATCTGGTGGCCGGTTATGTTCCACCCATTGAACTGTACAATCCTTCCCAGCCCGCTAACAGGGTTGCGGCGTCTTTCGGCCAGCCTGAACTGATCCACCCATTTCAAACGGCTCACAACAGCACCATTACCTGGGAAACCATGCTGCGTCAAACAAGCGATTGGGAGGGTACGCTATGGGGAAAGCCCGACTGGGCGGACCGCCCGGATGCAGATCCTTCCAAGTGGCATAACCGCAAAAGAAATAAACCGGGTACGGTTTATGAATACAATGATGTTCGTGTAAATGCTTTGGCGCTGGCAGCCACCGGTGTATGGAGACAACCCCTGCCGCAGGTGCTGAAGCAATACATTATGGACCCTATCGGCGCCTCCAATACCTGGAGATGGACCGGTTACAGGAATTCCTGGATCGTACTCGATGGCAAACTTGTACAAAGCGTTAGCGGTGGCGGGCATTGGGGCGGCGGCATGTTTATCCATGCAGCAGATATGGCCAGGTTTGGGCTCCTGACCCTCCGTAAAGGTCAATGGAACGGTCAGCAATTATTGTCGGAACAATGGATCAGCCAGGCTACCACCCCTACTGCCGTTAAAACTGACTACGGCTATATGAACTGGTTTCTGAATACAGGTAAGGCATTTTTGCCAGGTGCGCCGGAAACTGCGTTTGTGCATGTAGGCAATGGCAACAACATTATTTACGTTGACCGGACAAACGATCTGGTAGTGGTACTTCGCTGGATAGATACCCGGGGTATGGACAAAACAATCCGGCAGATACTTTCGGCTTTTTAATGCCCCATCCGTATCATTAAAATACCTAATTTTAGGTACCCCCGATTGCCTTACTGAAAACAGTTGCTTCTTTATGAGCACAGATTTGTTTAATGAACATTTTAAGGATAATTATTTTCTCCAGTCGGTCATAGATTCGATTGAGGAAGGCGTGATTGTTCAGAACAGAGAGGGAGCCATCATTGGCTTCAACAGCAAAGCGTTGGAAATTTTATCGTTGAATGAAAAAGAGCTTTTTGGAAAAACGTCCTACGATAATATGTGGAATGCCTGCCTGGAAGATGGCATCATTGCCTCCGGAGACGAACATCCCATTTCCGTTACCCTCCAAACCGGTCAGCCGCAAACAAATGTGCTGATGCAGGTGAATGTATTCAACAGGGGGGTCAGGTGGATCAACATCAATTCCAAACTGTTTCATATCGGTGATGATGTTTTTGCATTCGCCAACTTTTCGGATGTAACGGATATGGTGCAAACCAACAAATCCTTAACGCTCGAAAAACAGCAGCGGAAGATCAGCGAAAAGAAGTTTTCGAATGTATTTAAATACTCCAGTATCGGTAAAGCCATCCTTTCTCCGGAGGGCAATATCATGGACGTAAATGACGCCTTGTGTAATATGCTGGGATACAGCAAGGAGGAACTGTTCAGCAACGGATTAAAAGAAATCTGCCATGAATCAGATTATGCTGAAAACATCTTACAAACCAAACAAATGCTCATTACAGAGCTGAAGAAAGTGGAACAGGAAATGCGCTTTATCAAAAAAGACGGAAACCTATGCTGGGCAACGGTTACCACCTCTTTGGTAAGGGACGATGCCCGCAATCCGCAATTTTTCATTTCTCAGATACAGGAAATTACAGCGCTCAAGCAACTGAATAGAAACCTCGAAACACAGAACAGGGAACTGCTGAAAACACAGATGGCGCTGGAAAAGAAAGTAAGCCAGTTGAAAGAGTTCGCAGGCATCATTACCCACGACGTTCGGGGGCCTGCACATAATATCCGCAAAATGCTGGAGATGTACGAGGTAACAGAAGACCCGGAATTAAAACAGGCATCGCTGGATTATCTGAAAAAAGTAAGCGCCGACCTCACCAATAATCTGAATGAGCTGGTACAAATCCTGCAGATCCAGATGGAAAAAGATATTCCCCACTCCGATTGCAGCTTTGAGGAAATTATCAGCAGTGTGTGTTTACAGCTACAGGAAACCATCAATCGTAAAAAAGCCGTTATTCATGCTGATCTCAAAGTGAGCAACCTGACGTACCCAAGGGTATTTCTTCAAAGCATTATTTACAATTTGCTCAGCAACAGCCTCAAATATGTTCAGCCCGATCAGCCGCCGGTCATTGAAATAAAAACGTTTAAAGATGCGGGGGGCATTTGTCTTACCGTTAAGGATTACGGGCTGGGGATAGATATGAAACGCTTCGGGCATATGTTGTTCAGGTTCCAGAAAAGCTTCCACAGCGGATTTGACAGTAAGGGAATTGGCCTGTACCTGATCAAAAACCAGATCGAGGACCAGGGTGGAACCATTTCCGCCGAAAGTGAACCCAACAAAGGGATCACTTTTACCGTTCGCTTTTAATAAAAACCCCCTATTTTTGCCGCCTTAACAGCGGATGTGGCGAAATTGGCAGACGCACTAGACTTAGGATCTAGCGCCGCGAGGCGTGTGGGTTCGACCCCCTCCATCCGCACACTGATGATCAATCAGTTAGAAAGGTTCGCTTCGAGCGGACCTTTCTCTTTTTCAAAATTTGCAAATAAGCAGTTCGAAACTGGCTTTAATCCACTTCAATTTTTCCTCTTTTACGAGAGAAAAAAGCTTACTTAGATGGCGGAATAGTTAAGTAAGATAAAATAAGGCAAACTAAGATAAGTTCGGTGCTACACCTGAAATCTGGTTACTGAATATCTGTCTTGACTATTCATAATTGTTCGCAGCATTGATGAAAGTCTCTTTCATCTTTTCTTTCAATGAAGCTGGCTTAAGTACCGTCAGATCTTCCCCATAACCCAACAGAACAGATCGGAGTTCATAATTGTTGATCAGATATAATCGGATAACTACATCGCCATTCTTGTACCTTCTCGTTATTTCCTGGCTATAATGAATTGGCTTGGTAAGGATATATGGTGCTTGAAGTGCTTTTACTTTTATCTCTATTATCTGTGGAACTTCGCCGATTGGTATGGTAACACCAATTACATGGTTAAAGTAAGTTTCAGGATTAAAAAAATCATTGCAGATATATTCTTGGGCAGATGCTTTAATGCTTTTTATACGATCAAGCGCCAATATAGTAAAAGTGGTTGCGTCTGCCTTTCTGCCTATCACAAACCATCGATTTCGATATTCCTTTAGCAGATAGGGACAAAAAGTATATTCTTCCGGAGTATTGTTCTTAAATGATTGATATATGATTCGAAGAACAACTTTCTCTTTTATGGCTGTAAAAAGATCATCGATAAAATCTATTCCTAAAGTGGAAGCGTTCTTTTCAAATTGGATGATTGATGGCCCACCTGCTACATTTGTATTTACAGCATTTTGTAGTTTGTTGACAATGTCTTCTACATCCTGAAGGATTTTGAAATCGTTTACTTGCCGCAACATATTAATGGCATCCCTTAAGAACTCAACTTCCTCGTCTTTAATAGGCAGGTTCTTTATTGAATAGTTGGCATCGGCATAAAAGAAGTAGGTTGCCTTGCCAATTTTCTTTTTCCCAATTGGAGCCTGCTTTTCTTCAATAAGGTATTTTAGGTCAGCTTGAATGGTTCTTCTGCTGGCGTTTGTATGGTAACGCTCCTGTAGCCTCTCATTGACCTTATCAATCAGATCCTGGAGTGACCAGTTTCGATACTTATTTCTAAGGCATTCATCCAGGATCTCAAGCCGGTAGGAAAAATCTTTGTTTTCTGGCATCGCGGTTAGTTGTCGTTGAAATTAATAAGTATTTCCGGTAAATAACGCTCAACATGCAAATAGGCTGCATTCAGGGATTTTAGTTTTGATCCTTATTAGTAATATGTTTCTAACTCTTTGTCGCTAATTCTATTATGGCAGAATGGAACTCCTGCGTATTCGGGTTCCGGAGAGATATAGTTTCCACTCTCATCGCTGGAAACTGCTTAAACCATTTTGTTATGCCAATAGGTACAACAGCCAAGACAGGTGAGAACTGTCCCGAAAGTGGTGTTTGGGAGGTTGTAGGAACGCCTTCTACAACTGCTCCGATTGCCAGAGGCAATCGCATGCCGCCTTATGGCGGAAAAGCCGTTACCTGGAAACTCATCAGGTTGGCTTAATCTTAGAGCTGCTCCTTGATCACAGGGAGCAGCTTTTGTGTTTAAAGTATTACCTCGGAGTCTTACCAAATATAAACGATATTTATTATCTTTAGCAGGGACTCCCTCAGAAAAGCCCTGTTTAATCCTCTATCTGTTTTCACGAATCACTGCAGCAATGGATTATATTGAAACCGTGTAAACAAAACCAAAAATGGACGCAAATACACTGCACAGGTAGATTAGAATATTGTGTCAAACTAATTCTAGGTGTTTATGAGTCTTTTTTACAAAATGCTTACCGACAGTGGGGCCCTTAAACATAATGGCCAGTCTTTGTGGAAATACCACATGGATGAAGTAGGCTTTTCCCAATTAAAAAAGCACTTAATTGAAACTAAAAGCCTTAATAATATTGATCCCAGAGATTGTACGCTCTATTATGCTGAGTGGTGGAAAAGGTGTTATAATGGAGGTTTCCCTTCTAAGAGAGATGTGTTCAGTTCCATTTCCAACAACCATTTTTTTAATGAAGATGAATTTTATAAGTATGCGAGGAAAGGTGCCACTCTTTTAGGCATACCTTGGATTAGGAGTCAAAATACTTTATATTTCAAAACAATGCTTTTACAGGGTGGTTTACCCATTAAGCATATAGCAAACTATAAAGGAGCATATAAAAAATTCCTTTTAGAAATACTAATCCTGAATCCTAAAACAATAGATGATTTTGCCTTTGATTCAAAAATAACCTCACTATTGCCCTTATCAAGCCGCAACGATGAGATTTATGAATGTTGCTTGAGTGTTGTAAGAGCCATAATTAATGAAGACAGCAGTTATCTTTTTCTTCTTGATAACAACGAAGAACTAAAGGAAATTAGCAATGAACTTAGAGTAAAAAAACAAAGCTTACATTTTAATCGTAAGAAAACTAAATTCAAAACAAACTGGGTATTTGAGCCGGGTAAAGAAAAGATTCGCCTGTATTTAGGTATAGCAGAAAATTTGGATGCGATGGATTTCGAAATGTTTTTTTCCAAACATGAGTCAGACATTCAGCTGGATTACGAGTATAAGCTATTTTTTAACGATCTGGTCCTTTGCAAGTTCATCAAAAGGGCAAATAATACATTCAGGACGTCATGGATAAATCAGGGCGAAATTCTTTGGGATGAAACAAAGCAATTTCCTGAACTAAGGCTTCATAGTTGTACCGGGATTCAATATGACTGTAAACACCTAATCAGTCATTTGCCTAGCTTAGACAAACCAACATTGTGGACCAAATATTCTGAAATGCAATGGCTGCTTGAAAAAGGCTGCCACACTAGTCATGGAGAAGCCAATGTCCTATATCCCAGTAACTATCATGTAGCAAGTCAAAATTCAAATACGGATATCACAATTTGTGGAAAACTCCTACAATGGGTTCCATTCAATGATTCAATAGTATTGTTAAGCGCAACAGATAGCTATAATTTTAAAACCAATTGCTCAAAAATCGACTGGCAAATTGCTGATGAAAAACCAAAATGGATGTTAAGAACCAACTTACCAGTTGTAAGAAGAAGGCCATCGGTATTTGTATATGATGAAAATAACAACTTAATTCACAACCCTTCAATCAAATGGCGGCAAAATAAAATCAATTTGTGGAACGATTGGACCGGTTCAATTCCAGAAGGCTTAGTTGAAATACAAATTCAAGTTGGGAATATATTAGAAACGGATGAAATTTTCAATATTGGTGCATTAGAACTATCTGTCAACTCAACCAATCTGCATCAAGCAGAAGTAGTGTTATCAAACAACTCCTTTTTCTGCTATATCAATGAAAGTCCATTGGTCGAAATCGAGAAGGTCAATACCACTAAAATAAAATTTCGTTTGAAAAATAAGACAAGTATTCCTTCTTCAATCCAAGCTAGCATAAAAGTCAGCACGCAAAGTAAATCTTTACATTTTGAAATATTGCCGCCGTTCAAAGGAGTTGAAATTCTTGACAACAATCAAAACATTGTGGCGGATAATGTGAGTTTCAACCTCAATAATTTACAGGGCTATCGCCTAATGTCTAACCAGAGTAATCTTGTTGTGAATATGCATAATACTCGAATAAAGGGTATCATCATTTCTGAAAAATTGGTTGACAATTTTATTTCGTTAAGAGCATTTGAAGATAAGATAAATCAACTCTATCGCCTTTCTGATACAATGGACAATGAAGCAGAAATTGTGTTAGAAATAGTTGAAGAACGCAATCAAAGGCAAACCAGACTTAAACAATTCAAAATCAAAAGATATAATCAGCAGATTGATTGGAGTTTAGACAAACAAAACAATCTTGTAATTACAACAAAAAATACCGGAATTGAATTGTACGGCATTCCGTTAGATTGCCCAAATGCCCAACTAAATCTCTACGACTTGGAAAGCAAGGATGGTTGCTGCTTCTTGAAAAATGATAATGGGCTTGAAAATTTTATTATTTTCAGCGGCAAAGAATCAAGTGATAAAGTACAGCCGGCTTTTATTTCCCTCAATCCCAATAGCGAGTTAACCTCGCCAGAGGATAGAATCGAGAGAGTAATTATACTTAAAAACAACCTCTTAACCGCCAAACACGAAGATGATATTTGGCAAAGGTTATTGAGTTACTATAAGATTTGCCAGAATCACGATCTACAATATTCTACTTTTGATATTTTGAGGACTTTGGGGTTTTCGTCTGAATTAGCGGCAAAAGCTTTTGTGTTTTTCCTATGTTACAATGATACACAATATTTTGCCGAAGATGCTTCTACAAAAATGGAGCATGACCTGGGTTTTTCTTTTCATTGGATCAATAAAAACCATTGGAAAAATGCTATGGAATGGATGCACTGCATTTCAGATCCTCGGTTAGTTGCATTAGTAGTTTCAGGCATAAAGTCCTATTTTGATAGTCTGCATCCAATGAATCATTTTGGAACGATTTCAAATTATGTATTACAAGATATTAACCCTCCTATACAAAATGGATTTCATGTCAATGGAAAAATTTCTGAATTAAGATCATTCCTAGGAGACAAGGTATTAAGCCAATTACCACAAAAATGTCCGATTATACCAGAATCATTTAAAGACATCATTCCTGTAAATGACACAACATACAATGTGAAACTTTTACTCAAATCCCCAATATCGGTTGCCTTGTCAATTGCTGGCAAAGATGAAAACTTATGGAGCAAAGAAAATGAATACATCCGTCGTAGTGTTAGATATAGTCAGCAGTTGAGTCCAGAATGGTATGGAGAAGCCATCAACTATTGTTTAACTAAAATATAAACCCATTCAATGAATTTTAGAAACCTGTATTACAAAACTCAAAACCGTCTGAAAGATTCTGTACTGTCTCTTTGGGCAACCGGTGATGCAGCAATGCAGCAATATTTTTCTGAAATCCTGAACAAAGAAAAACTGATGGCGGAACCAGTCTTTCAAACTGCGTTTCCTTGGGAATCTACTAACGCCTCTTTCGCTGAAACAAATCAACTTTTCAACGATGACTTTATAAAAGCATTAGATGCAGTTCCTTTAAGAGAATATCGTTTCCCTTCCGATCGTAAACCATACAAACATCAGTTTCAAAGTTGGGATACATTGATTAACCAAAATAAATCCATCGCCGTTACAACCGGCACTGGCTCAGGTAAAACCGAATGTTTCATGCTGCCTGTTTTGTATGATATTTATAAAAATTGCTCAACTACGAATGGTGTTAATGCAATTTTTTTATACCCGTTGAATGCATTAATCGGAAGCCAAAAGAAAAGAATTGGCGCCTGGTGTAAAGCTTTGGGTGGCATTAATTATGCTGTGTATAATGGGAATACACAAGAGTCTGCTCCTGCAAACGACAAAAAAAACAAACTACCTGAATTGATTTCCCGAGATCAAATCAGAAAAACACCTCCGCAAATATTGTTCACAAACCCTTCCATGCTTGAATACGTATTGGTTCGAAACAAAGATGTCGATTTACTCAATAATTCTGCTGGTACGCTTCGCTGGATATTGCTGGATGAAGCACATACTTTAAAGGGTTCATCGGCGGCTGAAATGGCCTTACTCATACGAAGAATTGTTGATGCTTTTAAAGTCGATGTGAATAAGCTAAGATTTGCCATTACTTCTGCTACCGTAGGCACAAGCGAAGGAAATGAAAATCGGTTGAAAACTTTTATGGCTAACCTTTGTGGCATTTCGGAGAGTAGTATTACAGTAATTACAGGTAGTAGGATATTAACTCCGGAATTACAAAACCCAATCGAATCTGTGCACAATTTTTCAGATATACTGAATAGTAAGAAGCCACAATGTTTTGCAGAAGTTCACAAACTGAGAAAAGACATTCTGAGTAAACCAGCATTGTCTTCTTCAGAAATTGGCAACCTATTAAAAACTTCTGATCTTGATCAACAGCTGCAATTATTGGATCACCTCAGCGAAACAAGAATAGATGGTCACTCTTTGTTGCCAGTTCGTGGCCACTTTTTTGCACGGGGAATTGGTGGTGTATATGTCTGCACTAATCCTGAGTGTGAGGAGCATAAAAATATTAAACCAGCTTTAGCACTCGGTACAATGACAACGATTGCCGGAAGTCTTTGTAAATGTGGATCAGTTATGCTAGAATTAGTGGCTTGCCGATCTTGCGGGAACCAGTTATTTGAAGGACAAATAATTCATAACAAAAAAACTGGTGATGATCGGATACAATTGGTTGCAGCTCCTTTACAAGACCCATTCGCCATTGACCCTCAAGACACAGACGAAGACGACGATAAACCAGAAATTACTAAATATTATTTTACACGCAATTTCACAAGCGTCAAATACATAAAAGAGGTAAGCTATTTTTCTATTTCGAATGAAGGAATTGTTACTAGGAATAACGGCGCATTTGTAGACGCAGGCATTGGGACTACATGCCCGCACTGTGGAGCAGAAACGTCAAATCCACTTTATTTTCGTTTGTCTTCTTCATTTATCAACCGGGTACTGGCAGATGTCTTTTTGGAGGAAACTCCGGAAGATGAGCGACAAACCAAAGAAATGCTTTGGAAAGGCCACAAATACATTTCGTTTACTGACAGCCGCCAAGGAACAGCGAAAATATCAGCGCTTATCAATCAGGACAATGAAGCCTATTGGATTCGTTCCCATGTTTATCATAAGTTATGTGAAAAAAAGAAAGAATGGAAATCACAAAATCCAGATATTCCGGAAGATCAGTTAAAATTAAGAATCGCACAACTTGAAAAGGATTTATTAACGACAACATTTCCAAGCTTGAAGAATGACATTATAAAAGATATTGAAAAATATAAAAATCTGGCAATCAATCCTGGTGTAAGGAATAATTCTATAAATCTGGATTGGTCTAGTCTAAAGCAATATTTGAATACCCAAACAGAGTTCAAAATATTATTTGATGGTAATAATCCAAACGACAGCAATCCGAATGCAAAAAGAAATTATCTAACAGCTATTTTATATGACCAATTTGCAAGGAGATTGCCTAGAGAAAGATCTTTAGAGAATTTGGGGATGGTGAGTTTGATATATCCCAAATTACAAGATGTAAGTATCCCATTAGTGGCAAAAAGTTTAAATATTACGCAACAGGAATGGCAAAGCTTATTGAAGATCGCGGCGGATTACCTTATACGTTATTCCTTTCATTTTTTTGTAGAAGATGGTATTTATCATTATACAACTAGGTTTCTACGAAGTCTGATTATTTATAATACAGAAGCAGAAGAAATTAATGCTGGCCGCTGGCCTAAACTTGAGCACAATACTATTCGAAAAAACAGATTGGCACTGTTGATTTGCGCAGGATTGGGTTTTCAAGAACGAGAGGATATTACACAAGAGATAGAAGATAATATAAATGAGTTATTGGAAGTGATTTGGCGAACATTAAAGAATAGAATCCTACGTACTGATGGAGGTGGTTATAAACTTAGCTTGGAAGAGACAACTCTCTTTGAACTTTCGGAAAATCTGTGGTTATGCCCGGTAACAAAAAGGTTAATCGATACGCAATTTAAAGGTTACTCGCCGTGGATAAAAGGGAATCTTACAAGTGATAATATACGCCACTATAAAATTGAACAATCCGTTAGGTTTCCTGATTTTTTATACCCATTCAATTTGGATGAAGAAAAAAATTTGAATTTGGAACCAACAAGGCAATGGATGAGGGAAAATACTATAGAACTGAGGAAACAAGGTGTCTGGAATAATCTTCATGAACAAGTCATTCTAAATCGACCACTCTATTTATCTGGTGAACACTCCGCTCAACAAAATGAAACCAGACTGAAAGATTTGGAAGATAAATTTGAAAGAGCGGAGATTAATATCTTAAACTGTTCTACCACTATGGAAATGGGCGTAGATATAGGAGGAATATCGGCTGTTGTGATGAACAATGTACCCCCGAGTCCCGCAAATTACCTTCAAAGGGCAGGCCGGGCAGGTCGTCGAGGTGAAGCAAAATCGCTTGCCTTCACCATTTGCTCATCCAGCCCTATTGGGTTACATACAATGGATGATCCTATGTGGGCTTTGAACCACTCTATCGCACCACCGTTTCTTTCTTTTAAAAGCGAGATCGTGGTGGAACGACACGTCAACGCGTTTTTCTTAGGAAAATTCGTACAGACCGATCCAATAAAAGGTTTGAATGTAAAGATTACCACTGACAGGTTCTTTTTTAATATGGAACAACCTATCGCGGAAATGTTTAACAATTGGCTTTTAGGAAATGACTCAAAAAACCATAAAACTACATTAGAAAAAATCACAAAAAACACCCCACTTGAGGACAAAACCTTTTCCTACTTGCTAAATAAAGTCATTTTAAATTTTCAAAAACTTGCCAATAAAACTGATGAAAAAAAGAGAGGGCTTGAAGAGAAATTAAAATTATTAGCTGCGGAATTTGGCGCAGAATCGCCTGCATACAAGGCAGTATTGTTTCAAAAAATTCAGCTTTTAGACAAAAATGCTATTGCTTATTTAGCAGGAGAAGGCTTCTTGCCGACTGCAGGTTTGCCAACGGGTATTGTGGAATTCGATACAGTTAACATAGATGACCTAAGCAAGAAAAATACAAACAAAGCAAAACCATCTTATTTTATTACAAGAGCATTATCTGAATTTGCACCGGGCAATCAAATAATAATTGATGGAAAAAGTTATACGTCCGAGGGTATCATATTACAAAATGATTGGGGCACGCAAGCAGAACGAGAAATCATTCAATCATGCGCCAATTGTGGCTATCAACGTATTATAGAAGTTGCAAAAAACGAGGATATTAATTCGGAATGTCCTCATTGCCATCATACCACTTTCAAAGGGATTAGTTTTAAAGATGCTGACCTTCAGAATAATACATTTACTGAAATGATTCAGCCAGCTGGATTTGCAGTGGATATTTACGAGCACCCAAGTAGGAAAATTAGTGCTGCATCAGGTGCTCAATATGTCGATCCGCTACTCATCAATATTAGGCCTTGGGAAAGTTTTAATACAGCATTATTTGATGCACGGGAAAGTGAGGATTATGCTGAAATTCTGTTTTATAATATTGGAAGAGGTAATGGCTATTCGGTTTGCCTGCATTGCGGCAGGACAGCAACGGAAAAAGCAAATTTGGGCACACATAAAAGGCTAAGGGGAGGTAAAAACAATGACAAAAATGCCATTTGTTCCGGAAACAACGCCTCTTATGCTGTTCGTGAAAATGTGATCCTAGGAGGAAGGTTTAAAACTGATTTTTGTGAAATCCGTTTTAAAGATGAACACAATCGTTGGTCCAATGATAATACGCTGCTATACACATTGGGTGCGGTATTATCCAAAGAACTCTCTCATTTTTTGGCTGTTGAAGAAAATGAAATCAGCTTTGGCATTAAACATTATGATCAATATTCTACAATATTTATTTTCGATACTGCAAAGGGTGGTGCTGGCTATTCCTCTCAATTCACACTGTATGCAGATAAACTTTTCAAGATAGCTACAAGGAAACTCTCTCAATGTGATTGTGACAAAGCGTGTACTAAATGTTTAATTGACCGTCAAACACAATGGCATATTGACAAGTTAGATAGGCACCAAGCATTGGAATGGCTAAATAAAGCTACAAGTGTAACAGTGCCCCCGGAATATTCAAATCTTTACCCCACTCTCAAGGTTGCAATTGGCGGGATTAAAGAAGAGATTCATAGACTTAGTTATGCAAATAAGATAACTGAAATTTGGATGTACGGTGCAGCAAATATTTCGGAATGGGCTCTGGAAGAAATGCCATTTATTAAAAAACTTCGTGACAAAATAAATTTCAATTTTGTTCTTGACGATGCTGACGCCGGTTTTAACACGCAGGATAAAATTTCATTAATTCAATCTCCTGCCTGGCCAAATATCTTGAAGAAAACATCCTCTGACAATCAATTACTAAAGACAATTTGCTTCATTCAAACTACAGATGGCGAGGTGCTTGAATATCTTACTGAAAACTTTGAAAGAACATTTAATCAACATTGGGGCAATTCAAATAGTGGATTTATTTATAAAAACTCCTTCGGAGTGCTTCAAGATTTTGATAGGCAAAATATATTGATTGATGAACAATCTGTTTTTGAAGTGAGATTGGACGAAAATAATCCAATACAATCAAATGAAATAGTCGACTTACTATTAAGTAAATTAGAAGGTAAAATTGATTTAAAAGGTCTAATGAATAATCAATCCTTCAAAGTGGAATATTACGACCGCTATCTCAAGACACCTTTTGGATGCATTTTAATGACTCAGTTTATCAATCGACTCGGCGAATTACTTTCCTTTGAAATTGATTCATTCAATTTTAAAGGTCAAGAATTTAAAGAAGATAGGCAGCCAAAGTACTTATACCATAGTTTTAACAATTCGGATGTTAGAAATGAATCGGTTATTGAATTAGCTGAACAATTGAAAATTTCAAATATTTCGGCTGCAAATGAGTACCTGCCACATTATCGATATTTCGAGTTTACGAGCAAAAATATAAAAGTGATAATAAGGCCTGATGCAGGAATTGAGCATGGCTGGTTTTGTGCTGGAGATAATAGAAGCGAAGAAATATTATTTACTGAACCTTTGGATGCTAGTAATAAAATTAAGATTTTAAAAAATACAAGAAATGACATATTGTATACAGTATCAATTGAAAAATTGTTTTTAGAAAAATAATTCCGAGTGTATTCTACTAGAATTAAAGATAATTTCAGAACAAATTCCTTGCGTCAGTATTTTTCAGTAGGATTCACTCTGTCTATAGAATTTATCCATTATACGTACTGGATTGCTATGTATGTTTCTAAGCTGTAATAAATCATCGACCAAAACTTGCCTGCACAATGACTTGTGAAGGCTCACCTGGACGAGGAGGAGCGCAAATCAGGCAATCGTAAAAATGGCAAGGGCAGCAAGCTGCTGAAGCCCTCAGCCGGCAGTATTGAAATCAATACCCCTCGTGACCGGCTGGGCAGTTTTGAACCGGAGATGGTCAAGAAACGGGAGACCATCATGGCTCAAAGCCTGGAAGACAAAATCATTGGTCTATATGGCTTGGGGATGAGCCTGCGTGATATCAGCAGCCATATCAAAGAGACCTACGATACAGAGATCTCTGCTGCCACCCTAAGCACTATTACAGACAAGGTTATCCCATTGGTAAAAGAATGGCAGCAGCGGCCCTTAGAAAGCCTGTATTGCATTGTATGGCTGGATGCCATGTATTACAAAGTAAAAGAAGAAGGCCGGACCCAAACGCGCTGCGTGTACAATATACTGGGTATTAATAAGGAAGGCCGTAAAGATGTGTTGGGTATGTATGTATCACAGAGCGAGGGTGCTAATTTTTGGCTGAGCGTTATTACGGACCTGAAGCAAAGAGGTGTGGAAGACATACTGATTGCCTGCATAGATAACCTGAAGGGCTTTGATGAAGCGATCCGGACGGTCTATCCCCAGACAGAGGTGCAGACCTGCGTGGTACATCAGATAAGAAACTCAATCAAGTATGTTGCCAGCAAGGATCAGAAAGCGTTTATGATGGATCTGAAACCAGTTTACCGAGCAGACAATGAAAGTCAGGCACTCAGTGAATTAGAGACCCTGAAAGAGAAATGGGGTAAGAAATACCCGATGGTGATCAGTTCCTGGGAGAATAACTGGCCTAAGCTCAGTACCTATTTTAAGTACCCTGCGGATATCCGTAAACTGATCTATACCACCAACACCATTGAAGGCTATCATCGTCAGATCAGGAAAGTGACGAAAACCAAAGGAGTGTTCACCAGCGATATGGCCCTGCTTAAATTGATCTACGGCCACTGAACATATCCAGCAAAAGTGGACGATGCCATTGAATAATTGGGGCATCACAGCATCACAACTTAAAATTATATTTGCTGACAGAATGAAAACAGATCTCTGACAGTTCACCGTAAAAAAGAGGCGGTGCCTTGCTCTGGGATGGGAGCCGACCCCGCCTCTTTAGATTATAATGTATTTCATAAAAGCCGATTGATAGCATATACAATTATGCATAATCATTAAAAGGAAAGTTTGCAAATCACTTCATCTACTAACGATATACGAACTCGTGCTAACAATGCAGCTGCATTGCTAGATATCTTCAACAAGGCCATTCGTGACAATGCACTTCCATACTGAGATTACTTCTTCTTTAGTATACCGTTCCTTTGCATCGGACCACTCATAGAAAAGCTTTAGCAATGTTTCCAACAAGATCACCTCGTTCTTGCTCTTAAGTTCAAGTCTGCATGCGACCAGTGTGGCAGCTATCTCTGCTTCGTCTGTTCTTGAAGTCCTGAATAAACTGATGACCTTTGCGATCGAAGCGGCGTCATTCTTAAAATAGGACTGAAAGTAAGGTTTGAATTTTTCTACATTTTCAAGTGGTCTGTATTCTGTTTTGTAGATTTTGTTCTTGAAAATCTTTTCTACCTTGAACCACTTATGACTGTTGAATTCCTTTTCGATGGTGTGCATGAATTTATGATCGAAAGGACCTGCAGCAAATTTACGATAGCGTTCTTGTACCTTCATTTCAACAGCGTATTCACACAGGTAGACAAGCTTCTGAAACTTTACGCGACCAAATGTCCGCTCTGCATGCAATTCATTGGCGATTTCAGCCGCAAGTACAACACGTTTGAAGTATAAGCTCTTCCTTTCCTGCTTTAATTCTTTTTCATATACTTCGAGCAGCTCGCGCTCTTCCAGTTCGCGAATATTATTCGGTGATATGAAGCCCGCAAGCATCAAGCCTTTTTCAAAGTCCTCCATTGAAAAGGCGCCCATCTTATTGTTGGTTGATTTCATTGATCGCCTTTTTAATTTTTTCGATTCCACGTTCGCGGATCTTCCGGATACTTGATTTCTTTACGGCCAGTTTTTCAGCGAGCATATCGTTTATTTCATCCGGAAGATAACGCTGCTGCTTTTTATGTTCGAGATCGGTTATTAGAACGGTCATCTCTTTCTGATTCAGACTTTTTAGGATCTTCATCGATGTTTCCTTTTTCCACAGTAGCATCTCCACTCCTTCGGGAGGCTCAAGTGATTCTGTGAGTTCATCGAAATAACTTCTACCCACATAGGGTTCCTGTGCTTTCTTTTCTTTGTTATGCCAGTCAGTAAACAGGTTACGAACAATCCTAAAGAGATAGACGAGGATGCCTTTGTGAGGCGAAGATACCTTGATATGAGTTTCCTTAAAGGATTTGTACCTGCGGAGTTTTTCAAAGACCTCATTAGCGACCTGTTGTCCGACATGAGGGTCCAGTTTGCGGTTATTGCATATACGTATGCATTCTTCTTTTACTTCCTTATGAAATCTGTTAACGAATTCCGTGTACAGGAGATCATCATCCTGCTCAGAGCACAATGCTGTGAGTAACTCGAGGTCAGTTAGCGGCCAATTTCGGTCCAAGGCTATGTATTCAATGATTATATACTGTGAAGCGTGACATAGAGGGGAGAAAAATTGTCTGTCACGCTTTGTGGTAGAACCATTGACAAGGTACGTGTAATTTCATTACATAGCCAAGAGAAATCCGTAACTACTAAAATATCAATAACTTATGGCAGAGAATGTAAAAAAACTGGTAACCATCATTGTGAATGGCACACCGCACAAGACCGAAAAAGACGAGATCAGTTACACTGAAGTGGTAACATTCGCCTTCCCAGACTACCCGCACCACCCGGAACGCACTTATGCTGTCACCTACGAACGCGGCAATGGCAACAAACCCACCGGTATCCTCTCACCTGGTGAATCAGTTAAAGTAAAAGAAGGAATGGTATTCTATGTTAAGCACACTGGTCAGTCATAACGAAGATATCAGGCGTTTGGTAGAAAAGGGCTATGCGGTCTCGATCGACAATAATTATCTTGTCGTAAGGGACATTCCATACCTGGACAAGAATAAAACGCTGCGCTACGGCGCGTTTGTCACCAAGATGGTCGTCATCGACCAAAAGCACGTGCAGATAGAGGATCACCAGGTCTTCTTCTGCGGCGCGCACCCATGTCAACTTGATGGCAAGCCTATCGCCAACTTAGGCGGTGGGCCTACCGCCCTTGCGCTTAATTCCCCCGACCTAAAGGTCGAGCGTTCCTTCTCGAACAAACCGCCAAACGGCTTCCCCGATTTCTTCGAGAAGATTGAAAGTTATACCAACATCATCGGCGGCCCTGCGATGAGTGTGCACAACGTTACCCAGCTAACATTCCGGACGCAGGAAGAACAGGGAAATTCCGTGTTCAAGATCAGGGATTCACTTACCTCCAGGGCAGAAATCGGCGATCTCAATACAGTTTTCAAAGATGATATCATAGCCATCATTGGTCTCGGCGGAACCGGCTCCTATGTCCTCGACTTCCTAGCAAAAACACCTGTAAAGGAAATCCGTGGATTCGACGGAGACTGGTTTCACGCTCATAACGCATTCCGCTCCCCAGGTTGGCACGGTATGGAGAATCTTGGCAAAAAAAAGGCCGAAGTATACGGATCAATCTACGAATCCTTCCGCAAAGGCCTCACCATAAAGACCCAGTACATACGGGCCGACTCCATCGAAGACATGGAAGGCGTTACCTTTGCATTTGTTTGTGTTGACAAAGGCGAAGCAAGATCAGGCATCATCCAACTGCTAAATAGAATGAACATCCCCTACCTTGATCTGGGCATGGGACTCGACCGCGACAAAGGTCCGATCAGCGGCATCCTAAGGACTACTTACGTTGAACCCGACAATGCAGAAAAGATACTTGAAAAAAAATGGATCCCACTCACTGATCCTGCTGACGACATTTATCACAACAATATTCAGATCGGGGAGCTGAATGCTTTGAATGCATGCCTGGCCGTGATCAGGTTCAAGAAGCTCCGCGGTTTCTACAACGACCATGCCCCGTTCTCTCAATTGCTTTTCACGCTAGATAACCTGACCAACCTTACCGAACCATGAGTAAACTACAATTACTGCATGTTGAATTCTTACCCACTGACCTTGTTGAGGATATCCTCTACGTCTCCAAGAAGTACAAGGTCGCTGGTCATCTATGTCCATGCGGTTGTCGAAGTAAAATCATTACTCCGCTTGGTCACACTGAATGGAAATACAAAGAAAGAAATGGGCTTCCCACACTTTACCCTTCCGTCGGCAACTGGCAGTTACCATGCCGTTCGCATTACTGGATAACCGATGGTGAAGTACAGTGGTCGTACCAATGGACGCAGAAACAGATCGATGCAGGCGCTGATTCAGAGAAAGAGAGGAGAAAGGATTACTTCCAACGTCTCGATCAGAAAAAGAATCGACCGTCCATACTGGCTTCGCTATGGAGTTGGATTAAAGGCGAAGACCTATAAGTACAGCATTAAAGAAATCGAATGAACACTCAAGAATTGAACGGCAAAGTTATTGCCATGACCAACAAAGTTTATCGCGTATAAATTGCCCCTAACATCTACTTCGATGGGAATATACAGACTAATTACCTACCCGGTCAACTATACGGGATTATTCGTTACAGGGAAGACCACCAGACGCTGTATATAATATCGGATGGCAAAGCACCTGAAAATTTATTTATACGCACAGATCTTGACACTGCCAACTTCCTTGCCCAGCTTCCGATTCGCGAAATAAATGCAAAAAAATCACCGGTTTAACCAGACACCTTTCTACTTTCCAAACTGCACCTACACGTAGGCCATCAGTGTACACGCCCGTCCTTCCCGTGGAGCCTCCCACACAGCCAATTCCACCCGTCAAGCACTTTCAGTCGATCTGACTCTTCCAGTTCCAAAAAGTCAAAGTGATAATTATCACGAGGGCCCTTCAGGGCATTACTGCGAATTTCTGTAGGAAGTGCCTCCCTGAAATTATTCGGAAGTCTGCCAGACTGTTTGAAAAGATCCGACGCAATATGGTGCTCCAATGTTCTACGTGACCGCGATTCCACCGCAGCTTTTGAAATATAAAACCACCTTTCTTCTAAAATATCACAAGCGTTGAGAATAGCCACATGATAAGAGAACCCTATCCCGAAAAATGGTTTATCTGTTGACTTTCAATACGTTGAGGTAATTGGGCCACGACTGGTGGCCCAATTACCTTCAGCATGGATACCAACTCACTCCCTTTCTGTGTGTTGTAGTATGCTTCATAAAACTGTCGCATCTTTTTAAGATTTCTATGTGAAAATACCCGTAGCCCCGGTAATTCCCTTTGGAGATCATCAGCCAATTTCACCAAGACACTTGCGCCCCATTTATGGGCAGCCACCTCCTCTGATAAACGCATCCCTATGCGCAGGTAAAGCAATAGCTGCTCCTGATTAACTAACCTCGCCGCAGTGTATCGACTCTCAGTTATGCTTTGTTTCAATTCTTTCATAAATCCCAGGTATTCACGATTCATATCGCACCTCCTTTCATATAAACGACCTTTGCAGTTTTACTTTCGGGTTGATTCTTAAATGCGCTTAGGCTGCCCGCAAACTCCTTTTTTACTTCGATTTCAAAACTGTCCAGATAATTCTCAGTAGTTGCTTTGTCAGTATGTTCCAAAGCCTCCTGTATAAATTCTGTACTGGCTCCCGAACGCTTCAACTGGGTTGAAAAACTATGTCTTGAAACAATGGTAGTAAGCTTGCGGCTGATTCCTAACAGATTACCTATCCTGGTAATCCTGCTGTTAATGAATTTGACAAATGAACGGATAGTATAATGACGATCATAAGCTGACATGCCCGGCTCTAATATGGGGAATACATAATTATTGGGATCTTTATCAATATTGCTCCATCGATCCATGATAGCCCTGATCTCTTCTGAAATATATACCACGATTTCTCTGGGGTCCTCTCGCGTAGTGCGGGCTGTTTTTGCCCGGATAAATGTAAAATGATCATCCTTCAGATCCTTGAATTTCAGGTAGGCAACATCTTTGGGATTCATTCCATTGGCAAAATAACAGAACATCCAAAAATCTCTTGCCTTACTATCGTCCATATTTTCAGGCTGATAAAAATACAACCTTCCAATCTCCTCAATACCAATGGCCCGCTTCTTATTTCTTGATTTGGGTAATTGGTACTTTCTCCTGCCAAATGGATAATGTTTATCCCTTCGGATTAAACCATCCTCAATGGCTTCGTTGAAAATACATCGAAGCGGACGGAGCTGTATCCCAGCAGTACCCAAAGTCCGGCCACGTTCCAGCATCCACTTTTCAAACTGAAATAAAAACCCTGGGGTGATATCTGTAAAGAGAACATTCCCTTTGAATCTCTTGATTGATGCATAACTCGCCTGATAATTCAGTGCATTGCCAATCCTATCCTCCTGCAGCATTTTTTTATATAAGCCAAATAACTCCTCGAAATACAACCCGGCCTTGAATGATCCTCAGAAAACAAAGGAAACCGCCCGAAGTAAGGGGAGTAATCAAATTCCACAGCACTCTTCCCGACAACTTTGACTTTTAGTTTACGTGGCCGGAAATATTGATTTTCATACACGAAGTCCCTTTCAAAATCAGCGATATCAAAGGACATAATCTGCTTGGCAGCGTGCGTCGCATGTCGCTCAATTTCTCTGAGATTTTCGCCTATTGTCTGAAGGTTGCCTTTTATCTTCTTTGCTGAGAAACTCTCAAACTCCCCTTTTGAGAGATCGTAAATAGTCTGAAAGTCCCTCGTCCTCCCGCATTCAATTATGCGAAGTTTAACAGGAAACTTTTCTGTTCTCATTTTAATTCTGCGTGTATCCAGAATAATTTTAACTGTTAGGCTCATACGTACCTTTTAGCATTTTCACAAATCACTCTGGCAGATACATAGTCGACATCAGCACTGCAGATATGCAGCACTATTAATTGCTAAAATTAAGAAAATAGTTTCTTATCTAATTGTTAATCAATTACTTATCCAAGTGTAAACAAGTAGCACTAAGTAAGAATAACTGTCAATTCGACATAGTAAAGAATTGCGTGCTCATTTGCGTATATACGTTTAATGATGCAGCAATAAAGAGAAGTAAACAGAACCAATTTTTTGTACAAAGAAGTATACGTGTAGTCTTTTGTAACTAAATAAGGGGATCTAACAACAAGCAAAATTTGTTACTTGAGCCCCTTAGGATCTAGCGCCGCAAGGCGTGTGGGTTCGACCCCCTCCATCCGCACACTGATGATCAATCAGTTAGAAAGGTTCGCTTCGAGCGGACCTTTCTCTTTTTCAAAATTTGCAAATAAGCAGTTCGAAACTGGCTTTAATTCCGCTTCATTTTAAATTTTGAAGGACAAAGCAAATGGTGAATTGTAGCTAAAGAGGGTTAAGTAGCGCTAACCAGGAGTAATTTTCACATTCTCGCGCCAGACGCAAGGAAATGAAGGACGAGGTTCCCTAAAAGTCATCTCAGTTGATGAGGGACTGGCTCTCTGATATTTTACTGGAAATTAACAAAGCGCGCAAGATTCACTTGTAATTGAAATACAGCGTTTTAGGAGCTATTCTCGGCAATTATCAGCAGTTTCAGGTTTAAAAAAAGAATATTTGCATGAATTTTAAATTAAAAATCATTCATTTTACTTAATTTTACGTAGAGGAATTGGTTATGGCAAAGCTTGAAGAACTTAAAAAGCACCTGAAACCCGGTAAGGTGTATCGCCGCGAAGACCTGTCGCGGTGGACAACCTCTGTGGATCGTCACTTGCAGGAATTAGTACGGGAAGGGGAGTTGGAAAAACTCTCCCAAGGATTATACTATTTCCCAAAGCAAACCGCCTTTGGTAAGACGCCTCCTGATGAAAAAGAACTGCTGGAAGGTTTTTTGAAAAGCCGCCGCTTTCTTGTTACTTCTCCCAATCTCTATAACAGCCTTGGCGTAGGCACCACTCAATTATACAACCAAAGAAAGGTCTACAATACAAAACGGCATGGAACATTTAAATTGGGTAGTCGTGAATATTTTTTCCATTTAAAGTCTGATTTTCCTCATACCCTCAGCAAGGAGTTTCTGATGGTTGATCTGGTAAATAACCTTGATACATTAGCCGAGGATACTGAAAAAGTGTTAGAAAAAGTAGCTGAGAGAGTACCTGCACTGGACAAGAGCAAACTGAACCAGGCGGTTAAACGATATGGGAATGTAGGAACAAAGAAATTATTTGCACCACTTTTACATCCTGACCTGTAATGGCCTATCTCCACGATCACAAAGATTTTAAGTCCCTTCTGAATATTATATATTTGGCGTACTTTGATAATACTAAACTCCGCCAAATGTACCACGTTTTATAGAGATTTGGCGAACTTTAACAACACTAAACTACGCCAAATCTCTATATTTTACCCTGAATTTGACGAATACAGCTCATTACAAACGGGTCAAAACTGCCCATTGTGATAGTAAAAAGAAACAATTTAGCTATCTTCAGCAAGCTAGGCTTGCAAAAAGCAATAAACGTATTTCTATGATCAATAGAATAGAATAAAATAAATCAAATAGAGATTCGAACAGCACTTTCAGAGATGCGCCTACCTACCTCTGAACGAAGAGATTCGCGGGTGAGCAGGCCTACCTCGCGGCCAAGTAAGGTTTCCAAATAGTCAGCCAGGTCAGCAAAATTGTTGTAACTCTTGTAACCGGGAGTAAATTCTACCACGAAGTCTACATCACTGTCGACCCGAATCTGCGTGTTTTGTCGAAAAGATCCAAATAGCTCTCAGTTGTGGATTTTATGGGCAAGTAGGATCTAGCGCCGCGAGGCGTGTGGGTTCGACCCCCTCCATCCGCACACTGATAGATTTTCAATCGACTATAAGAGACTCACTTTGTGGGTCTCTTTGTTTTCTGAAGAAGAGATTATTAAAGCAAATCCGCCTGCTTCATCATACACCCTTCGCCACCGGCAACCTGAATCCAAATGTGCTTCCTTCGCCCGGCTTACTGCTCACCCAAACGCTGCCTCCCATGGCTTCTACAATTTCTTTACAGATCGCAAGCCCTATTCCGGACCCTTTCTTATCTGTTCTGCCCGGCACCTGGAAATATCGCTCGAAAATCCTGTCCAGGTACGCTAACTCAATTCCAGCCCCGTGGTCTGTAACAGAAAAACAGATCTCTCCTTCTTTTTCCGCTACATTCAATACAACGGTTCCACCTTCCGGTGAAAATTTAACCGCATTGGTAAAGAAATTATTTAAAACCCAGCCTATTTTATCCGGATCGGCCTCCGCATCCGGCAAAGCCTCCGCTACATGCTTTTCAACAGTAATATTTTTTTCTTTCATAGCAGCCGACACCGCTTCCATGGAAGCATCAATGATTGAATAAGGACTTACCGGCTGATTGATCAATTGCAGCCGCCCTGCTTCAACCTGGGACATGTTCAGTAATTCACTGAGGATACGGAGCATGCGCTGGTTGTCATTTTTCAGTTGTACGACCAACGCCTTCTGGTCGTCCGTAAGCTGCCCTACACGGGCGTCTTCCAGCAGCTTCAGGCTAAAGTCAGAAGAAGCCAGCGGCGTTTTGAGCTCATGGGATACGGCGGCAATAAAGTTTGTTTTGGCAACATCCATTTCCTTAAACGAAGTAATATTTCTGAGCACAATTACTTTACTGGCAGAATCTCCCTGCTCTATCTGAACAGTCTCCCTGGTATAAAAATTCTCCTTTCCTTCCAATACGATTTTGAACGGCGCAGTACTTTCGCTTTCGGTCAGAAATTTGAAAAGGTCATTCTGTGCACTTAATGTACTTACCTGCTTCCCTACTGTATCCTCAGACCGCAGGCCCAGCAACCGCAATGCCTGTTGGTTTGCAAATAGAACAATATTGTTTTTATCAATCCCGATGCTCGCATCTTTGAGGCTGTTAATGACAGCCTCCGCGCGTGATTTTTCAAAAATGAGCTTATTCAGGTTACTGTTTTCAAAGCCCTCCAGCCTTTCGCTCATCATATTAAAAGCTCCTGCCAGTTGACCAAATTCGTCCTGCTGTTCCAGGTGAATGCGATAGCGGTAATTCCGGGCTGATATTTCCCGGATCGCTTCCATGAGTTTTTCAATCGGGGTTACAACAACCGAAGGAAAATTAAATGCAAAGGTCAGCCCGATGATCAGACTCAACGATACGATTACCATGATAGTCGTATATGCTTCCTCCGAGAAATGCAGGGCCTCTAAATTCTTCCGGTGGATGGCCGTCATATTCAGGGAAAGTATCCGGTGAATAGCCGACTTTGCCGCAACATAATGCGCCTGCGGGTTATCCCCTTGTTTTATAGCCTCAAAAGCTATACGAACAGACCTGGTCGCATCTTTTTCACCTGGTTCCGTAATATTGTTTTCCTGCTCCCTGAGATTGTTTTCAAAACGTGCTAACACTTCTGCAGAATTACCGGGCATACTATCCAGCTCCAGGGTCATCGCTTCACAATAGCTCAATGATTCATAATTATCTTTCAGTATATTCTCCGAAGCAGCGGTAAGTTTTAACTGGTAATAAATACTCAAACCACCGGAAAGCACCAGTAGCAGTAACAGGAACAAAGTCCCCAGCCTGATTTTACTTTTAATACTGACCGTCATTATGATAAGATTACAATGTCCACTTCATTGCGAGACAACATTTTCAATAATTGATTAAATACGTTCGTTTTCAAAAAAACCTGGAACAAATTAAAATGCGGTTTTCCTATACAAACAGTGGTGATCCCCCTGGCAATAACGGTATCCATAATTACTTTTGCCACATCCTGCCCTTTTACCTGCACTATCTCTGCACCCAGTTCGGTCGCATTTTTGAAATTATTGATCAGGTGCCGCTGCACGGCAAGGGGTATTTTATCATTCGCCTCTTTCCCCTTTTGAACATACAACACAATCCACTGGCTGTTATAGTAAGATGCCAGCCTTGCCGTTTTACGAATCACCCGTTGTGCCGTTTCATGATTGGACGAAATACATGCCAGGAACCTTTCATGCCGGTAAGCATCCTTCCTGGGCTTCACCTCATAATCTACCTTCCTTTCTACCTGGCCCGCTACCTCTTTTAATGCAAGTTCGCGTAATTGTAAGATTTTCTCCGGCTGAAAAAAATTGGCCAGCGCCTGCTGAACCTTGGCCGCATCATAAATTTTACCTTCTTTAAGGCGGGTAATCAGTTCATTTGCCGTAAGATCAATATTCACCACCTCATCCGCCACCTGCAGCATTTTGTCGGGTACCCTTTCATTTACCGTAACGCCGGTTATCTTTCGAACGTCATCGTTGATACTTTCCAAATGCTGTATGTTCACCGCGCTGATTACATCTATTCCGGAATCCAGGATATCCAGTACATCCTGCCAGCGTTTTTCATGCTTACTGCCAGGTATATTCGCATGCGCAAGTTCGTCAATAATAACCACATCCGGATGCAGCAGTAAAACGGCCTGTACATCCAGTTCTTCCAGTCTTTTCCCTTTGTAAAATACTTCCCGGCGGGGGATTACAGGCAAGCCCTCCAGCAATGCTTCCGTTTCGGCACGTTGATGCGTTTCAATATATCCTATTTTAATATTAACTCCGCTATCAAGCAGCCGGCGGGCTTCCTGGAGCATCCGATAACTTTTCCCCACACCCGCACTCATGCCGATATAGATTTTCAGCTTGCCTTTTCGCTCAGCTGCAAGTTTTTCCATCCACCTATTTGCCGCTTCGTTTCCCATATCTTTTAAAAAGCAATCATGAATGCCGTAGATGCAAAGAAGTTATTGGCAACGGCCTGTGAATTATCTCTCAGGAAAATTTTATCCCTGCCGGAGAAATTGCGGGCCTCTATTCGCCATGTTGCGTTTGCATTGATATAAACGTCGAAATTGGCGGACAAGCCCCATACCTGGAATCCATTGACCGTTCCGGAAGAAATGAGTACGCCCTGTTTATCTGAATAATATTCCACCCTTGCCGCCAGGCTCGTTTTTTCCGAAGTATTCAACTTCAGTATCAGAACAGGGCTATACCATGTATTCATCCTGGCAGAACCTTTGGATGCCTGTTCCATACCGGCATCCAGCCCTACTGTTGCAGCCAGCGCCCTGTTTAACTGGAATATTCCATAGAAGTTATGAAAATAACGCATTCGTTTCAGGCTGTCCGGTTGATCGTTTCCGATGAATGTACTGCTGTTCAAAGTTACCCCCTGGTTTGGCTTCCAGGTTACCTGGGTGCCAAATGCAGGTGTAGTGTTGCCATCCGGGCGGTGAATGCGTTGCCATCCATTCAGGATCAACCCTGCAAAATACCATTTGCCGTCCGGGGTGGTATATGCCAACCTGAGCCCTGCTTCATAATAAGGAGAGTTTTCGGCCAGTAAACTCCGGGAAAGGTTCCAGCAGTCTTTGCCTGCAGCGCTTTCAAAGCCGATATGAGAGGCAAAAATGCCTGCATCTGCCCAGAGCTCGCTTTTCCGGGAAAGCTTTACGCCCGCATTGGCCTCATACAGGTTCCTGAATACGCCCTGCTCCGCTGAAAGATTTGCATTCATATAGGTTCCTGCCGCCAGCGCCAGGTTGGCCCGGACAGCTCCGTTTGCATAAGCCGCTTTCAGGTAACCCAGGTTCAGGGTAACTTCCCCCGACCTGTTGTGGCTGTATAAAAAGCCGGGCCTCAAATGATTCGCAGAACCATTAAAATCCTTTACATAATACAATTCGGCGTACCCGCTGAAACTAACCGGGTTTCCCTGAGTGGAATCCTGGGCTTTTGCCTCCATGAACACAGGCAAAAGCATTAAGAGTATATACTTTTTCATTTTTCTTTACTTAATTGATCTAAAGCAATATTTATTGTAAGAACATTGATCTTTTCGATACCGTTGATTGATTTTTCTACACTACGCTGAACAAGCAACATCACCTGTTCACGGGGTAGTTTCCGCACATCTGCTATTCTGCTAACCTGTACAATGGCCGATTTCAGAGAAATATCCGGATCCAGTCCGCTGCCGCTTGCAGTAACAAGATCTGAAGGTATCTCCCCTTTTTGAACAGTAGGGTTATGCACCACAAAACTATCAATCCTGTCCCGTACCATCTTCAGATAGTCGGGATTGGAAGGCCCTTTATTGCTTCCGGAGCTTCCTGCTGCGTTATATCCGGCTGCCGAGGGTCGCCCCTGGAAATAACGGTCCCAGGTAAAACTTTGTCCTTCCAGCAGGTACCCTGCTGTTCGCCCGTTTGCCACAACAGTCTGCCCCTCGCCCCCGGCAGGCGCTGCCTTGGCAATGAGAAAAATCAGGGTGGGGTAAGCTACCATGAATAACAAAATGCAGGCAATGGTTAAGCGTATGGCGGGAATAATATGTTGTTTCATGTTGTATAAAATTTAAGTTTAAAACCAGTTGCTCACTATTAAATCAATCAATTTGATACCGGCAAATGGCACAATGATACCGCCAAGACCATAGATCAGCAGGTTCCTTCTCAGCAGTGCACTCGCTCCGATTGGTTTATAGGAAACCCCGCGCAAAGCCAGGGGAATAAGCAACGGAATAATAATTGCGTTAAAAATTACGGCGGAAAGTATGGCGCTTTCCGGGCTGTGGAGTTGCATAATATTCATTCCCTGTAATGAGGGTAATGATGCAATAAACAATGCAGGAACAATCGCAAAATATTTAGCCACATCATTGGCAATTGAGAAAGTAGTGAGTGTGCCCCTTGTCATCAGTAACTGCTTCCCGATCTCCACTATCTCGATCAGTTTTGTCGGATCATTATCCAGGTCAACCATATTACCAGCTTCCCTGGCAGCCTGCGTTCCGCTATTCATGGCCACGCCCACATCCGCCTGGGCCAACGCCGGGGCGTCATTCGTACCATCCCCCATCATGGCCACCAGCTTTCCGGATTGTTGTTCTTTCCGGATATAATTCATTTTATCTTCCGGCTTTGCTTCTGCAATATAATCATCAACCCCGGCCTTGTTGGCTATATACTTTGCCGTTAATGGATTATCACCGGTAACCATCACCGTTTTTACGCCCATTTTTCTCAATCGTTCAAAACGTTCCCGGATGCCCGGTTTAATGATGTCCTGCAATTCAATCACCCCCAATACCTGTTCGTTTTCACTCACAACAAGCGGAGTACCACCCTCCGCTGCAATCTGCTTTACCAGGGATTCTGCCTCTTTAGGAAATGGATTTCCAGCCTTGCAAACAATATCCCTGATAGCATCCGCTGCTCCTTTCCTGATACGGGTTTGTGCAAAATCAATTCCCGAGCTCCTTGTTTCCGCCGAAAAAGGAATGAATGTTGCGTGTTGAACCTGGTGATCCGCCGGGTTCTTACCGGAAAGCTCTATAATGGATTTCCCTTCAGGTGTTTCATCGGCAAGGGATGCCTGCACAGCGGCCTTTACAAACTGCGCCTTCGTAACACCCTGTACCTCGTAAAAATGGGTGGCTTTACGGTTTCCGATCGTAATGGTACCAGTCTTATCGAGCAGGAGTGTGTCCAGGTCGCCGGCGGTCTCTACCGCTTTACCGCTCTTCGTGATTACATTCGCTCTCAGGGCCCGGTCCATTCCCGCTATACCAATTGCAGAAAGCAATCCACCGATTGTAGTCGGAATCAGGCAAACAAACAATGAAATAAACGCAGCTATTGTGATGGGGGTGTTGGCATAATCGGCAAATGGTTTTAGCGTAACACAAACAATAATGAACACAAGGGTAAACCCGGAAAGCAGAATTGTCAGTGCAATCTCATTCGGCGTTTTCTGCCTGCTTGCTCCTTCCACAAGTGCAATCATCTTATCCAGGAATGATTCGCCGGGCGCGGTGGTAACCCTTACCCTTATTCTGTCGGACAGTACTTTTGTTCCACCGGTTACAGATGATTTATCTCCACCGGCTTCCCGGATCACCGGTGCAGACTCCCCGGTAATTGCAGACTCGTCGATGGTGGCCAGCCCCTGCACGATCTCCCCGTCTATTGGAATGATATCCCCTGCTTCACATAGAAAGAGGTCATCTTTCCGGAGTTGGGAGGAAGGCACCAGTTTAATTTCTTCCACAAAAATATCACCCGGGGTCTGTATGTATTTAGCAGGTGTTTCCGCTCTTGTTTTTCGCAAAGAGCTGGCCTGGGCCTTGCCTCGCGCTTCCGCAATTGCTTCCGCAAAATTGGCGAACAGTAAGGTCACCAGGAGGATTACCGTAATAATTATATTGTAAGTCAGGCTTCCCTGCGAGGTTGTTCCGCCGGCTGCAATCCAGATACAAACGGCCGTCATTACGATCGTTCCTACCCAAACCGTGAACATCACAGGGTTCCGGAACATGGCCTGGGGTTTTAGTTTGATAAATGACTGTTGAAGCGCCTCTCTGAAAAGGCTGCGGTCAAAAAATCCTTTTTTTATATTATGCTTAGACATATAATCTGTTTTATTTCATTCCAAAATATTCTGCAATAGGGCCCAGCGACAAGGCAGGGAAAAAACTCAATGCCGCTATGATAACAATGACAGCAAATACCATGATCCCAAAAGTGGCGGTATCGGTTTTGAGTGTTCCGGCGCTTTCAGGAACATATTTTTTTGCAGACAACATGCCGGCTATCGCTATCGGCCCTATAATAGGCAGGTACCTGGACAACAACATCACTATGCCGCAACTGATATTCCAGAACGGGGTATTGTCTCCCAAGCCCTCAAATCCACTGCCATTATTGGCGGATGAAGAAGTATATTCATACAACATTTCACTGAACCCGTGACTGCCGGGATTATTGAGCCAGCTTGCATATACTTCCGGGTTATGCGCATAGAGATAAGAAGACAAAGCAGTTCCCGCAAGTATCAGTAAAGGATGCAGCAAAGCGATCATTGCCGCTATCTTCATTTCCCCGGCTTCCACTTTTTTACCAAGAAACTCCGGCGTACGCCCTACCATGAGCCCGCTGATAAAAACAGCTATTATGATGAATATGTAGAAGTTGAGGAATCCCACTCCCACGCCTCCGTAAATTGCATTGATCATCATCCCCAGCATGGCAAACATCCCTGTGAGCGGGGTCAGGCTATCATGCATGGCATTAACGGAACCATTGGATGTTGCGGTTGTTGTTATGGCCCAGAAGGCAGAAGCTGCCGAACCGAACCGCACTTCCTTGCCCTCCATACTTCCCATCGGCTGGGATATTCCCATCCGGGCAATAGCCGGATTACCGGCAGATTCCTGGTAAATGGAAGGTATCAGCAATAAGAGAAACCCAACCGTCATTACACCAAATACCATCCATGCAAACCTTTTCCTTTTCAGGATATATCCAAGCGCAAAGATCATCGCGATCGGAATCAGGATAATAGCTATGTTCTCTACAATATTGGTAACATAGTTCGGGTTTTCCAACGGGTGCGCCGAATTCACGCCAAAAAAGCCCCCGCCATTGGTGCCCAGTTGCTTAATGGCTACCATTGCCGCAGCCGGCCCCCTGGATACATGCACCGTATCTCCCTGCAGCGACACAAACTGATCCTTTCCTTTGAATGTCATTGGTGTGCCGTTCACTAATAAAATGACAGCCACTGCAATAGACAAAGGAAGCAATACCCTCGTACAGCTTTTAACAAAAAAATGATAGAAATTGCCCAATTTGCCCGCAGTTCCTTCCCGCATAGCCAGGAACACTACGGCACAGGCCGCCATTCCTATTCCGGCGCTGATAAACTGAAAAAGCATCAATACCAACTGCCCCAGGTACGAAACACCGGTCTCTCCGCTGTAGTGCTGGAGGTTGGTATTGCTCACAAAACTTACGGTGGTGTTAAATGCCAGGTCTGCACTCATAGAAGGGTTGGCATCCGGGTTCAACGGCAACCAGCTCATATTCATCAGCACGAACATGGAAAAGAAAAACCACAAAAGATTGATGGTCAGCAATGCTCCCAGATGCTGTTTCCAGCTCATTTCCCTGGACGGGTCTATTCCGGAGAATTTGAATATTGCTTTATCCAACGGGTTGAACAGTCTATCTGCCCATGTCCGGTCTCCCGAGTAAATCTTACCGATGTATCGCCCAAGGGGAAGGGCCAGTAGTACGGCACCAATGAACATCATAATGATGCCTGAAATTTCCATGGTCATTGTTTAAAATTTTTCAGGTTTAACTAATACATAGCAGAGGTATACAAATACCAGTACCGCTATCACAAATAAGTAGATCATATCATTTGGTTTGTTACAGGCAGGCCAAAAAGATGCCAGCAACAAACCAAACGGGCATAAAACCTGAAAAACCTTACCGGATATGCATTATAACAGGAACAATCCCGGAACTGGTACAGGGCTGAATGAAAAAGACCCTTCCATTTTGGAAAGGTCTTTTTCATTTTGGCAGACAAATCAGATATGATACTCTTCCATCTTCCGGTACAGGGTGGTAAGGCCAATACCTAACAACTCCGCTGTTTTTGTTTTATTCCCTTTTGTATGCTCCAATACTTTCCGGATATGCATTTTTTCTACCTCCGCCAGTGATAAACCCCGGGATAAGGAATTATCCTGTTGCTGAATATCATAAGGGAGTTGAGCCGGCAATATAGCTGTATCATCGGCCAGTATAGCCGCTCTTTCCAGCACGTTTTTCAACTCCCGTATATTCCCTTTCCATTGGTTTTGTTTCAGGAGTTGCAGAGAGTCGGGGTGGAGCCTAAACAAAGCCCCCCCTTCCTTTAAGGCATATTTAGCTAAAAAATGACTGGCTAATGCAGCTATATCTTCACTTCGTTCACGTAAAGGCGGAAGGCAGATCGTAAAGCCGTTAATACGGTAATATAAATCCGCCCTAAAGCGCCCGTTTTCGATTTCCGCTTCCAGATCTCTGTTCGTAGCCGCAATAATCCGGATATCCACTTTGGTTGCTTTTTCATCACCCAGCCTGATGAATTCTCCGTTCTCCAGTACCCGAAGCAGTTTTGCCTGCAGCTCAATATTCATTTCCCCGATCTCATCGAGAAAAAGAGTTCCTTTATCTGCTAATTGAATGAGCCCTTTTTTCTCTCTGGAAGCGCCGGTATAAGCTCCTGCCTTATAACCAAACAACTCTCCTTCCAGGAGATCCCTGGTAAATGCGCTGCAGTTGATCGCTATAAATGCCTGTTCCGCTCTCTTTCCGGCGGCATGTATTGCACCGGCAAACACTTCCTTACCTGTACCGGTCTCTCCCAGAAGCAATACACTATTATCAGTTGCCGCAATCCGCCTGGCCAGGTTAATCGCATTTTTTATCAGGGGGCTATTCCCGATAATATCTTCAAATTGATATCCACCATTTTTTTTAATACGGATGGCTGCTTTTTTTTCTGCGTTAATTTTATTGGCCGCCTGGTGAAGAAGGGGGATAATACGATCATTGTCATTCCCCTTTGTAATATAATCAAAGGCTCCGTTCTTGATCGACTGCACCCCGTCTGCAATATTTCCGTATGCAGTCAATAAAATACATTCGAGCGCCGGAAATTCATGCCTGACCTGTTTTACAAAATCAACACCGCTTCCATCAGGCAGCTTAACATCGCATAATACTATATCAATGGCTTTATGCTGCAAAACAGATAAGCCTGATTTCAGTGTCCCCGCCTCCTCTACTATAAACCCCTCCAGGCCGATTAATCTTGCCAGCAGCTTACGCAAAGGCGCTTCATCATCTATAAGCAGTATATTCAATTTTTTTTCTAAAATTAAACATTCTATCCTACTAATATCCGGATTAAAAGATATTAGACAATTAAGTACATTCATGTTCAGAACCGGAAGCATCGTATGAGTAACCTGGCAGCAAAGTCAACAAAAGCAGACCGCCCTCTTCCCAAAAGCGTCCTGGCCGGGTATTCCGCCCAAAACAAGGTTACACTGGTGCGTGGAGGCAAGGATTATTTCGACCTGCTGCTAAGCATGATCAACCGGGCTGTCCATACCATTCACCTGCAAACCTATATTTATGACGACGACGAAACCGGTAAAATGGTGGCTGAAGCCTTAAAGGCTGCCGCCAAAAGAAACGTAGCTGTTTTTCTGATGGTAGACGGTTATGCTTCACAAATCCTTTCCACTGCTTTTATCCATGAGTTGAAAGCGGCAGGGATCCGCTTTCGTTTTTTTGAGCCCTTATTCAAAAGCCGGAATTTTTATTTCGGGAGAAGAATGCATCACAAAATACTGGTAACGGATGCCCGATACGCCATTACCGGCGGCAGCAATATCGCCGATCGGTACAACGACATGCCCAATAGTCCGGCCTGGCTGGATTATACAGTATATGTGGAAGGAGAAGTGGCCAGGGAACTCTGCATATTGTGCCAGCGAACCTGGAGAGGTTTTCCGACCGAAATGAATACCAGCGCCTGTGCGTTAAGCCCGGAAGTTTTTCACTTTCCGGATCAGGAAACCAGCAAAGTAAGGATGCGGCGCAACGACTGGGTAAGAAGAAAAAATGAGATCTCCAATACCTATATTGAAATGTTAGCCTATGCCCAAACGCATATCACCATCCTTTGCAGTTATTTCTTACCAGGGAGGGCCATTACCCGTTTATTAAAAAGTGCAGCAAAAAGAGGTATCGAGATCAAGGTGATCACTGCCGGCAGGTCCGATATCATGATCTCTAAACATGCAGAACGCTGGTTATACGACATGCTGCTCCGGTATAACATAAAAATATACGAATACCAGCCGGCCATCCTGCACGCTAAGCTTGCATCCTGCGACGGGGAATGGGTGACCATCGGCTCCTATAATGTAAACAATATCAGTGCCTACGCCAGCCTGGAACTGAACCTGGATATCAGGAACAACGTCTTTGCCGCCAGCGTGGAAGAAGAACTGAAGGTTCTGATTGAAAATAACTGTATTCCTATTACCGCAGAACTCCATTCCCACAAAACCAACCTGTTCATCCAGTTTTTTCGCTGGGTCTGCTACCATACCATCAGCCTCATTTTTACAATGGTTACTTTTTATTATAAAAGAATCGACCCTTCCGGTATCCGGAAAACTGATTAAATACATTTAAGCTGCCCCACGAGGTTTCGCTTCAGTTGATTTTTTTGTACCACACAAATATCTCTCAACCGTTCCAGTCCTTTTTTTTCGGTTGCCGGCAAACCCTTCAGGTGGAAAGCATTCAACAGGCGGATTTCAGTGGCCAGATCCTGGAATTCCCCCAGTTCATCCAGCAGGGAATTGAATGAATTCTGTGAAATTTCCGCCGGCAGTTTTTCTTTTTTCGCTGCAATGCCTGCTGCATCTGTTGCATTGATGTTGTAATACAGGTCTTTCAGCAGTTTCCTGATCTGGTGAATATTGGTATCGGTAAACTTCCCCAAATTTACCAGTTGTCGCACTGCATCCTGTTGTTGCTTTACATATCGGTGGAACTGCTTCTTTGAGAAAGAATCCGGAAGAGACCGCATTGTTTTTTTTACATCCGCAGCAATGATGGTTTCAGCAAATCCCGCACGCAGTTCCTTTTTAAGAAGCGCTGTTTGTTGTTTTAAATGAAGCAAGTAGGTTCCGGGGGGTCGTTGCTGACCACGGTATGCGTTTTGGAGTTGTCGCCGGTGCAATTGCAAATCCCTGATAGAACCGCAAAGGCGGTAAGTTGCTTTGAGTTGCTTCGTTACCGGCATCTGCGCAGGTGCGGCTTCCCGGCTCATTGTCATTCGCAGGAAAGCACGCAGTTTTTTATAGTTTACCCTGAACTGATGAATGGATGTTACTCCATAGCCCGGCAACAGCTGTTGGTAATAAAGCTTCAGTTCATGGTAATAACCCTTCACCACCCGCCTTATCTGCTTTTTGTTCATAGGGTAATTTGTCTTAAATTTAATACATATTATTATGATACCCTATTCTGCTGCAATTCCTGCCAGAAACCGCGTTCTGTCGGTCATCTTCAGTCAAATGGCAGATTGCTATCGCTATCTGGGGAACGAAGAACGCTTTCGGGCCATTGCCTACGATAACGTTGCCAAAACGTTGTTGAATATGAAGGAGGATATTATTGCCTACAACAATAACCTTCCCGCACTGGACAACATCAGGGGCATCGGAGAAAGCATTGCTGAAAAAATCATAGAGTTTCTGCATACCGGGCAAGTGCACACATTTGAGGAGCTCAAAAAAAAGGTTCCTTTTGAATTACTAGAGCTGATGCATGTGAACGGGATCGGTGCGGCTACACTAAGGGTACTGCACGAATCTCTCGGTATTCGCAATAAAGAGGAATTGATTACCGCATTGCAAACGCACCAGCTGGAAAAAGTAAAGGGATTTGGGCAGCAGAAAATAGAAAACCTTCAACGGGCGCTCAAGCTGTACAGGGAAAGCAAACGCATGTTGCTGAAAGATGCGCTCAAAATCGGGAATGATATTATCAACTGCATCAGAAAAATTCCGGGCGTTGAACAGGCGTCCCTTGCAGGAAGCCTGCGCAGAAAAAAAGACACCATCGGCGATATTGATATTGTCATTGAAGCTGAACCCCGAAAGCGTAAGCGGATTATTGAACAGTTCGTTAAACTACCCGCTATAAAACGGATACTGGTGAAAGGCCCCACCAAAGTAAGTGTATTGCTTCTCAAAGGAGATGTTCAGGTAGACTGCAGGCTGGTAAGCAAAGATGAATTTGGAGCGGCCCTGCTCTATTTCACCGGCAATAAAGAACATAATATCAAACTCAGGACCCTTGCAAAAGAGCGGGGATATAAGATCAATGAGTACGGAATCTTCCATCTTAAAACCCACCGGAAAATGGCGGGGGCCACAGAAGAAGACATGTATGCATTTTTACAGATGAAATTTATTCCCCCGGAGCAACGGCTCAACAAAGGGGAAATAGAACAGGCCGTGATCCGCAAATAAAATGTACTTCGCACCGGCAGCACCCATCAATTTCCCCTGACCCGTCGCATCAACGATTCTACAGTTTCCAGGTTCCATCCCCTGAATCTTCCCCGCTGTACCACCAGTTTATTGTCGTTGCGGTGATTCAGGAAAAAATGGAACACAAATCTTCCCCGCTTCGATTGCCACCCAAGCATCTGCCCAAAACGGAGGTCATTGAACACCAGCGTATCGCCCCATTTTTCCACTGTATAGAACTGTTGCGAAAAACGGATCAATTGATCTACATCCCGGTGATCATGCACTTCTTTCAGCAGGGAATCATTGCGCGAAAAAAATTCAAACTCCATTTGCTTCCCGGTATCAAATACCGAATGAAACCCTACATAATAGCCGGTATCGGTTCCTGCTACCACATACCATAACCAGTTTTGTAACGGCGCCGGCGTGCTCAGGTAACGGGTGTACGCTATCTTTTGCGCTTTAAACACCTGTTTGATCTCCTGGTCGGTCTGGTATTTATTGAACAAACAATACAGGAGATATACGGCACTCATGCCTAATCCAAACCGCCACCAGTTTTTTCGTAGCGCCGACCTTCTCCCCAGGTATATGAGTACAAGGCAGGCGACCAGCGACCAGATGGAGAACAGGGGATCTGCTACATAAATGGCATTGAAGGAAACCCGGTAATGACTGAAGGGTTCGAACCAGCCAACCCCGTAATTATTAAAGGCATCAATAAAGATATGCAGGAAGATGGCCGTACCAAAGAACCCCATCCAGGGCCAGAACCGGATATTATGCGGCCGGTGTAATTTTTCCGCCAGCATGGCTAACAAGGGCGTAAGGATAGCACAAAAAAGAAATGAGTGCGTAAAGCCCCGATGCGCCAGCAGATTAGCGGAGGTTTCCATCCAGAATGCCGAAACAAAATCTATATCCGGGATACTTTGCGCCATCGCGCCCCAGAGCATCGCTTTTTTGCCCAGTTTTTTTCCGGCAAAGGCCTCGCCCATACAGGCTCCCAGGGCTAGATGGGTGAAAGAATCCATATTTCAGCGCATTTGTTTATCCATTTCAAGGTACTTTAAAAGGTACAAAATGTTCTCCGGCGCAGTAAAAAACCCGGCATTTTAATCCCTCAACAGGGATTTCGAAATAAAAACCGGGATACTCTTTTCCATCAAAAAAGATTAGTAAAAAGCAAAATTAAGCAAAACGGTTAAAACCTTTGCTATACAAGGCTTTATAAAAAGAGTAGTCTTAGTTCGGAAGTCGGTGTCTGATAGTTTTGGAGCTTAAATTGACAAGGTTAGGTTACTAATTCGTTACCGATTGACAAAGGTAACAGTATGGCTTAACTGATTATATTTCAGTTTTTTGCACCCTTTTCTACATTCCCTTGTAACTCAATGTAATTTAATTTTAAACGTTAAACATTTGAGTTATGGAGCAGACAAAAAAATCGACGTTCAAACTGCTTTTCTATTTGAAAAAGAACGAACTGAAAAAGAACGGTAATGCGCCAATTATGGCCCGTATTACCATTGACGGAACCCCTAAAACTTTCGGAACAAAGTTAGAAATTGACCCCAATAATTGGGATTTGAAACACGGAAGAGTTCAGGGCAAAAGTGTGCAGGCATTAAGCATCAATAAAAGACTGGATAACATACGTGGGCGTATCGACAAGATTTATGAAGATATGTTGAAGCACGAGGGCTTTGCAACCGCCCAAAAAGTAAAGCTATCGTTCTTGGGTGTTGGTGTAATGGATGATGCTATCCTAAAAGTTTTCAACGACCAAAATGAGGATTTTAAAAAATTGGTCGAAAAGGAAGAACGCTCACAAAGCACCTACAACAAGTATTTCACGGTTTACAATCATCTTACCACCTTTATAAAAGAACGCTATCATCGTGATGATATGGCTTTCCGGGAATTGACTGGCGATTTTATCCGGGAGTTTGATTTTTACCTCCGGTACAACTTACAGTCTTCGCATAATACGGTTTGGGTGTACACGATGCCCGTATTAAGTCTGGTGGAACTGGCTATTAAAAAAGGCTTGATACGTGATAATCCGTTTCAGGATTACGAAATCAGTATGGAGGAAACCGACCGGGGTTATATCCTTAAAGAAGATGTAGAAAAGCTGATGATGTGCGTACCGTCCCATCCACGGTATGAACTGGTAAAAGACCTGTTTATTTTCAGTTGCTTTACCGGACTTGCTTATGCGGATATTAAGAAACTGACAAGGAACAATATTCAATCATTCTTTGACGGTCATCAATGGATTATCAGCAGGAGAAAAAAGTCAGATATTGCTTCTAATGTTAGGTTAATGGAAATCCCTAAGTGTATCATTGAGAAGTATCAGGGTACGACAAGGAATGAATTTATCTTTCCGGTTCCGACCAACGCCACCTGCAATACTCACATAGGTAAATTGGTTGAAAAGGCAGAAATTATTACCGAGCAAAAAGTAACCTTTCACACGGCAAGGCATACTTTCGGAACAATGTTTTTGACCGAGGGCGTACCGCTTGAAAGCCTTAGCAAAATGATGGGGCATAAAAACATTTCCACCACACAGATTTACGCTAAAATCACAAGCCAAAAAATCAGTAAGGATATGGATTTGGTTACGCCGAAATTCAAGGCTATGGAAGAAGCATTTATGATGGTAATCTAATCAGTTTCTATTTAATCACAATGAGCAGAATTTAACGGTTCTGCTTTTTTTATACCCATACTTCTTGTGTAGGTAAAGCACATTTACTTTCCCACTACCCAGTCCAACGCTGTAAAAGAGCTTATACCTACTTGCTAAATAGAAAATTGAAAAGCGAAGCCCTTATCTAACGCCCCTTGCTATTCCGTTTTTCAAATCTCTATTACAGGCTATGATAGCCTGGTCATTAATGCCATAAAAATTTAGAACAGAAAATTTCCACAATCAACCGGTAAAAAGGCAGCTAAGTTATAGCGGGCAGCCATCCCACACGCCCAACCAAAAGACTACGGCATAATGGCAAGGCAAAATGTTGGCTTCGCCGAGCTGCTGTGTGTTTCCTTGCCACCCTCCGGGACTTATTCCGTTTCCTTTTGGTTTTCCGCTTAGCCCGCTTGGATTATCTGCTTTCTTTTTTCCGGTTTTTCTTTTGGAAAAATTTATGCGAAGCGAAGCGGAGCAAACCACAACAGGAAGCGGGAAACGAGGAAAGCGAGTGAGTAAATAACATTTTTCAAACATCAAAATTTTAGCATTATGGCACACAACATCAATTTCAACGAGCAAACAGGACGTCATTCATTCTTCAGCGTTCAACAAAAAGCGTGGCACGGTTTGGGGCAAATCGTAGAGCAGTACCCAACAAGCGAGGAAGCAATAGTACACGCAGGTTTAGATTACGAGGTTATCAAATCCCCACTGTTTACACAGGGCAGAACAATGAGCATAGGCGACAGCGGAGAACTGATTGAAGCCAACGACATCTTAGTACCTAACAGTTTCGCCACACTTCGCACCGACACCAATACACCGTTAGGCGTAGTAGGCAAAGACTACCATATCGTACAAAACCGTGAGGCATTTAATTTCTTTGATGCTATTGTAGGTGGAGGCGAGGGAATATTGTACGAAACCGCAGGGGCATTGGGCAACGGGGAACGCATTTTTATCACTGCCAAGCTACCCGACTATATCCGTGTAGGTAACGGCGACGACGTAACAGAAAATTACATTTTCTTAACCACAAGCCACGACGGTAGCGGAAGTATTACCGCAGCATTTACCCCTATCCGTATCGTATGCCAAAACACCCTTAACGCTTCATTGCGGAGTATGACCAACGTAGTGCGTATCAAACACACGTCAGGAGCAAAACAACGCCTTGAAAACGCTCACAAGGTTATGGGACTTGCCAACACCCTAAGCACACAGTTAGAGAACATTTTTAATGACTGGGCTAAAGTAAGGGTAACAGACCGAGAAGTAAGAAAGCTAATCCAGTTGGCACTTTGCCCGAACAAAGAAACGTTTAACCTGCTCAAAAAAGGTGCGGAAGATGAAGTTTCCACCGTGTTCAAAAACACCGTAGATGATGCCTTTGAATACGCTATGATAAGCGACACCCAACAAATGGCAACTACCAAAGGCACATTATTCGGGACTTACAATGCCGTTACAGGTTACTTTCAGAATGTACGCAATTACAGGGATGGCGAAGCCAAACTACAATCCATTGTAATGGGCGGTACAGCACAGCTAAAGACACAAAAAGCCTTTGAACTGTGTACAGACTTTGCCTATTCAGGAGCAGAGATTTTCAACTTCAATTAATCATCAAAGGCGACTGCCTGCAAAGGTGGTCGCCTACTAAAAATAAAAGATATGAAAGCATTAGATAAAATGGACAACCTCGATAAAGCGGGCTTGTTGTGCAAACTTTTTCCCGCAGAACTGGAGAACCTGCAAAACGCTATAAAAACGCAATGCGACTACTTCCTGCAAAATGAAACAGCATTCCGTGAGGGTTGGTATCAAAAGGGATTTTTCACCGCTGAATTTTGGTACAGGCTTGTGCAGAATGCACAAAAAGGAACAGCCCAAAATGAACCTCTTTGGAAACGCCCGAACTGGTTTACAGACCATTTTTTTGACGGACACAATTCAATTTTCGCTATTCACTGCCTGATTGAATATACAGAAGATGCACAATGCGACCCGCAATTAAAACAGGCGATACACCTGCTTTTCGGGAGCGACAAATTTTTACAGATAACCTTAAACGATAAATAATTATGGCTAATTGGTGCAACAATTGGGTTATTTTTGAGGGAACACCCGAAGCAATCGAACAGATAACACAGCTATTCAAATCAATGGCTGAACAGGAACATAAAGACGACTGCGGGCAATTACCCGATTTCGTACAGGACACGCACGGAGATTATTTCTACAATATCAGTCAGGATAATGAAAGTGCGGGCGTGTTTCAGTATGAAACAAAATGGTCGCCAAACACGGAAGCGGTAAAGCAGATAGCCGAACATTTCAAAGTGAATTTCACACAGGACTATGAGGAATTAGGATGCTTAGTATATGGTCAGGCAATATTTGAAAACGGCATACTAAACGACACCTGCTTAGATAGCCAGGACTTTGACAGTTACGAATTAGACGAGGAAACAGATACCTACCATTTTGAGGGCAAGGAGTATGACAGCGAGTGGGAAATTCTCGACACATTGTTAGAGCGTAAAATGGCTAATGCTAAAATTCAGCACAATGAAAATTAGAGATAAAAACGGGAACTGGATTGAGGTTACTGACCTTAAAAAAGCTATTCAACAAACTGGGTGGTATAAAGAATATACGCATAATCCACCTGTGAAAAGCGACAAGGAAAGGCAGGCATATTGGACAGATATGCACAAGAAATTAATAGCTTTAAGAGAACAGTTAAACAAGCCGAAAAATTAAAACACAGTACGACCCAAAAAGTCGGGCGGCAAAAAGACAGATCCTCCCGATGGTCGGGCAGTCTTTTTGCTTTAAATGGGAGCAATCCCCTTTAGTAAAATGCACCACTACACAATTCCTTTTTCTTCTCCATTTTACCAAACAGGTTGCAGCGTTATTGTTTGGGATATTCATTATCCCAATGATTGGTTAATAATAATAATAATAATAATAACTTCCTTTCTTAATCAGCGAACAAAGAAAAGACACTGACTAATTGATTTTGAATTTTCATAAATCTGGGTTAATGCACTTTTTTAAATTTGCTAAATTTGTTTTATAGCAAAAACTGCAAATTAATATATGGGAGGAGTTAAACAGAGATGGCTTGAATTAGAAAGTAGAAATTTAAGCAATATTCCAGATAAGAATATTTGTATCAAACATTTTGATGATAAAAGCATTAATCGCTTTATTAGGCAAAACTATCACGATGGTTATTGTGATTATTGCGCTAAGGAACTAAAAGTAGTTTCTCTTGAAGATTTAATGGAATTTATTATGGATGGTATTTCAAATTTCTATGAAGATGCCGCCAACTTTATGAGTTACAATTCAAGAGAGGGAGGTTATCTTGGAGAAATCTATACCCCTGACGAACTTATACAAGAACACATAGAGTTAAATGCTGAACCTTTTGAGGTTATTGAAGATATTGTTAATTCAATTGAAGATATTGCTTGGGCTCAACCTGACCTGTATTACGACAATATTAAAGATGATTTAGAATTTCAGTGGAATTACTTTAAAGAAATCATCAAACATAAATCCCGCTACCTTTTTTCATCAGCAGACAGCAGCCTTCCTAAAGCCTTGCAAATACTACAAGAGGTTGGTAAACTTATATCAAAATTAAATATAATCAGGATTATCCCGGCAGGAACAAAACTTTATCGTTGTAGACAACACGACTTCAAAACAAAAATTATAGATTTTAACGAAATCACTGCTCCCCCTAACAAAAAAGCAATTTATCCAAATAGGTTTAGCCCTTCAGGAATATCAATGTTTTATTCCGCTTTTGATGATGATACAGCAATTTTAGAAACAATAAGCAGGACAGATAAATACAAAAGGTATATAACAATTGCGGAATTTGAAACCTTAGAAAATCAGGTTGTTGTTGATTTTAATAAGCTCCCAAAAATTCCAAGTATTTTCGGCATTAAGGACAAGAAACGATATTACCTTATTTTATTTCTATACTCATTTGTAAGGGATATAACGCAACAAATTATTAAGGATGGTAAAGAACATACCGAATACGTTCCAACTCAAGTTGTGACTGAATTTTTAAGGTATCCATTCAATAAAAATAGGAAGAATAAAATATCGGGGATTATTTATCCCTCATCGCAAAATAGAAATCATCAATCGGCAGTGTTTTTTTGGGATGACGAACTAAGTAGAGAAAAAGTAAAATTGAACACCTTAAAAAGAAAGAAAATTATTTAATGAAAATTGACAGTGAACATATTGTAAAGCAATCTGAAGAGTTTGCATTGAATATAGCCAAGCAAATTTCAAAAATAACAGTTAGACCGTTCTGTGAAATTTCCTTTCATTCATCGGAATATAGGGATAGGAAAACGCTCTCAAATTATCTGCATAAAATTCCTAAAAGCGACAATCCACTCATTTATATTATTCAGATTAAATCCCCGAAAATTTTAAGCACGCTGATTGATTATTTTGAAGATTATCAATCAGCAAATAAGCTAAAAGTAAAGAATAAAGACCGTGTTAACCTTTCCCGGTACAACAAGACTTCATCAGATATATTATATGTTGGAAGCTCAACGACTGATTTCAAGACAAGAATTAAGAACCATCTTGGCACAGAAGGAAATCGGGTTTATAGTTTGCATTTATGCAAGTGGGACAATTGTTTAGAATACGATTTGAATATTTTTGCATACGAAGTCATTTCAGAAAGCAATGAAATTATTGAACGTTTCATTGTCGAAATTCTTGAACAGCAATTTTGGGATAAGTTAAGCCCGATATTTGGAAAACGAAGTGGTTTATAACCCAAAAAATAGATTAAACAACTGAATTAATGAAAACATTATACGTTATTGGTAATGGATTTGACATCCATCATAAATTAGACACAAGGTATCAAAGTTTTGCAAACTACTTGGCTGAAAATGATAGTGAGGTTTATGAACTCTTATTAAATTATTATGGACTTCCTGATATTACAAATCCTGAATTGACAGATGAAGAGTATGCGTTATGGTCAAGATTTGAGCAAGCCTTAGCTGACTTGGATTATTTATCGGTATTGGACGATAATTCCGACTTAATTGCTCGCCCTGGTGCTGAAGATTTTCGAGATAGAGATTGGCATAGTTATCAGATAGAGATGGAAGAAATCATTAAGGATTTAACGACCACTCTAATTAGCGACTTTAATAAGTTTATTCTTGAAGTCAAATACGAAAGTATTTCTGATGATGTGCTAATTGACTTAGAAGACGATAGCCATTTTTTAAATTTCAATTATACTAAAACACTACAGGAAAGCTACGGCATTCCCGAAGAACGAATAACCTATATTCATAACAGAGCAGATATAGACAATTGTACTCTTATTTTAGGACACGGAACTGACCCTGCAAATTTTGATGAGAAAGAAGAAGAACCGCCACAAGGATTAAGCGAAGAAGAATTATACGAATGGCGTGAGCAAAAGGCTGATGAATATGACTATTCTTATGAAAGTGCCAAACAAGAAATACTATCTTATTATACAAAGGCATTTAAAAATACGGCTTCAATTATCGAAAACAATATTGTTTTTTTTACCAATCTTACTGAAGTTGAAAAAGTTATTGTCTTAGGGCATTCTATTTCAGAAGTAGATTTAAAATATTTTGAGGTATTAAAAGCCAAACTAAATGAAAATGTAATTTGGAATGTTTCGTATTACAGTGAGCTTGAGAAGCAAGCACATAAAGAAACACTATTGCAACTTGGAATAAATAACAACAATATTGTCCAAATAAAAATTACAGATTTAAAAAAGCAATCTTAGTTATTAGTAAAGTATTCCTGTGCAAATTTTGCTATTCCCACACTAAAATATTTACCACCATTAGTAACAACCTCAATGGCTTTCTTAAAATCATACACATCGCTACCAATAAGCAAATAGCCCATAAAACCCATTTCCAAAAGAGATTTTACGACTTTTTCAGCATCAATATCACTATGCCCAATCAGTTTAATGATTGGGTATAGTGTCCTTAGTTCTTGAAGCTGTGCCAGCACATTCTTATCGTAAAAATCAAGGTCAATAATACAAATTTGGGGAAGTTCCTTTAATGCAGACAGTTGAGATATTCCGTCTTTAATGTCTTCCGAACGGAACAATACGTCAATTCCTGAAGTGACAAGGTCGTTATAGGCTAAATCAACTATTAGGCGTTTATCATTGATAAATGCAATGCCGATTGCTTTTGGGGTATTTACAGTTTCCATACTACCAGTTTTAATGTTAGTGTAGCCCTGCACAAAAAAGAAAGCGCAGGCAACCACACTTACCGACATTGAGGCACTGGTATACCCGACAACGAATAAGCGAGCGCCCACGCCTATAACGTGAGCGTTCCTACTTATCTGTCCCGTTGTCTTAAAAATTACCAGTTTTCAATGTGGGACTTAAAGCAAAAACACTTTAAGTATTTCTATATTTTCAAAAGCAAAGATACTAAACTCGTTCTGATACGAAAGTATTAATCTGTACTAAAATTGGCTATTTGTTATTTGTATTATTGGAGATATAGTTCCGTTCCAGGATTGTCAGAATATCACTCTCCTTATAAATTATTTTGCCCCCTATCTGTATATAAGGCAGGATATTATCATCACGGTATTGCTGTAAAGTCCGTTTGCTGATATGGAGCAGTTTGCATATATCTTCGCCAGAAAGATAAATTTCTCCATTCATTACAGGACGATAGTTTTTCAATATACTTTCGATACGGCTTCTTAGCTGCGTTATCATCTCTTGATTAGCAACGATTTCTTCATTATCATTCGTGAATAAATCCATTTTCAACAGTATTGTATGGATGTCCGGCTTCGAGTAAAACCTGTACATCCGAGCGTTTATAATAATTCTTGCGGTTCAGTCTGGAAGAAGGCAATAACCCTTTATCTTTATAAGTCTGCAAAGTCCGCTTGGTAATATTCATCATTAGGCACACTTCTTGATTATCGAGCCATTTTTCTTTTTTGAAAATTGGCGTGTATTTTTTCGTAGCATTTTCGGTTAATTCCAAAAGTGCTTTTAGCTCATTTTTCATTCCCTCCAGTACGGACTTTTGTATTGCGATTACTTCCATTTTTTGCTCAATTTTGCTGTGGAAGTCGAATTTAAATAAGCTTGTCGCTGTGTTGAAAAATGTTGTAGTGTTTGGCTTTGAAAGGAAGTGTTTGACGGTTTACCGCCCTGTGCAAATAAAAAATCGGATAGCTTTTTGAACTATCCGATTTTCTTAATTATTTAAGTCCTGTTTTATAAGTGTTATCAAGTTTGTTGTGGATTATTGTTGCTACAACCAAAACTTCTGTCATTTGTGAAAGTTGGGTATCCTCCAATATTTTTGGATTATGCGCTTTTGGATTTCTGTACATAGAAAAAAATCCTTTACAGAAATTTCCAAAGCCTTTATGTTCACTTTCCTCACTTGGATTATTCAGAGTATTAAAAGCAAGCATAGGTCTTTTGTCTTTTCCCAATGCAAAACAATCATCAACTAAATCTGCTCCGTCTGAAGTATAGCCACTTTTTTGCCTAAGCCTTTCTGCGACACTTTTTGTAATTTCAAGTATAGCGTGAAAATAGTTTTCCTTCAGCCATTCAGCTTCACAGTAAGGCAAAATTTCTGAATGAACTCCAATACCGTGTACTTTTTCTTTGATTTTAAGTGACCTGCTTTTAGCTTCGGAAATGGTTTTAGCCCTATCAACTTGTCGGGGCTGTCCACTTTTATCTATTTCTATACCTTCATAAACGAGTTTTTCATTGAGAGTTGTTCTGTCTTTTTCAAATTCATCTTCGGAATTATACCTTTTGGGATTTAATAATCTAACAACAAATGCCAATACATTATTTCCACATCTGTCTTGTATTTGCCTTTCTTTTAAAGCATAGAACAATCTGTCTGTTTTGTTTGTACCATTTTGAGATTGGGAAATGCCAGCACCAGATAAATGTTCTGTAATTTTTGTATGTGTTAGCATATTTGAAATAATATCTGATATATTTCGTAGTGTTATGTCATCGAAGGATTTTGTCATTTTATAATTTTTCTCTTTTAAAACTACCTATATAGGCTTTTGTATCTCCACATTTTGTTGTTCTTTATCTTCTTTCTTCTCACGGGAATAAACCCAAAGCGACAATAACCCGAATATCATTAGTGCATAAGATATCCATTTACCAATCTTTTCAATCAATTTGATAAAAACCGAACTCTCATAAGATGAGAAACCCTCTGCTCCCATAGGGTTGCGTCTGTAAAACTTTCTCCGGTTAATCCAGTAACGAAGTCCCAAGCCTGCAACCAAAAATATTATTCCGCTAACCAATGATGCAACCATAACAAAAACACTTTATTTCTACTGTTTGAATTTACAAAAATATTTGTTTCAATCTGTAACGATGTGTATTAAATACGAAAACGGCTTACCTGTCAGATAAGCCGTTTTTTTTTATGAAATGACCTGTAATTTTTAATCACTACTATTAAACTGGAAAGTTATCTGTTTTTCATTTCCAAAACCATCCGAAATCCAAACATCAAAAGATTGTGATACGGTAGATGTTGAAGTGTAATACAACCGGAACTGCTCCGTTGGCAATTGATATAGGTCATTGGGCTGATACGGCGGTTCATTGTAGTATTGCAACGTTCCCTGCCCATCAAACTGGAAATAGCGAAGGAAATACTGCGTATTGCTGTAATTGCCTGTACGCTGTATGGTAATGCGTATTTCTACGGTCTGCCCGTTGGCAACATCTTTAGGCACTGGCATTACATTGACCTCAAAAGGAAAATTGTTCTGTATTTCGAGTTCATCATCTTTGTTGCAAGATACCAACGTAACCGAAGCTGTTAGGATTGTCAGGAATACATACAACGGCAGTAGCCCTGTTCTGAATTTATTGAATATTGCTATCATTGTTTTACGTTTTAAAAGTTAAACTTTAATCCCACACCTGCGGATGGACGGAACTGTTCCAGATCCGTCCCCCACAAAACTTTTGTACGCCCTTGTAGGACTAATACAAAACGGTCGGACAGGTAGGTTTCAAAAATGAGGCGACCGCCTGCTCCGTAGATAAAATTATCTTCGCTCAATATTTTCGCACCGTCGTACAGCATCGCTTCGCCCCGGTTGATGGCTTCGTAACCGACCACGCCCGTTACGGCGAAATTCAGCGTAATGTTCTTACGGGCATCTCCCAACAAAAAGAAGCTGTAACCGCCCTCTGTGGAATAGGTTTCCTGCGGTATGCGCAGGTCTTTGTAATCGTGGTACTGGTGGGTATATTCCAACGCCCAAAGCTGGTAATTACCATTTTTACCGTTTATGGTCATTGCTGCGCTGATGTAGTAATCATTGCCAATCTTATCATTGGACAATACACCTGCACTTATTTCCAATCCCTTCTGCTTCGGCAGCATCCTTTGTGCCTGTGCAGCCGTGATGCCTATCAGGACAAACAGCACGGTATAGATACACTTTTTCATATTCTTGCTTTAAAGGGTTATTAAAATTTTAGGTGCATATCGTCAATCAAACGGGCTTTGATTAGGTCGGAATTTTCGACCTGCAATGTTTGATGCCTGCCGCCGTTTTTCTCGAAAATCTCAATCAGCAACACCTTATCATCGGCAATGGTAAACTGGTCTAACAGGAAAACATTTTGTTCGGTCGATTTTCCGGCAATACCGTCCAATGGCTTGTAAGTTCTCAACGGAGTTAAAGGGCGTTCCTGGACTACGGTGCGTTTGGCTACCTTTTTATCCACGACTTTGAAATTGATAAAATCAATCTCGAAAGGCACATTGGTACGGTTTCTCAATTCCGTATGGAAATAGTATTTGCCGTTGTGTATGTAAATCCCTTTCAGGATAAACTGAATGCCGAAACTCTTAGCCCCGATATGCTTTACAATGCGCTTATCTTTCTTGTAAATGGTTTCCAAAAGCAAGCCTGCCAGTGAGGGAGAATTGTTGCCCAGTTCCTCAAAAAGCACATCGTTACCTTTGGCTTTATCCACCGCTTTTTGCATTGTGAGCAGGTCGTAGCTCAAAGCCTCCGGGTAGGAACTGTAATACACGTTGAAGCTGTAAAAACGCCCGTCATTCGTGATAACGGAAAAATTCGTTTCCGGCTCAAAGTCCCTTACCGATGCTTTTACACGCAATACGTTTTCGGCATCTTCAGCCTTACCTGCAATCAGGTATTCGCTGCCCAAATCCACGTAACGAATGGCGGTCGGGAAAATCAGGTGCGAAGTTTTATCGTAGGTCACTTCCATACGGTACGGTTCTATCTTGCCCAATGCAAGCGGTGTTTTTGCAGTTGCACTGTCCTGTGCATAAGTTGTTACGGCAAAGCCGAGTATCAGAGCAATAGCCCAAAAGGTTTTTAAATGATTTTTCATTGTTTTATTTATTTGAGTTCAACATTATTTTTTAGATACAAGGAAGACCTGATAGCCTGCTTTCAGCGTAACCTTTGGCGTTCTTACTTTCTTGGCGAAATAGCCCGAAATACCCTGTACCACGCCACGGCTAAGGTCAGCCGCCACCTGCTGTCCGGCATTCTGCGTGAGCATTACGCTTGTTCCTCCGGTCTGGCTCATATTGCCCGCCATTTCAGTAAGGGCATTCATTTCCGGCGAATACGGAACGTACAAACCTTGTTGCCCGTCCAAATCGTAAATGGTAATATCTACCGGGATGATGTTGCCCTCCAGTTCTACGGAGGTAACTTTTAATTGCAACCTGCCATTCTGAAATTTTGCATTAGCCGTTACAATCGTTCCTTTGGGGATGGTACGCTGCGGAGTTTTAGCAGGCTCTAACAGGCGTAAACGCACACCTGTTTCGCCAACTACCGTTTGGGCTTCGTGTACACAGGCTTTGATGCTGTTTTTAGGCTGTACCGCCTGTTCAATTGAACCTGCGGTATAAAACCCACGGTTTTTTGTTTGGCTCCAATCGGCTGCAAAGGCACTGTCCGACGGTTCACGGTACAAGGCTGATACAATGTTCTTTCTTGTTGGTGTGAACGATACAAATTGCTCTTTTTGGTTAGCACCCGCAGCCCCAGTAGTTGCACCATTGGCAGGAGCAGCATTTCCGGTATTGGCATTTTGCGGAAGATACTTTGCTGCCATTTCATAGGATTTCTCCATTAATTTGAGTTGGTCGTCAACGGTGGCCACAGGTGGCACATCTTTTTCCGACAACTTTGCTTTTAGTTCGTCCACTTGCTTACGCAATTCCATCGTTTCCGAATTGTTGTCCTGATAAAATGAACCCAACGTGCTTTGTGCATTACGGTAACTGTTCAATACAGAATTTCCGTTTCGTCCCGATTTTCTGCCACCACCCCCAAAGCCGTTGCTTTCTTCATCTTCTTCAGGTAAACTTTCTTCATTGTCAGCAGATGCAGTATCTTCAGTATTCCAATAATCAGAAAGCGTGGTCAGTGCATTGCGCTTTTCCTGCTCTTTGCGTTCGAGCATTTCCTGCTCATACGCCTTGCTTTTATCATCGGGCATCCCTGCTCCGGTAGCCTGCGGTACAGCATCATTCAGCCCGATATTTTCAACTGCCTTTTTATCTTTAGACGGTTTAAATATGAGGTACATACAGCCGAGAAATACCACGCCCATCAAAAGGAAAATGATTGGCTTTTTGAGCTTATCCTTATTGCTCTTTTTATTATCCGGCAGATTTGATGCTCCGTTTTGGTCTTCTCCCTCAACGAGAAAGCTGACCCTTTTTTCATTTTCTTTCATAAATCTGATTTTTTAAAATTGTTGATACACTATCCTGCAACCTTGCAGGGTTTTTACTTTTAAGGACAGGGTTTTCGATATGCTCTATGACCATACCGTTACCGGACTTTGAGGTATCGTACATCACTTTGCCAATGACCGCTACGGTAAGCAGCAGATAACCCACAAAGAAGTACAGCGTATATTGGTGCTGTTTGCGCAAGGGCAACGCCCGCCAACGTTCGTCCAGCTTGTCAAAGTACCTGTCCATATTTGCTCTTAATTTTTTCATAGCCTTACTATTTCTGTGTTACAGCTTGAAACGCTTAGGACTTTTACCCGCCTGTTGCTTCGGCGCATCGTTAACCAGTGCGACCGCTTCCGTTAATTTGGGTGCGGACATTACGGACAGGTTTGCCAGTTCCGATTTTTTGAGTAATTGCCCAAAGCCGTCTTTCTTCGCTACCTCCATACGGCTCAATGAGAATTTGCCATTCAGGTACTTTACCCACATACTGCATTCTACACGGGGCTTGTCATCGCCCGACCATTGCAGGTAGCCTGTCAGCAGTAAGTCCTGCTTAGGCAAAGTATCTGCCCCTTTTTGGCAGCTTTCGAGGTATTCGCTGATACTGTCTTTCAGCTTTCCGGCATACGAACCCTGCGTATGGAAATACCCATTATATCCTTTATCGGTAAGGATTTTTGCGAACGTGCTTAAATTTGATAATGCTTCCATAAGATTGTTTTTTTAGCGTTCGATAACCTCTATATCCTTATTTTCCACGACTGCAAATTTTTCAATATTGAAGCCCTGCGGATTGTTGTCGGAACGAACGGAGTTGACGAGATAGCAGGAAGTAATCAAGTTGCGCCTGGTTACGTTGCTTGACCGGATAATGAACTGTTTGGCATAGGTACGCACTGCATACGGGTAGTTGTCGAAGTTGCACACGACACTATCCACCTCTATGCGTTGCTGTACGTTCCCCGAAATGATACGGCTGTAATAACCCTTTTCCGACAAGTCTTTGTAGTAATCAAAAGCACTTTTATCGGCAAGGTTGAACGCACGTTTCATATTGCTTTCAATAGCGTTCTTGTCGGGTGCAAGCGTAAAGAACAGTTCGTGAAATCTCCTGACGTGTTCCCTTGCTTCAACCGGGCGGTTGATGCTCGCATCCTGCGACAAGGCAAGCATCAGGGATTTGCCGTTATCCAGTACATAGATTTTTTGGCGTTGTTCTTCTGCAAAGCGGTAGGAACGCCATACGGCGTAACCTACCACGCTAATGCAGAGAACCGTAAACACAATGGCATATAATCTTATCTGCCTAAAGCTGTTTTCGATATTTCTTAGCGTTTTAAATTCCATTTTTTAGAATGATTAATGATTATTTATTCATCAGTTTACCGCCGATGTTTCCAACTGTTGAGCCTGCGCCTGCTCCGGCGATGTTTCCGGCTTTCATTGCTGTGGAGTTTACATTGCGGGTAAAGTTTCCTGCGCCTCCGGCTTGGATTACCCAACCTGTTACTGTCGGGATAGTAAAGTACCCGATGATGCCGATAATCATAAAAATGATGTACACGGTATTGCTCGTATCAGGTATATAGGTGGGGTCGGCAAGCATTGCTATATCCCGTTCTAAAATGAGGGATTGTATTCTTGCCAACATTGAGCTGAACAAATCCGAAACGGGAAGCCACAGGTAAACGCTGACGTACCTCGTGAGCCATTGCGTGAGCGTGGACTGAAATCCGTCCCATACGGAAATAGCAAAGGCTATTGGTCCGAGTATGGAGAGGACTATCAGGAAAAACGTTCGTATGGTATCAATGACCAAAGCCGCCGCCTGAAAGAGTATTTCCAATAGATTGCGAAACCAATCCTTTATGGCTTTCTCTATCTTGTAGGCTTGCCTGTCCATATACATACCCGCCATCGTACCAATGTCGGAGGGCGACCATCCCAGTTCGTCCAGTTTTTTATCAAACTCTTCGTCTGATACCATATAGGCGGTTTCGGGGTTTCTGACCATTGCCTCGTATTCCAACTGGTCTTTCTGCTGTTGCAGCTTGTTGAGGTCAAGCACCTGGTCTTCGAGTATTTGGTGGGTTCCTACCACCACCGGGCTTAATACCGCATTTATGGTTCCCAGTACAATGGTTGGGAAGAACATAATACAAAGCCCCAAAGCAAACGGGCGCAGCAAAGGGAACATATCAATAGGTTCGGCACGGCTTAAAGCCTGCCAAACCTTTAATGCCACATAGAACAATGCTCCCAATCCCGCCAAACCCTTAGCAACTGCCGCCATATCGCCTGCAAGTGGCATCATATCATCATAAAGCGACCGCAGGAGTTCGTGAAGATTATCCCATTCCATAGTTTACCAGTATTTTTGGTTAGCAGTTCCGTAGAGTTCAAGCACTCTTTGGGCATCGTTTTTCTTTTTCGCTCTTAGGTAGCTTACAGAAATGTTTTTGTTGGTGTAGTAACGTACAAGGCTGTGGTAATCCTTTACCTCTTTGTACACACGGTCAATAACATCCATACGCTCTTTGTCATTGAGTGAAAGGTCTGTGGCGGTTATAATCTGCTTCAACTCTTTTAGCAGTTCGGTACTTTCATTAAGCAGTGCAGAATAACCGTTGCCGATAGCGACCAATTCCTGCGGTGTGAAATTTGGGTCGTTCATCATCTTGCCAAAATTCTGCACGTACATTTCGGACACATCCCCGACCAACAATACCGTTTGCTGCACCTTACGGGCATCTTTTACAAGGTTGTTGATGGCTTTCAGCTTGTCGTAGTATTCCTTGCCCTGCTCGTACACTTTCTTCACTTCGTTGAAGTTCTTTATCACGTTGCTTACGGTGGAAGAAGTCTGCACGATTTCGTTTGCAGAGTTGATAATGCCCGAAGCCAAATTAGCCGGGTCGGTTACAACCCACTGGGCTTTTGCTGACGGTGCTACGGCGAGCATCAGTGCCGTACACACCAGATACAATACTTTTTTCATTGTTTCTGAATTTTTAAATTGTTAATGACTATTGATTTGAATTGTCCCGCCTTTGCATTGCGATATGCTTAATGGCGAGTTCTACATTGCCGTCCAGTTCAGCAGCAAGCTGCATCACTTCCATTTTTTCGGTTTCTTCGGTCGTGTAGGCGAGGTATTCCTCCAAACTAACTTCGGTGGCATAGACTGCCGAGTGCGTACCACCTAAGCCAATCCAAACCTCTTTGTAAAGTCGGCTTGCATCGTTGTTCATATTGATGGAAAGTACCTGCCCTTTTTCTTTGTCAGTAAGCCCCAACATCGCCTGTATATCATCAAACTTGTTCATATACTTGCGTTGGTCAAGCAGGATTTTACAGTCGGAGTTGTTGATGATACTTTCCTTCACAATGGGCGACTGGATGATGTCGTCAACCTCCTGTGTTACGACAATCGCTTCTCCGAAGAATTTGCGGACGGTCTTAAACAAGTACTTGATGTATTCTGCCATCCCTTCTTTGGCTATTGCTTTCCAAGCCTCTTCTATCAGGATGAGCTTGCGAATACCTTTCAATCGGCGCATCTTGTTGATGAACACCTCCATAATGATGATGGTCACAATGGGAAAGAGGATTTTGTGGTCTTTAATCGCATCAATCTCAAACACGATAAAGCGTTTGGAAAGCAGGTCTAACTGCTTGTTGGAGTTCAGCAGGTAATCATATTCGCCACCCTTGTAATAGGGTTCGAGTACGTTCAGGAAGTTGGCAATGTCAAAGTCCTTTTCCCTGACCTGCTTTTCTTCCAGTACCTTGCGGTAGTCGCCTTTTACATACTCATAGAAACCGTTGAATGACGGATAAACATCTTCCGTTTTGATACGTTCGATATAACCGCTTACCGCATTGGAAAGGGCAACTTCTTCTGAACGGGTTGGCGGCTCATCGTCACGTTTCCATAAGGTCAGTATCAGGGTTTTGATACTTTCCCGCTTCTCAATGTCGAACACGCCATCATCGGTATAGAAAGGGTTAAAGGCAATCGGGTTATCTTCGGTATAAGTGAAGTAAACACCGTCTTCGCCTTTGGTCTTTCCTGTGATGAGTTCGCATAAGCCCTGATAGGAATTACCCGTATCTACCAACAGTACGTGTGCGCCCTGTTCGTAATACTGCCGTACCATATGGTTCGTGAAGAACGACTTGCCCGAACCCGATGGACCAAGTATAAACTTGTTCCGGTTCGTAATGATACCACGCTTCATAGGCAGGTCGGAAATATCCAAATGGATAGGTTTTCCTGTAAGCCTGTCAGCCATCTTGATACCGAACGGCGAGGGCGAATTGTGGTAGTTGGTTTCTTCCGTGAAGAAGCACAATGCAGGCTCAATAAAAGTGTAAAAACTTTCCTCACTGGGGAAGTCGCCCGCATTGCCCGGCATTCCCGCCCAATACAAAGTTGCTACGTCCGTCGTGTTGTGCCGGGGCTTACACTCCATCAGTGCCAACGCACTACCGCAATCATTCTTTAGCTGTTTCAGTTCCGCAGGGTCTTCCGACCACGCCATAATGTTGAAGTGCGCACGGATAGATGACAGCCCGAAGCTGTGGGCTTCGTTCAAATACTTTTCTATCCACTCTTTGTTGATTTGGTTGGCACGGCTGTACCTTGCCAGTGAGTGCATATTCCTTGCGGACTTCTCAAACTTTTGCAGGTTGTCTTCGCTGTTATCCAAAAAAATGTACTGGTTGTAAATGTGGTTACAGCTTAACAGTAAACCCACAGGTGCGGCGAACGACAGACGGCAGTCGCTTCGGTCGGTGGACAGCTTCTCAAAGCGGGTATCTGCCGATACCGTTCCGGGCAGGTCGTCCGTATCGGAAAGGGTGTGCAGGCTTAACCTTTTGTTGCCGATGCGTACTTCTTCGTTTCCGAGTGCGATGTCCTGCATTGGTGTTCCTGCTCCCCTCGATAACGTGAGGTATTGCTCCAATAATCCCTGTGTATCGTCCATTCCGATAATGTCCTCTTCGGTCAAACGCCGCAGGCTGACAAAACCGCTATCGTTCACGATACGCTCAAACTGGGCAACCGCCTCCATAAAGCGGTGTATCGTTTCCTTGTTCCTGATTTCCTTTGGTATCAGCGTACCTTTGCAAAGCGAACTGAAGTTGCTTTGCATCCGCATTCTTTCCTTTGTAGTCTTTGTCAGAAACAGGTAACAGTAATGGTTTAAGAATGGTCGCTCGTTGAAATGACGTTGATAAGACTTCGATAAAAAACTCTGGTCTTCAATTGCCAAATCAGGTGCATAGCTTTCCTTGATGTACCAGTCCTGCTTGTGAATGACCGTAAAATCAGGCAGGGTTTTGATAGCCTTGTGCCAGGCGGAATGTATCGCTTCATATTCCGCAGAAGCTACCGTGAACAGTTCCGGCAAGCGCACTTCAAAGCAGGCGGTAATGTCCGCATCTTTGGATAAGATGCAGTTGTTCTCTACTGCCAACAAAGGAAATTTGTTTTCCAGTGTGGTGGTCTTTGCTACATTTCTCATACGGCATTCTGTTTAGGTGTGAATTTTAAATAGCGGTGTACAGGCTTGCGGCAGATGATGTAGCGGGGATGCCTTTTATTGGCTGCAATTTTCATTAGCCCGTGTTCGCCGTACTTCCTGTTGAGCGAAAAGGTCTGCCATACGATGAGCGAAGCACCGCCTGCCCCGAGGAACAGGCAGATGTAAGAGTTTACGCCTGCCATATACAGTATCATCACGAGGATAAGCGTACCGAGCAGCCCACCTGCGAAAATGAACAGGTATTGTGCCTTTAGCCCTTTAAATTCCACCGTCCTGCCGATGCCTTTGTTGATATTGTAATTCATAAGGCAAAGGATTAAAGGAAGAATGAACGCAGGATAGTAGCGGCAACAATCAAGAAGATACACGCACCAAACCACGAAGCTGCGGTCTTACTCGTGTCAGGGTCGCCGGAACTGAATTTGTTGTACACTTTAACGCCCCCGATTAACCCGACTACCGCACCGATGGCGTAGATTAATTGCGTTGCGGGGTCGAAATAACTTGTTACCATTTGGGTAGCCTCGTTGATACCTGCCGAGCCGTTTCCCTGTGCGAACGCACCAATTCCTGACAGCATTGCCACGGCTGCCAGCAAAACTTTTTTTCTCTGTTTTTCCATAATTGAAACACATTAATTTGTTACTGTTTATCTCGCACCTTGCGAGCTTTCGGGACAAATGTCTTGTGGAAAAAGAGGCGTTATAAGAAAGTGGCAGTCAAAGGAAGTGTTTGGCTGTGAGTGGCTTTGTTGGTGGGGACTTCCAGAACGGAAGTACAAATGATGGGAGGCTTTTATTGCAATTTACAGTTGGTTCAATGCAACTTTTAAATTACATTTGTACATTCATAATAAAGTCAATTTTAATCCTTTTTGAGATGAAAATATCAGGCAGACATATTGGAGAAATGCTGAAGGAAGCCAGAGAACAAAGACAGCTAACTCAAGAACAATTAGCCCAAAAAGTGGGTAAGAAAAGGAGTTACATTTCTAAGGTCGAAACTGATTATGGCAATAATATCAAACTTCAAACCCTTAAAGAGATAGTAGAAAAGGGATTTGACGGTACGGTTAAAATTAATTTGGAACTCTGATTTGTATATGGATAAATTATTGAAAAACGCTTTTAAAATGCAAATTCAATCCAAAGAAGGATTTGAGTTCGAAGAATTTATTGATGAACTGTTTCTTTTGAAATATGGTGTTGATAACTATACGCCCATCAGGAGAAATAAGGATAAAGGCAATGACGGTACTATTTTACCCGAACAAAAAATATTGGCTTGTTATGCGCCAAGAAAATATAGCAAAACTGATTTTGAAACAAAAGTTTTAGGTGCAGTAAACAAAGAAGGAGATTTCGAAAAATACAAGAAAAACTGGAAAGATAAATTTCCAAATTGGGAAATGTATGTAAACCACGAAGTATCACCGGAACAATTTACGCTAATTCAGGGTTTGGATGGCAATACTTCGATTAAGGGCATAGACCAACTTCTTTCTATTGTTGATGAACTTGTATCAAGTAAAAAAAGAAAACTTGCAGCCTATTTGGGGATTGAAAACTTTTTTATACAGGACTATATTCAGGAAATCATCAATGATTTATTGAACGCTTCCAACGAAGAAGACAAGGCTCTGCATTTCGACAAGAAATCATTAGTTCCTCCCCAAAAGAAAATCGAACTCAACTTTGAGCAGGAAGATTGGGATGGAATGAACTCGGAAATGGTATTGGTTATGGCGGAGTTTAATACGATTACCAATATACTTTCGGGATATAATGATGATGAGATTAATACCCTAAAAAGAAGGGTTATAAATGATTACAATAAACTTTCAGGAAATTTCAAGGAGAGATTATATAACCTGACCGACCAATATACAACGGCATATGGAAACATTAAAGATGATGAATATGTAAAATGCGTAAAATCTATATTGTTGTATATGTTTGAACAGTGTTTAATAGGCAGAAAAACAGAAAATGAACTATGATATTACCGCAGCCAGAAAGCAATCTTAAAACCAACCTTATGGTATTGGGAGCAGATATTATTAGTATTATGGGTAATTCTCCGTTTAAAAACAAATATATCATCGTGGATGATATAATGAATAAGTTTTTAAACAGGGATAAAGATAGAACACCCGACCTTTTTCTATATGCTTTAACCTTTTTGCATACAATTGGCAGTATTGAGAAAAAAGGGTATAAAATCAAATTGGTGAAGAAAGAAATCCAAGAGGAAAATCAAACAAGTTTATTCGACAATGTTAATTAGAATATATTCAGAAACCAACCTTATAGATGCCGTTCCATTTCACAATGGAATAAACATCATATTGGGTAAATACTCTGGGGATAAAGAGGCACGAGGGATTAATGGTATTGGCAAATCTACGTTGGTCAGGCTTGTTGATTTCACTTTATTAAGCGGTAAAGCGGAAAAAAGATTTGCTCAAAAAAAGTATGACTTTTTACGGGATGATGAACACTCTATTACTTTAGAATTTGAAGTGCAAGAACAAAAGTATTTTATTAAGAGAGGCTTTGCCGATACTAAAAAAATATTTTTCGGGAAGCGACCTGATACTCTTGATGAGTATGAAAAATCTGAAATGCCAAAATTGTTAGAAGGAATATTTTTCCCGACAGAGAACAACGAAGTGTTTTTTGAAGGAAAAAGGTATGGAACCTTGATGGAATTTTTTGTTAAGGATGATTTGCAAAGTCAGCAAAGAGTTGACCCTTTAAATTTTGTTTCTTACAATGCCAATGCAAGAGAAAAGGCATTGTATAATTTTTATTTGCTTAATCTTCCAACTAAAACACTTTTAAAGTATAATGAAGTTTCTTCTGAATATGAAAGGTACAATAGCACAGTAAAATTATTATCTGAAAAAGTTAAAGCAGATACAGGTAAAGACATTCAGGAGTTTAGAACCGAGCGGCTAAAAATTGAAAAAGATATTTCAGCACTTGAGAATAGTTTGAAAGAATACAACTTTCTTGCTAACCACAAAGAAATAGAACAAAAATTAAATCAGGTTATATCTGAAATTAATGAGCAATCTATCATCTATCATAATACAAACCGGAAATTAGAAAAACTGAAATCCTCTTACAATGATGTATCATCTATTGACCTGGATAAAATTCGTAAGCTCTACAATGAAACGGTAGCAACATTTGGCAACTTTGTAAAAAGAAGTTTAGACGAAGTTATCGACTTTAAAAAACAACTTCTGGCAAATAGGAACAAATATCTGTTAGAGGAAGAAAAGAAATTGCAATCATCAATAGACCAAAGTTTAACACAGCTTGAAAAATTAGAAAAGAACAGGAGCCAATTATTTTCATTACTAAAAGAGAGAGGTGCATTGGACAGGATTGAAAGTACCTATGAAAGATTAGTCAATGAAAAAACACTTTTAGAACGGAATACCTCAATTGTAAGGGAAATTGACGAAATAGAGGAAATATTAGGAAACTCCAATATTGTCATCGCTGAATTAAAGAGAGATATTGTCAGCGAGCTAAATAAGCATCAAACCTATCTTGATGAGTTGAGATTATTATTTCAGCAAATTCTCGAGAATGCTATTTATTTGGATGAAGAATTTGATAACTCTTATTTTAATATCACATTAAACTCTACTTCGCCGAGAAACCAATTACCTTTTAAAATAAGTTTGGAAATTCCCAAAGCTGATGCTTTAGGACAGGAGCGTTTGAAAATTGTAGCGTATGATTTAATGGTATTCTTAAAAAGCAGGATTGACAAACGGAATATCCCAGATTTTCTTGTACACGATGGTGTATTTCACGCCATATCATACAAAACAATATCCAATGTTCTGAACTATATGTACCACAAATCAAACGAGCTGCATAACTTTCAATATATCCTTACTTTCAATGAAGATGAAATTGATTTAAACGGGGATGAGAATAAGTTTGGCAAGTTTGATTTTGACTGGTCTAAACAAGTAATTGCTGAATTTTCAGATACCGAGCAGGAAACAATTTTTAAACGATTTTTTTAAATGGCGAAATATCAATTACCACCTTTAAAAGATGAAAGGTTATTCGAGGAACTCACTTGTGATTTATTCAATTTTGTAGAGAATACCTCGTCATATGTGAATACAGACTTTCAGACGTTTGGTGTGAAAGGACAAAATCAGAAAGGTATTGATGTCTTTTCTTCTAAAACCAAAACGGTAATTCAGTGTAAATTGAAAAGCATTGGCAGAAAAGACGAAACTATTAGGAAAAATCTAATTCAGGATATAAATGCCGATTTAGAAAAAGCAAAGGATTTGGCGATTGATTTCGACAAATTTGTTTTTGTTTCTACATTCCGTGACGATGCTCAAATACAGGAGTACCTAAATCAAATTAAAAGAGAACAGGAACTGCCCTTTCATCTATATTATTGGGGATGGGATACCATAACAAAGCATATTGAGCAATCAGAGGCGTTACTGCATAAGTATTTTCCAAAGTTTGTAAAGAAAGCCAAGCCTGTAAAAGCAAAAATTGAATTACCCGACGGAGCGTTGGGTAAAGAGCTTTCCAAGAAGAACTACATTGATTATTTAAAAAAGCGATATGGCGATTGGAAACAAATTGAATTAAGTAAAAAGGGAGAAAAATTCAATTGGGCTGCTTTTACTATTTCATTGTCTAAAAGATATAAAGCGTCAGGGATTAATTATGTTGATGTTCGGCATTTTGATGACTTAGTATCGTATCTAAAAAGCCGGATTGATGGAACAATAATGGGGAAAGTGAATAAGTCTAAAGGGATAAAAAACTATTCCGTGTTTGAAGAGTTTTCGGAAACTGAAATCTAATAGGTTTCAAACTTAAAAACCTTATCTTCTAATGTATATTTCTAAAGTCAGCTTGGTCAATTATAGAAATTTTGCAAATGCAAGTTTTCAATTTAACAAAGGAATAAATACCATAATCGGAGAAAACGGTTCTGGAAAAACAAATGTATTTAGAGCAATAAGGCTATTATTAGAAGATGCCTCCTTGCAATATGCTTATAAACTGACCGATGGAGATTTTAATAGGTCTTTGGACAAGGGAAAATGGAGAGGTCATTGGATTATTATCAGTATTGAATTTGATGAGCTTAACGATGAAGAGGCAATACAGTCATTGTTCATTCACGGTGTTGGAGTTGCCGCAGAAGATTATGTAAAAAAAGCTACTTACAACCTTTTCTTTCGTCCTAAAGCGGACATCAGACAAAAACTTTCCGAATTAGCTGAAGGAGATACCGTTGGATTACAAGCCATACTTGACAACATAACAATCCAGGATAATTACGAAACTTTCTTTACTGGCAAAAGCACCGCTGATTTTAATGACCCTGATGTATATAAAGAACTTGTAGGCGATTTTGAAAATGTTATTTTTCCATCTACAATTGATACTTCTAAGTTTGGCTCTAAAATTCCACATCAGTTATCTGTTTCCAAAGAAATATCGTTCACATTCATACAAGCGTTAAGAGATGTAGTAAGTGATTTTCATAATAATAGAACTAATCCTTTACTAACTCTTCTAAAAAATAAAAGTGGAGAAATCAAAGAGGAAGATTACCAACCTATAAGCGATTTGGTTGAGCAATTAAATGAAAGCATTGAAGATTTGCCCGATGTACAAAATATAAGGTCAGATATAAAATCAACCATTCAGGATGCTGTCGGTCTTACCTATTCCCCATCTTCATTGTCTATTAAATCGAGTGTTCCCAATGAAGCCGAAAAATTGTTACAATCATTAAAACTTTTTATCGGAGAACCAGGGGAAGATTACGAAGGGGGTATTCACGAATTAAGTTTGGGAGGTGCTAATCTAATATTTTTAACCCTTAAATTACTTGAATTTAAGTATAGAAAATCAAAAGATACATTTGCCAATTTCCTTATTATTGAGGAACCGGAAGCCCATATACATAACCATATTCAAAAGACCTTATTTGACAAATTGGATTATGGAGATACTCAAATTATCTATTCTACTCATTCTACACAAATTTCCGAAGTAAGTAATGTTGAGAATATAAACATCCTTGCAAAGAAATTAAATTTTGCGGAAGTATATCAACCATCAACTGGTTTAACACCTGAAAGCATCAATCAAATACAGCGTTATCTGGATGCTGTAAGAACCAACCTGTTATTTGCAAAAGGAGTAATATTAGTTGAAGGCGATGCAGAAGAGATTTTAATCCCTATAATGGTCAAAAAAGTATTTGGAGTAAGTCTTGACGAACTTGGAATTAGCCTCATCAATATACGAAGTACAGGCTTCGAGAATGTAGCCCAACTTTTCCACGATAGCCGTATAAGAAGAAAATGTGCAATTCTAACAGATTTAGATGATGCGATTTGTGATACAACTATTAATGACGATGATAGCGACCGATTAAAAAAATACAAGAGAAAAGTGGAGGCATCTAAACAAAGGGGCTTAGAACGTAAAGCTAAATTAGATGCTTTTGAAGCGGGGAATGATTGGATAAAAGCATTTTATGCTGATTATACTTTTGAAGTTGATTTTATAACCGAAGGTAATGAGGAAGAGGTAATAGCTATACTTGACCAAGTATATACAGACCAACCAACAAGAGTACAAGCTAAAACTGATATTGAAGATGATGATGTTGCGGTTTATGGAAAGCGTGTGCTTACAATGGCTAAACAGGAAGGTAAAGGTTGGTTTGCTATAATGTTAGGCAAGCATATTTCTTTCAAGACGGAAATTCCAAACTACATATTTGATGCCATTCTTTTCGCCAAAGAAACATACTCCAACAATATTATTGCCGACATCATTGAATATAGGATGAACAAACATTTTTATGATGATGATGCTTTGGATTTTTCATCTTGTAGGGAGAACCTAACGAAGTATAGAGCCGAAGAAGCAACTTTAGATGACCTTGCTTTTGACTTGGACTTGGTAATACCAGATGACCAACTATTAACATTCATAGATAAATTGAAATAGGCTATGTTCATTTGGGAAAAAGGAAGTTTGAATGATGAGCAAGAAGTTGCAATCTTGGAGAAAGATAGTGTACTCTTGATTGCCTGTCCTGGTAGTGGAAAAACGAGAACGCTTACATACAAAATCGCTTACGAATTAAGCAGGCTAAATTCCAATAAAGAGTTCGTTATTGCAATTACATACACGAATAACGCTGCTGATGAAATTAAAGAACGGGTTGAATTATTGGGGGTTGATACTACACAATTATGGATTGGTACAATTCACTCATTCTGTATGGAATGGATATTAAAGCCTTATCATCTGTATTCTGAAAGGTTGAAAAACGGGTTTAAAGTTTGTAATTCCTTTGATACTGAAAAGCTCCTAACCGAATTATGCAAAAAATATAGCAATCCAAAAGTTACTTTTTATGATTTTCAATATTATGCTACCATAAATGGTACATATAAGTTTACATCAAAAAATAGTAATCAGAATAAGCATATCAAAGCTATTCTTCAAGAATATTTCGGAATATTAAAAGAGAATAATCAATTGGATTTTGAGCAGATACTTTTTTATGCTTATGAATTATTGAAATCAAAGCCAATCATTTGTACCATCTTATGCAAATTATTTCCATTTATTTTGATTGATGAATATCAAGATACTAAAGAGATACAATACCATATAATATCAAAAATATTAAGTGCAAACAACGGGTGTTCAAAAACATTAATTGTTGGCGACCCTAACCAATCTATTTATCATTCTTTAGGTGGTTATCCGATGCCAAAGGATGATTTGGAAAAACTTTTGGGGTTTAACTTGATACAGCTGAGTTTAGACAAAAATTACAGGTCATCTGAAACCATAATAAATTACTTCGATTATTATAAAACATTTGCTACCCCTATTATAGCATTCGGAAACGAAAAAGATTATAATAGTTTAATCACATATAACTTATCGGTTTCGTTAGATAATTTGATAGAAGAAATTACAAAATTGATTTTGTTTAATGTCCGTGAAGCCGGAATTAGCCCTAATGAAATTTGTATTGCAGCACCTCAATGGGTTCAGATTGCAAGTATTACAAGGAAGCTAATGATTAGACTTCCGGATTTTAGTTTTGACGGACCCGGTATGGCTCCGTTTTCACGGGACATTGAGAATTTTTGGTTTAAAGTTGCAAGAATTGTTTTGACAGAACCATCGCCCTATATGTACGTTCGTCGTTTACGTTGGAGTAAAGAAGTTTTGAACGAACTTGATGCTGCGGGAGTAGATGTATCAAACTTATCAAACAAAGAGTTTTTGAAAATCTGCAATTCAATTGAAGTGAATGAAAATGATGGTTTAACCTACTTACGTTCTTTCTTTGAAAGAATTTGTGAAAGCCTGAAAATACAAATTCAGAATTTCCCGTTACTTGAAGAACATCACACATCATTTTTTGCAAGTTCTGAAAATAGAATACAAAGGCTTATTGACGAGGGAAATCCATTTATTGGAGAGATTGAAAATTTTAGAAAAGTTTTCAGGCAAAGAGATGGTATAACCGTTTCAACTATTCACGGTGTAAAGGGAGAGGAATATGATACAGTAATAGGTTTTGCTCTTCTTAATGATTATGTCCCACACTTCAACGATACAAACGGTTACGAAAATTCTAAAAAATTACTTTACGTTTTAGCTTCAAGAGCAAGAAAAAATTTACACTTAATCTCTGAAACGTCAAGAGGGATAAATTATTACAATCCTGAAGGGAAAAGCCCTACACCTCATTTGCTCGAATATAATTATGAATATTCGATTGTTGCTCTTGACAATTCCGATTGAATAAATAACAAAGGGAAGCCGTCTTTTCAGACAAACTCCCCAATGTCAAAATCACCCAAATCATTTTTCCGCAAGGTGGAAGAACCGTCGTCGCCTTCAGATGAAAGTGTGCTATCCAAAAGCTCGGTAATTTTTCGGGAAGCACCCTCAATGGAATTTTCCAATAAGCTGAATAATTCGGTTCCCTGTAATTTCTGAACTATGGCTACCGCTGTTTCCTTTTGAGCCTGTTCCAAATTCTCTTTTTGGAGCAATGCCCCTACGGAGCTTAGTTCGTCGTAGGTAACCCCTTGGGCAAAACCGTTATCGCCACCGGATATTCCGTACCTGTTCCATTCTTCTTCCTCTTCCTCCAAATCAGGAATATTGCTGAAAACTTCGTCCAGTTCTTCCTGCGGAATTTGAATGCTGACGTTTTCGTTTTCGTCGTATTCAATGTCTAAATTATCAGGGTTTATCTCCGGTTCCGTTATTTGGCTTTCATTGGCAGTGTTTGGCAGGGAATGGCTTTTTACTGGCTTCGGCTGTCCCATAATATCGGGCAGGTTCGGGTTAACTTTTCCCTGTGTGGGCTTTTGCTGCGACCTTTTATGAATGACAATCTTATCCTGCAATAGCAGCACAATGACTATCAGCAGGCAAATCACAATTACTATTTCCATAATCAGATGCTTTAAAAAATGGGTTTAAACTTTTCGTTGAAATCATCGGTAATTGCTTTTTCAAATAGCTCAAAATGATGCTCCAGTATGTTATCGAGATAGGCATACAGGGGTATCGCATCCTTACCAATAACCTGTACAATGCGGGATAGCCGTTCGTGGTATTCCTGCCTGATGTAAATGCTTTTATCGCCCCGCTTTGTCATCGAGTGGGTTTTCAAAAAGTGTTCGCCGTAAGTTCCGTCAAGGTTTTTCTTGGTGCGGTTCCTTTCCCGTTGTGCAGGTTTGCTTTGTTGTAATTCTTCCTGCTTTACCTCGTCTTTTTCTTCTTCCTTTTCAGGTTCTTCGGCGGGTTCGGGCGGTAGCTGCAAACCGTCCTTTTTAACGCCGTCTACCATCAGGTTCATCATCAGCTCTTCGTTAATGTCCGGCGTAACTTTACGTTTATTATCTTTTTCCATAGCACTACGATTGAATGATGTTTAAAAATTCGCTGATGAACAGGTCTAACTGGCAGGCTTTCATCAAACGCTCATCGGGTGGCATTATCGTAGAACGGAAAACTGTTTTGCTGTCCACTTCACTTTCCTTGCGAAAACGGGTGCTGTTCTTGATTTGGCTTTGCATCAGGCTTAACCCCAGTTGCCCGATAAGCTGATTATACACGTCATATAAGGGCGTGCTTTCCCTGCCGTCCACCTGGTTCCAAAACAGGTTAATGCTTTGTATGGAAGTTTCGCCTTTTTTCATAATTACATCCTGTAAAAGCTGTGTGAAGATGAGCGTACTTTCCATTACCACACGGTCTGCCGTGATGGGCGTGAAAATGTGGTGCATACCTGCCAATGCTTTCAGAATTCCGGGCGTGTTCACGGTTCCGGGCAGGTCGAAGAACAGCACATCAAGCGGAACATGGGAAGTGTTTACAAATTCGTGCGCCGCATCGAGTACGCTATCCGCTTTGTGCTGCATAATGGGATAGGCTTTTTTATTGATGGTGGTAAACTGCTTATATGCCAGTTTTTTCAACGCCTCATTTTCCATTACCATTGCCAAATCACGGGTTTTCATTTTCATCAGGCTGTGCTGCGGAAAATCCGCATCAAAAACGGCTACGTTGTAGCCCAACCGATAGTGCATCGTACTGGCGACAAGCGTGGTAAATGTGCTTTTGCCAACACCGCCTTTTTGAGAAGAAAAAGCGACAAACAGAGGTTTCTTTCTTGTGTCCATATTTTTAAAATTTAAAGTTTACATCTTACTGTTTTCAGTCTTGCAGGCTTTCAGCCGTGCAGTCCTGATTTCGTGCTGTCTTTCTTGCAGGATAGCTATCAGGCTTGCCTGCGGGAATTGCTGATTGCCTGCTTTCCTGCTGTACAGCAGCAATGCTTTCATTCAGGCATCCTATCAGGCGTGATTGCGTTCTTGCATTCGTTCCGTCCGTCATTCTATCCATCACGCAGGCTTGATTGTCTGATAGCAGGCTGTCACGCTTTCCGTCATTCCTGCGCTCTTGGTTTCTTGCATTCCTGCAATCTTGCAGGCAGGATAACCTGCCATCTTGAATGTATGCCGTCTGCTCGTCCTGAAGCACGGGCTGCCTGCCTGCCTGCCTGTCAACATTCAGGGGCAAAGAACTCATCAAATTCAATCGGTTGTATAGCGGTGGCAGTGTTTGGCGTTCAGAGGCAGCATTTGGCACTGTGTCACAGTGCAACGCTATCGTAAACAGGGCTTTACTTTGTATTGTGATTTTTATTAACGGATTTATGCAAAAGTCTTTTGACATATCAGGGGGTAACGGGAACGGCAACGAGCCGTTTTTCCCTGTTACATTCAATCCGTCCCGCAGGGCGGATTTTTGTGTTAACCGGAACACGGCAAGTTGTGTTTTGAGCATCTCGGAATGATTTCCGATGCTCAAAACAACTTGCCCTTTGCAGGGGGCAGAAAACACCTTCCGAAGTCAGGGTTTTGTATGGATTTTAAAATGGATTAGTGATGAACGATAACAACAAAAAACAATTGAAAAAGACCGGACGCCGCCCCAAAGAAGACCCGGCGACAATCCGCTATACGATTTCCTTTAACGAGCAGGAACACGCCCGATTTCTTGCCCTTTTTGATAAATCAGGTATGCAGGTAAAGGCGCATTTTATAACGTCCTGCATCTTTGACAAGACCATAAAGACCATTCAGATTGACAAGGGAACGGTTGATTTTTATATGCGGCTGACCTCTTTTCACAGCCAGTTCCGTTCCATCGGCGTGAACTATAATCAGATTGTAAAGCTATTGTACAAGAATTTTTCCGAGAAAAAAGCCGCAGCGTTCCTGTACAAACTGGAAAAACAGACGGCTGAAATGGCGATGCTATGCCAAAAAATTATCCAAATAAGCGAGGAATTTGAAGCCAAATACCTGAAAAAATAGCGGTAGAAATGATAGCAAAAATTGGAAAAAGCGCAAATTTATACGGTGCATTGGCGTACAATCAGCTTAAAGTAGAGAATGAAAACGGGCAGATTTTGTTTGCCAATAAGATGATTGAAACGGCAAGCGGTCATTATTCCGTGGCACAATTAGCCCAGTCTTTTGCACCTTACCTGATAGCCAACCGCAATACCGAGAAACATACGCTTCATATTTCGCTCAATCCTGACCCGAACGACAAGGTAAGCGATGATAAGTTTAGGGAAATGGCAGAACAGTATATGCGGGAAATGGGTTACGGCGAACAGCCTTTTGTCGTGTTCAAACACACGGATATTGACCGCAGCCATATACACATTGTATCGGTTTGCGTGGACGAGCAGGGCAAAAAGATTTCGGACAAATTCGAGAAAATGCGGTCTATGAATGTATGCCGTGAACTGGAAAGAAAACACGGGTTGATACCCGCAACAGACAAAGAGCGCAATCAGAATGATAAGGTTTTCCGTCCGGTAGATTATCGGGCAGGCGATGTAAAAAGCCAAATTGCTTCGGTCGTTCGCCACCTCCCGAATTACTACCAGTACCAAACTTTGGGCGAATACAATGCCCTGCTTTCCCTGTTCAATATTACCGCCGAGAAAATCGAGGGCGAATTGCAGGGAGAGATGAAGCAGGGCTTAATATATATTCCGCTAAATGAAAAAGGCGAAAGAGCCGGGCATCCGTTCAAGGCTTCGCTGTTCGGAAAGAGCGCAGGGCTTCCGGCTTTGGAACTGCATTTTGCGAAATGCAAAACGGCTTTGAAAGATAGCCCCACCAAACAGACCCTAAAATCTGCCGTTACCATTGCCCTGAAAACCACGAGCGATGAACAGACATTTAAAAAGCAGTTGGCGGAACAGGGTATTAACGTTGTGGTGCGCCGAAATGATACAGGTCGTATTTATGGTATCACGTTTATTGACCACAATTCCAAAGCGGTTTGGAACGGTTCAAGGTTAGCAACAGAACTTTCTGCCAACACCTTTAATGATTACTGGAACAATAACATCAAACCGGATATTAAAGAACCTGCCGTTTTACAACCCAAGCTATCCACATCAAATGATGCGGATCTTCCTGCGGAAGAACCACACCATTTGTTCGACTTCTTACATACTGAAAAACACGAAGACGGTTTGATTGAAGCACTGGGCGGCTTGCTTCCCGAAGCCCAGGGCGAAGATTACGAAGAACAGGACTTTGCCAATAAAATGAAGAAGAAAAGAAAACGCCAAAGAGGTCAGAAGTAATATTCAGCCAAACACTGCCACAGAACGCCACTGGCTGCCACATTCTTAGAGCCACTCCATAGAGCCTTTAAATTCACGCCCGAACATTAAAACTTTAGATAATGCAGGGAGAAGACGATTTAAGAGGGCTTGCCAAGATAATGGCTTTTATGCGGGCAGTCAGTATTCTTTTGGTGCTGATGCACCTTTATTGGTTCTGCTACGGTTTCTTTTTAGAACGTGGTTGGACGTTGGAAGTAATCAACAAGATATTAGGCAATTTCGACCGAACGGCGGGTTTGTTTTCACACACTCTTTACACCAAAGTATTCGCTTTGGTCTTACTGGCTTTAAGCTGTTTAGGGACAAAGGGCGTAAAGAACGAAAAGATAACCTGGACTAAAATTTACGTGGCGTTGGGCGTTGGCTTTGTGCTGTTCTTCCTGAACACACCTTTGTTAAAGCTATCTCCGGCAACAGGCACATTCCTGTATATGCTTACTATCTCATTAGGTTATATCGCCTTGCTGATGGCGGGCGTATGGATGAGCCGCCTGCTTCGTACCAACCTGATGGACGACGTATTTAATAATGAGAATGAGAGCTTTCAGCAGGAAACCAAACTGATGGAAAACGAGTATTCCGTTAACCTGCCCACCAAATTTTACTACAAAGGCAAATGGAACAACGGTTGGATAAACATTGTAAATCCATTCAGGGCATCAATAGTGTTGGGTACTCCCGGTTCCGGTAAATCTTATGCCATCGTAAACAACTACATCAAGCAGCAGATTGAAAAAGGCTTTAGTATGTATATCTACGATTTCAAGTTTGACGACCTTTCTACTATTGCCTATAATCACTTACTGAAGCATCGGGATAAATACAAAGTTCAGCCGAAATTTTACGTGATAAATTTCGACGACCCACGCAAGAGCCACCGTTGCAACCCACTCAATCCCGATTTTATGACGGACATTTCTGATGCTTACGAAGCGGCATATACTATAATGCTAAACCTTAACAGGTCGTGGATACAGAAGCAAGGGGATTTTTTCGTGGAAAGCCCAATTATTCTTTTGGCTGCGATTATTTGGTATCTGAAAATCTACGAAGATGGTAAGTATTGTACGTTCCCTCACGCCATTGAATTACTGAATAAAAAGTATTCGGATGTATTCACGATTTTAACTTCATACCCGGATTTGGAAAATTATTTGTCGCCCTTTATGGATGCGTGGCAAGGTGGAGCGCAAGACCAGTTACAAGGACAAATCGCATCGGCAAAAATTCCGCTATCAAGGATGATTAGCCCACAACTTTACTGGGTAATGACGGGCGATGATTTTACGCTTGACATCAACAACCCGAAAGAACCTAAAATTTTGTGCGTGGGTAACAATCCCGACCGTCAAAATATTTATTCCGCAGCTTTGGGTTTATACAATTCGAGGATTGTAAAGCTGATAAACAAAAAGGGACAGCTAAAGAGTTCCGTTATCATAGATGAGTTGCCCACAATTTATTTCAGGGGACTGGACAATCTTATCGCAACGGCGAGAAGTAATAAGGTAGCGGTATGTTTGGGCTTTCAGGATTTTTCGCAATTAACAAGGGATTACGGCGACAAGGAAAGCAAGGTAATACAGAATACTGTCGGTAATATATTCAGTGGTCAGGTGGTTGGCGAAACAGCAAAAAGCCTTTCGGAACGTTTCGGTAAAGTATTACAGAAACGCCAAAGTATGACCATTAACCGCAATGATAAATCTACCTCTATTTCGACACAGTTAGACAGCCTTATTCCGGCTTCCAAAATCTCAACACTTACACAAGGTTTGTTTGTTGGTTCTGTATCAGATAACTTTGATGAACGTATCGAGCAGAAGATATTTCACGCCGAAATTGTAGTGGACAATGAAAAGGTAGCGGCAGAAAGCAAAGCCTATCAGCAAATACCGCAAATCTTATCTTTTGTAAATGAGCAGGGCGAGGATAAGATGAAGCAGGAAATAGAAAACAATTACAAGCAGATAAAATCAGACATTCTGAATATTGTTGTTAGTGAAATGGAGCGTATCAAGAATGACCCTAACTTACAGCATTTGGTGCAGAAAGAATGATTATACTAAATATTTTTGTGATTTTTCTATTAATATATTGTTAGAAGAATTAAAAGTAACAGCACCATTACGTCAACATATAAAATGCCAAATTTTAATACTCATAATTTAGCATTTGCTTAAATAAACAAATTAGTTACATTTGCATTATGGATAATACTTCTTGTACACGACAACAGGCAGACATTAAACAAATCAATCGCTGTAAAGAAAGAGTTTCGGAACTCCACAGTTCGTTTGACTATTTGTCGAACGCACTTGAATTGACTGGAAACAATGTAAGACTGAAAATTCTGTTTCTTCTTTATGAAGAAAAACGACTTTGTGTTTGTGATGTGAGTGAAATTCTTGGAATGACAATTTCAGCGATTTCTCAGCACTTGAGAAAACTTAAAGACCGAAAGCTTATTGAAACCGAAAGAGAGGCGCAAACCATTTTTTACTCATTGACAAAAGAGTATGAGAAAATGTTGGACCCATTTTTTAAAATACTTGACGATAAAAAAAATTTAGAAACAATATGGTAACGGACGGAAAACTAATTGGGACTGGACTTTTGACAGCAATAGCAGCTTCATTATGTTGCATTACACCTGTTTTGGCTCTCATAGCAGGAACAAGTGGACTTGCTTCAACTTTCTCTTGGCTCGAACCTTTTCGTCCATATTTTATCGGGTTAACTATTTTAGTGCTTGCTTTTGCTTGGTATCAAAAATTGAAACCGCAAAAGAAAATTGACTGCAACTGTGAAACAACTGAAAAATCAAACTTTATGAAAACAAAATCATTTTTAGGAATTATTACCGTTATGGCGGCTTTACTTTTATCATTTCCGCTTTATGCTCACATCTTTTTTCCAAAGACCGAAAGTAAAGCAATTATTACCCAAACTTCCAAAATTCAGAAAGTTGAGTTTACAATCAAAGGGATGACTTGTTCAGGTTGTGAACACCACGTTAAAACGGAAGTTAGTAAACTAAAAAGAATTGTGGAAGTTGTGGTTTCTTATGAGAAAGGCAATGCCATTGTTAAGTTTGACAACAAACAAACAAGTATTATAGAAATTGAAAAAGCTATCAATTCGACAGGTTATAAATCACTAAAAAGTAAAATTATATCATAATGGAAATTAAATTACAATCAATTATAACTTGCCCAAATTGCGGATACAAAAAAGAGGAAACAATGCCAACAGATGCTTGCCAATATTTTTATGAATGTGAAAATTGCAAGACAAGATTAAAACCATTACAAGGCGATTGTTGTGTGTATTGTAGTTATGCCAGTGTTCCTTGTCCATCAATACAACAGGATAAAAAATGTTGCTATTAGAAACCAATTAAGAGAAAAAAATGTTCAGTTTTTTCAAAAAATATTTTCAAAAATTTAAGAAGAATACTTATGCTATCAACAGAAAAAACATTATCAGAAGTAATTGAAGTACTAAGACAAAGGGGTTATACGGAAGACTTTAATCTATTGGAAGAAAACATTTCGTACAAAATAGACGGAGAGAAAGTTAATTTAAGGGACATTGTTATTGATAAAATTTATCGTTTTACTGGGCTTAATGACTTGGAAGATGAGGCTATCTTATATGCGATGAGAAACCAAAAAGATGGAGCAAAAGGTGTTTTCGTAAATGGTTATGGTACATACTCTGACAGTGCAGCAAACAGCATCATTGAGCAAATATCAGTTGACGAGGACGATAATGATGATTGGACGATAGAAAATTAAATCACAATGACTGAATTAGAAAAAATTTTACAGCAAAAAGCTATAAAACCCACCGCTATGCGTTTGTTGGTGGTTGAAAAGTTATTGAAACAACAATATGCAGTAAGTCATAAAGAGCTGGCAGAACAGTTTGAAAAAGCAGATAATATTACTCTCTTCAGAACACTTAAAGTATTCCTGGAACACAAACTTGTCCATACCATTGATGATGGAAGCGGAGTGATTAAATACGCACTTTGCCAATCAGGATGCAATTGTAATTTATCAGAACTGCACACACATTTTTATTGTACCGACTGCAAACATACTTTTTGCCTTACTGAAACAGAAATTCCGAACATCGAAGTTCCTCAAAACTTTAAATTAGATGGAGCTAATTTAGTTCTTAAGGGGAAATGCGACAAATGTAACAAATAGATTTTTTCAACTTTGCAATTCTATTGCACAATCTATTTATTTATATTTGTAGCTGATGAAACTATTTATATTCATATTCAGTATATATTTTCTGGCATTATCCGTAATGCCGTGTACTGATGCGTGTGGTATGGATACCAGTAATACTTCAAAATCAGAGCTTTCTAATACAAGCAATGGTCAAACGAAAAACGGCGATTTATGCAGTCCTTTTTGTTCTTGTGCTACTTGTCATACCGTTGTGAATTTTACGTTTCAAACGTTCAAAATAAACGAGGCAAAGCCAAGTCTTAGCAAGATACAAAAATTCCCACTTCAAAATTTCAATTTCATTTCCAATTATCACGGAAACATTTGGCAGCCGCCAAAGATTAATACTTAATATTTTCAGCAAATGTATTTATTGGTAATGGATGATATATTCATTTACTATTAGATAGGTGTATTATCTAAATTGCACATTTAGCTGTCCTTTCTGTAACGGACAGAAAGTATTTATATCCATTATTATTAATTATTAATCAAATGAATTGTGTTAGACAGTATCATAAAATTTAGCATTAAGAACAAGCTCGTCATTGGAATAATGACATTGTTGCTCATTATTTGGGGAGTGTGGAGTGCCACAAAATTACCCATTGATGCCGTACCCGATATTACAAATAATCAGGTGCAAATAATTACGGTTTGCCCCACATTGGCGGCTCAGGAAGTAGAACAATTAGTAACTTTTCCGATAGAGCAAAGCATTGCTAATATTCCCGATTTAGAAGAAACCAGAAGTATTTCTAGGTTTGGTTTGTCCGTAATTACAGTTGTATTTAAGGAAAAAGTAGACATTTATTTTGCCCGACAGCTCATTAATGAAAAACTGAAAGAAGCAGAAGAAAAAATTCCGAACGGAATAGGAACACCTGAACTGGCTCCGGTCAGTACAGGGCTTGGTCAGATATACGAATATATAATACATCCCAAAAAGGGAAGTGAAAATAAATACAATGCCAAAGACCTTCGTACAATGCAGGACTGGATTGTTGCAAGGCAACTGTATGGTACACCCGGAATTGCAGAAGTAAATAGTTTTGGTGGCGAGCTAAAGCAATATGAAGTTGCTGTTAATCCTAATCGCTTAAAGGCTATGGATATAAGTATTACCGATATTTTCAACGCTCTTGAAAAAAATAACCAAAATACAGGGGGAGCATATATTGATAAGAAACCAAGTGCTTATTTTGTTAGAGGTATTGGTTTGGTTACATCATTAGAAGATATAAAAAACATCAGTGTAAAAAATAATCCTGGCAGTGTTCCAATTTTTATAAAAGATGTGGCAGATGTACGATTTGGTAATGCTGTAAGATATGGGGCTATGACATATAATGGAGAAGTTGATGCAGTAGGCGGTGTGGTAATGATGTTAAAAGGCGAAAATGCCAATAATGTAATTGAAAAAATAAAAGAAAAACTTCCTACTATACAAAAGTCATTACCTGATGATATTATTATTGAACCCTATATAGACCGTTCAGTTTTAGTTGACAAGGCAATGAGTACCGTAGAAAAAAACCTGATAGAAGGTGCGTTGATTGTTATCTTTGTATTAGTACTTTTTTTAGGAAATTTTAGAGCCGGATTAATAGTAGCTTCCGCTATTCCATTAGCAATGCTGTTTGCCTTAGCGATGATGAATGTGTTTGGTGTAAGCGCCAATTTAATGAGTTTGGGAGCCATAGATTTTGGGTTGATTGTAGATGGGGCAGTAATTGTTGTGGAAGCCACATTACATCACTTAGGCTTACGGAAATCTAAACAAAGGCTTACACAAACCGAAATGGATGAAGAGGTTTTCCTGTCTGCCTCCAAAATTCGTAGCAGTGCAGCATTTGGTGAAATCATTATACTAATTGTTTACATTCCTATTCTTACGTTAGTGGGTGTTGAAGGTAAAATGTTCCGTCCGATGGCACAGACTGTAGGTTTTGCCATTTTTGGAGCTTTGATTTTATCCTTAACATACATACCAATGATGTGTGCTTTGTTCTTATCCAAAAAACCTACGTATAAAGAAACCTTTTCTGACAGAATGATGAATTGGTTACAAAAAAAATATCAGCCTTTGCTTGAAAAAGCGATTAGCATAAAGTATTGGTTCGTGGGTATCGCCATTGCCATATTTGCGGTTAGTATTTTCTTGTTTAGCCGAATGGGAGGAGAATTTATACCCCAGCTACAAGAAGGAGAATATGCGTTTGAATTTAAAATGCCTATTGAAACCTCATTATCACAAAGTATAGAAACTTCGATGCTTGCTTCGAGAATTGCCAAACAATTTGATGAAGTAAAAATGGTGGTAGGTAGAACTGGAGCTGGTGAAGTACCTACTGACCCAATGCCTCCGAGTGCAACAGATTTAATAATTATTCTTAAGCCTGAAAGTGAATGGAAATCCGGAAGGACATACGATGAATTAGGCGATGCAATAGAAGAAAAAATAGCCGTAATACCTGGCATAATTGTCGAAAAAAGCCAACCCATTCAAATGCGTTTTAACGAACTTATGACAGGGATAAAACAAGATGTTGCAATTAAGATTTTCGGAGAAAATTTAGATACACTAGCGTTAAATGCCGATAAGGTTAGCAAAGTTATACAAACAGTAAAGGGAGTTACAGTACCTCAAGTAGAACTGGTAAGTGGGCTACCTCAAATTAATATTGAATACGACCGAACTCGTTTAGCCAATTATGGAGTAAATGTAGAAGATGTAAATAATGTTGTGAGTACTGCCTTTGCAGGAAAAAGTGCAGGTGTGGTTTTTGAGAATGAAAGGAGATTTGATTTAGTTGTGCGTTTAGATAGTACTTACCGGGGTAGTATTGAAGATGTAAACAATATGATGATACCCACCAACATAGGTAGTCAAATTCCTCTATCACAAGTGGCTACAATTGATTATAAATTAGGACCGGCGCAGATAAGCCGTGAAGCGGGAAAGCGAAGAATTGTAATTGGTTTTAATGTAGCAGACAGAGACGTTCAAAGTGTAGTAGAAGAAATTCAAAAAAAATTGAATAACCAAGTAAAATTACCATCAGGATATTATTTCACTTATGGTGGGCAGTTTGAAAATTTACAGGAAGCCAGCAATAGATTACTGATAGCTGTTCCAGTTTCTTTAATATTGATATTTGTACTGCTTTACTTTACTTTCAGTTCTTTTAAACAGGCAGGATTAATTTTTACGGCTATCCCAATGAGTGCAATTGGAGGAATACTAGCTTTATTACTTCGGGGAATGCCTTTTAGCATCAGCGCAGGTATTGGATTTATTGCATTGTTTGGTGTTGCAGTCCTCAACGGAATTGTATTGATAGGTATTTTCAATCAATTAGAAAAAGAAGGAGAAAAAGATGTATTGAAACGGGTAATCGAAGGAACTAAAATCCGTTTGAGACCGGTTTTAATGACTGCAACAGTTGCCAGTTTAGGATTTCTGCCAATGGCTTTGAGCAGTAGCGCAGGTGCAGAGGTACAAAAACCATTGGCTACAGTTGTTATCGGTGGTTTGGTAACTGCCACATTCCTTACCCTATTCGTACTGCCTTTATTGTACATCATCTTCAATTCAAAAATTAATTTAAAAAGAAAACTTAAAGTGAAACCCATTGCGACTATCGTTGTGTTACTGCTATCATTGGTAGGTTTTACAGCAAACGCACAGACGAAAGATTTATCCAGTGTTGATGAAGCAATAAACATTGCGCTGAAAAATAATCAAATCATAAAGGCTTCAGATTTAGAAATTGATGCAAGTAAAGCCTTGAAAAAAACTGCCGGAGAATTACCAAAATTAGGTTTTAATGCACAATTAGGGCAGTACAACAGTACAAAATTCGACCAGTCATTTGAAGTGGCGCAAACTATTCCTTTTCCTACTTTATTCGGAGCAAAAAAGCAATTGATTAATGCAGAAATAAAAGCGAAAGAATTACAGAAAAACCTTACGGTAATAGAGCTAAAAACGCAGGTCAGAACTTACTATTATCAAATCCTGTATTTGCAACATAACCAAAAACAATTACAACAGTTAGATAGTCTGTACAGCGATTTTATAAAAATAGCACAGCTTCGTTATAAAACTGGTGATACAAAAAAAGTGGACATCAGTACGGCAGAAGCTAAGAAAGGGGAAATTAATTTATTGTTAAAACAGAATAAAGTGTTTTTAAACAATGCTGTTGCCAGTCTGAAAACTTTGATGAATACAAGAGAGGATTTTCTCATTGTAGAAAATGGAATTTTTCAACCATTACAAATCAGTAATTTATTGGATAATGATGTAGTTGCAAGTCATCCCGCCATTCAATCCTTATATCAGGATGCTGTTATTGCAGAACAGACCAAAAAGGTAGAACGTTCGCAAGGTTTACCTGATTTTACAATTGGTTTTACAAATCAATCTTTAATAGGTTTTCATACTGTAAATGGCGCAGAAAAATATTTTAATTCTGGTAAACGTTTCAATTCTGTAAATATTGGCATTGCAATTCCTATCACTTATGGTGCTACCAAAGCAAGGATAAAATCTTTGGACTTCAGAAAACAGGCTTCCGAAGCCAATGCTCAGCAGCTGCAAAAAGCATTAACAACACAATTACAAAATGCTTTGCAACAATACCAACAAGATATGCAACAGTTTAATTATTTTCAGCAAGAAGCATTGCCTAATGCCAAAGAAATAGTATCAGCAGCACAATTAGGTTATAAAACTGGAGAAATCAGCTATGTAGAATATCTTTTTGCATTGCAAACCACAACCGATATTCAATTAAATTATCTGAAAAGTATTCAGCAGGTAAACCAGTCTGTAATCAGTATTTATTCTCTCATTAATCAATAAATAAAAAATGAAATTCAATATAAATAAAATCACGTTTGTAACAGTGATAACTGTTGTAATACTTGCTTTTTCCGCTTGCAATAATCATAAAGATGGGGATGGGCAAAACCAGAAGGCAAAAGAAATTCAAAAAGAAGAAGCCCACGAAGAAGTACCAACCATTGCCACACTTTCAGAGGAACAGATAAAGATAGTTGGAATAAAAATAGGCACAATAGAACAAAGGGAGCTGTCTGCAACCATCAAAGCAAATGGAAATCTGAATGTTCCCAATAACAATAAAGCCAATGCTACAACTTTATATGGTGGGGTGATAAGAACATTGAAAGTTCAACTTGGGGATTATGTTAGAAAGGGTGAAATAATAGCAACGATTGGCAATCCGCAGTTTATACAATTACAGGAAGAATATTTGAGTATAGTAAGTAGAATAACTTTTGCAGAGCAAGAGCTATCAAGACAAAAAGAGTTAAACGAAGGAAATGCTGGCGCAAAGAAAAATTTACAAAGTGCAACAGCCGAATTGAACAGCCTTCGTACTCGAAAAGCATCTTTACATCAACAATTACAATTAATGGGCATCAATCCCAGCACCCTATCAAACAGTAATTTGAAATCTGCGCTAACGGTAATTAGTCCTTTGAATGGTACAGTGAGTAATGTTTTCGCTAAAATTGGAAGTTATGTAGATGTTTCTTCTCCAGTAATTGAAGTTGTAGATAACAGCTCATTGCATTTGGATTTACAAGTTTTTGAAAAAGATTTACCACAAATAAAAATTGGGCAAACTATTCATTTTCGATTGACAAATAATCCAGCCACTGAATATGAGGCTACGGTTTTCAATATCGGTTCATCTTTTCAAAATGAGAGTAAAACTATTGTTGTACGTTGCCGCATAAAAGGTAATAAAAATGGGTTAATTGATGGAATGAATATAACAGGAATTGTAAGCTTAAGCAATGTGACCACACCTGCTGTTCCCAATGATGCCATCGTAAATACTGATGGTAAATATTTTATTTTCGTACAAACCGATAAAAAAGCAGAAGAACATCACGAAGAAGAAAGCCATAAAGAAGATGAGGAAACTGAACATAAGGAAGATACAAGCAATATAAATTTTGAAAAAGTAGAAGTATTGAAAGGGGTATCTGATATGGGGTATACCGCAATAACTTTTGTCAAGCAAATTCCTGTCAATGCCAAAATCGTTGTAAAAGGAGCATTTTTTGTAAACGCAAAATTATCTAATGCTGGAGAAGAGGAAGATTAACCAATAATAACTAAACAATGATAAATACAGATAAAAATCACAAGCATATTTATGATGCACACGGCAAGCAACTCTGCTGCACCGAGGAAAGCAAAAACGATGCCCAAACAAATACAGGGCAGAGTACTGATAATGTTTGTTGCTCAACGGATGAAAAAGTCAATCAAAAGAGTAATGAACGAAGTGAAGCTGTTGATAAAAATAGCGTTATAAAAATGTTTTTACCAGGAATTATTTCTTTGGTACTATTGCTAATTGCTATTTACTTAGACAATGCCTTGAAACCTGAATGGTTTCAAGGTTGGGTAAGAACTGTTTGGTATATAATAGCGTATGCACCAGTCGGATTTCCTGTAATTAAAGAAGCTTTTGAAAGTATTAGCAAAGGCGATGTTTTTTCAGAATTTTTGCTAATGAGTATTGCCACTATTGGAGCCTTTGCCATTGGTGAATACCCAGAGGGTGTCGCTGTAATGCTGTTTTATGCTGTTGGCGAAGTCTTTCAGTCATTAGCAGTTAAAAGAGCGAAAGCAAATATCAAGAGCTTGCTTGACCAACGCCCCGATGAAGTAACTATTCTAAAAGAAAATCAACCGAAAACAGTAAAGGCGGAAACAGTAACCATTGGTGACATCATACAATTAAAGCCCGGCGAAAAATTAGGATTAGACGGAACATTATTATCCGAAACTGCATCATTCAACACAGCAGCTTTAACAGGCGAAAGCAAGCCCGACACCAAAGCAAAAGATGATACGGTATTAGCAGGAATGATAAACCTAAATACCGTTGTACAAGTAAAAGTAACAACTGCATATACTGATAGCAAGCTGAGTAAAATTTTAGAATTGGTGCAAAATGCTACTGCTCAAAAAGCACCGACAGAATTATTCATTAGAAAGTTTGCAAAAATATACACACCGATAGTTGTACTGTTAGCTATTCTAATTACAGCATTGCCCTACTTCTTTGTAGAAAATTATGTGTTCAGCCAATGGTTGTATCGTGCTTTGGTATTCCTTGTTATCTCTTGCCCTTGTGCATTGGTAATAAGTATTCCTTTAGGCTACTTTGGCGGAATTGGGGCAGCGAGTAAAAATGGAATATTGGTTAAGGGAAGCAACTTTTTGGATGTTCTTGCCAGCATACAAAATGTAGTAATGGATAAGACAGGTACAATGACGGAGGGCGTATTTAAAGTTCAGGAAGTTGTATTTGACAAGGCATTTGATGAGAAAGAAATTTTAGAAATGGTCAATGCTTTGGAAAGCCATAGTAGCCACCCCGTAGCAACTGCCATTCAAGAATATGTAGGCGATGTAAACCACAATATCCCATTAGAAAATATAGAGGAAATTGCAGGACACGGACTAAAGGCTAATGTAAATGGGAAAGAATTATTGGTAGGGAATTTTAAGCTGATGGATAAATTTTCTATTACTTATGACATAGACCCGAACAGCATTGTCTACACGGTAATCGCAGTGGCTTATGATAGAAAGTTTGTTGGTTACATTACCATTGCGGACAGCATAAAAGAAGACGCACAGGAAACCATAAATCTATTGCATAAGCTCAATGTTAAAGCTACTATGCTTAGCGGAGATAAAAGTACGGTTGTAAAGTATGTAGCGGAACAGTTGGGGATAGATAATGCTTTCGGAGATTTATTGCCTGAAGATAAAGTAAACAGAGTTAAAGAAATTAAAGCCAAAGGCGGAAGCGTTGCTTTTGTTGGCGACGGTGTAAACGATGCGCCTGTTGTGGCTTTGAGCGATGCGGGTATTGCAATGGGCGGTTTGGGAAGCGATGCGACCATTGAAACGGCAGATGTGGTAATACAAGACGACAAACCGAGTAAAATACCTATGGCAATCAATATAGGCAAGCAGACAAAGAAAATCGTTTGGCAAAATATAGCTTTAGCATTCGGAGTAAAAGCTATTGTACTAGTTTTGGGAGCTGGGGGCTTAGCGACTATGTGGGAAGCTGTTTTTGCCGATGTTGGGGTTGCCTTATTAGCTATACTAAACGCAGTAAGGATACAGCGGATGAAATTTTAAGATTAGAACATCCTAATGATGAATAAAACAGACAATTCGTAAGAAAGGCAAAAGTTATCAAATGTCAATTTGTCGAAGGAGAAGAAGAAGAAGAAAAGACCTTCGCTCTTTATGATACTTTTTGGGATATTTTTTAGCTCTGTGTCTTATTGCTTTGATATACATAAAATTAGACACTATTATATCTATCCCTATCACTAAAAATGGACTTATTAGTTCTGTATCGAGCAAAAACCAAAGTTCCAAAAGAGAAACCCGAAAATGCAAATTTCTTTCAAATATGACAGTATTTGGGCTTCTCTATTATTGTTTAAAAAATAGATTTAGGATAACGGATGGATAAATTTTATAACGAAACGCTGGCTAAGCTGGAAAACGAAATCAAAGAATTTGAGATTGAAGCAGACTGTTCGATAGAACGCATTGAAGCAGTTATACAACTTATTATCAAATGTTTATTCGACGTAAAAAAATATATTTTAAAAAGAGGATTTAAGAATGTTGATGAAGAAATTCGCTTTTTTAAATATCAAAAGCCAATTATCGTTTCAAAGCTCATCTATTATAATGCCATCTATAAAATCGAAACGAGAAGACCGTATGGAAATAAGCGTACCAAGAAATATTTTGTCAAAGAACTGAAAAAGCTAAAAAGGTTCTTTGAAAATAACCTTGATTTTTATAAGTATTACCGTAGCAATAATTCTTTCTTTGACGAACAATTTTTTGTACGTGGCAAGCACGATATAAGACTATGGTTAGACACTTTTTATTTTGAGGCAGACCATCGCTTTTCTACTTCGCACGATTATAAGGTTGCCAAGATAATTGCTAATGACCTGATACAGGTATATTTGGAAGACAGGTTAAATAACATCAACGTTAAAAAGGTTTCAGATAATTCGTTGATATGGACAGCAAGCAAAACTGCACTCACGGAACTCATTTATGCACTGTACTCCCACGGTGCATTTAACAATGGGAATACAGAAATAAAATTGATAGCCAAAACGTTTGAAGATGCCTTCAATATTGAGTTAGGCGACTTTTACCATACGTTTATGGAACTTAAAGCCCGCAAAATAAACCGAACGAAATTCCTCGACAGGCTGTGTGAAGCACTGATAAAGAAAATGGACGAACAAGATGAAAAACAGTAAGTATATATGTACACAGGCTTTATTCCTCTTGGCAAGAAGTCAGAGTAATTAAACTTAAATTGTAAATTTGTTTATTGCTTATGTATTAAATACTAAACGTAGTCAGTAAATAAATATGAATACAATCTTTATTAAAAATATGGTTTGCGACCGTTGCATTATGGTGGTACAAAACGAATTGGAAAAACTGGGATTAGATGCTAAAAATATAAAACTGGGCGAAGTTATTCTTTCCAAAGAAATAACATCTCTGGAAAAAGAGAATTTGTCCAAAACTTTAGAGCCATTAGGATTTGAAGTAATTGACGATAAAAAAGGCAGGATAATAGAAAAGATAAAGAACATTATCATTGACCTGGTACACCATCAGGATAGTGATGTAAAAACCAACCTTTCCGATGTATTGAGTGACAAATTGCATCACGATTACAATTACCTGTCCAATCTGTTTTCAGAGGTAGAGGGTACAACCATTGAAAAATACTTTATCGCCCAAAAGGTGGAGAAAGTCAAAGAATTGTTGGTGTATGATGAGTTGTCATTAAGTGAGATTGCGAACCGCCTAAATTATTCGAGCGTGGCATATTTGAGTAACCAGTTTAAAAAAGTTACCGGGCTAACACCAAGCCATTTCAAACAGATTAAAGAGGATAAAAGAAAACCGTTGGATAAAGTGTAAGTAAATCTTACAAATCAAATCCAAAATTTCACAACAGTACCCATAAATATAATAGCCAATTTTGTATTGTAAATTAAAGCAGGCAAATATGGCGACAAACAGAGAAAATATATACATTCCATTGGAGGATGTAGAAAGCGAACACTGTGCATTAATCGTTGAAAAGGGATTGGCACAGGTAAAAGGCGTAGAAACCCATAAAGTAGAGCTGAACAACCGAAGGGCAGCGATTACAGTAGATAGCAATGAAACCGTAGGCGAGGCTGTTAAGGCAATTAAAGATTTAGGTTACGGAGTTCCTACGGTTAAAAGTGCTTTTCCGGTATTGGGCATGACCTGTGCATCCTGTGCGGGCAGTGCCGAAAGCATTGTGAAATACCAACCGGGAGTAGTTAATGCTTCCGTGAACTTTGCAACGGGCAATCTTACCGTGGAATATCTGCCCAATATGACCGATGCCTCCACCCTGCAAAAAGCGGTTCAGGGAGTAGGTTACGACCTATTGATTGAAGACGAAACCAAGCAGCAGGAAACGCTCGAAGCCATCCACGAAAAGAAATTCCGAACCTTGAAAAACAAGACCATTTGGGCAATTATCCTTTCCCTGCCCGTGGTAATCATAGGAATGTTCTTTATGGATATGCCCTATGCAGACCCGATAATGTGGCTCTTTTCCACGCCCGTTGTAATATGGTTGGGCAGGGATTTTTTTGTAAACGCTTGGAAGCAGGCAAAGCACCGTTCCGCCAATATGGATACGCTGGTGGCATTGAGTACAGGTATTGCCTACCTGTTCAGTGTTTTCAATATGCTGTTTGCCGACTTTTGGCATCAACGGGGACTGCATGCTCACGTATATTTTGAAGCGGCTGCCGTTATTATCGCATTCATCCTCTTGGGAAAACTGCTGGAAGAAAGAGCCAAAGGCAACACCTCTTCAGCCATTAAGAAGCTGATGGGCTTGCAGCCAAAAACGGTCATCGTGGTACAGGCGGACGGAACGGAAAAGCAGACCGCTATCGAAGACGTAAGCGCAGGCGATGTGATACTCGTAAAGCCCGGTGAAAAGATTGCGGTAGACGGCATGGTCATATCGGGCAATTCGTATGTGGACGAAAGCATGTTAAGCGGTGAGCCTGTACCTGTATTGAAAAAAGAAAAAGAAAAAGTATTTGCAGGAACGATTAACCAAAAAGGCAGCTTCCGGTTCAGGGCGGTAAAAGTGGGCAAAGAAACCATGCTTGCCCACATCATCAAAAGGGTGCAGGATGCACAGGGAAGCAAAGCACCCGTACAGAAACTGGTCGATAGGATTGCGGGCATCTTTGTTCCCACAGTGATAGGTATTGCCATCCTGACATTTACGCTATGGTTGATTTTGGGAGGCGAAAACGGGGTTGTTCAAGGTCTGTTGGCAGCCGTTACGGTATTGGTCATTGCCTGCCCCTGTGCTTTAGGCTTAGCGACACCCACCGCTATTATGGTAGGCGTTGGTAAAGGTGCTGAAAATGGCATTTTGATAAAGGATGCCGAAAGTTTGGAACTGGCCAAAAAAGTAAATGCCATCGTTTTGGACAAAACCGGAACCATCACCGAGGGAAGACCACAGGTAACGGGCATTAAATGGCTGAACAATGAGGACACTGCAAAAGAAATCCTTTTGAGCATCGAAAAGCAATCCGAGCATCCATTGGCAGAAGCCGTAGTGAAGCATCTTGGCGATGTAGCGACCACCTCTTTATCCATGTTCGACAGCATTACGGGCAAAGGCGCAAAAGCAGACCATGACAACGAAACCTATTATGTAGGCAACAAAAAGCTATTGGCAGAAAACAACATTGCCATTGCCGGAGAATTACAAGACCAGGCCGAAGAATGGGGCAAACAGTCTAAAACCGTTATCTGGTTTGCAAACAGCAAAAAGGCTCTTGCTGTAATCGCTATCGCCGATAAGATTAAGGAAACATCGGTGCAGGCTATCCGGGAAATGCAGGAAATGGGCATTGACCTGTATATGCTGACCGGAGATAATGAAGCTACCGCTAAAGCCATTGCGGAGCAGACAGGCATCAAGCATTACAAAGCCGAAGTTTTGCCACAGCATAAAGCCGACTTTGTGAAAGAACTGCAAAGTAAAGGAAAGGTAGTGGCAATGGTGGGCGATGGTATCAACGACAGCACCGCATTGGCAACAGCCGATGTAAGTATCGCAATGGGCAAAGGCAGCGACATCGCAATGGACGTAGCCAAGATGACCATCATTTCGTCCGACCTGACCAAGATACCGCAGGCAATACGCTTGTCCAAACAGACCGTAGCCACCATCAAGCAAAACCTGTTCTGGGCGTTTATCTACAACGTAATCGGCATTCCGGTAGCGGCAGGCATCCTTTACCCTGTTAACGGCTTCCTGCTCAACCCGATGATTGCGGGTGCGGCAATGGCATTGAGCAGCGTGAGCGTGGTCAGTAACAGCCTGCGGTTGAAGTGGAAGAAATAAAACAGTAAATCTCACAAATCAAACAAGAAATTACACAACAATAACTAACTGAATAGTACGGAAATTTGCATTATCAGATAACTCTAAAATTTGTAAACAATGGAAAATAAACAATTTCAATTCAAGACGAACATCAATTGCGGCGGCTGTATCGCATCTGTAAAGCCGCACTTGGACAAGGCAGAGGGCATCTGCCATTGGGAAGTGGACACGGCCAACAAGGACAAGGTACTTACCGTGAAGTCCGAGGGCATTACCGAGCAGGAAGTAATATCGACCGTGCAAAAGGCAGGCTTCAAAATAGAACCTTTGGATGCCTAAGCCAGCAACTTTTTGAAATGCCCTTTTTCCGACCGAATTTCCATGAGGTTGGGTTGATGAAAAAGGGCATTTTATCAATTCTGAAAAAAGACGATAGGTTATTGCGTATATGGCATTATTTTTCCATATAGCAAAAAAAACGTAAAACGATATAAAAAACCAATTTAATTTGTAACTTTGTTGCGTTGAAAAATTATAGAATACATATAGGCATTTTGACATTGTTCTGTTTGGTTTTCTTTATGATGCCAAGTCAGAGCTATGCCTGTTCCAAAAATTCAACAAAGACCGAGCAGTCTTTCTGCTCAAAGGAGAAATCCAAAAAATCAGAACATAAAAAAGGTTGCAAGAGCAAATCCTGTAAAAAATGCAAAAGTGACAAATGCGGGGGCGGTTGTTCCCACAGCTCTTGCAGGTGCGGTGCTTCAACCACTTCCCTAAATGTCCCAACCGTAATCGAATTAAAGGCAAAAAATCACTTAGCAGCAGCTAAAAAGCAAAAATTCGGTTTCAAAGAAGCCTACTATTCTTCGGGCTTTTTCTCCATTTGGCTACCGCCTAAAATAAGCTAAAACTATGGCCTGATAGCCATAGGTATGTCCTGTCAGAAGCTGTTCCGGCTTTTGCAAATCCCCTATTTGTATCATTTATTTAAAATTTAAAACAGAAATGGGTTTATCAATCCCCCGTTTCTCAAAATGTAATTATTATGAAATCATTATCAAAAATAGTGATGGTAATCGCCGTATTACTATCATCAATAAACGGCTTCGCACAAATCAAGAATGCGAAAACAGAAACCGTAAAGATTTACGGCAATTGTGGTATATGCAAAACCACCATCGAAAAGGCAGGTAACGTAAAAAAGGTAGCCAGTGTGGACTGGAACAAAGATACCAAGATGGCTACGCTCACCTATGACGGCGACAAAACAAATCAGGATGAAATCCTGAAACGTATCGCTTTGGCTGGTTATGACAGTGAGAAGTTCCGTGCGCCGGATGACGTATATGCTAAACTGGCTGGTTGCTGCCAGTATGATAGACCAGTGAAGACGGTTGCCAAAAACAAGGAGGCGGGAATGGACATGAATGCCGGACATGGCAATCACGACCATGGCCAAATGGCAGCATCCACTAACAAAGATGCAGCCCAAAACCAATCACAGCTAAAAGCTGTATTTGACAACTACTTTTCAGTGAAAGACGCTTTGATAAAAACCGATGCGGCGACCGCATCTGCCAATGCCGCTGAATTGGCCGCATCCCTTAAAGCAGTCGATATGAATAAGCTATCGGCAGAGGAACATACGGCTTGGATGAAAGTAATGCAGGACTTAACGGCCAATGCGGAAAGCATTTCAAAATCAAAAGACGTTGCAAAACAAAGAAGTGCTTTTGCGGCACTTTCGGGAAGCATCTACACACTGGCTAAAGTGTCTAAACAGGACACCCCCGTTTATTACCAGCACTGTCCTATGTACAATGGAGGTAAGGGAGCCAATTGGCTAAGTAAAGAGAATGCTGTTAAAAACCCATATTACGGCTCACAGATGCTTACCTGCGGCAGTACGGTCGAAACCATTAAATAACAGGTCTGAAAGCTATGGTACAGTACAATGACATGGTGCAGGCGCTTAAAGACCTAAGACAGCGTGGATACAGTATGGACTTTAGTCTGTTGCCGGACTGCCTGTTCTGTGCGTCAAGGAGCCTGAAACTAAAACCGGAGGATTTTACGGTTACGGAAACCCATAGGTTTGAAAGCCTCGACAGCAGTCCTGATAACAATGCCGTAATTTATGCCATATCGTCTAATGATAGTAAGAATAAAGGCGTACTTGTTGATGCCTATGGTACTTATGCCGAAGAAATGACCCATGAGATGGCAAAAAAATTAAGTGCAACATAACTTTTAAAACCCCTTGTTATGAAAAAATATACTTGTCCTATGCACCCACAGGTGCTAAAAGACGAACCGGGCAAATGCCCGCTCTGTGGCATGGCATTGGTTCCCGTTGGCGGTGCGTCAGTTTCTCATGAACACACATCAGAACATGGGCATTCCGGGCATTCTCAACATGGCCATGCTGATGAAAACTTTAATAAACATGAGGGACATCATACAGGTGATTTCCTCACACGTTTTTGGATAAGCCTTGTCATTACAATCCCTATCCTACTCCTGTCACAAATGATACAGCAATGGTTAGGTTTCTCGCTTGCTTTCAATGGCGATAAATATGTGTTGCTGGCATTGGGTACGGTGATTTATTGCTATGGAGGCTTACCATTCCTAAAGGGAATGATTGGCGAGGTGAAAGCCAAAGCCATAGGGATGATGACACTTGTTGCTATCGCCATATCCGTAGCCTATGTCTATTCCGTAGCCGTTGTATTTGGCTTGCAGGGTATGGATTTCTTTTGGGAACTGGCAACCCTAATTGACATCATGCTGTTAGGGCATTGGCTGGAAATGCGTTCCCAAATGGCTGCTTCACGGGCATTACAGTCATTGGTAGCGTTACTGCCCAACAATGTTACCGTGGAACGAGGCGGAGAAGCTGTAAAGATAAAGCTCGAAGACCTGCAAAGCGGTGAAACGGCTATCATAAAACCGGGTGAAAAAATTCCAGCCGACGGATTGGTTCTGGATGGGCTTTCATATATCAACGAGAGTATGCTTACCGGAGAAAGTGTTCCCGTAAAAAAGGAAAAGGACGGAAAGGTCATCGCAGGCTCTATCAATGGCGATGGTGCGCTGAAAGTTAAGGTAACAGCCGTTGGAAAAGACAGCTACCTGAACAGGGTTATCAATCTTGTGCAGGAGGCACAAGCTACTAAGTCCAATACGCAAAACCTTGCGGACAAAGTTGCCAAATGGCTCACCTTTATTGCCATTGCCGTGGGCATAGGCACATTTGCCTATTGGTATGCAAGCAGTGGAGATATTGCCTTTGCGCTTGAAAGAATGGTGACGGTAATGGTAACGGCCTGCCCGCACGCATTGGGCGTGGCTATCCCGTTGGTGGTCGCCATTTCCACAACGCTATCGGCGACCAATGGTCTGCTCATCCGCAACCGCACAGCATTTGAAACCACCCGTAAGCTATCTACCATCATTTTTGACAAAACCGGAACGCTCACCAAAGGTTCCCATGCCGTGGAAAAGGTTATTCCCTTTACGGACGAATACAATGCCGATGCAGTTATCCAGTATGCTGCCGCAGTACAGCAAAATTCGGAACACCATATCGCAAAAGGCATTATGGCTACATTGAAAGAAAAGAGGCTTGCGTTATGGAAGTCTGAAAACTTTAGCTATATGCAGGGTATAGGTGTAAAAGGTGTTGTAAACGGAAAGAGTGTTGTAGCTGGTGGCCCGAATTACTTCACCGAAAACCACCTTTCCCTGCCTGAAATTCCAACCGAAATTAATCAGGAAGCCGAAACAGTAAACTTTGTTCTCATTGATGACCGGGTAATCGGCCTCATTACTTTGGCAGACAGCATCCGTGAGGGGTCGGCACAGGCGATTGAGGAACTCAAAAAAATGGGCATCAAGTCCTTTCTGCTCACGGGGGATAACGACAGGATTGCTGCTGCCGTAGCCGGAAAATTGGGTATGGACGGGTATTTGGCCAATGTGCTTCCGCATAACAAGCAGGAGAAAGTAAAGGAGTTTCAGGCAAAAGGCGAAATCGTAGCAATGACTGGTGATGGTGTAAATGATGCACCTGCACTGGCACAGGCAGATGTTGGAATTGCCGTGGGTTCCGGTACGGACGTGGCTGCCGAAACAGCGGATATCATATTGGTAGACAGCGACCCGAGGGATGTGGTCAAACTGATTGACTTCGGCAAACTTACCTACAAAAAGATGGTACAGAACCTGATATGGGCGGTTGGCTACAACGTGGTGGCAATACCGCTTGCGGCAGGCGTACTCTATCCGAATTTTGTTTTAAGTCCCGCTATGGGTGCTGTGCTGATGAGTGTAAGCACCATTGTAGTGGCTATTAACGCAAGTTTTTTAAAAATCAAAAAATAAATAAAAATGAAAAATCTAACATTATCAATCATTGCTGTTATCATGGCATTTGTAACAGTATCATGCAATCAGGCATCCAACAAAAACGAGCAGTCTTCAAGTGATACTGCTGTTGTATCACAAGAACAGTCAGCTTCCCAACCAAAAGAGGATGATACGGTAGCTGCGCCCGTTGTGAGTGAAACTCCGAGCGGTCAGGAAGCAAAAGCAACAGGAAAAGAAGAAGCAAAAAACTTTTCTATTGCGCCCATAGTTACCGATTATCTGTCCTTAAAGAACGCCCTTGTTTCGGACGATGACAAAGCTGCCGCCAGTTCAGGGAAAAAGCTGTTAGCTACCCTGAATAAAGTGGACATGAAAGCCGTTCCTGCTGATAAGCACAAAAAGTACATGGACATAGCGGACGATGCTAAAGAACACGCAGAACATATCGGGGAAAATGTTGGCAACATTCACCACCAGCGGGAACATTTAGCCTCGCTTGGCGAAGATTTGAAAGACCTAATTGATTTGTTCGGTACATCGCAAACATTGTATCAAGACCATTGCCCGATGTTCAATGACGGTAAGGGTGCTGTTTGGTTTAGCGAAACAAAGGAAATCAAAAATCCTTACTACGGTTCAAAAATGATTAGCTGTGGTTCTGTAAAAAAGCAGTATTAAAATGAAAAATAAATCATGGTACAAAAAATAATAGAACTGTCCTTGAAAAACAGGTATATCGTGCTGCTTATAGCAGCCGGTTTACTTGTTTGGGGCATTTCAGCAGTTAAGAAAAATCCGATAGATGCAATTCCTGACCTAAGTGAAAACCAAGTAATAGTTTTCACTGAATGGATGGGACGCAGTCCACAGACTATCGAAGACCAAGTAACCTACCCTTTAGTAAGCAACTTACAGGGAATACCCAAAGTAAAGAACGTAAGAGGCACATCAATGTTCGGAATGAGTTTCGTGTATATCATCTTCGATGACGATGTTGATGTTTATTGGGCTCGTACACGAGTCATGGAAAGACTTAATTATGCTCAAAGGCTATTGCCACAGGAGGTTGTACCAACGCTTGGTCCTGATGGGACAGGCGTTGGTCATATATACTGGTATCATTTGGATGCACCGCAGATGGAACTTGGAGAGCAGCGCGCATTGCAGGATTGGTATATCAAGTTAGCACTGCAAACTGTACCAGGTGTTGCAGAAGTAGCCTCCTTTGGAGGATATGAAAAACAATATCAGTTAGTCGTTGACCCCGTAAAGCTCCAGTATTACAATATCTCCCTTATGGATGTAATGAATAAAGTAAAAGCAAACAACAATGATGTTGGTGGTCGCAAATTTGAAATGGCAGATATGGCTTACATTATACGAGGTTTGGGGTATATAAAGAATACTGCTGATATTGAAAAAATTGCAGTAGGCAACTATAATGGCATTCCGGTAAGAGTAAAAGACATCGGAAGCGTACAAATGGGCGGAGATTTGCGGCTGGGTATATTTGACCAAAATGGAGAAGGAGAAGTTGTGGGAGGAATTGTAGTAATGCGCTATGGCGAAAATGCAGACCAAGTGATAAAAGCCGTTAAAGAAAAAATCAAAGATGTTGAAAAAGGTTTACCGGCTGGCGTAACATTAAAAACTTCTTATGACAGAAGTACATTAATCGAAGCAGCTATCGAAAATATCAAACATAAGCTCGCAGAGGAAATTATTGCAGTCGCCTTTATTGTAATTCTTTTCCTGTTCCACTGGCGGAGTGCATTAAGTATCATTATTCAAATTCCAGTTACCGTTGCCATCAGTTTTATCATATTGAACGCTTTTGGGTTATCATCCAATATTATGTCCCTTACCGGAATTGCGCTGGCAATCGGGGTAATTGTAGATAACGGAATTATAATGTCAGAGAACTCTTATAGAAATCTTTCCGTTTGGCAAAATGAGCGTAAACAAAAAACATCCGACCCATCATGAAAATAAAATGGTTTAAAAAGAAAGCCAATAAAAATGTTGGCTACGAAAAAATTCCAGAGGAAGTACGACTTAGTATCATTGAGAAATCATGCAAGCAGGTTTCAAGAGGCGTATTTTTTTCAACGATTATCATTATAACTTCATTTTTACCTGTATTCCTACTCACAGGGCAGGAAGGCAAACTTTTCCATCCGCTTGCTTATACCAAAACGTTTATATTGGTCGTGGATGCTTTATTGGTACTTACGCTTGCGCCGGTGCTGATTTCTTTCTTTATGAAAGGCAAGTTTAAAAGTGAGCATTCAAACCCAATAAACCGGGGCTTGGAAAAGCTGTATGAGCCTGTTATAAAATGGTGTGTAAAATGGCGAAAAACCGTATTGGGTATCAACATCGCTGCACTTATTATAAGTATTCCAATGATATTAAATCTTGGGAGGGAATTTATGCCACCACTCGATGAGGGTTCATTGTTATTTATGCCCGTTACATTACCCGATGTTTCTAATTCAGAAGCCAAACGAATATTGCAGGTTCAGGATAAGATTATTAAATCTGTACCGGAAGTAGCGCACGTTTTAGGTAAAGCTGGCAGGGCGAATACTGCTACAGATAATTCTCCAATCAGTATGATTGAAACTATCATTTTGTTAAAACCACAAAATGAATGGCGGGACGGAATAAAAAAGAATGACATCATTAATGAACTAAATGCGAAACTTCAAATGCCCGGAGTAACAAATGGTTGGACAATGCCCATTATAAACCGCATCAATATGTTGTCAACCGGCATCCGTACCGATGTCGGCATAAAAGTTTATGGTCAAAATCTCGATAGCATCTATTCATTATCGCAAAAAATTAAAACGGAGCTTGATGGCGTGGCAGGTATTAAAGATATGTATGTAGAACCAATAACGGGAGGTAAATATGTTGATATTGTTATAAACCGAGATGAAATTGCCCGATACAATATAAGCATAGACGATGTAAACAATTTGGTTGAAAGCGCGTTGGGCGGTATGAAATTGACCACTACCATTGAGGGAAGGCAGCGCTTCTCTGTAAATGCCCGTTACGGACAGGATTTCAGAAATAATATTGAAGCACTTAAACGCCTGCCCGTTCAAACAATGGATTTTGGCTCTATTCCATTAGGAAGTGTTGCAGAAGTTAAGCTATCAGAGGGGGCTCCAATGATTAACTCTGAAAATGCAATGTTAAGAGGTACAGTTCTGTTCAACGTTAGGGAAAGAGACCTTGGCAGCACAGTAGAAGAAGCTAAAGCCAAGCTGAATAATATGATGCTTAAAATGCCTCAGGGATATTTTTTAGAGTGGAGTGGACAATATGAAAACCTTATAAGGGGCGAACAAACACTGAAATGGATTATGCCCATTGTATTAGTTATCATATTTCTGTCTATGTATTTTGCTTTTCATTCTATGAGAGAGGCTTTCTTCAATCTCATCAGTATTCCATTCGCTCTGATTGGAGGAGTATTTATGATTAGTCTATGGGGTGTAAACCTTTCTGTAGCTGTAGCTGTTGGATTTATTGCCCTGTTTGGCCTTGCTGTCGAAACAGGAATTGTTATGGTCATCTACCTCAATGATGCCATGCAACAATTGGTGCTATTAAAAGGAAATAGTCGTGAAACCATTACAAACGAAGACCTTAGAGAATACGTAATACACGGTGCGGCAAAACGCTTACGTCCAAAAATAATGACCGTGTGTGTAACCCTGTTCGGGCTGGTTCCCATATTATGGAGTACCGGCGTAGGCAGTGATATGATGAAACCAATCGTATTGCCGATGGTTGGAGGCGTATTTACTTCAGCAATCCATATTCTGCTGGTTACACCAATTATCTTCCTGATGCAAAAAGAATATGAGCTGAAAAAATTCGGAAAGATTGACGTATTAGATGCAGCACATTAAAATCAAAAAATCAGAAATGAAAAAGATAATTTTTACAGCATTTATAGTATGTCTTTTTACCAATATAAATGCACAGGTTATAAGCCTCCAAAATGTTATAGACAGCATACAAACCAATCATCCCATTGTGAAGATGTACGACAATGAAATTCGTTCTATGGATGAAGCAGCAAAAGGCGCACGAAGCTGGATGCCGCCAACAATTGGTGTTGGACAGTTTATGACACCTTACAACGTGAACCTTTGGAAAAGAGATGGTGAGATGAAAGGAATGGGTTCGGCTATGCTGTCGATAGAACAGATGATACCCAATAAGAAAAAGTTGGATGCTGAAGAAGCATATATGAACGCAATGTCATCCGTAGAAAAAGAAAATAAAGGAGCGGGCATAAATGAAATTATACAGGATGCCAAACTCTTATACTCCGAATGGATTGTGTTACTGAAACGACTGGATGTAGTTGCCGAAAACGAAAAGATGCTCAACTTCATGATTAAGAATGCAGAAATACGGTATAAGAACGGAGTAGGTAAAATAGGTGCATATTATAAAGCTAAAGCAGCGCTCGGAAGCACCCATAATATGCAGATTATGTATGAAAATGATATCAAGGAAAAACGCATCAGATTAAATACCCTTATGGGGCGAAACCCTATGGCTCCTTTTGAAATTGATACAATATTTTCATTCAACGATTATTCGGATATGGTATTTGATACTGCACTGTTCAACAAAAACCGGAGTGACCTGAAATCATTAGACCAGCAGATACGGTTAACAACTCTGAAACAGGAAACAGAGCGACAAAGCCTGAAACCTGAATTTGGTGTTCGATTTGAAAATATGTATGGCTTTGGAGGACAGCCCATGCAATACACAGCAATGGCAATGGTAAAACTGCCTTTTGTCAATTGGGCTTCAAAGATGAGCAAAGCTAATATTGCAAGTTTGAAGTGGAAAGCAGATGCCCTTAGTTCTCAAAAAAACATGATGATAAATGAATACAGTGGTATGGCATATGGCATGAGAAATGAGTTCGACCTCAAAAAAAATCAGCTTAGTCTTTATAGGGATGACATCATTCCGGCTTTGAAAAATAATTTCAAAACAATGCAGCTCGGTTACGAGCAAAATACCGAGGAATTATTTATGCTGTATGATGCATGGGAAAAACTGAACATGACACAACTGGAATACCTCGATATTTTATCAAAAGCATTTGAGATGCAAATAACAATAGACCGTTTAATTGAAAGAAAATGAAATATATAATTTGTTTTTTGATGATTATTCTTGTACTGTATAGTTGTAACAACAATACAGACAAGACCAGTCATCCCGACAACAGTCACACTGCTAAAAATAGCCCGACATATACCTGCCCCATGCACCCCGAAGTTACCAGCAACAAGCCCGGTAAATGCCCCAAGTGCGGAATGGAATTGGTGCAAAAAACAGTAAATACAAATGAAACGGAAAGTATTGAGTTGAATACACTGCTTAAGCCGACTAATGAATTTGTTATATCAGACATTCCTACTATTAGGATGCAGTCAGAGCATAAAGACATAACCGTACAGGCTCTTGGAAATATTGCTTATGATACCCGACAAACGGGAAATATATCCGCCAGAATATCCGGCAGGATTGAAAAGCTTTATATACGTTATAAATTCCAAAAAATAGCAAAGGGGCAGAAAGTGATGGATATTTATAGCCCCGAACTGATGGAAGCGCAAGTGAATTTATTGTTTCTATTAAAAAATGATGCTACGAACAATATGATGATAAATGCGGCTAAGCAAAAATTGCTATTACTTGGAATGAGCGAAAACCAATTGCAGAGTATCATCCAAAAAGGAAAGCCTGATTTATCCGTATCTGTTTACAGTAACTATGCCGGACATATTCACGAAACCGGCACAGCCGGGTCAATGGGCAGTAGTACATCACCCTCAAATTCGATGGGAGAAATATCTGAAACATCTTCTGAACTTAGCCTGAAAGAAGGTATGTATGTTCAAAAAGGACAAACTATTTTTAATGTATTTAACCCGGGAAAATCGTGGGTGTTGTTAAATATTTTCCCCGAGGATGTACCGCTTGTAAAGACAGGTCAAACAGTAAGTATTATACCGGAAGTAGCTCCGGAGAAGAAATTTATAGGAACTATTGGGTTTATAGAACCATTTTTCAGACCCGGAAGTAAAACGTTATCCGTGCGTGTCTATTTTGATAATAACCGTATGCAGTTACCAATCGGAAGTCAGGTTAAATCTGAAATATCAACGGCTGGAATTTCCGGCAATTGGATACCTAAAGAAGCTGTCATTTCCCTTGGATTAACCAAAGTCATTTTGAAAAAAGTAGATAGAGGGTTTATCGTGAATAAAATTGAAACAGGTAATGAAGCGAACGGATATATAGAAGTATTGCAGGGGCTGTTACCCGTGGAAGAGATTGCAGGAAACGCACAGTACCTTATGGATAGTGAAAGTTTTGTAAGAACAAAAAATAATTAGAATATGAAATATTATTTAGTCATAACAATTGCCCTCCTTATGTCGGTTTTGTTGTCTTGTAAAGACAATAAACATGACCATGCAGGTAATAATGATGGTAGTTACTATACCTGTTCCATGCACCCACAGGTTGTATCAGACAAACCCGGTCACTGTCCTATATGTCACATGGAGCTTGTTCGGGTTGAGAAAAGCAAACAAGCAGACCCCAATACCATTCAACTGAATAGCGAACAGATTAAGTTGGGCAACATAAAAACAGACACCTTAAAAGATGGTCTTTTGGGGGATAGAGTAATACTTACAGGTGTATTAAATTTCAATCAGTACAATATGCAATCCGTAAGCTCCAGAGTTATGGGACGGGTAGAAAAACTGCATTATAAAAACGTTGGTGACTTTGTAACCAAAGGTTCCCCGTTAATGGAAATATATAGTGAAGAACTGAACAATGCAAAACAGGAATATTTACTGGCACTGGAAAAGAAGAAAACTTTTGGAAATATTAATTCAATAGATTTTGACCAGCTTATACAAAGTTCAAAGAACAAATTGTTATTGTGGGGTATGACGGATAATCAGGTTAGGGCTTTACAAAGTGCTGGCAAAATTTCGGCAACAACTACATTTTATAGTACGGCTTCGGGTTACATCACAAGTTTGCAGGTTGTAGAGGGCGGTTATGTGGCAGAAGGCGGCACGATAGTAGACTTGGCTGACCTATCTACAATTTGGGCAGAAGCACAGGCTTATTCCTCCCAAATGTCACTTATCAACCAAACAAAAACAGCAACAGTACAAATTCCTGACCTGAATAACAAAGTTATTACTGGCAAAATAGACTTTAGCAACCCCGAGCTTAATCCGTCTTCAAGAATTAATTTGATACGAATTACAGTACCTAATCCAAATAAAGATTTGAAGCCCGGAATGCCTGTATATGTTTTTCTTGAAACGCCGAAGACTAAAGGCATAACCATGCCGGTAGATGCTGTAATAAGAAATGGTAAAAGTGAAACCGTATGGGTACAAACAGGAGAAAAGACATTTAAAAGTAGAATGGTAAAAACGGGAACGGAAATAGATAACAGAATAGAAATCGTTTCAGGATTAGTAGATGGAGATATTGTAGTTGTTTCAGGTGCTTATCTTTTAAACAGCGAATACATTTTTAGGAATGGAGCAGACCCGATGGCAGGACACGACATGAGCAGTATGTAAAACTAATTCAAATGAATAATAAATTAAGAAAACTAAAACCGTTCAATATAGCTGTTGGGATATTGATAATTATTTTAATCTGTATCCAGTTTATCCAGCCGTTACGTAACCAATCAGATGTAGTGCCAGCCACCCATATCGAAAGAGTGTACGCCGTACCCCAAAATGTAAAGGCTATCCTTGTTCAGTCCTGTTATGACTGCCATAGCAACAATACCCATTATCCGTGGTACAGCCGTATCCAGCCCGGCGCATGGTACATGGCAGAGCATATAAAAAAGGGGAAAGAGGAACTCAACTTTAGCGAATTTGGCGACTATTCTGTCCGCAGGCAGCGAAACAAGTTCAGGGCTATGGCCGGGCAGGTTAAGGACGGGGAAATGCCGTTGTCATCATACACACTAATTCATCGCAATGCAGTATTGTCACCGGAGGATAAGCAGGTTTTGATAGCGTGGTTTAGGACAATGGAAGACAGCATTAAATAAAATTTTTCAAATCATGAACAGATATAATAAAATACCTATAAGAATTTTGCAAACAGTGCTGATACTGCTTTGCACGCAAACGCTGTTTGCACAGAGAGTGGTGCATTACGAGCTGTATGTAAAAGATACGCTTGTCAACTATGCAGGTAAGCAAAAAAGGGCAATTGCCGTAAACGGGCAAATCCCCATGCCCACCCTTACCTTTACCGAGGGCGACACTGCCGAAATAGTGGTGCACAACCAATTGAAAGAAAGCACATCACTTCACTGGCATGGTGTGTTCCTGCCCAATAAAGAAGACGGTGTGCCCTGGCTTACACAAAAACCCATCGCACCGGGCACAACCTACACCTACCGTTTTCCGATTATCCAGCATGGTACGCACTGGTACCATTCCCACTCAGGATTGCAGGAGCAGATTGGCATGTACGGAAGTTTTATCATGAAGAAAAGAAGCGATGATAAGACATTCAGAAAAGGAATTGACGATTTGCCGACCGTTCCAATTATATTAAGTGAGTGGACAAATCTTAACCCCGATAATATCAACCGTATGCTACACAATGCAAATGATTGGGCGGCCATTAAGAAAGGCGCAACACAATCATATGTTGAAGCTATTAAGGAGGGAAAATTAGGGGTAAAGGTAAAAAACGAGTGGAAGCGGATGCTGGCGATGGATGTCAGTGACGTTTACTATGATAAAATCCTAATAAATGGTAGCCATAGCACCGATTTGAAAACAATTGATGGTAAAAAGCTAAAAGCAGGCGACAAAGTCAGATTGCGTGTTTCCAATGGAGGGGCGTCTTCATATTTCTGGCTACGGTATGCTGGAGGAAAAATTACAGTAGTAGCGAATGATGGGAATGATGTTGAGCCTGTAGAGGTGGACAGGTTAATCATTGCCGTATCGGAAACCTATGATGTGGTCGTTACCATCCCCGAAGACGGATTGGCGTATGAGTTTTTAGCGACTACCGAGGACAGGACACAATCGGCAAGCTACTTTATTGGTAACGGTGTCAAACAGCTTATTTCTCCGCTGCCACGACTGAAGTATTTCGAGGGGATGAAGATGATGAACGACATGATGAAGATGAACGGCGATTTGGACGATATGGGCATGAAGATGAGCCTGAACCAAATGGATATGAACGTGGTCATGTACCCCGAAATAACAGGGGAAGCGGGAAAGAAAGCAGACCACAGCAAGCACGGGGGTATGAATATGGACAACGACCCCAACCGTTATAATGCAAATGCTTTGGGAGATATTGTTACCTTAAACTATGCCATGCTCAAATCTCCCTACAATACCACGCTTCCCAAAGATGCGCCCGTAAAGGACATAAAATTTACCCTTACCGGGAATATGAACCGCTACGTTTGGAGCATGGACAACAGGGTACTTTCTGAAACGGACAAAATACCCGTTAAGAAAGGCGAAGTACTGCGCATCACCATTTATAACAACTCCATGATGCGCCACCCGATGCACCTGCATGGATTTGATTTCCGGGTACTGAACGGCAAAGGTGAAAATGCACCTATGAAAAATATCATTGATATTATGCCGATGGAAACGGACACCATCGAGTTTGCCGCCAATGAGGAGGGCGATTGGTTCTTTCACTGCCACATCCTGTACCACATGATGTCGGGGATGAACAGAGTGTTTGCCGTAGGCGATTACCAAAATCCCTACCTGCCTGATAAGGCTAAATCATATAAGGCATTACAGCGGGAAAGCAATATGCCCCATTTCATGGCACAGAATGATTTCGCCACTAATGGTAATGACGGTATGGCAATGCTGCAAAACACAAGATGGAACTTGAGTTCGGAATGGCGTTTAGGTTACAATGATATGCACGGCTATGAAGTAGAAACCCATTTGGGCAGATACTTGGGGAAAATGCAATGGTTTATGCCCTTTGTGGGATTTGACTGGCGTTACCGTAAAATGGGAATAGACGAACACGAAACAAACTTATTCGGACAAAAGAATGAAAAGGATACACGCCGGGCTGTGAGCTTAGGTTTTGTGTACACCTTACCTATGCTCGTTAATTTTCAGGCAGAGGTTTATCACGATGGTATTGTAAGGCTGGCGCTGATGCGTGAGGATATTCCCATCACCAAAAGGTTAAGGGGCGGCTTTATGGTCAACACAGACTTTGAATATATGGGAGAACTTAGCTACATCCTCAACAAAAACATAGGCATACGCACCCACTATGATAGTGATATGGGATGGGGTGTAGGGCTTGCCTTGACTTATTAAAATTGAATAACTAAGGTTGTAAACTGCGAACCGTAAAATATCGGTCAAAAAACAGTTGGTGATGCGGGTATAATTCGTAATGATTAACCTGCATCATACTACAACCCATAAAATTATGCAGCAAAATCTAAGCGCCTCCATCATCAACACAATAGGGGTATAAAATACTATAAGCAGTAGTTGCATAATAAGCTAATATGAACAGTATAAGCTTTTCTATATTAACGAACAATGTGTATATCAAAATAATCGGATGAATAAATTCTATAATGAAACACTACATAAACTTGAAACATCAATCAGCGAATTGGAAATTGAAACTGATTGCTCCATACAGCGTATAGAAGCCGTTATACACCTGATTGTAGAATGCCTGTCCGATGTAAAAGAGTATGTCTTGAAAAAAGGGTTTAGAAATGTTGATGAAGAAATCCGTTTTTTCAAATATCAAAAACCAACTATTGTTGCAAAACTCATCTACTATAATGCCATTTATAAAATTGAAACAAGAAAGCCCTATGGAGCAAAACGCATCAGGAAATATTTTACCAAAGAGCTAAAAAAGCTAAAAAGGTTCTTTGACAACAACCTTGATTTTTACAAGTATTACCGAAGTAATAATTCTTTTGTTGACGAGAAGTTTTTTGTACGTGATAAGCACGATATAAGACTATGGTTGGACACATTTTATTTTGAGGCAGACCATCGCTTTTCTACTTCGCACGATTATAAGGTTGCCAAGATAATTGCCAATGACCTGATACAAGTTTATTTGGAAGACAGGTTAAATAATATCAATCAGAAAAAGGTTTCAGACAATTCGTTGAAATGGACAGCAAGTAAAACTGCACTCACGGAACTCATTTATGCACTGTACTCCCACGGTGTATTTAACAATGGGAATACAGACATAAAATTGATTGCCAAAACTTTTGAAGATGCCTTTAATATTGAATTAGGCGACTTTTACCACACGTTTATGGAACTGAAAGCCCGCAAAATAAACCGTACAAAATTCCTTGACAATCTGTGTGAAGCACTGATAAAGAAAATGGACGAGCAGGACGAAAAGTAAACAACCCTTACAATACGCCCCGTGGCAAATGAACGCCTTTTGTCCGTATAATGCTTTCCTGAACCGTTGGAGTTTCTTTCTGCTTTTCTGCCTGCTCCGGAGCATCTTGTTTGGTTTCCGGTGTAATAGATAGCTGTATCTTTCTTTCTACGGCAGCCAGTTCCGTTTTAAGCTCACTCAATCGGCTTTCCTTAGACCAAGTACCGTTAACCACTTCTTGAAGTATAGGCAGGTCTTTTTGTATTTCAGCAATCTTCTCTTGTTCCTGCTTCACAAAGCCCGGCAATTTTTCCAAAGCCCTCAAAAAATTCATTGTGGCAGTTTCGGGGTCTTTTGCCATTATACCATTGTTGTATGTGTACTTGATATTGCCATCGCCCTGAATAAAGAAACGGTTGTACTTTTCAACAAGACTGCTGCTGTCTTTCTGCGTCATTTCTGTTTTTACCAATAAGGTAAAACCATACAGTGTACCGATTTCATCATATTGCCCCCCGGTGAGTGCTTTGTCCGCAATCTCGTTCAGCTTTGCACCGATTTGTTTCGGATTTGCATTAGGTGGCAAGCCATCCAACAGCACAGGGTTTTCGATTGTACCGTCCGAACGCTTTTGTAGGCGTTGCTGTAAGTTTTCCCAGTCGGTACTCATCCGGTTCAAACGGGATTGAGTGCTTTGCAACATTTCCGTATAATCCTGTACCTTAAATTTGGCACTGGATTTAGAACGGTTGAACGCCTGCTTTTCGCTTTCCAATCCGGCAATCTGTTTTTCCAGTTTGGCTTTATCCAAAAGGTCTGTATTTCCTGACAGGATTGCCACATATTCCGAAAAGTTCATTCCTGATTTTTCATCCATACTTCCCTCGTCAATCGTTCTTTTGGTCAGGTTGTTGGTCTTTAACTGGTCTATGAAAAGCTGCTTATTGTACAACAGGTTAAACTTGTAGCTATCCAAAGATTTCTCAACGGCATAGATGATAACAGCCACTTTATTATCGGCAAAGAATTTGGCAATCTCATTGCCTTTTCTTACAGCCCTGCCATCACGTTGGGCAAGGTCAGACGGTCGCCACGGCGTATCTAAGTGATGAACGGCAACGGCTCTTTTCTGTGCGTTTACGCCAGTTCCAAGCATACTTGTAGAACCGAACAGCACACGGATTTTGCCCTCATTCATCCCGTTGATAAGTTCCCTACGTTGCTTGTCATTTTTCGCCTCCTGAATAAACCTTACTTCATTCGCAGGTATGCCGTGGTCCTCCACGAGTTTGCGTTTTATTTCGGAGTACACATTCCATTCGCCTGGCTTGTAGGTTCCCAAATCCGAGAAAACGAACTGCGTTCCTTTCTGTGCGTTGAACTGGTTATAATACTTGGCAATATTTGCCGCACAATGCGAAGCCTTGTTGTCGGGATGGTCGTCGTAGATACCGCTTACCATACGCATATCGAGCGACATCTTACGGGCGTAGTCCGTAGCAATGAGCATCTTTGCTTTTTCTTCCCTTTGCGATAATGGTTCTCTACCGAGCAAAGTTGCATTGCCCGTTTTGGCAAAAGCCATCAGGCTTTGTATAAAGGCTTCTTGGTCGGGCGTTGGTGGTATGTTGTACAATACCTCGTTCTTATTGGGGCGGTCAATACCAATATCCTTTGCCGTCCTGTAATCCGTGATTTCAGAATAGAACTGCGCCAGTTCCGGCACTTTGATAAAGTAGCGGAAACGCTCTTTAGCGACAATATTGTTAGCTACCGAAAATTCATAATCGGTCGTTTTCCGTGCATAGATAGCTGCCCACGCATCAAAGGAATGAATACCCTGTTTTTCCAATGCACGGGGGCGCAGGTATTTAAACAGCAGGTACAGCTCCGTTAATGAATTGCTGATAGTTGTACCCGAAAGAAAGGTTGCGCCCATATCTGCATTGGTACGCTCCTGAATGGTGCGGATGGCAAAAAGCAGGTTCAGTGCCTTTTGGCTGCCGTCCACCTTACCCAGTCCGGCAACCCGTGTATGACGGGTGTTGAACATCAGGTTTTTGAACTGGTGGCTTTCGTCCACAAACAAATGGTCTATGCCCATCATCTTAAAGTCCACAATATCATCTTTGCGGTTTTCAATATCGTGTTGCAGCGTTTTCAGCTTTACTTCAAGATTTTCTTTCCGCTTGATTACTCCGGCGAGCATTCCCCTTGTAACTTCCTTGCCTTGCGATTTCAGCGCATCGAGATTACGTTCTACGCTGTCTAATTCTATTTCGAGAATTTCCTTTTGTATTTCGGGCGACTGCGGTATCATTCCGAACTGGTCGTGTGTGAGTATCACACAATCCCAATCATTATTTTTAATATCCCCGAAAATGCGCAGGCGTTTCTTTGGCGTAAAATCATCTATACCTGGATAAAGGATTTTAGCGTGTGGATAGGCTTTGCGGTAGTCTTCAGCAATGGCGGGTATATTCGCTTTCAGCCCGATAATCATCGGCTTGTGGGCTAATCCCAAACGCTTCATTTCCTGCGCTGCGGTACACATTATCAGCGTTTTTCCTGCGCCCACTTCGTGGTCGCAGATAGCACCGTTGTTCAGCTTTATCATCCAAACGGTGTCCTTTTGGCTTGAATACAGGTCTTCAATGCCTGCTCCCTTACGGTCTAATCCCGGAAATTCCTGATGGCTTCCGTCATAGTTCGGGCGAACGAAACAATTAAAAGTATCGTTGTACTGGTCGGTCAGGCGATTTTTAAATTCATCATTCTGTGCGTGTAGCCAGTCGGTAAAGGCGGTACGGATTTCGTCAATCTTGGTGTTCGCCATTTGTATGGCTTCCATATCCCGTACTTTAATTTCTTGGTCGCCAACCATTACTTTTTTGGTAATATCAGGCGTGGTATTAACAAGGGCGTGTTTGAGCAGGGCAATACCGTCAAATGTGCGGCTTTCCGCTTTGACGGCATATTTTTCCCAAATGTGCATATTGCTCTGATGACACTTTACGGAAAAGTCGTCGGAGCTTTCGGAATAATGAACCAGTACATCCGCATCAAACAGGTGCGAGGCGAAACGGGCATAAATCCCGGTAGGTATCCACCGTTCGCCGAGGTTAAAATCCAGTTCCTCAAATTCAATCCGTTTTGGTCGGGCTTCCTCTAAAGCGGTAAGGCTTTCTTTGGCTTCGGTATCATCGGGATTGTTTTCAAGATAGGCTCTTACTTCATCGGCTTTCTCAACTACGTTGCCTGCAATCCACCGTTCGGCTATCTCGTATTCTTGTTGTAGCGGATTGTAGAACAACCGCCCGTGCAGGGCTTCTTTCAGGGTATCGGCAGGCAGGCTGCTGATTTCGGACATAAAGTCCAAATCCACATTTCCGTATTTGTTCAGGGAGGCAGCTAAAGCCTCTTCGGGATTGTCGGTTGCTAACGTGGTAGTAGAGAAACTGACCGGACGGCTGAAAATATCCGCTTTATGGATTATGCCGCCAATGACACGCTCCAGATAGGGGATTTCTTTACCTGCACTGTCTGTTTTTATCAGCTTGGCATTGTCGGCAGTATTGAGATTGCCGTATTTTTTGGTAAAGGCATCGTACAGCAGGTTCAGGGTTTCCCGTTCTTCCTTGTGTTCGGTCTGCTTTTCAGCTTCTTTTTGGTACAGATTGATATAACTGTCCCTTACGGCTATGTAGGCTTCGGCTCTTGCTTTCTGTGAGGTCGGCAATTGCAATGGATGAAAGATTGCTTTTTTGTCTTCCTTTTCCACCTCTTGCAGATAACCTACCCAACCATTATCCACCACAAGACAATCGTTACGGTGGAATGATTGCAGTTCACCTCTATACGGGGCAGGTTCAGGAATAGCATTAATATTGATAGCGGTAATGGCTGTCTTATCAGACTGGCCATTACCGTTTATTTGTGAAAACAGGTCGCCGATAGCTTCCTGTTTTTTGCCGTTAACCTGATTGGTTCCATTAGCAGCACCATTGGATTTTAGCGGCGTATAAGGTTGCTGCCTTGCACTGCTGAACAGGTCGGGCTGACGACCTATTGTGCCTCTTCTTTTTTTATTGCTTTGCCTTTTGGTTTGGGTAGTTCTTTTAGGCGGAGCAAGAACCATTACAGGTTCGCCCACACTTTCAAACAGGTCAAAAATGCTTAGTTGCTTTAATTCCTGCGGGCTTTCCTGATGGACTACCGGAGTTGTTACAAATTGCGGCTTTTGCTGAATGATTACAGGGTCGATAACCGGAGGTGTAACCTTTGGTTCAATCGGAATTTGTATAACAGGCTCATCGTTGCGTTCGCCTCTGTATAAATTCAAATTCAAATGGTTCCCAAAATCTTCGGAAAGCATTTGTTTCAAATCTTTGGCAATGCCCTCAACGCCGTCTTTATGCGTATAAATTAAGGCGGGTTGCCCGTATGGGTCGGTATCTAATTTTTGGTCGGTATGGATAATTCTTGCACTATCCTGAAAGAGCGCATTGCCCGGCGTATTGTATTCGGTTGGCTTGCTTTGGCAAAACAGATCTTCCCTGTCGGTCAGATTTTCTTTTGCCGTATTTTTTTGCAGGATAATAAGGTCGCTGCCGACTTCCGTACCTGCATATTCGGTAAACAGGTTGTTAGGCAATCTTACAACCGAAACCAAATTATTATCCTGCATTAACGCCCTGCGTATGGGTTCGTTCTTAGGGCTGTTCAGAATGCCCTGTGAAGTAATGTAAACCAACAAACCGCCCTCACGGAGCATATCAGCACCTTTCAGAAAAAAGTAATTGTGTATGCTTCGGGCAGCCTGTACTTTGGCATCGTCCCTGCTTCGGGAAAAGGACAAATCAAATACGGAAGTATCGCCGAACGGGATGTTACTGGCGATTACATCATAGCTGTTTTGTTCCCTTTCGGGGATTTCCTCAAAACCGTTTATACGGATATTACTTTCGGGGTAAAGCTGCTTTAAAATCTTGCCTGTAAGCAAGTCCTTTTCATAAGCGGTAACACTGGCTTTCTGATTTTCCGAAAAGGATTGTATGAATGAACCTATACCTGCGGAGGGTTCGAGGAATTTATCAATGTGCAGACCATTATCCCGCAAGGCAGATGAAATGGCATCTATAACCTTTGGCGGTGTATAAAAAGCCGTCAGTACGGAACTTTTCATACTGTCCACATACCTGCGGTATTGCTTATCGTCTTGGGAATTTTCTTTGAGTAGTTGGTGGAGTTCCTGCGTGAGTGGAAAGAGGTCGTGTTCTGTTTTTCTCCAATGATTGATGTCTATTTCGCTTTCTACGGGGTTCAGAACGAATTTAAGACCGCCAAATCCGCTGTATCGCATCATTAGCAGTCTTTCGCCTACGGTGGCTTGCCGTTTCTCCTTTTCCAGTTTAAAAACAATTCGCAGGGCATCAATATTCTGTTGGAGATGGAACCGCTTACTGAAGCCCATTTTCCTCAATCCATATTGAGATGGTTCCGGTCAGTTCGGTATAGAGTACATCAAACTCATATCCGTAGGCGAAATCATCGGTTAATTCATATCCTGCGAAAACAGGCTCACAAACGGGAAACATTTTAAGGGCGAACGGTCGCAGTTCCTCGTCTGCCATTATGGTATCAAATTCATTGCATACCACTTTGAAAACCGTGTCGAACTTGGAGAAGTGCAAGCCCTCAAAAAGTATGTAGTTGGCTATTTCGTTGCATTGCTCAATGGCGTTTCCCGAACGGAAAGCACCCTCATAAGCATTGGCAGCCCACGAAGACCGTTGGTCAATAAATTTTTGGTCGTGTGCCTTTTCGGGAAAGCTGCTGTTTAATAATTCTTGCAGTCGTAATCTGAAATACGACAGGTCTTTTTGCTGTACATCCATACTTATTTTGTTTAGAATTTTACTTAAATCCTAAAATTATAAGCAGGAGCAAATGCCTCTGATAATGTTGTAGGGTTTGGCTTTGAAAGGCAGGATTTGGCGTAATATGGCAACAAAAAACCTCCGATAATTCAGAGGTTCATTTTTTATGGCTTGTTCAAGATATGAAGCATCCTGCCGACTTCTATATCCATTCTCGAAAAGGCAAACCATTTTTTGCCCAGGTCTTTGAGCGATGCCCCAATGTGGTAGAGTTCTGTATAATCAATAATCAAAAAACGGTCGTGGGCATCGGAAAACAATTCAATGTCTATTGGAGGATATTGGCTATTGTAGCGTTGCAAATCTAACCGTAGCTGATTGCTGATACTTTTGGTAAGGATTGTAGCGGTTACATTAACCTTACGCTTACCCAACAAAGTAAGCACCGTATCATCCACATAATTATCAAGCAGGATAATAGAGCTTTTGGCACTTCGGATAATATCGGAAACAAAGGCGTAGGCATCAAATACCTGTCCGTCGTAGAAAATGCCTTTTTCACTGTGGAGCTTGTCGCTTTCCAAAGCCTTAAAAATCTCTTCAAATTTTTGGTCGGCTTCCAGTTGCTTTAACTCGATATTATCCAAACGATGAAACAAAGAAGCGTTGCTAATGAGCATACGCCGCATTTCTACAAAGGCTTCCATTATTTCCACACTCATTTTAACGGCTATATCTGAACGGAGTATGGCAGATGCCATTGCAACGCCTTGTTCGGTAAAAACATAGGGCAAATAACGTCTGCCGCCGTAATTTAAACTTGAGGTTCCAATTTGGAACCTCAAGTTTTCAACTTCCTCTTCGGTCAGTTGAAAGCAGAATGATACAGGAAAACGCTCAATATTTCTTTTTACGGCTTTGTTCAGGTTCTTTGTTTCCACCTGATATAAGGTGGCGAGGTCGCTATCCAACATTACCTGTTTGCCCCGAATGGTATAAATCAGGTTCCTGATTTTTTTGGGTACGATTGACGGTTTATTTTCCATTGCGTTTACTGCTTTTGTTTTTCTCAAACTCAAAGGAACTTTCAGCGTTTTCTTTCAGAATGATGTAAGCATCGAATTTCTTTCCGGCTTTGCTTGTCATCCCTTTGATTAAGGAAGTTTTGCCTTTATTGACAAGGCTTGTTATGTTTTCGATACTGATTCGCACACCGCAGACGGTGCGGAACTGTACCCAGTTACAAGCCTCATCAGGGCATTTCACAATTTTATCACGAATGACGAGTTGCTGACTTTTACATTTCGGGCAGGTCAGTTTCGGCTGATTGGTACTTGCAATAGAAGTTTGCAACAATTCATCGGTAATGGATTTGGCATAGGTTTCCATTTCCTTTTGGAACGTTCCGGCATCTGCTTCGTTATTCTCGATTTTCTGCAATGCCAATTCCCATTCGGCGGTCATTGCCACATCCGCAATCTTGCGTTCTTTGACCAACTCATAAACCTGCAATCCTTTTTCGGTAGGGATTAAAGAGCGTTTATCCCGTAGGATATAATTACGGGTAAGCAGGGTTTCAATAATGGCGGCTCTTGTTGCAGGAGTACCAATACCGATATTTTTGAGGGCTTTGCGCTCTTCTTCGTTCTCAATTTCTTTCCCTGCGGTTTCCATAGCCGACAAAAGCCCGGCTTCGGTGTAAAGCACTGGCGGTTTGATCTGCTTTTCCAAAACGGCAGCTTCCTTTATGGCAAGTTCGTCGCCTTTATGCAATTCAGGTAATTCCTGCTCTGGCTCTTCGCCATCGTCTGTAAAACTCCCTTTGATGGAACGCCAACCCGCTTCCTGAATTTTACAGCCTTTTGCCGTAAAGTCGTAATGCAATACCTGTAACGATACATCGGTTATTTCTTTGACACAGGCTTGCGATATGGCTTCGAGCAACCGAAGCGCAATCATATTGTATATCTTGTTTTCGTCTGCGTTTAGTACCGACGGCACTTTATCTGTAATCAACAAACCGTGATGGTCCGTTACACGGAGGTCATTCACGATACGTTTGTTGAACCTTCCCCATTTAATTTTGGTAAGTGCTTGCTTGCAATCCTCACGGTTCTGCAATGCCCGCACAAGGTTTGGAATTTCTGCCCACATATCTTCAGGAATGTATTTGCTTCCGGTACGTGGGTACGTAATAAACTTCTTTTCGTACAGGCTTTGTGCGATATTAAGCGTTGCTTCAGCAGATAATTTCAGCCTTTTATTGGCTTCCTTTTGCAAGCCAGTCAGGTCGAAAAGCAAGGGCGGTTGTTCCGTAACACTTTTGGTTTCTACCGAAGTAACGGTTGCCATTGCGCCACGCTGAATAGCTTTAAGGGTATCATCGGCAAGCTGCTTTTCGTCCCATTTGATTGCGGAAATACTTTTGAAATCAACCTGTGCTTTGTTGTGCGATAATTGTATCTGCCAGTATTTCTTTACCGTGAAATTCTTATTATCGAGGTAGCGTTTACATATCAAAGCCAGTGTGGGCGTTTGCACTCTTCCGAGCGAATAGATACCGTTGCCTGCGGCAATGCTCAATGCCTGTGTAGCATTGATGCCTACAAGCCAGTCGGCACGGCTTCTGCCTTGCGCTGCCTGATACAGTCCGTCAAATGCTGCCCCGTCTTTTAGGTTGTTGAAGCCTTGCTTTATTGCCTTTTCGGTAAGCGAACTTATCCAAAGGCGTTCAAAAGGTTTGTTGCATTTCAGGTATTCATAAATGTACCTGAAAATGAGTTCGCCCTCACGACCTGCATCGGTAGCAACGATGATGCTGTTGCTTTGCTTAAAAAGCTGCTCAATGACTTTCAGTTGCTTTAATGCGCCAGTATCGGCGGTGTACCCTTTGTCTTTTTTGACCTTGCGGACGGTCAATAAAAACGGGTTGGGCAATATCGGCAGGGATGCTTTATCAAATCCCGAAATGCCGTAATCTTCGGGCATTCCCAGTCCTATTAAATGACCGAATGCCCACGTAACAAAATAGCCGTTACCTGTCAGGTAGCCATCCTTTTTATCGGATGCTCCCACAAGTCCGGCTATCTCCCTTGCTACGCTTGGTTTTTCTGCAATGATTGTTTTCATACTGTATTACATTTTTCTGCCTTTGTATTTTGCAGGTTTGTTGTCCTGTTGTTCCTGCTGCTTTTCGTTTTTCGGTCTTTGCTGCCCGGACTTCAAAGGCTCTTGGACGTTCTTGGTCGCTTCGTTGGTTTTACCCTCCGAATTGACGGCAGTCTGCGTTTTATGGGTTTCAGCAGGTTCTACCCGTGCTTTATACTGACCGGGGAACTCAAAATTGGTCTTTCCGGTATCTTTGTCGAAAGTGATATAACCCTTATAGAGTTGGTCTTTTTTGTCTTTCAGTTCAACATAGATGGTTTGTCCGGCTTTGAACTTGTTGTACTGCTCATCATCAAGTTCTTTGCCCCTGAAAGTTCTTGGAGCCTCCTGCGGTTGGCTTTGCTGGTTGCTTTGTTGGGTGTTCTGTTGGTTCGTTTGCGCTTGCTGATTGTTGTTGCTTCTGTCAAACAGGAACTCAACATATCGTTTGTCCGCATTGAATTGTACCGTTGCCGAAAACTCCGTTCCTTTCGTGGAAGTCATACCCTCTAAATAGAGTGGTTTACCCTCCATTAAAGTTTGTTTTTGTTCGTCATTCAGCTTTACGCCCTTAATTTCATCGGGAATTTTGATAAACTCCGTGCGTAGCGCAATCACATCATTGGTCAGCCTGTCAATGCTGATAATAGACGGCATCAGGTCGCCTGTTTTGGAGTTTACCAAATTGACGACACGCCCCATATTACCCGTTTCGAGCAGGTTTTTCTTGTCTTCGTCCGTAAACTTGTGACCGAAAAATTCAAAGTGGAGGTTAGGTTCTCTTTTGATACCGTGTATTGCCACGATAACATTGCCGTCTTCCGCTTGCTGTAAAGACAGGCGGGCATCCGTGCGGAGGATCGAGCCCCCGAGGTTGATACCTATCGGTAAAAGCTCATTGGTTTTATAACCTCGTAACAAAGGGTCGAGCAGGTTCCTTTTTTCAAGATACTCTTTGCTCAATCCGAGGTTTTTCATTGTGTCCCAATCAATCTGCTCCGGCTTGTAGCGATATTCGCTTGTTTCCGTTGTTGTTTGTGCTGTTGCCATATTATTTTGATTTTCTTGTTTTTTATCGGGTTGGGGTTCTGCTTTCACTTCGTGTTCTTTCAGCACTTTTTCGCCCTGTGGAGTGGGCTTATCTACGTGCTTTTGTAATTCCTCTGCTTTTTCAGCAGCAACCGAGGCAGGCACTTTGAAGAAAGTAAAGTTTGTAGGGTTCTTTAACTGGCTGAAAAAATTGGAAAAGAAGTTGGAAAAGAAATCACCGCTTTTATCCACACGCATAAACTGGTTTTGATTTTTCTTCGTGGGGTCAACGGTTTCCATTTTCCCGTTTTCGTCTATACTCTTTACTGCCTGGATTTTCATTTTCTCTTTATCCAGTACGAGTAAGATGTCCGAAAGCTGTTCGGGCATTTCCTGTTTATTAGTTGTTTCTTCGCTCATAATCTGAAAATTTCAAAATTTCACGATCGAATGTAAAGGAAGCCTTCACTGATTTGCTTTATGTGGCACTCAAAGGCAGCGTTTGTCACTTATTGGCATCCAGTTTAGGTAACGGAGGGTTAAAACTTTCCCTGATGAACTGATGCACATCGGATAGCTTGTAATACAGTTTTCCGCTAATGGTATAATAAGGGAGCTTACCTATGGAGCGATACCGTTGCAGGGAACGGTTACTGATTTTCAGCATTTGCAATAAATCCTGATTATCCAGTAACTCTTCGCCGTCTATGCTGTTGCGCTTCTTTTGTAAATCGTCTATGTGGTTGCCAAGAATGTCCAGCCTGTCCATTATGCGTTCCATCCACGCCACAAATTCCATTTTGTCGATATTCATACGGGTACGCTTTTAATGATTACCTGATTTCAGCTTTCTGCCTTTCTCGATATAGCTTTTGCCTTTCGCCATAAGCTGCTCCACATATTCATCGGTCGTCTGCACGGCGTTAGCGTTGAGCATTTCCTTGATAGCACCAATCGTATAGTAATACTGCCCGTACATTTTTGAAAAAGCTATCTGCCCGTTGGTGCGCATACGCCACAACGTTTTTTCGCTGATGTGGAGATACTGGCAGACTTCGTGGTTGTTGAGCCATAAGCTATCGTAGCTTGTATCTTCCAGTTTGAGGATATATTCGCTAATGGCTTTCAACCGTTCGTTGAGGTGCTTCCACACTTCTTCGTCAACTGTTATAATGTTCATTGCACTATTGTTTAATATTCACAGTACAAAATTCAGAAGTGTGGCAGTGTTTGTCTGCCAATGCGTACCCATTGGTTTGGCACTTTTTTTCAAATTTTTTGCAATGAGAAAAACCCTTGTTTAATAAGGGTTTTAGCGTGTTTCGGTTATTTTGTAGTAGCCTTTTGCCCATATATGCCAATTGGCATATATGGGCAAAGAAAAAGCAGTACATTTTGTGTACTGCTTTCAAACACCCGTGCTGATGTTGCTAAAGGTCTTTATCCATATACTCTTCGAGGGAAATTTTGAGCTGGTCTAAAAACACCGTTCGGGAGCCTGCCCTTGTTTTCATTCGGTGGAAAGAATGATGTATATCGTTCAAGGGCGTTCGGAAGAGGATTTGGAAAATCAATGCTAATTTCCTGATGCCTATTTTCCCGTATGCAATAGATTTGGAAACATACAGGGCGTAAATCAATTCTATCAGTGCATTTTGCGAGTTCGTCCACGAAATGTCTTTGTTTCCATCACCGTTTATTGAAATGGTATCGGGATTTTTTTCAGGGTTTATTTTGGTAAGCAAGAAAGTATAAAGTAATTCATTGGCTATAATATGGGCAACTTTGTTATCGTAATAAGTAGAAAAGCTAAGGTCAATTTCAAATACACTACTTTTTAGACCATCGTGGTAATTGATTTTTCCGAGCCTGAAATAACTGTGGTCACGGTCAGTTCTGCCTGCACGATAGTACCTGTAAAAATCCTCATTGGATATGCTTTCCTTGTATTCGGATTTCAGAATTTTCAGTTGGTTTTCAAAATAACTTTGGTGTATTCTCCCTGCACTTACGGGGCAGGTAGTTTCAATGCGGAATACCTTATTGTAATAAATAAGTTTTCCTAAAATCTGCGGTTTGATATTCTTGAAAAAATTGATTTCCTGCCGTTCGTCCTTAAATCCGGTCTGCAAGACTTTCATCTTTATAGTAAACAGCATTTCCTTTAAGAATAAGGTCATTTGGTAAGCCTCATCCGCAGTTTGCATCATTTGAGAAGATAGCATATCTTCCTGACGCTGAATTTCCGATAATATTTTGTTCAACACGATTTCCATAGCTTAGTCTGTTAAAAGTTATCACTACTTGTTTCGGAACCACATTTTAATTGATATACCAAAACTTGGAAATAATATGTAAACCATTATCACATTGTGTCCCCATATTGGGAAAGATTTATTTCCAATTACGCTTTTTGATGTATATTGGAAAAGCAGAAAAAGGGTTAAGTACACTACGACTTAACCCTTTTTTTATTAAATTTGCAATAATGATTTACAAGGTAATCAGATGAAAGCGAGTGCAGTAAGCACCATTACTAAATCGTTACCGATAGCACTTTCGGTTCTTGTAAACTACTCTTTATTAGCCACTTTGGGCTATATTAATCTTTTTCGTAAAAAAACATAAAAAGATGATTATCAGCATGTTAAATTCAAGTTGCGAGCCTTCCGGCATAGGCCGGCAAACCAGTAAAACCCGCTTTAGGGGCGGTTCTTATATACGAATCCCTTACCTTTGCAGCCCGAAAATCAAGTTTTAAAAAATCGTTATGGCTACTATTACCAGAGAAAACATTGGCTTATTGAACGATAAGCTTTCCGTTACCCTTACCAAAGAAGATTATTATGCAGGTTTTGAAAAGAGCCTGAAGCAATATGCAAAAACTGCCAATATCCCCGGATTCAGAAAGGGAATGGTTCCTACCGGACTGGTAAAGAAAATGTATGGCCAGAGCGTATTTACCGATGAGGTACTGCGCACCATGGAAACCGAACTGAACCAGTACATGACCAAGGAAGCCATCGACATTTTTGCGCAGCCCCTGCCCCTCCAAAACGATGCAACCGGTCTGGATATGAACAATCCGGCTGAATATACTTTCTCTTTTGAAATTGGACTGAAGCCTGTTTTTGATCTGGATATCAGCGGCGTTAAAGTGACCCGTTATGTAATTGATGTTACCGATACCATGGTGGAGGAGGAAATTGCCCGCCTGCAAACCAGGTTTGGTAAAATGACAGAGCCTGAATCTGTAAACGCAGAAGAGAATGTGCTGAATGTTACTTTCACTGAAACAGATGAGAATGGGAATGCAATTGAGAACGGCGTTACCAAAGACAACTCCTTACTGGTAAAATACTTTACGGAGAAATTCAGAGAAAACCTGATGGGTAAGAAAGTGAACGATGTGGTAAACCTGCAGATCAGCAAAGCCTTCGACGATAAAGAAGCGGAAACCATCCTGGCGGACCTGGGATTAACCAAAGAAGACGGCAACCGTTACTTCAATATCCTGATCACAAAAGTAGGACTGGTTGAAAAGGCTGAATTGAACGAAGAATTCTTCCTGGCGGCCTTTCCTGATAACGATGCTATTAAAACTGAAGCTGATCTCAGAAACGAAATTAAAACGGAAATTGAAAAATACTACGAGCAGTCTGCACGTAACCAGATCCACGACCAGATCTACCACCAACTGGTAGACCATGTGAAGATGGATTTACCGGAGAGCTTCCTGAAGCGCTGGCTGCAAACCGGTGGCGAAAAACCTAAAACAGAAGAAGAAGCGGCCGGCGAATATCCAGGCTTTGCCAATCAGCTGAAGTGGACCCTGGTCAGCAGTAAACTAAGCGCTGATAACAAGATTGAAGTACTCCCTGAAGATATCCGCAACTTTGCAAAAATGCAATTGTTCAGCTATATGGGTGGCCAACTGGGCGCCATGGGCGATAACCAGCAATGGATTGAAGACTATGCCAACAGAATGATGCAGGATAAGAAATTTGTAGAGGACAGCTACCACCGCATCAATGCCGAGAAATTATTCGGAGCGCTGGAAACACAGGTAACTGCCAAAGACCAGCCCATCAGTGTGGAAGATTTTACTAAAATTGTTGAAAGTCATCACCATCATTAATAGAAAGGTACAACCATACAGGAACCAGCTCTTCCGGGCTGGTTTTTTTATGTCTGCTGCCCTGGTTTCGCCGCTGTGATCAGCCCGTGTTTTTGCAAAGAAACCAACATCAGTTTGCCGATTTTTTGTGTAAGGGCTTTATTAAACAATACCTGGCAACCAATGTAAAGCAGTATTCTTCTGAAACGCTTCATTGGCACTGCATTCATGATGATCGCCTCCACCCTTTTGCGGATAGCAGCCGTATACCGTTGAAGCATGTCTTCACTAACCATTGGCCATTGCATACCCGACTGAAATACCGGCATGGGATAATAACCGGGCACACAGGGTTTGAAAATGGGTATGATCTGATAGGCTTCTTTTCGGAAGGATTTAAAACGGGCGCGATCTGCCCGGGCATACCCTTCGCCAAAAACCGGATGCGCTTCCAGGTGCTCGGCAGGAATGGTAAAATAATTCCGTAGAAACATTTCGCAGTTGTACCTGCCCAGGTAATAGTCGTGTATCCGGAACTCTTTATGCATGAACCCGCTGAATCCGTCCATTGCACCACAAGCGATGGCCTTACTGCCGTCGATCTTGGTGCCTGCCCCCGACCCGGACTTAACAGGCCGGGTCGGGGCTATCAGGTATTGCCCGGCTTTCTCGCCAGACATGGCGTCAATCAGGGTGGATGGCTTGGCCCTCAATTGTTGTGTGATGGCTTTGAACAGGTATTGGAGGGTTGGCAGCAATTGCTGGTTGATGGTAAATGCCTGGGGCGACTCACTCGGAAAAGGATCAATCATCAGTACGGCAGTTCTGAACCGGCGATAATCTTCCCCCTCCTGCTCGGAATATTGTTCCGCTTCCTCACTCAGCAATTGTTTCACTTTTTCGAATGGCTCGTTGTTCATCAGCCCTCCGTCTACATTCTGGGTACTGTAGGTAGTCTGATCATCCTCATCCGGGCGGGTATCGGTGTAGTTGATCCAGGGGTTCTGCATTACCACGGCCTTTGTCCGGTTCATTATCCGCGATTTTAACCCAATCGGAAATGCACCCGTAGCTACAGCCGCATCCCTCGCAAGGGCAACATTAGCGCCTGTTCTAAAATGCAGGGGCATCCACCCATCCTGGTTGTATTGACTGGCATTCAGATGAAAGCAGGCAAAATCACTGTGCATGGTCATGTTGTAACGGCTTTCCAGTAGTTCGCTTCGGAATGCAATATTGTAGCGGATTCCTTCCAGGTTGGTTAAAGTAGTAAACAGTTTCAGTGGTTCGGTAAAATAGGCGGGTGTTGGGATCCACGCGTCAGGATTCGCCTGGATGGCCCTTACTGCAATGGTATCAATAAACCCGGAGTTCAGTACGGAAGCTACCTTACCCTCCCGCCTGATATCGGACATATCCAGCATCTGATGGAACATGTCGTTGCCCAGCAGGTCCACCCAGCTGTGGTAAAAGGGATTTTCGGGATGCTCCTTTAGTAACGCTTCGGACTCCGGAACAGGTACCGGCGCAAAACGTTGGTTGATGGCTCCAGCAGTAATGATCCCTGTCATACCACCGGCAGAAGCCCCGCCAATCACCGAAATCCGCACCCTATGGGTAGGCACCCCTGGTTCACCCCGCCTCTTTTCCCACTCTTCCAGCGCTTCCATCAGGTAATCCATTACTCCGGCCGTATAAGCCCCCGCCGACACTGCTCCGGCCATACAAAGGCCTATATGAAAGCTTTTTTGGCTCATAAAAAAGAAGTTTTAGCCTGTGGATCAGTTGAATTTTTATGTAATATACGGCTTCCGGCCAGCCCCTGTGGCGGATTGGGACCATTGGTATGCCCTTTTGTCGCAATTAGCGAACTTTGCACAGAATTTGACTGTGTTTAGGTTACCGGTATGGCAAAACACTTACCTTCAAAGCGAAAAATTACACTATGAATATTGGAAAAGAATTTGAAAAATATGCTGTGAAACACCAGGGCATCAGCAGTGCGGTTTTACACAATTACAAAACATACGGACAGGTAACGAATCTTACCCCCTATATTATTGAGGAACGCCCTTTAAACGTGGCAAGCATGGATGTATTCAGCCGTTTGATGATGGACCGCATTATCTTTCTCGGAGAAGGCATCAACGACTATGTAGCCAATATTGTAACGGCTCAGTTGCTGTTCCTGGAAAGCACCGACCGCAGCAGGGATATTCAGATGTATATAAACAGTCCGGGGGGAAGCGTTTACGCAGGTCTCGGCATCTATGATACCATGCAGTTCATTGGGCCGGATGTAGCTACCATCTGTACCGGTATTGCGGCCAGCATGGGGCAGATTTTACTTTGTGCCGGTGTGGAAGGAAAAAGAACAGCCCTGAAACACAGCCGGATCATGATGCACCAACCCAGCGGTGGAATTGGCGGACAGGCCACCGATATTGAAATCACTGCCAGGGAAATTAAGAAATTAAAGCATGAACTCTATGCCATAACAGCCAATCATACCGGCAAAGACGTGGAAACCATTGCCAAAGACAGTGACCGGGATTTCTGGATGACCGCTATTGAGGCAAAGGAATACGGGCTGGTGGATGAGGTATTACTGACTAACCCAAGAAAGGAAAAGAAAGCTTAAATAATAACCCGTATAAAAGAAATATATGACAGCATCTAAATACATCCTGAACCCTTATCGCTTCAATGAAGATGATGAACCGGAAGAGAAAGAAGTTAAGCCCGAACCAATGGGCAGCTTTATGACCAAGAAGATGGAGAAAATGTTCTTTGAAAAAAGAACCGTTTATTTATGGGGGGTGGTAGATGATAAATCTGCACGCGATGTAGTCAGCAAATTACTGATACTGGATGCAGACAAGCCCGGAGAGGAGATCAAACTGTTCATCAACAGCCCCGGTGGTGTGGTGACCAGCGGCATGGTCATCTACGACACTATGAGAATGATTCAAAGCCCGGTAAGCACCATTTGTATGGGTCTTGCGGCCAGCATGGGTTCCATCCTGCTGAGTGCCGGAACCAAGGGCAAACGTTTTGTATATCCGCATGGAGAAATCATGATTCACCAGCCTAGTTTGGGTGGTTATTTTCAGGCTACCAGTGCAGATATTGAAATTCAGGCAAACCAGATCAGAAAGACAAAGGAACTGGGCGCTAAGATTCTGGCAGACAATTGCGGAAAATCCATCGATCAGATCATGGCAGATTTTGACCGTGACTACTGGATGGATGCCCATGAAGCCGTGGCTTATGGAATTGTAGATGATATTTTAAAAGAGCTTTAATTGTATGGCAAAAACATCAAATTTACACTGTTCGTTCTGTGGACGCAGCCGTGATGAAGTAAAGATCCTCATTGCAGGACAGGAGGGGCATATCTGCGAAAACTGTGTAGAGCATGCAGAAGAAATTATTGAACAGGAACTGAATATCAAAAAGGAGAACGGCGGCAATGGGTCTTCCAATTACAAACTGACCGTTCGTAAACCGGCTGAAATCAAAAAATTTCTCGATGAATATGTGATTGGCCAGGACGATGCCAAAAAGGTGTTGAGTGTTGCCGTTTACAACCACTTTAAGCGGATCAACTTTAAGCAGGTATCCGAGGATGTGGAAATTGAAAAGAGCAATATCATTATGGTCGGTGAAACCGGTACGGGAAAAACCTTACTGGCTAAGACCATTGCAAGATTACTGAACGTGCCTTTTGCCATTGTAGACGCAACTGTATTTACAGAAGCCGGCTATGTGGGTGAAGATGTGGAAAGCATGCTTACCCGTTTGCTGCAGAATTGCAATTACGATGTGGCTGCTGCCGAAAGAGGTATTGTTTATGTAGACGAACTCGATAAGATTGCACGCAAAGGAGACAATCCATCCATTACCAGAGATGTTAGCGGCGAAGGGGTGCAGCAGGGATTGCTCAAAATGCTGGAAGGTACAGAAGTACTGGTACCTCCGCAGGGTGGAAGAAAACATCCTGAGCAAAAAATGATCAAGGTAGATACCAAAAATATCCTGTTCATTTGCGGCGGCGCCTTCGACGGCATTGACAAAGTGATTGCCAGAAGGGTCAATACCAATGCCATTGGTTTCAGCGTGAACAAAGAAGAGCAGGAACACCAGCGCAAGAACCTGCTGCAGTTTATCAATGCACAGGATTTGAAAAGTTTTGGATTGATTCCGGAACTGTTGGGAAGGCTGCCTGTTGTTACCCACCTGGATCCGTTGGATGCAGATACCCTCCGAAGTATCCTTACCGAACCGAAGAACTCCCTGATGAAACAATATATCAGGCTCTTTGAGATGGAAGGCATTGACCTGATCATGGACAACGAAGTGCTGGACTTCATGGTTAAAAAGGCGTTGGAATATAAGTTGGGTGCGCGTGGATTAAGAAGTATCTGCGAAAGCATCCTCACCGATGCCATGTTTGAGTTACCGGGCACCAATTCAACCAAATTACACGTAACACTGGAATATGCGGAGAAGATGTTCAACAAGAGCAAGCTGAGCGCATTAAAAGTTGCCTGATTATTTTAACCTCCTTAATAACAAGAATTATATGAACGAACTAGTAGAAAGACTGATGAGCGATGCCAAACTCGATGCAACTCAGGCACAGAAAGCCATTGAAACCATTGCGGCTTTTGTAAAAGAAAAATTCCCGATGCTGGGCGGCGCAGTAGACCAGATCTTTGCGGCCGGATCCACCAATAAAAACGAAGAATAATTTAGTTGTTACGCGGGCAGTGTGATGGTAAACACGCTGCCTTTGCGTGGCTCACTCTCAATGATCAGCTTACCACCGTGGCGATTCACCAGGTCGCTGCAAAGCATTAACCCGAATCCGCTTCCCTTCTCCATAGCAGTTCCCGCAGTTGTATAATATTGTTTGGCGCTGATGCGCTGGATGGTTTCCGCACTCATTCCGATTCCTGAATCCTGTATACTGATTCTTGTTTCCTGCTCATCAGAAGAAGCATATACCCTGATCAATCCGTTTTCAGGTGTAAACTTTATCGCATTACTGATGAGATTTCTCAAAACGATACGGATCATTTCCTTATCGGCCAGTACAGTTAATGAAGGGTCTACCTGGTTGAAGAAGGAAATATTTTTCCTTTCCAGCAACATCCTGTGTTCATCTTCCAATCCCTTCACAATCGGGAAAACAGGCATTTGCACCTTGTCGAGGTTTTTACCGGACATCTGCCCCTTTAACCAGAACAACAGGTTATCAAGCAGGGAAGTGGTGCCCATGTACTGGGTTTCCAGTTGAATCAGCAGCTGCTTTGCCTGTTCTTCCGGAACCATCCCCTGGTTCACGAGATTGAGGATCCCCTTGGTGTTTACCAGCGGGTTACGAAGGTCGTGAGAGATGATGGAAAGGAGTTTATCCTTGGTTTTATTATCGGCCTCCAGTAAGATATTCTGCTGCGAAATTTCCTTGTTCAGGGTACCCAGTTCGGACACCTGCGCTTCAATGACCACATTCTTGGCCCGCAGCTCACGGCTGAATTGCTTCTGTTTCTGAAAATTGATGAACACCATAATTACCAATACGGCCAAAATGATCAGGATAAAGGTACCCACCGTAATGATCAGGAATTGTTCATTGGAAACCCGTTCTGCGCGCATAATGGCGTTCTCGGTTTCCATTCGGGAATCGTGCTGGCTCTTGATGATATCGATAAAACTGGAAGCGTATTCATTTTCTTTAACCCGCTGTTTATTGAGTACTTCCAGGGCTGAATCCTGCCACTGAATCACTTTTTCCTTGTTGTTGCTGAGCTTGTTGAGTTCAATCATCTCGCTCACAATGGAATCCAGCAGGTCAAAAGCATCAATGGATTGGGCGATGGAAAAAGCACTAAGGCCAAGTGTTTCCGCTTCCGCCAGTCTTTTCTGCGGCAGGTAAATAGCAATGAGGCTGACCTTTTTAAGCGCTATCCCATACTTGTCGTTCATTGCTTCGTCGATAGCCAGGGACTTCTTGAAATATTGTTCGGCCTTGCCTATGTGCGAACGTTGTATTTCTGCCAGGCCCAGGTTGTGCAGGGCTTTTTTCTCCCCATACCGGTAGCCGATCTTCCTACTCAGTTCCAGCGCTTCATTAAACAGGCGTAAAGCAGCGCTCATCTGATACAACTCCAGCCTGATCTGGCCCAGGTTGTTTTTTATATTAATGATATCCTCATTCTTGTTGTATTTTTCATACACCTGCAACGACTTGTTGAATACCGCAATGGCTGAATCATATTTTTTGTCGGAAACCAGGGATGCCGCCAGTTGCTGGTTCACTTTTGCAATGTTGAATGTGTCCTTAATAGACCGGAAAATTTCCAGCGCTTCATAAGAATCTACGATGGCGCGCTTCAAAAAACCCTGTTGCTGGTAGATGCCTGCTTCGTACATATACGAGATCGCTTCCCCTTTTTTATAGCCCAGCTGTATAGCGAGATTCTGCGCCTTATACAAATCAACTAATGCTTCGGAGATATTGGTACGTTTTTTTTCAAAAGCCGATTTGTTCAGCGAATCAACCGTTTCAGGCACGCCCTTAATCTGCTGTGCAGTAACAGCAACGGTCACACCCGGTATCAGGCAGCATTGCAGCAAAAAACGAAACAGATATTTAGATTTTATTTTCAATTTCTACAAACAGATCGGGGTTTCAAGGTACAAAGAATTAGTAATAAAAAAAGGCCCTTATTCAGGGCCTTTAGATTATGAGCAAGCAATCGAAAAAACTATTTTTGAAGAACTTCTCTGGAGATAACCAACTTCTGTATTTCAGAAGTTCCTTCTCCAATAGTACATAATTTTGCGTCACGATAGTACTTTTCTACCGGAAAATCTTTTGTATATCCATAACCACCGAAGATTTGTACCGCATCAGTGGCTGTTTTCACCGCAATTTCACTGGCATAATACTTGGCCATGGCCCCTTCTTTGGTCACTTTTTCGCCCCTGTTTTTTAGATCGCAGGCCTGCCAGATCAGTAATTCCGCCGCCATGATTTCGGTAGCCATATCTGCCAGCTTAAAGCTGATTCCCTGAAAAGAGGATATGGGCTGATCAAACTGGTGACGCTCCCGGGAATATTTTAATGCAGCTTCGTAGGCCCCTTTCGCAATACCCAGAGACAGGGCGGCAATGGAAATTCTGCCGCCATCGAGTATTTTCATGGCCTGACGGAATCCGTCGCCTACTTCGCCTAACCGGTTAGCATCGGGTATACGGCAATTGTCAAAAATCATCTCGGCCGTTTCACTGGCACGCATGCCCAGCTTGTTCTCTTTTTTTCCGGCCATGAAGCCCGGTGTACCGCGTTCCACCACAAAAGCAGTGGAATTGCCGCTGGTTCTGGGAGCGCCTGTTCTGCAGATGACCACTGCAATATCTCCGGACTTACCATGGGTGATCCAGCTTTTGGTACCATTCAGTACCCAGTGATCTCCGTCTTTTACAGCGGTGGTTTGCATATTTCCGGCATCGCTTCCGGTATTGGGCTCTGTAAGGCCCCAGGCACCAATCCACTCGCCCCTGGCCAGTTGCGGCAACCAGGTTTTTTTCTGCTGCTCGGTACCGAAACTGAGAAGATGGTTGGTGCAGAGAGAATTATGGGCTGCGAGGCTTAAACCAATAGATCCGCATACTTTGGCAATCTCCTGAATGATGGCATTGTATTCAAAATATCCCATTTCAGAGCCGCCATACGCATGAGGTACCAGTACCCCCATCAGGCCCAGTTTCCCCATTTCTCTGAATATATGAACCGGAAACTCCTGGGATTCATCCCATTTCATCAGTTCGGGACGGATGTATTGCTCCGCAAAATGCCTGGCTGTGGCTGCCACCTGGCTGGTTAATTCAGACTGTTCAAAATGCATAAGTTCTGTTTAAATAGACGGGGGCCGGTCTAATCAAGCAATCGTTAGAGGCCCCCTTAAAACAAACTAACATTAGTTTGTTTTTCGAAGCAAATGTAGCCCAAATAATTTCATAACCAAATCTTTTCGGTCAATGAATAGCTCGGGGAATTATTCCACCCTGAGCTTACCGGAAAGCAACCCGTAAAGGGAATCATTGATGAATACAATCCGTTTCAGGTCTTCCATCCGGCTAAACAGGCCGTACCGGCCCCGGAATACCACAATAGACCTTGCGATATGCTCCGGTATACCCGCCGCTTCCAGCTCGGCCCTGGTAGCGGTATTGGCATTGGGCAGCTGGGTCGTCCGCCGGCCTTGCTCCGTTGGCTGTCCGGGCGGGGAATCTCGCTTTGGAGAAACAGTACCCGGTTGCAGAAAGGGCTGGAGCGCCCGGTACAGGCTATCTGAAATTCCATAGGTCTGCTGCACCTGTTCCACCCGGGTAAAGCCACCCAGTTTATCGCGGTATTTGATAATGCGGGCAGCCAGTACAGGCCCGATGCCGGGCAGCGCTTCCCAGTCTGCAACGGTGGCCGTATTGATGTTGATGACCGGTATGGGCCTGCGGATAAAGGGTTTCCGGAAATGGTACATCGAATTGTACTGCTGCCGGTATTGTTGGTAGTATGGCCGCCTGTATTGGCCCTGCCTGTTGAACCCGTTCCGGTTTCCGGGCCATCGACCGGGCGATACGCTTGTTTCCATCAGCCGGATCATGGCAGTATCCGGTTGAACAGGAACCGGTTCGGCTTTGTACCATTCCGGCACCCATAAAAAAATGGTCATAATGACCAGTAAAACGGTCAGTCCGATCCTTTCCTTCCTGGAAAAGCGGAGGTAATTTTGGAGGAATTGTTTCATCCCTTTAAACAAATTAAAGGGGCTACAAACGGATGGTCAACCCATCATAGGCCAGTTGAATATGGCCCGGGAGTTCCTTGTTTACGGCTGCATGTTTACCCAATTGGTGACTGATATGGGTAAAATAAACTTCGGGAATCTCCAGTTCAAGCGCCAGCGCTACCGCTTCGCTCAGGGTAAAATGAGAAATATGTTTTTCCTTCCGGAGTGCATTCAGCACCAGCACGGAAGAACCTTTTATTTTTTCCTTCTCCTGCGCTTCTATTTTATTGGCATCCGTGATGTAAGTGAAATTGCCAAAGCGAAACCCCAGCACCGGCATTTTGTGGTGCATAACTTGTATGGGTATTACCGGAATATCCCCTACGGTAAAGGGTTCCTCATCAATAGTAACCAGATTAATTTCCGGTACGCCGGGATATTTGGTATCGGAAAACGCATAATAAAAATCCCTGCGGATCGCTTCCTCTGTTAAAGAATTGGCATACACTTTCATGGGTGTTTCCGTAAAAAAATTAAAAGCCCTGATATCATCGAGCCCTGCAAGGTGATCTTTATGGGGGTGTGTAAACACCACCGCATCCAGCTTCCTGGTATTGCTGCGCAACATCTGGTACCGGAAATCAGGTGTGGTATCCACCACAAGCGTGGTCGCTTCCGATTCAACCAGCACGCTGGTTCTTAAACGATTGTCTCTGGGATCATCCGAAGTACATACGGCACAGCTGCATCCGATCATCGGAACCCCTGTACTGGTTCCCGTGCCTAAAAACTGAATGGTTAAGGGTGGATGAGTCACAATATAATACTAGGCTTCGGTAACGGATTTTTTGATCACTTCTTCATACAATTTCTGCGATTCGTGGGTCAGCTTGTCGAACGCTACCGGAACCTGCGGAATCAATTCCATTAAAGTGTTAATCCTTCCTTCGATGTTGAGGAATTTATTCAATACCACCACTTTCCTGGCTTCCAGCAAACACCAGCCACTCTGAAACGTACCTCTTTCATAGCGCACTACGTAACCAGACTCCCCCAAAATATCTTCCAGTTTATCTAATGATGATTGCGTGTATTTCATAGTACAAATTTAACCTTACTACCGCTGATACTGGCCCTGTTTTATCCACATCAGGACCGGCTTTCCATCTTAATCAGGGGTACAATCATCTCTTCCAGACTGATCCCCCCGTGCTGAAAACTGTTTTTATAGTAGTTCACATAATGATTATAGTTATTGGGATAGCACAGGAAATCGTCTTCCCGGGCAAAGATGAACGAAGAATTAATGGTGGGCACCGGTAATCCCGCTTTCAGGGGGTCTTTGAATGCCAGCACCTCCTTTTCTTCAAAGTTCAGGTTCCTGCCATGCTTGTACCGCAGGTTGGTGGTGGTCTGCTTGTCTCCGATCACTTTCAACGGATTTCTCACCCGCACGCTTCCGTGATCGGTGGCCAGGATAATCCTGATTTTTTTATCGGCCACTTTCTTCAATGCCTGGTGAAGGGGGCTGTGTTCAAACCAGCTTCGGGTAAGGCTCCGGTAGCTGGCTTCGTCGCTGGCCAGCTCCTTCAGCACTTCCATTTCGGTACGCGCATGACTGAGCATATCTACAAAATTGTATACGATCACATTCAGATCGTTGTGCATCAGGTTATGCATATTCCCCACCAGTTGCTGCCCGTCGTGGTGATTCAGAATTTTGTGATAACTGAACCGGGTATTTTCTTTCTTCAGTCGCTTCAGTTGTGCACGCAGAAATTCCTCTTCAAATAAATTTTTGCCACCCTCCTCTTCGTCGTTCTTCCATTGCTGCGGAAACTGTTTCTCAATATCTGCCGGCATCATTCCCGCAAAGATCGCGTTGCGGCAATACTGTGTAGCGGTTGGCAGGATAGAGTAAAAAGCATCTTCTTCCATAATCCTGAAACTCTCGGCAAAGATGGGCTGTATGGCCCGCCACTGATCGTAACGAAGATTGTCGATCAGCACAAAAAACAGGGGTACATTTTCTTCGAGGTGCGGAAATACTTTGAACTGCATCAGCTGATGGCTCATGATGGGCGACTCCGCAGACCTGGGGTTGACCCAATCCTGGTAATTCCTGCTCACAAACCGGGCAAATGCCGCGTTGGCCTCGCGCTTCTGGTTGTAAAAAATTTCCCGCATTTCCGGGCTGTCGCTTTTTTCCATTTCCAGTTCCCAATAAACCAGTTTTTTGTACAACTCCATCCATTCCTGGTAGTCGGGGTTCCCCTGCAATGCCATGAACAGTTCCGTAAATTGCTGTTGGTAAGAGCTGGTGGTCTTTTCTGCCACCAGTCGTTTATTATCAATAATTTTTTTAAGGCTCAGTAACACCTGGTTGGGATTTACCGGCTTGATCAGGTAATCGCTGATCTGGCTGCCGATGGCTTCATCCATCAGGTTTTCCGTTTCGTTTTTGGTGATGAGTACAATCGGCAACTGGTGCCGGATGGCTTTCATCCGGGTAAGCGTTTCCAGTCCGGTGATGCCAGGCATGCTTTCATCCATCAGTACCACATCCACTTCTGCGGATTTGATATATTCGATTGCATCGTAGCCGTTGGTGAGGGTATGCACATGATACCCCTTGCTTTCCAGAAATATTTTCTGCGACTGAAGGCTTTCCATCTCATCATCCACCCAAAGAATATTTGCTATTGCCATTGCGATAAAGCTATTAATAATTTCCATTGGTTCACTAAATTGTACCTTCACCGGCTGGCGTTACAGCCGATTTAACAATTCATCAACAGCATGGCAAACAGCAAACAAAAAATCATCAATGATCCCGTATACGGTTTTATTACCATTAATCACCCATTGATCTTTTCTATCATAGAACATCCTTTTTACCAGCGGCTGCGCAGGATCCAGCAAATGGCCATGGCGCAGCTGGTTTATCCCGGAGCCGTTCATACCCGCCTGCACCATTCGCTGGGCGCCTATCACCTGATGTGCAATGCAGTCACCGAACTGCGCAACAAGGCTATAGAAATTACAGAAGAGGAGGAGATTGCCGTTAAATCGGCCATATTGCTGCACGATATCGGGCACGGCCCTTTTTCGCATGCACTGGAACATGTACTGATTCCGGGTATCAACCACGAACACCTCTCCCTGCAGATCATGCAGGCGCTCAATACCGAACTGAACGGACAGCTCGATCTGACCATCCGGATCTTTACCAACAATTACAATAAACCCTTCCTGCATCAGCTGATCAGCGGGCAACTGGATGTGGACCGCATGGATTACCTCAGCCGGGACAGTTTCTTTTCGGGCGTGAGCGAAGGGGTCATCGGATACGACCGGATCCTGAAAATGCTGACTGTAAAAGATGGCCAGTTAATGGTAGAGGAAAAAGCCATTTACAGCGTAGAAAAATTTTTAGTAGCCAGGCGACAAATGTACTGGCAGGTGTATCTGCATAAAACAGTTTTATCTGCAGAAAAAATGCTGGTGAAAATTCTCGAAAGGGTAAGGGCCATCTACGATAAAAACGATGATGCGCTGGCTACAAGATCTTCCCTGGATTATTTCCTGGGAGAGTTCAGGGGAGAGATGGACGATAATGCGCTGGCCAGATTCTGTATGCTCGACGACTTTGATGTTATCAGCGGGGTGAAGCGGTGGAGTTTACATCCCGACAAAGTATTGTCTTTGTTATGCAACAGTTTCCTGAACCGGAGATTGTATAAATCGAGAATCCAGTCGGAACCGTTTTCTGCTGAATTCGTACAGGAAAAACAGGCGTTGGCCATCAGCCGTTTTGGAATTGATCCGGAAGATGCGCATTACCTCTGTTTTACAGGTATTGCCACCAATACCGCTTACCAGAGTAAGGAAGAAAAAATCAATATCCTGTATAAGGATGGAACGGTAAAAGACATCACAGAGGTAGACAATACGCTGATTCAGCAAAATCTTTCTTCGCAGGTAAAAAAATTCTACATTTGTCTGTTAACTTAACACCTGTATATGCAATTTATCGCCTCCCAGATTGCCCTGATGGTTCAGGGAAAAATAGAAGGAGATGCCGCTGCTGCTGTAACTTCTTTCGGTAAAATAGAGGAGGCGGTTCCCGGACAGCTTTCATTTCTGGCCAATCCGAAGTATGAAGAATACCTGTATACCACCATGGCTTCCATCGTAATTATCAATGAAACACTGGAGCTGAAACACCCGGTAACAGCCACATTGGTCCGCGTTCCGGATGCTTATTCGGCTTTCGCAACACTGATGACCAAATACCAGGAGCTTGCCGCAAGTCAGTTAACCGGTATTCAGCAGCCCAGCCACATTGCCGACACCGTTCAATTGGGGGAACAGGTATTTGTGGGCGCATTTGCCTGCCTGGGGAACGAGGTGCAGGTGGGTAATCATACAAAAATTTATGCAGGCGCCGTGTTGGGCGACCGCGTTAAAGTGGGCAACCACTCAGTCATTCATGCAGGCGTAAAGATTTACAACGACTGCGTTATCGGCAATCATGCGATCATTCATGCAGGTACTGTTATTGGCAGCGATGGTTTTGGTTTTGCCCCGCAGGGAGACGGCACCTATCAAAAAGTACCTCAGTTGGGCAATGTAGTGGTAGAAGATTTTGTTGAAATCGGGGCCAATTCCACCATCGACCGGGCAACCATGGGCTCCACCATCATCAAAAAAGGCGTAAAGCTGGATAACCTGGTCCAGATTGCACATAATGTAGAAGTAGGCGCCAATACCGTAATCGCCGCCCTCACCGGCGTTAGCGGTAGCACCAAGATCGGTAAAAATGTGATGATGGGCGGCCAGGTAGGCGTTGCAGGCCATATCACCATTGCCGACGGCTCCAGGATCAATGGCCAGAGCGGTGTTACCAAGAGCATCAAAGAACCCAACAAAGCATTTAACGGAACCCCCGCCTTCGATTTTTCCGCATCCATGCGGGTTCAGGCGGTAACCAGAACACTTCCCGAACTGGAAAAAAGAGTGAAAGAATTGGAAAAAATAGTGCAACAATTGCTTTCTGAACGTGTTAACGCCTAATTAAGGAAAAAAACCACCCTTTAAGCTTATTTTTGCGCGATTCTTTATTTAAGGTCAGGCGGCTCGCTGTCTGAACCAGGCTAAAACTGATTTAAAGCATGGACATACATTTTAATCCGGATAAGCAACATACATTAGGCAAGCCTATCAGCATCAGCGGTACCGGGTTACATACCGGCATCCTGGTTGATATGATCCTGAAACCGGCCAATCCGGGCTTCGGGATCCAGTTTCAAAGAACAGACCTCCCCAACCAGCCGGTGATCAAGGCCGACTGCGACCTGGTAACCGACACCAGCCGTGGTACCACTTTACAGGTGGGCGATGCCAAAGTAAGCACGGTGGAACATGTACTGGCTGCCCTGGTAGGCATGGGAGTGGATAATGTGCTGATTGAGCTGAACGGGCCTGAAATCCCCATCATGGATGGAAGTTCCACCCCGTTTATCAACCTGATCGAAGAAGGTGGTGTGGTGGAACAGGAAGCCACCAAAGCATGGTATAGCCTCGACGAAAATATTTATCATTACGATGATGCCAAACGGGTGGAAATGGTAGCGCTGCCTTCTATGGACTACCAGATCACCACGCTGATCGATTTTAACAGCCCGGTACTGGGAACCCAGCACGCCGGATTAAAAACCATCCGGGATTTTAAATCGGAGATCGCACCCTGCCGCACCTTCTGCTTTTTACATGAGCTGGAAATGCTGCTCGACAACGACCTGATTAAAGGCGGTGATATCAACAATGCCATTGTGGTGGTAGACAAGCCGGTTACTGATGCCGAAATGAGCAGGCTGGCTAAGGTGTTCAAGCGAGACAAAGTGGAGGTAAAGAGCGAAGGATACCTGAACAACCTGGAACTCCGTTTCCCTAATGAACCTGCAAGACACAAACTGTTGGATGTGGTAGGTGATCTTGCGCTGATCGGCTACCCGATTAAGGCCCGCATCATTGCCAACAGACCCGGCCATAGTTCCAATGTGGAGTTTGCCAAAAAGATCAAACAATACATCAAGAAGAACAAACATGTAAAAGATGTACCGGTATATGACCCAACGGTACCGCCGGTTTTCTCCCTCGAAAAGATCGAGAAAACATTACCGCACAGGCATCCTTTCCTACTGGTAGATAAAGTGATTGAACTAACCGATACTACCATTGTAGGCATCAAAAATGTCACCTACAATGAATGGTTTTTCCCGGGCCATTTTCCCGGAAACCCTGTAATGCCGGGTGTTTTACAGATTGAAGCCATGGCGCAGACCGGAGGCATTCTCTGCATCAACTCCATGCCCGAAGGACAATATGATACTTATTTCCTGAAAATAGACAACTGCAAATTCAAACAAATGGTAAGACCCGGCGACACCATGGTGTTGAAAATGGAATTTACCGGACCAATCCGCCGGGGAATCTGTGAAATGCACGGAACCGTTTATGTTGGAGGCAAAGTGGCTACCGAAGGAGACTTTGTTGCACAGGTGGTAAAACGTGCAGGCAGCTAACCCCCACCCTAACCAACTATTTACAGACGCTAAAACAACCTATGACACATCCTTATACCTATATTGATCCCAATGCACGCATCGCACCAAACGTGAAGATCGATCCATTTACTGTAATACACGGCGATGTACAGATTGGGGAGGGAACCTGGATTGGAAGTAATGTTACCATCATGGATGGTACCAGGATCGGTAAGAACTGCAGGGTATTTCCGGGCGCTGTACTGGGTGCTGTTCCGCAGGATTTGAAATTTGCCGGTGAAAAAACCACGGTGGAAATCGGGGACAATGTGACCATTCGTGAATTTGTTACCATCAACAGGGGAACAGAAGACCGCGGCAAAACCATTATCGGCAACCATTGCCTGATCATGGCATATAGCCATGTTGCGCACGACTGTATTATTGGTAATCATGTAATCATGAGCAACAGTGTGCAGGTAGCCGGGCACGTAACCATTGGCGAATGGGCAGTGATCGGGGGCGTAAGCGCCGTACACCAGTTTGTAAACATCGGACAACATACATTTATTGCAGGAGGAAGCCTGGTAAGTAAGGATGTACCGCCTTATATCAAGGCTGTTCGCAATCCTTTGAGCTATGGCGGTGTAAACAGTGTGGGACTGAAGCGAAGAGGCTTTCCGCTGGAACAGATTAATCATATCCTGGATGTATACAGAACCATCTACAATAAAGGATTCAATATTACACAGGCGCTGGAATACATTGAGGAAGAACTGCCTGCAACCGACGAACGCGACGAAATCGTAACATTTATACGCGAAAGCGGAAGAGGCATCATCAAGCGTTTCACCAAGGGTGCCAATGACGATGAATAAAACAACTGTCACACTCAGCAATGCCGGTAAGCGGTTCAACCGCGAATGGATTTTCCGTAAACTCAGCTATACATTCAGTTCGGGTAATTCTTATGCCATCACCGGGCATAATGGAAGTGGTAAAAGCACCTTGCTCCAATGCATTGCCGGCAGTATGGGACTGAACGAGGGAATCCTACAGGTTCAGCTAAGCGACAATGCCACAGTGGCTCCCGACAATGTCTATCAGCAGATCTCCATCTGCGCTCCTTACCTGGAACTGGTAGAAGAAATGACCGCAACAGAATTCCTGCAGTTTCACCTGCAGTTTAAACCGCTTTTAAAAAACATTTCCATCCCCGAAATTCTGGACATCATCAGCCTGCAGAAAGCCGCCGGCAAACAAATCCGTCATTACAGCAGCGGGATGAAACAACGACTCAAACTGGCACAGGCTGTTTTTTCCGACACACCGGTGCTGCTACTGGACGAACCCTGTACCAACCTGGACCAGGAAGGGTACCGGCTCTATCACCAGCTCGTTCGCAACTACTGCAACAACAAATTATTAATTATCTGCAGCAACGAGGAAATGGAGATTGATTTTTGCAATGAGCGGCTTAATATTGTTGATTATAAATAACGCTTATGCGCCTCTTACTGATCCTGCTGCTCTGCAGTTGCCAGCTCCACGGCTTTTCTCAAAAGGCCGAATACCTGATTGTAGTAACCACCGATGGCCTTCGCTGGCAGGAAGTGTTCAACGGAATGGATACCTCGCTGGCCAATAGCAGAAAGTACAATGAGGGCGACAGCAGCAGGCTCTACTCCGGTTATTATGCAGCCGGTGTACAGGAGCGCAGAAAAAAACTGATGCCCTTTCTCTGGAAAGTGATCGGAGAAAAAGGACAGTTGTACGGCAACAGGAAGGCCGGCAACCTTGTAAATAATAAGAACCCTTACTGGTTCAGCTATCCCGGCTACAGTGAAATTTTTACCGGTTATGCCGATATCTCCGTCAACTCCAATGAATTTCCTCCCAACCCCAATACCACTATCCTGGATTTTTTTCAGCAACAGCCCCGTTTTAAAAACAAGGTGGCTGCATTTGGCGCATGGGATGCTTTTGACAGAATCCTGAACGAGGAAAGAGCCGGCTTCCCGGTGATTTCAGCTTTTGATACCACCGCAGGATTCAACCCCACTTCGCAACAGCGGTTGATCGACCGGATGCTGACCGATAGTTACCGGCCATGGGGCGCTGCAGAATGCCTGGATGTATTTACCCATGCGGCTGCGATGAATTACCTGAAAGAAAAACAACCCTCCGTATTGTATATCTCCTATGGAGAAACCGATGAGTGGGCGCATGCCGGCAAATACAGGTCGTACCTGGATGCCGCTCACCAGGTGGATCGCTGGATAGAACAACTCTGGAACTATGTTCAGCAAGACCCAAAATACAAAAACAAAACCGCCTTACTCATCACCACAGATCATGGTCGCGGAGACGTAATAAAATCGGAGTGGACCAGCCATGGCAGTAAGATCAGCGATGCCAGCGAAATCTGGATGGCCTTACTGGGCCCGGGCGTAGCGCCAGGAGGAGAAGTAACCCGGCCCCAGCAGCTGTATCAGCAACAGGCAGCACAAACCATGGCCCATCTGCTGGGACTGCAATTCAGTGCACCGCACCCGGTGGCGGATGCTATTCCGTTCAAAGATTAATAGAGTTATCTTCTGCTGGCAATCAATAAGTTCAGGTCGGTAAATTTCAGGTCAAATTTCTGGCTGATATAGAAATCGGTCAACGCGCCTTTAAACAGGTACACCCCTTCCCTGAGGTTGAACTTGTGCCAGATCATTTCTTCCAGGCCACCCTCGTCGCTGATTTCCAGCATTAATGGCATCAATACATTGCTGATGGCCTGGCTGGCTGTTCTTGCAAAACCGCTGGGTATATTGGGAACACAGTAATGAATTACATCATGTTTTAAAAAAGTAGGTTCTTCGTAGCTGGTCAGCTCACTGGTTTCAAAACAACCGCCCCTGTCGATCGCCACATCTATAATGATACTTCCGGGTCGCATGGCAGCTACCATATCTTCGGTCACTACTACCGGAGCCCTTCCGGATTCATTGCTCAATGCCCCCACCGCCACTTCACAGGTTTTCAATTGTTTGGCCAGGATTCTGGGTTCCAGCACACTGGTCCATACCCGCTGTCCTAAATTATTCTGCAATTGTTTGAGGCGATAAACATCATTGTCGAACACTTTAACGGAAGCGCCTAAAGCCAGCGCATTACGGGTAGCGAACTCTCCTACAATACCTGCGCCGATGATCACTACTTTAGTGGGCGGAATACCGCTGATTCCTCCCAGCAATACCCCCTTGCCCTTATTAAAGCTGCTAAGGTACTGACCTGCTATCAGCATAACGGCGCTACCTGCAATCTCACTCATGCTGCGAACAATGGGATAAGTGCCGCTGTCGTCTTTAAAATTCTCGAAACTCAGCGCAGTGATCCGCTTCTCCATCATTTTTTCTATGTACTCTTTCTTCAGTGCAGAAAGATGTATCGGAGAAATGATGGTCTGATTCATTTGCAGGAGCGGCATATCTTCTTCCACCGGCGGCGCACTCTTTACCAGGATCGGGCATTTGAAAACGGATGCCCGGTCGTACACAATCTGGGCGCCTGCTTCTGCATAGTCCTGGTCTTTGTAATGACTGCCTTCGCCGGCATTCTGTTCAACAGTTACCTGGTTGCCATTGGCCACCAATACCCCTACCGCATCAGGCGTAAGGGCAATACGGTTTTCCTGAAAAGCAATTTCCCTGGGAATACCTATCTGTAATTGGGCACCCGGTGTTTTGATGTCCAACACTTCCTCCAGTGTTTCATATAATAAAGAGGGACTAATGCTCGGTCTGCTGGTTGCCATGTATTTGGTTGAGGCTTCAAGTTAACAAATTTGACGGAGAGTTTATGCATCCAGGTTGATGGGATGCGCTGAATCATCCTCTGCTGTCATCGCATCCTCCGCCTGATCCCGCGGATTGAATGTGCTGATTCTGCGGGTTTGTTCATCCAGTATTTCAATGCGGATATGCAGGGTGTTATCGGGCAACAGCCCTTCCGCCTGCCCAGGCCATTCTACCAGGCAGGTTTCTCCGCTGTTCAGTACGTCTTCCACCCCTGCCTGAATGGCTTCTTCCTCGTTCTTCAGGCGATACCAGTCCATATGGTGGATCAATCCCGCATCCCTGCTCAGGTAATCGTTGATGATAGCAAATGTAGGGCTACTTACCGCCGTTTCCACTCCTATTACCCGGCAGAGTGCATGAATAAAAGTGGTTTTACCCGACCCCATGGGTGCATGAAAAGCCCATACAGGGTGTTTCTTCCCTTCCTTCCAAAGTGCTGCCGCAACTGCGTTGATCTGAGCCAGGCCAAAAATTGCATCCATGAGGCAAAGATAATCCCGCTGCACCGAATATTATTCCAATCTCGAAAATTGAGGGCGCCGGGGCTTTCGTAAATTTGTAAGGCGTTGCCAATACAACGCATTTTATTATGGAAAAAGTGAACTGGAAAGTGGAAGGCATGAGTTGTACCAACTGTGCCCTCACCATCGATAAATACCTGCAGGGAAAAGGACTGGAAGATGTAAGGGTGAATTTTATAGGAGGCGACGTAAGTTTTACGCTGCCTGAAGGCATTACCAAAACAGAAATACAAAAGGGAATAGACGGGTTGGGCTATCATGTAAAAAACGGGGACCTTGCTGCAACCGGAAAAAAGAAATTGTTTAAATCGCATTTGGAGCGATTCCTGTTCTGCGCAGTATTTACCATTCCGCTGATGCTGCATATGATCCCGGGAGTGCATATCCACTGGCTGATGAATCCCTATGTGCAGATTGCATTAACGCTGCCTGTATTCATTACAGGGATGGATTTTTTTGGAAGAAGCGCCATCCACAGTGTAATGAAAGGCATTCCCAATATGAATGTGCTGATTACCATCGGCGCCGTTGCTTCTTTTGTTTACAGCCTCTACGGAACATTCACGGGCCAGGCCGCAGAGTATATGTTTTATGAAACAACCGCCACCATCCTTACCCTGGTATTCCTGGGAAACTGGCTGGAAGACAAATCCGTTGAAACCACGCAGGCCTCCCTGCGGAAACTGGTGAGTTCGCAAAAGACCATGGCCAACATGATTGCCTACGATGATCAGCACCAGGAACATATTTTCCCGGTGGAAAGCAGTACGTTGAAAACAGGCGACCTGATCCTCATTAAATCGGGAGAAGCGATTCCCATGGATTGTAAGATCTTATCGGGCGAAATTTCTGTGAACGAATCGATTGTAACCGGAGAATTCATTCCGGTAGATAAAACCATAAAAGACCAGCTCATTGGCGGAAGTATTGCCGTAAGCGGATCTGTGAAAGCCTATGTTACCGCGGTTGGCCCCGACAGTGTGCTGGGTAATATCCTGCAACTTGTTAAAAATGCACAAACCGAAAAACCACCTGTTCAACAACTGGCAGATAAGATCAGTGCCGTATTTGTTCCGGTAGTAGTAGGCATTTCCTTACTAACACTGCTCCTGAACTATACGCTTGCCGGTCAGGATTTCACCCATAGCCTCATGAGGGCCATTGCGGTGCTGGTGATTGCCTGCCCCTGCGCCATGGGACTGGCCACTCCGGCAGCCATTGCGGTTGGATTGGGAAGGGCTGCAAGAAACGGGGTGCTGTTTAAGAATACCAGGAGCCTTGAATTATTCAAAGACATCAAACAAGTGGTATTTGATAAAACCGGAACACTCACCACCGGACAGTTCGCCATTGCATCCGCAGGGCTTACAGCCGAAGGTGAAAGCGTTGGCATGGATGAAGTAAAACGCATTGCCTATTCGCTGGAAAAATATTCCAACCATCCCCTGGCCAAAACCATTGCCAAAGAATGGAAAACCGGTCAGGATATCCGTTTTACGGCAGTGGAGGAAGTGAAAGGATTTGGCATGAAAGGAACCGACCGCGATGGCAATGAATACATTATTGGTTCCTATAAGGCAGCTGAGCAACTGATTAAAGACAGAACGCACAATATTTATATTCTCCGGAACAATGAATTGCTGGGCTGGGTAGACCTGGCCGACCAGGTAAGGCCGGAGGCTGCCACCCTGGTCCAGTACCTGAACAGCAGAGGCATCAGCACCATACTGCTGAGTGGGGACAGAAGGGAAAGTTGTGAATTGCTGGCGAAGCAACTTCATATCAGCGAAGTATATGCCGAACAGTCGCCTGCAGAAAAACTGGAACGCATAGCAGCCTTAACCGCCGCGAACCCTACAGTGATGGTGGGCGATGGCATTAATGATGCGCCTGCACTGGCCAAGGCCACGGTAGGTATTTCACTGAGCGAAGCCTCACAGGTAGCTATGCAAAGTGCAGAAGTGGTATTGATGAACAACGGGCTCAAACACCTGCCACTGGCATTGGGACTGGGCAAACATACCTACCTGACCATTCAGCAGAATTTATTCTGGGCATTGTTCTATAATGTACTGGCCATTCCTGTTGCAGCAATGGGCATGCTGAGCCCGGCCTTTAGCGCACTGGCCATGGGATTAAGCGATGTAGTATTGGCCATCAATTCTGTAAGGCTTAATTTCAAGAAAGTTGCATAAGTCTTTGCCCACACCAAAAGAAATATTAAAAAAATACTGGAAACACGATTCATTCCGGCCCCTGCAGGAAGAAATCATCCGGTCTGTATTGTCGGGCAACGACACACTGGCGCTGTTGCCGACAGGCGGCGGGAAATCGATTTGTTTCCAGGTACCCGGCATCATGCTGGATGGCCTTTGCCTGGTCATTAGTCCGCTGATTGCTCTGATGCGCGATCAGGTAGACGCCTTGAACAACAAGGGAATTCCTGCAGCAGCCTTACACAGCGGCCTGAGTTATTATGAAGTAAAAAAATTATTGCTGGATGCGGCCGACGGGGCATTCAAATTTTTATACTGTTCGCCAGAACGGCTGGAAAGCAGGCTTTTTATGGATTATATGCCGGTGTTGCCGGTGAGCCTGCTGGTCATCGATGAGGCACACTGCATTTCTCAGTGGGGATACGATTTCAGGCCACCCTATTTACGAATCGCCGCTACCCGAAAACAGCTTCCGGATATTCCACTGATTGCACTGACTGCTTCGGCAACACCGCTGGTGCAGGAAGACATTGTGCAGAAACTGGAACTGAAAAAAACAGCCGTATTCCGGCAATCCTTTGAAAGGCCTAATTTATCCTACAGCAATTTTCAGGTAGCAAGCAAACTCAATAAAATTCTCGACATACTGAACAAAGTACCGGGCAGCAGTATTGTGTACTGCAATAACAGAAAACAAACTAAAAAAATTGCAGAGGCATTGTTGTTACAGGGCATTGCGGCGGATTATTACCATGCAGGGCTGGCGCAGCCGGTCCGGGAAATGAAGCAGCAGGCCTGGATCCAGAATAAGATCCGTACTATGGTATGTACCAATGCATTTGGTATGGGCATCGACAAACCGGATGTACGGGTGGTGATCCATCATGATGTAACGGAATGCCTGGAGAACTATTACCAGGAAGCAGGAAGGGCCGGAAGAGACGGCAAAAAAGCCTATGCTGTTTTATTGTATCAGCAAAAAGACCTGAATGACCTGGTAGCGAATACCGCTAAAAAATTCCCTTCCATCAAACTGATCAAACAGGTGTACCAGGCTATTGCAGATTATCTCCAGATTCCGGTTGGAAATGGGGAAGGCATCTACTACGATTTTGACCTTGCTGCATTCACCAGGCATTTTAAACTGGAAAGCCTGCTGGTCATCAATGTCCTGAAAGTGCTGGAACAGGAAGACCATATCAGTTTTGCTGAAAATATTTTTCTGCCAACACAGCTTAGTTTCACTGTAGACAGGGAGGGATTGAATTTGTTTGAAAAAGAATATCCCGATCTGGAACCGGTGATCAAATCGTTGCTGAGAACCTATGAAGGCATCATCGACAACCGGGTTTCCGTATACGAACAACAAGTAGGAAAAATCTGCAGGCGCAAGGCGGATGAGATTACCACAGCATTTAAGGAATTGGCTAAACATGGCATCGTTGAGTATCTTCCTAAAAAAGAAACGCCCCAGATTCAGTTTCTGTTGAACCGGGCGCCGGCGGAATACCTCGTCATACACCAGGAGGCCTACCTGCAACGAAAAAAATTATACGAGGAAAGGATCAACACCATTCTTCAGTACACAAAGGAACTTACCGGCTGCAGAAGCCGTTTCATCTCCAATTATTTTGGAGACCAGTCTACCAAAACCTGTGGTATCTGCGACAATTGCCTGAATGCAAAAAAGAAACCGCTAACTCCGGAAGAATTAACAAGGCTGGAAGAAGAACTGAAAAAAATCGCGACCAAACCACTGGCGCTGGAAGAACTATTGCTTTCCTTCAAACAGTTGAGCGAAGAAAAAATCTGGGCCGCACTGGACTTCCTGCAATCGGAAGAGAAAATCAGGATCAGCGAAACCCGCCAAATTTGGTGGATCGGGTAATCCTGCAGGCCGGATCAATACGATCTTCTGCTTCGCCCCGAACTCCTGCCGCCCAGTCCCAGCGCACCTAAGAGGCTGCGCGTAATAATTGCAGCGGCCGTTCTGCCTGCCTGCTTTACTACGGGATTGTCGAAAAAACTTTCCGCTTTTTCGGCGGGTTTGGAGGAAGTTTTTTCTGTTTCTGCTATATGTTCACTGGCCACTTCCAGTTTGGCCGTGAGTATTTCATAGGCGCTTTCACTGTCAATCACCTGGTTGTATTTGGAAGCCAGTTTGCTTTTGGCAACACTGGCATCAATCTCAGCATCCGTTAATACGTCCATTCTGCTTCTGGGAGAACAGAGCATGGTATGAACCAATGGTGTTGGAATACCTTTTTCGTTGAGCATTGTTACCAGGGCTTCCCCAATACCCAGTTGGGTGAGCAGGGCGTCAATATCATAAAACGGTGTTTCAGGAAAATTCTCCGCAGCCTGTTTAATCGTTTTACGATCCGCAGCAGTAAAGGCGCGCAGTGCATGCTGAATCTTCATCCCCAACTGTCCAAGAATAGAAGCCGGTATATCCTGCGGGTTCTGCGTACAAAAAAAGATACCGATCCCTTTGGAACGGATCAGTTTGATCACTGTTTCCAGTTGTTGCAACAGGGCATCGGAGGCTTCCTGGAAAATCAGGTGTGCTTCATCAATGAACAACACCAGTTTGGGTTTATCCAGGTCACCTTCTTCCGGGCTGCCGGCATACAATTCTGCCAGCAACTGTAACATAAAAGTGGAGAACAACTTGGGCTTGTCCTGCATATCGGTTACCCGCAGAATATTGATCATACCCCTGCCATCATCGCTAATACGCATCAGGTCGTCCATCTCAAAACTTTTTTCACCAAAAAAAATATCGGCGCCCTGTTGCTGCAACTCAATCACTTTACGCAGGATGGTGCCGGTAGAAGTGGTGGAAATTTTACCATAGGTTTTTTCAATCTCCGCCTTTCCTTCTGCGCCTATGTACTGTAATACTTTAATGAAATCTTTCAGATCCAGTAAAGGAAGCAGGTTATCGTCGCAATATTTAAAGATGAGGGAAACCAGGCCGCCCTGGGTATCATTCAGGCCAAGGATCTTGCTCAGCAATACCGGGCCAAATTCACTGACGGTAGCCCTTAACTGAACGCCCTTGCCGCCGTTCAGGGTCATCAGTTCTGCCGGGTAAGCTTCCGGGACCCATTGCACGCCTGTTTTAGCCGCCCGTTCATTGATCTTATCATTGGCAACACCTGCCGCTGCTATGCCGCTCAAATCGCCCTTGATGTCCATCAGCAACACCGGTACGCTGTTATCGCTGAGGCATTCACTGAGTACCTGCAGGGTTTTGGTTTTACCGGTTCCGGTAGCGCCTGCAATGAGCCCGTGGCGATTCATGGTTTTCAACGGAAGGTATACCGCTGCATCCGGTACCACTTCCCCATCCAGTATACCCACACCTATTTTCACCTTCTCTCCCTTAAAACTGTATCCTGTGTTTACTGCTTCTGCAAATGCGGACTGATTGGCCATGTGTTGTTTATTTACTGCAAAATAACAAATGATCCACGAATTACATCCGCTAAAATGAGGCAGGTGCATGCTGCTGTAATTGCCTCAATCAGGTTAACTTTACGGCATGAAAAAATGGTTCATCCTTGCTGCACTTACGGCTGGTGTAGCGGGAGCAATTTCTTTTACCACCATTGCTCCGATCAAAACAAAAGCTGCCCTGGGCGAGCAACTGTTCAACGAAAAAATATTGTCGAAGGATTCATCGGTCAGCTGCGCAAGCTGTCATATTCCTTCCCGCGGATTTGCAGACAGTGCGGCCTTCAGTATCGGCATTGGCGGAACACCCACCACCCGCAACACGCCTTCTGTACTCAACATGAAACACCGGCCTTATTTTTTCTGGGACGGGAGAGCGGGCTCGCTGGAACAACAGGCTTTGATGCCGATTGCCAACAAAGACGAAATGGGTTTACCGGTTGCAGAAGCGGTGCAGCGCCTGCGGGCAAGCAAAACCTACCGGAACCTGTTCACGAAAATATTCGGCAGCCTCCCCACTGCAAAAAATTTATCAGCAGCGCTGGCCACCTACGAAAAAACACTGGAGACCGACGACAGCAAATTTGACCTGTCTTTTGATGAAGAGTTTCCGCTAACCGAATCTGAAGAAAGAGGACGAGTCCTGTTTGTGGGAGAAAAGGCCAAATGTTTCGATTGCCATATGGGGCCCGACTTTACGAACGACGATTTCAAAAACATTGGCCTGTACAATGGAACAACACTCAAAGATGCCGGCCGATACAATATCTCCCGCAGGAAGGAAGACCTGGGTAAGTTCAAAACACCGGGATTAAGGAATGTGGCCATCACTGCACCTTATATGCACAACGGCCGGTTTAAAACACTGGAAGAAGTGGTGGATTATTATAATAACCCCAAGGCCTTTGTTCAGCATCCGGTGAACATAGACGAAAGCCTCCAAAAGCCGCTGGGACTAACGCCCGGTGAAAAAACCGACCTGGTGAACTTTCTGAAAACTTTGACTGATAAGCGTTTTGCCGGAAAAACGGACTGATTATTTTAACAAAAGATTGGAAAGGGTTGTTTGTAAATTGCAGTTAGTTTATCTTTAATACAAACACTTAAATGATGGAAGACAAGAAACAGTACAAAATTCTGCTTTGTGAGGACGATGCCAACCTGGGCATGGTTTTAAAAAATTACCTGGAGCTGAATGATTATGATATCACCCTCGAAAGAGACGGTAAATTAGGGCTGGCTGCTTTTCAACGAGAGAAATTCGACATCTGCCTGTTAGACGTAATGATGCCCAATATGGACGGATTTACCCTGGCAGAAGAAATCAGGGATATTGACCCCGATGTGCCTTTGTTCTTCCTGAGTGCCAAAACCATGAAAGAAGATATCATTCAGGGTTATAAACTGGGAGCGGATGATTATATCACCAAACCTTTCGACAGCGAAGTGTTGCTGCTCAAAATAAAAGCCATTCTGAAAAGAAACGAAGAAGAAAACAGGATCAACGACAATGTTGAGTTTGACCTGGCTTCCTATCATTTTAACCCCAAACTGCGCGAGCTGAAAAAAGGAGATGCGGTGCAAACCCTTTCTCCCAAAGAGAATGAATTACTGAAGATGCTGGCCGAACACAAGAACGATTTGTTACCGCGCGAAAGAGCCCTGAAGAAAATCTGGGGCAGCGATACGTATTTCAACGGAAGAAGCATGGACGTATATATTGCCAAGCTCCGCAAATACCTGAAAGAAGATCCGGCTATTGAAATTGTGAACATTCACGGAAACGGCTTCAGGCTGGTAGCGCCTTAGCCCTTAACTGAATAATTCTCCTCCGGCACCCTTCTGCATTGCAACCCCAAGATGATTGTAGGCTTTCAAAGTAGCCTCCCTTCCTCTTGGGGTTCTTTGCAAAAATCCTTCCTGTATCAGGAATGGTTCATATACTTCTTCAATCGTGCCTGATTCTTCCCCTACTGCTGTGGCAATAGTGGTAATACCCACAGGGCCTCCCTTAAATTTATTGATAATGGTTGCCAGAATACGGTTGTCCATTTCGTCCAGGCCATGCGCATCCACATTCAACGCTTTCAACGCATGTTGCGTAATGCCCAGATCAATCTGTCCGTCGTTCAGCACCTGTGCAAAATCGCGTACCCGGCGCAGCAGGCCATTGGCAATACGCGGCGTTCCCCTGCTCCTGCGTGCAATTTCTGCGGCTGCATCGGCTGTGATGGTGGTTTGCAGAATGGCTGCGCTTCTTTCAATGATTTTCTGCAGTACGGAAGCATTGTAATACTCCAGCCTCGACTTAATGCCAAATCTCGATAGCAAAGGAGCTGTCAGCAACCCGCTCCTGGTGGTTGCGCCCACCAGGGTAAAAGGGTTCAGGTTAATCTGAACACTTCTTGCATTGGGCCCGGAATCGATCATGATATCGATCTTAAAATCCTCCATGGCAGCATAGAGGTATTCTTCCACTACGGTACTTAACCGGTGAATTTCATCTATGAACAACACATCGTTGGGCTGCAGGTTGGTCAGCAAACCGGCAAGGTCACCGGGTTTTTCGATCACCGGACCGGAGGTTTCCCTGATATTCACCCCCAGTTCATTGGCAACAATACGGCTCAGGGTGGTTTTACCCAGTCCCGGAGGTCCGTGAAACAGGATATGGTCCAGGGCTTCTCCCCTTAATTTGGCTGCCTTAATAAATATGATCAGGTTCTCGATCAGTTGGGGCTGACCGGAAAAATCATCTATTTCTTGAGGACGTATGCTGTTCTCAAACTCCTTATCGGCCGGGTTGAGGTTGCTGCTATCACTATTCAGGTTGTTGTTCGGCATAACTTATCGAAATTACAAAAAATGCAGTGCTATCTTTATATAAATTTCAGTTATGCAGCAGAGAAAAGCCTTGTTACTGGGAGCTACCGGGCTAACCGGCAGCCTATTACTCCCCCGCCTGCTGGAATCTGATCTCTACAGCAGCGTTACCATTTACGTAAGAAAGCCTACCGGCCTCAGCCATCCCAAACTGATAGAGGAGGTCATTGACTACGATACCATCGATACCGCAGCGGAAGTGGACGACGTGTATTGTTGTTTGGGCACCACTATCCGGATTGCCAAAACCCGGGAAGCATTTACCAAAGTAGACCTGCACTATCCTGTTAAAATAGCAAGGCTTCAGCTGGATGCAGGCAGCAAGCGTTTCATGGTCATCAGCGCCATGGGTGCAAACCCACGGTCAATGATTTTTTACAACAGAACCAAAGGGCTGATGGAAGAAGCTTTGCAGCGGATGGATTATCCTTCCCTGTATATTTTCAGGCCCTCCTTTATAACAGGCAACAGAACGGAAAAAAGAGCCGGTGAAAAAGCGGCCATCCGGATTGCACAGTGGATCAACCCCTTGCTGGCTGGCCCGCTCAGGAACTATGCATCCGTGAAAGCCACCGCCATAGCGGATTGTATGCTGCACCATGCATCCGAAGGAAAGCCCGGTAATCATTGTATCCTTTCGGGGTCCATCAGGAATTTTGAATAATCATACTGCATATTGTATGAGTTGCAGCACCAGGTCGGGATCCGGGCAGTTGCGCAGGTAATGATCTGTGTCTGGCAATGAAAAAAACGGCTTCTGCTGTACACCGTCCGGTGCCCGGCATAACCGCCTATCCCAAATTCCGCTTCCTGCCGGGCGAGTAGCCCTGATACAAATTCTGAAAAACGCCCGGTATCCTCTATGACTTCGCCAGTCAACCCTGTATTGGCTTCCGTAAAATCCATTTTCAGCATCCGCCGGGTTTTCGGATTGAAAGACACCACGGGATGTATGGCAGTTGCCGGCAGTGATTTTAACCATTCTTTGAATTCTGTTGTGTTCATCAAAACTGCGTTCTATCTTTAAGGTTACGCAAAATTAACTATATGAACAGAATTCTATTAGCAATTGTATTGATCAGTTGCAGTTTACTGTCCGCAGCGCAAACCACCCCTTTGTGGATGCGTTACCCGGCTATTTCCCCGGACGGGCAGACCATTGTATTCAGTTACAAAGGAGACCTGTATACGGTACCGGCTTCGGGAGGCACAGCCATTCCGCTGACCATGCACGAAGCGCAGGATTATTATCCGGTATGGAGCCACGATGGAAAAACCATCGCATTCGCTTCCGACCGTTATGGCAACTTTGATGTATTTACCATTCCGGCCACCGGAGGAACGGCCACCAGGCTTACCTTTCATAGTGCAGCGGATTATCCATATGATTTTTCACCCGACAACAAGCAGGTGATTTTTGGCAGCGGCAGACAGATCAGCAACAACAATATTCGCTTTTACAGTCCCCGGTTGTTCCTGAACCTCTACAGTGTTTCCGTAAAAGGCGGCAAACCATACCTGATGACGGAAACAGGGACGGAATATGCGCGCTACAACAGCAAAGGCACCCAGATTGTTTACCAGGACAGAAAAGGATTTGAAGATGCATTGAGAAAGCACCACACTTCTGCGGTTACCAGGGATATCTGGATCATGGATGTGAAGGAAGGCACCTATAAAAAAATCTCCGGCTTTGAAGGAGAAGACCGGGAGCCTGTTTTTGGCAACGATGATAAAACCGTTTATTACCTCAGCGAAAAGAATGGCGACCAGAACCTGTACAAACAAACAGCAGACGGGAATATGATCCGGCTAACCAATTTTAAACACCATCCGGTCAGGCATCTCTCCATCACCCAAAACAACGAGCTCTGCTTTAGCTGGAACGGTGAAATCTATACATTGAAAGAAGGCGGGCAGGCCAGAAAAGTAACCATCAGCATCAATGCTGATGCCCGTAATAATGCGGAGAAGATTATTCCGATCAACGGTGGTGCAACAGAATTTGCACTGGCGCCCAACGGAAAAGAAATTGCCTTTGTGTTTCGCGGAGAAGTATTTGTAACGAGTGTGGAAGGCGGTATTACCAAGCGAATCACCAATACGCCCCAGCAGGAACGAATGATCAGTTGGAGCCCGGACAGCAAGAAGATACTTTACGCGGCAGAACGCAATAACAACTGGGATATTTATCAAACAAGTGTTGTAAGAAAAGAGGAGCCTTATTTTTATACAGCCACCGTATTGAAAGAAGAAGCGCTGATTGCCACACCCGAAGAAGAGTTTAACGCCAAATATTCTCCGGATGGCAAACAGGTTGCCTATATAGCCGAACGGAATATTTTAAAAGTGTATACCCTGGCCGATCAGAAAACAAAAAACCTGTTGCCCGAAGGAAGGAACTACAGCTATGCAGATGGCGACTGGGATTATCAGTGGAGCCCCGACAGCAAATGGCTGATTTCCATAGACCAGGAAGGAACCTGGCAATACGGCAACCTGGCCATGATAAAGGCCGACGGAACCGGCGGCATTCAAAAACCCATCGAATCCGGCTTTGGTCAGTTCAACATCAAGTGGGCAGCAGACGGAAAAGCCATCACCTGGGTTAACCCACGTGAAGGGAGAAAATCCATTGCATTACAGGGAGACGTGGAGCTGGATATTTATGCCGGCTTCCTGGATAAAGACCTGTATGATCGCATGCGCCTGAACAAGGAAGATTTTGCATTGCTGAAAGAAAAAGAAGAAAAGGAAAAGAAAGCAGATACCACCAAGGGCAAGAAGGACTCACTGGCCAAAGCCAGTTTCGTACCCGATCTGAAAGGATTTGAAGACAGGGTGATCCGCCTCACCATCAACAGTTCTTCCATAGCCGACTATTACGTAAACAGTGATGCCAGCAAAGTATTCTATCTGACTGCTTTCGAAAAAGGATATGATTTATGGGTAACAGAACCCCGTACCAGGGAAACCAGGATTCTGGCCAAACTGAGCGGTTCACCGAGCGGAATCGAACCAAGTAAGGATGGCAAGTCGCTGTTTCTCGTTAACAACGGCAGCCTCATTAAGGTGGATGCAGAGAGTGGCAAAATTACACCGGTTGGCATCAGCGGCGAAATGGTATTGAATGCCGCCGCCGAAAGAGCCTACATTTTTGAACATGCCTGGAGACAGGTAAAGAAAAAATTCTACGACCCTGCCATTCATGGAATTGACTGGGAGATGTACAAAAACAATTATGTCCGGTTCCTGCCGCATATCAACAACAACTACGATTTCCAGGAATTACTGAGTGAATTACTTGGAGAGTTGAATGCATCCCATACAGGTGGAAGATACAATGCTTCCGCACAGGGTGGGGATGTTACGGCTGCATTGGGCCTCCTGTACGATGAAACCTTTACCGGAAATGGATTGAAGATTACAGAAGTCATTGCCGGCGGACCTTTCGACAAGGCCGGCAGCAAAATAAAAGCCGGTCAGATCATCGAAAAAATTGATGGAGAAACCATCAGCAACGATGTAGACTGGGCCAGTTTGCTCAATAGAAAAGCTGGCAAGAATGTATTATTGAATCTCTATGATCCTGCTGCAGGTACACGCCCGGAAGAAACCGTGAAACCGATTACTGCAGGCGCTGAGTCTAACCTGATGTACAAACGCTGGGTAAACAAAATGAGAAAACTCACCGATGAACTCAGTGGCGGGAAAGTGGGTTATGTGCATGTTCGTTCCATGGACGACGGAAGTTTCAGAACCGTGCTGGATGACGTAATGGGCAAAAACCTGAAGAAGGAAGCCCTGATTGTAGATACCCGTTTCAACGGCGGCGGATGGTTGCACGACGACCTCAATACGTTCCTGAGCGGCAAAAGATATCTGGACTTTGCACCACAGGGCCACCGTGTATCCGCAGGAGAGCCGGCGAACAGATGGCAGAAACCAAGCATTGTACTGATGAGCGAGAGCAATTACAGTGATGCCTTTATCTTCCCTTACATCTATAAGCAGAATGGCGTTGGCAAACTGGTGGGTATGCCTGTTGCCGGAACCGGAACTGCCGTATGGTGGGAAGGTCAGATAGACCCGAGCATCGTATTCGGTATCCCCATGATTGCCACCATCGGTAAGGAAAACAGGCCTACAGAAAACCTGCAGGTAGAGCCTGATATCAAAGTAACGCTTCCATACGAAGCATTGATCAATGGTAAAGACACACAACTGGAAGCAGCAGTGAAAGAAATGCTGAAAACCATTAAAAAATAAGTACAAATGATCTTGTAACAGGATCATTATTGAACCGATCCTATAAAAAATCCCGGTCACTTATCATGACCGGGATTTTTTTGCATATCTCTATCTCTGCTTACCTCAATATTCCTTTAGGAACCGCTTTCCCCAACAGATACTTATAAATGAATTTGGTTTTCAGGTTCTCGAAGTGATTGCTGCGCTCCCGCAGGTTTCTCCAGCCATGTCTTCCACCGGGATAAAGCATGAATTCAAAATCCTTTCCTTTGTCCTGTAAAGCGCCAATCAGCTGAATGCTGTTCTGCATATGCACATTGTCGTCCATGGTGCCATGCACGATCTGCAACATACCCTTGTATTTATCGACATAACTCAATACGCTGCTGGTCTTGTAGCCTTCCGGGTTTTCTGCAGGGGTATCCATGAATTTTTCCGTGTAATGACTGTCGTACAAACGCCAGTCTACCACAGAACCTCCTGCCATTCCGTGTGTAAACACGGAAGACCCATAGGTCAACGCATAGGCGCTCATGTATCCGCCATAGCTGAATCCGGTGATGGCAATCTTAGCAGGATCCGCATATCCTTTCTCAATAAACCATTTAGCCATTGCCATATAATCCTTCATTTCCCAGTAGCCCAGGTTGCGGTGCATATAGTTCACACCCACTTTCCCAAAATGTCCGCTGGCCCTGTGATCAAACGCCACCTGGATCATTCCTTCTTCTGCATAAAACTGCCTGTTGGCATTCCAGTTCCATCCATCCCATACCGTTCCGGCATTGGGGCCTCCGTAAATGCTCACCAGCATCGGGTATTTTTTGTTGGGGTCCATATTGGCCGGCCAGGTCACTACAGCAGGCAGCTCAAATAAACCATCTTCGCTTTTGATGCGGATCAATTCTGTTTTTGCCAGTGCATACTGATCCATTGCACTACCCTTTGCATCCCCCAGTTGCCTGATCAGTTTTCCCTTTGTATCCAGTAAACTCATTTTAGCGGGGGTGCCGGTATTGCTGTACGTGGTGATAAAATATTTTCCATTGGGAGAAAGACTAACGGAACTGTGGTTAAACTCGCCAAAGCTCAGGCGCTTCAGGTCGCTACCGTTGAGCTTTACGCTGTAGAGATCAATTCTTGCAGTGTTCTCTTTGCCTCTTGCCGTAAAATAAACCATGCTGTTCTTTTCATCGATCAGCAGTGTACTCAACACCGTAAAATTGCCGGAAGTAATGGCGTTGATCAGTGTGCCGTCGTTGTTGTGCAGGTAGAGGTGGTTCCAGCCGGTTTTATCGCTTTCCAGGATGAACGCCGGCCTGGATTGCAAGAATGTAAATCTGCCGCCAGCCTTGTCTTCCAGGTCTACCCAGGTTTTCTGTTGTTCTTCATACATGATTTTTTTGGCGCCGGTAGCAGGGTTTACATCAAAAATCTTTAAGTGATCCTGCCCCCTGTTAATCCATTGCACCAGCAGGGTACTGCCATCATTGCGCCAAACAGGCCAGCCGAAATACTGATCATCCTTTTCGTTGAAATCGGACCAGGTAGTGTTGCCTCCGTCTGCAGCAACAAATCCCAGTTTCACCTCCGGATTCTTATCTCCGGATTTTGGATAGCGGGTTTCTTCCACAAATCCATGCTGACCATCGCTGTTGTAGATCGGGAACATCGGAATCATGCTTTCGTCAAAATGCATATAGGCCAGTTGCCTGCTGTTGGGATTCCACCAGAATGCACGAAAACGGGTAGCACGTCCAAAGATCTCTTCCCAGTATACCCAACTGGCATAACCATTCAGTGTGGTACTGCTGCCATCATGGGTTAACCGGGTTTCCTTATCAGTAACCAGGTTATAGGTATAAAGATCATTGTTACGGGTAAAGGCAATGTACACACTGTCGGGAGAGAAAGTAGGATTGAGTTCCCCGGCCTTATCAAAAGTGATCTGTTTTTCAACAGAGCCGTTTTTATAAAACAGGTCATTGTTTTTAACAGAAACCGATTTAACTGGAGGAACGGCGCCTTTCATCTGTTCGGCAGTTGCTTCTGTAAGCTTTCCCGATTTCACCTCCATCACATAATCCTTTGCAGCGGAGTCCGGATGAATCTTTTGTTTCAGGATTACTTTTTCGTCGTCCAGCCACTTGAGCACAACCGGTAAATCATTTTTAAAATTGGCCGGAAGCCTGTTGGCTAACAGGTCGGCAGTCTCTATTTTTTTGGTCTGCGCCTGTACACCCGATACCGTTGCCAGCATCGCAACACCTAAGAGGAATTTATTCATACACAAAATTTTGGAGCATGAATATACCAATTAACCGATGATAAAACTTAGAATGCCTCGTGCAGCCGCAGGTAATAGGCGCCGCCGGAAGTGCTGTTGCGGGCATAATCCACCCTTACAAACATCCGGTTCTTCTTATTCACCAAAAAACGAAGCCCAAGCCCGCCGGCATATCGCGTTTGATCTAATTGATATCGGCTGATCGACTGATCCACTACCCCTGCAGACGCAAACGCAGCGCCATAAACCCATCTCCAGATATGATAGCGGAACTCTGCCTGCGCAGCAGTATAAGACTGATCGCGGTATCTTCCGGTAAAATAGCCCCGCATCAGCAAAGCGCCGCCCATCCTGGGCATTTCGCGAAGCGGGATATTTCCGGTACTGTTTTGTGTGGCAAACTGGAAAGCAAGCGTGTTCTCTTTACCCAGCGGATAATATTTACGCAGGTCAACAAACCATGTATCAAATTCATACTGGTCTCCGCTGATGGGAAAACTGTGTGTAAAATATACTTCCGCAAAACTCCCCTTGCGGGCGCTGAACGGATAATCCCGGCCTTCGTACAATACTGCAGGCCCCAAACCCAGTGATTTGCTGCCCAGGATGCCCGGTACTGCCGCACTCACCGGGTCGAGGGGCTTGTCTACATTTACATTGTATGTATTGCTGTAATCCAGCTTCAGGCCTACGTACCACTGATTCCTCAGCAGGCGGTATGTTCTGCTTTCCAGGAAGATTCTGCTGTAATCCTGCGAATAATAATTGTTTTCCGGAAGGGTTTGATTCCCCAATCCCCAGAAGCGGTCGGAGAAAGTGGTATACCCGGCAGAACCTCTGAATACAAAACGTTCTCCCTTCGAAAAAACCTGCCAGGAGCCTTTCATTTCAAACTGTCCTTTGGTGCTGTAGGTTAACTGGCCATGCATATACGATCCGCGCGCCTCAGACTGGTCGCGTTTTTCTTTGGCATTGAAAAAATATTCCAGCGCTCCGCCAAACCGCACCCCTGTTTCCGGAGAGGAAGTAAGGATTGGGATCGGCACGATCTTCAGGTTCATCAACGGGAGAGAATCGGGGTTGATGAAATTACGGATCACCATTCTGGGAGACCTGGGTATACTGTCCCCGGCAGATGCCGTTAACGACAAACCAAGCGCGATGACGAGGGCGGATTTATATAACGACATTGATCATTTTTCCTTTTACGAATATGAATTTTTTCAGCGGTTTGCCATCCATCCATTTCTGAACAAGCATATTGGCCAGTACAGTCTCCTGCACCGATTCCTGACTTGCATCCAGCGGAAGATGGATATTGGTTCTTACTTTACCGTTAATACTTACCGGATATTCCTTGGAAGACTCTGCAACATAATCTGCATTGAACGCCGGGAAAGTGGCATCCAGTATGGAGCCCGAATGACCCAGCGCCTGCCAGAGTTCTTCGCTGATATGCGGCGCGTAAGGGGCAAGCAGGATCAGTAATTGCTCCAGGATTTCTTTCTTATTACACTTCAGGTCGCTCAACTCGTTCACACAAATCATAAAGGTACTCACCGCGGTATTGAAGCTGTATCGTTCCGTATCATCTTCAATTTTCTTAATAGTGCGGTGCAATACTTTCAGTTCTGCTGCTGTGGCTTTCTCTTCATTCCACTGTTTTCCTTTTACTTCATCGTAGAACAAACGCCAGAGTTTTTTCAGGAAACGGTGAACCCCTTCAATCCCTTTGGTATCCCAGGGTTTGCTTTGTTCAACGGGGCCCAGGAACATTTCGTACATCCGGAATGTATCTGCGCCGAATTTCTCCACCAATATGTCCGGGTTAACCGTATTGAACTTAGACTTCGACATTTTCTCCACTTCTGCACCGCAGATGTATTTGCCGTTTTCCAGTACAAACTCCGCATGGGCATGTTCGCCATTGCGCCATTGTTTAAAGGCTTCCAGATCCAGTTCGTACCCGTCTACAAAATTGACGTCTACATGTATCGGGTGTGTATCGTATTGATCTGTCAGGCCTGCAGAAATGAACAGGTTACTGTTGTTTTTATCGCGATATACAAAACGGCTGCTTCCCTGGATCATTCCCTGGTTGAGCAGTTTGCGGAAAGGCTCATCAAAACCGATATGCCCCAGATCATAGAGGGCTTTTGTCCACATCCGGCTATAAAGCAAGTGCCCTACGGCATGCTCTGTACCTCCAATATAAAGGTCTACCTGGTTCCAGTAGTCGCTTACTTTTCTGTCACAGAAAGTGGAGCTGTTGTGCGGATCCATATAGCGCAGGAAATACCAGCTGCTGCCGGCATAACCGGGCATGGTATTGGTTTCCAGGCTACAATCTGTCCAGGCTTTGATATTGGCAAGCGGTCCCTCTCCTTCCGGACCGGGGCTGTAACTGTCTACCTCGGGCAACAACAACGGCAGTTCCTGCTCAGAAAGCGGATAGGCAATTCCGTCTTTCCATGTGATCGGGAAAGGCTCTCCCCAATAGCGCTGCCTGCTGAATGCAGCATCACGCATTTTATAATTCACTTTCTTTTTACCAATGCCCATTGCCGCCAGTTTATCAATCACGATTTCTATGGCATCACGCATGATCACCCCATTCAGGAAATCACTGTTGGTAAGCGGTACATCTTTGGTGGCATTGGCTTCCGTTCCGTTGTAATGTGCGCCAATGATATTGGTGATCGGAATATTAAAATGATTCGCAAATTTAAAGTCGCGGTCATCACCGCATGGAACAGCCATGATGGCGCCGGTTCCGTACCCGGCCAGTACATATTCCGAAATCCAGATCGGAATTTGTTTTCCGTTAAAAGGATTGATGGCATAAGCGCCTGTAAAGCAACCGGTGATTTTTTTCTCCGCCTGGCGTTCACGGTCGCTCCTGCTGTTTACATAAGCAATGTACGCTTCCACAGCGGCTTTCTGTTCTGCGGAACTGATTGGGGCAATCAGCTCATGCTCCGGTGCAACCACCATAAAATCCACTCCAAAAATGGTGTCGGGCCTGGTGGTATATACAGTAAGTTTGCGGTCAGCCTTTCCTTCAATGGCAAAATCAATTTCCGCACCATAGCTCTTACCAATCCAGTTGGTCTGCATTTCGCGCATAGCCTCGCTGAATTCAATCTGATCGAGCCCGCTGATCAGCCGGTCTGCATATTCTGTAATCCGGAGATACCATTGACGGAGCTTCTTCTTTACCACCGGATGCCCCCCGCGTTCACTTACCCCGTTGACCACTTCATCGTTGGCTAAAACAGTTCCCAGCGCCTCGCACCAGTTCACTTCGCCATGGCCGCAAAACGCCAGCCGGTAATGCATTAAAATATCCTGCTGCTCCTTTTCGGAGAATTGCTTCCATTCAGCGGCGGTAAATACCAGCTTATCGTTAGCAGGGCATACATACACGGCATTCCCTTCTTTTTCAAAACTGCTGATCAGCACATCAATGCTTTCCGCTTTCCGGGTATGCCGGTTAAAGAAAGCGCCGAATAATTGCAGGAAAATCCATTGGGTCCACTTATAGTATCCCGGCTCACAGGTTCTTACTTCCCGGCTCCAGTCGAAGCAGAACCCGATATTGTCGAGCTGCTTTCTGAAATTTTCTATATTTTGTACCGTACTTACGGCCGGATGAACCCCATGCTCTATTGCATATTGCTCGGCAGGCAACCCAAATGCATCATACCCCATCGGGTGTAACACATTGAATCCCCTGAGTCTTTTGAAACGGCTGAAAATATCAGAAGCAATATAGCCCAGCGGATGTCCTACGTGTAACCCCGCACCACTTGGATAAGGGAACATGTCCAGCACATAGAATTTAGGTTTATTGCTGTCATTGCTTACCTGGTAGGCATTGGTAGATTTCCAGTGCTCCTGCCATTTTTGTTCAATTGATCTGAATTGATAGTCCATGTTAGCGGCCTCCGAAAGAAATTTATGTTTGACGGGATGGGTATATTTACATTTCCTTAACGCCATGCTCCGTTGAATCTCCTAATTTCATTGGATAAATAAGCGTTTTAGTGGCTGCAAATGTAAGTCATTAGCCATCAAAACCCTACATTTGTGAACAGGCCGGCGTCAATTGACCATTGCTCCCCCGGTCAGACCTATAAACAGTAATCAACTCATGGCGGGAACAGGAAAATCTACATTGAAAAGAAGTAAGCCCAATTATATTTATACCATCGTGGGAGTTTCCCTGGTATTGCTGATCATGGGCATTATGGGCTGGTTCTTCCTGAATCTTAATTCGGTGGGGAACGCCTTTAAGGAAGACATTCGGCTTAGCGCCTACCTCCGTACCCTCAACAAGGACACCATTGGCCAGATTCAACAATTTATTGCCTCCAAGCCATATGCAAAAGACGTTGTATATGTAGATAAAAACAATGCACAGCAAATCTGGAACAAGGAAAACAACGAAGACTGGGCGAAAATTCTGGATGTAAACCCGCTTCCGGAGAGTATTGATTTTTACGCCAGGGCCGAATATGTAAATAAAGACAGCCTGGTAAAGATTTCCGGCGACCTTATGGCCGCCTATGGAAACCAGATCACGGATCTGCAATATCCCCAGACCCTGGTGAACAACCTTAATGAAAGGGCGTCCAAAATAGGGCTGATCTTTCTGGTGGTAGCCATTATTCTCAGCCTCATTGTAATATTCAGCATTGATAACACCATCCGCCTGGCCATGTTCAGCAACCGTTTCCTGATTAAAACCATGCAAATGGTGGGGGCTACCAGGGGGTTTATTGCCAAACCGCTGAATATCCGGGCGCTCATCAACGGGTTAATCAGTTCGGCCATTGCAATTGTGCTGCTCTTTACACTGATCGGCTGGGCCGAAAGCCAGTTCCCGCAGTTAAAAGCCATCCGGAACCTGGAGCACACCCTCCTCCTCTTCGGCGGACTGATTGTGCTGGGTGTCGGCATTTCCGTACTGAGTACCTACCGGAGCGTATTGAAATACCTCAAAATGAAACTGGACGAGCTATATTAATCTTTATCATATCCAATCATTCAATCTGTAAACGAAACTATAATGAGCAACGAAACCAATAAAGACACTTCTCTTTTTGCAAAAGAAAATTATACCTGGATGATCATTGGCGCCGTAATTATTGCGTTAGGCATGGTACTGATGAGCGGTGGTAAAAGTGCGGACCCCAATGTTTTTGACACCAATGAAGTATATGGCACTGTTCGCATCACTGTTGCACCTGCCCTGATTGTCTTGGGCTTACTGGTAGAAGTGTATGCCATTTTCAAAAAAAGCAGGAAAACAGCCTGATTCCGGGCAGCAACACCTTAATACGATATCTGGAGAAGCGGCACTAAAAGACCGCTTTTTTTTGTTCCGGGCATTCCGCTATAACCTTTATATTTAATTCCGAATTGTTCTTAATCCAATCACAGACATGACTATTTTTGAAGCCATTGTTATTGCTATTATTGAAGGAATCACCGAGTTTCTCCCTATCTCTTCCACAGGACATATGATCATTGCCAGTTCATTCATGGGAATTGCCAAAGATGATTTCACCAAACTGTTTGAAATTGCCATTCAGTTGGGAGCGATCCTTTCTGTAATAGTGCTGTACTTTAAAAAGTTCTTTCCGTTGAATCACTGGAAGTTTTATGTAAAGCTGTTGATTGCGGTTGTACCTGCGCTGGTGCTTGGATATATTTTCGATGACAAGATTGATGCACTACTGGAAAGCCCCTTAACTGTTTCCATCACCATGTTAGTGGGTGGCTTTATCCTGATCTTTATCGATTCCCTGTTTAAAACGCATACCATCGAAAAAGAAGAAGACATTAGTTATACCAGGGCCTTTGTAATTGGTATCTGGCAGTGTATTGCCATGATTCCGGGTATCAGCAGAAGCGCCTCCAGCATTATCGGAGGTATGCAGCAGAAACTAACCAGGAGCCTTGCCGCTGAATTCTCTTTTTTTCTTGCAGTACCTACCATGGCTGCTGCAACCGGTTATAAATTACTCAAAGCATTCAAAGAAACCCCTGAACTCTTAACTACCAAAAGCAACCTGGTACTGCTGGGCGTTGGCAATGTAGTGGCATTCATTGTTGCCATGCTGGCTATCCGCTTCTTTATCGGCTTTTTACAAAAGCACGGATTCCGCTTTTTTGGCTGGTACAGAGTGGTGGTGGGGCTGATCCTGCTCACACTGATTTATACCGGACATTTAAAGTAAATTCCTCCAATGAAAACCGCCAGCAAAAAAGTCATTAACGGATGGGCCATGTACGACTGGGCTAACAGCGCTTACAACCTGGTCATTACATCCACTATCTTCCCGGCCTATTACGAAGCCGTTACCGGAGACGGGGACGAAAATACCCCCGTAGATACTGTTATACTTTTTGGAAGGTCGTTTGTAAATACATCCCTGTACAATTATGCACTGTCGGTTGCCTTTATCCTGGTGGCCCTCAGCTCTCCTATTCTTTCTTCCATTGCAGACTACAAGGGCAACAAGAAAAAGTTCCTGTTTTTCTTCTGCACCATAGGAAGCCTCGCCTGCTCTTCCATGTACTTTTTCGATAAGCATAATCTGCTGTTTGGGTTGCTCTGCCTGGTATTCGCCTGCATCGGATTCTGGAACAGCCTTGTGTTTTACAATTCATTTCTCCCCGAAATTGCCGCACCCGAAGACCGGGACCGGGTCAGCGCCAAAGGATATGCCATGGGCTATACCGGCAGTATGATTTTACAGATCATCTGTTTTGTGTTTGTGCTGTCCCCGGACAGTTTTGGCATTACGGTAGGTAAAGCCTCCCAGATTTCTTTCCTGCTGGTAGGAATCTGGTGGTGGGGATTTGGACAGTTTGCCCTGAGAAGACTGCCCAATAGTATCCCAATCGGAAACGACAACAACACCAATATTTTCACCAAGGGATACAAGGAACTCAATAAGGTCTGGCAACAGGTAAAACATATGCCGGTACTGAAAAGGTTTCTGTTTGCTTTTTTCTTTTACAATATGGGCGTGCAAACCGTTATGCTGGTGGCAACGCTCTATGGAAAAAGCGAACTGAACATTCCTACCACCAACCTGATCATCGCCATCCTGATCATTCAACTGATTGCCATTCCGGGGGCATATGCCATTGCATTGCTTTCCAGGAAACAGGGCAATTTCAGGGCGCTGATGCTAACCGTATCGGTATGGATTATACTTTGTGTGATCGGCTATTACCTGCCCAGGAACGGAATTTTTCCTTTTTACGGACTGGCGGCGCTGGTTGGTTTTGTAATGGGCGGAATACAAGCGCTGAGCCGAAGCACCTATGCCAAACTGATGCCTGAAACAAGGGATACTACTTCTTTCTTCAGCTTCTACGATGTAACAGAAAAAATTTCTATTGTAATAGGTATGTTCTGCTTTGGCTATATCAACGAATTCACTGGCTCTCAGCGAAACGCAGTACTGGCGCTGGTGGTATTTTTTATACTGGGCCTGATCATATTGTATACCGCTGCTGTTCTTCAAAAAAAGATCTACAAACATGAAACTTTATAGCATCAATACCGGCTATTTTAAACTGGATGGCGGCGCCATGTTCGGCGTGGTTCCCAAAAGCCTCTGGAATAAACTCAACCCCGCAGATGAAAACAATCTCTGCAACTGGGCATTAAGAAGCCTGCTGATCCAAACCAACGACCGGCTGATCCTGGTAGATACGGGTATGGGTAATAAACAGGATGCCAAATTTTTCGGGCACTATTACCTGAATGGAAACGACACCCTCGATGGTTCGCTGGCCGCGCATGGCTTCAGCAGGAATGATATCACCGATGTATTTCATACCCACCTCCATTTTGATCATTGCGGAGGAACCATTGAAAGAGTGGGCGATCAGCTTGTTCCGGCCTTCCCCAATGCAAATTTCTGGAGCAACGCCAAACATTGGGAATGGGCCACCCGCCCCAACGACAGGGAAAAAGCTTCCTTTTTAAAAGAAAATATTATACCCATACAGGAGAGCGGCCGTTTAAAAATGGCAGGCACACCTCCTGCTGATTTTGACAGCAACAACTTACTGGGTTCCACCGATTTTGCCGACGGAATCCGCATCCGGTTTGTAAATGGTCATACCGGCGAAATGATGTTGCCACAGATTTCCTACAAAGGAAGAACCATTGTATATATGGCCGATCTCCTTCCCTCTGTTGCGCATATTCCCCTGCCCTATATTATGGGGTATGACATGTTTCCGCTGACCACACTGAAAGAAAAAAAATCTTTCCTGCAGGAAGCTGCCGAAAACGATTATGTTTTGTTTTTTGAACACGACCCGGTAAATGAATGCTGTACGGTTCAGCAAACAGAAAAGGGTATCCGGGTGAAAGATACCTTTCAACTGAACGCCCTTTAAAGCAATCCGGTTAACGGAAAGAAATCAGCGAGCTCATGGGATAACGGAGATTCTTGTATCCCATCATATCCACTTTAATACTGCCAATCACGATCGGGCTTTCTATACGAAGCGGAACATGGTTGGCATCATCGGTAACCCACACGGTCATTTTTTCGCCACCGGAAAAAATGGTTCCCTTTACCAGCAGTGGTTTGAACTTAATGGCCCTGAATTTTCCATACTTGGTTTTGATTTCCTCCTTACCCAGGTACTTGAGATAGAGATTGTATATTTCATTATCGAGAAACATGGTAAAAGGGATCTTATCATCCATTTTGTATTTGGAAAAATCGATATTCCTAGCATAGTAAATAGAGCTTAACACATCCTGCACACAGGCAGGAACTTTTACAACACCCTTGGTTGTGATGGCGATATGCTGATCCTTATTGAAGGTTACATTCTCATTGATCTTGTATCCTCCTTCCTCCACGTTCCTTAAAAATTTAAGGGGTTGCAACGTGTTGGTATCTATAAAGGTTTCATACTTATCCCGCACTTTAAAAATCCAGTCGTAGCTGCTGTTGGATGTCCCTACCCCCGTTACATGATAAACCGGCTTATGCCCCAGCTTTTCCACTCCAACCGAAAAATTGGCCGTACCTGCATTTACATACAGGCCTATCACAGAATAGAAAACATTATAGCTTACGCTTTCGCCTTCCTGGAAAGCGGAGTTCCGGAGACCACAAAAATCATCCCCTGCAGAAAGAGAAATGGTTCCCGGCAAAATCAGTAACAGCAGTAATAATTTTTTCACTGTTTGATCATTTATTGTTTCTGAATATTCTCACACCCAATATAAACAAACTACCTGCAATAGCAGGCAGGATTAAGTTAATTAACCAGATTCCCGCAGCGGTTGCAATGATGCCTACCGAATTACTGCTCACCACCCCAAACAATAAGAGGCTTACCTTTCCCCTGAATCCCAGTTCTGCCAGTGCAATGGTAGGAACAATGGCCAGCACCAGAAACATAACGCCAACCAGGGCGGCTGCATCCAGCCAGTTCACCTGCACATGAAACATATCCAGCAATAAAACATACTGCACAATAAATACCAGATAGCGCTCAAAGGAGAGCAGGAGAATCCGGGTCAGTTCCTTCCAGTGGAAGTCTTCCAGTTTCTCCACAAAAAAACGGTTTTTGGCTACAAGGGGAATTTTTTCCAGCAGTTCTATCAATCCTGCCAGTCTGAAATAAGCAAGGGTAAACAGGATGATACCGATTGCAATGACATAGATCAATCCGTCGAGCCAGAATGCAGACAGGCCCTGCAATTGCTGTGGCCCTTCCAGGATATGCATTCGCATATACCAGAGCGAAACTGCTCCCATCATAAAGGTGACAATGATCTGGGCCATACTTCCCACAAAGGAGAGCACTACTCCCCGGATCCGGTTTCCGTCTTCCAGAAAAGCGGCCCTTCCGGCAGATTCTCCGATCCGGTTGACTGTATTAAATCCCAGTGCCTGACCGGCCAGGATTGCCCGAAACGCACTCATAAAGGAAATGGATTCAATGCCCTTTACCTGCAACTGCCATTTTCTGGCCTCAATGCCCCAGTTCACCAGCATCAGCCCGATCACTGTGTATAATTTCCAGCTACCCTGTTCAAAAAACGCAGCAAGGATCATATTCCAGGATTGCTGCACATCGGCCTGGTGTTCTATCTGATGATAGATGGAATAAGACAGCCATACAAATAAAACCGGCCCTATAACATAGTTCAGTATATTTTTTTGCCGCTTATTCAAGAGAAGGGTTTATACAAAGATAGGTCAGTATCAACCAGGATTTTTAGAGAGTTTATAAATGCTTATTTTCACCGTGCAAATGAAATATGATGTCGTAATACTGGGAATTGACCCGGGCACCCAGCTAATGGGCTATGCCCTCCTCGGAATAAGCAAGGGTAAGCCTTCTGTACTGGCAATGGATGTACTGAAACTCACAAAGGAAAAAGATATTTATGCCCGGCTGGAAATGATTCATACCCAAATTTCCACATTGATTAAAACGTACAAGCCCAGTTCCTTCGCTATTGAAGCCCCCTTCTTTGGAAAGAATGTGCAGAGTATGCTGAAGCTGGGAAGGGCTCAGGGAGTGGCTATTGCCGCGGCCATGCAGGCCAGGGTTCCTGTTACGGAATATGCTCCCCGGAAGGTAAAACAATCTATTACCGGGAACGGCAACGCCGATAAGGACCAGGTATGGAAAATGCTTCAGACCATCCTGAAGATCAGCGAAAAACCAGCGCACTATGATGCCACAGATGCCTTATCCGTAGCGCTCTGCCATCATTACCAGCTTTCTGCCCCGGTTCCCAAATCCAGTACCAGCAGCGCTAAAAAACCGGGAAAAAAATCGGAGGGATGGGGAGCATTCATTACCCGGAACCCTTCCAGGGTAAAAGGATAAAACAATGGTATCAATTACGCCAATTCTTTCAGGATTGCCTGCTGAACCGCTTTCAGTTCGTCGGCAGAAAGTTGGAGCTTCGGCCTGTTAAAGTTCAGATCGTCTGCACTGTTGATCGGAACCAGGTGCAGGTGTGCGTGCGGCACTTCCAGTCCTACCACGCTTAAGCCGCAACGGTTGCAGGGAAATGCCCTTTCTATGGCTTTTGCAATAGGCTGCGCAAATACCAGGATCCCGGAAAGATCCTTGCCGCTGAGGTCAAAGAAACAATCTGTTTCTACCCTGGGTACCACCAGTACATGTCCTTTTACCAGGGGAAATATATCCAGGAAAGCAAAGAAATGTTCATTCTCTGCAATCTTATAAGAGGGTATTTCGCCGGCAATGATTTTGGAAAAAATAGTCATAATTTATACGGTTATGTCTTCCACTTTAAATTTCATAACACCATTGGGCGCCTGGATCTCGGCCACATCTCCTTTTACCTTTCCCATCAGTCCCTTGCCGATCGGAGATCCCACAGAAATTTTCCCCGCTTTCAGATCTGCTTCCTTTTCACCCACAATCTGATAGGTAACTGTTTTTTTGGTAGCCATATTGGTGATGGTTACCCTGGTCAATATGGTTACTTTACTGGTATCGATGGTGCTGGTATCCACAATCTTAGCGTTGGCAATGAATCCCTCCAGTTGCTTTATTTTTGCTTCAAGCATGCCCTGAGCCTCTTTGGCCGCATCGTATTCGGCGTTTTCTTTCAAGTCTCCTTTCTCCCTTGCTTCCGCTATTGCTCTGGAGGCAGCGGGGCGATCCACGGACTTCATACGATGCAGGTCTTCACGCATTTTTTCAAATGTCTCTTTCGTAACATACATAATATTCTCGCTCATACTCATGCTTTATAGGTGATAAAAAAAATACAACGCCACATTTGACTGCGGCGTTGCATATTCATAAAGGTACTGAAAATACGCCATACGGCGCCTAAATACCTAATTTTTTGGCTAAAATTTCCGCCATTTTCAGGTAAGCTTCCTGGCTGTATCCGGCTATATGAGGGGTAATAATCACTTGCGGAAGAGTGGTTAAACGGTTCAGTTGCAACTGTTCTTCCGGGGTATAATCAGCCGGTTTTTCATTCTCCAGCACATCCAACCCGGCTGCCCGGACCTTTCCGCTCTCCAGGGCATCGATCAGGGCATTGGTATCTGTAACCTTACCCCTGCAGGTATTCAGGAAATATGGGGCATTTTCAAAAGCGTTGAAGAATGCATCGTTGGCATAATGATGGGTTTCCGCCGTAAGCGGCAGGTGGAGGCTCACCACGTCGGCATAACGGAAAATCTGTTCCGGGCCGGCTTCACGCACATGGTGATCGGCGAAACCGGATTTATACTTGTCGTAGGCCAGTACCATTACATCAAAAGAGCCCAGTAATTTGGCAAAAGCGCTTCCGGTATTGCCATAGCCAATAATTCCCACAGTTTTCCCGCTCAGTTCATCGCCCCGGTTCTCGTCTCTTAACCACTGCCCGTTCTTCACTTCCGCATAACTGGAATTGATCCTGTTCATCAGGTTCAGCAATAAACCCAGTGCATGCTCACCTACCGCATTGCGGTTGCCTTCCGGGCTGCTTTCACATTGAATACCCTTTGAAATGGCATAGGTGGTATCAATCAGCTCCATGCCGCTGCCCAGTCTGCCGATCCACTTCAGTTGCTTTGCAGCATCAATCATGGTTGCATCAATCTTCAGCCTGGTCGTAACTACCAGGCCAGTAACGTCAGCAATCTGTTCCCTGAGCTGTTCATAGCTAATAGCGGGTTCATACACTACTTCATATCCACTCTGCAGCATGCGCTCCTGTAACCAGGGATGTGCTTTTGCGGTAATGATTATTTTCTGTTTCATAAGCTGTTATTTGCGGCGCCGGTATTCTGCTGCCCCATTCGGAAAGTTAATGCGGCAAAGTCTTCCACCGTTAGCTGTTCCGCCCTTTTGGTAAAAATTTCTTCCTGCAATACGGCTGCTTCAAAAAAAGGTTTGAGTGGATTTCGCAACATTTTCCTGCGCTGGTTAAAGGCCGCCTTTACCAGGGTAAAAAAGGCCCGTTCCGATTTCATTGGAACTGAAGCAGCCTTTCTTCTTAAACGGATTACGCCGCTGGTTACTTTCGGAGGAGGGTTGAAACTTCCGGGAGGCACATCAAACAGGTACTCCGCTTCATAAAAAGCCTGCACCAGTACACTCAGGATTCCATACACTTTGGTGTGGGGTTTTGACACAATACGTTCCGCCACTTCCTTCTGAAACATGCCAATCATCACCGGCACCTGGTCTTTCCATTCCAGTACCCGGAAAACAATCTGGGTAGAGATATTATAGGGGAAGTTACCAATCAGGGTGAAGGGGCCTTCAAAAGGCACAGCAATATCCAGGATGCTCCCTTCAATGATCTTATCGTTGAGTATGGGGTAAGTATGCTTCAGGTACAGTACTTTCTCCGCATCCAGTTCCACTGCCTTAAAACGAATCCCTTTCAGCGGAATCAGGAACCTGGTGAGCGCGCCACCCCCGGGGCCTACTTCCAGCAACTGCTCAAAGGGGTCTTCCTGCAAGGCAGACAGTATTTGGGTGCAGACTTTCTCATCTGTGAGGAAATGCTGACCCAGCGATTTTTTGAGCGTATATTGCATGCCTGCAAAAGTAGTATTTTCGCATCCTAAATAAAGACCGATGAGTAATGAATTGCAAAGACCGGTAATTGGCTTCAGTTGCGGAGACCTGAATGGCATTGGAATGGAACTGATTATTAAAACACTTTCCGATCAGCGATTGCTGGATCTGTGCACCCCGGTTGTGTTTGCGAGCAATAAGACACTCAATTTCTACAGAAAAAGCCTGCCCGATTCCAATTTCAATTATACCAGCATCCGGGAATACAACCGCATCAACCCAAAACAGGTGAATATTTTCAATGTTTGGGAGGAAGAAGTGGCCATTACACCCGGACAGCTCAACGAAACGGGCGGAAAGTATGCGCTCCTTTCCCTGCAGGAAGCCACCCAGGCGCTCAAAGAAGGGCATATACAGGGCCTGGTAACCGCGCCGATCCATAAAAAAAACATCCAATCCGAAACATTCAATTACAGCGGCCATACACCCTATTTCAAAGCCTACTTCAATGTATCTGATGTAGTGATGTTACTGGTTGCGGAAAACATGCGCGTGGGGCTGGTTACAGAACACGTAACGGTAGAAGATATTTCCAAACATATTACCCGCGAAAATATCCTGAGTAAACTGAAGATCATGAACAGCAGTTTACAAAAAGACTTTGGCATAGATAAACCCAGGATCGCCGTGCTGGGATTGAATCCGCATGCAGGCGATGAAGGACTGATCGGCAAACAGGAAGAAGAAATCATTAAACCGGTCATCAGGGAGGCCAGAAATTCCATGCTGGTATTTGGCCCGTACAGCGCCGATGCATTTTTTGCAAGAGGCCAATACGAAAAGTTTGATGCCGTATTGGCCATGTACCACGACCAGGGACTGATCCCATTCAAGTCGCTGGCAATCGGAGAAGGCGTGAACTATACCGCAGGGTTACCGGTGGTAAGAACAAGCCCCGATCATGGAACGGCATTTGACATAGCAGGAAAAGGAAATGCAGATCACAGCTCATTCCTTGCTGCTACATTTGAATGCCTGGAAATTATCCGCAAGCGTTTTGGTTATGCCGAAATGAGGCAGAACCCGCTGAAAAAAATCAGCGCCAGAATGTTGGCCAATGCGGTTGATGAACGAATTGAAGAAAACGAAGGATAGGAGAATACCATGATGCAACTCGAGAATAGCCACCTGCGCATTCGTGTGGCGCAGAAAGGTGCCGAATTACAAAGCATTTTCAATAAAGACAACGGCCTGGAGTATCTCTGGAACGGGGATCCTGCATTCTGGGGTAAGAAGAGTCCTGTGCTGTTTCCGATTGTGGGCGGGCTTAAAAACAACACCTATACTTATAATGGCACACCCTACCAGCTTGGCAGGCATGGGTTTGCCAGAGACCTGCCGTTTACCTTAACGGCCAACACTTCGGACGGCCTCAGTTTTACACTGGATGCCAACGAAACCACGCAACAGCAATATCCTTTTTTATTTCGCTTTACCATAACCTATACCATCGACCGGAATGTGCTGAGTTGTCACTACCAGGTTACTAATATTGACATCAAGCCTATGTTTTTTTCGGTGGGCGCCCACCCGGCCTTCAGGGTACCACTGGTAGAAGGTACCGGATTTGAAGACTATTACCTGCAGTTCGATGCCAAAGAAACAACCGGGCAATGGCCATTATCGCCCGAAGGGCTGATCAAAAAAGAACCGGTACCGTTCTTTCACAACAACGACCGGATCAAATTGACCAAAGCATTGTTTTACGGAGACGCCCTTGTATTTAAGGGATTGAATTCAACTGCCATTTCGTTGCACAACAACAAAACAGGGCATGGGTTCACCTTGAAATACAACAAATTTCCTTACATGGGAATCTGGAGTGCAAAAGATGCCGACTTTGTTTGTATTGAGCCATGGTGCGGTATTGCAGATGCAGTAGACAGTACGGGAAATATCAGGAATAAAGAAGGGGTTAACCTGCTCTTTCCGGGCGAACAGTTCAACAGAACCTGGTCGGTGGAAGTATTCTGATAGCTTAAACCCCAGCGTTATGTACCTGTTTTCAGGTATTCCTGCAGGGTTTTAACATATGCCTCAAATGCCTTTATACCCCCCGGAGTTATTTTACAGGTGGTTTGCGGATAATTGTCTTTGAATTGTTTCACCACATCTATATATCCGGCGTCCCGCAGTTTTTGCACCTGCACGCTGAGGTTGCCGGCGGTGGCATTGGTTTTTTCGCGGATAAACGTAAAATCCGCTTCTTTCACGCCAATGAGCAAGCTCATTACCGCCAATCGCAACTGAGAATGTAATATGGGATCTAATTCTTTAAACATTGGCAGCAGCCCTTCCAGCCAGGTATTTTCTTCTTAATATGATTCCGGGAATAAACCAGCAAACAATTGCAGTAAATGCACCGAGCAGCATATCATAGTTTGTGGCTGTAAAACAAGATATGATAAACATAATATAACTCAGCAGTGCTCCCACCACCATGGGACGGAATTTTTTTACAATACCGGTCACCAGTGTAGGAAATGCATAAAGAAGCAGGTAGATGGAATAGAAGCTGGGGGCAAAGGGTTTTACTATTTCTTCTGGTTTTGAGCCGTCGGTGTACCGCTTTATCAGTTCCCATCCATGAGAATGGATCAACCGGGTAGTAGCATCCGGAATCACTGCCTGGTAAAAACTGAGCCCGAATATGGTAATACCGAAAACCAGCCACACTGCATTAACGGTGTCATCATCGTACTGTTTGGCACGAGTATGTTTTTTTTCGCGGGCGGCAATCCATATCTGCGGAACGATTGCTGCCACAACAATGAACCAGATATCGAAGCCGATACTAAACTTGTAAACGCTTTGTAAATAGGTTACAAAAGAAGCAATGCTTACAACACTCCCCCATAAAAGCGATCCTATCCCTGTGTCGTGATAGCTTCCCTTTGCTTTTTTGATCATGTCTGCAATCAGTTGCAGACTTTCCTGTTCGGTCAGTTTTTTTTCTTCGCTCATGCAATTGCAGATTTATACCTTGCCCTTAACAGATATCCCGGAATGATCCATGCCGGGAGCACTGCCGGAATTAAAAACAAAATGTTTCTACAAGATAAAGATAGCCCCGCTATCATCAGCGGGGCTAAATCAGATACACAAATTACTGACAGGCAGCCAGGGTTTTCTCGGCCAGTTCCTTTCCCCAGTCCGGATGAAAGGGAGATGCAGGTTTATAGTTGTTAAACAGGGTTAACGACCGCTCCAGTAATTTCTTCGCAACAGCCTTCCCTCCACCAAATGCTTCCGGTACGTTGAGCTGGTACTGGCCTTCCAGCAAATAAGGCCTGGGGTTCTCGGGGTCAGCGGCTTTAGCTTTGGCAATCGCTTCAGCAGCAACCGCACCGTAAGTTTGCCAGCGACTCATGGCGTCTACGGTTAACTGCTGAACAGCCACCTGCTGTTTAAGGCAATAGATCTCCGCATTATTAGGTTCCAGCGCTTCTGCCTTTGCAATCAGTTCTTTTGATTTTTCAGCAGACTTATCCTTATCGGCTTTGGGATCCATCCAGCCTCCGAGGATATTGGTGCGGGCAGCATAATAAAAAGGCAGCCATTTATCTTTCTCAGCATCGGCCACCCGTTCAAAGAAAGCAGATACAGTCAGCATTTCTGCCGGGGTTTTGGCCTCTTTCAACTGTGCCAGTCCTTTTTCCATGGCTCCATCATACCTGCTTTGCGCATTTGCAAATCCGGTAACCAGCATGACTGCAATAAAGAATAGTTTTTTCATGACGATTGATTTATTTAGTGAATGATTATAAATTGGAATTGATCTGCTGTTGTGTTCTGTCTACGCCCCAGCTCAAAAAGAGCCCCACAAAGAAAGTACGCGGCGCCGGGGGAACCACAGCAGCGTTGATCAGTTGCCCGTTTCCGTCTTTCACACGGCTGCTGTAATTGTACCCGAAAATCTGCAGCTCGTTAAACACATTATTGATACCCACTACTACCACCGAATTGGCTTTGCCTATTTTAGGGAGCCAGTTCAGGCTGAAATTATTACTACTGTAGGCGATGGTTCTGTTACTCAAAAACCCAGCTGCCGATAGATTGGGGTTATAGTAAGGCCTTCCTGTACTCCAGTTCCAGCTCCAGTTCATCCCAAACATCTGTTTAACCCAGAATTTTTTGAGCACCACACTTCCGCTGTGCGTTGCAGCAAAAGTGGGCATGGCAGCCACGGGGTAATTGTTGTAATTGCGTTTAGTATCCAGGTAGGAATAAGAGATCCAGTAGTCAAAACCTTTGAATGTTTTTTTATCTCTCCAGAATAATTCCAACCCTTTTGCATAACCGTTGCCATTGGTGCCGGTTGCATTGCGCACGGCATCATCCGTTTTCAGCAAACTCCGGTAATCTTTGTAGAAAGCCTGTATCCGGAAAGTGTAGCCCGCAGCAATATGCTGGTAAGTGAGTATGTAATGATCGGCCCGCAGGAAATCGAAGTTGGCATTGTTGGCCAGGAACCTTCTGTCCGGTGTTTGCCGGAATATCCCGTAGTCTGCGGTAACCTGGCTGTTTTGCCCCAGTTTGTACGACAATGCGGCGCGGGGGGCCAGGTTCCATTTATTCAGCAACCCGCTGTGTTCCGTTCTTAGCCCGGGGCGGAATGCAAGGTCATTGGTGATGTACAGGTCCGCTTCCGCAAAAGCGGCCGTATAAAAATCATTCACTGCAGCAGGAAATGCACCGTCCTGGTTATTGTAGCGACTGCTATCGGAATTATTCCATACTTCCGCGCCAAAGCGAAGCGTATTCATGGCGCCAAACCGTTTATCTGCAACGGCCCTGGCCTGCAACATCCACTGCCGGTTATTGAGCTGAAACGAATTGTAATCGATTTCCGGAATATGCGTGACGGGGTTAGTTTGATTGTCTGCATTCTGCACCTCGTTCCGGATCTGATCCTTGTTGTAACTGATACTCGCCACTGTGTTGAGTTTCCAGCCATTGCCCAGTGATTGCCTGAAGCTGATATTGGTAAAGAAGTTTTTGTTGCTGAGGTTAAAAGCATTTTTTAACCCAATGCTGTCGAGCGAGGGATTGCGGATGCCTAAGCTACCTGCGTTGAAATAAGCATATATTTTGAACATTCCGTTCCCCTTGGTTTTGAAACGAAAGTTGGCATCTGCCGTATGGAAGTCGGGGGCTTTAAAATAATCCGGTGCCTGCGGAACCAACTGCTGGTAAAGGCTCAGGTTGGTCCAGTTGTAACTGAAGCCGTAGCTGGATTTTTTATGTTTTGTTACTTCCTGAAAACCGACGCTTCCGAAAAGGGGCGAGAGTCCAACCTGTACTTCACTCCGTTCCGGAATATCAATGCTCTCCAGGCTCAGCACACTGCTCAGTGCCTGGCCATAGATGGCTGAATACCCACCGGTGCTGAACACGGTACCGCTAAACAGGAAGGGCGAGAACCTGCCCCGTTGCGCAATGCCGGGAACGGCGCTGTAAAAGAAATTATTGACCACCGCACCATCAATCATGATTTTCGCTTCCTCTGCACTCCCGCCCCGAATGAACAGGCCTTCCTGTTCTCCTACCCGCTGAGCGCCCGGAAGGGTTTGGAGAGTTGCGGCAATATCAGCCACAGCTCCGGCAGTAGTAACAATGTCCAGCGGCTTCAATACCGTTCCCTTTTTCTTATCACTGGCAACAAAAGCGCCGGCAGTGATCACAACGGCCTTCAATTCGCTGATCTCTTCTTTCAGGGAAAAGTTCACCCGAACAGTGTCGCGGGCCAGTATAACGGGAAACGCAACAGACTTATAGCCAATATTACCCGCCACCAGCATAAAACTACCCTGCTCCGTTGTTTTGAAGACAAACCTGCCGGTTGAATCGGTGTTTGCCCCATCATAGGTACCCTTGAGGGTGATAGAAGCGCCAGCCAGTATTCTGCCCCTGTTGTCTCTCACGGAACCAGTCACGTGTACCTGTGCGGTCAGGCAATACGTACATAAAAACATTAAAACGATAATAATAGCCTGCTTCATTTTGTTAAATTAACAGGACAAACATAGACTAGTTTATTTTATAAACTATATTATTAAATGAATTTAATCTGTTTTTAATACTTCTGGCTCATAAGCGCCGGTAAGGCAATAAAAAATCCCGTCCGGGAGAACCGGACGGGATTGAATGATACATTGAGAATATACTTATTTGTACTGAGGGATCAGGCTGGCAGCCAGATCGGTCATCTTCTTCAGTCCATCTTCAGGCAGATTGCCTTTTTTGAACTCAGCCAGTACATCCGGTAATTTATTTTCCATCTCTGTCAGGAAATGCGCTTCAAAATCCTTCACCTTTCTTACAGCCACGTTGCGCAGCAGACCTTGTGTACCAAGGTAAATGATCGCAACCTGTTTTTCAACAGTGAACGGTGTATACTGGGCCTGTTTCAGGATTTCCACGTTTCTTGCCCCCTTGTCAATTACAGACTTGGTTGCAGCATCAAGGTCACCGCCAAATTTAGAGAAGGCTTCCAACTCACGGTACAGGGCCTGGTCAAGTTTCAGGGTACCTGCTACTTTCTTCATGGATTTGATCTGAGCATTACCGCCCACACGGCTTACAGAGATACCTACGTTGATCGCCGGACGGATACCTGCGTTGAAGAGGTTACCTTCCAGGAAGATCTGACCATCGGTGATGGAGATTACGTTGGTAGGAATATATGCAGATACGTCACCCGCCTGTGTTTCAATGATGGGTAATGCGGTCAGGGAACCACCCCCTTTTACCAGGTGTTTGATTGACGCAGGAAGATCATTCATGTTCTTCGCAACGTCATCATTGGCAATCACTTTCGCGGCTCTTTCCAGCAAACGGCTGTGCAGGTAGAATACGTCACCGGGATATGCTTCACGGCCCGGAGGTCTTCTCAGCAACAGGGATACTTCACGATAAGCAACGGCCTGCTTAGACAGATCATCATAGATAATCAGGGCAGGACGACCGGTATCACGGAAGAACTCTCCAATTGCAGCGCCCGCAAACGGAGCGTAGAACTGCAGCGGAGCAGGATCAGATGCAGAAGCCGCAACGATGGTAGTGTAAGCCATGGCACCGTTATCGGCCAGTGTTTTCATAACGCCCGCAACAGTAGAAGCTTTCTGACCAATTGCTACATATATACAGTATACAGGCTTGCCTGCATCGTAAAATTCTTTCTGGTTAATGATGGTATCCACACAGATGGCGGTTTTACCGGTCTGACGGTCTCCGATTACCAGTTCACGCTGACCACGGCCTACAGGAATCATTGCATCAATCGCTTTAATACCAGTCTGTAATGGTTCTTTTACCGGCTCCCGATAAATTACACCTGGTGCTTTGCGCTCCAGTGGCATTTCGTACAGCTCGCCTGTAATCGGGCCCTTACCATCAATGGGTTCACCCAATGTATTGATAACACGTCCTACAACGCCTTCACCCACTTTGATAGAAGCGATCTGCCCGGTCCTTTTTACTTTAGCGCCTTCTTTAATAGATCCGCTGTCTCCCATCAATACCACACCTACATTGTCTTCTTCAAGGTTCAGGGCAATTGCCTTAACACCGTTCTCGAAAGATACCAGCTCACCACTTCTTACGCCGTTCAGCCCGTATACACGGGCAATACCATCGCCCACCTGCAATACGGTACCTACTTCCTCCAGTTCTGCGGAAGCGTTGAAATTACTGAGTTGTTGCCTCAGTATCGCTGATATTTCATCTGGTTTAATGTCTACCATTTTGTATTGTTTAAAAAATTTTTGTAAAAATTATCTGATGCTCTGTACGTAAATGTTTGTGCTAAACTGCTTTTTGATTTCGCGGAGATCATGGGCAATACTGGCATCTACCAGTTTGTTGTTGAACTCCAGTACAAAACCACCAATCAGGTTTTCCTGCGTAACCGTTTCCAGTTCCACGGTACCAAATCCGTTGGCTGCCTGCACTTTTGCTTCGATAGACTTTTTCAGTTCGGCTGAAACAGCCACTGCTGTTGTCAGTTTTACTTTATGAATTCCTTTCAGTGCATTATACTGATTAATGAAAGCATTGGCAATTTCAGGCAAATCGCCTTCCCTGCCCTTCTTTACCAGTAAATTGTTGAAAGCAACAGTCAGTTCACTCACTTTACCTGCAGTAACGGCGGATACCATCTTTTCCTTCTGGTCGGATTTGATCACCGGACTGCGGAGCATGTTCAGGAATTCGCGGCTTGCGTTGCACACCCCCTGAATATAGCGCATATCTTCACGCACAACATCCAACTGACCTCTTTCTGTTGCGAGGTCAATCAGGCTCTTGGCGTATCTGTCAGCTAATCTTGGATTCGGCATGGATTAATTCAATTTAGCGCCTTCGGTTAATTGTTTGATGTAGTTTTCCTGATCCGCTTTATTGGATAATTCCCGGCTCAGCACTTTCTCCGCCACTTCAATTATCAATGAACCAACCTGGTTCTTCACATCTGTCAGGGCAGCATTCTTTTGCTGAAGAATAGCAGTTTGCGCATCGGAAACAATACGGTCGTATTCAGACTTCGCTTTTTCCTTGGCATCCGCAATCATCTTGTCGGCAGTTTCTTTTGCCTCCTTGATCATTACGGCTCTTTCTTCGCGGGCTTTGGTCATCATCGCCTCATTCTCATTTTTCAATGCGGCCATTTCAGACTTTACTTTATCTGCAGAAGCGATGGCATCGGCGATACCGGTTTCTCTTTCTTTCAGAGAAGCGAGGATCGGCTTCCAGGCAAATGCCTTCAGCAGAAAAAATACAACCAGGAATGCGATCAAAGTCCAGAACAACAATCCTAACCCGGGTAATAACAGTTCCATAAAATATATTTAGTTCGAAGTAAAGTTGATAAAGATTACTGCACCGTTTGCCCTGTGCTCGCAGTGCAGTAATGATTTTGTGCTACTAGGCTTTCAATACAGCCAGGATACCTGCGATCACCGCAAAAAGGGCAACACCCTCTACGAATGCGGCAGTCAGGATCATGTTCGCACGGATGTCGTTAGACGCTTCCGGCTGACGGGCGATGCTTTCTACAGCGCCTTTACCGATTTGACCGATACCGATACCGGCACCAATTGCAGCCAAACCTGCACCGATAGCTCCACCTAAGTGGCTCATGCTAACATCCAACAAAGTGTTAATTACTGACATACTGTTTATTTTAATGAATGAAAAAATTAATGATGCGCTTCATCGTGGTGAGCGCCTTCCATCGACTGGCCGATAAACACAGCTGTCAGATTGGTAAAGATGAACGCCTGAATAAACGCAACCAATATCTCTATGAAATAAATGAAAATGGTGAAAGCCAGTGAAACGGGCGTAAAACCGATTCCCGCCACCTTGCTCATTGCGCCGAAAATAAAGATCAGCATAATGAAACAGGTAATGATGATGTGACCTGCCACCATGTTGGCAAAAAGACGGATGATCAATGCAAATGGCTTGGTGAAAATTCCGATAAACTCCACCGGAACCAGGATAAACTTAACCAGAAACGGAACTGGCGGATTAAAAATATGCGCCCAGTAATGACGGTTGGTACTAAAAACAATAACAAGGAAACTAATCACCCCTAATACCGCGGTAAAGGCGATATTTCCGGTAACATTTGCCGTTCCGGGAATCAGGCCAATCAGGTTATTGATCAGGATAAAGAAGAAAATGGTCAGCAGGTAGGGCATGTATTTTTCATACGCATGGCCCAGATTGGGTTTACCTACTTCATCTCTCACAAAAGTAATCACCGGCTCAATGGCATTCTGGAACCCTTTGGGAGCAACCCTGGCCCCATTCTTTTTGTATTTGTTGGCAACACCAACCATCAGCCATACCAGCAGCGCCAGCGCAAAGAACATCTGAACCACGTTGCGGGTTAAGCTAAAATCATATACCTGAACGGTTTCATCCGGAACACCGGCCTCATTTACCGCAACAATCTTTCCTTCTTCAGATTTATATCCGTTGTACACTTCGTGTCCATGGTGAAATTTGCCATAAGAAAATACAGACAAACCCCTTTGAGGTGAGTAGAGAATTACGGGTAATGGGATACTGATATGCTTTTCGCCAAGGGTAACAAAATGGAATTCATGGGCATCCATGATGTGCTCCATGATCAGTTTTGCAGGGTCAAAAGCGGCTTCTTTGTGATCGCCTGCGGCTTCCCCTTCATGCAGAGGCGTTTCATTGGCAAAAACTGCTGTAGAAAAAAGCAAAGCGAACATGCTGAAAACAGCTACCAGTAATGATTTAATGCTTTTTTTGGCCATACCCATCTCGAAATTTGCGGCAAAGATAAGGGTACAGTGCTGAAATTTACTGTAAAATGGGTTTCTTTTTCTCAAACTGCATTTCGTGCAATTTGGCATAAAATCCGCCCAGTTGAAGCAGTTCCTGGTGAGATCCGATTTCCCGGATTTCCCCCTTGTCCAAAACGATGATTTTATCGGCTTTCCGGATGGTGCTCAGCCTGTGGGCAATCACAATGGAAGTTCTGCCGGAAATCAGCGTATCAATGGCTTTTTCAATCAGCATTTCACTCTCTGTATCAATGGAAGAAGTGGCTTCATCCAGGATCAGGACAGACGGATTATACAGCAGGGCCCGGATAAAAGACAGCAACTGCCGCTGTCCCAGGCTCAGGGTACTCCCCCTTTCCATCACATTATAATCGTATCCACCCGGTAACTTCATCAGAAAATCGTGTACCCCGATCATTTTGGCTGCTTCCTCCACCTGTTCCCGGGTAATTTCCGGATTGCGGAGGGTGATATTATCCATTACAGACCCCGAAAACAGGAATACATCCTGCAACACCACCCCGATTCCCTTCCGGAGGCGGTCCGTATCATATTCATCAATAGAAACGCCATCCACGGTAATTGTACCTTCCTGAATCTGGTACAGCCGGTTCAGCAGGCTGATAATGGAGGTTTTACCACTTCCGGTATGCCCTACCAGGGCCACGGTTTCCCCCGCTTTGACCTGGAAACTGATATTTTTGAGTACATAATTCTCTCCCACGTAGGCAAAAGACACCTGCTTAAAGCCGATATCGCCGCGGATCTGTTCCGGCGCATAGGCGCCTTTCTTTACAGGAGGCAGTTCGTCGGTATTATCCAGTACCTTAAACACCCGCTCGGCGGCAATCATCCCCATCTGCAGCACATTGAATTTATCGGCCACCACCCGCAGGGGACGGAAGATCTGGTTCAGGAATAATATAAAAGCCACCAGCAGACCTGCATCCAGGGTACGGTCGGCAATCCACCAAACCAGTAAACCCGTGCTCACAGCCAGTACCACTTCCACAACCGGGAAAAAAACCGAATAAGCAAAAATGGCCTTGATATTGGAATCCCGGTGTTTTTGATTGATTTTTTTAAAGGCCAGGAACTCTTTCTCTTCGGCAGCAAAAGCCTGCACCACCTGCATTCCGGTAATATGCTCCTGCACAAAAGCATTGAGAGCAGCCACCGCATTTCGTACCTGGATAAAGCTTTTGTTCACGCTTTCTTTAAAATAATAGGTAGCGATCAGCATCAGCGGGAACGGAACCAAGCTGATCAGGGTAAGCCGCCAGTCCATCCAGAACATGGTACCCAGGGTAATAAAGATGGTCAGCAGGTCGGCCACAATGGGAATCAGACCATCCGAGAAAATATCATTGATGCTTTCAATATCATTAATGGTTCTGGTGGTCAGTGTGCCAATAGGTGTTTGGTCGAACTGGCGAAGGTTGAGACCCAATACTTTTTTATACACCGTAACCCGGAGGTCTTTTACCACATGCTGGCCCATCCAGGCGGTGATGAAAGAAAACAGGAACCGGATGATGGTTTCCAGCAGCAGGAATACCAGTTGAAACAGGGTGATGGCAATGATAAAGCGGGAAACATCGGCCAGGTCAACGCCCAGTACCACCAAGCTCACCCAGTCGGGCAAGGCAATCACCTTACCTATAGCGGTGTTGACCGTAAGCTGAATCAGGTACGGCCTGACCGGAGCAGCAACAGCCATCAGGATGGCCAGCAACAGGCTGAGGTAGAAGTAAGACCGGTAGGGCCTTACAAAAATGAAAACTCTCCGGAGGAGACTGAAATCAAAAATTTTCTTTTTAGCCGTTGCACTCATAGTATGCAACAAATGTATTAAAGAAAAAATACAATGGCTTTAGGAAGATGAAGATCGGCTGCTGCTGATTGAATTTTAGTGCATAGAATACAATTACTTTATAATTATACACTATCATATTGCTCAGCAATGCAAAAAGAATTCCAAGCAAGATCGTCAACCAATATTTTCTCATCATTGTCTCATAGTTTTGCTTTATTTAATTCGCTAAATGAAATTGAAATCCAATTGATGTCTGCAATCCGGTTTTATTACTACGCATAGGAATGGACCCATTATCAACTGTTATTAGTTTATTAGAATATCCTACTAAAATTTCCATCCCAACAGATGAGTTAAAAAACACTTCAGTGCCGGCCATTAGTGAAAAAATATTATACTTTCCTTTATCTCCAAAGGTTCCGTAATTTTTATTTACCCCAAACTGATAACTAACATCTGTCAACAGGTTAAATTTTTTTTCAGTGCTTAAAAAAAAGTACCTTAAAAAAGGGCCAATTGCAAATTTCAAATTGTTCTGTGAACCACCTGCTGAACTTTCTCCTTTGTAAGTAGAAATTGTAGGCCTCAGCCCTCCTGAAAATTTATCGAAAAAGAAATATCCGACAGATGCGGAGATATCTACACTTGTGTATTTTGCAGTATAACTTCCGGACTGATTACTTAAATCATCAGTGTAAGTATAAGAACTACCTGCCCCACCTATTAACCATGTGTTTTTCGTTAATTGTCCGTATGTAATTATGGACAAAGGGGATAAAATCAATAGTAAAAGAAATATTTTCATAACTTTTTTTACTTAATTATAAAACTCCATGGACTTAAAGCTTTTGATTGGGTTACCCGGCGGCGCTCCTCTGTTGCGGCATCACCTTACATGTGGTATGTCGCTACAATATATGCGTTTTTTTTATAATTCAATCCTGATTAACACATTGACTATTATTAATATTCATCATATTGTGCAAACGGCACTGGCAATGCCTTTTTCTCTAAACACCGGGCTATCCTGTATCAATTTACTTCATGATCAGGGGTTTGCAGTGCAGTACCCGGGTTTCCTTAACTTTACATAGCATATGAATGAAGTGCAAGCAACGAATAACCATGCTGAACCTGGCACAGCAAAGTATACCCTCAATGAGATGTCCGTATTAAATGAATCATACCGCAGATAAACAATAAACCAACCAGATTGCTCAGCAATGCAAAGTCTGTAAACGCTAGAAACTGTTTATGAAAGCGATATGGCTTTCCACCAATAGAAAAATGCTTCCGGGCTGGATTTTTTCAGCTTATTCAGTTTGGTGTTGTGCGGTTGTTCAATAATAGCTTCTGCCACCTGTTTAGGGTCTGTAAATTTTTCAAATGTTTTCTGGTCTGTTGCAATCAACCGCGAGAGATAAGCGGCTTTGGCTGCATGAACAATGGCTTTATCCAGGTGATAAGATTCTGAAAATATAAAGCATTCCACCCTTTGTATGCCTTTTTGCAATTGATCGAAATTTTCATTATCCACTGCACCCCTCAGGCAAATGCAAAGCGATGTTTGATAGATGTCGTCCAGTACATCTGCAGGCGTACCCTCCTTCAATTCACGGTACACTATTTCAGTTGCAGCAATCTTATTAAAGGTCGCCTTCACGGTATCAAGATCTTCTGCCGCATCAAAGATGTTCCCAATATCATAGAGCTGTTTAATGATCTCCATGCTCATACTATCTTCCTTCTTAAAGTAAGGAATACCGGTGGTATTGGGAGCAAAGGCGGTGAGTTTATCGCCCAACAAATCTTCCAGCGAAGGCATATTTACTGAGGCCAGTTTTGCCGAAGTAATGAGAAAGCCTGATTTAATTTCCTGCGGCTGTATGTTTTTATAATGATTAGCTTCAAAAAGTATATCGAGCAAAATAGCCTCTTCTCCTACTGTATTATGAACCGGCGTATAAAAGAATTTGTAATGTGCTTTTTCAATGGCGATGGCAGCGGCACGGTGCTGTAATTCCACCCGGCTAAAGCCCTGCGCTTCTGCAAATACTTTCAGCAGTTCATCAAGATTGTCTTTTTTTTCTGTGAGTATAATATCAATGTCAATAGACAGCCGTTTGGCGGAGTCGAGCAACAGCATAAGGGCGGTGCCGCCTTTAAAGATAAAGGACAAGCCAGATCTGGACAGACCCTCCAGCAACAGCAGGGCGCGGATCACCTTCTCCACCAATATTTTATCGGCATTCCGGTTGGCTTTGGATACCTTATCTATCCATTCTGCGGTTAGTGATTCTTTATTGATCATATTCTATAAATTGGCAGCCTAAAGGGTTTGCTGCCGGAATTTTGATACCCTGTTTAAATAATTACTGAATGCTTCTTTCTTCCTCCTTCTGTCGGCATACCGCAGCATCTTATTTTCGTTGATGGTATATTTTTCAAATGCTTCCCAGAAAATGGTTTCCATTTCGCGACCCTGCTGGGCCGCAAAAAGCACATCATCGCAAAAAACATCAACCAGCAATTTTTCAATCGTAGTGGTTACCACACCCTGGATCGTCTGTACCGGGGCCTCCGAAACCAATGAGTTAATTATAATGGTCTCCTTTTCAGCAGAAGCATATAAACTTAATATTTTTGCATCCGGTTCCAGGAAGATGTTCTTTTTTGTTTCTTTCAAAAAGTAAAACACCGATTGGGTGGCTTCTTTATCCACTTCTACCAAGGTATAAAACCTTCCGGGCTGGTGCAGCATCAGCTCATTAAGTACTGAAGTGTTCCAGATGCAGATTTGCAGGTAAGGAAACTGCCTTTGCAAATCCCTGAAGAGGGTTTTGATCTTAGCGGAAATTTCCGGTAAAAAAATCCGGCCTTTGCCCAATGTAAATTTGCCCCTGCCAATACGGGAAAGAATGCCGGACTGCACCAGCGCATATACCCGCCAGTTAACAGTAGTGGTTTTAACCCCCGGTTCCATCCCATTGTAGAACTGCTCAATATCTTTTGTGCTAAAATGACTTTGTTCTTTAAAATGTTCCTTCAGCTTGCTGATATGTAATTTAGAATTTTCGATGGCTCTTTTTGTTGTTTACTCCCAAAGATAGTAAAACTATAAATCGGCAGCAAATTATAATTGCTGCCAAAATTTAGTTTCAGATTCGCCTGGCACACCTCTCTTGGGTGAACAATTTCTGATAAAAACCGGCTTAGGGCTTGTTGTACCCTTTGTAAGAAATGGGCTATAACGCATCCATCCTTTTCAATATCTATGGAGAGTAATGTAGTACCGGGTTTCCTTAACTTTGTAGGGTATGGATGAAGTGCAAGCAACGAATAACCATGCTGAACCTGCCACAGCAAAGTACACCCTCAACGAAGAGCAGGAAAAAAAGGAGATCATCAGGCATTACCGTGCGCTGCTGAAAAGCCTTCGTCCCAAACTGAAGAAAGGAGACAAAGAGCTGATCAGGCAGGCATTTGAAATGGCTGCCACCGCCCACCAGACCATGCGCCGCAAAAGCGGTGAACCTTATATTATTCACCCCCTGGCGGTTGCCATGATTTGCGTGGAGGAAATTGGCCTGGGGGTACGCAGCACCATCTGCGCCTTATTGCACGACACGGTAGAAGACACCGATATTTCCCTGGAAGATGTGGAAATGGAATTTGGGATCGAGATTGCCAAAATTGTGGATGGCCTCACTAAAATTTCCAACGTCATTGACACCAATACCAGCCAGCAGGCGGAGAACTTCAAGAAAATCCTGCTGACCCTTACAGATGATCCCCGCGTGATCCTGATTAAACTGGCCGACCGCCTGCACAATATGCGTACGCTGGATCATATGAAAAGGGAGAAACAACTGAAGATTGCTTCCGAAACCGTTTGGGTATATGCTCCGCTGGCGCATCGTATGGGATTGTACAGCATCAAAACCGAACTGGAAGACCTTTCCATGAAATACATGGAGCCGGATGCTTACCGCGAAATAGCCCGCAAATTATCCGAAACCAAGCGGGAACGAACCCGTTATATCAACGAATTCATCCGCCCGCTCAAAGAAAAACTGAATGCAGGCAATTTTGATTTTGAAATTTACGGCCGCCCCAAAAGCATTCATTCCATCTGGAACAAAATCAAAAAGAAAGCGGTTGCGTTTGAAGAAGTGTACGACCTCTTTGCCATCCGTGTAATCCTCAACTCTCCTGCCGAAAAAGAAAAAGAGGATTGCTGGAAAGTGTACTCTATGATTACCGACGAGTACAATCCCGCCCCTGAAAGACTGCGCGACTGGCTCAGTAATCCTAAAAGCAATGGTTACGAAGCATTGCATACCACTGTGATGGGACCCCAGGGTAAATGGGTGGAAGTGCAGATCCGTACCAAAAGAATGAATGAGATTGCGGAGAAAGGTTTGGCGGCACACTATAAATACAAGGAGGAGCACAACGAAGAAGACCGTTTCGACAAATGGTTTGGACAGATCCGCGAAGTACTGAGTTCTCCCGATACCGATGGCGTAGACTTTCTGCAGGATTTCAAAACCTCCTTTCTTGCAGAAGAAATTTATGTGTACACCCCAAAAGGGGAAGTGAAAATGCTGCCTACCGGTAGTACTGCCCTCGATTTTGCCTTTGCCATTCACTCTGCCATCGGAACCAAGTGTATCGGCGCCAAAGTACACCACAAACTGGTTCCCATCGGGCACAAGCTCAGAAGCGGCGATCAGATCGAAATCATCACCAGCAACAAACAGAAACCTTCGGAAGACTGGCTGAACCTGGTGGTTACGGCCAAAGCCAAGAACAAGATCAAGGACTCCCTGCGCGAAGAAAAAAGAAAAGTGGCGGAGGATGGCAAATACATCCTGCAACGCAAGCTGGAATCGATGGGCGCGGCGTACAGTCATCACAACATAGAGGAACTGGTCCATTTTTATAAACTCACTTCACCGCTGGACCTGCATTACCGGATTGCCACCAAATACATTGATCTGCGCGAGCTGAAAGAATTCCAGGTACTGGGAGACAAGATTGAAATTCCGAAACCAAAACCCGTTCCGGTTGAACTGCAAACAGAGGCTCCTCCCAAACATTTTGACAAGAAAGATTCTGAGCTCATCATATTCGGCGAAAGCAGCGACAAGATCATGTACACACTGGCCAAATGTTGCCACCCGATTCCGGGTGACGACGTATTTGGTTTTGTAAGTACGGGCAAGGGCCTGATCATTCACCGGACCAACTGCCCCAATGCCACCCAGTTGCTGGCGAACTACGGACACCGCGTGGTCAAAACCAAATGGGCTAAAAACAAGGAGATCTCCTTTCTCACCGGTCTTAAAATTGTGGGCCTGGACGATGTGGGAGTAATTAATAAAATTACCAATGTGATCAGCGGAGACCTCCGTATTAATATAGCCGGGCTGAGCATCGACTCCAAAGAAGGTTTGTTCCAGGGAACCATTAAAGTGTTTGTGCACGACAAAGAAGAACTGGAAGAACTGGTGAGCCGGCTGAAATCGCTGAACGGCATCCAAACCGTTGACCGGTTTGAGACCGAAAGCTGATATTTACCCCGAAAATAATTAGGCGTTAGCAATCCCTTGTACTATTTTTGCGCCTTAGAACTAATGATATGGTGGACGTAATTTTAGGTTTACAATGGGGTGATGAGGGAAAGGGCAAAATAGTGGACTATTTTGCGCCCAACTACGATGTAGTTGCCCGGTTTCAAGGCGGACCAAATGCTGGTCATACGCTGTATGTGGATGGAAAGAAAATGGTCTTGCACCAGATTCCTTCCGGCATTTTTCACCAGGATAAAGTCAATATCATCGGCGGCGGTGTGGTACTGGACCCGGTAACCCTTAAAAGAGAATGCGATGCAGTAGCTGCGCACGGCATCGACGTCCGTAAAAATCTCTTCATTTCCGAGAGAACCAATATCATTGTTCCTACGCACCGTGCACTGGACAAAGCTTCCGAACTGGCCAAGGGAGAATCCAAGATCGGCTCTACCTTAAAGGGTATCGGGCCGGCCTATATGGACAAAACCGGCAGGAACGCGCTCCGTGTAGGCGACATGCTCAACAGAAACTTCACCAGTCAGTACATCAAACTGCGCCTGAAGCACCAGAAACTGCTGGACAATTTTCATTTTATAGAAGATATCACTGCCTGGGAAGAAGAATTTTTTGAAGCGCTGGAGTTCCTGAAAACCCTGAATGTGGTCAATGGCGAATATTTCGTAAACAATGCCATCAGTGCGGGTAAAAAAGTACTGGCAGAAGGTGCACAGGGCAGCATGCTGGATATTGATTTCGGCACATTCCCGTTTGTTACCTCTTCCAGCACCATTTCAGCAGGCGTTTGTACTGGTTTAGGTGTATCTCCCAAGCAGATCAATGAAGTGATGGGAGTCACCAAAGCATATTGTACCCGCGTGGGCAGTGGCCCGTTCCCAACCGAACTGGAAGATGAAACAGGGGAAGAACTCAGAAAGATCGGAAGTGAATTTGGTGCAACTACCGGAAGGCCAAGACGTTGCGGATGGATTGATCTGGTAGCGCTGAAATATACCTGCATGATCAACGGCGTAACACAGATTGTGATGACCAAGGCCGATGTGCTGGATGCATTCAAAGATTTAAAAGTTTGTACTGCATACGATATCAACGGGAAAGAAACCCGTGAGGTTCCTTTCCAGATGTCCGGTGTACAGATTAACCCTGTACTGGAATCGTTCAAAGGCTGGAATATCGACACTACCCAACTGAAAAAAGCTGCTGAATTACCGGAAGACATGAATAGTTATATCCGATTTATCAATGAATACGTAGGTGCGCCTGTAAAGTTCGTTTCCAACGGACCTGGCAGGGATCAGATTGTGCCTTTGTAGTACCGATTGTTGGCATTTATTTTGTTATTGAAAAATTTTTTTGGTTAATAATTTTTTGCGTGCAAATTTTACGCAGCTAATCTTATTAGAAATATGGCAGCGAAGTCTGATAAGGATAAAAAATCCTCCCCAAAAGTGCCGGCAAAAACTGCCGCAGCAAAGCCGTCTCCAAAAAGCAAAAAAACGCCGGATGACGAAGAAGATGATTTAGATGATGATGAAATTGAAACACCATCTAAGAAAGGAAGCAGTAAAGCTGGTTCCAAAAAGTCTGCTGTTGACGAAGACGATGACGATCTGGACGATGTAGATGTGGAGGATGACTGGGATAAGGCAGAAGATGAGGAAGACAGCTGGGATCCTGACTTTGACGAATTTGATATTCCGAAAAGCAAAGGAAAGAAAGCAGTCGGCGGAAAGAAAAAGGCCGACGATGACGATGATTTTAAACTGGACGAAGATTTCAAGGAATTCGATCTGTTCAACGATAAGAGTGGCGGATTTGATGACGACGAAGAAGATGATTTCTAAATTCCCTTCCTTCATTTGAAAAAAAACAAAGCCTGTTTCAACATAACAGGAATTCCGGATATTAAAGAACAGATGCTGGCCTGGTTAAACCGGTTTAGCATCTGTTCTTTTCTGGATAACCACCAATACCATTCCACACACCACTCCGTAGAATGGCTGGCTGCAGCCGGATCTGTCCGAAGTTTCACCGGTCCGCAGGCACTTACTGAAATAGATCAGTTTTTCAAAACAGAAGCCGACTGGCTTTTTGGCCATATTGGTTTTGAATTCCCGGAAGAACCGGAGCGGAACCTCACCGGCTTTACACCCATTCATTTTTTTCAACCGCAAACCGTACTTCAGTTATGCGGCAACGAACTTTCCATAGAAACCTTTCTGCCTGCTGCAGAAGCGGTCTTTACAGAAATCCGTTCAATTGATTTGAACACGGGCCACAAGGATCCTGAAACAAAAAAGACGCCTCCATTCCGGATTCAATCCCAAATGAGCAGGGAGTCCTATATTGCCACTGTTCAGCAATTATTGAAACATATTCAACGGGGCGACTGTTATGAAATCAATTTCTGTCAGCAATTCTTTGCAGCGCAGGCCGCCATAGATCCAATAAAACTGTACAGAGATCTTACCACCCTGTCCCCCAATCCGTTTTCCTGCTTTTACAAACAACAGGAAGCACACCTGCTTTGCGCCAGCCCGGAAAGATTTTTACAACGCAAATCCGGCCGGCTGATTTCTCAGCCCATTAAAGGCACTATCCGGCGAAATACCACCGATGCCACAGAAGACAATTTACTGAAAGAGGCATTGAAACAAAGCAGCAAGGAACAAAGTGAAAATGTAATGGTGGTGGACCTTGTAAGAAATGACCTCAGCAAGGTTTGTAAGGATGGTACCGTAACCGTGGAGGAACTGTTTGGCATTTACAGTTTTCCGCAGGTACATCAGATGATTTCCACGATCAGTGGATTGGTAAAAAATGAAACGCCCTTCAGTGAAATCATCCATGCAACCTTTCCGATGGGCAGCATGACCGGGGCGCCCAAGAAAAGAGTACTGGAACTCATCCGGCAATACGAACCGGTTCCCAGGGGCATTTTTTCGGGCGCTGTGGGCTATATCAGCCCTCAACAGGATTTCGACTTCAATGTAGTGATCAGAAGTATTCTGTACAATGCTTCCACACAGCACCTCAGCTACCTGGTTGGCAGCGGGATTACCTTCTATTGCAATCCCGAAGCCGAATACGAGGAGTGCCTCCTGAAAGCACAGGCCATCAACGCCATCCTAGGCCAGTGATTCGTTTTTCATTTCAATAAAGGAGAGTATTTCGTCCCTGCCCTGCCTCTTTTCGGCGCTGGTGACAAAATGCTGAGGCAGGAACTGCCAGGTTTCACGCATGGTATCAAAGAAGGCTTTGATGTTGGTGGCAACCACAGCCGGTTTTTCTTTATCCGTTTTGGTAAAGACCAACGTGAAGGGGATTTCCCAGCCATCTAACTGGCTGATGAATTCCAGGTCTATCTTCTGCGGTTTATGACGGCTGTCTATCAATACAAATACATTCACCAGGTTTTCGCGCTTGCGCAGATAGTTCTCAATCATCTGTTCCCATCTTCTCCTGCTCGACTGGGCTACTTTGGCAAAACCATAGCCCGGTAAATCCACCAGGTACCATTTCCCAAATCTCTTGCCGCTCCGCACAGTGCTTTCTATTTCAAAATGATTGATCAGCTGGGTTTTCCCCGGGGCCGAAGAAGTTTTTGCCAGCTTATTGTTCTGACAAAGCATATTGATCAGGGAAGACTTACCCACATTACTTCTGCCAATAAATGCATACTCCGGTTTATCGGGTTTGGGACATTCCCGGTAGTCTGCATTTGAAATCAGGTATTCCGCTTTTTTGATTTCCATCCTGCAAAGTAAACAAAAGCGCCCCAGGAAACAATTCCGGGGCGCTCCGTACCTGTATTTCGATAGATTAAAAAGAGGCTCTCAGGGAAACAGACAGGTTTCTGCCCAGTGCAGAAACACCGCTGGCAAAATAGCGGTAATTCCGGTCGGTCAGGTTCTCCAGCATTACCTGCAGGGAAAGATGCTGATTAAAGCTGGCGCCTGCACGCAGATTCAGGGTAACCCAGGAAGGCATGCCATCGGGGGTTGCATACTGCAGATTGTCTTCCCCATTGGGATTATAAGCAGACAATCTTTTCCACCCGTTGAACAGGGCATAACATTCCGCATTCCATTTAACGGCCACATGTTTCAGCGATACACGGCCATATACCGGCGGAACATGATCCAGCGGCACTTTCCCGTTCAGATCGTCGTTGAAGGTTCCCTTGGTATAGGTTACCACCCCATCAACAGAAGTGCCTTTGGCAAAAGTATAGGCTGCATTTACACTGAATCCGAACAAATTTGCAGTTGCCTTATTCTGCAGGGAATACACGCGGCTTTTAACCCCACTGTAATAAATACTGTCCTGGCCGTTGAACTGTGCCTTGTCCAGCACCAGTGCGTTCTGAAACCGGGTATAGAACAGGGACGCGCCATAGGTAAATGGCTGGCCATACTTGTTCAGGCTCAGTTCTGCATTGTAGGTATATTCCGGCTTGAGGGAGGTATTGGGCACCACCACCATACCGGTCTGGGAGTCGAATACCTTCGACAGATCATCCACATTGGGCGCCCTGAAGCCACTGCTCAGTACCAATGCCAACCGCAGATCCTGCGGGCTTGCATATACAATGCCCAGGTTGCCTGTAACCGCCTTATTATGCTGCTTAGCCCTTGTAAAAGGAAAATGCGTGAGCGCCGTATCAATAAAACGCGCATCCATCTTCACCAGGCTGAACCGAAGCCCGTCATTCAGCGTCCAGTGATCATTGATCTTATAGGTATGCTGGGCATAGACCGCATGCGAAGACTGGGTGGTTGGCCCGTCTGCATACCGGGTGGTAATACGCGATCTTGCACCACTCACAATATTCATCCGTTCTGCTGTGGAACGCACAAAATTGGAATAACTCTCCGCTCCAATATGCAGTTCATTTTTTCCGCTGTAGTGCTTTGCATCAAAGTTGACCCCAAATACATTCACCCTTTCCCAGCGGGAATCTTTATTGTTGCTCTGAAACCTTCTGCTGATCCGGCTTTCCTCCAGATCCTGGTAGCTGACTGTTAACTGAACCGCCTGGAAAAAACCCTCCTGTTCGGTGGCCTTGAACTGATAAGCGGCCATATTGCGCAGTTGCGGTCCGTAATACCATTCTGCATACACCGGCACATTGGCTGTTGTTTTTTCCGTTAACCGATCGTAACGGGGTATATCGTTGGTATTGGAGAACTGCAGATTGAAGAGATGTTCAACATGGGCGCCTGGCTTGAACAGGAACTTCTGCGTAACATCCACCTGCTTATATCCCGATGGAGTTTGATTATCCGGGTCGGGATTGGGCACAACAATATCGGTATTACCCGAACGCTGTACAATGAAATCCTTTTTCCCAAATGACGGATAAGCATCAGGCCTTTTCTTCCCCTGTTTCATGTCTCCGAATGAGCCATAGGTCACCGAAGTAAAAGAGGCCCATTTTTTACCGCCGATATTCAATTGCAGGTTGCCCCTGTTTTCGCTGATGGCGCTGGAATAACGAAGCGTACTGCTACCACTCAGCATTGTTTTTCCGTTATCTGAAAGCACGGGATTTTTTGTAAACATATTCACCACCCCACCCAATGCATCGCTGCCGTAAATGGTGGAGGAAGGACCATACAATACTTCTACCCGATCCAATACCATATTGTCGATCGAAATAATATTCTGCAGATGCCCTGCCCGGTAGATGGCATTGTTCATTCTTACACCGTCTACCATCATCAGGATGCGGCTGGCTTCAAAGCCCCTGATCACAGGGCTTCCGCCGCCCTGCTGGCTTTTCTGAACAAATAATTTACCCGAATTAATCAGCACATCGGCTGTATTGGTCTGGTAGTTCAGTTGCTCTCTGGCTTTGAGTACATCCACCGTTTGTGCTACTCTTTTAAATTTCTCTGCAAACTTATTGGCGTAAACCACCACCTCATTAAGTGAACCTGGTTTAGCCAGCATGGTATCCCGGGCTTTCTGCGCTTGTGCCTGATTCAGGCATGCCAACAGAAGAACCCCTGAAAAAAAAAGCTTTTTCATTTCTCTTATTTAGTATCCCGCAGGCATATGGCAATAGCCAAACTGCCAACGGGCAGTTAGTTCAAAAATTCAATTACCGTAAGTAAACAATTGTAGGAATTAAAGAAAGCGCAGTACCTGCGGTGGAGGGGTAATCACTTCCTCCTTAAAGGATGTTACTGCAAAACCGTATGCGGTATTAAAATGGGAAGCTATTTCGGAGCTTACCGGAATTTCGGGTTTAAAAGGATCCGCAACAACGGCCTGAATAGCTGCTATCGTGGAAAGGATAGCCTTGTGCACCCCTTTCATTTTCAGGTGCATTTCCAACTCCTTGTTGAGCTGGGTTTCTCTTTCATCAAACACACCGGTTAGTTCCACCATTCCATCCGGCAGCCGGGTGATCGACTGCACATCGAACATTTCACCTTCTATTGCCAGTTCCCGGCCCTCTTCCACCCAGTTGATGTCTTTTTCGGCCAGCAGCACTTTACGCAAACTGGCTGTTTCCATCTGCGCCCTGATTTGCCTGCGGTTGATGGTACGGCCCACCTCCAGGCAAAACAGCACTAACAATGGAATCAGTGGTATGGCCAACAGGCCGGCTGCTGATATTTTTTTAAACTTATACAATTATTATGACTTTTTCCTGATCACCAGGCTGTCTGCAGGATACCGGGCTTTGATGGTATCCCTCACCGTATTGCACCAGTTGAACAAAGCTTCTTTTTCTTCAGCGCTGAGTTTGGCGTTGCCATGGATCATGGTATAGGATTCCAATGGCATTTCGCCCTCTTTCACTTCATCCATGCATTCTTCCAGTTTTTTGTACTGTTTGGCAATGCGATAGCCGGCAAATTCATTGAAGTTCAGGTGCCGTTTACCATCATTCACATGATCGTTGATCCATAAGGTAAGCGGCTGAACAGCAGCATACCAGGGGTAAACGGTGCTGTTGCTGTGGCAATCATTACAGGCCTTGGTAAGGATTTGCTGTACATTGTCCGGCACCGCATACACGGTGGAAATATCTTTATCCTTATTCCCTGATTCGTTCTTTGCAGGCCGGTAAAACTGTGCAATAATGAACAGAACCAATACCACTAAACCAATTTTTTTAATCATTGACATAATGAACAATTATGGGTTAACTAAAATATTCCCTGTCATTTCCGGCGGAATGGGTAGCCCCATCATAGTCAGAATGGAAGGTGCAATGTCTCCCAATTTACCGCTATTTACTTTTCCTTTCCAGTTTTGATCAATAATAAATAATGGAACCGGGTTCAGTGTATGGGCCGTATTTGGAGAGCCGTCCTCATTAATCATATAATCGGCATTTCCATGGTCGGCAGTCAGGAAAATGGTATACCCGTGCGGCAGGGCTGCTGATACGATCTGGCGAACACAATCATCCACTGTTTCCACTGCCTTTACCGCCGCGGAAAATATACCGGTATGCCCCACCATATCGGCATTGGCAAAGTTGAGGCAAATGAAATCAGCCGATTCCGCAATGATTTCCGGCAATAAAAGCGCGGTAATTTCCCTGGCGCTCATCTCCGGTTGCAGATCGTAAGTGGCTACTTTGGGAGAAGGCACCATGATCCTGCTCTCTCCGGGAAATGGTTCCTCTCTTCCTCCGCTGAAGAAGAAAGACACATGCGGATACTTTTCTGTTTCTGCAATTCGGATTTGCTTTTTGCCCTGTTTAGCCAGTACCTCACCCAGTGTATTGTTCAGGTTATCATTTTCAAATATGACCGACACATGGCTGAATTTCTGGTCGTAGAGGGTCATGGTAGTATAATGCAGGTCCAGCTCTTTCATGCCAAATTCCGGAAAATCTTTTTGCGTAAGCACCTCTGTGATCTCCCTGCAACGGTCTGTACGGAAGTTGAAACAGATGGCCACATCTCCGTCTTCAATAACGGCTACCGGCGCACCCGCATCGTCTACAATCACCGTTGGCAGAATGAACTCGTCCGTTTTACCGGCCCCGTAAGAAGCTTCAATGGCCGCCTGTGCAGAAGTGGCGGTATTCCCTGTTGCATGCACCATACAGTCATAGGCCAGCTTTACCCGTTCCCAACGCTTGTCGCGATCCATGGCATAATACCGGCCGCTTACAGAAGCGATCCTGCCGGTGGTTTGCTTCAGGTGGGCCTCTACCGCCGCTACATAACCCAGCCCGCTTTTAGGATCCGTATCCCTTCCATCGGTAAAAGCATGTACAAATACGTCTGTCAACCCCTCCTGCTTACACACGGTGCAGATAGCATTGAGGTGGCTGGTATGGGAATGCACCCCTCCATCACTTACCAGGCCCAGCAAATGCAGTTTTTTATGGTGTTTCTTTGCAAAGCGGATTGCATCCAGCAACTTTTCGTTCTTTGCAAATTCTCCGGATTTAACAGCAACATTAATGCGCTGCAACTCCTGGTAAACAATACGGCCCGCCCCCAGGTTCAGGTGGCCTACTTCACTGTTACCCATTTGACCTTCCGGAAGACCCACGTCTTCTCCGCAGGTAATCAGGGTAGCATTGGGATAGGTTCCATATAATGAACTTACAAAAGGTACATTGGCGTTCTGAATGGCATCGGCAGTTTTCACTTTCCCCAGGCCCCATCCATCCATGATAATTAAGATTACTTTTTTGCTCATACGATATACTATACTGTTAAAATTTAAGGTTTTGAGCGTACTTTTATACGTCACCCTGTTTTATCCAAATTTGGCATGTTTTTCGCAAGATTTCAAACGAAAACTCTTTTTATGCAAAGAATCTTTTTATCACTGCTGTTTTTAGGGCTGAGCCTGTCTGTTTTGGCGCAGTCCGAAACCGATGCTATTGTTCAATCCTTTAAAACAGCCGATGTAAACAATATAGCCCGTCATTTTGAGGATTTTGTGGATCTGAAGCTGCTGGATAAGGATGAAGTAAAAAATATGAGCAAAAATCAGGCTGAAATAGCCCTGAAATCTTTTTATTCCGAAAATGGCATCAGGGGATTCGATAAAGTGTCTGATGGCGGTAAGGGTACGCTTGCCTACCTGGTAGGAAAACTAACAGGCGGAAGCAAACCCTATAATATCACCATCCAGATGAAGCAGAAATCCGGAAAACTCCAAATTATAACCATACGCATCAGTTGATGAATTTTGACGAATCACTACACCTGCTCGTAACACAAGCTATTCAGGAAGATGTTGGGGAAGGCGATCATTCCACCCTCAGTTGTATACCACCCGGTCAACAGGGCAAGGCCATCCTTAAAATTAAGGAGGCCGGTGTATTGGCCGGTGTTGCCGTAGCCGAAAAAATCTTTCAGCAACTGGAGCCTGGTTGCAGGTTCAAAGCCTTTAAGCAGGACGGAGACCCTATGCTTCCGGGAGAGATCGCCTTTGAGATCGAAGCAACCGTGCATACCATCCTGAAAGGGGAACGGCTGGTACTGAACTGCATGCAACGCATGTGCGGCATTGCCACCACCACCCGTACCTATACCAGTAAACTGAAGGGCTATCATACCCGTTTGCTCGATACCCGGAAAACCACCCCCAATTTCAGGCTGCTGGAAAAAGAAGCCGTGAGGATCGGCGGGGGAATCAACCATCGCTTTGGGCTTTATGATATGATCATGCTCAAAGACAACCATATCGACTACTGTGGCGGAATTGATAAAGCCATACAGAAAGCCTATGCCTACACCCTTTCCCTGCCCCATCCTCTTCCAATAGAAGTGGAAACCCGTACCACCAGGGATGTACAGATCGTATGTGCAACCGGCAAAGGCAAGGTATTCCGGATCATGCTCGACAATTTTACACCCGACCAGATCAGGGAAGCCCTGGAGATCATTGGCGGCGCTTTTGAAACGGAAGCGAGTGGTGGCATCAACCTGGATACCATCGAAGCTTACGCCGCAACAGGCGTTGACTTTGTAAGTGTGGGCGGTTTGATTCACCAGTCCAGAAGCCTGGACCTCAGCCTTAAAGCTGCGCTAACTTAACCCCGGCGGGCTTTTCCCGCAATCATTAATTCCCTTACTTTGCCAAAAGCTGGTGTATGAGCAAAAAGAATAAAGCAGATCAACTGGGCTTTGTATACAGTACCAATCCGGATTTTCAGTTCAATCCGGCCAACGACGAAGTGGTGGAAACCCTTGCCCCGGCTGAACAGAAGCTGGTAATTCAACTCGATAATAAACACAGGGGAGGTAAAACCGTTACCCTTATCTCAGGATTTCAGGGACAGGAAGCCGACCTGGAATCTCTCGCCAAAAGCCTTCGGAATTTCTGCGGAACCGGGGGTAGCGCCAAAGACGGAGCTGCCATTGTACAGGGAGACCAGCGGGAAAAAGTGATGCAGTGGTTGTTGAAAAATGGATATACAAAATCCAGGAAAAAATAAGCCCGGCGGTTTTGTCAAAAAACGGATTTTAAACTTTCTTTATTAAAAGAAATATTCTAACTTACTTTTTTTCTCAACTTTAACCCACAAACTAATACCATCATGGCAAAAGCAAGTAAGAAAAAAGCCGCTAAAAAAGCTGCCCCTAAAAAGGCCGCTCCCAAAAAAGCAGCCCCTAAAAAGGCAGTAAAAAAAGCAGCTCCTAAAAAAGCAGCAAAAAAAGTGGTGAAAAAAGCCGCTAAAAAAGTTGCTCCTAAAAAAGCCGTAAAAAAAGCAGCACCCAAAAAGGCAGCTCCAAAGAAAGCAGCTCCAAAGAAAGCAGCTCCCAAAAAAGCAGCAAAAAAAGTGGTGAAGAAAGCCGCTAAAAAAGTTGCTCCTAAAAAAGTCGTAAAAAAGGCAGCTCCAAAGAAAGCAGCTCCTAAAAAAGCAGCAGCTAAAAAGCCGGTTGTAAAACCTGTAGCGAAGCCAGTTGTAAAACCAGTAGCAAAAAAGAAAAAGCCTGCTGCTAAAAAACCAGCTCCGGCACCAGTTGCAGCGCCTGTTACAGCTCCAACACCTGCAGCGGTTGAAACACCTGCAACATTGTTTACTCCGGAAACTCCAGCCTCCGGCGATAACCAATAAATCAACCTGCATAACGATAGTAAAACCCTGTTGAAACCATCTGCAGGGTTTTTTATTTATGCGATCCCCCTTTTACAAAAAACCACTGTTTATGAAATTATTATTTGCACGCAAACTGCTGTTGGCTATTGGCTGTTTGCTTACAATACATCTTACTGCGCAGAACAGTTCCCGCATTGCAGATAAGACTAAAAACATGAAATACCATGATGGATACTTCCCTTTCTGGTGGGATGCGTCCAACGGAAAAATCTGGATGCTGGTAAACAAACAGGATCAGGAATTCCTCTACGTTAATTCATTACCTGCCGGCCTCGGCTCCAATGATGTAGGACTTGACCGCGGACAGATCGGCGATACCAGGGTTGTTTACTTTCACAAAGTCGGGAAGAAGCTGATGCTGATCCAGCCCAACTACGACTACCGGGCCCTGTCTGCTGACGCCAGGGAACAGAAGGCGGTCCGCGAATCCTTTGCATCCTCTACCATTGCCGGTTTCACCATTGAGGAAGAAGAGAATGGCCAGTTGCTGGTAGACCTTACGACGTTCCTGCTGAGAGATGCACATGGCGCTGCCGACAGAATCCGGGGCATGAAGCAGGGCAGTTACATGCTGAACGAGGCCCGTTCCGCAGTGTATATGCCCAACACCCGGAATTTCCCTCAAAACACCGAAATGGAGGCCAGCATTACATTTACCGGCGGCGCTGATGCAGGAAGGTTTGTACGCACGGTTGCACCCTCTACCGAGGCTATTACACTTCGAATGCACCATTCCTTTGTAGCATTGCCCGACAACAACTACCAGCCCCGCAAATACGACATCCGGAGCGGCTATTTCGGCATCAGCTTTTTCGATTACAGCAGCGACTTCAGCCAGCCCATCGAAAAAATGTTTATTGCCCGGCACCGGCTTGCAAAAAAAGATCCTGCCGCCGCAGTGAGCGAGGCGGTAGCGCCCATTGTGTATTATCTCGACAATGGTACGCCCGAACCCATCCGTTCTGCTTTGCTGGACGGGGGCCGCTGGTGGAACCAGGCTTATGAAGCAGCCGGCTATAAAAATGCATTCATCGTAAAAATGCTGCCAGACTCTGCGGATCCGATGGATATACGGTACAATATGATCAACTGGGTACACCGTTCTACCAGGGGATGGAGTTATGGTTCTTCTGTTACCGACCCCAGAACCGGCGAAATCATCAAGGGCCAGGTAACACTTGGTTCATTAAGGGTTCGCCAGGACTACCTGATATTTACCGGTTTACTTGCGCCCTTTGAAAACGGCAAGCCCGTTCCTGAAACCATGCGCCAGGCTGCATTACAACGCCTGAGACAATTGGCTGCCCATGAAATCGGCCATACACTCGGGCTGCAGCACAACTATGCTTCCAGCGTAAATAACAAAGCTTCTGTAATGGATTACCCGCATCCGGATGTTTTCATTAACAAAGAAGGAAAACTGGATTTTTCCCAAGTGTATACCAACGAAATTGGAGAATGGGATAAACGTGCCATCCTGTATGGTTATGCCGATTTCCCGGGCGGCACCGATACAGATCAGGCGCTGAATCAAATACTGGAGGAAAACACCCGGAAAGGATTATTGTTTATTGCAGATGCAGATGCAAGGGCTGCCAGCGGATTTCATCCCAACGCCCATTTATGGGATAACGGGAAGGACCCTGTCAGCGAGCTGAAGAATGTATTGGCAGTGCGCCAGAAAGCATTGGATCAGTTTTCTGAGAACGCCGTCAGCAGCAATACCCCTTTGAGTAAACTGGAAGACGTACTGGTACCTGTATACAACTACCACCGTTACCAGGTGGAAGCTGCAACGAAACTCATCGGTGGCATCAATTACAGTTATACGGTACGCAACGACAACCAGCAGGCGCCTTCCGTATTGCCCAATGCCGTACAGGAAGCTGCCTTAAAAGCCGTACTGAACTGCCTCTCACCGGATGTACTTACGCTTTCAGAAAAGATCGTGGGCATCATTCCTCCACGCCCCCCGATGTATTATGGGGTGGGTGAACTCTTTGCCAAAAGAACCGGGATGAGCTTTGATGCATTGTCTGCAGCAGAAGCCCTGAGCAATTTTCAACTCAGCTTTATTTTCAATGCAGAAAGAGCCAACCGCCTGGTTCAACTGAAGGCAAGGGCCAATACCATTGGATGGGATGATGTACTGGATGCTGTTATCAATTACACCTGGAAAGCCGCGCCAGAAAAGGGTTTGAAAGCTGCCATACAAAAACAGACTCAGCAGATGGTATTGACCTGGCTGTTGGGACTGAGCCAAAGCGAGCAGAGTAATTACGCGGTAAAAGCCATCTGCTTCGACCGCCTCGAATCCCTGAAAAAATATGCGGAGCTGATGAGCAAAACCGCTGCTGATAAAAGTCACTACGCCTATGCAGCAGAGCGCATCAAAAATCCAAAAGACATTGCATTACCGCAGCACAAGGAGATACCTCCCGGCGCTCCGATCGGTTGCGATTTTGAATAATTGCAGTTTCAATAAACAATTAGTGAACTGAACATAAAAAAGGCTTGATACAGGAAATTTTCTTTGTATCAAGCCTTTCATCATATAAAGGACATTATTTAAACAAGCATTCTCACCGGCTCTTCCAGCAACTGTTTGAGTGTTTGCAGGAACGCCGCGCCTGTTGCGCCATCCACCACACGGTGATCGCAACTCAGGGTCACTTTCATCATATTGCCCGGAACAATTTGTCCATTCTTTACCACAGGCTCTGCAGCAATTCCACCTACCGCAAGAATGCAGGAATCAGGAGGATTGATGATTGCAGTAAACTGATCGATGCCAAACATTCCCAGGTTGGAAATGGTGAATGTACTTCCCTCCCAGTCTGCCGGTTGTAATTTTTTATCTTTTGCCTTCTGTGCAAAATCTTTTACCTCTGCACCAATCTGGCTCAGTGATTTTCCGTCTGCATAGCGTACAACCGGTACCAGCAATCCATCTTCTACCGCAACCGCCACACCAATATTGATGTGATCGTTGTAGCGAATGAAATCGCCCATCCAGCTGCTGTTGACTTTTGGATTTTGTTTCAACGCCATGGCAGTTGCTTTCACCACCATATCATTAAAACTGATCTTCACCTTGGCCACTTCGTTCATTTTGGCGCGGGCAGTAATAGCAGCATCCATGTCGATACTCATGGTCAGGTAAAAATGTGGAGCTGTAAACAGGCTCTCGCTCAAACGCTTCGCAATAACTTTACGCATCTGCGATAAAGGAACATCTGTAAAGCTTACCTGCCCGGTTACAACCGGAGCAGCGGCAGGTGCTGCAGCTTTTGAAGCGGGCGCTGCTGATGCAACGGCAGGCACGTAATTTTCTACATCTGTTTTGGTGATTCTTCCATTATCGCCGGAACCTTTTATAAAACGCAGGTCTACCCCTTTTTCTGCAGCCAGTTTCTTAGCCAGCGGAGAAGCAAAGATTCTTCCTTCGTTGATCACTGTTTCTGCAACCGGTGCAGTAGGTGCTGCCGGTGCGCCGGCAGGCTGGGCAACCGGTGCGGCAGCACTAGCTGTAGCAGCTGCAGGTTTGGCGCCACCGGATTTTGCAGCAGCTACAATAGCAGCTACATCCAATCCTTCCTTACCAATAATGCACAATAAATCGTTCACCTGAATTTTTTCTCCGGCTTTAGCGCCCTGGTACAACAGGATACCATCTTTGTAGCTTTCGAGTTCCATGGTGGCTTTATCGGTTTCAATATCTGCCAGTACTTCTCCTTTCTTTACCGTGTCTCCGATGTTTTTTTGCCAGCCTGCAATCACCCCTTCGGTCATGGTATCACTCAAACGGGGCATCAATACCACTTCTTCCATAGATGCAATATCCAATCCCACCGGAGCAGGAGTTGCAGCCGGTTCAACCACAGCAGGAGCAGCGGGTGCCGCTGCCGGAGCAGGTTGTGATGCCGTCGCAGGGGCAGTTGCGCCACCGGAATGCAGCTTAATCAGTTCTGAAATATTTTCACCGGGCTTTCCTAAAATAGCCAGCAGATCGTTCACCTGAAGTTTTCCTCCATCGGGGGTGCCAATATGCAGTAAGACGCCATCCTGGTAGCTTTCCAGCTCCATGGTAGCTTTATCCGTTTCTATTTCAGCCAGCAAATCACCTTTTTTTACATTGTCTCCCACATGCTTATGCCATGCAGCAATCACGCCTTCTGTCATGGTATCACTTAAACGGGGCATTAAAATCACTTCAGCCATCTTCTTTGTATGCTTTAAATGAGCCGTGAAATTACATTAAAAATCAACTTAGTTGCATCTTATACGCATGAAAAAAGGTTGGAATACAGCAAATCTGCCTAATCCAACCTTTCTTTAAACCATTATTAATGCAGAACCTGCTTACTGACCCTGCGCCAGACTGTAGGCTTTTTTATTCCCCCACATGTTCAACACTTCGGTTGAGCAAATTTTGAAATCGTTCATCAGGCGCCTGTAGAGTTCCAGAATATCGGTTTGGGTTACGGGAACCTCACCGATGCTCTCAAATCTACAGGTATACTGGTTCACCAGGTTGGTGAACACAGAGCCTTTGGGCCATACCTGGGTACCACGGTTGCTGATGGTCACCAGTTTAAACAGGTCTCTGGTATGTTTCAGGCATTTTTCAGCCACCACAGCCGGTTGCTCATTGCTTTCGATGAACATATCTACCCCAACCATAAACTCCTGCTCATTTTCCACCGATTCCAGCATTGGGTTATTCTTCAACCGGCAGATGGAAGGGATAACAGAATGGTTATCCAGCAATGGTTTGGGGTTATGTTCCGGCTCTTTACCAAAGTTGCTGATAATGACTTGTGCAAATTCCATGGTATTCAGGGAAGGCGTGTTGCGTTCTCCGAAATCCCCTGTATGCTTACCGCTTTCCAATGTATAGAGTAGTGCGTTTTCGATCATGGCAGCCGTTTCCATCAAACCAAGATGGCGAAGCATTCCGAACCCACTCAGCAGCAAGGCCGTTGGGTTGGCTATATTTTTCCCGGCAATATCCGGAGCGGTACCATGCACCGCTTCAAAAATGGAAATATGGTCGCCGATATTGGCGGAAGGGGCGAAACCCAGGCCACCCACCAGTCCCGCGCAGAGATCACTCACTATATCCCCCTGCAGGTTGGTCAGCACCACCACATCAAACAGATCCGGCTTGCTTACCAGTTTCATACAGAGATCATCCACAATTACATCATCCGCGTTCAGATCGGGGTATTGCCTGGCTACTTCATAAAACACGTCCAGGAATAATCCGTCAGTGAGCTTCATGATATTGGCTTTGTGTCCACAGGTAATTCTTCTGGCACCCTTCTTTTGGGCCATTTCAAATGCGTATTTGATCACCTGCATACTGCCCTGGCGGGTAATAAACCTGCGGCTGAGCGCCACATCATTGGTGATCATATGTTCCACACCACCATAAGTATCCTCAATATTCTCTCTTACAATGGTTATATCAATGGGAATCCCGGCCTTGCTGAATACCGTATCTACCCCATGAAGGGTTTGAAATGTTCTTTTATTGGCATATGTGTTCCAGGTTTTACGGGCGGTCACATTCACGCTTTTCACACCCTTTCCTTTTGGGGTTTCCATAGGCCCTTTGAACAAGATACCCAGGGTCTCGATTGTTTCCTGCGCTTCGGGAGTCATTCCATTACTGTATCCTTTATCGAACACCCATTTACCCATATCTACATAATCATACTCCAAAGGCACTTTGGCAGCTTCAAAAATGGACAGGACGGCATCCATGATTTCCGGGCCTATTCCATCGCCCTTGGCAACAGCAATTTTAATCATATTCGTTAATTTTTCGGTGGTGCAAAGGTACGAACCATCAGTACAAATTGTGTGTTAAATCGGATGAATATTCCTATATTACTGTTCAAATAAACAGTCAATTTCCTTATTTTTACCACAGCCAATCCCCGTACCCATGACATCAAAAATTTCAGAGGGCATAGAAATCACGGTAGAAACTTTCTACCAGGCAGATTACAGCAATCCGCTGAAGGGGGAATTTATGTTTGCCTACCGCATCACCATCGAAAATCATAACAAATTCACGGTTAAATTACTCAGGAGACACTGGTTCATTTTCGACAGCAATGCCGAGAACCGAGAAGTGGAGGGCGAAGGAGTTGTGGGCGTTCAGCCGGTACTGCTTCCCGGAGAAAATTACCAGTATGTAAGCGGCTGTAACCTGAAAACCGAAATGGGTAAAATGCATGGCAGCTACCAGATGGAAAATGAGAACACCAAACAATTGTTCTCTGTGAATATTCCATCCTTCGACCTGATTGCTCCTTCCAAATTAAACTAATGCCTAAGACGGCTTGTATTTAGACTCGGTGAATAACTGAGCGGGATCCTTTTGCATCAGGTCTTTCAGGCTTGCCTGCTTATTTTTTTCCATCCATTTTTTCACAATCTGCCATCCGGTGAACTGACCGATATTTCCGGGAGACCCTTCGCCCAGCAATTGCGTTACAGGGCCATCTACCATGTAATCGCGGGTTACCTGCGGATCTGATTTATACAAAAGTTCATTTTGAATAAACATGCTCCAGATATTCCGTTCATTTTTATAGCAGGCCTCCAGTTGTGCCTTACTGTACCCGGTTTTAAGGGTATCGGGCAATTCGGGCAGGAACTGATCGAGCAGGTACATTTTTTTTCCCGACTCCACCATCTGTTCCACCAACGGTTTCCCGGGATGCTGCGCCGGATACATATCATCAATGATATTGCGCAGAACATTTACCGGTATATAAGCTTTATCGAATCTTCTTGAAACAAAGCCGGGATACATGGCCTGCCCCTGTTCACTGGCATAGATGGGGTGGTCTTTGCCGAGGAACAACTGCAATCCTACCGCAATGGCATCCTGTGTTAAAATACAACTGTAACTGTCAATGGGGCCAATAAAAGTGATCAACTTTCCGGGCAGCTTATATTCAGGAAAATAATAGTGCACATACCTGAAGCCCTCCTTCACCTGGTTGCTGATGGATTGCAGGTTACCGAACAATAGGTCGTTGCCGGCATAAATGGTTTGGTAACTGCGTAGGAACGCCGGTACATCCCGGGAAGCCAGGTCGGGTGTAGTACCCAGTATATTGAATAAAAAATCCCGGGTAAACCCCGGATACTTCCTGTTCAGGGCATCCAGCGATGCATTCAGTTGCAGGGTGTCTATTGCAAAGAAATCTTTTTCAAACCTGTACGTAACAAGGTTTACCGTAACGCCCGACACATCGGGCAGCTTCCGGCCCTGCTTGCAGGAAAGCAGTACTGCAGCAATTAAAAAGGCTAAAACAAGCTTCTTCATACGCGAATTAACGGAAAGGATAGTGATGATGTTGTTAAATTGATGAAATTTGTTCCATGAAGATTTTCATAGCACAGCAAAATTATCATATTGGCAATTTTGAATACAATACCAATAAGATCATCGAAGCCATCGAAACAGCCAAGGCTGCAGGCGGGGAACTGATCCTGTTCAGCGAAATGAGTGTATCCGGCTATCCTGCAAGAGATTTTGTGGAGTTCAGCGATTTTATTGACCAGTGCCAGGCCGCGGTTGAAAAAATCAAAGCACATGCAGATACCATTGGGGTCTTAATCGGAAGCCCTTCCCGGAATACACAACACAAGGGCAAGAGTCTGTTTAATGCAGCTTATTTTTTATATGAAAAAGAAGTGAAAGCAGAAATCCATAAAACATTACTGCCTACCTATGATGTATTTGATGAGTACCGGTATTTTGAACCTGCTTTTGAATGGAAGGTAATCCCTTTCAAAGGAAAGAAACTGGCTGTAACCATTTGCGAGGATATCTGGAACCTGGGCGATAACCCCTTGTACAGGATCTGCCCCATGGACGAGCTGATGCTGCAGCAGCCCGATATCATGCTCAACCTGAGCGCCTCTCCTTTTGATTATACGCACGATGAAGACCGCAAAGCAGTGATTAAATCGAATGTGCAGAAATACAGAATCCCCTTGTTTTATTGCAATGCGGTGGGCAGCCAGACAGAGATCGTTTTTGACGGAGCTTCCCTTGTATTCGACAAAGACGCCAATCTCTGCAAAGCGCTTCCTATGTTCGAAGAAGCGTTGGTGGAAGTTGAACTGAACGAAGATGGAACCATCAATGCACCTGTGCTGGAGCCTGCAGGCAGGGTGCCCGATAAGGAACTGACACCTGAAACGCTCGAAGAAGAACTGAATATTGCACAGATCTACCAGGCGCTGGTGTTCGGTATCCGCGATTATTTTCAAAAGATGGGATTCAAAAAAGCCATCCTGGGTTCTTCCGGCGGAATTGACTCCGCCGTTACACTGGCATTGGCCTGTGATGCCCTGGGTGCAGAAAATGTAAGGGCCATCCTGATGCCTTCGCCTTATTCCACCGGTCATTCGGTGGAGGATGCTGTTCAGTTAAGCAGGAACCTGGACAACCCTTATGATATCGTGCGTATCAACGATGTATATGAAAGTTTTCTAAAAACGCTGAGCCCTGTTTTTGGCGACCTGCCTTTTTCACTGGCCGAAGAAAATATACAAAGCAGAACCAGGGGCAACCTGCTCATGGCCATTGCCAATAAATTCGGGTATATCCTGCTCAATACGTCTAATAAAAGTGAACTCTCTACCGGCTACGGCACGCTCTATGGAGATATGGCCGGAGGCCTGGGTGTATTGGGGGATTGTTACAAGCTGCAGGTATATGCACTGGCCAGGTACATTAACCGCAACGGTGAAATCATCCCGAACAATATCATCAATAAGGCGCCGAGTGCTGAGCTCCGACCGGGTCAGAAAGACAGCGACAGTTTACCCGATTACAGCATCCTGGATAAACTCCTTTACCAATACATTGAAAAACGAAAGGGTCCCGCCGAAATCAAGGCGCAGGGGTTTGACGCCGCATTGGTAGACCGCACACTGAAAATGGTGAACAACAATGAATACAAGCGCAACCAGTTTTGTCCGATCATTCGCGTTTCACCAAAAGCTTTTGGGGTAGGCAGAAGAATGCCAATTGTGGGAAAGTACCTGAATTAATTACCGGATCAGCAATACGGAACCGGATTGATTGAAAGAGGTATTATTGGGGCCAATCCCTTTCACCACCCATATAAAAGCACCACTGTCGGGTACCGTTCCGTTTACCTTTCCATCCCAGGAAACAGCAGGATCCGCAGTGGCGAATACGCGGTTGCCATAGCGGTTAAATATTTCAAAAGAAATCACCTGTACCTGTACAGGTCTGAATTTCAGGCGGTCATTGATCCCATCCCCATTGGGCGAAAATGCGGTGGGAACATGTACGGCAGGACCTCTTCCATAAGTGATACAGACCTCATCTTTACTTTTACAAACGCTATCGTATCCCCAAACGGTAAGGGTATAGCACTGATTCTTTCCACCGGTAACATACGGATTGGCAATTCTTGTATCGGAAAGACCAAATGCAGGTTGCCACAGATAACTGTTCACCTGCGATTTCTTTACAGGCATTTCATACGGAACATCAAAAGAGATAGTGGTATCCGGGCCCGCATTGGCGTTGGGAACAGGATACACAAAGGGCACTTTCACCAATGCTGCACCGCATCCTTTATCGGTAGTAATATTGAGTTGCACGGAATATCCCACACGAACCGAATCATTGAATGTGTAATAAAGGGCAGCATCGCGGTCTCGTGAAAAAACCGCTGTTCCTCTCCCGGAGATGTATTGCCATTGATAACTGGTGATACTCCCCGAAGGAAATGCCGAAAGATTTTTAAGCTGTATGGGCTCACCGCTGCAAATGGAATCCTTAAAACTGAAATCGATCGTCAGATCCGGAAAATATTTCACCACTGTTTTAACCGTATCCTTACAACCGGCTGCATTGGAAAGCGCCAACGTTACCGTGTACTCGCCCGCTGCCGGATATTGGTACACAGGGTAAATATCCGTTGAACGGTCGGCATCCGTTCCTTCCACACCAAAATCCCAGCGATGGTTCAGGGAGGTATTGTTGGGATTATTGCTGAAAAAAGCAGGTGCGTTATTGCAGATCACCGGCTGTGGAATCAGGTAGGCACGGCACTCCATCACCACCAGGTCTAACTCTGCGCGGTGCACATTTATGAGGTTGCCATTTCTGTATTCGCTGATCTCCAGCACAATGGTATAATTACCCGTTTTTTTAGGAGTACCTGTGAGTACACCGGTAACAGGATCGAGGGAAAATCCGGAACCTATGCCAAAGGGCTCTGTAACGGTATAGCCATTTGCATAAGTGATTTCGTCGAGCAGGATGTTGCCTTCGGCTGTTTGACCAATGGCTTTCCCAAAGCTGAACCGAAGCTGGTCTCCGTCCGGATCCGAATACCGGAACCGGTAGGTATATGGCTTATCTAAGCAGGCGGTTAATGCAGAGTCATTTACCATTACCGGGGAGCTATTCACCTGTGCAGTGGCAGGGGGTGGAATTTTAGTTGCGTAAGTAAGCCCCTGCCCGGGAACAATCACCCCCGCTGCCATTTCTGAGCCCCCGTTCCACACTTCGCTGGTGAGGTTTTTCTGATTGGTTGCACGACAGCAATCACTGATATATACCAGGTAGCCTTTTTCACTGGCCGGCAATACAACTTCAGCAGCATATTCAATCAGATCGCAGCAAACATCGGGAGGATTCATTCCGCAGAAAGTAGCTTTTGTGTTCTCCAGCCTTCTTTTGGAAACCTGTTCCAGCTTTACCTTAAACTGGTTGGTAGGAGGCGTTCGTTCCACGGTATTAAAGAACCATATATACGGTTCATTCAGGTCTGAATAACTTTTGCAATTCCGGTAAATCTTATAGGTAATCCGGTATGTGCCTGCTGTTGCATCCCCAGAAATAAAGGTATAGTTCAGCTCTCCCCCGTAAAACTGGGAAGCCTGCAGCCTTACACTGATACCCAGCAGAAAGCAAAGCAGCAATAAAGGAGTAATTTTCCGCATAATGCCCATCATAAGTCTATACTAAAATATGGGCTTTCTTTCATCCTTGTTCAGCTAAATGATGAGCGTGTAACAGGCTTTATGAAGTGCAGCCCCTATTTATGGCTTTTGTGCACCACCAGTAATGGAAGATGCGAATGGAAAGCCAGCTTTTTGGTACTGCTCCGGATAAAGAGTTTCTCAAAAAAAGTATGCCTTTTGGGAATGGAAATGATCATGTTGACCTTGTGACTGTCGGCAAACTCATTCACCCCATCTATATACTCCTTGTTTTTGGTAAAATGATACTCCGGATCAAATTCCTGCAACAGGGTATGTACGGCAAAGCCTTCACCCATTATACTGGCAGGATATTTTTTATTGGATTCTTCAATGTCCACTTCTATATTGAACACCAGTAGTTTTGCATGAGTATCGTTGATTAATTGCCTGATCAGGTTTACCGGAATAAACTGGTCTGCATGATCGAAATCGCAGGCCAGCATAATATGCTCCACTTTCACAAATCTTGCCTGGGGAGGAATAATCAGTACCGGAACACCCATTGCGCCTGCAACGGAAATGGTGTTACTGCCAATCAGGGTCTCTTCCAGCGCGCCGCCACCGGTAATTCCCATAATGATCAGTTCAATTTGTACTTCCTGTGCAATCTGTTCCAGGCCACCGGTAATAGAACCATATTCTACTTTTGTATCTACCTGGATATTAGTGCCAGGAAACTTCGCCAGCAATTCCGCTTTAAAACGATCTATATTGTTCTTTGCAGTGTCTTTATAAGAATCCAGTTCCAGCATTTGAACTCCTGGCATCAACGGGTCCAGCGCCACAGGCAGTTCGTAGGCATGAAACAACAACAACCTTTTTGCTTTTACCTGGACGGCAAAATGCATGGCGTATTCAGCAGCGTTGGCGGCTGTAGTAGAGAAGTCGGTTGGTACAATGATAGTATTCATACAATTCGTATTAATGTAAAATTCCAACATAAATTACATATAAAATATGACATAGATCATTCATTTAACTTATTCGTATGTTCATCAAAAAGTCCTGCTTCCATTATCCGGTAGCAGGACTTGCAATGTGTTCTTTTATAGTGAGTTAGAGATTTTCGATGATACCGGCAATCCCTTGCCCGCCACCTACACAGGCAGATACCATTCCGTATTTTTTATTCAGTCGCTTCATATCGTTCAGTACCTGAACGGTTAATTTACTACCGGTACAACCCAGTGGATGCCCGAGTGCAATAGCGCCACCGTTAATATTTACTTTAGCGGGATCCAGGCCCAGTTCGCGGATTACCGCCAGCGACTGGGAAGCGAAAGCTTCATTCAATTCAATCAGATCTATATCTGCAAGGCTCATATTGGCCTGTTTCAATACTTTCGGAATAGCGGCAACAGGTCCGATACCCATAATTCTTGGATGTACGCCGGCAGAAGCACAGTTCACCAGTCTCCCGATTGGCTTTAATCCCAGCTCCGCCACCATGCGTTCGCTCATCACCAGTACGAAAGAAGAACCGTCACTGGTTTGGGAAGAGTTACCTGCAGTAACGGTGCCGGTAACAGAGAATGCAGGTTTTAATTTAGACAAGCCTTCCACCGTTGTATCGGCTCTTAACCCTTCGTCGGTATCCACTACATAAGAACGAACGGCTTTCTTACCTTTCTCGTTTACATAGGTTTCTTCAACCGTGATTGGAAGGATCCCGCTTTTGAAATAACCACTTTCAATGGCCACTTTGGCTTTTTGATGAGAATGGTACGCAAATACATCCTGGTCTTCCCTGGAGATATTATATTCTTTGGCAACTGCTTCTGCAGTAAGCCCCATACTCAGGTAATAATCCGGATCATCTTTTGCGATGGCATAGGATGGAACGGTTTTCCAACCTGTGGTTGGAACAAGGCTCATACTTTCGGTACCGCCTGCAACAATACATTCAGCCATACCGGTTCTGATTTTTGCAGTAGCCATGGCAATACTTTCCAGGCCACTGGCGCAATACCGGTTGATGGTAATTCCCGGCACATCTATACCCAGCGCTTTTGCAGCAATGATCCTTCCGAATTGCAAACCCTGCTCTGCTTCAGGAACCGCATTCCCCACAATTACATCGTCTACTCTTTTGGGATCCAGTTGAGGCACGGAAGCCACCAGGGCCTTGATGACTTCAACAGCCAGATCATCGGGTCTGAAAAAACGGAATCCGCCTCTTTTACTTTTAGTAATTGCAGTACGGTAACCTGCTACGATATATGCTTCCTGCATAAAATGAATTTTATTAGTCAAATGTAGGGAAAATGATTAAAAGTTGTTTATGCAACTAAATTAAGATAATTCACCAATTCATTCTATTTTCGCCAAAACATTCTTTTGTACCAGCTGATCAGAAATATCCTGTTTTGTTTTCCCCCTGAGGAAGTGCATTATTTCGCCATGGGCTGTCTCAAAATGGGAACCCGGCTGTCTTTAACTGATGCCCTGATCCGGAATGCGTTTCAATTCCGTTCCAACCAACTGGAAAAAGAGCTTTGGGGCCTTCGTTTTCCCAACCCGGTAGGGTTAGGGGCCGGATTCGACAAGAATGCCTGCTACCTGAACGAGCTGGAAGCACTGGGATTTGGCTTTGTAGAAATCGGAACCGTAACACCCAGGGCACAGCCGGGCAATGAGAAGCCCCGTTTATTCCGGCTTCCGCAAGATAAAGCGCTCATCAACAGGATGGGGTTCAACAACGAAGGGGTAGCTGCAGTAAAACAAAGACTGATCAATTGGAATAATGCCGGCGGCTCCCACATGATTATTGGCGGAAACATCGGTAAAAACAAAGTGACTCCCAACGAAGACGCCTGGAAGGATTACAAAATCTGCTTCAACGAACTGCACAACGAGGTGGACTATTTTGTAGTGAACGTGAGTTCTCCCAATACGCCGGGATTGAGGGAACTGCAGGAGAAGGACGCGCTTCGCAGAATTTTCGGAGAGCTGCAAAACGACAACGCCGGCAAATCGAAGCCCAAGCCACTGCTGCTGAAGATAGCGCCAGACCTTACTCAGGAGCAACTGGATGATATTATTGCGCTGGCAGTTGAAATCGACCTCAGCGGCCTGGTAGCCACCAATACCACCACCAACCGCAGTATGCTCAGCCCTGCCGGTACCGAAAAAAGCAAAGCAATTGGACAGGGGGGGTTGAGTGGGAAACCGGTTCAGCAGCGATCCACAGAAGTGCTTTCCTATCTTTCCCGGAACACCGGGAAGAAAATACCCATTATTGCAAGCGGGGGCATATTTACCGGTGAAGACGCCGCCGATAAATTCAACAATGGGGCCTCATTGATACAGGTTTGGACTGGTTTTGTTTATGAAGGCCCTGCCATTACCAAAAAAATCTGCACTTACCTGGCCCGATAAGCGAATACTGTTCCGCTGTATATTTGCGGACAAGCTTAAAAATCATGGAACATCTGTTCACCACCGAAAGTTTAATCAGTTTTTTGATACTGACTGTTCTGGAAGTTGTATTGGGTATTGACAATGTCATTTTTGTAAGTATTATCCTGAACCGGTTGCCCAAAGCCATTCAGAAAAAAGGAAGGCTGATCTGGATGGTCACCGGCATCATTACCAGAACCATTTTATTATTCGGCCTGAGCTGGCTCCTGTCTCAAAAAGGCAAGCCGGTTTTCAGTGCGTGGGAAAAGGATTTTGATCTCGCCAGCCTGGTGATGCTGGCCGGTGGATTGTTCCTGATTTATAAGACCGTTAAAGAAATCCACCACAAACTGGAAGGGGAAGAAGCTGCCGCAGCAGGTATGGCTACCAAGCCGCTGAGCTTTGGCAGTGCAGTGTTCCAGATTATCCTGATTGATATGGTATTCAGCTTCGACAGCATCATTACTGCCGGAGGAACAGCCAAACATATAGAGGTAATGATCAGCGCTGTGGTCATTGCCATGATCATTATGTTCCTGTTCAGCCCGTCTATTTCCGCGTTCATCCATAAACATCCGACTTTAAAAATGCTGGCTTTGTCGTTCCTGGTAATGATCGGTTTTGTTTTACTGGTAGAAGGATGGGATGCAAAAGGTACCCATGATCTTCACCTGAAGAATTATGTTTACTTCGCCATGGCATTCTCCTTTATGGTAGAACTGCTCAATATGCGGATGCGCAAAGGCATACAGAAGCCCAAACCTGTTGAATTAAGGGAACCCAGCATTGAAGACATCAATAACAGAGGCTATTCAGATATGGCTAAATAACGATTGTTTAGAAATCGAATCCCAGCGCAAAGTAGTATACAGGTTTACCCCTGAATATTCCTTTCATGGGCCAGCCCGCATCAAATTTCAGGAAATAGCCAAGCACGGTACTTCTTGCGCCAAAACCATAACCACCCGCAAACGGACCAAGGCCACCGGCATCTACCCGAACAACAACGGATGAATTCGGATCTGTGTAAATATCGCCCGGACGTTTGATACCATTGTATTTGCCATTCCATGCAGTTCCCAGATCGATGAACTGAACCAACTGGAAATTGCGGATAAAGGCATTGTTGATGGGTTTATCGATGAAGGTGGAAAATACCGGTAACCTGAATTCACTGTTAATGACAAATGCATTGTTACCATTGGCAATATTCTGCCTGTACCCACGCATATTCACCGCCAGTGTCTGGAACGCGTAGGTTTGATCCGCCGCCGGTGTATTGGCTCCATTAAACTTAGGTCCGATCCAGCCATCCACACCACCCAGGTAGTAGATCAGCTTTTGTGAACCCCACGAGAAATCGGCAGCAGCCCTTCCCGCCCAAATAAAGTTGCGGTAGATCTTGTGATAATATCTTGCATCAAATCCGAAGTTCAATGTGGGTTTACCCTTGTACAACTTATCATCGGTCAATGGGATATTAACATCCATGAATACTTTATAACGCAGGCCATTCCAGATATTCTGTGTAGGGTTCAGGGTATTATCGTGTACATATTCAAAACGGGACAACAGGAACTTAGATAAGGTATCCGGATAAGCCAGTGCATTCGGATTAGGCAATCCACCTGCATTATCATATGGACGAAGAATACCCCTGTCGGTTCTTAACCCAACAGTTGCACGGAAGCTTTTCACCTCATTGATGGCATACTTGGCATTTACCTGGTACAGATTGGTGATCAGCATATTGTTGAACTGGCTGCCGTAAAAATTGGTCACATTGCTTCTGTAATAAGTAACACCCCAGTCAATTCGCTTCCGCAGGTTATGGAAAGAGAACAGGATATCCTTATCACTCAGGTTGGTTCCGAAACGAAGTCCGGCCACAAACTTGATATCTTCAAACAGTTCTGTTACACCTACCCGGAAAGTAAAGTTGAAGTCATTACCATTGTTCAGCTGAATAGGCCCGTTGCCCCCACCGTAAGGCTGGTATTTGTTGATCAGCACGTTGTTGGAAAAACCACTCAGTACATAGTCGGCATTGAATTTTTTGCGATAATCAAACAACCGCGATTTAGACAATGAACTTTGCTTTTGTGCAGTGGTCAACGGTATTTTCGGCAGTGCATACGCGGTATCGGACTTTTCATCTGCAAATTCATTCTGGAAGAAATCCTTTGCCTTTTTAACCGTATCGGCTGCCAATGGTTTCTGTGTGTATACAATTGCTTTACCCTCCGATACTTTCTTGTCCTCCATTGCTTTCCGGGCGTACTCGGTTGGTTTTGGATTCACATTTCTTTTATTCAGGGCAGCCTCATCTACTTTTAATTTGTAGAGAAATTTAAAATCACCTTCTCTTCTTACCTCGCTTACCTGTCCATTGTTCCCGGCAATCCTGGTTTCCAGCAAACTGCTCTGGTAATTGGTGATAGGGAAGGCATAAGTAGAGTCTTTGTACACCTGGAAATAACTTACACTATCCGGCTCCTGTTTCTGCCAGGCCATCAGCGTGGAATCAAATTCATTCGGTGCAGGATTGCGTAATATTTCATCCCCGATATAATACAGGGTATCCAGTCCGTTTCGCTGGGTAGCAAAGAAACCCGCCCACCTGTTGGCGATACCATTTTCATCCGATACAAAAGTGAAGTGATTGGTATTGTATTGCATGGGGTATCTGGCATTCCCGAATTTTACATTGGTGAGCTGTGTGATTTGTTTTTCCTTGCTGTCGTTCAGGATATCTGCCATAAAGATATTGTAACGGTACCTGCCGGGGAGTACGGTATCCTGGTTAGGCGCTACCGGGCCCGGGCGGTTGGAAGCAAAGATAATGCCCACCCTGTTCGGGAAACTGACCATGGTAGGCGTAAGATCATCATATACATCGTTGGTAATCTGGGTGGCTTTCTGCTCTTCAATTTTATAAGTATAGATATCGGTATGCCCGTTCTTCACTGCGCTCATCACCAGCGTATTGGCATCCAGCATAAACGAGGCGTCCAGTATCTGGTCAAATCCTTCAATGGTTTGCTTATATCTTTTATAGCGGGCTACCAGATCATATACAAACATTTTGGTTTTGCCCATCTCCCAGTAAATCACCAGCAGGCGGGAACCCTTGCCATCCCAGGCCAGGATCGGGTAGCTGGGGTTTACATCGGCCATATTGGTTCTCACACCGGTTTTCAACAACACCTTTGTATCATAAAAGTTCTCAATCAGTTTTACACTATACAATCCTTTATTGAACTCGAGGGAAGCATAGGTATTGCTCTTGGGGTTAGGGTTGGCCTGAAAACGGAAATAATCCTTTTTGGTAATTTCCTCCGTAACACTCAACTGGCCCTTCACCTGGTTGCGGCGTTGCCGGATATCTTTAATATACCGCTCCTGCTGAAACTGCATGAAGTCGTTTAGCACGTCCTTGAATTTTCTTTTACAGATCCTTAAACAGGCACTGTTGATATTCTTGTAAATCCGGGACAGATATAACAGATAGGTGATGTTTTCCTTCCGGTATTTTTCTCCGATATAATTCCAGAAAGCATGCCCGGCAAGCTCCGGCTTTTCAAATGCCAACTGGTAAAAAGAGTTGTAGCGGCCGCTGAGGATTGCGCTCTTCAACAGATCGTCCTTTTCTGCACTCCAGGCTTCCGCTGCATATGCCACATAGCCGTCTACCATCCATTTAGGCAGATCCAATAAAGCCTGGTTGCTGGCGAATTCGCCAATATCATCTCCAAACAACAGGTTATCGGTCAGCACACGGGCAATGCCCTCTCTTACCTGCCTGCGCAGGTTAGCATGGTTTCCGTCAAAATAAACCACCAGTTTATTGTTGACCAGCTTGGTAGTGCCCCCCGGGTTTTGCAGTTCAATCCCTAATCCGATATTGGTACTTTTATAATCGTTGTAGTTATTGTACACCACAATATTGGCTCTGCGCTGCAGCGAATATTCAATAAAGTTTTCAATGGAGCGAAGTTCCTCTTCAGCTACCTGCGAAACGAACTTTCCCAGCTCCACCCCACCCTGGGAAATATAGGTGTTATAATTGGGGGACTGGTAAAATTTCCAGTCAAATTTCTTATGCTGAACGCGGTTTCTTCCAAACTCTACAGAATTCACCTGAGCGTTTCCCAGAAAGGGCAAAAGAAAAATGACAAAAAAGAGTGCTTTGCTGATTCTATTCAATTGCATATCCGAACTTTGGCATTTAAAATTAGTCATTTACAGTTAAAAGCTGGTAAAATTAGGTTTATGTTAAAGGTTAAGGTTTTCATATTTAATCCCGTTCAGGAGAATACCTATGTTTTATACAATGAAGAAGGAAAAGCGCTGATCATCGACCCCGGATGTTACTCCAAACAAGAACAGGATACCCTTGCCGGGTTTATCAGCAAAGAGTCACTGGTTCCGGTTCAGTTACTGAATACCCATTGCCACCTCGACCATGTTTTCGGCAACAAATGGGTGTATGATACCTATCAAACCCCGCTCCACATTCATCCGCAGGAAGAAGCCATGTTGCAACTGGCGCCTGTTTCGGGCGAAAAATGGGGACTCCCGTTTACCAATTATACCGGCCCGCTTTACTATCTACAGGAAGGAGATACCATTCAAATAGGAAATGATGCCCTTCAGGTCATTTTTACGCCGGGGCATTCTCCTGCCAGCATCTGCTTTTACTGTGAGGCTCAACAGTTTATCATTGGAGGAGATGTATTATTCAGGGAAGGTATTGGCAGGTCTGACCTTCCCGGTGGCAATCATGAGACCTTACTGAACAGCATCAGGAACGGGCTCTTTGTACTTCCCGACGCAGTAAAGGTTTATCCCGGACACGGAATTGCCACCACGATCGGGTACGAAAAGGCCCACAATCCGTTTTTACAGTAAGAGGGCCAATATCAGTTCTGCGTATTATAGGCGGTGTTATAGGCGGTGATGAAAATGGCGCCCAGGTTTTTGTAAGGCGGCATATAATCATCGAACTTCTCCTTAGACGATCCGTTAAACCGGATTGCCAGGCTGTTCCATAATGAAGGCCAGTTGAGGTTATTGCCGGTCCTCAGTTTTTCACTGATCACATCAATCAGTCCCTGGTTAATAATACCGGTGCCTACCTGTTTGGAAGAAATGATATGGGCTCCAGGACAGATTTCCAGGATCTCATTCAGCTTCTGGTAACCGCCGCAGCTTCCCAGCAACACCAGTTTGGCCGAGCCCGGCAGTTTATGAATGGTTTGATTTACATAATAACTGTGTCCGCGGTGTATGGCAATTGCCGGATAAATTTTATTGTATTCCAGGTATTCAATCAGGCTGTCCTGGGCTTTATCGTCCAGTTCCCGGGTTTCATCGAGCGGCAGGTTGGCGTAAATAGTAACAGGCGCTCCTTTGGTAGAGTTTACTTCTACCCAGTAAGGTTTTTTCACAATTTTCCAGTTGGCATTGCGAAATTTATTCAGGAAAGCATTGAATACCACCATGCCGTCTTTATCCCCATAAAAAAACTGTTGCATCACTACCCTGCCGTTATTGTTTTCGCGCAGGAGTTTTAGCGGAAGCTCATACACCGGCATGATTCCGAGTTTTTCAGAAAGATCTACCTTACTACTGGAATCGAGCGACATAAACATGGTATTCAACAGGCTGTAAATGACAATGCCCCTTTTAGATCTGATATCAATGCAACGGCTTAACTCATGACCAACATGCAGCAGGATCAGTTTACGGAGTGCCGGGTCATAAATACTTGCATAGGAATCAGCCACATCTACAGCATCTTCCAATGAAGTGGTTTTATCCAGTCCGTCAACAAAACCCACAATCAGTTTCTCTGCATCTTTCTTATCCATCCTGTTCAGGAAATCATCGAGCATATTGTACGCAGCCGCAATTTTTACGAACTTCTTGTAGTAGTCGTGTTTTACCAGCATCAGCAGCGAATCCGATCGGGGAATGACCATCCGCGAAAAGATCCGTGGATATACCCCGCTTACAAAACTGGATGTGTACATTTCCTGTTCTCCCAATACCGTTAAATAATACAATTCTTCGGGAGTAAGGCCTTCCAGTCTTTTAAAGCGGATCTTTTCATTCTGCGTATTGTGCAACGCATTGATCTCATTAATAAACCCTTCAATGGCTTTGGACTTTAGTTTAGCCGTTAAGGTTTTAACCGCCATCGGGGTGTCGCCCTGCTGCAGTCGGGCGGCATATTGTATGCGTGTTTTAACCAGCAGTTTAAAATAGCCGATGGAAGAATCATTCATTACAAAGGGTGTAATGGAATCCATACTCACCACTCCTCTGTAGATGTTGTCGATGAAAGGAAAATACATTCTGCCGGTAGACGTAAGCGCCAGTCTTGAAACCAGCTTTACCAACGGATGATTCACCGCCTGTATTTTTTTCCCAAGCGCATCTGAAGCCGCTGCATAGGTATACAGTTCCTCCGGATCTCTTAACGCCGCAATGGTAATCAGGGAATCTGCATAACGGTTAATCGGATTACGGGCCAGCACGGTTAATATTCTGCCTGGCTCCCGCTGGCATTGTTTCAAAATCAGTAAATCCTTCGAAACAGGAATTCCAATATTGCTGCCGAGAGCAAAATTATCAACCAGCAGTTGTCCTACCTCCAGTTCGTTTTGCCGTACCACCGGTTCGATGGAAAAACGATCCCATTCCAGCCTGGCTGCTTCTTCGTAGGCTCTGATCAGCTGTGGGTAATGGCTGGCCCTGATGGTCCCGGACTGATACGCTGTAATAAAACCGCTTAAAACCTCGTTCACGCCCCTCAGCCACTTGTACTTGGCATTATTATCGAGCGATTCCTTCTTCTCAATGGTTGCCTGCATACCCGAAATCACCAGGCGGGCTTCCACCATATCTTTTTGGGAAAGCTTATCGGGGGTCAGGTGAAGCTGATCAATCTGACCAAGAGAGCGCAGGATGTACTCATGATGCAACTGGCGCATAGCGGGAACAGGGGGGATTTCCGGCCCGGTTTGCCCGAAGGAAACTAAGGAAGCCAATAGCAACAGTACAACAAAATAATGTTTGATTCTCAGCATATTCAGGACAAAAATAGGTTCAATTTCCGTTAACAATTAGATAATAAAGGCAAAACCGCTGATTGCCGCAGAATGAAATTAACTTTGTGTAAACATTGGGTTATCATGGAAGGAAAGGCAAAACAAATCCTGATTGCGGACGATGAACCGGATATTCTGGAAATCATCAGTTTTAATCTGGAAAAGGAAGGGTACACTGTTCATACAGCCAATAATGGCAATGAGGCGATCGAAAAAGCCAAACAACTCAATCCCGACCTCATCATTCTGGATATCATGATGCCCGGCAAAACGGGAGTGGAAGTTTGCCAGATTCTGCGCTCCCAGCCTGCCTTTAAAGACACACTGATCATTTTCCTTACGGCCCTTAGCGATGACGCTTCACAAATCAAAGGCCTTGAAACAGGCGCCGATGACTATGTAAACAAGCCTATCAGCCCTAAAGTACTGATCAGCCGGGTAAATGCCCTGTTCAGGAGAGCAGGTAACGGAAATAATGAATCCGGCAAGAATATTACTGTTGGAAATATCACCATCGATCCTGTAAAATTTTTGGTCATCATCGATGGAAAGGAAATAGTACTGGCCAAAAAAGAATTTGAATTGATTTACTTACTGGCATCCCGCCCGGGAAGGGTGTTCCTCCGGAATGAGATCCTTTCGCAGGTATGGGGGAACGATGTGATTGTAGGCGATCGTACCATCGACGTTCATATCCGGAAAGTGCGGCAAAAACTGGGAATCGATTGTATTACTACTGTAAAAGGCGTGGGCTACAAGTTTGATGTATAGCGGCCCGTATTGTATGCGCCCGATCCCTTAACTTAGCCCGGCATGTTCAAGACCAAAAATCTTTCCCCCCAGCAGCTTTCCGCATTTACGGCGCTAAGCCTTTCGCTGCCCATTGCTGCAGGTATCTATTTTTTACGTCCTGACTGGCTGATTGCAGTAATATCCCTGATTGCCACATTTATTGGCAGTTATTTCCTGATCCGCTTTGTGCTGGAATCTTTTATCTACAGAAAGATCAAGCTGATCTACAAATTCATTTACCAGACCAAAGCTTCCAAGAGAGAAGAAACCTACTATAAATACATTCTGCCGCAGAAAGGCATTGATGAAGTAAGGGAAGACGTGGAGAAATGGGCCGAACAGCGAAGCGCTGAAATTGAAGTACTCAAAACCAACGAAGCGTACAGGCGGGAATTTCTGCAAAATCTTGCACACGAATTCAAGACACCCATATTTGCTATACAGGGTTATATAGACACATTGCTGGGTGGCGCTGCAGACAATCCGGATGTACGGAAAAAATTCCTGGAAAACGCTGCCAGGAACGTAGACCGGATGGTAGCGCTGGTAGAAGATCTGGATGAGATCTCCAGGCTGGAAAGCGGTGAACAGCCCTTGTACAAGGAGAATTTTGTGATCCAGGACCTGATCAGGGAGGTATTTGAGACCCTTTCAATTAAAATAGTAGCGCGCAATGCAAAATGCAGTATTAAAAAGGGCTGTGAATCACCCATTGTGGTTTTTGCCGACAAGGAAAAAATCCGCCAGGTGATCAATAACCTGGTGGTAAACGCCCTTAAATATGGCAAAATTGAAGGGAATGTAGTGGCAAGCGTCTATGAAACCGACGGGAAACATGTGCTGGTTGAGTTCAGCGACGATGGAATCGGTATTGCCGAGGAGCATCTTTCCAGGGTTTTTGAGCGCTTTTACCGGACCGACAGGGGCAGAAGCCGGGATGTGGGGGGAACCGGACTGGGCTTATCCATCTGCAAGCATATTATCGAGGCCCATGGCCAGACCATCCATATCCGCAGTAAGCTGGACGTTGGAACCACCGTTGGGTTTACACTGGAAAGCAAGAAGAGCGAGTTTGGCAGGGGAAACTAACTTATAATATTTTTATATAATATTATATAATTATTAATTATTCATTAACAAAGCAGCTTGGCTGAGGCTATGCTATTTTTGCAAAAATCAATAATATGGGTGCCAACACGTTCGGCCGGTTCTTCATGCCAAAAAACACAGTATTTTACGAACTGTTTGAAGATGTTGCTGAGAAAGCGCATGAAATGGGAATCAAGTTAAAGGAGATGGTCAGTGAGCCCGACCAAAATAAAAGGGCCGCTATCCGTGCGCAGATCGAAGATCTGGAACACAAGAACGACGATAACACCCACCGCATATTCACCGAACTCGGAAGAAACTTCATTACCCCATTTGACCGGGAGGATATTCACTACCTGGCAACCGCACTCGATGATATCGCCGATTATATTTTCGCTACCGCTAAGAAACTCAATTTCTACAACGTAAATCCCAATGATACCGGTATCCAGAAAATGGCCGATCTGATCCTTCAGGGCACCGTAGAAATTAAGAAGGCGGTAATGGGATTGAGGGATATGAAAAATCTCCGTGAGATGACCGAAGCCATGGTAAAGGTAAACAGTATCGAAAACCAGGCAGACGACGTATTTGATATGAGCATTGAAATGCTGTTTCAGCAAGAGAACGACTTTAAAGAAGTGATCAAGAAAAGGGAAATTTATCAGGTCATGGAAATCTGTACCGATAAATGTGAGGACGCAGCCAATGTGATCGAATCAATTATCATCAAATACGCCTAACACGTAGTCAGTTCTACTGATTATGGTTTGCTAATCATCAACTCTTTCTATGTTCACCATACTGGTCTTAATCATAGTACTTGCATTCATTTTCGATTATATTAATGGATTTCATGATGCAGCCAACTCCATTGCAACCATTGTATCCACCAAGGTATTAACCCCGTTCCAGGCCGTAATATGGGCAGCGTTCTTTAATTTTGCCGCTTTCTTCATTTCCAAATATGTTTTCCAGGAATTCGGGATCGGTAACACGGTGGCCAAGTGGGTGCATTCGGAATTCATTACGCTGGAAGTGGTATTGGCGGGTATTATTGCAGCGATAGTGTGGAACCTGATCACCTGGTGGTTTGGTATACCTTCCAGTTCCTCCCACACACTGATGGGCGGATTCATCGGCGCCGCACTGGCGAATGCCGGGGCACTGAGTGAAAACGGAGTAAATGTGATCAATTACGCCAAGGTGGTACCAACGGCTTTATTCATCTTTATGGCTCCCCTGATCGGGATGTTGATTGCTTTCGTTATTACCATCATTATCGTACACCTGTGTAAAAGATCCAATCCGTATAAAGCCGAAAGCTGGTTCAAAAAATTACAGTTAGCTTCTTCCGCCGCATTCAGCCTGGGTCATGGAGGCAACGATGCCCAGAAAGTAATGGGTATCATTGGCGCTGCCATCATTTTCTACGAAAAAGCAACTTCGGGCAGGGAAATGGATTTTAACCAGTTTGTTTCAGAATATCCCTGGGTTCCTTTATGCAGTTTCGTATGTATTGGATTCGGTACCATGAGTGGTGGATGGAAGATTGTAAAAACCATGGGTACCAAGATCACCAAAGTAACTCCGCTCGAAGGAGTTGCTGCAGAAACTGCCGGAGCCATTACCCTGTTCCTGACAGAACATTTTAAAATACCTGTATCCACAACACATACTATTACCGGCGCTATCATTGGTGTCGGCGCTACCAAAAGACTGAGTGCGGTGAGGTGGGGTGTAACAGTCAGCCTGCTCTGGGCCTGGATCCTGACCATACCTATTTCAGCGCTGATCGCCGCTGTTTGTTTCTACATTATCAAACTGTTTGTATAATTGTTGCAGGCATTCGGATAGTTCTCAGTTTATAGTTTTAAATTGCAGAATATTCTAATTAGTATGTCTAAGATTCTTGTTACAGGCGGAACCGGCTTTATTGGTTCTCACACCATTATAGATTTAATAGAAAATGGTTTTGAAGTAATTTCCATTGATGATTTTTCAAGATCAACTTCCATTGCATTGTCCGGAATCGAAAAGATCACCGGTAAGAAAATCAAAAACTATTCGGTAGACCTGAAGAATTTTGAGGAAACGCAGGCGGTGTTCATGGAACATACCGATATAGATGGTATTATTCATTTTGCAGCCTATAAGGCCGTTGGAGAATCTGTAGAGGAACCCATCCTGTACTACGAGAATAATATGTTCGGGCTCATCAACCTGCTGAAATGTGTACAGGAATTCGGCGTGCCCAATTTTGTATTTTCTTCTTCCTGCACGGTTTATGGCAACCCCGATGTAATTCCGGTAACAGAACAAACTCCGATCAAACCCGCAGAATCGCCCTACGGCGCTACCAAGCAAATGGGCGAAACGGTTATCAGAGACTTCACCAAAGCAACAGCAACCAATGCAATATTGCTCCGTTACTTCAACCCGGTGGGAGCGCATCCATCCGGGCATATCGGCGAACTGCCCGTAGGAAGGCCGCAGAACCTGGTACCCGCCATTACCCAAACAGCCATTGGCAAAATACCTAAAATGACGGTACATGGCAACGATTACGCTACCAGGGATGGAAGCTGTGTGAGAGATTATATTCATGTATCCGACATTGCGCATGCCCATACACTCGCTATACAATACCTGCTGGAAGAGAAAAACGAAACTGCCTGTGATGTATTCAACCTGGGTACCGGCAAGGGCGTAACCGTACTGGAAGCGATACAGGCATTTGAAAAAGTAAGCGGCGTACAACTGAATTACGCAATAGGACCACGCAGGGCAGGTGATGTGGTAGCCATTTATGCCAACAATGAAGCCGCAGTGAAAAAACTGGGATGGAACATCCAATACGGCATCAATGAAATGATGGATACCGCCTGGAAATGGGAACTCAGGCTGAAAGAGATCAACGAACAGGTCAGGAACAATTAAAATTAATTACTGTTCACCATTTTTGCTGCATTCTCGGCCATTTGCAATGCTTCGATGAACTCATCAATATCCCCATTGATTACCGCGTCGAGATTATAAGACGTTACTCCGATCCGGTGATCGGTAACCCGCCCCTGTGGCCAGTTATAGGTCCTGATCTTGGCGCTTCTGTCTCCGGTGCTCACCAGTGTTTTACGCTGACGGGAAATTTCATCTTCCTGCTTACGCACCTGTTCTTCATAGAGTTTGGTCCGAAGCATGGTCATGGCTTTCTCGCGGTTACCCAACTGGGAACGCTCAGTTTGACAAACCACTACCACGCCGGTAGGAATATGCGTTAAAAATACTTTTGTTTCTACTTTATTTACGTTCTGTCCGCCCGCACCACCGCTTCGGGCCGTTTCCATCTTCACATCGCTTTCCTTCAGTTCAAAATCCAGCTCTTCCGCTTCGGGCATCACCGCAACCGTAGCTGCCGATGTATGCACCCTTCCCTGGGTTTCGGTATTGGGTACGCGTTGCACACGGTGCACCCCGCTTTCAAATTTCAAGGTGCCATACACGTCTTCCCCGCTCACTTCCACAATCACTTCCTTGTATCCGCCCACTGTACCCTCGCTCTCACTCACAATGGACGTTTTCCAGCCTTTTTTGGAACAATATTTCAGGTACATGCCCAACAGGTCGCCCGCAAATAAGCTGGCTTCATCACCACCGGTACCGGCACGGATTTCCAGGATGGCATTTTTATCGTCCTGCGGATCTTTGGGAATCAGGAGTTTGGTAAGCTCTTTTTCCAGCGATTCTTTCTGCGCTTCCAGCTCGGGCAGCTCCATTTTGGCCAGTTCCTTCATTTCCTCGTCGCTGCTGTTCAAGGCTTCTTTGGCATATTGGTAGTCGGCCAACACCTTCACATATGCTTCATAAGGCTGCACGATCTTTTCCAGGGAACGGTATTCCTTGCTGTAAATACCAAATTCCTTCTGGTTATTAATAATCTCCGGATTGGTGAGCGCCACACCAACCTGATCAAAACGCGCCTTGATAGCTTCCAGCTTATTCAGCATATTTTTTGAATTTCAGGCTGCAAAAGTACGGTTTTACCAAGTTGAAAGCGAACTTGGTTTTAAAGGGGGAAAATGGACAATCCCGCTAAAACCGCTAATTTCATCACAACAAACCCCAACTATGAAATTAGCTTTCCGCACGTTTCTACTGCTTACCCTAAGCATGATCATTAACCAGCCATTGCATGCCCAGCAGGCTGATGTACTTATCAAAAACGGAAAAATCATTGATGGAACCGGTAATTCCTGGTTCATAGGCGATGTGGCCGTTCAGGCGGGCAAAATTGTCAAGATCGGTCGCCTGGACAACTGGCAGGCGGGCAAAATCATTGATGCTGGCGGACTGATCGTAGCACCAGGTTTTATTGATGTACACACGCATATTGAGGGAGATGAGAAGAAAAACCCGCTGGCGTCTAACTTCATCTACGACGGAGTTACCTCCGTGGTAACGGGTAACTGCGGCATATCCGAAGTGAACCTGGGCAGCTACCTCCGTATGATCGACAGCCTGCGGCCTGCGGTTAATGTAGCCGCACTGATCGGGCACAACGATGTGCGCAAGGCTGCGATGGGATCTGCCAACCGCGACCCCAACGAAGCGGAAATGCAACATATGGAATCCATTGTAGAACAGGCCATGAAAGATGGTGCTGTAGGCATGTCTACCGGCCTGATCTATATTCCCGGTACCTATTCCAAAACACCTGAAGTAGTACGCCTGGCAAAAGTAACCGCTCAATACAACGGTGTTTACGCCAGCCATATGCGCTCCGAAGGAGACAGCGTGGTAAAAGCCATTGAAGAAGCGCTGATCATTGGAAGAGAAGCCGGTATCCCGGTAGAGATTTCTCATTTTAAACTGAGCGGACAGCAGAACTGGGGAAGAAGCAGGGAAACCGTACCTATGATCATTCAAGCAAGGGAAGAAGGGCTGGATGTAACCATCGACCAATATCCCTATACCGCCAGCAGCACTTCTCTGAGTACCTTATTGCCCGACTGGGTGCTGGCGGACGGACAGGATTCCATTAAAGCAAGGCTGGCGAATCCGGAGATCCGCAAACAGGTGATCGCAGTGATGCTGAAGAATCTTAAAAAAAGAGGACTGCCGCATTTCAGTTACCCGGTGGTAGCCAGTTTTAAACCCGATACTGCTTACAATGGCAAGAGCATTGAAGAAGTGAACCTGATGAGGGGAAAGAAACACAAAGTGAAAGAGGAAGCCGAAACCATTCTTCAAATGATGGAACTCGGCGGCGCCGGTATGATTTTTCATGGTATGAGCAATGAGGATGTAAAAGCCATCATGCGCTATCCTTTTAACATGTTTGCCAGCGATGCCAGCATCCGTGTATTTGGATCGGGCAACCCGCATCCGCGTGGCTACGGCACCAATGCCAGGGTGCTGGGTAAATATGTGCGCGAAGAAAAAGTAATTTCACTGGAAGAAGCCATCCGCAGAATGACTTCCCTGCCTGCGCAGAAATTCAACCTGCACAACAGGGGCTTGCTGCGCGAAGGGTTTGCTGCCGACCTGGTGATCTTTGATGAAAAAACAGTGAGTGATTTATCAACCTACGATAAACCCCATCAATACAGCGCCGGATTTAAATATGTATTGGTGAACGGTATGATCTCCGTGGAAGACGGGGTACAGAACAACAGCAGGAATGGTATTGCGCTGAGAAACAATCACTGAGCCGCAGTATACCCGCGCTCCTTATTTAAATGAAATGCGCTTGTTGGTTTCATCATCAACAAGCGCATTTGCCATAGTATACTTCTGTTCAGGATCAGATTCTGCCGTTCAGGATCTCATCAACTACGGCGGGATCCAGCAGTGTTGAAGTATCACCTAAGTTCTCTGTTTCTCCTTCGGCTATCTTCCGCAGAATGCGTCGCATGATCTTACCGCTTCTTGTTTTCGGCAATCCGCTCACGAATTGGATCTTGTCCGGTTTTGCAATAGCGCCGATCATCCTTGTTACGGTTTGCAAAATATCTTTCCGCACCAGGTCTCCGGAACCATGCGTATTCTGTGCATGTGATCCCTGGTAAATAATATATGCATAAATACCCTGCCCTTTCACTTCGTGCGGATAGCCCACAACAGCACTTTCTACAACACCCGCGTGCATATTGATGGCGTTCTCAACCTCGGCGGTACCAATGCGGTGACCGCTCACATTCAGCACATCGTCCACCCTGCCGGTGATCCGGTAATTACCATCCTTATCGCGCAATGCGCCGTCCCCGGTAAAGTACATGTTTTCATAAGTGGCAAAATAGTTGGTGCGGCAACGTTCATGATCGCCCCAGGTTGTTCGCAGGATACCGGGCCATGGCGCTTTGATGCAGAGATTACCCGAAACGGTCTGACCGGGTTCTCCTTCAACTTCTTTGCCGTTTTCATCTACCAGTACCATTTGCACACCGGGCATGGGCAGGGTTGCCCAGCTTGGCTTGGCCGGAGTGACACCCGCCATGTTACTGATAAGGCAGGCTCCTGTTTCTGTTTGCCACCAGGTATCCACAATCGGGCATTTCCCCTTGCCCACATTCTCGTCGTACCAATGCCATGCTTCTTCATTGATGGGTTCACCAACGGTACCCAGCACTTTCAGGGAGGAAAGATCCTTTCCCTGTAATGGTCCCAAACCAAAGCCCATCAGGCTCCTGATGGCTGTTGGAGCAGTGTATAAAATATTTACTTTGAACTTGTCTACAATATCCCAGAATCTTCCCGCATCAGGGAATGTTGGAACCCCTTCAAACATCAGGGTAGTGGCGCCGGCGCTCAACGGACCGTATACAATATAACTGTGGCCCGTAATCCAGCCGATATCTGCCGTGCAGAAATGAATCTGTCCGGGCTGGTACTGGAAAACATTTACGAAAGTATAGTTGGCATAAATCATGTACCCGCCACAGGTATGTACCACCCCTTTTGGCTTGCCGGTGCTGCCGGAGGTATAGAGGATGAACAAAGGATCTTCCGCGTCCATCTCTTCTGCTTCAATATAAGTGATGCCCTTGTCTTCCACGTGTTGCACTTCATCTTCCCACCATACATCTCTTCCCTTGATCATGGAAACGGCGGTTCTGGTACGGGTGGCAACAATCACTTTTTTAATGGTCTTATTTCCGATCAATGCATCGTCGATAATATTCTTCAGCGGAATATCTTTTGCTCCCCTGAAGGCGCCGTCGCAGGTAATGATAAAAGTGGCTTGTGCATCTTCCAGCCTGTCTGCAATACTCTGTGCAGAAAATCCTCCGAAAATAACGCTATGCACGGCGCCGATTCTTGCACAGGCCAGTACGGCTATGGCCAGGCGGGGAATCATTCCCATATAAATACAAACACGGTCACCTTTCTGCACGCCATTGTTTTTTAACACATGCGCAAACTGGCAAACTTTCTCGTGCAGTTTTTTATAGGTCAGGATCCTGCTGGGATATTCCGGATCATTGGCCTCCCAGATCAGCGCAGGCTGATTACCTCTTTCAGCCAGGTGCCTGTCTAAACAATTCTCTGTAATATTCATCCTGGCGCCTTTGAACCATTCTACTTTGGGTTCTTTGAAATTCCAGCGAAGCACATCTTCTTTGGAGGCCCATTTTTTCTTCCAGGTAAAATGGTTGGCGATATCTTCCCAGAATCCTGCGGGATCTTCAATGCTCTTCTGATAGGCCGCTTTGTATTCTTCAAAGCTCTTGATCTGATATGGATAACTCATGGCAAACTTTTTCGGATATAAATATACGGGATTACTTGCTTGGCGATATGCATCAATTGGTGTAAGTTGAAACTTCATATATGCCAATGAAAGAGAATAAAACACTAAGAAGGGTGATTGCCGCTTCTTCAATGGGTACACTGATTGAATGGTATGATTTTTACATATTTGGAAGTCTTGCCACTGTTATTGCCAGCCAGTTTTTTCCAAAAACAAATCCCACTGCAGCGCTGCTTTCTACCCTGGCCACTTTTGCGGCGGGTTTTATTGTAAGACCTTTCGGCGCCCTGTTCTTTGGAAGACTGGGCGACCTGATCGGCAGGAAACATACTTTTCTGCTGACACTGGTGATCATGGGCGGTTCCACTTTTGCCATCGGGCTGGTTCCCGGTTATGACAGTATTGGATTTGCCGCACCGATCATTGTACTGATCCTCCGTTTATTGCAGGGTCTTGCGCTTGGCGGAGAATATGGCGGTGCAGCGACCTATGTTGCGGAGCATGCTCCTGAACACAAACGAGGCTATTACACTTCCTGGATCCAGACCACCGCCACATTGGGTTTATTTGTTTCATTGGGCGTCATTCTGCTGACCAGGCATTCACTGGATGCCGATCCTGCAAAGTCCATTACCAAATTCAATGAATGGGGCTGGCGCATTCCCTTCATCGTATCCATATTGCTGGTAGGGGTTTCCGTTTACATCCGATTGAAGATGAAAGAGTCCCCGTTGTTCACCGAATTAAAAAAATCCGGCAAAACCGCTGTAAACCCCATTAAAGAAAGCTTTGGACACAAAACCAATTTAAAGATGGTGTTGCTGGCTTTGTTCGGTGCAACCATGGGGCAGGGTGTGGTTTGGTATACCGGTCAGTTCTATGCACAATCTTTTATAGAAAATGTATGTAAGATTGATTTTGACCAATCCCGCACCATATTGATCTGGGCTATTTTACTGGGCACGCCTTTCTTTGTGGTATTCGGACACTGGAGCGATAAGATCGGCCGTAAATGGATCATGCTGGGCGGCATGTTCCTCGCCATTGTTTCCTACCATTACCTGTTCGGCCAGTTACTGAAGATTTCCGATCCGGCCAATTCCACAGAACTGGTGGATCAAAAAATGGTAAAGTCGGAAAGACATATTCTGGCAGCGTCCGATACACTCAGAACTGTTACCGTGATCCGTCAATATGAGAACGGAATGCAGCTGACTGAAACCACTATAGATACATTGTACAAAGAGGGAAAGCAGCAGTTGGTTCAGCCGGTTACAAAAACCAACAAAATACTGGGTAGCTCCGGTTACTGGAAAATGACAGGACTGGTATTCATTATGATTCTTTATGTAACCATGGTGTACGGGCCCATTGCCGCATTCCTGGTGGAATTGTTCCCTACAAAAATCAGGTACACTTCCATGTCGCTTCCGTACCATATCGGGAATGGGGTGTTTGGCGGCCTTACTCCTTTTATTGCCACATTGCTTACGACCATTTATACCAACAACCTGCTGGTGGGATTAATGTATCCCATTATTGTAGCGGCAGTATGCCTGGTCATCGGCGCCATCTATCTTCAACATAAAATTGATCCTCCAATAGAATCCTGATCAACCTAAAACTGTCATTATGAATCAACTCAAAAAATGGGCGGGTATCATCTGGATCCTGCTGGGGCCTGTTGCCATTTACTACCTGATTAAAACGGCCTTACGCCAAACGGCAGCACATCCTTCACTGGACACCAAAATTCAGTGGGGAGTATTTGTAGTCGTCTTTATTCCGATTGCCATTGGCCTGATGATATTCGGGTACTATGCCTGGAAGGGCGAGTATGAAAAAGAATAGGTAATCTGCCTTTGCGCTAACCGGTTTTTAACAGGGGGCACTCAATAATTTGGTTATTTTTGAACCAAACAAGGACAGCATGTCGATTGAGGTATCCGGATTGGTTAAAACATATGGAGCGCAGAAAGCGGTGGATCAGCTTTCCTTCAACCTTCCCAAAGGAGAAATTGTTGGTTTTTTAGGACCAAACGGTGCGGGGAAAAGCACTACCATGAAAATAATTACCGGCTTTTTAAGCCCCGATGCCGGAACGGTTAAAGTTTGTGGAGAAGACCTCTCCCTCAACCCCATTGCCTGCAAAAGGAAGATCGGGTACCTGCCGGAAGCCAATCCACTATACTACGACATGTATGTAAAGGAATACCTGGCTTTTATTGCCGGCATTCACGGCATCAAAACCATGCTCAACAGTCCGTGGACAGTAGCGGGTATTATAGAACGGACCGGCCTTGGTGTAGAGCAGCACAAAAAAATAGGACAACTTTCCAAAGGATATAAACAACGGGTGGGGTTGGCGGCAGCGCTGATTCATAACCCGGAAGTACTGATACTGGATGAACCCACCAGCGGGCTGGATCCTAATCAGATCATCGAAATCCGCAAGCTGATTAAGGAACAGGGAGAATCCAAAACAGTCCTGTTCTCCAGCCATATTCTGCAGGAAGTGGAAGCCATCTGTAACAGGGTTATTATTATTCATAAGGGGAAAATAGTGGCAGATGACAGCCTGGGCAACCTGAAAGCCCGTGGCTCGCTGGAGGAGGTCTTCAGGAGCCTGACAGGAGGAGTTAGTGTATAAACTACATAATACGTATCTTCGACATTCTATAAACGTTTAAAACACAAACAATGAGCTACATTATTGAAGTACATGCAAGACAAATTCTCGACAGCCGCGGAAACCCTACCGTTGAAGTAGATGTGTTAACCGACGATGGCGCTTTGGGAAGAGCAGCAGTACCGAGCGGTGCAAGCACCGGCATTCACGAAGCAGTTGAGCTTCGCGACAACGACAAGAAAAAATATGTTGGCAAGGGCGTTTTGAAAGCCGTTAAAAATGTAAATGATATTATTGCGGACGCTATTGTAGGTTTTGATGTATCTCAGCAGGCGGCCATTGATGAAGCCATGATTGAACTGGATGGCACGCCAAACAAAGGTAAACTGGGCGCAAATGCAATCCTGGCGGTAAGTATGGCGGTTGCCAAAGCTGCCGCAGAAGAAGCCTCCCTACCACTGTTTCGCTACATTGGCGGAACCAACGCAAAAACATTGCCTATCCCGATGATGAACATCCTCAATGGTGGTGCACATGCGGATAACAAAATTGATTTCCAGGAATTCATGATCATGCCGGTTGGCGCCCCTTCTTTCAGTGAGGGCTTGCGCTGGGGTGTTGAAATCTTCCATACCCTGAAAGGCGTATTGAAGAAAAAAGGATTCAGCACCAACGTAGGGGATGAAGGCGGGTTTGCGCCAAACATTCAGAGCAATGAAGAAGCTATTGAAACCGTACTGGAATCCATCCAGGCCGCCGGTTACAAAACCGGTTCCCAGATTGTAATTGCCATGGATGCTGCTAACAGCGAATTATGGGATGCCAAGAAGAAAAAATATGTATTCCATAAGAGCAGCGGTAAAGCAGTAAGCAGCGATGAGCTGGTAAAATTCTGGGAAAAATGGGTGAAGCAATACCCGATCGTTTCTATCGAAGACGGTATGGCAGAAGACGACTGGAACGGCTGGAAAGCCCTTACACAGGCCGTTGGAAGCAAATGTCAGTTGGTAGGCGATGACCTGTTTGTTACCAATGTAGAGCGTTTACAGCAGGGTATCGACAAGAAGATTGCCAATGGTTTGCTGGTAAAAGTGAACCAGATTGGAACCGTTACAGAAACCATCAACGCTGTATCACTGGCACAGCACAATGGATACAACACCATTATGAGTCACAGAAGCGGTGAAACAGAAGATACTACCATTGCAGATTTAGCGGTAGCGTTGAACTGTGGTCAGATCAAAACCGGTTCTGCTTCCCGTACAGACCGTATGGCAAAATACAATCAGTTGATCCGCATTGAGGAAATGCTGGGAAGTACCGGTGTTTATCCAAAAGGTAAAGTAAAGTTTGGCAATAAATAAGCCATTCACAGGTGTGCATTAAATATCGGTTGGCAGATAGAGGTTTCTTACTACTTTTATCTGCCAGCTTTTTTATTAGGGAGCCACTATGAAGAAATTTGCATCCATCATTACCAATAAATACCTGATCGCCGGGTTATTCTTTATTGTATGGATGCTGTTCATAGACCAGCGCGATTATTTTCAGCAAAAAGAGCGGAGAGATGAATTGAGGAAGCTGGAGCTGAAAAAGGAATATTATCAAAAGGAAATTGAGAAGACACGGAAAGAACTGGGAGACCTCCAGAACAGCCCCGCCGCCCTGGAACGCTTTGCCAGAGAGCGTTACCTCATGAAAAAAGACGGAGAAGACATTTTTATTGTTGAAGATTCTTCCACAGAAAAAAAATAAAAGATCCGCTGATACGTTACTGCCCTAAAACGCCCGGATCCTCCCTATTTATAGTTTGCCCTGCAATATTTGACATAGCCATGCGTTTTACCAATACGCCGTATCCTCTGAGTTCACGCAGACCAACTGCTTATGAAAAACTTTAAAGAAGAGGAACTGATTATGTACATATACAACGATTGCCCGCCAGAATTAACCGCAGCAATTAACCAGGCCATTAAAGAAGATGCGGCGCTGAATGACAAAATTGTAACACTAAAAAGAACAGCTGAACAACTGGACCGCCTGAAACTGAAATCTCCTTCACCCAAAATCATTCAGGCAATTCTGGACTACGCCGCAAAATCGGCCAGAAAACAGGATTAATGGGTTATTTTTGATCATGACCAGGAAGGAAAAGTACCAACAGGTAATTGACTATTTTTTAGCCACTACCCCCGCTGCAGAAACAGAATTAATTTACGACAATCCATTTCAGCTGCTGGTAGCGGTGATCCTTTCTGCCCAGTGTACCGACAAGAGGGTGAACCTCACCACACCCGCCATATTCAGGCAATATCCCGGGCCTGAGGAAATGGCGAAAGCAGGTTTTGAGGAGTTGTTTCCGCTAATCCGGAGTATTTCTTACCCAAACAATAAAACAAAACACCTGATCGGCATGGCCAATATGCTGTTGGAGCAGTTTGATGGTACAGTACCCATGACGGTGGAGCAACTGGTAAAACTTCCGGGTGTTGGTCGAAAAACAGCCAATGTAATTACCAGCGTAATTGACCAGCAACCTAATATGGCCGTAGACACCCATGTATTCAGGGTAAGTCATCGTTTGGGACTGGTCAGTACAAAAGCCACTACCCCACTGGCGGTGGAAAAGGAACTGATCAAATATATTCCGGAAGCATACGTGCACCGCGCACACCACTGGCTCATCCTTCACGGGCGTTATACCTGTTTGGCAAGAAATCCAAAATGCGCAGACTGTGGTTTAAAGGATCTTTGTACCTATTATAAAAAGCACCATAATTCCAACTGAAACTGATACAGCCGGCGCTGTTTTCGTTGCACTGCAGTTAGTAACCGCTTTTATTTCCCGTTCGGAGACTTTCTTGATTTTTTACCCTTTACCAGGTGATAGGATTCATCAATCATTTCCCTGAGTTGCTGATCGGAAAGTGTTCCATTCACCAGGATCGTATTCCAGTGTTTCTTGTTCATATGGTACCCTGGAAACACGGAAGCAGAAAATTCTTCGCGGAGTTCAACCGCTTTGTCGGGATCGCATTTTACATTGAAGCTTACCGGATCGTTATCGAAGCCCGTAAGCAAAAACATTTTCCCGTTTACTTTATACACAAGCGTATCCGGCCCAAAAGGAAGTGTTTCTTCCACATCAGGTTTGCCCAGGCAATATTCGCGGATTTCATCGAGGTACATAGCAGGTTGAAGTTAGTAAAAAACAGCAAGCCATCGTTTTAACAATAAAAAACCTCACCTGCTTGAAACAGGTGAGGTTGGGTTTTATTTAAATACGATTACAACATTTTCTTCACGGTATCAACCAATTCGCCTTTGGTGATTGGCACACCCATGATCTTGTTGAATGCTTTTGCGTCTACCATATACTGGTCGCGGATAATTTTCACCAGCTGACCATTGTTGATTTCAGGAATCAATACCTGATCAAAACTGCTGATGATCTCACCCAGGTTTTTAGGGAATGGACGCATGTAGCGGATATGCGCATGGCTTACCGCCAGGCCTTCTGCCTGCAGTTCCAGTGCAGCGCTTTTGATGGCGCCGTAAGTAGAACCCCATCCTAAGATCAACACTTTCCCTTTCTCTGCACCACTGTCAATTTTCTGTAAAGGAATATAGTCTGCAATTTTATCCACTTTTGCCTGACGGATCTTCACCATATGCTGGTGGTTATCAGAATCATAACTGATATTACCGGTGATATCCTGCTTCTCCAGACCACCTACCCGATGCTCCAGTCCCGGTGTACCGGGTACAGCCCATGGACGCGCTAATTTTTCATCTCTCCTGTAGGGTTGGTATTTTTCCTCGCCATCATCCAGTTTGGTTTTAAACTTCACTTCAATAGGCTTCAGGTCTGCAGACTGAGGGAATTTCCATGGCTCAGCGCCATTGGCAATATATCCGTCGCTCAACAGGATTACCGGAGTCATATGCTGAACAGCAATTCTTACGGCTTCATAAGCCACTTCAAAACAGTCGCTCGGCGTTGAAGAAGAAATCACCGGAATCGGCGCCTCCCCGTTTCTTCCGTAATACGCCTGCAACAGATCACTTTGCTCTGTTTTGGTAGGCAACCCGGTAGAAGGACCGCCCCGTTGAATGTTGACGATTACCAAAGGAATTTCAAGCATCATTGCCAGGCCCATGGCCTCTGTTTTCAGTGCCATACCAGGACCCGATGTGGTTGTAACACCCAGTGCACCGCCATAGCTTGCGCCAATTGCCGACGCAATGGCCGCAATTTCATCTTCGGCCTGGAAAGTCTTTACACCAAAGGCTTTGTACTTGCTCAGATCATGCAGGATATCGGAAGCCGGTGTAATGGGATAAGATCCCAGGAACAACTGTAATCCGCTTTTTTCACTGGCTGCCACCAGGCCCATTGCCAGCGACTGGTTTCCCATAATGCTGCGATAAAATCCAGGTTCCATCTTTGCCTTCTCCACTTTGTAACGGGTAGTGAAGGTTTCAGTGGTTTCACCATAGTTATAACCAGCCTGTAATACCTTGATATTACTCTGAAGAATACTTTCTTTTTTACCAAACTTCTCTTTCAGGAAGCTGATCGTATTGTCGAGGCTTCTATTGTACATCCAATAGATAAAGCCAAGTACAAACATATTTTTGGCACGGTCTCTTTCTTTTACGCCAAGTTCTGTAAACTCTTTCAGTGCTTCGCGTGTGAGTTTGGTTACATCGATCTTGATGACTTCAAAAGAATCCAGGCTGCCATCATCCAGCGGGTTAACGCCGTCGGGATAGTTGGCCAAGCGCAGGTTTCTGCTATCAAATCCATCAATATTAACGATGATTTTGCCGCCGGCCTTAATGGCTTTGAGGTTTACCTTTAATGCAGCAGCGTTCATAGCTACCAGCACATCGGCTATATCACCCGGTGTAAATACTTTGTTGGAAGAAAAGTGGAGCTGGTATCCGCTCACACCCGGAACAGTTCCGATCGGGGCACGTATCTCGGCCGGGAAATCCGGGAATGTTGCCAGATCAATTCCTAATAGAGCAGTATTGTTGGTAAACTGCTGACCTGTTAACTGCATGCCATCGCCACTGTCGCCGGCAAACTTGATTACTACGTCCTGTAGAACTTCTTCTTTAATATTCATCTCTTCCTTTTGTGCGGATAAAGGTACTATTTCTGACGGGCATTTTTTCTGCCTAACTGACATCTTTTTCAGGATTTTTAGTAAATCGGTACTTTATTTGCAATATAATCGTTTAGTTGAATATCATGAAAGCGTTCAGATAGTGAAAATGAAGCATTTGATTGGAGTAAGGGCATTGTCAGGACTGTTTCTCATGAGCGGCTGTACTCCCAACGAAGTTAGCTCGGTTAAGCCGGCGACTTCAGGCAAACGGGCTAATACAGCCATAGAAACCGCTGCAGATAAATTTGCACGGAAACCCTTTGTTTACGATAGTTCCAGGCAATATATCTATATCAGTTTTGATGACGGGCCACAACGCGGCACCATGGAATCCTATGCTGTTTGTAAGGAATTGGGCATTAAAGCCACCTATTTTATTGTGGCGGTACATGTAAAAGGCAGAAGAGACGGAAGAAGGATCCTGAACACTATTTACAACAACTACCCCGGATCTGTCACTGCCAATCACAGCTATGATCATGCAAAGGGTCAGTATGACAGTTTCTATCGCCATCCCAACAGGGCTTTACAAGATTTTTTAAGGGCCCAGGACACCATCCGCCCTCCTTATAAACTGCTTCGTCTCCCGGGCAATAATGCCTGGGTGCTGAAAGATACCATGCGGGCATCCCGGCTGGTCAGGCCCGTTGCCAGAAAGCTGGACAGTGCGGGCTATAATGTACTGGGATGGGACGCTGAGTGGCATTTTAACCATAAAGACGCCAGACCGCTTCAATCTGCCGAAAAAATGGCTCAAAAAATCAAAAGCCTGCTCGACAGTAATCAGACATTCACCCGGAACCACCTGGTTTTACTGGCACACGACCGGATGTTCCAACGATCATCCGATCTGGATTCTTTGAAGAAAATGCTGCAAATTTTAAAGCAAAACCCGCGTTATGTATTTGAAACGCTGGATCATTACCCCGGGTTAACGTGGTAAATGATTCGTTAAAGTTCCAACAGGCATTGCAGTTAACAATTAATCAACTTTCTTTATTGTAAATTTGAAAAAACAGAAAAACAGAAACTATGGCAATTTTTAAATCAGGTAACCCAACGCTCACAGAGAAGATGTTCGATAAAAGCCTGGGGATGGATGCCAGCCTGCAGGGCGCTATGACCGTAAGGGGCGCCATCAATAAATTCGGATTCATGATGCTGATGCTGGTTGCAGGCGCTGCATTCAACTGGCATTTATTTCAGGAAGGAAAAACAGCCACTGCTAATATGTGGATGATGGTGGGAATATTCGGCGGATTAATTGCCGCGCTGGCCATCAGCTTTAAACCCAACTGGGCACAGTACCTGGCTCCATTATATGCATTACTCGAAGGTTTGTTCCTGGGTGGTATTTCCGTAATCATGAACAATGCTTTTGCTGAAAGCTATCCCGGCCTGGTAATGCAGGCTGTAGGGCTCACTTTTGGTGTGGCTATCGCTATGTTCCTGCTGTATAATTTCAGGATCATCAACGCTACCCAGCGTTTTAAGTCGATTGTTTTCACGGCTACCCTTGGTATCGCTATCTTTTATTTGCTGACCATGGTACTGGGATTATTTGGCGTGAATGTGAGCTTTATGCACGACAGCAGTATGCTCAGCATCGGTATCAGCCTGTTTGTGGTAGTAGTGGCTTCGATGAACCTGATCCTGGATTTCGATATGATTGAGCAGGGTGCAGAAAGAGGCGCGCCTAAATTCATGGAATGGTATGGCGCTTTCGGCTTAATGGTAACCATTGTTTGGTTGTACATCGAAATGCTGAAACTGCTGAGCAAACTCTCCAGCAGAGACTAAGCAGTATATCTATAACAGAACTTTCAAAAGGCCCTCCCCGGAGGGTCTTTTTTTATAATTAGTCCCTTTTTCAACAAAGGAAAAGGGGTTAACTTACGCCCCAAATAAAGACGACCGATAATGGATTTTAACAGAAGCTCCTTTACGAACGACGAACTGATTCATATTTATCAAAGCATTCTCCAGCCCAGGATGATCGAAGAGAAAATGCTGGTTTTACTAAGACAGGGGAAGATCAGCAAATGGTTCAGTGGTATTGGACAAGAAGCCATTTCGGTAGGAGCCACACTGGCGCTGGAGCCCGACGAATGGGTTATGCCCCTGCACAGAAACCTGGGTGTTTTCACTGCACGCAATATGCCGCTGAACAAATTGTTCATGCAATGGCAGGGTAATAAGGACGGTTACAGCAAGGGCAGGGAAAGAAGTTTTCACTTCGGCACCAGGGAGCATCATATCTGTGGCATGATTTCCCACCTTGGCCCGCAACTGGCCATTGCCGATGGTTTGGCGCTGGCGCATCTGTTAAAAAAGGAAAACAAAGTTTCCCTTGCATTTTCGGGAGATGGCGGCACCAGTGAGGGTGATTTTCATGAAGCCCTGAACGTAGCTGCAGTATGGGACCTGCCGGTTATATTCGTGATCGAAAACAATGGTTATGGTTTAAGTACACCCATCAATGAACAGTTCCGTTGCGAGCAGTTGGCAGACAAGGCCATTGGATATGGAATGGAAGGAGTGCGGATAGATGGCAATAATATCCTGACCGTTATCGAAACTATTAAGGGTGTACGGGAGTATTGTATCAAAAACCAGAAACCTTATTTGATAGAATGTATGACCTTCCGCATGCGCGGTCATGAAGAAGCCAGTGGAACGAAGTATGTTCCTAAAGCACTTTTTGAAGAGTGGGGAGCAAAAGACCCGATCAAAAAATATGAGCAGTTCCTGCTGAATGAAGGAGTGATTACTGAAATGGAGATTGCAAATATCCGGAATGCATTCAAAGAAGAACTGGAAAAGGAACTGGCCCTGGCATACCAGGCTGCACCGATGACCATTCATTCTGCCACTGAACTGGCCGATGTTTATGCACCTCATACCGTTGATCAATCCTTATTACAAAAAGCAAACGGCCCATCCAGGGACGCCCGTTTCATAGATGCCATTTCGGAGGGCTTAAAACAAAGCATGGAACGATATCCCAACATGGTGATCATGGGTCAGGATATCGCCGAATACGGTGGTGCCTTCAAGATCACCGAAGGGTTTGTAGAAAAATTTGGCAAGGCCAGAATCCGCAATACCCCTATATGCGAAAGTGCAATCGTTGGAACAGCACTGGGGCTGAGCCTGGCAGGCATCAAGAGTGTCATGGAAATGCAGTTTGCAGATTTCGTTACTGTTGGATTTAACCAAATTGTAAACAACCTGGCAAAGATCCATTACAGGTGGGGGCAGAACGCAGATGTGGTGGTACGTATGCCAACAGGCGGTGGTGTTGGAGCCGGTCCGTTCCACTCTCAAAGCAATGAGGCATGGTTTACCCATGTACCCGGTTTAAAAGTTGTTTATCCTTCTAATCCGCACGATGCAAAAGGTTTACTGATTGCTGCAATCAATGATCCGAACCCGGTTATGTTCTTTGAACACAAGGCCCTGTATAGAAGTATCAGCGGATTACTTCCCACAGATTATTATGAGGTGGAAATTGGCAAAGCCAAACTGGTACAGGAAGGAGAAGATCTTTCCCTGATCACCTATGGCGCCGGTGTTCACTGGGCAGTTGAATACCAGAAGAATCACCCGGAGATTTCCCTGCACATACTGGATCTCCGAACATTGTTACCACTGGATTATGCAGCAATTCGCGCAGCCGTTCAGCAAACCGGAAAGGTATTGTTGCTGCACGAAGACACGTTGATTGGCGGTATCGGTGGAGAAATCAGTGCATGGATCAGTGAACATTGTTTTGAATTACTGGATGCACCTGTTATGCGATGTGCCTCATTAGACACCCCTGTTCCGTTTAATGTGGACCTGGAAAAGAACTTTATGGCAAAAAGCCGGTTACAGCAAAGCATCGAAAAATTAATGCAGTACTAACTCAATAAAATTGTCCGTATGCGCCTGTCTAAAAAATGGATCGGATCAATCCTTGCCGGTATGATCTGTTTGCAGCTTTCTGCACAAACCAATCCCAACGAAGGTTATACCCCGCCTCAATTTGCAGACCCGGCCCGTACAGCAAAAATCAAAGCGCTGGCGCCGGTTATCGAAAAAATGTATGCCGGTTTTGCCGTCGCCAATCATGTTCCCGGCTATGCATTTGGCATAGTGGTGGATGGCAAACTGGTTGTATCCGGCAGCAATGGGTTTACAGACCTTACGAAGCAAACGAAGGCCGATACCCGCTCCATGTTCAGAATAGCTTCCATGAGCAAGAGTTTTACGGCAATGGCCATTGTGAAATTGCGTGATGAAGGCAAGCTGAAACTCGACGATCCTGTTTCGCTCTATATCCCCGAAATGAAGAACCAGGGGCTTACCAAAGATGCAGCTGAAATTACCATCCGGCAACTCTTAACACATGCCGCCGGTTTTCCGGAAGACAATCCCTGGGGAGACCGGCAGCTGGCCGATAGTGACGAAGACCTGATCAACCTCATTAAAAAAGGCATCAGCTTTTCCAATGCCAATGGCATTGCCTATGAATACAGTAATCTTGGCTTTGCCACACTCGGGTACATCATCAAAAAAGTAACCGGTATCCCTTACAGCAACTACATAGAACAGCATATCTGGAAAAGACTGGGTATGCAGGCGGCATGGGAATATACCAAAGTGCCGCAGGAACAACTGGCAAAGGGTTACCGCTGGATCAACAACAACTGGAAAGAAGAAGCTTTGTTGCACGATGGCATCTATGGCGCCATGGGTGGGATGATCACTTCTATAGAATCTTTCAGCAAATATGTAGCGCTGCACCTGTCTGCATGGCCTCCGCGGAATGACGCAGAAAATATCATCATGAAGAGAAGCAGCATCCGCGAAATGCACCAGCCCTGGAATTTCAGCGCATTGAACGCCAAATTCAAATATATGGATGGAAGGACCTGCCCTACTGCTTCCGCCTATGGCTATGGCTTAAGGATTGCCCGCGACTGCGATAACAAAATGATGGTAGGACATACCGGAGGTTTGCCGGGCTTCGGCAGCAACTGGAATACCCTGCCCGACTATGGCATTGGCGTGATCCTCTTTGCCAATGTAACTTATGCGCCCACCGCCGCTGTTAACCTGCGGGTGATGGATACGCTGGTGAAACTTGCAGGCCTGCAACCCGCTCAACTCAAGCCATCCCCCATTCTTACACAACGGAAAAAAGAACTGGTTCAGCTGCTACCCAATTTTACCGGTGCTGAGCAATCCGGCATATTCGCAGATAATTTCTTCCTGGATTATAACACTGCTTCCTTACAAGCAGAAGCAACAGCCATCTTTGAAAAAGCGGGTAAAATTATTTCTGTTGGAGAAATGGTTCCGGAGAACCAGCTCCGCGGTTATTGCATCCTGCAATGCGAAAGTGGAAAAGTGAGCATCAGCTTTACTCTCACACCGGAAAATCCTGCGCTGATCCAGGAGTACCATATCAGGGCCGTTCAATAAATTATCCCTTCATTAGTTGCAATGAAGCGCCCTCCCAACCGGGAAACAGTACCTGGTTGTTATTGATCATCAGGTGCGCATTGGCTACTGAACTGAACACAGACCTGAAATCGGTACTTACCGGCAGGTCCCTCCCATCCTCCAGCTCTTCCTTAGCCAGGGATCGTACCTGGTTGTAAACGGTTCCTCCCTGTACATCATTGCCTAATACGAACAGGCAACTGCCCCTGCCATGATCGGTTCCACCTGTTCCGTTCTGTTTTACTGTTCTGCCAAACTCTGTCATGGTCATCAGGGTAACATCGTCCTGGTATGCACCAAGGTCTTTCCAGAATGCCGCAATGGAATCGCCGAAATCTTTGAGGTTCCGGGCAAATGCACCATTGGCTGTTCCCTGGTTAAAATGAGTATCCCATCCGCCGCTTTCAGCAAAAGCCAGTTCCAGCCCTACATTCATTTTGATGAGGATCGCAATCTGCTTCAATGCATTTCCTAAAGGGGAGGCGGGATAAACAACACCATCCGCCGGTTTATAATTCCGGATGGTATTCAGGTTGAGCATCCTGATCGCATCAAAACTCTCCTTACCGGTTCTGTTCAGTATGCTACTGGAGGTTTGATCATATAATTCTTCAAAAGATTTTGCCGCTAAATTGGCTGCCATCGGATTGCCGCGCATCTGAATCGCAAAGTCCTGCAGGTTACTGATAGCAAGAGATTCCTCCAACCCGTAAAAACTTCTGGGCAGGGCATTGGTCATACTCACTGCCCGGAATGGGGTGGCATCGTGCCCCATCAACCCTACCGCCCTGTTTAACCAGCCGCTTGGAGTGCTTTTACTAAAGGGCGTTCCGGACTCCATATAATCCTGTGCATCAAAATGGCTCCTGGTATTATTCGGGCTGCCTACCCCATGCACAATCGCCATTCTCTTTTCGGAGAAATAAGGGAACAACCCCTCCAGTGCGGGATGCAGGCCAAATCTTCCGTCCAGGTCAAAGAGTTTACCTTCTGTTGCAGCAGGGCTCATGTATAAATTAGGCCTTGCCGCTTTTAGTGCAGGATCCGTATAAGGACTAACGGTCATCAATCCATCCATGGCGCCGCGTTGAAAAAGACATACCAGTACTTTTCCTTTTTTATAAGGTTGGTTTAGCTTCTGACTCTGTGCTGCCCTGGCAACAAATGACGGCAACCCTCCGCCCAGTCCGGTTGCAAATAAGGCCATGGCCCCCGATTTCATGAATGCTCTTCTATTGGTCATCGTATGCGTTTTATTTTCTTTGAAATTCAGGCGATCCGATAATAATTCCGGCTACCTGTGCTATAGGACTATTGGTTCCTGCAGTGTAAGGTATTTGCAGTGGTTGTTTTGAATTTTTGGCCAGCGCTTTCCGCTCCTGTTTTTTCAAAGGACGTTCCTCCGCCATTTTCATTTCGCCGCCCGTTACAGGAGCCGCCTTGTCTGCTGCAGCCGCAATTTTTGCACCAATGCGAACATCTTTTACCAGCGGCAGCAGGCGCTTGATATTTTCTTCCTGGTTTCGTTCAGGTAAAAGAATCTCACTGAATACGGTCAATGCCTGTTCCACGCTCTCCGGTTCATGGTTGTTGTTCAACTGGGCCCAGTTCATCTTTATTCCCGGAATTTTCTGTGTAGCAAATGCCAGTCCAAAATTCATCCTGTTCAGCAGGGAGCCGGTATTGATCCAGAAAGCGGCATTATCCGGAAAGCCTGTAGGCGCCTGGTAGTAATAAAATCTTTGCCCCATTCTTGCGCACCAGTTAAACACCTGGAACGGATCCTGCACATCTGCATGGGTAGCCCTGATGGCGCTGACAGTAAGCTCAAAAGGAGATTTTACTTTTTCATGCGCATTAGCCGGTTTCCAGAAATCAACCTGTTCTACCATAGTGATCAGAACCTGCCTGATATCTCCTTTGGATTTAATAAATGCGGCAGTCATTTTTTTCACCATGTCTGCGGAGGGTGTGTCCGAAACAAAACGGGTAGCCAGTTTCTTACAAATAAAGCCGGCTGTAGAAGGGTGGCTGCTCAGCAGCTCTATAACCCGCATTCCTTCTTCATAACCGCCTCCGGCGGGAAAAACATGGCCCAGTATGTTTTTCTCCTGCTGATCGTGTTTATCGGCACGGTATAAAAAATCGCCCTGTATCACAAAACCCCGCTGGAGCAGGGTGTTCATCCCTATTCTCTCCAGTATTTTCCGCTGCGCACTGCCTGCGCCAAATTCGCTATTGGGATAGAGCGTCCAGCCCGTTAATGCCCTGGCCACTTCCGTAACATCCTTCTGTGTATATCCGCCGTCCACGCCCATGGTATGCAGTTCCATGATTTCACGGGCATAGTTCTCATTGAGTCCTTCATTTTTCTTTTGCGCAGCAATCTGTTTCATCAACCTTGCCTGTTGCTGTGTTTGCCCTTCCTCCATCAGCTGATCGGCTCTCTTTTCCAGTCGCTTCTGTAGTTGTGCATTCAACCGCGGATTGGTTACATTATTATCATTGCTGACACTGGAAGCATTATCCAGGTACTCCAGCATGGCCGGATGTTTGGCTGTAGCTTCCAGCAGGCTGCTGAAATGTCCCAGTACATTCGGACGGATCGCATCCCGCTCATAGGTCAACGCATATTGCTGGGATTGATTTTTAGTGAGTGATACATTGAAATGATTGAACCAGAAATCGGTTAAAACCTCCTGTAGTTGATTATTGCTGTATGCAGCGCGGATCACTTTCTGATTAATCAGCTGACGATGAAGTTCATTCACCGGTTTCAGGTTGGCCGAATCCATCAGGGTCCGGATGATATTCCTGTAATCGGCTGTGTTTGCGGCTACCTTAATGCTATCTCTTCTGATCAGGCCTTTGGCCACGCCAATCTGCAATGCCTGATCCGGCCGCACATAAGTGTTCACGATCTGTGCATTGGTCATGGCCAGCGCATCGTATCCGGTGGCAAGTCTTTTGTTCACCTCTTCATCAGGCAGATTTGCCTGCAGTTGTTGTTGCAGCCAGTTTTCCAGCCCCATCGATACTACGGCATCCAGTTCGCCCGGGGTAGCCCCAAAACTGAACCTGTTGAGTAAATGAGCTGCAGCCTGTTGCTTTGTCAGGCCTGCTTTGGCATAAGGCAGGTGGATCTTTGAAAGTCCGGTACCCGATTGCGGCGCAGGGGTATATGCCGAAATAACCGTGAAGACCACACCTATAGAAAAAACTTTAATGAACCGTGGTGGTTGCATAAAAATGGTTTCCCATAAGATCAATCAATGGAAAGAAGGTTTAATGAAAGTACTCCTTCTGTAGAAATTTATTTTTTAATCGCTACCCTGTAAAGGATGGTACCCATTGTTGCAAAGAGCGCCGTTCCTAAAAGAAAGTAACCACCTTCCGACAAAGCATGCACCAGTCCTTCTTCCATACTGATGGCCTTCAGGAACTGTTCCCCTCCCGACGATCCGGAAACAAAGGCGATCAAGACGCCGGCAACAGCACCGCCCGCCACCAGGCCGGTAGCAAACAAATTGCCCTTGCCCAGTTCCTCGTCTTCAGCAGATACGGCAGCGTTCTCTTTTTTCTGTTTGGATTCAACCAAACCCCGGATGGCCCCGCCAATGAAAATAGGTAAGGTAGTAGCCAACGGCAGATAGGCGCCAACAGCAAAACTGAGTGATTTGATTCCGCAAAGCTCCATGGTTACTGCCAGGAATACGCCGGCAAACACATACTGCCAGTCGAGGTTTTGTGATAAGATTCCTTTAATTAAAGTGGCCATCAGGGTAGCCTGGGGAGCAGGATATTTTTCTGTTCCGATCGCATGGTTGATGCCTTGGCTCAACATTTCGGAACTGGGTTTATCCAGGAATTTGACCGTAAGGCCAATCACCACAGAAGAAACAATGGCGCCTACGAACAAGGCAATTTGCTGGTTACGTGGTGTTGCCCCAACAATATAGCCGCTCTTTAAATCCTGGGAAGTGGCGCCTGCATTGGCTGCAGCGATACAGATCATTCCGCCGACTACCAGTACCAATGGTTCAAATGACTGACCCGTCCAGCCTACACTCAAAAAGATCAGGCTGGTTCCCATTACGGTTGCAATAGTCATCCCGCTGATGGGATTATTGGAAGATCCAATGAGGCCTACAATTCTGGAAGATACGGTTACAAAGAGCGCTCCGAAAACTACCACCAATACGCCAATCAGTAACTTCTGCAAAATGCTGTCTCCGGGAACCTGGGGCAACAAAGTGATTAACAGAATCAGCCCGAGTGTACCAAAACCCACTATTTTGAGGCTCAGGTCTTTTTCGGTTCTTGCCACAGCAGCACTACCCGCAGCACTTTCCGCCTTCAGTGAAGCCACACTTCCCTTCACTGATTTAACGATGGTAGGAATGGTTTTAATTAAGGTAATGATACCGCCCGCAGCAACTGTACCTGCACCGATCTGGCGGATATAGGCATAATAAATGGCTGAAGAATAATCGGCAAACTGGTGCGCAACCGGATCCCATCCTCCTTTACCGCCTGCCTTGGTGATATCGGCCAGGTAACCCAGTTTAATCAACTGGGTGGCAATTACATCCGCAGGAACCAGTGTAGACATCAGCGGAATAAAAACCAGCCAGCTCAATACACCACCTGCAACCAGTACACCGCCGATCTTAGGACCAATGATATACCCCACACCTAAGTACTCAGGGGTAATTTCGCCGCTCACTTTAGCGGAAGGAAAGAACTTATTGATATGCTTTGTGGCATAGTACGGTGTTTCTGCAATCACATGCATCACTTTCTGCAACAGTGCATATACAAATGCAACACCCAATCCCCAGAAAGCAGTCTTGGCAAAATCCCCACCCTTTTCTCCGGCTTTCAACACATCGCCGCAGGCGGTACCTTCCGGGTAAGGTAAATTATCGTGTTCATTTACAATCAGGGCTTTTCTCAGCGGAACCATCAGCAGGGTCCCCAGCAAACCACCCACTATTGCAAGAATCAGGATGGTGAGGTAATTAAAGTATGCTGCGCTGTCGGGCGAAGACAAAAACAAAAAACCCGGCAGGGTAAATGCCACACCGGCGGCAATACTTTCTCCGGCAGAACCGGTGGTCTGAATGATATTGTTTTCGAGTATCGTTGTCTTTAAAAACTTTCTGCCCAGTGTAATGGCGATCACCGCAATGGGTATGGACGCAGAAACAGTCAGTCCTGCCTTCAATGCCAGGTATACGGTTGCCGCTCCGAATATCACGCCAAACAGGCTGCCCATTAAAATAGACTTAACAGTCAGCTCCGCCATTTTGCTTTCAGGAGCTACAAATGGTTTGAACGCTTTTTGCTCATCAGACATATCAATTGTTTTGAAATAGTGAGGGAAACTTTATTCCATCATTTTTTTAAGTTTGGAAGCCAGTACAAATAGTATTGCAGAAGCAACACCGGCCATCACTACAAACATCATAAAGAAATCATAGAGATTGGTAATAGCAAATCCGGCCACATAAGTTGTTTTCCCGTCTGGATACAATGCACTCAATACACCCGCAAGTTTATTGGCAAATGCATTGGCGGTAAACCATACGGCCATTAAAAGAGAGGCAAATTTTACCGGCGCCAGTTTGTTCACCAGGGATAAGCCGATCGGCGACAAACAAAGTTCACCGCTGGTATGCATGGCATACATTCCGGTTAACCAGATCATACTCACTTTCACACCTGGCTGAACGTCCTTCACACCAAAAGCAATCCATAGATAACCCAATGCCAGCAGAAACAGCCCCATAGCCATTTTAGTAGGGGAAGCAGGCTCACGCTTACCCATTTTAACCCATAACCACGCAAACAGCGGAGCCAGCGTTACTACAAAAATGGAATTGAGGGATTGAAAGAAACTGGTGGGTACCAGGTAAAATCCAAGATCTCTTTGCGTTTGTTCTTCGGCAAAGAAAGTAAGCGAAGCTCCCGCCTGTTCAAAAGCGCTCCAGAAAAAGATCACAAAAAAAGATACCACAAAGATGACCACTACTCTTTTCTTTTCAATGCTGTTAAGGCTTTTATCGGAGAACACGATATAGGCGATCAACAGGATACAGGCAATCAGCAGGTAAAACAGGTAACTGAATATTTTTGCATCTGCATAGATTAACCCGATGGTTACCAGCGAAAACAGCAGTAACCCCACGATCATGGCAACCGGCTGGTAGAATTTTTGGGGGACATTGGCCGGAGTTAAACCCAGGGTCTTTCCCTGTGGATCCACCACATATTTATTGTGCAGCAACTTCAAGGTAATTACACTCAGCAACATGCCGATACCCCCTGCCAGGAACGCCCATTTAAAATCTGCAGGGTTTCCGGTGTCGCCTACCAGCCCGCATACAAAGGGTCCGATGGCGCCACCTACATTAATTCCCATATAGAAGATGGTATAGGCCGCATCTGTTTTTTTATCCCCTTTGGCATAGAGTTGTCCTACCAGGGAAGAAATATTGGGCTTGAAGAACCCGTTTCCGGCAATCATAAAGCCCAGTCCGGAAAAGAAGAGCAGCGCCGACAGATCCGGATTGTTGCTGTAAAGCATTCCGCAGAAAAACAGGATAAATTCCCCGATGGCCATTACAATACCGCCTGCAAGAATGGACCTTTTATTGCCCCAGTAGCGGTCGGCAACATACCCGCCCAGGAGCGGCGTGAGGTAAATCAGGCCTGTATAACTGCCATATAAATTGGAGGCAAAGACTTTATCGAACATCAGGGCCTTGGTCATAAAGAGCACCAATACCGCTCTCATCCCATAATAATTGAACCGTTCCCACATTTCTGTCGCAAACAAAACATACAGTCCTTTTGGATGCGCAGCAGACCCCGCTTTTTCCGGCATAGTAATCATTTTGGTAATTGGCTCAAAATAGTAATAAAAGTGAAACGCATGGGTTATTTTCGCAACCAATTTATACCTTATGAATATTCTTCTTTTAGGCAGCGGCGGCAGGGAACACGCTTTAGCATGGAAAATGGTACAAAGTCATCATTGTGATCAATTGTATGTAGCCCCGGGAAATGCGGGTACTGCTGCATTTGGCAACAATTTACCCATTTCGGTGACCGATTTCCAGGCCATTGGAGATGCCTGTATTCAATATAAAATTAATATGCTCGTAGTGGGGCCCGAGGAACCGCTGGTGAAAGGCATTTATGATTTCTTCCAGAATAACCCCGACCTGAAGCGGGTGATTGTAGTGGGGCCGTCTGCACAAGCAGCCCAACTGGAGGGCAGCAAGGCCTTTAGTAAGCAGTTCATGCAGCGGCACGGCATTCCAACTGCGGCCTATGCCTCGTTCACGGCAGAAAACCTGGAGGAAGGCAGGGCCTATATCAACCGACACAGCCTGCCTGTGGTGCTAAAAGCCGACGGGCTGGCTGCAGGAAAAGGAGTAGTTATTGCCAATAGCACCGAAGAAGCCCTGGCCGTTTTCACCGAAATGATTGTAGATAAACAATTCGGCGCTGCCAGCGAAAAAGTGGTGATCGAAGAATTCCTGAGTGGCATTGAAGTAAGTGTTTTTGTACTGACCAATGGCACGGATTACCAGATCATTGGCCACGCCAAGGATTATAAGCGGATTGGGGAAGGCGATACCGGGCCTAACACCGGCGGAATGGGTTGCGTAAGCCCTGTTCCTTTTATGGATGAGACTTTCATGAAAAAGGTAGAGGACCGGATTATCCGTCCTACCGTAGAAGGATTGGGCAGGGAAAACCTGACTTATTACGGCTTTATTTTCTTTGGGCTGATTAACGTGAACGGAGTGCCGTACGTGATTGAATACAACTGCCGGATGGGTGACCCGGAAACCGAAGTAGTGATCCCCAGGCTCCGGACCGATCTGGTGGCGCTTTTCGCCGCAATGGACAATGGAACGCTCCGGGATGCCAATATCTCTTTCGATGAGCGGGCGGCAGCTACCGTAATGGCAGTGAGCGGAGGATATCCGGGCAATTATGCAAAAGATAAGCCAATTAACATACCGGCCAATTTGCTTCAAAACCAGGACAGCATGCTGTTTCATGCCGGTACCCGCCGGGAAGGTGAAGAAGTGCTCACCAATGGTGGCAGGGTTTTAGCTGTAACATCCTACGGAGAAACAATCGGCGAAGCAGCGGCCAAATCGCGCGCTATACTGGAAAAGATCTCCTTTGAGGGCATGTATTACCGGAAGGACATTGGCTTTGAATTCCCTTGTTAATTCCACTAATTTCAAGCACCTTTGCACGTATTGCCGATATTTATATAAGAACTGAATTATACAATGGGATTATTTAACTTTTTTACACAGGAGATTGCGATGGACCTGGGTACTGCAAATACCCTTATTATCCATAATGACGATGTAGTGGTGAACGAACCTTCAATTGTTGCGCTGAACCGCAATAACATGAAGGAAGTGCTTGCGGTTGGAAAGAAGGCATTGATGATGCACGAAAAAACACATGAAAGCATTAAAACCGTTCGTCCTTTAAAAGATGGCGTAATTGCCGACTTTAATGCTGCGGAATTGATGATCAGGGAACTCATGAAAATGATCTACCCTAAGAAACCATTATTCCCCCCAAGCTGGAGAATGGTCATTTGTATTCCATCTTCCATCACGGAAGTAGAAAAGCGTGCGGTAAGAGACAGTGCAGAACAGGCTGGCGCAAAAGAAGTATACATGATTCACGAACCTATGGCTGCTGCCCTGGGTATTGGTATAGATGTGGAAGAGCCGGTGGGAAATATGATCATTGACATTGGCGGTGGTACTACCGGCATCACGGTGATTGCACTGGCGGGAATTGTATGCGACCAGAGTATCCGTATTGCAGGCGATGAATTTACTGCAGATATCATGGAAGCGTTGAGGAGATACCACAGCTTACTGATTGGAGAGCGCACTGCAGAACAAATCAAGATCAATGTTGGCGCTGCCATGAAAGACCTCGACAATCCTCCTGATGATATGCCTGTAAACGGCCGGGACCTTGTTACCGGTATTCCTAAACAGATCATGGTCAGCTACCAGGAAATTGCGGAAGCCCTCGATAAAAGTATTTTCAAAATTGAAGAAGCCATCCTGAAAGCACTGGAAACAACTCCTCCGGAACTGGCTGCAGATATATACAGAAGAGGTCTGTACCTCACTGGTGGCGGTGCATTGTTACGCGGTCTGGACAAACGTTTGAGTGCAAAAATCAAATTGCCTGTTCATGTTGCGGATGATCCGTTGAAGAGTGTGGTGCGGGGCACCGGACTTGCACTGAAAAACTACCAACGTTTTCCTTTCATTATGAGATAGAACGATCGTCAGCTGCCTTGAAAAATATATTCCTGTTCATACGGCAATACATCAATTTTATCAGCTTCTTATTGTTGCAGGTAGTCTCTGTTATTTTATTGACTACCTCCAGCAAAACTCACGAAACTTTTTTTGCAGAAGCCACCAATGCCGTTACGGGAAATCTGAATAGCCGTTACAGTACACTCAGAAGTTATTTTACACTCAGAGAAACCAACCGCCAGTTGGCAGAAGAAAATGCCAGGCTCAAGAACCAGCTCTCCGGTAGTTTTCAGGCGCCGGACAGTGCCCGCATCAATGCAAAAGACACCACAGTAAGAGATACACTGGGCAGATCCAGAAAATACACTTTCCTCCCTGCAAGAGTCATCGGCAATACCTATACTTTACAAAACAATTACCTCATGCTCGAAAGGGGCGCTTTACAGGGCGTTCACAAAGGCATGGCGGTAACCGGACCCTCCGGCATTGTGGGTGTGGTGGTAGAATCCACCGATAACATCAGTAAGGTGATGAGTCTGCTGCACCGGAACAGCAAAGTAAGCGCCATGCTGAAGAAAGACAATACAGCGGGCAGTATTGAATGGGATGGCGCAGATCCTTCTTATTTAACACTGAAGAATGTAACCAAGAGTGCGAAGGTTGCCAAAGGAGATACAGTGTTAACCAGCACTTACTCCTCCAACTTCCCTTCACACCTGATGGTGGGTACGGTTGCCGGGATTACAGCAGACCCTTCCAGCAACTTTTATACCCTCAAAATAAAAACAGCCACTAATTTTTTTACCCTGCAGTTTGTGAATGTGATTGAAAATATTCGCTACACCGAGCAGGTACAACTGGAAAACAGCGGAAAACATCAATGAGTACACTGGTCAAAAATATCATCCGTTTCGTGCTGTTCATAGGAGTACAAGTGTACATCCTTAACCAGATCCCCCCATTGCACCAGTTTATTGTGCCGTATCTCTATTTCCTGTACATACTCTGGCTTCCCTTCAGCCTGGGACGTTTCCCGCTGATGCTCATTGCTTTTTTCTTTGGACTTAGTTTTGACTATTTCACCGGAACAACCGGACTTCACGCAGCAGCCTGTGTGATGATCGCCTATATCAGGCCTTTCCTGCTCAGCCTCCTGATTCCGAAAGAAAGCACCGAACAGAGTTATGTGGAACCCAGCATCAGCAGCATGGGCTGGGCCCCTTACAGCCTGTATGCAGGCCTGCTTACGTTCATCCATCACTTTTACCTGGTGCTGCTGGAATGGCTTCAATTCGGCAACTTCGTGTATTTCCTGGGCAAGGTTACGGCCACCACCGGGGTGAGCTTGATGCTGATCTTCGTAACAGAAATGCTGTTCAGCAGAAAAGCGAAGTTCCGCACCAATAAATAATTCCTAAATTCGTTTGTTCGAAATAACCGCCTCTTTATATATATGTCCGTTTTCAATCAAAGCCGCAGCAGGGTTATTCAAATTATATTTGCCGCCGTATTTCTGGTGATTACCATTCAATTGATCAACCTCCAGCTTTTCTCCTCCAAATACAAACTGGCTGCGGAAAACAATGCGATCTACCGGAAAATCATTTATCCCGACAGGGGCATCATTTTCGATAGAAAAAAAAGGGCCCTGCTCGAGAATACCATCAGTTATGACCTGATGGTAACCCCCTCCGAAGCAAAAGGCATTGATACCGCCGCGCTTTGTGCCCTGTTGGAGATAGATACAGCCGAATACAAGAAAAGAATCCGGGATGCCATATTTAAGAACACCAGCGTTAAGCCCAGTGTGTTTGAGCCCCTGCTGTCGCCGGATATGTACGCCAGGCTAAATGAAAACATGTATAAGTTTCCGGGCTTCATGCTAAGCGAACGTTCTGTAAGAACCTATCCTTACAATACCGCAGCCCAGTTACTGGGATACATTGCCGAAGTGGATACCACTTTCCTAAGAAGGCACAGGGAGGAAGGGTATGAAATGGGCGATTATGCCGGTATGAATGGATTGGAAAGAACCTACGAATCGGTACTGATGGGACAGAGAGGTATTAAACGGTTTATCAGAGACAATAAAAGCAGGATTCAGGGGCCTTATGAAAACGGGCTTTTTGATACCGTAGCCATTGCAGGCAGAAACCTGTACACCAGCATTGATGTAGAAGTGCAACAACTGGCGGAAAAATTATTGCAGAATAAAATCGGAAGCGCCGTTGCCATCAATCCACGTACCGGGGGCATCATTGCCATGGTATCCAGCCCAACCTATAATCCGAATGTACTCACCGGTAACGCCCGCAGAAAAAACTGGGGACGCATGGTAATGGATACTGCCAAACCCATGTACAACCGCGCCATCAAAGGGCAATATCCTCCGGGCTCCACCTTCAAGCCACTGGGCGCCCTGGTAGCATTGGATGAAGGCCTGATCACCCCTTCTTATGGAGTTGGATGCTCGGGCGGTTATGGCGCCTGTGGGGGTGTATATGTAAGATGCGAGCACAAAAATCCCGGACACGCGGCCAATCTGCGGCTGGCACTGGCGAATTCCTGCAACTCCTATTTCTCAGACATCTTTCGGAAAGCCATTGACAACAGAAAATACGGCAGCACCATCCAGGGTTACCTGAAATGGAAGGAATATATGAACGCCTTTGGTTTGGGAAGAAGACTGGAAGTAGATCTGCCCAGCGAAGACAAGGCCAGTATTCCTGATACCAGCAAATACAATCGCTTTTTCGGGGGCGCAAGAAGATGGAACAGCTGTAGTGTTTTAACCCTGGGCATTGGCCAGGATATGATGACGGCTACCCCGTTGCAAATGGCCAACCTGATGTGTATCATTGCCAATAAAGGATATTATTATCCGCCGCATTTTGTAGACAGCATTGAGCAGGAAACCGACAACGATACGGTGCTGATGGGCAAATACAGAAACAAACATATTGTAACACGTATTTCAGACAGTGCCTACCAGGCCGTACACGATGGGATGCACGATGTAACCGTTTACGGAACCTCCGCCTACATCAAAATACCAGGCGTTGAATATTGCGCCAAAACGGGTACCGCACAAAACCCGCATGGAAAGAATCACTCCCTCTTTGTGGCATTTGCACCAAAAGACAACCCGAAGATTGCAGTTGCGGTAGTAGTAGAGAACGGAGGTTATGGATCCGTAGCAGCGGGACCAATTGCGGGTTTTATCATGGAAAAATACCTGAACGATACCATCAGCACGGCCGGCCTTGCCAGGGTGGAAGAAGTATCCAAGACCGATCTGATTCCTTCGGCCATTAAAAGCTGGTATCAGCGGAAAGATATAGAAAGACAGGCAAAGATTGCTCTGGAAGAAGCTGCTGCAAGAGCGGAAGAAAAAGAGGAAACCCATAAAGCCAGCACAGAAGTTCAGCTGGAACCAGTTTCAAAGCCCGTTGGCGGAAATGATACAGGCAATAAAACTAAACTCATTAAGTCGTCGCTTCTGTTGAATGACGAAAAAAGAAAAAGAAGAGATACCGGTAAACCATGAACAGACAAAATAACATATCGCAGGGGGTAGACTATGTGGTGATATGGCTGTATGCCATTTTGGTAGCTATTGGTATACTTTGCATTTTCATGGTTGAATACCGTACAGGGACCGATTGGTTGCAATCATTCATTGGAGGAAAAACCAATTACAGCAAGCAGCTGATATTTACGGGCATCTGTGCCATCATAGCTATGCTGATCCTGCTGACAGACAGTAAGCTCTTTACCGCATTTGCCAACCTTTCCTATATTCTCGGAATCCTGCTGATGCTGTCTACATTCGTTATTGGAAAGAATATCAGCGGATCCAAAAGCTGGATTCCTTTAGGGGGCGGATTTAACCTGCAACCGGTTGAAATTTGTAAAATTTTTACGGCCCTGGCGCTGGCCAAATACCTGTCGCGGCAGGAAACCGATTTCACCAAATTCAAGTCGCAGGTCATTGCCGGAGTCATCTGCCTGTTGCCTGCTGTAATATCAGTAGCGCAGCATGAATCGGGTATGGCCCTGGTTTATTTCAGTTTTTTCCTGGTGATGTATCGCGAAGGGCTTTCTCCTGCAGTGCTGATCATCGGGTTCTCCTTTGTGGCTTTGATTGTATCCACCTTACTGATAGAACCCAACACACTGGCCATCATCCTGTCGGTTGCAGCGCTGCTGGTGATTTATCTTTCCCGTAAAACCATTAAAAGAAGAAAGGGGCTCTTATACCTGGTACTGGTTATCTGGTTTGCCTGTGTGGGCATACAAAGGTTTGCCGTTCCATTCATTTTCAACAATGTATTGGAATGCTACCAGAGCGCAAGGGTATACAGCGCGTTTGGAAAAGACTACGACTGCAGCCAGAACAAACGCTCTGCAAAAAAATCGGACAAAACGCCACGAAAGCCCGACGACTACAATGTTCGCCAGAGTAAGATCGCCATTGGTTCCGGAGGATTCTGGGGAAGGGGATTTTTAAAAGGGACCCAAACCAGGGGTAAATATGTACCGGAACAGCACACCGATTTCATCTTCGCCTCCCTGGGAGAGGCTTTTGGGTTTGCCGGCAGTTTTGTATTCCTGATGATTTACCTGTTTTTGCTCATCCGGATCATCAATATTGCCGAAAGGCAACGAAGTACATTCAGCCGGGTATATGCTTATAGTGTAGCCAGTATTCTGTTTTTTCATATTGCCTTCAATATCTGTATGACCATTGGATTATTCCCTTCGCCGGGAGTAACTTTGCCATTGATCAGTTACGGAGGTTCCTCGCTGGTTTCTTTTACGATATTAATTTTTGTATTACTCAGACTGGATGCCGACAGGCAGATGGTACTGCGTTAAATAACCAACATGACCATTATTCCCTTATCAGAAGGAAGTTTTACCATAGATAAAACCAAACAGTTTATTCCCTTCGATACTGCAACAGAAGAATTGAACAGCCGTCCAACCGGGAGCCTGCTGGTAGAAATTCAGCCTTTTGCAGTGATAACCTCCAGGGATATTATATTGATTGATACAGGACTGGGCTACAACCTGCCTGATGGAACGCCGCAGTTGCACCATAACCTGATGAAGGCCGGCATTAATCCATCGCAGGTAACCAAAGTACTGATGAGTCATCTTCACAAGGATCATGCCGGTGGAATTACCACAAAGAACAGCCTCACCGCAGAACAGTTCATTGCATTTCCCTATGCCACTTATTATGTGCAACAGCGTGAATTTGATTATGCCAAAACCATCGGCACTTTGTCCTATACCCTGTCGGACTTTGCTTTGCTGGAAGAATTCAGCAGGGTGGAATGGCTGGAAGATGACATGGGGTATATAGACAATTATATCCGGTATGAGTTAACCGGAGCGCATAGTAAGTTTCACCAGGTATTCAGCATAGAAGATGAAGGGGAAATTGCATTCTTTGGAGGGGATGATGCCCCGCAACTACAACAAATGAAAAGCCGGGTTGTAGCCAAGTACGACTTTGATGGCAAAAAATGCATGGAGCTGAGAAGGCAATGGTGGGAGGAAGGAAACAAACAGGGATGGTCCTTTCTCTTTTACCACGACATCTCAGCTCCGGTGTATAAAAACAGCCCGTATTAATTTTTGGGAGCACGCTGCTCTTCCAGTCTTTTCTTTAATTCCGGGTTGTTCTCCATTCTTTTTTGAAAGGCCGGATTCTTCTTCATGCGTTCTACCAGCTCTTTCCGCATCATGTTGTTAAACTCTTTTTCCAGTTTCAGCACCTTATTGGCGCGCTCATCGCTGTTCAGGATTTTTTTGAAATCAACATTGTATTTTTTACGGATGGCCAGCGCTTTTTCTTCAAATGCAAGCTCATTGTCTTTGTTTTCTACCCTTGTCTTCCGGAGTTCGTCCATGTAACTGTTGTGAACCGGCCAGAATTTCTGGGCTTCTTCCACTGTCAGATTCAACTGACGGGTAACAAACGCCACTTTCAACGCTTCCGCATTTACACGGGGAGCAGGCTGATGCATCGCTTCATGCTTTTGCCTGGGGGCAGGCTGTTTATCCTGCGCTGAAGCGGTCAAAGCAACGGTCCCGATCAGCATCAATAGTAAGATCTTTTTCATAATACGTGTTTTAAGTAGATTATTTTATATCCGTGTTGCCGGCATTCTCGTTAAGAAATTGTTCCAGTTCTTCATCAGATACCTGGTTCAGGGAGGCAGTTTCTGCTGTTATTGTTTCATTGATCTCTTCCGAAACAGGAGAGCTGGTATGGCCTGCACCGGAAAGTACCGTTGCCGTAACCAGGTAGTTCTGTAATTCATCATCGGTGAGTTTGTTCATCTCTGCGGGTACATCTATCCGGCGGTACTGTTCATAGTTAAAAGGCTGTACATTTCTGTCGGTAAATATAAATCCGGCAGTAACCAGTATGCCTGCCACCAATGCAGCGGAAGCATAGCCCATCCATTTACGAACCATGGGCATTTTTACAACAGGTGCGGATACGGCAGGAATCTTCATGGAAAACCTTTCAAAATAGCCCTCCGGCACCGACTGCACCGGCAGCCTGGAAATGTTTTTCAGCAGCGGGGCAATAGCGTCCAGTTCTTCATTGATGTCTTTCCGGTTATTCATGATGCTTCTTTGACTGATGGTTGAAATACAGGTTTAATGATTTTTAATAAATTCTTCAATTTTTTTGGCTGCGTGATGGTAGCTGGCCTTTAAAGCGCCAACACTGGTATCCAGAACCCTGCTCATTTCTTCGTAGCCCATATTATCAAAATACCGGAGATTAAACACCAGCTTTTGTTTATCGGGCAATTGCCGGATCCCCAGTTGCAGCTTCCATTCCAGCCGGTTTGCATCGAAATTTGAATCGGCTTTTATGGAATTGCTGTACGCCTCTCCCAGCTGATCAAAATCAACAGCGGCCTTTCTTTTCTGCTGTTCCATAAAACTCAGGCTTTCGTTGGTGGCAATCCGGTACAGCCAGGTGTACAACTGACTGTCTTCCCGAAAGGAACCCAGCCCGTTCCATACTTTTATAAAAGTATTTTGCAATACATCATTTGCGTCTTCGTGAGCGGGGATCAGGCGCCGGATATGCCAATACAGTTTCTCCTGGTACTTTTTTACCAGCAGGGTAAAGGCATTTTCTTTTGTACCGGCCCTTTTAAAGGCGGTTACAATTTCATCGTCCTCCATATATCTTCTTCAGCGCTGTTTGTTCTACACTTATTAGATAAATTTAAGAGATGAACGTTTAATTATGCTTAAAATATATTTTCCGGGCTTAATCCGGTTCTGTCTAAGCGGTCTTAAGGGTAATTTCGGTATATTGTTTTTTTAAAATCATATGCCATCTTCAACTTATATACAGCATTTTAAATGGAACGTAACAGATAAGTATACCATCTACAACAGTCTGTTTGCTGCACTACCCTTTTCGGGCATTTCCAATGTGGGCGCCTTATTGCCGATTTTATTACAGGCCTGTGTAGACGGATACCAGGAGGGGAAGGAACCCATGGAGATCCTGGAGAACTTCTTTAAACAACATACCCCCGCAGCTACAGAAGCCGAACAGATGGAACGTCTGTTCAAATTTGTACAGTATATAGAGCGGCAGGTAGTGCTGTTTGATGCCATTGAAGACGCAGCATTTGAAACCGTACACAATACCAATGGTTCGGGTAGTTTAAAAGCCCTGTACAATGAAGCCTATTATGCCGGAAAAGTACCGGCATTGAAAGAAAAGCTCCGGAACTTTAAAGTGCGCGTGGTACTTACAGCTCACCCAACGCAATTTTATCCCGGAAGTGTACTGGGCATCATTCACGACCTGGGGGAAGCTATTGCCAGGAACGATTTTCAAACAATCAACCTGTATATACAACAACTGGGCATCACGCCTTTCTTCAATAAGAAACAGCCCACCCCTTTCGACGAAGCCATCAACCTCATGTGGTATCTCGAAAATATCCTGTACAAGTCTATCGGTAATATTTACAACTTTATCCAGCGCGATATTTTCGATGGCGAATTCGACAGTGAGAACCCATTCATAGAACTCGGGTTCTGGCCGGGTGGCGATCGCGATGGCAACCCTTTTGTGAATGCCGCCACAACCTTAAAAGTAGCAGAGTCGTTGCGCAGCGCCATCATCGTCTGTTATTACAGGGATATCCGGAAACTCAAACGCAGATTAACCTTTGCCGGGGTAGATACCCTTGTATCACAACTGGAAGAACAGCTCTACGAAAATGTATTCAGGCCCAAAGAAAGTAAGCGGGTACATCGGGAGGAATTGATGGGTAAACTCATGGACATTAAAGCCTTGCTGTTAAAGCAACACCATGGCTTATATATTAGCCGGGTAGACAGCCTCATCAATAAAGTAAAAATATTCGGAACCTGGTTTGCCTCACTGGATATCCGACAAGACAGCAGGATTCATACCAAAGTGCTGAAAGATATTGACCAGACAACCCGTAAACTCAATGGGAAGGGCATTCTTCCGGATAACTACGATGCATTATCTGAAGCGGATAAAATAGAAGCACTCTGTTCCATCAGCCAGGTAGTGGAAACAAAAGATGTTACAGAAGAGATTTCAAAAGACACCATTGAAAGCATATTTGCCATACACTCCATACAGCAGATTAACGGAGAATCCGGTTGCCACCGCTATGTGATCAGCAACTGCCAGTCTGCACTGAACGTGATGGAGGTATTCGCCCTCTTCAGGCTATGCGGATGGGACACCGGCAAGCTCACCGTAGACATCGTTCCACTGTTCGAAACCATCGACGATTTGCAGGATGCGGAGAAAATCATGCATACGCTTTACACCCATCCTGTTTACAAAAAACACCTGTTGCAAAGAAACCTGCACCAGACCATCATGTTGGGATTCAGCGACGGTACCAAGGATGGCGGCTACCTGCAGGCGAACTGGAGCATCTATACCGCTAAGAAAGCGCTTACCGCTATTTCCAGGCAGCACAATTTCAAAGTGAAATTCTTTGACGGACGCGGAGGCCCTCCTTCCCGCGGTGGCGGCAAGACCAATAAGTTTTACGCGTCACTGGGCAGCGATATCGAAAACGAAGAAATCCAGTTGACCATTCAGGGCCAAACCATCACATCCAATTTCGGCACCATTCAGTCTTCACAGTACAACCTGGAACAGTTGCTGAGTGCAGGTATCAGCAATACTGTTTTTGCCGCCAACAGGGCCCAGATCTCCGAAGCAGACAGGGAAATACTGAAAGAACTGGGAGCCATCAGCCACAGCGCTTATCAGTCTTTTAAAGAACATCCGCAGTTCCTGCCTTATATGCAACAGTTCGGTCCGCTCAACTATTACAGCAAAAGCAATATTGCCAGCAGGCCGGGTAAAAGGGGCAATGCCGAACAATTGAAATTTGAAGATCTGCGGGCAATTCCGTTTGTAGGAAGCTGGAGCCAGCTGAAGCAAAATGTACCCGGTTATTTTGGCGTCGGAACCGCCCTTCAGCAAATGAAAGACAATGGGAAATGGGAGCAGGTTCAATCCCTGTTCAACAATGTCTTATTCTTCAGAACGCTGATCGACAACAGCATGATGAGTATGCTCAAATCCTTCTTTCCGCTTACTGCCTATATACAACAGGATCCTGTTTACGGGTCGGTTTGGGAAATGATTAAACAAGAATTTGATCTCACCAAAAAACTGGTGCTGGAACTGGCAAATGCAAGCCAGTTAATGCAGGATGATCAAACAGGAAGAGCCTCCATTCTGATGCGCGACAAAATTGTATTACCACTGCTCACCATTCAGCAATATGCGCTACACCAGCTACGGACCGGGAAACTTACCGATACACAGAAAGCTACTTATGAAAAACTGGTAACCAGGAGTATGTTCGGTATTATCAACGCCGCAAGAAACTCGGCTTAAACATCTTTCCAGCGCCAGAGATGTATGCAGGCATAGGTTCTGTAAGGACTCCACCTGGAGGAGATCTTCAGCATTTGTTCTTTCATGGCTTTCTTATCGGAAGGGTCCAGTTTGTAAATAGCGGTCATGGCCTGCTGTATGCCCAGGTCATCCACTGCAAAAACATCTTCACGGCCCAGGCTGAACATCAGCAGCATTTCCACGGTCCACCTGCCAACACCTTTGATTTGAACCAGTAATTCAATCACTTCCTCATTGGTTAACTTCATGAGTTTTTTATCGGTAATACCCTGCTCAATACAAAAGGCAGCCACATTTTTTATATAACTTACTTTGGCATTACTCAAACCAATGGCACGAAGGATTTCAGAAGCGGTATCCAGTACCTGCTGCGGCCGGGGTTCCTTTCCATGAAAGAGTTTCAGGAATCTTTTAAAGATTACTTCGGCCACTTTTGTACTCAGTTGCTGGCTCATAATACCGGCCATTAACCGGAGCGGGATATTTTTCCGCATCTTCAGTTGGTGCAGGTCTTTCCCAATGATCTTGGCCAGTTTTTTGTCTTTTGAAAGATGTTGAACATATTCCATACGGTAAGTTAATTATTTTGCAGAAGATGGAAAGAATCATTCAACTAACGGCAGACGGCTCACATACCATTGCCATTCCCGGAATGGAAGTGATGTATCACAGCAAACACGGCGCCATACAGGAAAGTGTGCATGTGTTTATCCGTGCCGGTCTGCAATATGTAGCGCCTCAGCCAGTTATCCGGATACTGGAAATTGGTTTTGGTACAGGACTTAATGCACTATTAACCGCTATTGAAGCGGGGAATACCGGCCGGTTGATTGAATACACCAGTATGGAGGCATACCCGTTAACCCCGGTTGAATACGGTTCGCTCAACTACGGCAGCCAATTGCTGGAACCGGCGCTGTTTGAAGCAATACTTGCCTCCAATTGGAATGAACCTGTTGCAATCACCCCCTTTTTCAGGTTACAAAAACTGCATAATACCTTGCAGGCCTATCGCTTGTCAGATACATTTTCAGCAGCAGCAATTGAGCAGCAAAGCGCAGGATTTCATTGTATTTACTACGATGCATTTGCCCCTTCCGTACAGCCTGAGTTATGGACCGCCGAAACATTCCGGCAAATGTATGAGCTGCTTTTACCAGGTGGCATCCTGGTTACCTACTGCAGCAAGAGTATCGTACGGCATGCCATGGAGTCTGCAGGATTTGTGGCAACAAGAATTCAGGGGCCCTACGGCAAGCGCGAAATGGTAAGGGCCATCAAACAGGGATAGCCCGGACACGGCCGGGATTGATTCCAGGTACACGCGCGGTAATTCCGGATTATTTGTATATTCCCGTATCACCTAAAAATTGTTCAATGAAATTATTGACACTGTTTGCAGCGCTGTTGCTGATGAACACGGCAACTGCGCATAAAAATGCTGAGAATCCCGGGGAAATTATCCGTCAAATACTGGAGAAACAAACAGCAGCCTGGAACAGGGGCGACCTGGAGGCATTCATGCAGGGTTACTGGAAAAACGACAGCCTCTTATTTGTTGGAAAGAACGGACCTACCTACGGATACAATACCACCCTTCAAAATTATCGTAAAAGCTATCCCGACAATGCCACCATGGGTCAGCTGAAATTTACACTCCTGCAAATCAGGCCGCTGTCTTCAGATACCTGGTTTGTACTGGGCAAATGGGCTTTAACCAGGACAGCCGGAGACGTAAGCGGGCACTACACATTGCTGTTTAAAAAGATCAATGGCCAATGGGTGATCATAGCCGACCACAGCAGTTAGCACATAACCAAACATGATTCCTGCATATTGACGCCTGGATCCTCCTATATACAGGTTTTATCAGGCCGGATTAATCAAAACTCTGGTTACTTACGGCAGCCAGTTTCAGGATCCGGTCAAACTGCGCCGGGGTAAGATCGTTGTAGAAATAATAGATCGGATCTACCGGCACGCCATTTCTGTGAACTTCGTAGTGACAATGCGGGCCAGTACTCTTACCGGTGCTTCCTACATAACCTATCACTTCTCCCCGCTTCACCCGCTCACCTACGCGGGCTTTGATCCGGTACATATGTGAATAAGTGGTTTGGTATCCAAAACCGTGATTGATCACTACCCTGTTACCATAACCGCCGGTATTGAACCCGGCATCTCTTACCACACCATCGGCAGTTGCATAGATCGGTGTTCCGGAAGGTGCCGTAAAATCTAGGCCTGCATGCAGTCTCCTGTCTTTATAGATCGGATCAATCCGGTATCCGAAACCGGAAGCCACCCTGTTTAAATTTTTATTGCTGATAGGCTGAATGGAAGGAGTTGCCGCCAACAGTTTTTCCTTATTCTTCACCATATCGGCGATGTCCACAAAGGATTTGGCCTGAAAACCCAGGCGAAGCGAAAGATCATTCAACTGAGAAATCATGCTTTTGACCAGTTCGGTTTCGCCCATGCTTTGCACCAGTTTCACTTCTTTCTTGGTTTCAATGTCCTTAATACGGGCGCTGTCAGGGATAGGATCTGAACCAAAAATGGAACGGTAAACGTTGTTGTCTCTGTTCTCAATTTCATCCATCTGCAATTCAAGTTGTTTAACCCTTTCCATCAGCACACTGTAGTTCTGCTTTAAATCGTCATTTTGCTGGCGCATGTATTTCTCCTTGGGAGAATCGATGTACCGGAAAGTGATGGCAAAAATGAGGATACCGGTAACAATAGAGGCCGCTATATAGCCAATCACCTGCAACAGGCGAACCCGCAATGGGGTGGTCAGCTTCTCGTAGCGGAGCGTATGGGTATTAAAGAAGTATTTTACCTTTTTCATTCGTGATTGTTCATGGGTCAGAGCCGCCTAAATCCTTACCTTTGCTCTCCTTGAAATGCCAACAAATATAGTTTCTAAGCCCTAAAAAGGGACATAAAAAGTGATTCATGACGACGAGTGCCGAAATTCGCCAGCAATTTTTGGATTTTTTTGCTTCAAAAAAGCATCAAATCGTTCCATCCGCGCCAATTGTGGTAAAAAACGATCCGACCCTGCTGTTTACCAACGCGGGGATGAACCAGTTCAAAGACTACTTCCTGGGTAACCGTAAGCCTGAGTTCCCCCGGGTGGCCGATACACAGAAATGTTTGCGGGTAAGTGGCAAACACAACGACCTGGAAGAAGTGGGGGTAGACACCTATCACCATACCATGTTCGAGATGCTCGGCAACTGGAGTTTCGGAGATTACTTCAAGGCAGAAGCTATTGCCTGGAGCTGGGAACTGCTGACCGAAGTATACAAGATCGACAAGGATCGTATCTATGTGACCATTTTTGAAGGTGATGCAAAGGAGAACCTGGAAAGGGATACGGAAGCCTACGAAGAATGGAAAAAAATTATTTCTCCCGACAGGATCTTACCGGGTAACAAGAAAGACAATTTTTGGGAGATGGGAGATACCGGCCCCTGTGGCCCCTGCTCCGAGATACATGTAGATTGCCGTCCCGATCAGGAGCGCGCGCAGGTAGCCGGAAAAACACTGGTTAACAATGACCACCCGCAGGTGATTGAAATATGGAACAACGTGTTCATGCAGTTCAACCGCCTGAAAGACGGTTCGCTGGAATCATTACCCGCCAAACACGTAGACACCGGTATGGGCTTTGAAAGGCTGGTACGTGTGATTCAGGGAAAAACCAGCAACTACGATACGGATGTATTTACCGGAACCATTGCTTCGATCGAAAAGATCACCGGTATTACCTACGATTTTGGCAACAGCAAACCTGCTATTGCTTTCCGCGTACTGGCCGATCATATCCGTGCCATTGGGTTCACCATTGCCGACGGGCAATTGCCTTCCAACACAGGGGCAGGGTATGTAATCAGAAGAATTTTAAGAAGAGCTGTTCGTTACTACTACTCTCACCTCAACTATAAGCAACCATTACTGCACCAGCTGATGCCGGTGCTTGCCAAACAGTTTGAGCAGGTATTCCCCGAACTGCAACTGCAGCTCGATTTTGTATCCAAAGTGGTAAAGGAGGAAGAAGATGCCTTCTTACGTACCCTCGACAAGGGGTTGAAAAGAATGGATGATATCATTGGTAATGCAACAGGTAAACTCATAGAAGGAAAAGCCGCTTTTGAACTCTTCGACACATTCGGATTCCCGATAGACCTGACCAGGCTGATTGCTTCGGAAAATAATTTCACCATCAACGAAGCCGGGTTTGAGGCGGAAATGCAGCAACAAAAAAACAGGAGCCGTGCCGCTACTTCCATGGATACGGAAGACTGGGTGGAGGCAGACGCCGATGCCTTGCAGGAATTTGTGGGATATGATTCACTGGAGGTAAAAACAAAAGTGATCAAATACAGGAAAGTGAAGGCGAAAGGAAAAGAATCTTTCCAGTTGGTGCTGGCCGGCACTCCTTTTTATGCAGAGAGCGGCGGACAGGTTGGTGATACGGGCGTGCTGGATTTTGAAGGAGAGAAGATCCGGGTTACCGATACAAAAAAAGAAAACAACCTGATCATTCATTTTACGGAAAGCCTGCCTTCCGATATCAATGCCAACGTTATTGCCACGGTAGACAGGGAAAAGAGAATGAAAACAACAGTGCACCACAGCGCTACGCACCTGATGCATGCAGCTTTACGTAAAGTGCTGGGCACTCATGTTGCACAGAAAGGAAGTATGGTGAATGACACCATGCTCCGGTTCGACTTCTCCCATTTTGCAAAAATGACGGAGGAAGAAATAGCGGAGGTAGAGCAACTGGTGAACGAGAAAATCAGGGCCAATGTACCTGTTTACATAAAGGAAATGAAGAAGGACGAGGCTGTTGCCCTGGGCGCCATGGCCTTATTCGGAGAAAAATACGGCGATATTGTTCGTGTGGTGATCATGGATCCCAATTACTCCATTGAGCTTTGTGGCGGAACCCATGTAGGCGCTACCGGAGAACTGGGTTATTTCAAAATACAACATGAATCGGCTGTTGCAGCAGGGGTTCGCCGGATTGAAGCGGTATGCGGAGAAGCTGCTGCCAGGCTCATTAGTGAGGAACTGGGGCAGTTGCAACAGTTAAAAGAATTATTCAGAAACCCAAAAGAACTGCTGAAGTCAGCCGAGCAGATATTGCAGGAAAATGCAGAACTGCGCAAGAAAATAGAATCCTTCGAAGCCAAACAATTACAACTTACCTATAAGGAGCTCCTGGGTAAGGTAGAAACCATCAATGGCATCTCTTTTGTAGGACAGGTGGTAGAGACAGGCAGTGCGGATGCAGTGAAGAAACTCTGCTTTGAATTAAAGAAAGACCTGAATAACTACCTGGTAGTACTCGCCGCCAATGTAGATGGCAAAGCGCAGGTAGCCATACTGATTGATGAAGCATTGTCTGCCTCAAAAAGGCTGGAGGCGCCAAAAATCATTAAAGAACAGATTGCGCCACTGATCAAAGGTGGTGGCGGGGGGCAGAAAACACTGGCTACTGCCGGCGGACAGGATGCCTCTAACCTGTTGGCTGTTATAGAAAAAGTTAAAGGGTTAATCAGGTAATTTATGAACCAGAAATACGAAGCTGTCATTGGATTGGAAGTGCATGCGCAACTGGCAACAACCAGTAAATTGTTTTGTGGAGACAGTACGTTGTTTGGCGCAGCGCCCAATACACATATAAGCCCGATTACGCTTGGCCATCCCGGCACCTTACCCAGGGTTAATCAAAAAGCCATAGCATACGCCATTAAAATGGGGCTGGCCTGTGGTTGTGAAATTGAAAAGGTCAACTGGTTTGCCCGTAAAAATTATTTTTACCCCGATCTACCGAAAGGATACCAGATTTCACAACACACCACCCCCATCTGTAAAGGCGGCAACGTAAAGATCAAATCGGGCGATGGAGAACGATCTGTTCAACTCAACAGGATTCACCTGGAAGAAGATGCCGGTAAAAGTATTCATGATATAGACGATCAGTATACCTGTATCGATTTAAACAGGGCGGGAACGCCACTGATAGAGATTGTTACCGAACCCGACCTTTTTTCTGCAGAAGAAGCCTGGCAGTATGTTACTGAAGTACGCAAACTGGTAAGATGGCTCAATATCTGCGATGGGAATATGGAGGAAGGAAGCCTTCGTTGCGATGCCAATGTATCGATCCGGTTAAAGGGCGAAACAAAACTGGGCACTAAGGTAGAGGTGAAAAACCTGAACTCCATACGCAACGTAAAGAAAGCAATTGAGTTTGAGATAGACAGGATGATCCGGGAAGTGGAAGCAGGGAACAGGATCAAACAGCAAACCCGCAGTTTTGATGCGGCTACCGATACCACGTTTGCGATACGCGATAAAGAAGAAGCGAATGACTACCGTTATTTCCCCGATCCCGACCTTCCTGCACTGGTATTATCAGACAGCTATCTTCAGGAAATCAGGGAAGCATTGCCCGAATTACCTGCCGCATTGATCAAGAAATACCAGCAGCAGTATGGCCTTAGTCTGTACGATGCAGCGCAACTCTGCGAAGACAAAGCCGCTGCTGGTTATTTTGAGAACGTGATACAACATACCACTGCATATAAGGCATTGGCCAACTGGATGCTGGGACCCATCCGGCAATACCTGAATGAGCATGCAAAAGACTACGAACAAATAACCATAGCGCCACAGCGCATGGCAGCGCTGATACAACTGGTGGAATCAGGACAGGTGAACTTTTCTGTTGCTGCCGCCAAGCTTTTACCGGTACTAGCCGAAAATAATGAAGCGCCGCTGGCCATTGCCGAAAAACTACAGTTGTTGCAGGTAAGCGATACCGGCGAGTTGGAAAAATGGGTGGAAGCAGCGCTGGCTTCCATGCCCGACAAAGTAACCGAATACAGGAAAGGGAAAAAAGGATTGATCGGGCTTTTTGTAGGTGAGGTAAAGAAAAGAAGTATGGGCAAGGCCGATCCAAAACTGGTAACAGCATTACTTGAAGCAAAACTCAACAATTAATATACATGAAAAAAATCTCCTTACTATTGCTTGGTGCAGCGGTACTGCTCGGTTCCTGCCAGCAAAAAAAATATGGCGGGTTCACCGTAACAGGTACCATTAAGAATGCCCCTACCGATAAAGTTTTTTTGCAGGAGCTGCCATTTGGCGGGGAGCAGCCTGTAATACTGGATTCCGGCAGACTTGAAAAAAATGGTCAATTTACCCTGAAGGGTGTAGCCAGGGAAGAAGGCCTCTACCGGCTTGTACTGGAGAATGGTCCGGATGTACTGATTGTAAACGACAACGATTATATAGAAGTGGAGCTGGACGTAAACCATTACAGAGACTATACACTCAAAGGATCCAAAGCTTCAGAAAGCCTCCATAGCCTCTTTAATGATTACCGCAAGCAGGATTCTGCATTGTATGCCGTTTTTATGCAAATTGATACACTTCAAAAGCAAACAGGCACAGACAGTTTGCTCAATCTTGCCAAGGCCGACCGCGACCGGCAAATGAAAGCCATGAATGCGGCTGTAAGTAGTTTTATAAAGGAAAGTAAAAGCCCCGCAGCACGTTACTACGCATTGGGAATGGCATCCAGGACCATGATCCCCGAGGAACTGAATACGCTGATCAACGAATCTGCCACCCAATACAAGGACCACAGTGGCTTACAAAAAATCAAAGCCCTGGTGAATGCGTCTGCCGCGCAAAAAGCGCCCACCCCTAAAACTTATGCGCTGCTGAATCAACAGGCGCCTGAGATCAGTTTACCCGACATGGATGGTAAGCCCTTTTTACTGAGCAGTCTGAAAGGAAAATATGTACTGGTCGATTTCTGGGCAAGCTGGTGTGGCCCCTGCAGAAGGGAAAATCCCAATGTGGTGAATGCATTCAACAAGTATAAAAACAAGAATTTCACCATCCTGGGCGTATCCCTCGATAATGACAGGGAAGCCTGGTTACAGGGTATTAAAGACGACAAATTAACCTGGAAGCATGTGAGCGACCTGAAACAGTGGGAAAGCAGCATGCCGGGTCTTTACCAGTTTGACGCCATACCTTTTAATGTACTGATTGATCCACAGGGAAAAATCATCGCTACCGATTTACGTGGTGCCGAACTGGAGCAAAAGCTTGCGGCAGTATTGAAGTAAGATTTCCGGCATATAACCATAAAAAAAGAGGGCTTGCCCTCTTTTTTTATGCACCTACAAAGAGTTATAGTACTTAAACACTTTAACCAGGTCCTCTTCCTTTCTAAAGGAGATCCTGTTGGAAGTAATAAAGCCTTTCACCTGATCTGCCTTGTCTGCCAGTAACAACAGCACCGATTCTTTATCTGCTTTGATCAGCGTTACTGCTTTATCTTTTTCTGCATAATATTTAATACCACCGGTAAAGGTTTTCACAATACCTGCATTTACCTCGCTCATTTCCGATACATGCTTCAGATCCAGCCTGTATAAATCAACGGCCCCCTCTGCCAAAACCTGTACAAACTGTTCCACAGACAATCCCGGGCCGGTAATCCCTTTTTTATACACACTATAAGACTCCGGAGTTCCCGGTTTGTGCATCAGGGTAAAAGAAACAATCTCATCCTGCAATTCAAAAGCCTCCTCATTCTTATTGAAGAATAAAGCATTGTCATATACATTGTACTTTAGTTCCAGGTTTTCATAAATGCCCCTGGTGGTAACTACCGAACCCCTGGTCCATTTGTCGGCCAAAAAAGGTGTTCCGCGGATTTCTGCATATTTTTCTATGTTAAAGATCCTGGAAGACAGGGGGTCTTGCAGAATAGATATGTTCTGAGAAAAAGCCGCTACGGAAAAAAGCATGGCAAATAAAAGGAAAAGGAACAGTCTCATACAAAAATTTATAAAATAAATGTACTGAATCCCGCCGGCAAAAAAAAGTGCAGTACTTTAAAAAACAAGGGCCGCTGTAACAGCGGCCCTTGTGGTATGATGAACGGTAACCCGGTATTAATACCCAGTGTTTTGCTGGGATTTCAGGTTAGCGTTGGCGTCAATTTCAGACTGAGGGATAGGGAGAATCCTTCTGAACACAGTGTAAGGTACTGTTCTGGAAGTTGCCGGATAATTAGCACTTCTCGTCACATCACGCTTCAGGCGCTGTAAATCATGGAATCGGTCTCCTTCAAATGCAAGCTCCTTTCTTCTTTCAGTCAGGATATCTTCCAGTAACTGCGTTCCTGAAGATAAGATGGGGGTTGCACCACGACGGCTGGCGATGAAGTTAACATAGGTCAACGCATCAGCTTCATTGGTTGGCAAAGAAGCCTCAGCAGCAATCAGGTACATTTCGCTTAAACGAAGCACTTTAGTATCACTTAAATCACCTGTGGTTACAGGGTATTTATTAATGAATGCAGACGGCAAACCCGCTCTTATACCGGTAGGGTACAGCGCTTTTCTAACATCTGCTGTAGCATACAGTGCATAGAGGTCATCAGAACAAAGGATATCGCCATAGTTACCAGCCTGGCTGTACAGGTAACCGATTGCATCGAAAGAAAGGTTAGCTACCGCGTCAGAAGAAACCTCATACAAAGTTTCCAACTTATCCGTTCTAACTACAGAATTAGCCCAGTAAGATGCATGGTTAGCTGTGGTTAAAGGAGAAAATCCGCTGTTGTTGATTACATCCAGAGCAGCAGTTTTTGCATTGGCCTTATCGCCCATATGCAGGTACACTTTAGCCTGGAGCCCTTTAGCAGCGTACTTACTAAACATGGAAGAGTTGGTAAACGTAGTCATCAGGGTATAAGCCTGATTCAGGTCTGCAATCATCAACGCATACACTTCAGATACCTTATTGCGGGTAGGCTTCAGATCCGGATTATAAACCGTAACAATAGGCACCCCCAGTGCATCCGGGTTATCAGCATAAGGCTTTGCAAAGTTGCGCACCAATGTAAAGTAGGCCAGTGCTCTCAGCGCGTAAGCCTCTCCTTTGTACTGATTAACAGTTGCATTGGCAGCAATGGTAGAATTGATGATATTGTTTGTTCTAAGGATCACTGCATATGCAGCGGTCCACATTCCAAGGGCATTGCCATCGGTTGCAGTTGCACCCTTGGTATCGTTGTAATCATTAAAGAATGTATACCTGTTGGTATTCAGTGAAGACTGGTAAGCATTATCTGCCATCAGATCTCCCATTACAGGGAGTGACCTTCCGAACAGGTCTACATTACGCATACCTGCATAGGCTCCGTAAAGGGCCACTTTCAGGTCAGCCTCTGTTGCTAACGCCTGGTCGGGCGTTAAAGAAGTGGGAGAAGAAAGCTCAATAAAGCTCTTTTTACAGGAGGACATAGTTGCCAGTAACACTATTACCAGCAACGTTTGAAATTTATATTTTCTGCTCATAGTTATAATAATTTAAAAAGCCGGTTATTTAGAATGCTACGTTAAGACCAACTGTTACAGTTCTTGGAATGAATACGTTCAGGTTAGTAGCACTGTTCGTACCCTGCTCCGGATCAAATGCAAGGTTTTTATCCTTAACCCAGGTAAACAGGTTGGTTCCTCTTATATAGAAATTAACATTAGTCAGTTTAGCTTTTTCAATCAGGCTCTTAGGCAGATTATAACCGACCTGGAGTTCACGCAATCTGATGAAATCTCCCTGATTCAGGTAACGGGTAGAGCTGCTCTGTGCGTTTTTGTTACCACCGTACACATATTTGGGGATATCAGTGATGTCGCCTGGTTTCTGCCAACGATCCAACTGACGGGCAACTTTATTGTAAGTAGCGCCAAAACCGGAACCTAAATAATAACTGCCCCATGTATCATACACCATATTACCAAAGTTGTAATAGAACTGTGCACTAAGGGTAAAGCCTTTGAAGTTCAATGTTGAACTCAGTGATCCGAAATACTTAGGAAGAGAGTTTCCGCCTACAACACGGGCAGCAGCGCCTGGATAAGCGTTGGTAGTTGTATTGTGTGTATTGTCGGCATACCACAGCGGGTCTCCGTTTGCAGGATTTACACCGGCCCATTCCCTTACATAGAAAGAGTTGATGGAAAGGCCTTCCCTGATCAGCTGGAGGGCATTATTAGGGTTGATGATATCTGCTCCGCCGGGCAGAGAAGTAACGGTATTTTTGTTGTTGGCAATATTGAAATCAATTTCCCATCTCAGGTCTTTCTTCAATACAGGAACAACATTTAGAGAAAATTCAAAACCCTTGTTCTGCATAGAACCTATATTTCTGGTTGCAGTAGAGAAACCGGAAGTTCTTGACAATGGAACCGGCAGTAACAGTGAAGCTGATGTTCTGTTGTAGTATTCAGCAGTAAAGCTGATTCTGTTTTTAAGAATACTTACATCTACGCCAATATTGAAAGGCTTGTTCAGCTCCCAGGTAAGATTAGGGTCACCTACGTTTGCAGGTGCGCTACCTGGCAACTGGTTATAATTGTAACCATAACCATACAATGGAAGGGCGTCATAGTTACCAATAGCCGTATTACTACCATTCACACCATAAGAAGAACGGAGTTTCAACTGGGTAACAAACTCAATATCATCCATGAATTTTTCCCTGTCAATATTCCAGGTACCACCCACAGACCAGAAGTTACCGTATTTATTGCTCGGGCTAAACTTAGAAGAACCATCCCGTCTGAAACTTCCGGACAATACAAAACGGTTCTGATAGTTTAGTGATGCAGAAGCAAACTGGGAAACAAAAGAATATTCAGAAATAGTTGCAGAAGCTGTGAACGGGCTTGCACCGGAAGCAGGATAAGTCAATGCATTGGTTGGAGGAAACTGATCAGCACGCAGCGAACTTAAGTAACCCGCAGATTTCTGTGCTTCATAACCTACCTGCGCATTCAAAGAAAGATCTCCGCCTTTGGTCAGGTTCTGCTGGTAGTCCAGTGTATTGGTCCATACCCAGTTAAAATAACGGGTGTAGTAAGAATAAGATCTACCGTTGGTAGCAGCACCGTCGCCATGACGAGGGTTATTGTACTGCTCTTCTTCAAGAACATTGTAATCAACACCGTACTGGCTTCTGAACTTCAGGTTATCCAGGATTCTGTATTCTGCAAATGCACTACCGCGGATACTGGTTTGTCTTAAAAATCTTTTATCAATTTCAGACAAAGCAAGGGTATTGTGTAAGCCACCCAGGTTCGTCAGGTTCCATGAACCATCTGTATTATAAGCAGATTTGGTAGGCAACAGGAAAAAAGCAGATAAAACCGGATTACCAAATGCACCACCATTCAATGGAGCACGCTGGCTAACAGCGCCTACATTCAAATTTACACCCAGGGTTAACCTGTCTGTAGCTTTATTGGTAATTCTGAAATTACCGTTTGTTCTGGTGAGCTTAGAGTTAACGGTGGTACCTTCCTGTACAAAATGACCTCCTGAAATAAAGAATGTGGTTTTATCATTACCACCTTCTGCGCTGAGGTTATATTGCTGTTGACTACCTGTGCGGGTAACATTATCCAACCAGTTAAAATCCACACCGGTACCCAAGCCTAAAGCAGCCAGGGTGCCATCAATAGTAGCCTGAGTAGCTCCCGCATTTACCAAACCTTCACGGGTGATATCCAGATATTCAGTTGCATTCAGTGGCCTGTACTTGTCATTCTTGTATGCAGTATTGCTCTGACCTACTTCAGTATCAAATCTGAACCTGGTTTTACCTGCTTTTCCTTTTTTAGTAGTAACAACAATTACACCATTTGCAGCACGGCTACCGTAGATAGACTGAGAGGCCGCATCTTTCAATACGGAAATACTCTCAATATCGTTAGGGTTCAATGTGCTCAACAGGTTACCTGTTGTTTGCAAACGGGAAACATCGCCGGAGTTTACAGGGATACCATCAATTACCCACAAAGGATTACTGCTACCACTGATGGAGCTTACCCCTCTGATAACGATGTTCTGTGCTGCACCGGGCTGACCGGAAGCTGCAACAGACTGCAAACCTGCAACTTTACCTTGTAAAGCTTTATCAACAGAAGAGAAGGGACGGCTTTCGATGTCCGCACTTTTTAAGGTAGCAACTGAACCCGTTAAATCGGATTTCTTTTTGGTACCATAACCTACCACTACCACTTCCTCCAGGTTATCTACAACTGCTGTAAGTGTTACATTGATAATACTTGCATTTTTGTCAATCTTGATTTCTTTGGTGCCGAGATTAAGAGCCGAAAAAACCAACTCCTTGGCACTGGAGGGAACGGGAAGGCTATACTGACCGTCTTCCCTGCTTGTTGTGCCTATTGTGGTACCTTTTACCAAAACAGAGGCCCCAACTACAGGATTTCCCTTCTCATCGGTGATTTTTCCTGTGATTGTCCGGTTCTGAGCCTGTACTTGCAACAGGGACATTACCAGACACAGGATTACTGTGACTAGTTTTCTCATAATTTAATTTTTAATTTAGGGATTACGAAATTAGTTAAAGAAAACTTAACCAACCAAGAAATGATCTAAAACAAAAATGCATTACAAGGTTTTTCACCGATAAAATCAGGTACAATAATTATTATATAAGGTTTTTATATATCATAATAATAATTATACATATGCCCTAAAAAAGAAAAGCGCCCGCAATGCAGGCGCTTTTCTTAACATATTCAGCTATTTATTAATAGCCTGGATTTTGTGCAATTACCGGGTTCTGGGTTACTTCACCTACAGGAATTGGCCAGATAAATCTGTAATCACTGTAAGGGATAGCCGCCTGACCAGTTGTAACCGGCAAACCAATACCATATAAAGCAATACCAGTTACGCCATTGGTTACTTTAGCAGGGATACCCGCAGATTTTACGGCTGCAACCGGATCTGCTGCAGTTCTGTGAATATCAGGCCAACGTCTGCCTTCTGCCAGGAACTCAATTCTGCGCTCCAATAAAATAGCTTTCAGTAATTCTGTATAATCAGCAAAGCTAGCAGTGGTGAACTGAGTCGCAGCAGGGTTTGCGCTTGCACGGTTTCTAACCATATTCAGCAAATCAACTGCACGCTGAGAAACAGCACCGGTAGACAGTCTGGCTTCCGCTTCTGCCTGAAACAGCAGCACTTCAGCCCAACGCAGGATTGGGGTATTATCTCCCCTGTTCACATAATCTGTGTATTTGGTAGTCATGATACCGCTTGAGATAGCGTTACCACCAGTTCTGTACAAAGTGGATCTTCTCAGATCATCTGCCAGCCAGCCAGCGTTGTTCCAGATAATAGGAGAAATTGCCACCAGGCCACGTCCTCCTAAATCGGTTGAACCATACATGGCAGCCATCGCGCCATTTACAGAACCGTTATCCAATGGGTCATTCTTTACAGAAAAAATATTCTCAGCAGAAATACTGTTTCCGCCTGCAATACCAAAAGCAGCAGCAGGAGAAGCCAGTAACTGATGTGATCCAACCAAGCTTACAGCAGCAGTCGGGTTCAATGGATTGATAGAAGCAGGGATCAGTTTATTTCCTTCCAGTCTTGCACTATCCCACTGCCCCATATGTATTCTTACACGCAGTTTCAGTGCAATGGCAGCAGATTTGGTAGCTCTTACTTTACCAACACTGTTGGTTGCAGGAAGATTTGTTTCAGCAAAATCAAGATCATTCAGCAGCTTTCTGTAATCATACCCTACAGTTGGTCTTGCTTCTGTTCTTAATTTATCCAATGCAGCGCTTCCGGTTACAGCATAATCTCTGTAAGGCACACCCAAAGCGGATCCGTTACCATCCAGGTAAGGACGTGCATAATGAACCAGCAGTTCATGGTGAGCCAGTGCACGCAGGAAGCGACACTCCGCCTCATATTGTGTGGCCAGGGTTGAAGAGATGATGCCGGAAGCACCTACAGAACGGAAACCATCAATGGCAATATTAGCCTTGTTGATCATGTTGTAGGAGTTATCCCACATAGCCTGGTTGTTGGCGGTGCTAGGGTTGTAAGTACCCTGGTAAGTAATTTGATAGAACGCAGCCAGGTTAACAACATCTTCCCCCCTGTTATCGCCTTGTTCAATGGTAGCGGCGCCAAATGGATAACCACGGCCGGCAAGTGTTTGGGTTCCTGTCTGAGCGGCATCGTATACTCCGTTCAAAGCCAGTAAGGCTCTTTCCGGGGTAGTGAATACACTCACATCAGTGAATGCATTGTAAGGCCCTTCATCCAGTACCTTTTTGCAACCCGTTGACGCGAGCACTACTGTGGAAAGTGCAGTTGCTATTAAAAATTTATTGAATCTCATTGTATTTATTTTAAAACGTTAATCAGTTAAATGAATTAGAATCCGACATTAACACCAGTTGAAATCACCCTCAGTTGAGGAGAAACCGCATTGTCCAATCCTTCCTGGTTTGCGTTCTCAGGATCTAAACCGGAGTACTTGGTCCAAACAGCCAGATTTTGACCCTGTACAAAGAAGCGCAGGTTCTTGATATAGCCATTTGTTTTTTCAGCAAGACGCTTGTTGTCGAATGTATAGCTCAATACAACATTCTGTAATCTCAGGAAGTCGCCTGATTCCACAAAACGGGAGATTGCCAATCCATTCTGGTTGATATTGTTACCTTGACCTTGTCTTACACGGGGAACATCAGTAACCTGACCAACAGTGGTCCATCTGTTCAGGATTTCCACACCATTGTTGTGGAAGTTCTGACTCAGTAATGCTTCCTGGCGGGTAATATTCAAGATCTTGTTACCGCCGGAATAACGCAGCATGAATTCAAGTCCGAAATTCTTGTAACGGAAAGAGTTGGTAACACTTCCAAAGTAGGTTGGTAAACTCAATCCAAGGTATTTACGATCGTTGAAAGTTAAAGAAGTTTGTGCGCCTAAAGTAGGTTCGTTCTTGCTGCTCGCAAAATAGTACGCACCGTTTGCAATGTTGTGCTGTACCAGGCTGCCATCCGCTTTGTAGTACATTGGGTTACCGTTTGCAGCATTTACACCTGCATACTGATATCCGTACAATACGTTCAGTGAGCTACCCACATTGATCAGGTTATAAGAACCAGGAATATAAGTTACCGGAGTACCACCGATGGTGTACAGGGAAGTGATTCTGTTGTCCAGATTGGTATGGTTCCAGTTAATGTTCCAGTTGAAATCTTTCTTACGGATCACATCACCGCCAAAGCTGATCTCAATACCTTTGTTACGCTGGGTACCAATGTTCTGGGAAATGGAGTTTCCGGGGATACCTGCTGTTGGAGGAGTAGGAACCGCTAATACCAGCTGATCAATATCATTCATAAACCAATCGAAGGTAAAGTTAAAGCGGCCGCTTAAGATAGCCACATCCACACCGATATCATATTTTTTACTTCTTTCCCACTGTAGAGAACGGTTACCAATCAGGTTTGGTGCAAGACCGGCAATGTTACCGTAGTTAGCTGCTCCGAAAGTACTCAGGTAAGGGAACCCACTTAACTGGTTACCTACTATTGCATAAGAAGCTTTTAGTTTGACATCACTCAGCCATTTTTTCAGACCCGGGCTCTTATCCCAGAAGCTTTCCTGAGAAATTCTCCAACCAGCGGAAAAACCAGGAAATGTACCAAAGCGGGTTTCAGGAGCCAGAGAGCTCTGACCATCGCGTCTTACAGAAGCCTGGAAGAAATATTTGTTCGCAAAATCGTAGTTGGCGCGTGCAAATAAAGACTGGAAACCACTTCTACTGAGACCCCCACCGCTGAACTGTGTTACCGCAGAACCGGAAATAAAGTTATTTTTCACAAAGAACAGATCGGAAATCTGCTGACCACTACCGGTTACAAAACGGGTCTGATCTTTCTGTGCTTCCTGACCTGCAGTCAGATAGATATTGTGACTGCCAAATGATTTGTTGTAGTTCACGTAGTTCTGGAATACCCAGCGATCAAATACCTGTTGTGCATTGTAAGCATAACCCTGAGAGCTGAATCCATCACCATGGCGGGGATCCAGACCCTGGAAGCTGTAATCGTTCAGCACATCATAGTTGAATGCAGAACGGAACCTCAGTCCTTTGATCGGGCTGATTTCAATGAACGTATTGTTATTCAACCTGATTTTGTCAGAAGAATAAATATTCTCATTCAGTGTAAACGCAGGATTGGTGTAGTTATCATCCACAGAGATCAGGTTTGGACCAAGACCAACCTGGTTTAAACCCGGACGGAGGTTGTATCCTGACGCTGTAGTAGAATTGTAAGGCTCAACGTTTGGCAGCATTCTCAATGCAGAAGCAAGAGAGCCGCTCAAAGCGTTGGTACCATTGTTCTGATCATAGTCAATCTGCTTGGACAAAGTCAGGTTATTGCCAAATTTCACATACTTATTTACCTCTGTTTCAAAGTTGAAACGAAGACGATACGCCCTGTTGCTGTTAGAGATAATAATACCTTTCTGATCAGCAAAGTTCAGAGAGAAGAAATAAGTGGATTTCTGTGTACCACCCGCGAAGCTAATATTCTGTTGAACAGCCATCGCATTGTTATTGTACACAAGACGCTGCCAATCGGTATTGGTACCGGTTGGGCTGGCAAAAGCGGCGGCAGTTTGTCCGTTGTTGATCCTTTTTTCATTCGCAATTGTTACAAACTGATCTGCATTCAGCAATTCATATATTTTTCCGGGAGATGAGAATCCGATTGTTGCATCGTAATTCACTTTCATTCTTCCGCTCCTGTCTCCTTTCTTGGTAGTGATCATGATCACACCACTTGCAGCTCTGGAACCATAGATCGCTGTTGCAGAACCGTCTTTCAATACCTCAATGTTCTCAATATCATTAGGGTTGATATCACCTAATGCATTGGAGTTGGTTGTTGCAGCGAGGTTACCCGTAATAAAAGGAACACCATCTACAACAATCAATGGGCTTTGACCACCACTGATAGAGTTGACACCTCGAATACGGATACGTGCGGGAGTACCTACACCACCACCGGAATTCACCACCTGAACACCTGCCGCACGACCAGCCAATTGCTTATCGATTGATGGGGTTACCAGTTGAGAGAATTCTTTCGTGTCAATTTTGGATGCAGCTCCGGTAAAAGCTTTCTTTTGCTGAACGCCGTAACCTACCACCACCACCTCAGACAAGGCCTTGGTTTCAGAAACCATGTTCACATCAATAGATGTTCTGTTACCAATTCGGGCATCCACTTCACCAAATCCTACAAAAGAGAATTTTAAAGTGGTTGCTTTTTCAGGCAGCTGGATACTGTAATTACCCTTAGCATCTGAAACTGTACTTTTTGCGGATCCCGCAGCTGTAATTGTCACCCCGGCAAGCGGATTGCCTGCTTCGTCAGTTACCTTTCCGGTAACAGTTCGGTTTGTTTGAGCGTATGCCTGAGCTATAAATAGCATAGCACACGTCAGGAGAACTGCTAGTTTTCTCATGAGCGTTTCTTTTTTTTAGTTTAAGTAGAGTTAAAAATAGGCAACTTTTGTTAAAAAATAGCTGCATATGTTAATTAACTATTAATTAGCCTAAAAAATTATACCGTCCAAAAAGAGGGAATTATTTGCGTAAGAAGGTGATAATCAATACCGGAAGTAAAACCAGGTTGGTAATAGTGCCAACCACTAAAGTAAGGGATGTTAACCAACCTAAGGCATTGGTACCCCCAAATTCACTAAAACAGAAGATAACAAATCCTGCAATAAGTACTAAAGAGGTATATATAATACTAATACCGGTATGGCGGATTGTCTGAACAAGGGTGGGTGTTACTTTACCATGGTGCAAGGGGAGTTCCTGCTTGTAATTGATCAGGAATCGGATGGTGACGTCTATCACAATACCCAAAGCAACACTGAAAACCAATACGGTAGAAGGTTTTAACGCAATTCCGGACCAGCCCATCACTCCGGCTGTTACCACCAACGGCACGAGGTTCGGTATCAGTGAGCAAACCAGGATCCGGAAAGAACGGAAAAGATAGAGCATGCAGAGGGTAATCAGCAGGAAAGCCCAGAAAATGCTCTCTTTTAGCCCCCGGATAATAAAACTGGAGCCTTCCAGGAAACTGACACTACTACCGGTAAAAGTTACTTTATAGCTGGCTGTATCGAATATTTCCCTGGATTTCTGCTCAAACTGATCCAGCAAAACAGGTAAGCGCGCACTTCCAATATCCTTCATATTAACGCTGATCCTGGCCTTCTGCCGGTTGCTGTCTATAAAGTTATTCAGTAATCTGGTCATTGGGGTTACCTGTTTGGGACCGCTGTCGTTCTTCTCTTTCAGATAAGGGCCAATAAAAGCCAGGTCAGACTCATAGGGTATGGCATAACTCAGGCTATCCCCATCGTAAAAAGCCTGCTTGGCAAACTTCAGCCCCTCAACCAGCGACAATGGCCTTGCTGTAGATGAATCCGCAGCCAGCCAGGCCGAAAATTCATCAATTTTGGCAATTGGCTTCATCGTACGAACCAGGCCGTTCTTCTTTTTGGTATCAATCACAATTTCCAGTGGCATAACGCCGCCAAAATTGGATTCAAACCATTTCAGGTCTGTATAAATCACATCCCCTTTGGGAAGATCATCTACAATAAAGGCCTCACTCTTAATCCTGAATATACCTACGATGGATATGGCGGTTATCACAATGGTTACCCCATACACCATTCGGGTGTGGTGGAATGCCCATCGCTCAATTTTCACAAGGATTTTGGAAAGAAAGGCATTGTCCAGGTAGTTGGTATGTTTTGCCTTTGGTGCGGGTAAGAAACTTAGTACAGGTGGTATAAAGATCAGTGAGATAAAAAACAAAAGCATGATATTAATACCTGCCACTTCACCAAATTCTTTCAACAGGTCGCTCTTAGTTAGTGCAAACACTGCAAACCCGATTGCGGCGGCAATATTACAGAACAGCGTTACGATACCCATCTTCCCAACCATCTGAATCAACGCCTCATTTTTGTCTCTCACTTCCCGGTAAGAGGTGTGGTATTTATTCAGGAAATAGATACAGTTGGGGATACCGATTACAACAACCAATGGCGGGATCAGCGCAGTCAGCAGGGTAATTTTATGACCCAGCATTACCAGGGTACCTAAACTAAACACAACGCCCATCCCAACAACGAGCAGGCTCATCAACATTGCGCTGAATGAACGGAAGAACAACAACAGGGTAATTGCAGATAGCACCAACGAACCAATCAAAAACCAGTTCATTTCTCTTTTAATACGATCGCCCATCACCGTTCTGATATAGGGAAGGCCGCTCACGTGCAGGGTTGTTTTCGTAGCTGCTTCAAACTTTTCTGTTTCAACCAACAGGTCATTGATCAGGGTAGATCTGTATTTGCTGTTGATAGAATCTTTATCCACCGTAACTCCCATCAGGTATGCGTTAGTAGAAGCATTGTATAAAAGAGATTGATAAAAAGGAAGATTTTCAAAAACCGATCTGGCGCTGTCTAATGCAGCCTGCGTTTGGTATGGATAATTGAATATTCGTTGGGGAACAAGCTTCTGGTTAAGGGTGTCATTTAAAATATTCAGGGCCTCAGGTACACTCAGCACTTCTTTTACTCCAGGTACTTTCTTCAATCGCTGGTGCAGTTCGGCTACAGCATTAAAATAGTTGACGTTGTAGAATTGATCGGCCTCCATGCCTATGACCACCGTGTTACCATCACTTCCGAATTGTTTCAGGAAGGCCTGGTACGCAACATATTTGGGGTTATCGGTAGGGAGCGCCCGGGTAAAATCATAGCTGAGCTGCACTTTACTCGCCTGCCAGCCCATCAATGCCGTGGTTAAAAGAAGAAATACCAATAAACCGACTCTGTAACGCAAAATAAACCTGCCTGCCGAATACCACATGTGGAGAAGAATAATTGAGTTGCAAAGAAACTAAAAATCACTTATTTAATAAGTTAATAATAAACCAGGGGGTCTTTAGGTGAAATCAACGGAATGGCCGTTGATTTCACGGTGGCAGAACAAGTGATTTCACCGAATTTGATGTAGTACTCGTTGAAAGTCAATACAATGTAATTTCAGATATTAACTTTAAGAGGTTAGGAACTATATGCGCAAAATCCCCCGTAACATATTATCCCTGACAGTAATACTAATACTGTCTTTCACTGGTTATGGGCAGAGCAGTACCTACTGTTCTAATACAGCAATGGTGCCGGTATTTAAGCAGGATTTCGGGCAGGGAGCGTCCGCTTCAAGTATTTCCATGGCACCCGGCGGTTCTACCAATTATATCTATAACAATGTTGGAACAGACGGGCGCTACATTGTAACACCAAGGGTGGAAAACGCCGGAAAAGGAGATTGGACAATAGGAGGAGATCATACAGGCGACAGCAATGGAAATATGTTCGTGGTAAATGCGGGCAGTAACAAGTCTGTTTTATTACAGCAAACGGTGAATAACCTGTGTTCGGGTTCCAGTTACAGTTTTTCAGCCTGGCTGGCCAATGTAAACACCAGCGAAACTGCAGACATTTGCGGAAGCGGCCTGCGTTACCCACGCATTACTTTTAATATCAGGAGCCTTTCGAATGTATTGCTGGCTTCCTATACAACCGGCAATCTTCCTTTATCGCCCGATAACGGCCCTGTAAACTGGCAGAAATATGGGTTCCAATTCGACTTGCCGGCCAATACCAGTTCGCTGCGAATAGAAATTGTTGATGCGTGGGGCGGTGGTGATGCCTGTGGCAATGATCTGGCAATGGATGATATCTTATTTGAAGCCTGTATTCCTCAGATAACGGTTTCACTTAACAGCAGCAGCAGCAATGTATGTGCCGGCAATACCGCCACCATTCAATCAACCCTCACGAACAGTCCTTACACCAACCCTGCCTATCAATGGCAGAAGAGCACAGATGGGATAACCTGGGCTGATCTGGGAAGCCCTGTTACCGGAACAGGGGCCGACCAATTGAACTTCCCAACTACAGCCCTTACAGATGGAGGATTGTATCGGGTAAATGTTGCCCCAACCACATCCAGTTTAAACATTGCTACCTGCAGCGCGCATTCCAATGAACTGTCATTTATCGTTAACCCTTTACCACAGGTATCTCCGGCCAGCAACGGACCGCTGTGTTCCGGAAAGGATTTATTGCTGAATGCCAATGCAAATGGAGGGTCAGGATCCTATGCAACGTATCTGTGGAATGGACCTGCTGCCTTTCAATCCATGCATGCAGACACCCTGTTAACCGCTGCAAAAACAGCCGCTGGCGGAACTTATACAGTTACAGTAACAGACAGCAAGGGTTGCATCGGCTCGGCAAACCTGTCTGTTCAAATAGACAGCACTCCCGTAATCGCTGTTAGCGCTCTTACAGATACAATCTGTTCCGGATCAACCGGTCAGTTAAGCGTTACAAGTTCAGTACCCAACAGTTCATTCTATTGGGATGCCGCGGTAGTCGCCGGATCCGTTACCGGAAACACTACTACCAGTAATCCTGATCTTAGCGGCATACAGCAATCGCCCCTTTACAACAATGGTACTGTAAATGGCGCTATTCGTTACAGCGTATATGCGCTTACAACGAAGAACTGCAGCAGTGATACCATCAACGCACTGATTACAGTACAGCCCCTACCCGATACCGCACATGCAGGTAACGATACCACCATCTGCAATAGCACAGGTTTGCAGTTATACGGCAACACACCTTCCGTGGGAACAGGTTCCTGGATACAGATCAGCGGACCCAACAATGCCGTATTCACAAACAGTTCACTGGCCAATACTTCCGTATCCAACCTCATACCCGGAACCTATCACTTCGCTTGGCGCATCAGTAACAGTTGCGCCAACACTGCTGATACCATGATGCTTTACTATACAGCTCAACCAGCTCCCGCTTTTGTCCTTTCCGACAGCAGTATCTGCGGACCAGCTTCCATCAGCTTCACCA